>Ga0101944_10000180_pt1 | contig 211373 bp, 186 predicted proteins | sample DewCreD2012metaG_FD_75245 | JGI IMG/M metagenome (GOLD analysis project Ga0101944, IMG submission 75245) | Hot spring sediment bacterial and archeal communities from British Columbia, Canada, to study Microbial Dark Matter (Phase II) - Dewar... ...
TTTTTTTTGTAAAAGTAAAAAACAAAGATTTAGCTTTGTTTATTTGAAGTAATTTTATTAATTTAATTTTTTGGAGGTTGTTATGAAAAAAGCATTTTTTACTTTAACATTCTTAATTTTCATCGCCTTTTCAACTAATATAGTAAAAAGCAACGAACCCTGCTATCCAGATTGTGAAAATTCACAATGGAGCACTCAACAATCAATTACATTTTTTCTACAAGAATGTAACGCAGAAGTAACAGTTTATTATCGCTATAGAATTGCATGTGGAATATGGTATGATTATTACATTGATTACGTCTTACTCGGAGACGCTAGCGATTGTTTAGATGACCATTATGGAGGAGATTTAAATATGATGATGAGAGATATTTGTGAAGCTCTAATAGTTCAAAATCCTGCAAATTTTCCTCCTTATGAAGAAGGACAATGCGAACTAAACTGGCGTGTCTTAAAAGGTTCTTGCTGGAGACCTGATATTATACCTCACGTACCAAAAATTCAAGCGAATGCTGACAATAAAAGCGATAAAGAAATAAATAAAGCACTTGGAATTGATTATGACATTTTGATACCTTGTTCATCAAATGATTGTTGCTTAGAATATTTCAGAGTCTGTATTAATAATGGAATAAGAGAAATTACTCAAACTGGCTATTTGCCCCCAGAAGATCCGGATTGTATTAATAATCCTGGCTGTTTTCCAGTCTGTGGCTCTGTATATAATAGATAAGGAGGTTATATGAAAAAAATTGTATTTATTTTAATAATTATTCTGCCTTCTTTAATAATTTGTCAAAATATAAAAGTTAATTATTTATCAAATATAACAAAATTATCAAAAGATAGCGGGAAAACATGGGTTACTTATGAAAAATATGGACCCGTTATTGTATTTTCAAGATTAGACGATAATACAAAAATGTCTTTAGATTACGGAAAAACATGGCATGTGTTGAATAAAAATCTAAATATTGATAAGTCAAACTATTCTTTATCAGTAACAGAAAATGTTCTTGAAATTCCTTTTGACAAAGATATTGATAATAATTCTAAAATCGTAATTTATAATATTAAATCTGAACGCGTATTAAGTATAAGTTCTATTGACTATGTAATTCTTAATAAAAAAATAATAATAAATTTAAATCATTTTCAATCAGGTATTTATTTTATTATTATAGAAAAATCTAACTTTTCAAGATATATTGGAAAGTTTGTATATTTTAGGTAAAAAGAAAAAATATTGATTATTTATGAGTTTAAACAATTATAAAGATATCATTTAGTCTCTATACATTTATTAATATTTTCGAGGTTATCAAATGGAATTTTCCAAAATATTTAAAATGTTTTATATTGCGTTAATTCTATTTTTTTCTCTTTTATCATCTTTGTTTAGTCAATGGTATAAAGTAAGTAGTGTAATTGATTCTGAAACCTTGAACGATATAATTATCATAAATGATAGCTTGATCATATCAGTTGGCGATATTGGGACTATTAAGCGAAGCACTGACTTTGGGATTAGTTGGAACACTGTTAGGGGTCATTATTCCTTTAATGACCTTACAGGCATAGCTTTTAATAATGCTGTAACAATGGCTTGCGGAAAACATTCTGAAATTTTGAAATCTTTAGATTACGGCTTAACTTGGCAAAAAGTAAATATAAATGAAGATGGCAATTTAAACTCAATTGCTTTGCGAGATGGATTTGGACTAATTGTTGGAAATGATGGAAAAATATATAAAATAGAGGGAAACTACGAAAATATCAGAATAATTGATGTTGGCAAGACAAATTGCCTTAACGATGTAATAATAATCAATGATAGTTTATGTTTCATTGTTGGCAACAGTGGTTTAATCCTTCGTTCTGACGATGCTGGCGAAAATTGGTATAATGTTGAGTCAAATACTAAGTCGGATTTATATTGTATAACAAAAGGAATTAATAATGAATTGATTATTGGCGGAAAAAAATCTGTAATTATAAAGTCAAGGGATAATTATAATAGTTTTTCTAATGAAATAGAGGGAAAATATAATGGATTATTTAATGATATCGTATATATTAAGGACAGCATAATTGTTGCTGGATTTATGGAACAAGATGGCATAGGAAAGCAATCATTTTCTTTAGATTATGGTAATACTTTTACTTTTAGTTTTTTAACAGTTAATCCTAATAATTCATTTTGCTATTCACCAAACAAAGAAACCGGTTTTTGTTGTGGTTTACAGGGTTCTATTGCTAAATATAAGCCGGACAGAGATTTGAAAAAAGATAACTTCTGGGGTTTTCTTGATAAATCTACATCAGGACCAGAAAAATTCAATAAAAAAAGGATTTCTGGTATAAGTGAAACTGTTTTAACGAGCAATAGCGAAAGTAAAGTGTATATTTCCATTGATAGTGGACTCGTATTTAAAGAAATATATGAAAGACACAATCAAAGATGTTCGATTAAAAATTCTATATTTCTTAATGATAAAACTATCTTGATAATTGAGGATAGCACTGTTATGGTAAATGACGGAAATAGAACATATGTAAAATATTATCCCTCTATAACGAAATTAAATATCAATGATAGTACTTACTCCAGAATATATTTTTATTCTGATACAACAGGACTTAATGAATTTGCTTATAATAATTCTGATTATATTGTTTCTTTCGAAAAATTTAAAAAATTATTTTATATTTCAGAAGATGAAGCAACTTCATGGGCGAAAATCGAATCCCCTCCCATTTATGATTTATCTGTTATTGATAAAAATATAATATATATTATTACAAATAATAACTTAACTTATTATTTGCATAAGACATTAAATAATTGCAAATCGTGGGATACATTAAAGTTAAATATTGTTGGTGAAGGGCAGGTAAAATTATTCTTTATTAATAATGATACAGGTTGGTTTTTGCTTTCAAACAGATTGAATAATAAAAATAATAAGATATATAAAACCGACGATGGCGGGAATACTTGGCAGTTACAGTTTGATAAGCTTTATCCTGCTTCAATAGGAATACAAGATATTAAGTTTATTGATGAAAACTATGGCTTAGCTTGCGGAAATATGGGCTTATTGCTTGAAACAAGTAACGGTGGTGAAACTTGGAGTGAGTCGCTCTATAAAGATAGCTTTTACTTAGATACTTATTGTGAACTTTATTATCCCAGCAGAAAAGTTGCCTATATTGCAGATGAAAATGATGTTTATAGAAATATTTTTGATACTTTACAAAATTCAATGGAAAACGAGCATTTCGAAGACTTAACAGAAATCAAGTGCTACCCTAATCCTGCAAATAATAAAGTAAAAATAATATTTCAAAACAGTTCCTTTAATGATTTAAGTGTTGAAATCTATGATGCCTTAGGTAGGCAGGTGTTTTTAATTCATAGTATTGACGATAATGAAATAGTATTAGACCTTGAAGGTTTAAGCAATGGAACTTATTTGGTTGTTCTTCGTTCACCAAAGGGTGTATCAACCAGTAAAATCTATATAATTAGATAATTATGTAAATTGTATCTTAAAGAACCATAATCAAAAAAATGTTAAAGTTTTGGCACTGGTAGAATGCAGCTGCGATCTGGAATTAAATCTATTCAAGGAGCGATATATGGATGGAAGTATAAAATGATAAGAATACAAAGGGAAACTTTAGAAAAAATGAGCCTAAACGATAAAGCGAATATTGCATTATATAGCTACTATGGAGTATTACTATTTTCCGATGATGATCAGAAAAAGGGTGTGTAAAATAATTCTTGAGCTTATTAATTAAAAATTAAAATAAATTAATAAAATAATAATTGTGTATTAATCATTATTTTTTTTTTTTTTAGTAAAAGTTAGAAACAAAGATTTAGCTTTGTTTGTTTGAAATAATTTTATTAATTTAATTTTTTGGAGGTTGTTATGCTTCTATTAAAGTTTTGTATGATAGAAAACATACTTAAGAAAACAAGAGCTACACCGATTGTTCCTTTTTTTGGCTTGCTTTTAATTCTAACTACTTCTGTTTATGCTCAACCTTGCCCACCAACAATTAATGAATGGTCAGAAAAAATTAATACTTCATATTTCGAACCATTTCCTTGTTGTGATATCTGGGGATATGTAGAATATAGAACAAGGGAATTCGGTGGTAAAATAGAGATAAAGGTTAATTGGAGTTCACTTCATAATGGTTACAGATATGGACTAACCGATGAAGAATTTAAACAAATTATGTATAAAGCTATTATTGTTGATTTTACAGGTAAATACTGTGAGCATTTACAAGGACAAAAGCAGTTTGTATTTTTCGAGGAGACGGAATGCACACAAAGAAGATACTGTTATTTACATTTAGTAAATGGACAAGAAGTATTTTGCTGTGATGACGGTTGGACAGGACCTCCTCCTGAGTTTTACACGTACCAGAATGAGAAATATCTTAAGCTATTTAGTGTTGTAACTTGCGGAACACAGTGTTGTGAGTATATTTATAAAGTCGAGTGTGCACAAAAACCACAAGGGGGCGGCAATTATGCACATATAATTAGCTTTACAAAAAATTCTTATCCCGGTTCATCTTGTCCTGAAAGTCAAGAAACAGACTGCTTGACAGGAGAGCCAGAACCATGCGAATCAACATGCCAATAATGGAGGTAATATGTTTATAAAAAAAATAATAGCTTGCTTAATTTCAATTCTATTCATTTGTATAATTAGTATGAAGTTGATATCAATAGACATAGAAGTTATTGATAACAAATTCGGAGAAGGCGGATTTTGGGGTTCAAATAAGTTTTATGGAAAAACTGCTTTTTTGTACAAATTAACAGAATTCCCAGGAAGTCCATTTTATCATGGGGCTGTCTTCATATATGAAGATGGTAATTGGACTAAACTACCAGATACAATTAAAGTTGGCTCAGAAAAATTTCCAATGCCCATCACACCATCTTCATCAATAAATTTTGATTCAGCGGGTAATGTCTGGGTAAGTGGCAATCACTTATATAAGTATTCCGATGGTAAATGGCAATTCTTCTATTTAAACGATAGCGATTTGGCATGGAGAAGGTATAATCATTTTTGCATAGATAAATTCAATAACATCTGGGTTGGAACTCAAGTTATCCACGATACACTTGCTCATTACAGTGAACTGCTGAAATTTGACGGCACTAAATTTGAAACAGTACTTAAATTCAACCACCCTTATAGCTTTTTAAGATTAGGAAGTGGAAAACGTTCGAATGGTATATCTGCCTTACCTGATGGAAGGATAGCAGTTTATAGGATCCTGCAGTCTATTGATGAGGATGTTCAAAAAGGGAAGACCGAGGATTTGTATTTTTTCAATCAGGATTTGACATACATACGTCTTAAACTTCAAACACCATCAGGTAGTGATTTTAATGAACATATGAAAATTGTATCTTCAATTTTTCCAGAAACTGATGGAAAGATTTGGTTTTGTCTCGATTACCACACACTTACAGATGAATATCAGACAACTTGCTGTTCGGGTCTCGAACTGTTAGAAAATAATACATGGACTGCTTTTGATGAGAAATATGGTTTTGAGACCATAAAAGTTAATCCTAAACCAGTTGTTAAAGCCATATATTTAATGAAAAATCTTGACAAAGATAATTATCTGCTTTTAAGTGACCGTTGCTTATATAAATTTAGAAAAGATTATCATCTTGAAAAAATACGATGGCTTGATATTGTTAACACTCCTTGCAAATATTTAAAAGCAAAGTCACATTTGAATGATACTCTTTTACTTTTATACCTTAGTGAATTATGGAATGAAAAGCCAACTTCAAATTTTGGTGGTCAAGAAGACATTCATTTTCAAGAGAATGGAGAAGTATGGCTTCAGTTAGCAGATGGAATCTTAATATTCAATAAGAGCGTATTAACCGATGTCGTTGATAATACCGAAGATAATTCATTGAGCTTGTTTCCTGTCCCAGCAAGAGAATCAATTAAATTTCTTTCGACAATAGATTTCACAGATTACAAAATAATGAATATTCTTGGTGAAATTTTAAAGCAGGGAACCAATTATGATAATAGAATAGACATATCAGATATGCCTGATGGAATTTATTTTATAAAACTTTGGGGACACAAACAAGAATCACAGATATATAAGTTTATAAAAATTAATTATTAAATAATATAAAGGAAATAATTATGAAAATAAATTCATTTATATTGGTTTACATTATTATTATTTTTGCTTTATTCTTTTCAAACAATTATAGCTTTTCTATTGATTGCCCTGAAGGTACAGGATGGTCAAGCTCAACTATCAACTATGATTTAGGATATTATGGTCCAGGTGGTCAAGTTGATTTTGAATGGAAACAGTCAGGAAATAATTTTCAAATAAAAATTGATTGGAGTACATTTCAAAACAATTCAGACTTTATGTCAGATGAAGCACTTAAAAAAGTTCTCGAAACAGAAGCAGTTCGAAGTGTTGTTCCTGATTACCAATACGCTCATGAATGTGATGTATATGTCTATTTTGTAAGAGACTGTAAGGTAAGGGTAAAATGTGTATTGGAACTTGTAAGGAGTGCAGAAGTTACTTGCAGTGACCAAGGTGTAACCTCATGCCAGAATTGGTATAGCAAATTTATTGGTGAAGATCAACACTCTTTCTATAATGTATATAAATATGTTCTTTGTGGTCTAAAATGTTGTGCAAGAAAGTATCATTGTGAACGTTGGTATGATAATGCAGGCAACCCACAAGGCTGGAAAACATTTGTTTCATTACCAAATACAATTAGCATAACAACTTGTTCTGGAGATTCAGAATATAGAGATTGCCTTCCTCCAAATGAATTTTTACCATGTGAGGACGGTTCTTGCGATGGATATTATTGATTGAATAATCAATGCGATATAGCAATAATTATTTAAACATAAATTATATCAATTTACTTAAGCAATAGGAAAGCTCTGAAATCGAGAATCTGAAGAGGAATTTAGAGCAATATTCTAAAAAACATTTTATATATTTCAAAAAAATTTTTTTAAAAATAAAAAAAATATTAGGATATTTCATTTTTTTTTTTTTGTAAAAGTTAGAAACAAAGATTTAGCTTTGTTTGTTTGAAATAATTTTATTAATTTAATTTTTTGGAGGTTGTTATGAAAAAAGCATTAGTTTTATTAGCAATATTTATTGCAATTTTAATTATACCAAACTATCTGGAAACCTCAATAAAAGTAAGACCAGAAATAGCTATACCTGAATGGACAGATAAAGTATGGTATGGAATTTATAGAGGTCACGATGAAGTAAAAGATGCAGCTGGGAGAATAATAAGTGTATCTGTAACCTGTGAAGATACATTTAATAATACAAAATGCTATCAACGCATTACAGATGAGATTGGACCTTGTTGGGAAATATTTAATGAATTTATTGGTTATCCCGGTAATGGCAACGTATTTACAATTATAGATAATGGTTATAATTGATTGAATATAAATTGTTATGAAAAAAAAGATATTATTGCTTCTTATAATTCTAATTAATTCTTGCACAAGTGAAAACATTGCAAATATTGAATATAGCGATTTAAAACTCTATAAGGAAGTAGAATTAGAAGAAAATGAAGATGTTATATTAAACAATATTACAAGCGTGGTTTTCAATTCTGATTGCTCGAAATTCATTGTTTCATCCTATCTTAATTATGATAAAGTTATCATTTACGATACAAATGGAAAGATAATTAAATTCTTTGAGCCATCAGTATATTTTTGTGACTCTATATCTACAAAAAGACAATATTGGAAAGGTAGTATAGTTATTCTTAAATCCTCCGATTTAGTTAATTCAGAAGGTAAATCTCCAACAATTGACGAAATATCAAAAGATTTGATACATAGCTACGGAAAAGGTATATTTTTAAACGATTCTATCATTTTCATAATTGGAAATATAAAAGCTTATGCCAATGATTTAAGGAATGGAATAAAAAAATGTATTGATTCGCTTAATGGATGCTCAAATACAAGCTTGATAATAATAAATATGCATAACGACGAGCAAATGGTTAACCCTTTTGAAAAAAATACCATAGTAGCTACTCCTTATTCAGCTCTTTACAATAGTACAGATAGCATTCTTTATTGTTCATGTATGAGTGAACAATATAGCAGTATTTGTGCTTATCATTTAAATGGTGAATTTATAAAGGTAGTTTCTAATCTGCCTGATGAATATATTAGTTCAGGTATAAAATATAGTATTACATGTGACCCTGAAATAATATTTGATACAAACAAAAATTTAATAGCGACCTATCCGTATGTCGAAAAAATCTATAACATAACCGAAGGTTCCATTTTTAAGCTACAGAATCTTCCTAACTATAATTCATCCTTTTTGGAAAAATTGGCTGAAGAACAAAAGAAATACAAGTCTGAGTATTATTTTCAAAATTTTCTAAATAAAGTTCAAAGCTTGTACCTAACTTTTGATGGTAATTACTTTGTTAGTATAAGATGTGAAGATACAATTGAATACAATAAGAATAGTTGTCACATATTACAGGTGTATAAACCAAATGGTGAATTATTGAAGCAAGCAAAAATACCACTTTTTGATAATGATGTCATAAATCAATTTGTTGCATATTCAAAAAAAGATGATTTAATTTTATCTTTTCATATATCAAAAACAACTGGATGGAAAATAAAATTTTGGAAATGGTAAAGCTTAAAATTCTTTGTTTTTTTATTCTATTGTTGTCTGCTAATTTAGCTCTTTCTGAAAAAAAGCTGACTTTTTTCGATTCTCTTTCTATCGTTTGCGAATTGAAACAAGGTGAATATTTGATGATTCATTTTGTTTCTTCATTAAACTCCTGTCCGAGTTGCTCAAGCACTGAAAGAAGGCATATTGACTGCATCATTAATCTTGCAAAAGAGAACAATATAAAGCTTAAGAACCTAGCTATTCTTGATTGCTATCGCGAGGTAGAAAAGAAATACTATAAAAAGAAATTTCGATGGAACTACTATATCTTATGTGGTAGCTACGAAGCTAAAACTAAACTTGGTCTCGATGATGATACAATTATTGCTTTTTACAATAGTGATGGAGAGTTGTTATTTACTTTTTCAGATAAGAATTATAAGCAGGATTTTTGTAAGCTTATAGAATATTATTTTTCAAAGTAAATTAAAATAAATTTCTAAAAAATAAAAAAATATTTGGTTATTTCATTTTTTTTTTTTTTGTAAAAGTTAGAAACAAAGATTTAGCTTTGTTTGTTTGAAATAATTTTATTAATTTAAATTTATGGAGGTTGTTATGAAAAAAGCATTAGTATTTTTAACATTTGTATTCTTCTTTATATCCAATGATGATATGAAGGGTTATGAATATTGTTTAAGTGATTATCCTAATATCGAATGTATCGAGGACGCTTTTACTATTATAACGCCCTGTAATATTTATCCTAACTCACCTTATTGCACAATATCAGTTAATTATTGCTACAGAAAAATTATAGAAAATGGTATAATTATTGAAAGAGATGTTTTTATAAAAGACTTTTCTTTCTCTTCTGAATGTAGCTGTTTTGATAATATTTATTTAGAAATTATTAAGAATATCTGGAATAAAAATGACCTTCAAACATATTTTGAAATATCACAGTATGATAATGGAGATGTTTTTTGTGTGGATGGAATGAGAATTTTTATTGCTCCATGCTCTGAAATGCTTGGAACTCCTCCATTTTATGCAATGCATCCCTGTAACACAGCACCAAATACTTATGCTTGTTGTATAGGCAACTATTGTGTTTGTTATGTAAGAAGATGTATTAGTAATCCTCAATGTGGCTATAGAACAACCCAAATAAATACATTATCTCTAAGTAGTGAATACATTTCTTGTCCACAACCATGCATTTCAGAGTGCGATAAATTATATTTTGGCAATATAATTATTGCCCCACCCGAACAATCAATCGACAATGATAATGATAAGTCTTTAGAAAATAAAATTAAAATTATTAATAATTTTGAAATAGACAATTTTTATTTGAAAGAAATCTCAAATAATGAATTTGGATACAATTCGAGAGAAAATTCAAAGTTGGTCTTATCAAATTATCTTGGTAAAATAATAGAAATTTTCGAAGGTAATATTGATAAAAAGTTAAGTATTAATAAATTCAATTATCAAAAATTCGAAAGAGGATTGTATTTTTATAAAATATTAGTTGATGGAAAATTAGAAAAAACTGGCTGTATATATATTTTAAAATAAAATTTTATTAGGATAAATAATATGAAAAAAAGAATTATAATAGTTATATTTCTTTTTATAAATATTTACGGAGCTTTAGCACAATTAGGAATCTGGAAAGAAATATATTGTAATAAAATCAGTAATTCAAATTTAACTCGTATTGAATGTGCTAATGAAGATAATTGTATGGCACTTATTAACTATTATGGAAGCGGTACTATCCTAATAAGAACGATTGATGGAGGTCAATATTGGAAAACTATATATTTAGATACTAACTATCAAGGACCTTTTCCTATAACTCCTTATTGGGAAATAGTATATCCTGATACAAACATTTGCTATATAATTGGGGAAGGAGGAAAAGTTATTTTTAGTAGTAATAATGGTGATTCCTGGGAATATGTACAAGGAGGCGATCATACATCAATTGAATACATTATGTTTGACAAATATAATGGAATAAGATTAGCTTCAAAGAATATGATTTATTTATATAAATTAGAATGGACAAATGATGGAGGAAAAACATGGGATAATATTAAAATTCCAACTGAATATAAGTATTTTACTTTATCGAGAATATTTTTACCCGAAACTTCTCATTTAATATTAATAGGTAACGACGAAGAAAATGGACGATGTTATATCCATTTTGAAAAAGAAATAAACAAATGGGAACTTATACCTAAAAAAGATAACGTTAGAATTATTGAAATGTATTTTATTAATAAAAACGTTGGTTATAGTATAAAATTGAGAAATAAAGGCGAAGGAGATACATTATGTATCACAAGAGATGGTGGAAGAAAATGGGAAGACATTAATGTCTTAAAGAATTTTTCAAGTTCTATCAATACTATAAAGTTCTTCAATGAAAAAGACGGTATAATATTTTACTTAGAAAGAATTAAAAGAACAACTGACGGAGGGAAAACATGGGATGAAGATATTATTGAAAATTATAAAGATTCGGTAATTATATACAATACATTATTAAATCAAAGTAATGGGTACTTTATTTCGAAAAATAAGATTTTTAAATTATTCGAAATAAACAATATAAGCCATCAAACCATAGATAATGACTCAGATTTAGAAATATATCCAAATCCTTTATCAAGAAATTCTGAATTGTATATTTTATTAAAAAATAATGAAAAAGCTTCTATAATTTCTATTTACATTTACAATTGTCTTGGAGAAAGAGTATTTAGCAATACTTTTGAAACCAGCGGCAATTATCTTTACAAAATTGATTTATTTAAAGAAATCAATCTTTCAAAAGGTTTGTATTTCATTAGAATTATGAGCGAAAAAACTAATTATATTAAAAACCTAATTATAGAATAATGTATTAAAATATGAAAAAGTTATCAATTTATTTTATTTTGTTTTTAATTATTATTAACATAAATAACTTATTTACTTCAGACCTATGGGACAAATTATTTTATCAATACAATAGAGATTTCTTCCAAGCTGAAGTGTTTGATTCAGCTCATTGTGTTGCTCTTGGAGAAACTATTGGTTTTTTTATATCAAGATTAATAAAAACAACCGATGGAGGAAATAGTTGGGAATCTATTCTTAAAGATGAGGATGTATTTCTTGACCCTGAAACAAGAGGGGGAAAGATAAAAGTTAATTGTATAAGCTATTACCAAAAAGAATGTATAGCATTGGGTTGCGATACTGGTAGAATACTAATAACAAGTAATGGAGGCAAGCATTGGAAGAGAATAGAATTAGGAACAAAAAGAAATGTTAAAAGCATTTCTTTAACATCTGAAGGGAAAGGTTATTGTATCACTGAAAACTCTTTATATAAAACATCTGATAGCGGTCATTCTTGGAATAGATTGTCTTTACCATTTGGAGTAAAATTGATAGATAAAGTATTTTGCTTTGATTCTAATAATACTATTGTGCATTTAATTAATACTATTTCAAATAGATTTGTCTTTGTTAGGACAACAAATGGAGGTGTGTCTTGGGAAAGCTCTAATATTAATAAAGGCGGAACTTGCAATGATTTATTTTTTATAAATGACTCTATTGGATGGGCAGTTCATTATGTCCCCGATACTGTTTATATGGAAGAATATGATTACATTATTAAAACAACAAATGGTGGAATAAATTGGTTTGAAGTATTAAATGTTAAGAATAAACCTTATAAAGGTTTAAATTCAGTTCATTTTATTGATGAAAACATTGGTTTTGCTTCTGGTAAGTCTGGTAAACTCTACTTTTCTGAAGATGGCGGAATTACATGGAAAAGAGTTTTTTGTTCTAATGTTGATGATACATTATTTGATATACAAAAAGTTAGATTTCTTACAAAAACCCAAGCTCTTGCTTTTTCTTCTATGGGTTTCATTTATAAGTGGGATAAGAATAAAACATTTGTTTCTGATTTGAACGATGGTTGTTTTTATGAGTATAATTTCAATTATAAAACAATAAATTTACAAATAAAGGAAATACTATTAAGAGAAGCGGCAGTTTCATTATTTGATATACACGGTATAGAAGTTTTTAATACTAAATCTCAAAATCAATTCATATCAATTGACATTAGGGATTATCCTGTAGGTTTATATTTGCTTCGCTTATCTTTTAATGATAAGAATTATTTTATAAAGCTCTTTAATATATAAACATAAAATTTATATATATGAAAATTTTTACTATTGTCCTTTTTCTTTTAATATTTAATATTTTTCATTCAAGTTCAGAATTTACAGAGCTTAAAGAAATAAAAAGAATTGTATTAGAGGAAACCCCTGATGTTATTATAAATAATATAAATGGAGTTTCTTTCAATTCCGATTCTTCCTTATTTATTGTCTCCGATTATTATACTGGTAATGTAGTCCCAATCTATGATAATAATGGTAAGCTAATTAAGCATTATAAGCCAAATATATATCTTACTGATACAGTAATAAAAAAAGGCAAATATACTGATTCAAACTATGTTATTGCAACGCTTGATATGGTTTATATGAACTCTGATTATCAGGTAGATTCTATTGATTATATTTCCAACATAATAAATACATATAACTACTCCTTGTTCTTCGATGATACTACTATATATATCCTTGCAAAGATTCGTGCATACGTAATAAATAAAGAAGAACTTAATAGACCTAAGAAAAATATAATTATAGCTCAATTTCCAGCATTCATAAAAATAAATATTAAAACTGACGACATAAATGTTTTCCTTATAGATAAACATCAATTATTTTGGTGCCAGACTTTTGGATTTTTTTATTATAAAGAAAATAATCTTTTCCTTTGTTGTACTCAAACAAATATTGATTTATTAAAAAGTAATATGAGAAAATATTGCATTTCAGGCTTTGATTTGAATGGCCATTTCGTTAATGATTTTTATGAGTTACCTGAAGAGTATATTAAGTCTGGCTTAAATTACAGCATTGCTTCAAACTCTGATATTATTAAAAACAAAAACAATGAGTTAATAGGTATTTTCCCCTATTCAGAAAGAATACATAATTTTTCTAATAATTCTTCAATTAATATAAATGATTTACCAAAAACTAATAATGACGTTTTTAATAAATTTATTAAAAAAGAATTACGTATTGAAAATCTAAAGGATTCTTTACTATTTTATTTTCCAAACCGCATTTCGAATATTGAATTACTTAAAAATGGCAATTATCTTGTAACAATCTTTTGCCATTATTGGAAAATTCCAGAAGATTATGTTCAAAATGGCTATAATATTGTAAGAGAATATACTCCAGAAGGAAAATTAATTAATGATATTAAAATAAAAGCTGTAAATGACGACGGCGTTATTAAATATATTACCTACACAAGTAAAGAAGATGCTTTAATGGTTTTTCGCTTCTCTGATGAAAAAGGCTGGACTGTAATCTATTCCAAATTCGAATGAATGCAATCGTCTCAATATTGCTCTTATTTTTTTCTTTAAGCGCAAATTATCATTACGTAGATGAAGAATACTGGAAGCAAATCAAGGAGCAATGCGAATTAAAACAGGGAGATTATCTTGTAGTAATTGTATCAAAGCTAACCAATTGTTCATCTTGCATTTCGGCTTCAATCAGTGATGTAAATTGTATCATAAAGAAACATAATCGCAACAACTTAAAAGTATTGGCTTTGGTTGAGTGTAAGCGAGATTTGGAATTAAATCTATTCAAGGAGCGATATGGATGGAAGCATAAAATAATGAGAATAAAATGAGAAACATTAGAAAAAATGAGCTTAAACGATAAAGTTAGTATTGCATTATATAGCTACTATGGAGTATTACTATTTTCAGATGACATTTATAAAAAGGGTGTGTGCAAAATAATTCTTGAGCTTATTAATTAAAATAAATTTCTAAAAAATAAAAAAATATTTGGTTATTTCATTTTTTTTTTTTTTTGTAAAAGTTAGAAACAAAGATTTAGCTTTGTTTGTTTGAAATAATTTTATTAATTTTAATTTTTGTAGGTTGTTATGAAAAAAGCATTAGTATTTGCTATAATTAATATAGCATTATTAATAGTCTCAACTCAATATTTAGATTGTGACTACGTAAGATTATGGGCAAGACCTGGATACGCTATAGTTGCTGGAGGTTCTAAGACGAGAGAGACTGGTCAATTAGTCAAAGGCTCAACATATACTCTCGATCTTGAAGGTTACTTTTTAGAAGCAACATTACTTTGCAAAGGTGATGATGGAATTTGTTGGGAGATAGGACTAAATGGTGCATACATTGATATTTATAATGGGTATATGGTAGATGGTCCACACGATTCTTACGATTATATTTATACTATTAGCGAATAGTGTATGAAATTTAAATTATTGCTGACAGCGTTACTATTGGTCATATACTTTTGCAATTCAAAAGCAAAAGTTAAAATATTAAACGAAGATAGTTTATTACTTAAACGAGTAATAACACTCGAAGAAAAAAACGGAGATACAGTCATAATTGAACCCATTGACTTTTCCTGTGATTCTAAGGGAAAGTATATATTAATACTTGATAAAACACAAAGAAAAATATTTGTATATGATTCTTATAAAGGTAATCTCGTAAAATATCTTGAACCATCAATATATTTTCAAGATTCTGTTCTTTTTAATACTGATATACCAAAAAAAAGTAGTAACGTTGAGATGTACTTTATCAGAGATTACCTTTCTCATTTTAATAATGATAGTATAGATTATGTAATAAAAGATTTGCAAAAAAGTTCATATACGCGATTCTGGTCAGCTTATTTTTATAATGATTCTATTATATCTATAAATAGTCAAATTCATATTAGATATATTCAATATATTAATAATGAAATCATTAAAGTAGGCAGTTCAGAACCATTTATAATAAATTATCATATACAAAAAAACACCTATTCTTTTTTGAATTTTCATTCTTTTTATAGAAACAAAGAATATTTCGATAACAATAAAAAGAAATTTGTTGATATATGCATTTCACCTGATTTAGATGTTTCAATGTTTGATAGAAAGAAAAAATTATTTATTACAAATTGCAACAATCATTATGCTCGCGATAAAAAAGATTATGATTCACTATGGAGCTTAGCTTATTATGATGCAAACGGTTACTTTGTTAAAGAAATAAATAAATTACCTAAGGAATACTATGATTTGAAGCTATACTATAATATCTGTTCGCCAAGAATGTTAATAGATAATAATGATGACATCATAACAGCTTACCCAATTTTATCTAAAATATTCAATGTTTCAAAAAACAAAGTATTTGAAATGACTAATTTGACACAAAGTAATGATGAGTATATTCAAAATCTTTATGAAAATTACGTAACTCAGAATAAGCAATTTGATATAATGCGTAATATCCCAGTTTATATTAATAGTCTTTACTTAACTTCTAAAGGCAATTATCTTATATATTTCTTTGAACGTGGATTTGATTCTACTGGAAATAAAGTAATATATTTCCAGCATGTTATACAAGAATACAACACAGATGGTGAATTAGTAAATCAGATACATTTTAAACTAAATGGAGAAAACGGCTTACTAAAAAGAATCTTTTATTCTATGCATGATAAGTCGTTAATTTTGGCAAGAGTATCAGAAGATAAAGGTTGGGTTTTGGAGTATTATCACTGGGATTAAAATGCAAAGAATAAAGTCTTTTAACCTCATAGTTTTGTTATTTTTATTATTAAATACCAATAATTTATTAAGCCAGCTAAATGAAGAAGTTCGTTTCAAAGAGTTCTTTAACAAAATTAAAAAAACGACACAATTGCAAAAGAATGAAAAATTAGTATTATTCTTTGTTTCTTTAGGTTCCTGCCCAGGATGTGTTAAAATTGAAAAAATCCTGAATTTTTTTGAAGAAAAGCAAATAAAAAACATTAAAATCGTCGCTGTTGTGCATTGCACAAGAAAAAGAGACCTTGAAACCTTCAAAGATATTTACAAATGGCAACACTACATTGTCAAATATGATAATTCTTTATTTCTAAAATATGATTTGTCAACTAATACATTGTTAGCTCTTTTGAATTTCGAAGGCAATCTAATATGGAAATACAATATAAACGATAATCCTAATTTTACGTCTTTATGCAATCAACTTCTATATTTTTTAAATAATAAATGAAATTCCATATTTTGATCCTGTATTTTTTATATGATCTATAAATTGATAAAATCATATTGCTATTTCATTATTTTTCCTTAATTTTGTAATTATTAATAACAAAATCGAAGGAATATAAGATGGCAAAAAAAGAAGTTAGGGTTATGGTTACTCTCGAATGCACCGAAGCTAAAAAAGAAGGAAAGCCTGCTTCGAGATACACTACTATGAAGAATAAACAAAAAACACCAGACCGTCTCGAACTTAAGAAATACAATCCTTTTCTCAAACGTCATACAATACACAAAGAAATTAGATAATTGCTTAGCTTCTTTTATAGAAAAGCTATTGTAAAATAAAACAGTATGATTATTGAGTATATCTTATGCGGACTCACTGCATATCTTTTAGGAACAATCCCTTGGGCTTTGATCCTTGTTAAGTTATTCAGTAAAAAGGACATACTCTCCGAAGGTAGTGGCAACGTCGGAGCAATGAATAGCTACGAAATTACAGGGAAAAAGTGGCTTGGCATTTTAGTTTTCTTCCTTGACGCTCTCAAAGGTATTGCTGCAATTATAATTACTCGCTTCATTGCTGATTACGACTTTACAGCAACCATAGTTGCTATTACAATGGTTGTCCTTGGTCATAATTTCAATGTTTTCCTCAAATTCAAAGGAGGGCGGGGACTTTCAACTGGTTTTGGTGCCGCTTTAATGGTCAATCCACTCCTCGTCATTGTTTGGGGCATTCTTTGGCTTCTTGGCTATCTGATAATCAAACGTAATGTTCACATTGCTAACATTACTGCAATAATTTTAACCCCTATTACATTTCTCTTACTTCCTGAAAGTATTGTGGATAACTTCTATTTAGTTCCTATTGTTAATACGTACGAGTTAATTGCGTTCATTTCCTTTCCTTCCTTATTATTCCTAATTAGACACATCAAACCCTTGATGGACTTAATGAAGAAAAACAGCAATTAACAAAAATTACAAATACATAATAATTAGAACCTAATAACTCAAGCTAATGCCGTAAGTTAGTCCAAGCTTATCGGTAGATAAAACTTGATTGTGGACTGAATATAGAAGCAATGTGCCTTCAATTCCGAATGAAAAAGTTACATTATTGATCGGTTTTAATTGAAGACCAACTTGAGCCCTTCCTAAGGGACCTACAACCTTACCACTGACAGCATCATTGGCTAAACCAGCAAAAACTTGTGTAAAAGGATAAATAAGATCAGCGATATTTAAAGCATTTGCTGTCCAACGATAACTCATACCATACCAGAAAAATAATGGGTTTTGTTCGTACTCAAATGCCTGACCATTGTTAGCGCTTACAAATTTCTGTGTGAACTGCTCCTGACCAAATTCCAATCCTAAGGAATGCTCACTATTAAATTTGTAAAAAGCTGAGATAGTCACATTATCCAAAAACGAGCTATTTGCTGGTTTAAGCTCGTTTGTAGAATTTGCATAATGCAAACCTCTTACCTGCACACTGTATTTTGTGTTATCCTGGCTACCAAGAGAATTCCCTACTACATTTGGCATTAAAAAAGCATATGATTCTGACTTAATCAAATTATTGCCAAAATTTTTGTATCTTGAATTTATAATATTTTGCTCTTCTGGCATTACATTAGAACTTTCGTTTATAAAGACATTCTTGCTAATATTGGAACTAAAACCACTTAAAGCTAAGTCCTTAATTACATTAGCGGGCTTTCCATCATCAACTTTAAAGCCCTGTTCAGTTGATGGATTTGTTGGTTCACCGGAACCTATACTTATTTGTCTACTATTTCTATTTGAATAATTAGAATTGCGGTTAGCATCACTACTCGAGTATTTGCTGGATTTCAATCCATCATTTTGAGATTCTTTTTGTAATGCGGTTCCAGTATATTCAGGATTATAATAATAATCTGAGCTAAAAGATTGAGTAACTGGAATTCTTGATATATTTGCATTTTGAACTATGTTGCCATTATCGCTTTTATCGTTCAAGAACACAGTGTAAACAAAAGATGTCAAGGCAATAGAAATAATAGCAGTTGCAATAGTAGCCAAATGCTTTTTAAAAATTAGAGCAATTGGACCAATTTTCTTTTTTGCATCAGAAGAATGAGCAATTCTATTAAGATAATCTCCAGTTGGTATAGAGAAACCAAGCGAGGAAAATATCTTATTAGTGCTTTCTGTTGGAGGAGAAATCGCCCCCATATCATTTTGAGCAACAATATGGAGCTTTATTTGCTGGCTAAATTCAGTCCTAAGTTCTGTGTTAGTTGAAAGCCCCGCAAATAAAGCATCTTCGAGCGGTGTGTTTAGTTCACCGTCAAGATATTCATGTATTAATTTTGAATAGTCCATAATTCAAATCTATGTTATTGATAAATCTTGCAAGTATGGTGAAAGTATATTTTTAACTTTTTCTTTTGCTCTCCAAAATCTATTTTTTACAGTAGTAATGCTATCCCCTGTTATATCAGATATTTCTTGATAAGATAGACCATGATAAAGTCGAAGAATGAATGCTTCTTTGTATTCAAAATCGAGACATTCGAGAGCAGCGCCAATTAGCTCCAGCATTTCTTTTTGCTCGTAGCCATTATCATTTGTTGAAATATGAAAATCTTCGATATTTAGATTGTATTTTTTATTTCGTTTGTAATTCAAGCACAAATTTCTGGCAATTTTTATTATATAAGCTGATACGTTTGTCATTATATTATGCTCTTGAGCCGATTTAAAGAACTTCAAAAAAGTATCCTGAAAAACATCTTGAGCGTCTTCGTTATTGCCGATAATTCTTAGACAATATGCAAAAACCCTTTGCGAATAGCGAGCATATAGCTCGGTAAATGCTGCCTCTGCTGCATTTTTATTTTGTCTAAGTGCAGCAAATAATTCAAGATCGCTATATTTTGATAAATCTTTCATCAAATTGTTATCTGCTCCAAAAAGCTTTATACACATTATTACATAGAACTGACGTGCGTTTGGTTTCTACATCTATAATTTTCAAGATACCCCGAAAATCTTTTGCATCATCAGTATAATACTGTGTATAAACAATGTATTTTCCGTCTTTTGACCACTGTGGATACAAATTATATGATATAGAATCAATATTTGTAAGTTTTTGATAACCAGGATTCGTATGGGATAAATTCCTCAGCCATAAATTTCCGTCTTTATCAATAAAAGCTAATCTAAAATTATCTGGAGCAAGAATGGGCGATATAATCCCTAAATCGTTTATTTTAAATATATTCTCTTCTTTTGTAAAAACATTAGTAAAATAAATCAAATCAACAGAGTCCGATTCTTGAAAAGAATACAAAATATATTGCCCATCGCTTGACCATTCAATATTAGCATCGCATTTGTTTATATTGATCCCATAATTATATTTCTTTTCAAAAGCAATAATATTATCTTCAGGCACTTCTGTATTGAAAACCTTAATAGTCAAAGGTCCTTTTATATTTTGTCCTTCATAAAATGCTATCCATTTGCCATTAGGAGAAAAAGCGGGGATTGAATTTCTGCAAAAGTTATTGGATATTGGAGTTCCGACGTTTCCATCTGTCCGTGCTAAATTGAGCTTCCTATCGAGGTCGGAAAATGCTACCCAAATAGTATCTGGTGAAAGAACAGGCGATTTGATTTGCTTAAAATAATTATCTGGTATTATTTGCTTTTGCTTTGTTCCATCATCAAGAGCTACAAGTATAACATTTTGATTTTGCTGCTTTTCCCTTATAAAAGTTAGCATTTGATTCGAAGGTGCCGAATATATTATACCATTTTGAACTATCGCACTGAAACCAGAACCATCAGGTTTCATAGAATATATTACAGGTTCTGTTGCATTCACTGGCATAGTAGAAAAATATATAATATTTTGCCTTTTGGGGTTATTATTACAACAACAAGGGTCGCATCCGGAAAATGTCAAAGAACAAAAAATTAGTATTGAAAAAAGATAGTAAAATTTTATTATTAAATTAGAAATTTTTCTATTATTTACTTCATTTTTATTACTACTTTTTTCCAATTTGTCTTACTTCTAACTATAATAACACATTAATTGCAAAAACGTCTCAAAAAAAAATTATTTTTTTCCAGCTGCCTGTAGTCGCTGAATTTCATCCCGCAACTCTGCTGCTCTTTCGAAATCGAGATCTCGTGCCGCACGCTTCATTTCTACAAACATTTGTGAGATAAGATCTTCCCTCTGCTTTGGAGTTAAGTATCTCGCAAGTGGTTCAGCAGCTCTTTTCAGCTTTCTTGTCTCTTCGTCAGATTGTCGTTTTATTTTCAAAGAATGAATATCAGCGACAGAGGTGGAGTTCAATATCTCCTCTAAAGATTTGTAAACAGTCTTAGGATTAATTCCATGCTCCTTATTATATGCGATTTGCAAGGCTCTTCTCCGATTGGTCTCATCAATCAAATTCTGCATTGATTTTGTAACTTTATCTGCATAGAGAATCACCATACCATCTGCATTTCTTGCAGTCCGTCCAGCAATCTGAAGGAGTGAGCGTTGACTTCGAAGAAACCCCTCTTTGTCAGCATCCAAAATTGCCACTAATGAGACCTCAGGCAAGTCTAATCCCTCTCTTAACAAATTAACCCCTACAAGAACATCGAAAGAACCTAAGCGAAGTCCTCTAATAATATCAACTCTTTCGAGCGCATCGAAATCCGAATGAATATATGCCACTTTAACATTTAGATTCTGTAAATAATCCGACAGATCCTCAGCCATCCTTTTAGTCAACGTTGTTACAAGCACCCTTTCTTGCTTTTCTGCTCTAAGGCGAATCTGATATAACAAATCATCTATTTGATTTTGAACTGGTTTTACGCTAACTTCCGGGTCGAGCAAACCGGTAGGTCTTATTAACTGCTCAACTACAACACCACAACTTTTTTCCAATTCATAAGGTCCGGGTGTTGCGCTCACATATATCACTTGATTGATTATTTCTTCTATCTCCGTAAATTTCAAGGGACGATTCTCAAGTGCTGATGGTAACCGAAAGCCAAATTCTACTAATGTCTCTTTCCTTTGTCTATCGCCATTATACATTGCCCTTAATTGTGGTATTGTAACATGACTTTCATCAATAATCAACAAAAAGTCCTTCGGAAAATAGTCAAAAAGGCATTCTGGACGTTCCCCAAAATCTCGACCAGTAAGATGCATTGAGTAATTTTCTATCCCACTACAATATCCAACTTCTTTCATCATTTCCAAATCGTATATAGTCCTTTGCTCAAGTCTTTGTGCTTCAAGAAGTTTACCTTGAAGTCGTAACTCTTTTAATCGTTCATGCAACTCATCCTTAATAGCACTCATAGCTCTTACAAGTTGGTTTTCTGAAGTTACAAATAATTTAGCTGGGAAAATGGTGTATGATTCTACATCATTTAATTTCTTTCCTGTTATTGTATTAATCATACTGATTCTTTCTATTTCATCATCGAATAGCTCTATTCTCAAACCTTTATCTTCTTCATAAGCCGGAATTAAATCAATAACATCCCCTCTTACACGAAAAGTTCCCCGCTGAAAATCGAAATCGTTTCTTGTGAAATACATATCTGTAAGTTTGTAAAGGAGTTTCTGCCGACTGATTTTTTTCCCAACCTGAATTGGAAATAGCAATGAAATAAAATCCTCCTTACGCCCTATACTATAAATGCAACTAACTGATGCTACTATAATAACATCTCGCCTTTCGTCAACAAGAGCACTTGTTGCTTTCAAGCGCAATCGGTCTATTTCATCATTTATCGAAAAGTCCTTTTCTATATATGTATCTGTTGTTGGTATATATGCTTCTGGCTGGTAATAATCATAATACGATATAAAATACTCAACTGCATTTTCTGGAAAAAAATTTTTGAATTCGCTATATAGCTGAGCCGCTAATGTTTTATTCGGAGAAATTACAAGGGTCGGTTTCTGTACATTTGCAATTACATTCGAGATAGTAAAAGTTTTACCTGAACCTGTAACTCCAAGTAATACTTGATGTTTATCGCCTCTTAGTAATCCCTCTGTTAGCTCCTGAATAGCTTTTGGTTGATCGCCTGCAGGTGCATAATTCGAGTATAATTTAAATGGTTTCATTGTAACTTATTACTATCTACTATTGTTATTATTGTAAAGATTATGAAATATGCGAACAGTTTCGAATAATATTATCCCTGCAGCAACACTTACGTTAAGTGAATGCTTTACTCCGTACATTGGTATCTCGACAGCATCATCACAAAGAGCAAGTATTCTATCTTCTATTCCTATTAATTCATTGCCTATAATAATTGCCATTGGAAATTCATCCTTTGTAAAAGTATCGTATCGCCTTTTATTATCAGTTATTTCCAAAGCTATTATCTTATTCTTATCCTCTCGAAGATACTCTAAAGCTTCTTCGATTTTCTTAAAGTATCGCCAAGGAACTGTATCAACCGCCCCGAGTGCTGTTTTCTCAATTTCTTTTCTTGGAGGATGTGGTGTATAGCCACATAAAATTAGTTGCTTCACTCTTGCGGCGTCACAAGTTCGAAAGATTGACCCTACATTATACAAACTCCTTATGTTATGAAGGACGAGCGATATTGGATGTGGTGCTACATTCGGAAGTTCTTCAAGTTTCAACCTTAAAGACAATATTTCTTCATGTGTTAATTTCCTCATAAATTTAAAAGGTATTGATAAATATGGTTAAAAAATTAATTTTCTATTTTTCAAATAAGTTTATTATTCAAGTGTCTATTTTATATTAAAATGATTTTGAATTTAAAATGAAAACAAATATACAAATAATTGCAGAAAAAAGCATTAGCACAAACTCCAGTAGTATAAAAAGTTCATTTAAGAAACTGACTTTAACTACAATTTTTTTAGCTTTTCTTCTAAGTATTCATTTTGAACTTCCTGCTCAAGAATTCTTTGATAGTCAAGGAACTGACTTCTGGTTGACTTTTCTACCAAATTTCCATAATAATAAAAGAGATACAGACGATAGACTGAAATATGGAGACTCTCTTTACATCTATATAGCTTCTTCAGTTCCAACTCGTGGAAAGATAGAATATACCGACCAATCTAATCGTAAATTTACAAGTAACTTTACTATAAGCGACCCAAGAGAAATATATACATTCAAATTGTGCTACTACGACTACGAGCTTGTAGGTTTCAACGATAACATCAACTCCGTTTGGACAAGAAACCAATGCGAAAAAGTAGCCAAGCAGACATTCCATGTTACATCGGAGGATGAGGTATCTGTCTATGCACTAAATCAAGCCCAAATGACCAGTGACGCTTTTTTAGTAATGCCTCGAGATGTATTAGGAAATGATTATTATATTATGACTTATAACAGCGATAGTAGATTTGTAGCTAATAACTCTAAAACGCCTTCGCAATTCGCTATTGTTGCCGTTGAAGATAGCACCTTCGTTACAATTAAACCAACAGCCCCAACATATTTTTATAGAATGGCTACACAAAATATTATGCTTAACCAAGGCGAATGTTATCTCGTTCAAGCTTTTATAGATGCTGGAAACACAGCCGGAGATTTAACAGGAACGAAAATTACATCAACAAAGCCAATAGCTGTTTTTGCCGGACATCAGAGAGCTACTGTACCTATTTTAGTATTTAGTGGAGGTAATCCTTCAAGGGATTGCCTAATATCGCAGATGCTCCCATTAAAAGCTTGGGGAAAGAATGCTTTTCTTGTTCCTTATGTTCAAGAACCGGATATAACTCCTACTGGAAGCGACCTATATAGGATACTCGCTGCATACGACAGCACCCATCTATATATTGATAGCTCTTATATAGGTATACTTAATAGTAGTGAATTCATTGAAGGTAGTTTAATTACACCTTCTTTTGTTTTTGCCGACAAACCTATTATGGTAGGACAATTCAAAAAGACATCTAAAGATGGAGGTGACCAAGCTATTAGCGATCCTTTTTTTATGATTATGCCTCCAAAAGAGCAATTTATGAATTCATATCGAATCATTAACTCACAATCTTATATGCTCGACTTTGATATTTTCCCTCCTACTTATAGCAAAGTATTTCTAAGACAATATATAGGCATTGTCATTACAGATTCAACTAAAAATACTGTTAAAGTTGATGGTTATCCTGTTGATATTAGATTATTTAAAAGGATACCTTTTTCTGACTATTCTTATGCAAATGTTCAGGTTAGCGATGGTGTCCATGAAGTTGTAGCAGACGACAAGTTTGGTATTACTATTTATGGCTATGGTTATGCTAATTCTTATGGTTATACCGGTGGTATGAGCTTTATGCCCTACGACCTTCAACCTCCTCATATTAGTTGGAAGGATTCTTGCTATTTCTTGAATGGTTTTGTTTATGACACAGTTTTAAATGACACTAAAATAAAACAAGTGAATGTTGTCGAAGGTTCAAAAGAAAATGTTGATGTTACAATAGAAAATTTCACTCCATATAAAAGTATTGTTGGTTTTTCCGCAAGATTACTCGACTATCGCCTTGATGGTAAGTTTGTTTTAGAGGCTGTTGATTCTGTGAAACAAAGGAATAGCAAAGAAATATATATACCTGGCTTTACTGTAAATAACTTTACATCAAAAAACTGGTACGACCCAGCTCCAACAATTTCTGAAACTTCAAGATTAGGTAAATCAATATGTTTTCCTGTTATTCTTTATAATTATGGATTATTTCCACATACAATTAATTTGCTTAAAATTTCTAATTCTCAGGTATTTACAATCAACAAACAATTGCCTTTCACAATTTTGCCCAATCATACCGACACAATTATAATTTGCTTTTCTTCTGATATTGATTCTACATATGCCGACTCTTTAATAATTTCAGAAGGTTGCGACGACAAAAATATAGCTTACCTGAACTTAAGTACTGTTATGGATAAAAATAAACCTGACATTTTGCTTTCTTCAGACGAATGTAGAACAATTTTTACAGCTATTGCTACAGATACCTTAGTTACAGACTATGGCATTGAAAGTATTGAAATAATTGACTCTTTAAATTGCAGAATATCCAAAGATTTTTCTCCTTTTGTTTCAAGAATAACAATCGAAGTTATTGATGTTTATCAAGATGCTATATTTAAAATAATTGTTCGCGATTCTGTTGGACAAATAGCTGAAATTTCCGATACAATACCTGGATTGACATTTGCTTTTCCAATGCTTATAGCCGGAGATTCAAGTCTCGACTTTGGTATTAATCAAATGGGCTTCCTCGCTTGCGACTCCATAGCAGTATATAATTATGGAGTCATAGATAAAACTCTCGATATAGCTCGTAGCAACGAACCGTTTGCATTTATTCATAAAAATATATTATATTCGTTACCTCCAGACCAGTTCCCAATAAATCTCAAAACAAAAGACACATCCTACATTAAAATATGTTTCAGACCTTTAACGGCTGAGGAACAACCATTAAAAGATACATTAGAATTAAACAATGGTTGCTTTAGCATTTTTATTCCACTAACAGGGCTTGGAGATTATATTATAAGAGAAGGCACTTCAAAATGCGATGTTGCGGTCAAATTAACAACTTCCTCAGTTAATGAATCTTTCTGGATCGGGCAGAATTATCCTCATCCTGTGATAAAAACAACTACCATTAACTTTAACATTCCAACAACATCGTTAATTTCTTTAGTTATATATGATATCTTCGGAAATGAAGTGCAGATAATAGCCAATGGAGTATACCAACAAGGCTTTTACCAAGCACAAATTGATTGCTCCGATTTACCTCAAGGAATGTATTTCTATACATTAAAATATCCCCAAGGTATGCTATCAAATTATTTTATTATATCTAAATAAAATATTCAACTTTGCTTATCGTTACATTCTCATAATCTCAAACATTGATATAACAGAATGAATATAAAAGGAGCAAATAGAGTAAAGCTCATAATTCTATTATCTTTAATTACTATCCTTAGTTCTTGCCAGCACTGGGATAATTTTACAACGTTATTTAATACATACTACAATTCCAATCGCCTTATAAAAGAAGCAGAATCCGAGTTCGAATATCAAGAAGAAGGAAGGCGTATAAAACCACGAATTTTCATTCCTGACCAAAATATCTTTGTTAAAGAACTTCAAGCTGGCCCTCCACCTTTTTGTAAAGATTTTATTATTGACCAAAAAAAACTACAACCAGTTAAAATTAAGCTCGATTCTGTAATAATAAAGGGTTCCAAAATACTTGCTCGCCATCCTAAAAGCAATTATATTGAAGGAACTCTTTACTTAATGGCAAAATCATTTTTTTATCAAAACCAGTGGTTACCCTCCCAAATTAAATGCAGCGAGTTAGTTGATAAATTTCCATTTGGCGATTTAGCTCCCGATGCCTTGCTCTTGCTTTCTAAGAATTTACTTATCCAAAGGAAATTCTTAGCTGGACGCACAATGCTTTCAAGAACTGTTGACATTGCTTGGATGAAGAAACGTTACGATATTCTTTCGGAAGCTTTCAGATTAGAAGCAGAGCTTTCTTTATTCGAATTCGACTTAAATGGTGCTTTAAGACCCTACAAGCAAGCAATTGCACAATGCGACGACAACTCAATCAAAGCTATATGGCAAATTGATATGGCTGCCTTACTCTATCGAATGCACAAATTCGAGGACGCTGCAATACAATTCGCTAAAGCAAGGGAGTTTTCACCTGACTATATGGGTGAATTCGAATCTTATTTATACGAAGCTAATTCCTTAATCCGTCAAAAGAAATTCTCTCAAGCTGATAAAATCTTAGAGAAGCTCGATAGAAATAGGAATTACGACGAATGGAAACCCTACATCTTTGCTGCTAAAATGACTAAATACAGAATAAAAGGTGACGACAGTTCCTTTACTTTAGCTGAAAACTATGCCGATACTGCTTATGCAAATCATCCAGCTATTATTGCTGTCTATTTCGAAAAAGGAATGGATCTATACTACAATCATAGATACCACGAAGCAAGAGCTTACTTCGCAAGAGCAAGAAATATAAGAACACAAGCCTATGAAACAGCTGAGAAAATGTATTTCCTTCTCAACTCTTGGGACGAAAAGAAAAGTATTATTACATCCTTAACTGAGAATCGAGACATCAAAGAACTATCAGATACTAATCGTGCCTTCTTGGGGCTGACTTATTTCGAGCTTGCAAGAGTTCAAGAACAACTTTTCAATCCCGATTCCGCTTTATTATATTATCAAAAAGCCGTCGAAGTTGCCCCAGAAAAAGATCCTCAGACTGCTCGTTTGTTATATGCCTATGCTATTTTTATTAGAGATACTGATAGAATAAAATCCGATTCATTACTTAATTCTATCATTGATAGATTTCCATTATCTGAATACGGTCAAGATGCAATTATTAAATTAAGATACACAAAAGATTATATCATCGACACTGTAAAAGAGCTTTATGCTTCTGGTAGCAAACTCCGTCAAAACAAAGAATATAATTTTGCTATCCAGCAATTTATAAAAGTCTATAATAATTATCCAGAATCCGATCTTGCTCCTAAAGCTCTATATGCTATTGGATGGATTTTCGAAAAAGACCTTCATCTTTTCGATAGTGCTTTATTTTACTATAAAGTACTTATAAATAAATATCCAAATTCTGTATATGCAAAAGATGTTAAACTTTCAGTTACATATCTCACAGCACTAAGAAGTGGAGAACCCCTCCCAGACTCCCTTAAAACCAAAGAGGTAGAGGTTTATGTCCCAAATATTGAAAAATTCAAGCAATTACCTTATGATACTACCAATGTCACCAAGCCCAAAGATGGTTTTAACATTTTGGATATTATTAAAGACCCAGGAAAGCTAATCAATTCCGATATTGATTTAAATCCCAAAATAAATGCCCCTTCACTTGACCCAATAAAACTGCTCGATTTGAAAGTATCCGACTCTACTAAAGTTCAAGTCCAAGATAGCACCGGTATTCACCCATAAATTACATCTCTGCAAGGCAATTATCCAATCCAAGAATGAATTTGTTCACATCTTTACGTCTTATTATTAACGGAGGAACTATCCTAAGAACTCTTCCTGCTGTTGCATTCGAAATGATGCCTTTTTCAAGCAATTTCGCCACTAAATCCGATGCTTCAAAGCTCAAAAGCAAGCCCTTCATCAATCCTAATCCCCTTACTTCCAAGACCTTGTCTGGATACTTATTCTTTATTGCTTCAAGTCCAGAGTTTAAATAATCCCCAATTTTTACAACTTCTTCTATTAACCCATTTCCAATTTCATTTAATACAACTAAGCCGCAAGCACAAGCTACAGCATTGCCTCCAAATGTAGTGCCGTGCATCCCTTTTTCCCAAACATCAGCTAAATACTCTCGAGCAAGCATACATCCTAAAGGTAATCCTCCACCTATACCTTTTGCTAATGTTACAACATCTGGTTTAACATCATAGTACATAAAACAAAGATACTTACCAGTCCTACCTGAGCATGTTTGTACCTCATCAGCAATAATCAGAAACCCATATTTTTGTTTAAGTTCTACAATCTTCTCAACAAATTCTTGCTTTGCTGCAACAATTCCTCCCTCTCCTTGCAAGAATTCAAGGAATACGCCAGCTGTCCTCTCGTCTATATTTTCTTCAAGAGCTTTAATGTTATTATACTCAATGATTTTAGTATCAGGTAGAAAAGGTCCCATTCCTGCCTTATAGACTGGTTTATCCATTAACGACAAAGCACCATAACTCCTTCCGTGAAAACCTCCTGTAAAACCAATAATTGTGCTTTTTCCATTCTTTGAACCCCATCTACGTGTAAGTTTTATGGCAGCTTCAGTCGCCTCTGTTCCAGAATTAGTGAAAAATACCCTATCGAAACCGCTATAATGCTTTAATTTTACAGAAAGTTTGATCTGAATATCTTGATAAAAATAATTGGAGAGATGCATATATTTTGCCGATTGCTTGGCTATAGCTTTTAATATTTTAGGATGGCCGTGCCCAAGCACATTAACTGCTATACCAGCAAGAAAATCGAGATACTTTTTGCCATCTTTCGCATAAATATTGCAACCTTTAGCATAATCCACAACTATTGGTAATCGCTTATAAGTCTGAAAAATCGATCTGTTTTCCTTTTCTATTATATTATTGCTCATATAATTTCCAATTATATTAATGAATGGATAACATTTGTTACTACTCCCCAAACTTCAAACCCCATTTCTTTTGTAATTTCTATTGGCTTGTAGTTTCGATTTTCTGGAAGTAAATATATTTTGTTTTTACTGAAGTGAAGACGCTTGACTAATAGCTCGCCATCTATAACTGCTATTATTACACTGCCTTCCTTTGGTTGTAAAGAACGATCAACGATGAGAATATCGCCACTATATATACCCGCTTCTATCATAGAATCGCCAGAAACTCGAACAAAAAAAGTAGCAGCTGGATTTCTTATCAAGTAATCATTTAAATCGAGACGACTCTCCAAATAATCGTCCGCTGGAGAAGGAAAACCAGCAGAAACCGATTCGAGAAATAGCGGTAATTTTTGTTGAGTTTCTGCTTCTGGAGTAAATATTTCAACTACCTTAAGCTTTTCCTTCTTTAAATCCATTAATTTTAAATCTTTTCTCATAATCTCTAAAATCCATATAGTCCTACTTTTCTATATACTTTATACAAAGTTCTATTGGCAACTATTTTAGCTTTCTCTGCTCCTTTGAAAATGATTTCCTCGAGCTTCTTTTTATCCGCTCTGATTTCTTCATACTTTGCTCTTATGGGGCTCACATAATTAGCGACTGCTTCTGCAACAACAGATTTGAATTCAGCGTAACCTTTCCCAGCGAATTGATTTTCAATTTCATCGTAAGCCAGTCCAGAAGCAATTGAATACAGTGTCATAAGGTTTTTTATCCCGGGCTTATCATCTCTGTAAAGGATATCTGTTCCTGCATCAGTAACTGCTCGCTTAATTTTGTTCTTTATTTCAGCATCGCCATCTGTAAGGTATATAGTTGCTTTTTCATTATCATCGGATTTGGACATTTTTTTTGTTGGTTCCTGCAAATTCATAATCCTTGCACCTAATGGAGGTATATAAGGCTCAGGAATTTTAAAGGTATTTGGATAATAATGATTAAAGCGTATTGCTATATCTCGTGTCAGTTCGAGATGCTGCTTCTGGTCTTCACCAACAGGAACAAGATCAGCATTATACAATAAAATATCAGCTGCTTGAAGAACAGGGTAAGTGAAAAGTCCGACATTTACATTATCAGGATTCTTTGCTGCTTTATCCTTAAATTGAGTCATCCTGTGCAGTTCACCCATTTGAGCATTGCAATTCAGTATCCAAGCAAGTTGTGTATGCGCTGGAACGTGCGACTGAACAAACAAAACGCTTTTATCTGGGTCAATTCCCGATGCCAAAAGCATTGCTGCAAGTTCTAATGTATTCTTTCGAAGTTGTGATGGCTCTTGCCTTATCGAAAGAGAATGCAAGTCAACTATGGAAAAAAAGCAATCATATTGCTCCTGCAAAAGAACCCAATTCTTAATCGCACCTATAAGATTGCCTATATGGAACTTACCCGTTGGTTGTATTCCGCTTAGAATAATTTTCTTTTTTTCCAAATTATCTTTTTTTTCTTCCATTTTATCTATATCTTCTACCACTATGTTCCTTTTTTGGTTGATTATAAACTTCAATTCCTCCAAACATAACAAAATAACTAATCTCAAGGATTGGACTTGTTTCATCAGTTACTTGGTAGGTTTTATTCTCAAAAGCTCCCATAAATGGAAATCCTTTGGGATGTAATTTCCAGTTTTCAGGAATAAGAATCTCTACTCCCCCAAAAGCCACTGATAAATCTAGGACAGCTTTACCAGATGAGATTTTAGCATTTCTTAAATCAATGTATGTTCCACCAAAATATGTTGTAATAGTGCCACCTTGAAAATCCTCCGTATCTACTACCTTATCTTCCCCTCCAAATACTACAAATGAATTTACCCTATTATGAATCATTGTCTTATACTTCATTTTTCTTGAATATCCTGTCAAAAGACCTATTCCAATCAATATTAACACTATAGGCCAAAAAGCATCGAAAAACGACCCTTGATAAATATTATGTGCATCTGCTAAAAAGATTAACCCGATAATTAATACTATCAAACCCGGCAAAATTGATTTCCTACTTTGAACAAGGATGACTATGCCTGCTATTATAATAATTAAGGGCCACCACAAACCGAATATCTCTGAAAAATTCCAGATATTGAGCTGACCCAGCAAAAATCCTATCCCTAAAAGAATAAGTACTATTGCAAAAAAGTATCTCGAGAACATAAAACCTCCTTTTTTATAAATTTTTTACAATTTTATTTTGTCAAAATTGTTTATACAATTTACGTAATATGCAAATTTAAATAGAATTTTTGTTTTATCTCAAAAAGATTATTAAATTATAGTTTTTTTAAAACAAGCGATGGAAAAAAAAGAAGAATTCATAAACAAAGAATTTAAATGCTTGGATAAAGGATTTGTTCGTCTTGTTGATTATATGGGTGACGACAGCTCTATTGTTCAAGCTGCACGCGTTTCTTATGGAAAAGGAACCAAAACAAAAAGAGCTGATAGAGAGCTCATCCGTTACTTAATGCGCCATCGCCACACTTCTCCATTCGAAATGGTAGAATTCAAATTCCACGTAAAGCTACCAATTTTTGTTGCTCGACAATGGATCCGCCATAGAACCGCTAACGTTAATGAATATAGCGGAAGGTATTCTGAGATGAAGGACGATTTTTACCTTCCCGACATTGAGCAAATCAGACCTCAAAGCACAACAAACAGACAAGGAAGAGCCGACAATCCAATTGAAGAAGAAACTGCAAAGCAAGTCCTCGAAATAATTAATAATACCGATGATTTGCTTTACAAACAATACAAATGGATGCTTTCGATTGATTTAGCTCGTGAATTAGCTCGCATCAATTTACCACTTTCTACTTATACCGAATGGTATTGGAAAATTGATTTACATAACCTTTTGCATTTCCTTAAACTTCGCCTCGACAATCTTGCCCAGTATGAAATCCGTGTCTATGCAGAAAAAATTATGGAACTCATAGAACCAATTGTTCCTGTTACAGTAGAAGCTTTTAAAGATTACATCCTTAATTCTATTAACTTTTCTGTTCAAGAGCTTGAAATATTAAAAGAAATCATTTTCCCAGATAATATTAATGAGGAATTGCTAAAAAAACACAACATTACTGGTTTAGAAGCCGAAGAATTCAAAGAGAAATTAAATAAATTTTTATCATAATTATTATTTTTTTTTATTTATGGAGTTTATATGTTTTTAAAAAAATTATCACTTATTATGTTCCTTTTACTATTAGGAACGCAAGTCTATTCCCAAAATCCCCAAACAATTATGGAATGTATGAATAATGCATTGGGCAAACAATACCAGAAAGATATCAAAACTCAAAAAATCGAAATGTCTATGTCAATGATGGGTATGGATATGCCAATGACTATGATAACTACAATGCCTAATAAGTATAGAGTTGAAATGAGTATTATGGGAATGAACATTGTAACTGTCGTAACACCTGACGACTGCTTTATGATTCAAAATGGAAATGTATCCGAATTTCCTGCCGGTCAATGCGAAAAAGCTAAAGAGCAAATGGATGAACAAAATATGTTTACACAATTAGGAAAGACAAAAAAAGGTGACAAAATTGAATATGATGGCACCGAAGTTGTAAATGGTATAAATTGCAACAAATTAAAAGTCACAAGCGAAGATGGAAATGTCGGTTATTTCTTCATTGGAGCAGAAGATTGTCTTATGCATAAATTCACAGCTAAAATGAATATGGGAAGTGGCGAACAAGATGTCGAAATGATTGTTAAGGAATACAAAACTAAAAATAATATGAAAATTCCTCATGAGATGTCTATTATGTCTGATGGCGAAGAAATGGGGAAAATGTCTATAAAGAATATTGAATTTAATATTCCCATTGACGATAAGCTATATAAAAGACCATAATTAATATTTATTATCGCACTTGCTTTTACATTGGAATAATATTATTGCAACAAACAGCTTATGTTTCCACTTTGTAAAGCAATTAAAGTTATTTGATGATAAAATGTTTATCATTTTCTAAATGATTTGTTAAATTGGGCTGTATCAAAAGACGAAATTATTTGCTTAAATAGTCAGACGAGGGCGTCTGACCTACTATATAATTCAAGGACATAGGTAGAACAGACATTCTTGTCTGTTAAAAGACAATGACTTATGATACAGCCTCGAAAGATTATGACTTTTCAGACAGCCCAAGTGCATTTATGAAACTAATTTAATGGAAATTCTTCGTAAAATAAGAGCTAATCAATTTGTAGTATTTCATACTCTATTATTAATTAATGCATTATCCTAAAATTTCAATATTAGTTCCTACCTACAACGAAGAAAAGCATATAGAAAAATGCTTAAAATCATTATTGAATCAGACATATAAAGGTGAGTTCGAAATAATAGTAATAGATGGCAAATCAACAGACAACACTACAAAAATTGTCAACGAGCTTTGTAAGTTCTCATCAAAAATAATCCTATTAACTAATCCTTTAAAAATACAGTCATCAGGCAGAAATATTGGCATTAATTATTCAAATTCTGAATATATAGCTTATTTGGACGCTCATAGTTACATAGAACCTAACTGGCTTGAGCAGCTCTGGTCAACTTTCCACACTCTTACGCAAATAGATAAAATGCTCGCTGGTGTTGGTTCAGTTTATGAAGATGCCAATCATACAAGTTTCACTCGCTCTTTGTCAAGAGCTTATCGCAGCATTCTTATAGGAAGCTCAAGCAAATCATTTCTAAATAAACAAGAAGTTACAAAAGTTGATAATGGCTATGGCTTTTTATATAAAAAGAATACATTGATAGAAGCTGGTTTATATGATGAGTCATTAAAAACAGCTGAAGACATTGAATTGAACTTCAGACTCAGCTATAAGCTTGGATTTAATCTTTATATTGAACCAAAAGCTATTGCTTATTATTACTTTAAAGAAAAACCCAAAGATGTATTCTCACAGCAATTTCGTTATGGATTTTGGAGAATACAAGCAATGAAAAAGCTTGGTATCTATAATCTTAAGGTTTTTATACCTGGTATTGCTATTATTATTCTATTTATAATTATAGCAACTACTTCACATTTCAATGAACTTCGTTTGATGGCTATTGCTTTTGGGTTATATTTAATAACAATAGTTTTCTCCTCGGTCTACGAATCAATCAAATTTAAAATTAACTTCTTTTATTTTTTAATCAACATTATTTCAATCCAATTTGGATATGGATGTGGAGTTTTAATTGGTATATTTTATGCTATTTTTAAGAAAAAGGACAAATTAATCCAATGAAAAAATATAAGATTTTATTAGTAGGCGGAGCAAGACCAAACTTTATGAAAATCGCTCCGATATGGCGAGAATTAGTTAATCATCAAGACATTTTCGAACCATACATAGTCCATACAGGACAGCATTACGACTATGAAATGTCTAAAGTTTTTTTCGACCAATTCCAGCTACCCAATCCACACTATTACCTCAATGTAGGTTCTGGTTCACACGCATATCAAACAGCACAAATTATGATAAACTTCGAAAAAGTGCTATCTGAATTAAAACCTGATTTAGTAGTTGTTGTAGGAGACGTCAATTCAACTATCGCTGCTTCTCTCACCGCCGTCAAACTCGACATAGCAGTTGCTCACGTTGAGGCAGGTTTAAGAAGCTTCGACAAATCAATGCCAGAAGAAATCAACAGAATCCTTACAGATAGAATTTCCGACCTACTTCTTGTCTCCGAGCCATCGGGTATAGAGAATCTGCTTCGAGAAGGAACCGACGAAACTAAAATTCACCTTGTCGGCAACACAATGATTGACTCTCTTGTTTATCATCTTGAAAACATCAGAGAATTGCAAATTAGGAAAAACTTTAACCTGGAAGCCCAAAAATACTGCACCATCACACTTCACCGTCCATCTAATGTTGATAATAGACATAACCTTGAAAAAATTGCCAATATATTAACCGAAGCATCAAAACACACAAAATTAATTTTTCCAGCACATCCTCGCACAACGAAAAACATTGAAGAATTTGGTTTGAGGAAACTATTCGATTCAATCAAAAATCTACAGATAATACAACCTATTGGCTATTTCGAATTTATGAGTTTAGTTATTGATTCAAGATTTGTTATAACTGACTCTGGAGGCATCCAAGAAGAAACCACTTGGCTTGGTATCCCTTGTATTACCCTTAGAGATAATACCGAGAGACCTATAACCGTAACTCAAGGAACAAATGTTATCACAGGTTTAGATTTTCAGAATGTCCGTGATGCTTTAATAAGGGCTAATTCTTTCGATAGAAAAGATTATACCCCTCCTGCTCTTTGGGATGGACGTGCATCTCAAAGGATTCTGAAAGTCTTCATTGATTTTTTTCAAATTTGAAATAGCAAAGATTTGCTAATTTTAATCTATCTCATAATACTTACTAATACCTTTACTTATTTTTGTTTCAGCTCTTTAAGATTAGATTAAATTTCCACAAAAAAGTTGCTCCAAAAAATTTACTAATCTAACTCATTACTTCAAAGGCTTAGGCAATTTTCTAAAAGCTACTTTTATAGCTTCGCTAATATGTTTTACAGGAATAAGCTTTAAGTCTTTTTTTACTAATTTATTAATATCTTCAATATCTCTTTCATTATCTTTAGGTAAAATTACTGTCATAATACCATTGCGTTTTGCAGCCAGAAGCTTTTCATTAAGACCACCTATTGGCAAAATATTCCCCCGAAGCGTTATTTCTCCCGTCATAGCAACATCGCCACGTATTGGCAGTCCTGTAATAGCAGAAATAAGAGCCAAGGTTATTGTAATACCAGCGGAGGGTCCATCTTTAGGTATCGCACCTTCTGGAACGTGAATATGAATCTCCTTGTTCTTAAAGAAATCATCAGCAATTCCAAGAGCTTTCGCATTGGAACGAACATAGGAAAGTGAAGCTTTCGCTGATTCTTGCATTACGTCTCCAAGCTTACCAGTTAGTGTAAGCTTTTCACTACCTGTCATTATTGATACTTCAACTGGAAGAGTATCTCCCCCGACACTTGTCCAAGCAAGTCCCATTGCTGTTCCTATTTTATCCTCTAAATCCTCTCTCTTACTTTTGTATATGGGCGCTTTAAGATACTTCTCAACTTGTCTTTCATCAATCATAAATTCGGTTTCTGCTATCGCTTTCATAAAATCAGGATTATTGTTTAACGCTTTGCGTGGCTCTGTAGCAATCTTCTTTTTTCGCCTCTTTTTATCATAGCTATGAACTAATTCTTTTGCTAATTTTCGTAATATTGAAGCTATTTCCCTCTCAAGATTACGAACTCCAGCTTCGCGAGTATAGTCTCGAATTAACTTAAGTAGAGCAGAGTCAGTAAAACTAATTTTAAATTTATCAAGTCCATATTCTTTTAATAGCTTTGGAATAATGTGTCTTTTAGCGATTTCAATTTTCTCAGGGTCCAAATAGCTATTCAGATGTATAATTTCCATTCTATCCTGCAATGGCAAGGGTATCTCATATTGAACATTAGCAGTTGTAATGAATAATACATTTGATAGGTCATAGTCTACTTCGAGGTAATGGTCATTAAATGCAACGTTTTGCTCAGGGTCGAGCACTTCGAGCAAAGCTGAAGACGGATCTCCCCTAAAATCCATCGACATTTTATCTATTTCATCTAAAAGAATAACAGGGTTAATCGTTCCAGCTTTCTTCATAGCTTGTATAATTTTTCCAGGTAAAGCTCCAATATACGTTCTACGATGCCCTCGGATTTCAGCTTCATCTCGCACTCCCCCAAGCGAAAACCGCACAAATTTTCTACCTAATGCTCGTGCGATCGAACGTCCAAGTGAAGTTTTGCCAACACCAGGAGGACCGACAAAGCATAAGATCTGACGTTTCAAGCTACCTGCAAGGTTTAGCACTGCTATGTATTCAAGAATTCTTTCCTTTGGCTTTTCAAGGTCATAATGGTCTTCGTCCAAAATCCTTTTTACATGTTCTATATCAAAATTATCTTCAGTTTTTTGATACCAGGGAACAGAAGTCAAAAACTCTAAATAAGTTCGATTAACGGAAAACTCTGGCGACATACTTGGCGTCTTTTTTAGTCTCTCATATTCCTCCATAGCTTTATTATAAATCGCTTCAGGCATTTGAGCTTTTTCAATATCTTCCTTGATTTTTGCAAGTTCGGGGCTAAGCTCTTCTTCTTCACCCAATTCTTTTTGTAATGCACGTATTTGCTCCTGAATGTAGAAAATTCGCTGATTCTTTTGCAATGTACTTTGCACTTTGGAATCAATTTCGTTTTCTATTTTCAAAAGCTCAAGTTCATTAGAAATAATTGAAGACAGCTCAAAATATTGTCTCTTGAGAGTAGTTTGCTCAAGAATTCTTTGCTTCACCTCTACTTTTTGGTTTATATTAGCCGCCGCAAAAAAAAGCTTGCGAACAGGGTCGTTTATATTATCATAAGCTGTAATAATATCTTGAGGCAATTGATTGCTCATTTTTACATACTCCCTAAAAAGCTCGGAATTATGTCGAACCATCGCTTCTAATTCTTTTACTTTCTTAGGGTATTTAATATTAATAATTTCAATTTCTGCCTCGAGACACTCCACTTTATCGCTCTGCTTTACAATTTTCGCTTGCAGCATCCCTTCTACAAGCACCTTGAGCAAATTATTAGGAAGTCGCAAGATTTGAATTATCTTTGCTATCGTTCCATATTCATAAATATCGCTGATTTTAGGCTCATCAATTGAGGCATCTCTCTGAGCTGCTACAAAGATTATTTTATCCCTCTCAACAGCATCTGCAACAGCTTTGAGTGAAGAAGACCTACCAATCAAAATAGGAAATATCATATAAGGATAAATCACTATATCTCGCAAAGGTAGTATCGTAAGTACCTTGGGAATTATCTCAGATTTTGCTTTTTTCTCGCTCTCAATAATATTTAATATTTCTTGTTCGCTCATTTTCCATTTATTTCTAAAATAATAAGTATTTAATTTTTATGAGAAGGATTTACTACGAGATTAGTGTAAATTTTGAGGGGGAAAATCAAAGATTAGGATTTTAAAGGAAGATATATTGGGAAGTAAAAGTTGAGAATATTGTTTATGATTTTTACTTTTTTATCAAGCTTAATTTTGAAGCAATAAATGCTCTTGTTAATTTCTTTTCCTTAATTAACTTAATTATCCAGCGAGCGATTTGGTCGTAACCATAGACAGCAAAAGTGATCCACATCGGGTATATAGTCAGACGATAGCGCCCTCTATCTCCTATTCCAGAAATAAGCGAATGTAAAATAATATGAAGCAATACAAATACAAACAAAGAAACAACAAACCAGTCTCTTTTATAGATAGCTATAATTAAAGGAATTATATTAATAAATAACAACGGCAACATAATAGCATCAAGTAGCATTTCAATCGGATTATTATAATGACTTGGCCATTGGATTCGTGGGTCCCATTGTGGATCAAGTTGAAAATCAGTTCTATAAAAATTGAAATGATCTATAAATCTATTCCAAAATAATTCAAATTTATTTGAAGGTTCAAACTTATCATAAACGAGTTGTTTATATTTTGAATAAGAAAAATCTGAAAGGAATTTCTGCAATTTTTCTGGTGTATCTCCAAAATTCGAATGAGATTTTAACAAAGCATTTACTATTTGGTCATAAGTTGGGACCATTTTCCTGATCCTCATTTCTTCAAACTTCCTGTATTCTAAAAGATTTTCGAACTCTAATACTTTGAGCTCTTTTACCTTCATATCTTCAATAACTATATCCATCTTTCCATCATTATAATTGAAAACAGGCTTTTTATAATTATTCGCTGCAAAATCTAAAGTATCTTGTATCATTTTTTTTGAAAGTTTAAGTACAATTATAGGATTTTTTTTATTTGTTAATTCTGCAGCTTCTTTCAAAGCTATATATCCTTTTTCATATTTTTCTTTTTTCTCAAAATATAATCGTCTTGCTTCTTCAAGTTCTTTAGGGCTATCTTTCAAAGCATGATTTAATGAATCTAATAAATATTCTTTGTATTTTGATATTTTAATGATTTTCTCCATCTCCTTATCTTTTTCCTGACTTTTCTCGAAAGTATCAGAACGAACAGGAGAAAAAAGAACAAATTTCCCATAAACAATATACTGCCTTATATGCCAAGGAGCCATCAAAGCTGTTACAATAAGAATACTATAAATCAAATGCTTAATTTTTATTCTTTTCTCAAATATCTTCAAAATTAAAAGAAATGGTATAAAACCGCAATAGTGAAATATATAGCGATTATTAACAGCTATGAGTATGCCAAAAAGTATTGATAACCATACGAAATCTTTCAAATTAAATTCTTTGAAATACTTATCGAGGAAGTAAATGATTATCAATAATAAACTAATGGTAGGGCTTTCTATCAACGCCTGATTGTGATAGCTCCAAGAAGTGCTAATAATAATCCACAAAGGAGCAATAATAGCAAAGAATTTCAAAAATTTATTTTCAAGAATAACCATTAAACATATTAGCCCTATTGAAAAGAGTAATGTTTGAAAAATAGAAATTAATTCCCAGTTTTCGAACAGTGGACTTATTAATAAGGGGTAGCCAGGCATAATTTGATATCCAATATCTTCACCTTTGAAGTGTGGGTGATAGACACCTTGAATAGTATCGGTTAAGTGTCTTATTGAATAAGCTATGTCTGCATATAAGTCACCATCGGGATTAGTATTTATATTACCAATAGGATTACCCATATAAATTAAAATGTACAAATGGACAACTAATTGCACAATAAAATTAACTATTAAAATATAAACGAAATTTCTTTTATTACTGAATAAGTGCTTAATATTTAAATATTTAGTAACTCTCATCAAATTCTCCTATAATGTATTGGATGACTTCGGGGAAAGAAGAAAAAAAACGCAAAAAATCTTACTATATCTCGCAAAAAAAATTTGAGAATATTTAATAATAAATTTAAAGAAATTTTTATTTCATTTCGGTATGCTTTAAATAATAACGAAATAAAATAAAGACCAAACAAACTTAAAATATTAGTAAGTATGATAATTATGCCAACTAATATTAAAAGTAATAGTGTATAGTTTTCTGAAAACACTCTCCGCCAAGCAACAGCACTCGTAATATGATCACGAAATAAAACCATAGGGTACAATTCAGATGTATCAAATAACAGTTTCCAAGCTCTTTTTTTATCACTATATGGTATAGTATGATGACAAGCAATTATTTCTTTTTTTCTTAGCACTGGATAACCTAATTTCGATAATCGCATTCCCAAGTCAAGGTCTTCATTACGTTTAAATTTTGTTTTCATTCCTCCAACTTGTTCCCAAAGCTCTCTTTTAATAATAAAAACCCCACCTGTGTCATTTTCAAATTTATCTTTTTTTTTATTTCTATGATATTCTGAGACATATAATAAGTTCCAATTTGAATTATAATTACAATTTATAAGCCCTCCCGAAACAAAAGGATACATCAAATTTAAATTATCATCAAAAGCTACTTTATAAAAATCTACTTTTATTTCCATATCCCCATCAATAAAAAATAAAATATCACCTTTTGATTCTTTAGCACCGATATTTCTACCAATAGCAGCATTACATTCTCCCGTGATTTGAAATATCAAAACATCGCGAAATGCTTTAGCACGTTCAATACTATCATCAGACGATTTTGAATCAACATAAATAACTTCATAATCAACTATGGAGTTAATCTTAATGAAACTATAAACACTTTCCAAACATTTTGTTAATTTCCAACCTTCGTTTTTGCCAATAATTATGAATGAGAGCATTAAATAATATCCAAAAAGTTGTGTGAGACTTTTTTTGATTTTTTGTATTGGTTTAAAATTGCAATTGATGAAAATAACATTTTTAAATATGTATATGGCAAAGATAATAAAAAGATAGGATTACTTTTATTATTAATTAAAATTAATACAAACATTTTTAATAATTTGTATATCTTATTATATGTATTGTCATTTATATTTGTAATTATATTTAAATGAATAACATAAATTTTATTACAATATTTATCTAAACTTATTTTTTCTCCTCTATTTCTATCATGAATTACAAATATACCTGGAGTAATTCCAATTTTCATTTTGTTAAAAAGAACCCGATTACAATAGTTATTGTCCTCGCCATAGTGGGTAAATATTGGCATAAAACCTCCAACTTTTTTTATTGTATTAATTGGCAATAGCCAAGCTGCTGCATTTACAAAAGGCACTTCATAAATATCATTATTTTCATTTTTTCTAAGTGCATCAGATATCAATTTATTTGACTCTTTACTGTATTTTAGAAAATCACTTTCAATTGAATAATCTTTACTTAAATGTACAGGACTTAATATTCCATATTCAGGATTTTTAATATGAAATTCTATAAGTCTCTTTATTGTGTCATAATTGACCCAAGCATCCTGATTCAATAAAAAAACATAGTCAGCATTATTTTTTAATGCTTTTTGAATGCCTATATTATTTGCTTTTCCAAATCCCAAATTTTTTTGGTTTTCAATTACTTCAATCGTGGGATAATGTGATTTTATCAGCTTAACTGTATTATCATTAGAGCAATTATCTATGACAATAATATTATGATTTAGTATATCAGAATTGATTAAGCTTCTTAAACAATCATCAATCCATTTTGCACCATTATAAGTAACTACTATTGAATATACTATCATTTTAGAAACCTTTTAATTTTCTTGAGTAATTTTACCAATCTAAGGTTATTCAATATTAATAAATTCCTCCTTCTAATAAGAATTTTATTGAAATCTTTACCTTTAAAATATCTTATCAATAATTTCAACATAGTGATAATTTGAGGGGTTTTATTATTATTTTGACTCCAAACACCACCTTTATGTATTCTATAGATAGCCATATTTTCTCTTAACTTTTTTATCAAGCCGTGTTGTGCAACTATCATATATAAGAAATAATCACCAACTGGTGATTTACTAAGTTCTTTTGGAAAAATCTTAACTAAACCATTCCTAAAAACAACTGATGGCGTATGTATATAGTTGCCTTTTGCAAGCTCATAAATATTCGTTGTATCAGGTACTTCCCTTGTTATATAATCACTCATAATGACTCCATTTGAATCATTTAATATACTTACATTGTGAAAACAGAGCACATACTCCGGATTCTCTTCCAAAAAATCCACCTGCTTTTGTAACTTATATGGGTCGGTCCAATAGTCGTCGCCTTCACAAAGGGCTATATATTTACCTTTTGCTCTTGGATAATGATATGTTGCAAAAATTTTAATTCCTTTTGAATATTGATTTTCTGTTTGATATATGGGTTTTATCAAATCTGGATATTTTTTCTCATATTCTCGAATAATATCAGCCGTACCATCAGTCGAAGCATCATCATGAATCAATATTTCTATTGGAAAGGTCGTTTTTTGCATTAAAAAACCTTCAATAGCATCACGAATATATTTTTCGTGATTATAAGTAACGCAGCATATCGAAACCATTATCTGATTATTCATTTTGTTATATTATAACTCTTTTTAACAAACATATTCTTATTAAGTGATTTAGAAGAAGATACAAAATATATTTAGTAATTTATTACAAATAGTAAAAATCTTCTCTTTTCTGATGTAGTTTTGAAACACATAATTGAGTAGCTTTACGGTAGTCTTTTATGTTCGTAATTTGTTAATTATTCTTTCTAAGAAAGCGAATGTTTCATTAAAAAAATTTGCTCTACAATAACCTATCTTAATAGATTTTAACTCTTTATTGCTCCAATAATCTTTGTTTGCTATTTTTAATTCATTAATCTTTTTAAAAGATGATTTTTGTTCTACTGGTATATTAAATAGAGTAAATTTGTTATAATTAGGTTGAAAAAATTTCGTGTTATCCAAGTGCTTTTTCTAAATGTGAAATTTTCGTATAACATAAATTTATCAACAGCATTTATCAATTGGAAATATCCAATATATGGAAAAAAATATGGCTGCATAATGGCAAGTTTCATTTCTTCTTTATGATATTCATATTTATGATTTTATACCTTCCTTTCCCTTTTTTGAAAATATACCATCAACGACTCGATAGTATCATCAATTCTGTATTTCGGAAACCAATTAAAATCATTATAGAACAAAGAGCTATCCATATCAATTTTATAATCAATATCCTTATTTTCAAATATTATTTCTGATTTTCTCCCACCATTATATTTTTGAGCTATATTTACTGATTTTTCAACAATATCGGTCAATTTATATTTATTATTTGCCCCGATATTATAAACCGGTTTCCACTTTTCAGAATCGGTTTTCAGCATTTTTATAACAGCATCAACAGCATCGCGTATATCCAGATACTCAAGCAACTGGCTCCCCCCGATTATTCGTATTGGTTCTGCTTTGAAAGCATTCCGGCTAATTTTTGATAAGGCATCAACTTCAGTCAAGCCGTCAGCACCACCGGAAATAGAGCTTAATCTCAGGGAGGAGAAATGAAGTACGTTATTCCTCCTTTTTAATGTATCAAGATATAATTCTGTAGCATATTTTGCCTGAGCATATACAGTTTGGGGTACAACGGGTGTGCTTTCCTTCCAGGGCAATGAATTATCCATACCATATACGCTTTTTGAAGAAAAATTTAATATTGCAGGTATTTGATTCATTGAAGCTAAAGAAAATAAATCAAAAGTGAATTTCAGACTATCTGCAATCATTAAGTATGTGCAATACGGTCTTGCAAATCCCAGATGAACAAGAATATCGGCATACCCAAGATTCATTCTTCCGTTAATTAAATCATTATAATCAAAAACTTTCTGAACTTTTCCCTTAAAGATTTCTTCTATGCGCTTCTTATCAATATCATAAGCCCAAACATTAAAGCTGCAGTCTTCAGCAAGCATTTTTATCAGATTTCTACCAATGTAGCCGCCAGCACCTGTTATAAGCAGTGTCTTCCTGCTAATCTCTTTAGATAAGATATGTTTAAACTGGCTGATAATTCCAGTACTTCGTTCAATTGGAATTGACTTGTCGGAAATCTGTCTTGTGCCGAAGCGGTTATGATTCAAATAAATATGATTTTTGCCCTTATCTATGTCCATCCACTCTTTGATACAAGCTTCCACCTCATTGAATCCCATCAAAGCACGCATGCCGGAAATTCCGGTGAATCGGGGATTCATTTCAAATATTTTCAGACCGTTTTCTGTTAACCGTCCCTGAATATTCAAAGGTCCTTTTAATCCCAATCTGATCAATTCCGGTAGTAATATATCTATAATATTATTAATACTCTCATCTTTAAAGGGAATAATCTCAATCGGGACTCCATTTTTGAGTCTATTATAAGATTGCATTCTCCCTAAAAGATTTCCTTCTTTGCCTAAGACAAGCTGAATGGAGATTTCGGCGATCTGTTGAATCTTATTATTTTCAACCTGATTTCTGAAATATGAATAATTGGGATCGTTTATCGCAGGAAAAACCAGTTCTTGAAAGATATAATTATCAGATATTCTGTTCAAATCTTCAATGCTATTGATAATTCTTATTTCTTTTGATGCAGCTCCGTGTCGCGGTTTGGCAAATATCGGGAAAGATAAATTCCCTGATAATATTTCTTTTTCAAGATTAGTTTTGTTATAAGTTTTGGCAAATATAGCGGCTACTTTGTTCAATTCATTGTACATTTTCTCCTTATCATAACACAAGGAGCAAAGTTCATATCCTGAACAAATAACTTTAATACCTGCATCCTGAAACTTTTCAAGATTTTTGGATAATAAGATTATTTCATCATCCAATCCTGGAATTATCAACTGGATATTTTGTTTTTGACAAATATTAATAATATTGTCAATATAATCCTTTTCATAAATGCTGCAGGTAATAACATACTGATCGCAGTCAAAAGCTCCGAAAGCAAATGGATTACTACCTAAACCAATTGTTTTTATCGGTAATTTAGAAAGTTTTATCGAATTAATAACCGATTGGCCGATACCAGAACCGATGCAGGAAATTCCAGAAATAATTTTTTTTTCATACATGATTTTATTTTATAATAATTGATATAATTCTTTCTATATCATTTTTATTTAATGCTGGATAAATCGGCAAACATAAAACCTGTTCAGCTATTTTTGTAGCAACTGGTAAATTCTCCGCTGATGATGATTCCAAAACCTTATATGTAGGGAATTGACTAATCAATGGATAAAAATATCTACGAGCAAAGATATTATGTTTTTTTAATAATTCATAAAGTTCATCTCTCGTTTTTCCATATTTATTTTTATCAATAAAGATTGGAAAATATGCATAATTATGTTGAACCCCGTCAATATCTTCTAAGAACTTGATTCCATCAACATTTTTTAACTCTTCACGATAATAATTTGCAATCACCTTTCTTTTTTCAATAACTTCTTCAATGTATTTCAGTTGTAATATTCCAAGAGCAGACTGAAACTCATTCATCTTAGAATTGATACCCGGCGCAATAACGGTAGTTTCACCGGCAAAGCCAAAGTTTTTCAGGTAGTCAATACGTTTTTTGGTAGTTTCATCATGACAAACAATTGCCCCTCCTTCAAAGGTAGTAAATACTTTAGTAGCATGAAAACTTAAAATTGATAAGTCGCCATAGTTTAATATACTTTGACCTTTATATTTAACACCAAAGCAATGTGCTGCATCGTAAATCAATTTGAGTCCATAAATATCGGCAATTTCCAGCATGTACTTAACCTTACAGGGATTGCCATATACATGCACTGGTAGAATAGCCGTGGTTTTTGGTGTAATAGCAGCTTCAATTTTTTCGGGGGCAAGGGTGCAATATTCAGGCTCAATATCCACAAATACAGGTTTGATATTATTCCACCATAAAGAATGAGTAGTAGCCACAAAGCTGAATGGTGTTGTAATAACTTCACCAGTTATGTCCAGTACTCTTAGAGCTAAAATCAGAGCCAGAGTGCCATTGCTGCATAATGATATATATTTTACTCCCAGAAAATCGGCCAACTCCCTCTCGAATTGAATATGAAATTGACCGAGATTTGTCAGCTTTTTACTTTCCCAAATTTTTTCTAAATACGGGAGGAATTCTTCCAGTTCAGGAAGATGGGGCTGTGTAACGAAAATCTTATCTTTCATCTGTAAAAGGAAGAAAATGTTTGAATAAATTTATTTTAAACGGATTTTAAGATTATCAGTTTTATTTTCCCATGGAAACTCACTATAAAGTGATTTTATATTTAAAAATTCTATAAACTTTGAGTAAGAATCCTTTTCTGCAAGATTTATCACCAGCAATTTACCGGGTCTTTGATGAAAATATTCCTTTACTTTTTCGTTATGGTTCATATAATCAGAAATATGCATTTCTTTATTCCATGGATCTTTTTCTGCAAATTTACCGAATCGAGATTGAAGATTTTCCCAGAACCATCCTTTGTAAACATATTTTGCATTCATCAAATCTTCTTTAGCCGGTAATTTGCCGAATAACTTAATCATGAAATTAATCAAGGAATTATACCATTGTTCGGCTGAATCCCTGACAGATAAAATAAATTTTGCATCTGGAAATGCAATGTCCATTTCTATGAAAGTATCTGGCCAGCTAAAAGGAACATCCTGAAAAACCTGAGCTGTCCTGCAATAATTTATTATTGGTTTAAAGTCTTTAATATGGTAATAGCGAGCAAGTTTTTCTGCCTTTCTTTGATTGCCAACCACGAAGCCCAAATCGGTAAAAGCTTTATTTAAAGATGTCGTTCCTGTTTTATTTCTACCAACACAAAAGATTTTGGGCTTTTTATATACTCTAACAGGATTTATTACCTCTTCAACAAAATTGTTAAAATAATATTTTATTACTTTTAAAGGTTTCATAAAATAAATGATACTATGAAAAATTCAACATTAAGTAATTATAAACTTATTATATTTAGATTTTTCAGCTTTTTTATTATTTCTTCGGCTGAATCATAAATACTAAGAATATCGGTATTTAAAACAATTTCTGGCGACTCAGGTTCTTCATACGGAGCATTAATCCCAGTAAAATCCTTTATTAATCCATTAATTGCTTTTTCATATAATCCTTTCGGGTCTCTTTTGCGGCAAACATCAATCGGGCATTTTACAAAGACTTCGATGAAACGGTCTTTTTCAATAAGGTCTCTTGCTAACTGTCTTTCGGATTTATAAGGAGATATAAATGCTACAATAACGATTTGTCCCGAATCACGAAATAATTTTGCAACATGTGCAATTCTGCGGATATTTTCAGCTCTGTCTTCAGGAGAAAATCCAAGATCTTTGTTCAATCCTTGACGGATATTATCTCCATCAAGAATATATGAGTTATAACCAAGGTTGAATAATGCTTTTTGTGTTTCAATTGCAATTGATGATTTTCCCGATGCGCTTAAACCGGTTAACCAGATAACACAGCCCTTATGACCGTTTTTGTTTTCAAAATCAATTGTTGATACTTTTGATTGACTAAAAAATACGTTTGTTGTTTTCATATTTTTCTTTAATAAAAAATAATAACTTTTAATTTTTGTTCCTATTTTTCAATAAATTTATTAATATGTTCTTTGTTTCAGTTAGTTCCTGAAGATTGAATAACGCAGAAGTAGCAATATAAAAAAAACTAAACAAAGCAGTGCTGATTATTAACTTTAACCAATAAATTTCAGGTAGAAATAAAGTTAATATTAAAGTACTAACTGAAGCAAATACAACAATCAGAACAGAAGGTAAAATATCGAGGATTTGTTTCAAAGAAGAGTATCCGATCAATTTTTTGGTATAAAACGAATTGATCCAAACAGATGCAAAGGCATATATGGCCATAACTATAACTAGAATATTAATTCCGAAAGGACTTGCAATCAGAGTTATCAATAAAAAAATAGTGTTTTTTATTATTGATAATTTTAAAAACAAATCTGACCTGCCCTTTGCCTGCAACAAATTCAGATTAATTGAATTTATAGGATACCATAAGCCCCCGAAGCATAAAATCTTCAAAAGAGGGATTGTTAACCTCCATTTTTCCCCAATTAAAATGATAATGCTTGGTTCAGCTATTACAAATAACATGCCCATACTGAAAGTCGTAATGAATATGGTGCTTTTTAAAAGCTTTTTATAAGCTTTTAATAAATTTACTCCATCATCCTGAAGTCTTGACAATGTAGGAAAGGTAACTTTTTGGATAGAAATAGTTATATTGCTCGATGCCAGATTGCTGAAGCTGTTCGCTTTCGCATAATAACCCAAATCACTTGGAGAATATATCTTGCCAATAATTAAATAGAAGAGGTTCTGGCTGAAAGTATATAACATACCTGATACAAGAAGTTTCCATCCATAAGAGAACATCTCTTTAAATGATTTTATATCGAATACTATCGAAGGCTTCCATTTGCTGAAAAACCATAACATCCCTGTGTAAATGATATTGTTCGATAATGTTTTAAATACAAGACTCCATACTCCCATCCCAAAAAATGCTAAAGAAATGCCGATAATTCCTGAAACAACCGAACTAAGAACAGATGCTTTGGTTAATACCTTAAAATTCAGATTTTTTACTATTTGTGCATTTTGTACTAGTGAGAATGAGTTTATAATAAGTATCAATGTAAGTACGCGAAGAAGATCAGTTAATAATGACTGGTTATAGAAATTAGCTACCAATCCGGCACAAAAGAAGATTGAGATATATAGAATTATACTTACAATTAAATTAAAGAAGAAAACAGTTGAAAAATCAGATGCAAGAGCATTCTTCTTTTGGATAAGGGCTGAAGAAAAGCCGCTGTCAACGAAAACATTAGAAAAAGCGATAAAAACCATTAGTATTCCTACCGTACCATAATCTGCCGGTGAAAGCAATCGGGCAAGAATTATTCCAATCACAAAATTGATGAAAAGATTGGAAAACCTTTCGCTTATAGTCCAGAAAATGCCTGATATGGTTTGTTCTCTAAGAGAAGACATATTTTATCTTGTTCGATAAAAAAATACAAATTTGTTTGATTGTATCAAACAAATTAATTAGAATTCACTATCAATAGTAATTAAATTACCAAGTTCAAACAATTGCAATATATATCTTTTATATGACTTTTATTTTCCATTGTTTTTTTCTTCGATTAAATCTAAATATATCTTTTCCAATTCTTTCTCTTTTAACTTCAAATCAAGATTCTCAATAGCAAATTTTTGTCCTGCTGAACCAATTTTTGCTCTTAAATCATTGTTTTCAATTAAATTCTTAATTTTTTCTGCTAAATCATTAACATCATGCTCTTTAACAAGGAAACCCGTCTTTTCATTGTCAATGATATAAGGGATGCCAGCATGATAAGTTGATATTACAGGTAGTCCAGAACTCATTGCTTCTACGATTGTCCCCGGAATACCTTCTTTCGCTCCATTAGGTGCAACTACACTAGGGTGAACAAAAATATCTGCATTTTCATATTCATTATGCATCTCTTTGGAATCGTATCCAACAGCACCAACAAAAGAAACATAATTATTTAAATTCATTTTATTTACAAATTGCTTTAAATCTTTCTCCAATTCACCAGTTCCCACAATTCTCAAATTAAAATTATGAATATTATTATCCAATAATTTTTTAACTGATTTTAAAAGGAATATATGACCTTTTTTTTGTACTAAACTACATAAAATTAAAATCGTTAATTTTTCTTTGTTATAATAATTTCTTTTAAAGTTGAACTTAGAAGTGTCAGATCCATGATAGTGTATGATTATTTTATTTTCAGGACAGCCAATTTTAATTAGGTCATTTTTCATATCAGGGCTCATCGCTAAAATTCTATCAGCATATTTAAAAACATAATTATTTAGACACCATTTACCATATCCAAAAAAATTATCGGGGTAGGTTGAACAATCATAACCATAAAAAGATACAACTGAAGGTTGTTTAGCATTTTTAATTACCTCTGAATAAATAAATGCATCGCTACCATAATGGAAATGATTAATTGTAATATTATTATCATTAATAAATCTAATAATTTTTTTTATATCATTATTTGAAATTTTGAATAAATACTTTAAATCTAAATTAATTTTTTTTTCTTTATAAAGCTCAAGCTTCTTAATGCTTTCATTACTAAATTTTGCAAATCCACCACTTTTATCGTTAAATCTACATACTATAAAAGGTTCAAAATCAACATGGTTTAATATTTGATTTAATATAAAAGAAGCTTGTAATTGTCCATTTTTCCTTACAAAGTGTGCTACTTTCATCTTATGTTAATCCAAATAATGATATTAATTTCCAATTTATTTTATCAAAATTTTTAAAATGTTTTTTAAAATATTGATAATTATTATTAACATTAATCAATGCTAATATTTCTTTTTTCTCCATCCACACCCTCTCTGGTGTCGCAAATCCAATTTTATCTTTTCTATTGACAATTTCTGGAATGGAATATTTACCAACTGAGTTTTTTTGTAAATACTTAGTTTCGCCTGCTTTTATTTTAATATGTTCTGGAAGTGAAAGCACATATTCGATTAAACGATAATCTAAATAAGGAACTCTTGCTTCAATGGAAAATGCCATAGAATTTCGGTCTTCCCAACGAAGAAGATGCTCAAGTTTATAATTAAAATGAGCTACTAAACTTTCATTTAATCCAATTTTGTTGAAAAAAAACTGATATGGTATGCTATTTTCAACATAAGTATAGAAAAAGTCTTTGTCTAAATAATTATGTTTTTTATATAAAGCATTTTTCTTTACTCTATCTGGTAATTGTTGATATGCAAAAATATAAAATGCTTCTTTTTCCTGTTTTCTCGAATATATTTTCCAAGCCTCTTTAAACAGATTTATTATATTCCATGACTTCAACAACGATGTTAAAAAATAACCATGAAAATATTGGTAACCTGCGAAATTCTCATCGCCACCTTGCCCATCGAGTAGTACTGTTACATTATTGTTATTTGCCAATTCCATAACCTTAAACTGTGCATAAGGGGATGTGGTTGGCACAGGATCATCTTGATGATAGAGAAATTTTTCTAAATCACAACTTAACGTCTCGGCTGTTGGATATGTTCTAAAATTATGAAAATTGTATTTCTTCTGCAATAATTCGACAAATGCAGTTTCATCTTTGTCAAATCCGGGAAATGATGCTGTAAATGTTTTATAACTGCCTATTAAATCAGGAAAATGTTGAGCAACAATACCTACAAGAACTGATGAATCAAGACCTCCACTTAAACAAGAACCTACTGTAACATCACTTCTCATTCTTAATTTCACAGAACTTACCAATAACTCTTCAACTTTATTATAAACCTCACTGATATTGTTGATTTCTATCGGATTTTTGATATAATCTTTGGGATTCCACCATCTTGTTATTTTTAAGCCATTTTCATCTACCACGCCATAATGACCTTTTGGTAACCTTTTAATTTCGTTATGAAAGGTTTCATCCCAAATGTCTGTGCGATTAAAAACAAAGTAATCAAAAACCGCTTGATTATTTATTGATAAACTTATACTTGGAATAATCTTAAGTGCTTTTGTTTCAGAAGCAAAATAGAATTTATCATCAATAATAGTATAATAAAAAGGTTTTACTCCAACTCTATCACGTGCAATAAACATTTTATTTGTAATAGTATCATAAATTGCAAATGCAAACATACCATTGAATTTTTGAAGGCAATCTTTACCCCATTGTTCATAAGATTTTAGTAACACTTCGGTATCAGTTTTTGTTCTAAAGCTCCATCCAAGTTTAGAAAGCTCATCTCGGATTTCGATATAATTGTAGATTTCACCGTTATATGTCATTATCAATTTCCCATCATCAGAGAAGAAAGGTTGATGCCCATCGGAAGATAGGTCAATAATCGCCAATCTTCTATGCCCTAAGACACAATAATTATTATCCCAAAGTCCTTCATCGTCGGGTCCTCGATGCTTCTGTATCTCGTTCATTTTTTGAACTGTATCAATATCATTCTTAGTGATATGACTTTTACTATAAATACCTGCTATTCCGCACATCTCTTTATCTCCTTTTCAAAATACTCAATCATCCACTGGGTCAAATTGCATTTGTCTTTATATAATCGCTTACTTTTTGCTTTAAATGTATTTCTTTAGGAAACTCTTATTACCCTATCTATCTAATCGTTTCGAAAGCCCCGAAGAATTTGTTGTTGATTCGTTTTCGATTAAATCAATGAGGAATTGGGTAACGTCAATTTTATCTTTCAACAATATTTCTCGCTTCATTCTACCGAGTTCTTTTAAATTATCAATTTGTAAAAGCTCATTTAACCTTTCAAAAGAACTATTTATTGATTCTCTATCAGTTTTGTAATTATATACTAAGTTATACTTTTTCTCTTGTTCATCAGTATTGCCGAGTCCTGCAAAATAAATAAAAAAAGAGTGAGTACCAAGAACAGCACATTCTGATGACATAGTAGCACTTTCACCATATAATAAAGTTGCATAATAAAGCAAGTCATGCATCTTCGTTGGGCATATTCTCATTTTGTATTCTTCAAACTCTTCGGGTAGCGTTTTTTCGGATGTAATAATTATTTTACCGTATGGCTTAAGTGTATCAATGAGCTTTCTTTTATCTTCTAAGCTCAATCCCTTTTGACCAATATCGTGGCTTGCTTCCCATGATACAAACCGAACAACAAAGAATTTATCATTTTCAGTTAATCCAATTTCTTTCAATACTTCAGGATTTGGAGTAAATCTATTTGGATGTAAATAAGCAAGCTCATGATAACCGGGGTATCTTACTTGTTTAGGTCCCAAATCATCCAAGAAGCAATCGGGAGTAAATATTTTGGTAGCAAACAGCTTTGAAATGAAAGATTGAAAACTTGCATGCTCAGTATCATTAAATGTATAGGATTTAATTGAGGTTATAAAAGTACTTATAATACTTAAGATTGATCCAATTGAAATAACTAAATTGATTTTTTCTTTTTTGATTAATTGATAAATTTTAAAATTATGTTCTAATAATTCTATGATTTTACCTAATAAACCATTTCTAGGTTTAGATACAACCATATATGGAATATTGTATCTTTCCAAAAGGTCTAAGGTTATATCCTTTGGTCTAGTAGTAACAATAATTTTAAAATCTTCTTTACAATGATTATAAAAATTCTTGAAAAAGTGTACGTGTGCAGGGTGATTTATGTCAATAATTATATTCATCATTTTAATCCAAATGGAATCTTATTCCCCAACGGCTGAAAAATTCACTGACTATCTTCCAGTATTTATTGTCAAAATATTCTGACTGATGGGATAGAATTCCAAAATACATAATATCTTTATCTTTTAAAGATTTTATAATATCACTATTAATTTCTTCAAATGAAATCAAAATTGAATTTGTTTCAATTTTAATTGAATTAAAATTTTTAACAAGCAAAATTTTCAAATTTTCTGCTTTTAGATTAATTACAATTGTATCGCCATTATCTTCATAATCATTTTCATGTTCTAAAAAAGTCAAATATTCAGATAACTGCTTTATAATATCCTTTACAATATTAAACTTTTCATCATAAGTAAAATTTTTCAAATATTGACCATCTGAACTTATAACTTTTGCTGGAGTGCCAACCGCTAAACTCCTATCCGGTATATCTTTTGTAATAATTGATCCAGCTCCTATAGTGGAGTATTCACCTACAGTAACATTAGGCATTACAAAAACTCTCCAAGGAAACCATACACCTTTTTTGATTGTAATAGGACCAAATGCGATTGGGTAGCCATCTAACACGTTTTGCCAAGACCCATGTGTAAATAAATAATTTGCACCACCAATCCCAACATCATCTTCTAAAATAATTGGCTCTGTAGGATTTAAAAAGGAAAATGGAAATATTTTAACTCTCTTACCAATTTTTATACTTGATCTAGGAGTTATCATACCACCAATTATTGTTTGTTCCATAATAACAGAATCAGAATCTAAAAAGAAATAGACTGTATCAATTGCCACTTGCATATTGATTTTTGACCTTTTTCCTATAAATACTTCTCTTGCATTAATGAAACTAATATGTCCTATTTTAACATCATCTTGAATTTCAATTTTCTTTGCATCAATATAACTTAGTAAACCAAATCGAACGTTCTTTCCGATTTTCGCACCTTTACTTTTATAATATAATATTTTTAAAAAGTTTGGTAAAAGTCCGATAGTAATCATTTTTGTGATTGGGATTGCCATGATTCATCTCCCTTTGTTGAGGATAATTTTAATTTTATTTATTAATGTATCTGATAAATGGGATTTAAAATAACTAAATTTATCATATCCCCACCTCTCTGGGTGCGCTACAATAGCAATTTTTTGATTCTTGTTATTTACAATAAAATTGATTAGTTCATCAGTACTCGATACATCAGCTTTCTTGTTTGTGCTAACTTTATCTCGTATATTAACAGAATTTTCAGCCCAGCTGCGTCCGGTATCCGTAAAGTAATAAGTATCGCTATAATCTATACTTAAGAATGCTTCTGCTTGCAAACCAAAATCTTCCAATTTATATGCTTTCCAAAAGTCTCTGTTATCATATTTTGAAAACGGGCGACCATGCATTGCACAAGTTTTAACCTCTGATAATTGTCGCAATTTTCCTAAATGTTTTTGGAACAATTTCTTTGATTTTTCAAAATCTCCGCTTGCCAAAGATAAATCTTCGTAGTGGTAGCCGATTTCGTGCCCCATTTCAGCAATTGCTTTTATTATATCTGGCTTAAACGAGCCTTTTGTTTTTCGGAAATAATATGTGGTGCGTATCCCATATTTGCACTCAAGTTCTGCTATGTATAAAGAATTGATAGCCCACCTATCTACATCATGCCGAATAAAAATACCTCTTTCAGGTTTCTTTTCATACCAATCTAATACTGTATAAACAGGTATTGAATGCTCAGTTATTTCCTTTAATAATTTTTCATATTTGAAATATGTGAAGTCTTTATTTTTTATGTCAATCAAGTTATTGAGTTTTTTATTTTTACGATTTCACCTTTACTTTTATAACAGGTTTTCCATAAATAACTTCGTATTCTTTTAGTCTCCATACATAACCACAAATTAATGATGATATCATCATTCTAGGTGTGATTAAATCTACTTTAATTTTCAGCAATGATCTTAGTTCTTTAGAAAACTTCTTTAATGTATCATTATTTAAAGTATTCTTTGAATCAATAATCAAGTCAATATCACTAGTATTACTTGGATTGCCTTTGAAGTAGCTGCCATAAATTGCAACGAAATCAATGTTATTTCGTTTTGCAAACTCTCGAATTATATTATAATCCAATGATTTTTTCGATTTCATTTCTAAGTTGTTTGATGTTAGAATGAGATACTTCCCAAAGCAATTCCTTGTCAATCGTACCATAACCGTGTACATTTCTATTTCTAAGTGATTTGATTTTAACTTTATCTTTAATCTTAACATCGAGCTTACCTACTAACTCGCCTATTTGTAACATAGCAAATGCAACACTATATTGATAGTCGATATTCTCTATAAAAATATCTTTATCATTTTTAAATAAGGCGTGAGTTCTATTAATACCATCAATATAATTGAGGATTGATAATAAAATTTGGTGGTCTTTTGTTTCTAAATTCATATTAGATTCACAGTTATTAATTTAAATAATGAAATAGATAAGTTATTTAGTCATCAATTTCGATTGAGCGGAATATCTTGTTTAATTTAGTCATTAAGTTATAAAGTTTACAAAGTTTATAAAGTTATAAGTTTTTTATCTTACTCAATGAATTAAGCATTTACTCTTTCTTCCTCTTTCCTTTTTTTATTGTGTGTTTGAGTTTCAAGACAGCAAAATTCAATTCTATTGTAGTTTCTGTCCCGTCTGTTGACAGTTCATCATCAAAAATCTCCGATATTAATTCACCACTACGTTTCTTTATGGACTGCTTTTCCTTGTCCCTTTCGATTTCTGCCATCTGTTTTATGTTTCTGCCAAGTTCTCTTAGCTTCGAGAAAGTCTCTATTATCATTAAGGTAGTTTGGGTGGCTTGCTTACTTTTCAAGATGGTAGCAAGCATATACAAACCCTTTTCAGTAAATGCATATGGAAGAAACTTTTTGTGCTGACCTCTACCAAGATTCTTTAAGGTCGAAATTTTCGACTTTAAAGAATCCCATTCTTCTTTCTCAAGTTGAAATAAATACCCCTCAGGAAATTTCTCAGGATTATTGCTTACTGCTTCATTGATTCTTTTTGTTTCGACACCATATAACTCTGCAACATCACTATCAAGAAGGACAGGTATATCCCTGATAATAATGATTCTATTTTCTACTTCTTCAAATTTTACTATATCCATATTATCATTTTAAAATATAAATACTCAAATTGCTCATCGCTATCAAAATTATTCATACTTATGCAACTTCTTTCTCGGTTACTAATATATAAAAGCAGAATCAATTACTGAAGCCATCCCTTTTCGACAGTAACAAGCATTGTTTTGTTGATACCTTCAATTTCGATTATCAACTTGTTTTTTCCTTTAAAGCTATGAACTCTTCCAGAATATCCTTTGAGATAGCCAGATTTAATAACAACTTGCTGACCAACTTCGAGCTTTCCATCCATCACATCAATTTCAGTCCCACGTTCCAAAAGGCATTTTATTAATTCTATTTCTTCATTTCGAACTGTTGCTGGCTGTCCATTAAAGAAAATGAACCTAACGATTCCATAAACAGAAAGAACATCGCGTAACTTACTCTTTTCTACCTTTACAAAAACATAAGAAGAAAACAGTGGTATTTCGACAATTTTTTTCCTATCGCTCCATTGATGCACAGCTTTTTTTAAGGGCAAGTAAGCTTCGAAACCTGCTTCGAGCAAATGCTGGTAAGCTTTTTTTTCAAAGCGACTTCTTGTATAGAGTGGATACCATTTTCTATCTTCTTCTTTTTGCATCATTATATTTATTTAGTGCACCGCTTTCTCAGTCACATTTTTGACCTACAAGTGTTTTCTTAGCAACAAAAAATTAAAAAACTTTCAGTTCATATTGAACTGACGACCTACATACTCTTCATTTACTTTTACGTATAAAAACAATTCTACCATTGTCAATTATTACAATATTCAAAAATAATAAAATTAAGTATAAAAAAATTTATAAAAATTAGTAACTAAATTTATATACATTTATTAAAGAAATTAGACTATTACTAATCTCTGTTTGAAATCTTAGCATAAATAGCTTCAGCAACCTTTATTGCTAAATCGGAATATGCTTTATTTATAAGATTATCACGAGAACTAATGTCCTTCTTTTTAGAGAAAAGAGCTTGAAATTCTCTGTCTTTTGTTGAGAAATTAAAATTATAATTTTTTATATTGTCGCAAACCGTTATTGTATCAAGCATTGCATTTCTCAAAGACAAAGATGCAATTGCATAGGAACCATTGTAATAATTATACTTAAAATCTTCGTTAACGCTTGAGTTGATAACATCTGAAAAAAATACCTTAGATCTTCGAGCATCAACTATTTCGTAACTTGCTTTAACTTCAATATCTATTAACACGCGACGTATAGAATAATTAATTTCGTTAGCCCTATAAACAAATGTTGTGCAAGGAACAGAATTATTAGACTTGAAGGTTCTAACAATTTTTTTATCCCCACTTACAGACCAGGCTTTATTATTTATTTGTTCAGAATAAGGATCGAAATAATCTGATTTTTTTAAATTAAAACTCCCTTTTATGATATAAATATACTTTGCAGGTGAAGAATTATAGTTAATAATATCTTCTATGTTAATAAGCTTAATAAATAAGTCATTAGCTATTTTTTCCTGGAAACGATTGACAACAAGTCTTTGATAATTGTCCGTAAATCCTGTAAAAGCTACAAGCACACGTCCTTTTTCGATACACTCTTTCTTTTTAGTATATACATCTTTGAAATTCTCATAAATTTTCGAGAAAAGCTCGTAAGCTTTCCTATAATTTCCCTGTAAAAATTGGTTCATTGCATCTTTATATGATAGCTCCTTATCACTTTTAGATATATATGAGTCAGCATCTTTCAATCCTTTCATTTTTTTGAAACACTCGAGTGCAGATGCAAAATCTCCAGCCTTGAATTTATTCAAACAAGATTCATAATAAGCATCAAGGCGATTTTCTATAATACTTCTCATCGAATCTGGAGTATTTTGTTCGGGATGGTAGAAGCCCAATCTTTTATATGCATCAATTATCCGAACAGCGGAATTGTTCGAAAAGTAAAAGCAATCCATCAATAAAGTATATTCATTAAGAAATAAATAATCTTTCCCCTTCTGTATTAAATATGTAATCGTTTTGTAGCCAAATTCTTCAACTAATTGTCGAACTTCTTCATTATTTGGTTCCTCTTCAAGCTTCGAAAAGGCTTGCCATATAGCTTGTGGTAATGTATTGTTTCGTTCTGCTTCTTTAAGATTATCTTTCAATGTTGTGCAAGCAGATAAAATAAATAAAAAAATAATAATTACTAATTCTAACGAGATTATTTTAGGATTTCTATTCATTTCTACCTCCTAAAATGTTAATACTATTAAAAAATGCAATTTACAAAAATATTTTTATTTTTTTACGTTATATTATAAATGATAAAGGTGTTCCTTGAAACTTTTTTTTCGAAGAAAATTATTTTTTTTTATAAATGGAGTATTAAATGCAAAATAACACAAAAGAACTAACACAAAATGTAAGTTTAGTAATCGAGAGAGATATTCGACCCTATATAGAAGCTGATGGAGGACGAATAGTTTTGAAAAGCGTTGACGATGAAGGAAACGTCTATGTTCAACTTGCTGGAGCTTGTGCTGGTTGCCCCGGTGCGGTAATGACCTTAAAAGGTGGAGTTGAAAGAATATTAAAAATGAAAGTCCCCGGCGTTAAAGAAGTTAAGCTCGCCTATTAATATGTTTATCACCTTCGAAGGTATTGATGGTTGTGGTAAATCTACACAACTAAGCTTAATAGCCGAATTTCTCGAGCAAAAAAACAAAAAAGTTATGTGTTTTAGAGAACCCGGCGGCACTTTACTTGCTGAACAGATTAGGCAGATTTTACTTAACTCAAGTGAGCATATTTCTCCTGTAGCTGAGTTGTTGCTTTTCAATAGTGCTCGTGCTAATCTTGTCGAAGAGAAAATTAAGCCTGCCATTGCTAACGGCTATATTGTTCTTTGCGATAGGTTCTACGATTCCACTACTGCTTACCAAGGCTACGGAAGAATGTTGCCTATCGAAGATGTTGTTCGTTGCAATATGTTCGCTACTGGCGGATTTAAGCCCGACTTGACTTTTTTACTCGATTTGCCATACAAAATATCTTTAGAAAGATCGAACTTGCGAAACCTCGATAGAATGGAAAATGCAGGCGAAGATTTTTTCAATAGAGTAATACAAGGATATAGAATAATCGCTAATTCCGAACCCGAACGCGTTTATCTTATTGATAGCACCGCTACAATCGAAAAAGTTAAAGAAGATATTATTAGTATCTTAAAAATTAAGTTGAACATTTCTTGAAATTATACTATAATGAAAAATAGAGTTAGATTCGCTCCATCACCTACCGGCTTTTTGCATATTGGCGGATTAAGAACTGCTTTATATAATTATCTATTCGCAAAACATACAAATGGCGTTACTATACTTCGTATTGAAGATACAGACCGCACTCGTTACGTCGAGAATGCTATCGAAAATCTTATAAAATCATTGCAGTGGGCTGGAATTGAATTCGACGAAAGTCCGATGCGAGGGGGACCATTCGGACCCTATATCCAATCTGAACGCCTTGATATCTATCGCAAACATTCTCATATTTTACTCAAAAATGGCTCGGCTTATGTTGCCTTCGACACCCCAGAAGAAATCGAAGAAATGAGGAAAAATCAAATTGTTGCAAAACTCGACCCTAAATATAATAGATCATCTATGAAAAATCAGTTCACTTTGGGAGAAGCAAAAACTCAAGAGCTGATTAATCAAAATACACCTTATGTAATCCGCCTAAAAGTTAACAATGACGATGTAATAAGCTTTAATGACATAATACGCGGAGAAGTGACTGTTCACGGCAAAGATATTGATGACCAAGTGCTTATGAAATCGGACGGCTATCCAACTTACCATTTAGCTAATGTAGTTGACGACCATTTAATGGCAATTACCCACGTGATTCGTGGTGAAGAATGGCTACCCTCTACACCAAAGCATATTCTTCTCTATAGAGCTTTTGGCTGGGAGATACCTCAATTCGCACATCTACCCCTTCTGCTAAACCCTGATAAGACAAAATTAAGCAAAAGACAAGGTAGTGTTGCTCTCGAAGATTTTATTGAAAGAGGATTTTTAAAAGAAGCTATTATCAACTTTGTTGCCTTGCTCGGATGGAATCCCTCTATTAACCAGGACGATATCTATTCAATTGAAGAACTTATCGAACATTTCGACCTTTATAAAGTTAATAAAGCTGGTGCAATCTTTGATATTCAGAAACTCGAATGGATGAATTTCCAGCATTTACAAAAGAAATCGCACGACGAACTTGCTATCGAATTGCAGAACATTCTTAACTCTTCTGGCTTCGGCATTTTCGACATTGAATTCTTAAAAAAAATCCTTGTCCTATTCTTAGTAAGAGTGAAATTCCTCAAAGAAATACCCATCATTGCTGACTATATGTTCAGAAAACCTGTCGTTTTCGAAAAAGAATATTTCCAAAAATATTGGAAAAATAATACTAAGGAAATTTTAGATCCATTAATCCAAAAATATTCTCTTATTGATGATTTTTCACACAAATATCTTTACGACATCACAAAAGAATATGCAGAAAGCAATGGATATAAGCTAAAAGATATTATCCATCCCATTAGACTTATTATCACAGGGAAATCCACAGGAGCAGGTATGTTCGAAACAATGGAAGCACTTGGAAAAGCTGAATGTATTGAAAGATTTAACGATTTTTTTGAAAACAAATTAGTTAAAATGACCTCTTAATCTACACAAATTATTTTTTTTAATAATGGAGAAAAGTCTATGAAACAGATAATCTTTACAGAAAACGCACCTAAACCCATTGGACCTTATTCCCAAGCAGTAATTGCACAAGGTAAAATGCTATTTATCAGTGGACAAATTGGACTAAACCCTGATGGCAACTTTGCTGGCGAGGATATTGCTTCGCAGACAAGACAAGCAATCGAAAATCTAAAAGTAATTACAGAAGCTGCCGGAAAAGACCTGAATTCTATCGTTAAAACTTCAATTTATTTGAAAAACATAGAGGACTTCGCAAAGGTAAATGAAATCTATAACGAATACTTTTCTACCGGCAAACCAGCAAGAGCTACCTATGAGGTTAGTCGCTTACCAAAAGATGCTCTCATTGAAATTGAAGCTGTTGCTATTCTTGATTAATCAAATAATGTTAAAGAAAAACACATATTTTAGTTTTTTTTTCTTTTTCTTATGCTTATGTAATGCTAATGAACTATGCTTTGCTCAAAATGAATCTATTAACACTAACGATTCAATAAAAGTTCAGGATAGTTCTTTCAAGCAATTACAAGATATTATTGTGAAGCAACCCATCAAAGAAAAAAATTTTGAAATGACAAAATCACCTTTGGGGGCTATCTGGCGCTCTATTGTCTTGCCTGGTTGGGGACAAATTTATGTAGAAAATTACTGGAAAGCCCCTTTATTTTTTTCTGCCTTTGGTGCTTGTATCTATCTTACTTTGGATAACCATTTCAAATTCATAGACGCCTCTGATATTTACGATAGAACAAAGGAAAAAAATCCAAACGACCCTATGCTTCCAATATTAAAGAACCGACGAGAATTCTATAGAGATAATCGCGACCAGAGCGCTTTCTTTCTTGTCGGCGTCTATATTATCGCAGCTATTGATGCTTACGTCGGTGCTCATCTATACGACTTCGACATTAGCGATGATTTTAGCTTGAAAATTGTTCCACTAATAAACAATGATTGGGTACAATTTCAATTAATTATTTCTTGGTAATTTTTATTTTTAATATAATATTCTTATTTTTGTAGTTCGAAATTTTTGTAAAATTAAAAAAGAAAAAAAATGGCGCACCATAAGTCAGCTTTGAAGAGAATTCGGCAAAACCGTAAACTCAGAATTTATAATAGAATGAATAAAAAAATGTTGAGAACGGCTATTAAAGAAGTTATGTCTGAAAAGAATTTCGCTGAAGCTTCTGAAAAACTTAACAATGCTTATAAAATTCTCGATAGAATTGCTGCACATCGCATTCTGCATCGCAACAATGTCGCTAATAAAAAATCGCGATTAGCAAAATACGTTAATTCTCTTCATTCTAAAGAAGATTAAAACTTTAATCTGCACCCGTAGCTCAATTGGATAGAGCATCTGACTACGGATCAGAAGGTTGGGGGTTCGACTCCCTCCGGGTGTGCAAATCCTTTATTCATTATTGTTAACCTTAAATCAATGTATTATTTCTATTCTTATATTAGCTTTTCGTTCTTACTCCGATAAATCAAAACTAATTTCCCCCTTTCTTAAAGTTATGTTGAAAAATTTAAAGAATAAATTACCTCATTTTGCTTAGCTCATCTTAAAAAGTATCATTTTTTCTATTTTTGCAAATATTACTCTTAATTTTATACTCAATTCAAAATTCATTTTTTGGAAAAAATCTGAATTACTCGTAAATTTGTAGAAATGATGAATTTAAAATATAAAATATTATCTATTATCTTAATAATAACCTTCATAGCAACAAGTTGCATTATTGTCAAACATAAGGAAGCAGAAGACGTCGCCCCCACCATCCAGTTAAGCCCTAAACCTGTGTTGCCAATGTCAGAAGAACCCCTTCTCTCTAAAGACCTCGATATGATGGCATTTATCCCAGAAAATTGGTTCTTCGTTGACGTAGAAAACCAAGCAAATTCAAATGTATTTGCAGTTGCTGTCAACCCTCAATATACAATGAGTGCCATTTTTTCAACAATCCCCCCCAGCACACGCGTCAACGAGATAATCGAAAGAGAAGGACTGCTCGGATTAGCACGTTATAGCTTCGAAACTCACCAACTTAAAATCCCAGATATTAAACTTATTGGCAAGTTTGGTATAATCAATATGGGGAATTTAAGCTTTGCAAAATACGAATATACAACAAGCAGCAATTCAATTGCTGCTCAATCTATTGTTTTTAAAAGCGAGCTTGGAAAATTTTACGAATTCACTCTCATTCCAATGGCTTTTACTGGAAGACCTCTTCCAAAAAGCGAAGAAATTAACCAAATTTTTTATTCCATTTTAGCTACTATCCAATATTAATTATTATGCAAATTTCCCCCGATACCCAAAAAGTTCTTGATTTTCTGCTTGAATATTCTAAAGGAAATCTGAGAAAACCTAATGACATCGCTACAATATTGGAAATATCAGCTACCTACGACCTTGCTGATGAGATAAATGACTTAGCTTTTTATGGCAAATCTCTTTGGAATATGCACAAAACAATTAAAAGAAACGAAACAAATCCCGATGGAATTGCTAATATTATCAAAGAAATAGAAAATACTCGTTACAAGATAATTCAATTGCTTGATACAATTATTTCGCTCGCAAATGAAGATATTAAAGCTCGTTTTAATAATAACTACTTTCTATCTACTGCTGGCAACTATCTAAATATCATTGACTTAGCACACGACTTTGCTTTATTCAAGAATCTGCAAATTGATGTTCAACAAAAACAAAGCTGAATGAAAGCAATTCATGCTCGTTACTATCCAATATTTATCTTTTTAATCTCCTTTTGCTATTTTGCTATCTCAATTTGCATCGGATTCAATATTTATGACGAAGCTATTACCCTTGTAGGTGCAAATAGCATCCGAAACGGCTTGATTCCCTATAAAGATTTTTGGACAATGTATGCTCCTGGGCAGTTTTACTTTATTGCTATCCTATTTTCGATATTCACTCCTAGTTTGTTAGTCGAGAGGATTTTTACTATTCTTATTTTATCCCTATTCATATTATCTTTCTACTTTTTGATTAAAAGGTATTCCTCCGAAATAAAAGCTGTTATACTTTCTTTCATCCTTACAATTGTCCTTGGTTATATTCAAATTTATGCTCGTTCCTTGCCAGTCGCTCTACTTTTAATTATTATTAGCATTATATATTTTTCTAAATTCTTAAATAATAACAAATTATCATCTTTTTTCTTTTGTGGTATCATTACAGCTATTACAACTCTTTTTAGGCATGACTTTGGTATATATCTCGTTTTATCTTACTCAATTGTGTTAATTATTAGCTTTATTATCAAAAGAAAACAAAAGACTTCGACAATCAAAGCATTCCTTTCTCAGATTGCTCTTTTTTACTTAGGTATTGTGATAATATTAGCACCAGCTATAATTTATTTCATTGCTAATGTACCAGTAAAAGAACTTTATTCGCAATTATTTGAATTTCAATTAAATGTCTTTCCAGAATATCGAAGTCTTCCTAAACCAATACCTTTTATATCAATGACAGGCGACACTTTGGCCAGTAAAATTCAATCCATCTGGTTTAGTTTAACATATTACATCCCCTTAATTATATATATCTTATCAATTATTTCTATTGTAATTAAAATCAAAGAAAAGAATATAAATAACAACAATCAAAATCTGCTTATAACCATTTTACTTATTCTTTTAGGCTTATTTCTTTATAATCAAGCGTTGATTAGAGCCGATTTCGAGCATTTATTTCCTACCTTAGCAATCAGTTTATCATTGCTTGCTTTTTTCGATTCATTCTTCATAAAAATAAAGCAAAAAACTATTATTTCGACGCTTTTTATTTTGTTTCTTGCTATCATTCCAATTCCTAAAAAAATCTTCCAATTAGCAGAAAACTTCGATAAAACAAAATATGTTAGCTTAAATTCTCTACAGTTAAATTGCGTTAAAATACCATCCGTAATAGCAATTGACTATCAAGCAATTATTGATTTTATCGAAGACAATAGTGGAGTTGGTGAAAGAATCTTTATTTGCAACAAAAGCCACGAGAAGATCTTACTAAATGACTTAATGCTGTACTTTGCTCTCAATAGACAACCTTCTGTAAAATACTACGAACTGCATCCTGGTCTTGCTACAACTGACTCTATTCAAAAACAAATCATCGAAGAATTAGAAAGAAAAGCTACTTACTTTATAATAATTAGAAAAGAAAACGACGAGCAAGATACCAGCTCAATAAAAAATGGAGTTAATACTCTCGATTTGTATATCCAATCCCATTACAAAACTATCTTACAATTAATTAATTACGACATTCTCATTAGAAAGAATTCTGCTATATACGAAGATATAACAACTTATTAATTCTTAGTTATCACCTACTCATTTTATTTTGCTGATATTACATATCTAAGACTAATAATAAGCCATTTAGGTATATAATAACAATATAACATTTTTATATTGTCAAGGAGTAGAACTAAACAGCAATACATAATATTTTAGTTCAGCCTTTTACTTCTTAAATATAAAAAATACAGCTAATATTAAAAATGTAAAACCAATGAAATGATTAAGTCTTAATGTTTCTGTTTTAAAGAAAAACAATGTAAATATAGTAAAAACTGTTAATGTAATTACTTCCTGTAACACTTTTAGCTCAACTAAGCTGAAAGAGCCACCATTTCCACTATATCCTATACGATTGGCGGGGACTTGGAAGCAATACTCAAAAAAAGCTATTCCCCAACTTAAGAGTATGATTATAAATAAATTAAGGTTATCAAAAATCTTAAACTCTTTGAATTTTAAATGTCCATACCAAGCAAATGTCATAAAAGTATTCGATGCTACCAATAGTAAAACAGTATACAAGCCGTTCATCAAAAATACGCTCCAAAATCCAACAAATCACTTATTACCAAAAATCAAGAGCTATTAACGAAAGGTTCTGTTTTTTATTATGAAAATACTACAATGTTGTATAAATAAAGTAGATGCCACCTAAAATAACTAAGATTCCACATATCTTTTTTACATATTTCATTGCCTTTGTGCTTTCTGTCCAATTCAAGTATTTTTGCACAATTTTGGTCAAGGTTCCTGCTAAAACAATAACAAATATATGCCCAAAAGCAAAAGCTGCAAGGAGACTGAATGACAAAAAAGTATCTGTAGATGAAGTTTGAAACACAACAGCTAAAACCGGAGCCATAAAGGCAAAGGTACAAGGTCCTAAACCTATACCAAAAATCAATCCTAATACCAACGCAGCCATCAATCCTTTGAAACGAGTCCCGGACAACTTAGCTCCATCCCACGGCATTTTTATTATTTCCAGCAGATATAGACCTACAATAAAAAACACCCCTGCTACAATGTAATTCCCAACAGCTCCAATATCACCCATAATCCTGCCAAGCGATAGAGTTATTCCTCCGATTAAGCCAATAGTGATCAGAATCCCTAAAGCAAAGACAAGCGACAAGCTAAATGTCCTTTTCATAGATATAGTTCCTTGAGAGCTTAGAAAACCTACTACTAAAGGGATGCTTGATAAATGGCATGGACTAAGAATAATGCTTAGAATACCCCAGATAAAAGAAGATAAAACCGCAAGCCAAAAGCTCTGATATAAGAATTCACTTAAAAAATCGAATATATCTCCTATCATTTTTGCACTACCTTTAATCCTTTTGACTGCAAAAATTTATCTATTTCCTCCTCAGGATAGAATCCCTCATGCCGATGTACTTCTTTTCCGCTATGATCTAAAAACACCTGTGTTGGTATTAGTCTAATTCCATATTCAGCTGCTTTCGGCTTATACTCTGCCTTCCATACATCATAGAATATGACTTTTAATTGCTCGCCATATTTCTCCTCAAGCGATTTCATTATCGGCTGCATTTTCTTACAAGGAACACAATTAACAGAACCTAACTCGATAAATGTAATTATTGGATATTTAGGCTTTTCCTGTGTTGCGTTAACCTCTGGCTTTTTTTCTTTGCTTTTTAAGTCTTTCGCCTTTTCTTTTATTGTATCCATTTGGTTTGCATTTTCTGATTTTCCTGTATTTTCTGAAATATCTGTGGCTTGCATCTGATTAGAAGATTCTACCGCTATTTGAATTTTTTCTGTTTCCTTATTATTACCCTTTTCTTGATTACAAGAAATAATAAATATTGAAATAAATAGCATTAATAAAATATGTTTCATTTTTCTGTTGCCTCCTTCATCCATTGTAATATTTGAGTATCTTTTGGTATAGAGCCAAAGCTAACAATTTTCTCATTAATAACAAGTCCAGGAGTCATCATTATCCCATATTTCATAATATCTTGTAAATTAGTAACCTTTTCTATTTCTGCTTCTATAGCATTTGTTTTGACTAACTCTCTTACTTTGTTTTCAAGAGTCAAGCATTTCGCACATCCAGTTCCTAAAATTTTTATTACCATTGTTCCACCTATTATTTAATTATTCTTTTATAAAATTATTAATTTCCTCTTCAATATATTTTTTAAAATTAGGATAATCGGAATAATCCCATATTTTATCAAGATTTTTCCATTTTACTTCTTTACCATTGACTTTTTTACTTAAAATCAATGTCTGAACGTCAAAATTGTAATCATCTTGAAAATGCTCATTTTCTGGTTGCTGAAAGTCTAATGATTGTATCGTAAAAGTACTATCTTTTAATTGCTTTTCATAGAGAGTCATAACCGAATTCTTCAAATATTCTTCTATTGTCAGGCAGCCATGGCATCTAAGAGTAGCATGAAAATAAAGAATATCAATCCTCACTTTTTGCTCTTGAGTATTAACATTTATAGAAAAATAAAATAATAGCAATAACAATATTAAAATAAATCCTGATTTACTCATTTCCCTCTCTCTTGATTTATTATATTCTTTAGTTCATTAACAGTAGGAACTCTACCATAAAACATAACCTTATTGTTTATGACCAACGCAGGAGTTTTCATTACTCCAAATTCCACAATTTTAATTATATCACTTATTTTGATTACTTCAGCATCAATTCCTAATTCCTGGACTGCCGTTCTTACCCTTTTCTCGAGGGTTATGCAGTTCATACAACCCGGACCTAAAACAAGTATCTCCATTCTCCCTCCATTATAATAACCCAAAAATAAAACCAACTATTGTAGAAAATGCAACAACTAATGAGACATAAATAATAGTTTTTTTCAATCCAATGACTGTTTTTATGACAAGCATACTCGGTAAAGAAAGAGCAGGACCTGCTAAGAGCAAAGCAAGAGCAGGACCCTTGCCCATTCCTGAACCCATTAATCCCTGCACGATTGGAACTTCTGTCAATGTTGCGAAATACATAAATGCTCCTACAATACTCGAAATAAAATTAGCGAATAAGGAATTACCACCTACTAATTCAGCTATCCATTGTGAAGGTATTATTCCTTCGTGTCCCGGTCGTCCAAGCATAAAACCAGCAAAAAGCACACCCAAAAATAACAAAGGTGTGATTTGCTTAGCAAAAGTCCAAGTAGATTCGAACCAACTCCGTAACTCTTCATTGCCTGTTAAAGTCAAGTATGTTAATCCCAAAATTGCAATTCCAAATGGAATACTTGGATTATCGAATATTATTGTTGAATCAATTGTAATAACAACTATTGCTAATAGCTTTATAATATTTGCTTTATACCATAAGAATAGAACCAAACCGAAGCTAATAGCTAAAACTGAAGTTATTATCCACTTGTTTCGAAATATAAAATACCACATTCCTTCTTCTATATCTGGCTTAGCCCAATTAGAAAATACTAATATAGCTATCATTAAAGCAAAGAAAATAATTGTCTGCCATAGAGGACGAGCAACTTCAGGTTCTGGCATGCCTTCTGCTGCCTCAATCTTTTTTATTTCTTCTTTTCTAAAAATGAATGCCATTATCAATCCAATAACTATTGCAAACACAACTGCACCAACACCTCTGGCAACAGCAATATCAAGCCCTAATATCTTACCCGACATTATTATAGCCAAAACATTTATGGCAGGACCTGAGTATAAAAATGCTATGGCTGGTCCTAAGCCAGCACCCATTACATAAATCCCAGTAAAGAGTGGCAAAACAGTGCAAGAACATACCGCAAGGACAGCTCCAGAAACCGATCCCACACCATACGCAAGCTTCTTATTGGCTCTCGGTCCTAAATACTTCATCACAGAGCTCTGACGCACAAAAACACCTATCGCTCCCGCTATAAAGAATGCAGGCAATAAGCACAATATTACATGCTCCTGTGCATACCATTTCATTAATTCTAAAGCTTCGAATATAGCACCATCGAATCTTTGATTGCCTAAAGGCAAATTATAAAACAATATAAAAGCTCCAGCCAAATATATAAAGATTTTAATTTCCTTTTTCCATTCCATAATAATGTACTATCTTAATAAATACTATTTGATTTCATTTATTTTTTCAACTATTTTCTTTCTAATATCTTCAGCTTTAGGCACTCCCTTTATATAAAACCGGCAAGCCATCACGGGTATAGCAGGTATAGGAACATTTTCAAAATCTTTTCCATCTATCAATAAAGTAGGCGAACCCCGGAAGCCACATTCTTTCGCAATTTCATCATTTTCTACAATCACATGCTTGAGAACTACGTAATCCTCCAAACCTTCTATTGCCTTAGCAATATTTTCCTCCATTATCGGATGATTAGGACATCCTCTAAAGTATTGAAATTCTAAATTTATCATTACACCCTCCCAATTATTCTATTTCTACAACAATTTCTCCAAAATATTTCTTCTTTAGCCACAAGGCAACATTCACTAGACCTATAAGAACAGGCACCTCCACAAGCGGACCAATGACTGCTGCAAAAGCAACTGGCGACTGAATCCCAAATACCGCTACTGCAACTGCTATAGCTAACTCAAAGTTATTGCTTGCTGCTGTAAACGATAATGTCGCACTTTGTTTATAATTAGCTCCAAACTTTTTACTTAAAAAGAATGATAAAAAGAACATTATGACAAAATACAATAATAATGGAATTGCAATTCGAACCACATCTAAGGGAATTTTTACTATATATTCACCCTTCATTGAAAACATAACTAATATTGTAAATAGTAATGCTATGAGCGTTATTGGGCTTATTTTAGGGATGAATTTTTTATGATACCATACTTTATCTTTAATCCTAATCAATACAAATCTTGTCAAAAAGCCAGCAATAAAAGGTATGCCCAAATAGATAAAAACTGATTCCGCAATTTGTCCTATCGTTATCTTAGAAATAGTATCAGTAGTAGGCAAACCAAACCAAGCCGGCAGAATTGCTATAAAGAAATAAGCATATACTGAAAATAAAAGCACTTGGAATATTGAATTAAATGCCACTAATCCTGCACAATACTCTGTATCTCCACCAGCAAGCTCGTTCCAAACTATTACCATTGCTATACATCGAGCTAATCCTATGATTATAAGCCCATACATATAATCTATGTTAAAATTTAAAAAAATTATAGCAAGGAAGAACATTAGCACTGGTCCCAATACCCAATTCTGAACAAGCGAAAGAGTTAGCACCCTCTTATTTTTAAATACATCACCGAGTTCTTCATATCTAACTTTTGCCAATGGTGGATACATCATTAAAATCAAACCAACTGCTATTGGTATATTAGTCGTCCCAGATTGAAATAATTCCCAAAATTTAACGACTTCTGGAAATAAATATCCAGCAAAAACGCCAATGAACATCGCAAGGAATATCCATAGCGTCAAATATCTATCTAAAAAGCTTAATTTTTTGGTTAATTTTTCCATTTGTACTACTTAATTAATCAACAATCAATTTACTTAGATTCTTACGTATGAAAGGCATTATCAATAAAGCGATTGGTAAAGCTACAACAAATGCAATAGCCCAAGATTTCATCCAATTTATGAAAAAGAATTCATCTACACCTTTAACCAAATTTGAAATTAAGGTTACTATTAGGGTCATTATCAAAACCATAATAGTTAACGCAATCTTCATTTCATTTTTTCTTTTTATTTTCATATCACTATCCTATTTATTATTATTCTGAAATCCTATTAAATAAAAATATGTAGTAATCCAGTTTCCAATTAATGTTGCTATACCAAAAATAAACATTCCTATGCTCATCATTGCCCAACCAGATATAATATTCCCAATCACACAACCTGTTCCTAAACCAGCTCCAGCCCCAATCAAGAACCCCCCTATTCCAGAAATTAGCACTTGACCCGGAGGTTTTGGAAGAAGTTTCGCTTGTCCCGACATTTTTCCCGAAACAAAAGCTCCAAATACAAAACCCAATACTAACAAAACCAACCAAAGCGTAATTTTTTTAGAACCTGTTTTTGGCATTTCTTTAACTGCTGATGCTGTTGCTTGTTTGCTTACTGTATCTGCCTGAATAGTTTGATTTATCTGGGGTTGAGTTTTTGCCTGCTCAATCGGTTTTTTATATACAATATCTACATTCTTATCTATAATTAACTGATAAGCATAATTTACACCGTGGGTTACACCAAGCGGATAATTTCTTCCCACAGGCAATGAAGAAAGCCAAGCTAAAACACCTATTACTCCAATTAAAATACCAGCCTGCCAAGGCTTCCAAGATTTTGTAAGTATACTTAATAAAGTGAACTTATCCTTTTGCTTTACCTTTTTATCTTTTGACTTTTGTCTTAGGAAAAAAGTAATTAGAACAGTCAAAACCAAAAATATAATCACTAAAATCCAATAAGGAATGCCTGTAATAGAATATAATGTCAATGGCTTACCATTGGAATCATTGACAACAAAAGAAAGCAAAAATTCATTGAAAGGCTTTAAAGGTCCAAAATCAACAAAAGAAATGCCAATTGGTATTGTTAACATTGCAACTATCGAGTTTAGATTACCTGTTGCTCCTTTATACATACACCCACTTATGCATCCTCCTCCAAGCACTGTTCCAACTCCAAAGACCAAACCGCCAACAATTGAACTTAACCAAATCATCTTCTTTGGCGCAAGTTGAACTATGCCAAGCATTTCAAGAACTGCAAAACCTACCATCGAAGATATAATTGCAATCCATAAACCATAAAGTTTACTTCGGTCTTTAAATAATAGCACTTCGCTCATAGCTGAGGAACCACAAAGGTCGCCTTTCTGAATCACAAAACCAAATAGAAATCCCACTCCAAGAGAGAGAATTACCCACAATTCTGTTGCCACAGCTATCGCAACTGATAAAATAATAAAAACTATACTTATTGCAAACCATAACTTCCAACTATTATTTTTCATAACTCCCTTTATTTTATATATTGAACAAAACTTGTGTTCCAATATAATAAGCATCTTTCGCGGGTTGATTATCAATCGGTAATACCTCTCCAACAAAAAAATAACCCACAACAAACGTAAATTGCCAGTTCTTATTTAAATTATATCTTGAAAATATATTAAATTCACTACCTAAATGTTTAGAACCTTCCTTCAATTTCAATGTACCCAATAATGTATTTCCTTCCGGCACTGGAACATAAAAGTCATTATATTTTATTTCAATCCAGAATTGCCGAGTAGGAAATAATTCAAGAACAACTTCCCTATCGTCTAAATTAGACCACGTAACTATATTCATCCAACCATAATATTTATCTTGAGCACCGTATGCAGGATCGAATTGATTTATTTCTTCGTCTTGTTGTCTTCCTCCAGTTGCATAAGTATATCTTATACTTAATAATGGCTTAAACGGTAAAAACTTAAAACTATAACCTACCCTTGCAAACAATCCATATGCGTCTATATTTTTGCCTTTTTCTTTCCCAAATTCCTTTGTAAAATTAAAGTCATAATCGAAACCATAAAGATTAGAATCTACAAGTCTCGCACCTATCCAATACCTACGCAAGTCAATATCTCGAATATAATGAGCCGAACCATTCTTTTTGAAAATAACAAATGGCTCCAAAGCAAGAGATTCCAATATTTTTATTCGAGAATACATTCCCCCTCCCCAGTATTCTGTCTCAGTAAAAGGTATTGAGGTTCGTTCTGGGTCCTGTATCTTTGTGCCTCCCATCCAAAAGTTAATATTAATAGTTTCAGTATTATAAGTAAATCTCAATGCATCCCAAGTCCAACGTCCAGTATTTCTCCAGTCGCCAGGTCCCATTACTCTATAATCGCCAAAATATAATTTTTGCCTTCCTAAAGTCATTGAAAGATTAGGAATGATATTTTTGATATTTAAATACATATCGTATATTTCAAAGAATTGTTCGTTCGGATTCATTATATAATACTCTGAAGAATCTTTGGGGTTAACTGATTTAAAGTAATTCCGATTTATAGAATTCCTAAGCGACCAACCAAACGCTCTTGCATCGTAAAGATGAAAAGCAAAATTTATATCCTCTGTGAATCTATAAGTTACGCCCGCAATCACTCTCTGCAAAAGTATTTTATCATTTAGATTACCGATGGCATTTTGTCCCTTGTCTCCATAATTTTTTATGTTCATCCCATCCAATAACTCAAATCTATATCTTATCGAAAAATCGAAAGATAAAGCACTGTCAATTTCAAAAGAATATAATTCCAACCTTAAAAAAAGAATAATAATTATAATGAGTAATTTTTTCAAAATATTAAGCCTTAATTTGAGAATAAAATTCTTTAAAGCTTTCCTTTATTTCATCTCTTACTTTTCTAAATACTTTGATAATCTCCTCTTCACTACCTCTTGCTTCTGCTGGGTCTTCGAACCCAATATGCAGGCGATGCTTGACTTTCCCCAAGAACGCAGGACAGTTTTGTCGAGCATTATCACACACAGTTATCACATAATCGAATTCCATAGAAAGAAACTCATCCACAAGCTTCGGCTTATTATTGCTGATATCTATCCCAAGCTCTTTCATCACCTTAACAGCATATGGGTTCACTCTTTCTGCTGGTTCTGTTCCTGCGGAAAAGACCTCGAGCGTGCTATCTATTGTTTTAAGAAAAGCTTCAGCCATCTGGCTGCGACAAGAATTTCCAGTACATAGAATAAGTACTTTCATAATTTTCCTAATATTTTACAATAATTTCATATTTAACGAAATGATAATCCTATTATTTTATATATGGCATAAATCATTCCTATCAATAACTAAGACTTTCTCTAAATCAGATTTAATCTGCTCATCATCACTTAAATAAAAGGGTAATATCAATAACAATTGGTTCATTGCAATATCTTTCGAAGATGTATTCAAGCTATAATTTACCCATTTACCTTGCTTCTCATCAACAATAAAACCTGCTTCTTTCAGTATTGATAAATGCTTCGATACCGTCGAGACCGTTACCCCAAGAATATACTGTATTTCGCAAACACAAAGACTCTTTTTAGTAAGCATTAGCAATATTCTAATCCGATTTTTGTCGGAAAGAGCCTTAAATAACTTTAATATATTATCCATATTTTTTTCAATCATCATTTCGTCGATTAGCGAAATTATAAAAATTTTTATTCAAAAACAAATTTTTCTTACAAAATCCTAATTATTATCTTAATTTTTTCTTATTTTGATTATATTTGTATTTAATTGTTTTTTGAAAGCTAAATTTTATAAAAATGTTTAGCAATAGTATTAATATGGCGATGGAGTTCGCCAAAAACCGTCTTAATGGACTGATAACTCCTATAAAAGATTTCTTAAAATTTTTTATAGGAGTTAATTATGTTTATCCCAATAAATAATAAAAAATTCTTCAATTTTTCTTCGTTATTTCATCAATCTTTTTTAATTATTAAGAAGTAATTCAATGGAAAGTAAAGAATTATCTGAAAATCACAAACGAGTTATCTCAACTACACTTAAAGTTGTCGAAAATAGCATCGAAGAAATTTTACATCTTTTAAATCAACCCAAAAGTTCCTTTGTAAAAATAGAATTTGATTTAGACAATGCTCAAATAGAACATCTAACAAATTATATTGAAGCTATCAAGAACAAATTGGCAGAGCTAAAAATAAAATACTCTCTGGAAAATCAATATTATTCTTTTAAGCAAATACTAAATGCAAAAAAGTCATACATTTGGGTTCTTTTAAGCGATTGCAAATCTGACAAATTAAATAAGTATGGGGCATTCAATCCGTCAATTAGCAAAGAATTTGATGATGATGTAAATTTATTAATTAATATGGTAAATAATCTATAAATCGTTAAGGATAGTGCTATGAAATATGATAAACAAGCTGCAGTCAGATTTGTTGTCTTATTAGGTTTAGTAAGCTTGTTCTCCGATATGACTTACGAAGGAGCCAGAAGTATAAATGGCCAATTCCTAAACATTCTCGGCACAAGCGGTTCCGTTGTAGGATGGGTTGCAGGTCTTGGAGAACTCATTGGTTATGGCTTACGCTTCATCTCAGGTTATATAGCCGACAAAACAAAAAAGTATTGGCTCATATCAATTATTGGATATTGTATCAATTTACTTTGTGTGCCGCTTCTTGCTTTAGCGGGATATTGGCAGATTGCAGTTGTGCTTATGATTGGCGAAAGAATTGGAAAAGCCTTAAGAACACCTTCCAGAGACGCTCTACTTTCTTTTGGCACAAAACAGTTAGGTACTGGTTGGGGATATGGACTTCACGAAGCTATGGACCAAATCGGAGCTACTCTCGGTCCAATTTTAGTCGGCGCTATTTTAGCTTTAAGGAATTTTCATTATCAAGATGCTTACTTTATGCTGCTTTTCCCGGCTATTATCGCAATTTCAATTCTTATATTTACTTTCCGTATCTATCCAAAACCCGAAAATCTCGAGATAAAAACTAAAAGCATTGAATTTAAAGGATATAGCAAAGTTTTCTGGTGGTACGTATTAGCTGTCATTTTTATAGCTGCCGGTTATGTTGACTTCCCTATTATTGCTTACCACATAAAATTCAAAGAGATAATGAGCGATACATTTATCCCAATGATTTATGCATTAGCAATGATAAGCGATGCTATCGCCGCTTTAATATTAGGAAAGCTCTTCGATAAAATCGGTCTAAAATCACTTATAATTGCTATAGCTCTATCTTTTCTATTCGCTCCTATGGTCTTTTTAGGAAATGTTACATGGATTGTTATAGGCATGATTCTTTGGGGTATTGGGATGGGAGCTCAAGAATCCATCCTGAGAGCCGTTATCGCAAATATTGTCCCTCAAAACAAACGCGGGACCGCTTTTGGGACTTTCAATGCTCTATTCGGTATCTCTTGGTTCATAGGTAGTGCCTTCATTGGATATATGTACGACTTTTCGCTTACTATACTAATTATTTTTTCTGTAGCAACCCAGATTTTGGGCTTTATTTTCATTCTTATTTCAGAACAAAAATTAAAAGTTGAACAAACAAAAATAAATTAGAATATGCAAGAATTATTCTCCAATATCAAAGCAATTTTCAATCAATATAATATTATTTCTTTACAAAGAAATATTAGCGTAATAGAAAAACTTTTAGCTTCCGATAAAATTATTGACATAGCAATTATGGGACAGTTTAAAGCTGGAAAAAGCTCTTTCATCAATAACCTTCTCGGCTCTCCCATTCTACCAACTGGTGTTGTTCCTGTTACTTCTGTTATCACAAGAATCGCTTTTGGCGAAACCGAGAAAGCTATAGTGCTTTTCGAAGACGGAAGAGACATCGAAATTAAGCTAAACGAACTGAAAGATTACGTTGAAGAAGCAAAAAATCCTGAGAATTTCAAAAACGTTGCCATTGTTGACGTTTTCCTTCCAGAATTAGAAAGATACAAAGGAATTCGCTTCGTGGATACTCCCGGAATGGGAAGTTACTACAAACATAATACTGAAACAACTGCGAACTGGTCTCCCGAAATCGGCGTTTCTTTGCTTGCTATTAGCTCCGAAAGACCCCTTTCTGAAAATGAAGTCGAGCTTATCAAAGATTTGCTTAATTATACTCCTCGAATTATTCTTCTGCTAACAAAAACTGATTTATTCAGCGATTCCCAACTTTCAGAAATATCCTCTTATATTCTTCAATCGCTTAACAAAGAGTTCAATAAAAATTTCGAAATCTATTACTATTCAACTAAAAAGAACAATGAATATCATAAAAATCAAATCATTGAAAAAGTCATCAATCCATTGTATAATCAATTAGATAAAACATATCAAGATATAATTGCTCATAAAATAAACAATTTAAAAAGTCAATGTATTGGATATTTAGAGCTTGCTTATCAATCTGCCCTAAAAAACGAAAAGGAAAAAGAAGAAATAAAAAAACTTATCCTCGATGAAAAAACTAATTTGGATTACCTTTTCAGAGAAGTTAGATTAATCTGCAACAACTACACAAGCCAAACAAGGGAAGGAATCGCCTCAATTCTACAAAAATTCCAAAAGAGTATAACTGAAGAACTTACAAATTCATTCTATAATATGACTAACCAATGGAAAGGCAACCTAAACAAACAGACCAAAACTTTCGAAAGCTGGATTGCTAATACTCTCCGCACAAAACTATATATTATTGCTGATGATAACCATTATAAGCTCATAGAAATTTTGCAAAAAGCTAAAAGGCATTTCTCTATTTTTATTAAGAATTTTCAAGAAAGAATAAACCAAAATATCAAAAATGTCTTAGGTATCGAGCTTCAAAGTGAAGAATTCGAGATTGATATTAACCAGATTAATCAACCAGATATACGAATTAATCGTACTTTCGACTTCACCTTAGATGTTTTCTGGTTTTTATTCCCTATGTTCATTTTCAAAAACATCTTTCACAAGCATTTCAAAAAGCAAATACCCTCTTTGGTAGAGACAAATATACATAGACTTATTTCCGATTACACCGAAAAAATCAATAAAGAAATCCTTAACTTAGAAAGAAAATCTATTAATTTAATTAAAGATGAGTATTATACTATCGAATCCACACTAAACATAAAACAAAACGATGCCGAAAATATATTCTATGCTATTAACCTTTTAAAAAATGGCAAAAATTTTGAGTGAAAAATTAATTCTCCAACCAAAAATAATTTGTAATAATAATAAAATTACATATTTTTAAAATCTATTAAATTAATTTTTATAATTTTTATAATTTTTATAATGTTTTTAGATAAATTATTCAATCTATTCATAATATTTTTATTATTAGGTATAAATCAAACTATATCTCAAGAATCATCCAATATAGACTCAAAGGTTCAATCCTTAGTCTCACAAATGACTCTTGAAGAAAAGGTATCCCAACTCAACACAGATTATATTTCTGCTATACCAAGACTTAACATCCCCTTGTATATATGGCATAACGAAGCTCTGCACGGCATAATAACAAGTGGAGCGACAGTTTTTCCAATCCCTACTGCATTAGCCGCAACATTCGACATACCTTTAATGTTCGAAGTAGCCACAGCTATATCAGATGAAGGAAGAGCTTTCTACAATCTTAATAAAATGGGCTTAAACTATTGGTCACCTAATTTAGATTTAGTTAGAGACCCTCGCTGGGGACGCTCCCAAGAAACTTATGGTGAGGACCCTTATTTAGCTTCTCGAATGGGTGTCGCCTTTATAAAAGGAATGCAAGGTAACCATCCTAAATACTTAAAGACAATTACATCTCCAAAACACTTCGCTGTCCATAGCGGTCCAGAAAGCATCAAATTCTTACTCAATCCACAAGTCAACCAAAGAGACGTCTGGGAAACATATATGCCCCCTTTCCAAGCAGTTATCGAGGAAGGCAAATCCTACTCAATTATGTGCGCTTACAACGCATATTATAACATTCCTATTTCTGTCAATAGATTTCTGATAAATGACATAGTTAGGAAAAAATGGGGACTGAAAGGATACGTTATGAACGATTGCGGTGCTTTGAGTATTACTCGCTGGGGTTGGCAATACGCCGAAAATGAGTACAATACAGTAAAATTAGCTCTCGAAGCCGGTTTAGACCTCGAATGCGGCGAATATTATTATAATTATCTAAAGGATGCTTACCTTAAGAATTTCGTAACTATGGATTTAATTGATACAGCTGTTTTTCGTTTATTTAAAGCTCGTTTTATGCTTGGGCTATTCGAACCCAAAGACTCCGTCCCTTATAATTTCATTCCTGACACAATCATCGAATGCCAAAAACATAGAGAATTATCTGTTAAAGCTGCAAGAGAATCCATGGTGCTACTAAAAAACGAAAATAAATTACTACCTATAAGCAAAGATTTAAAATCTATTTACGTTGTCGGTCCTAATGCCGATGCCATTTGGGAAATGATTGGTGCATATGCCGGCTACCCTTCAAAATATTGGACATCAACTCTACAAGCTATAAAAAACAAAGTGGGAGATAAAATCCAAATAACCCACTACAAAGGTTGCGAAATTATGGGAATGATTACTGAATTTGCTGATTCCAAGCATTTCAAAACACCAGATGGAAAACCGGGCTTAAGAGCTGAATATTATAATAACAAAGATTTACAAGGTGAACCCTCGTTCATTCGAATTGATTCTGCTATTGACTTCCACTGGAAAAGAATCTCACCTATTACCGGCTCTGACCAAGGAGAACCTTTCTCAGTAAGATGGACTGGCACTATTCAGTTCGATAAAGGTGGCTGCTATACGTTCAACGTCATAAGCAATGATGGCGCACGTCTTTACATCAACAATAAAAAAATAGTAGATAGCTGGTGGGAGCATGGAGCCGTGCCATTCGTCGGTTTCGATACCCTCGAAGGAGGGGTTGAATACCCTTTTAAGTTAGAGTATTTTTTTAATCAATCTTGGGCTCATGTTAGATTTGAATTCGGGAGCGATTCAACTTCCGAAGAACTCTACGATTTAGCTATGCAAGAAGCTAAAAAGCACGACCTCATTATTTTTGTCGGCGGTCTATCGAGTGCATATGAAAGCGAAAATAACGACAGATTGCGTTTAGATTTTCCCGATGGTCAACTTCGTCTTCTAAAAAGTCTAAAACGCAGCGGCGTACCTATTGTTTTAGTAAATTATAGCGGAAGCAGTGTTTCGCTCAACTGGGCTAAAGATAGCATTCCTGCTATCCTACAAGCTTGGTATGGTGGCCAAGAAGCTGGCGTCGCCGTAGCAGATATAATATTCGGCGACTACAATCCAGCCGGACGTCTTCCTGTTACTTTCTACAAATCCGAAAAAGATCTGCCACCTTTCGAGGACTATTCTATGGAAGGACGTACCTATCGCTATTTCAGAAAAGAACCGCTATACCCTTTTGGATACGGACTTAGCTACACTACTTTTGATTATTCCGATTTAAATATTCCCATTAATAAAATTATTCTTGGTCAAAAAGATACAATCCCTATTATTTTCAATATTGAAAACACAGGTGACTTCGACGGCGACGAAGTTGTTCAGTTATATGTAACTAATTTAACTTCAAAACATCCACAACCTATAAAACAACTTAAAGGATTCAAAAGAATTCATTTAAAACAAAATGGACAAAAAAAAGACACTATCTTCTTAGCTATCAATCAATTATATTATTACGACACCTCAAAAAACGATTATGCAATTGAACCCAGCAAATACGAAATTCAAATTGCTTCATCGTCTGCCGATGTTAGACTTAAAGGCGAAATAGAACTCATCCCATCAACTTCTGACAATACTACAATTAATCCTTATTCAATAAAAATCTTCCCCAATCCAGCAATGAATTATATCATTATTCCAGATTTTGAAGGCGAAATTGCTATTTACGATATTTTAGGAAAGCAGATTCTAAAGACAAAAGTCTCTATAAATCAAAAAGTTAATTTAGAAGCTATTTCTTCTGGAATCTATATTATTAAATATAGCAACAAATTCATTTCCTTTCTGAAATTTTGAGCAATTAAAGCTTAATTGATTTCTCGAATCTTTATCTCAAAAATATACGGCCAAAGCTTACCGGTTGCGTAAATCCTCTTTTTCTCTTTATCGTAAGCTATTCCATTCAAAACGTCTATATTGCTATATTTCGATACTTCTTTAAATAATGGGCTGCAATCTATCCAAGCCTTTAAAAGTCCCGTTTTGGGATCTATAATCGCTATTTTATTTTGCGTCCATATATTAGCCCAAATTTCTGAATCAATATACTCCAACTCATTCAAATTATTTACCGGATGGTTATTCTCATCATAGACACTAATAGTCCTTATAATTTGGAAATTTTCAGGATTAATAAAATTAATATTATTAGTTCCATTACTCATTATGAGATGAACACCATCGTTTGTTAGCCCCCAGCCTTCTCCTTTATACGTTAATGTTCCAAGTGATTCAAGCGTTTCTAAATCATAAATTAAACATATTTCTGAAGTATAAGTAAGTATGTAAATCTTTCCATTCAATATTGTCATCCCTTCAGCAAAATATTCCTTTGACAGTGGCAATATTTTTTTTATCTTCATTGTTGCTAAATCTATTTTCCTTAATGATGAAAGCCCTGTCCTTCCTGATGTTTCGTATAAAATCCCCTTTCTTATTTCAAATCCTTGTGTAAAAGCTCTTTCATCGTGAGGATAAGTTGTTACAATTTCTGCAACATAACGTCGGGGACTATATTTTTTTGCTGTTGTATCAGAAGTTTGAATTTGTTTTGATTTGGGTTGCTGCTCGCTCTCGTATTTCTTGGAAATATTCTCCTTATCATTACAATTAATGTTCAATAATACAATTATTATAATTATAAAGATTAGACTAACTAATGCCGATTTTTGCCTTATGCCTTTGAACAAGCAGTATTTAAAATTTTCCAAATATCTCTTCAATTTTCTGCTTTCTATATTCAAAAATCTCTTTAAGCTTCCTACTAATAACAATAACATTTGCAAATGCTCCTAAAATTCTAAAGGGAGGTATATAATTCACAATATCTTCCATTAGGACACCTCCATCTATCTTTTCAAGATGATGTTGGTGATGCCAGAACTTATAAGGTCCTAAATGCTGAATGTCCACAAAATATTTCTTTTCAATTACTTGTGTGATTTCAGTTACCCAAGTCATTTTAATTCCTAAAAGAGGTCGGACATTGTATTTTATTATCATACCCGGATAAATTTCCTTAGGCAATGAGCTCGATATTATTTCAAATCCCATATTTTCAGGGGTTATCACTTTTAAATTTTCGGGCGAAGATATGAATCTCCATACTTCTTCTATGTCTGCTGGTATTTCTTGTCTTGTTTTTAAAGTGTATATTGGCATTATGATATTTAATTTTTATTTAACTACCGCAAATTTTCCATTTATTTCTTTGTCCAAATACTGAACTTTAAATATATAAATCCCAGAACCAAGCTGCTCAGGAAAATGTGTCAAGCGAACTACCCTGTTGTTCCTGTCAGATGTAACCTCGTGTCTACCTTGATAAATCGTTTCCATCTCCGTTGAGTAAATCGTTAGTATCGCCTTTTCGAACAAAGGTGTGCTGTTCGGCACCGGAAAATGAATAGATTGGTGTTTATTGATATTCAATGGATCTGGATAGGCATAGCCAATAATGTGCGTCGGGTGGCTTGTTATCAAAAAGCTCTTTCGACATATATAATCCAAATCGGCTTGGAAAGTGTAATAGTATCTTGTGCCTTCTATTAAAATCGAGGAAGGTTCTTGTGTTTCGGTTATGCAAACAGAAACACTTTTTTGCTTGTTCAAAGTTTGATTAATTGCAGATTCTAAATCCAGATTAGTCATAACTATATTGAACGTGTCATTTGTTGAGAATTTGTCGTCAGCCAAGAATATATATTGACGCGGTACTACCTGATATGACTTTAAGTAATCATTTGTTATTATTGAAGGTTTGCTGTAAATCTCGCTCCTAAACTGAAGCTCAGGCATCCATTTAGCTTGTACAAAGTATTTATTTTCTATAGCTCGATTACCTGTATAGTAAAGCCATTCGAGGAATGAACAGAATTCTGATGATAGATTAGTTCCCTTTTCTCTAAATGCACTATCCAGACCGGCATAACCCAAAACTCCATCCGAGATAAGTTCCCACATCCTTTTGAATATGAAGTCCCCATAATAATAATAGCAATACTGCCCAAATATTGAAAAGCCATAACCTACATCTGCACTACCACTTCCAAAAGGATAATTCTCCAAATGTTCAAATAAGTAACCTACAAAACGAATATAATCTTTTGTATTAGGAAATATTCGCCACTCCATAAATGTACTTGTCATCTCATTTAGCGAAGCTGTCGCCGGATAATCTACTTCGCCATACATCAATTGTATTGCGTGATGATATTCGTGCGCTGCTGTTAATTTCATTCCTTCAATACCTGTTTCGATATAGGTCTGTATTTTCTTTTCGCCTTTTACTTCAAATATATCAGTCGAGTCGTAAGGGCTGTAGTTGTTGTCAAGTACTAAATACGAATAAAACCTATTCACCTTTTTTCTCGGTAAAACCTCATCAGTAGGTTGTGTGTAACCATAATAAGTATCACTTCCATTGCCCAAATCCAAAAGGAAAACATCATAAGCATTCGAACCAAACTGTCCATTATCTGGTATTGGCGATAAATAACCTATTGAATCCACATAATATGAGTGTATGTATTCAAGATAATAAGCCACTGAATCAACGTAATCAGGAATATTATTTCTATTTTTATCTATTTGCTCGACAGCATTTTGCCCGCTCGTATCGTAATGTATCAAGAAAAGTCCTCTTTTGGTAGCATAAGTCTTCTGCATTTCGAGTTCTGTTATTTTAAGCATTTCCTCCATTTTCTGTTTCTTTATTTTAGGAAGGTAAGTAGCACATTTCTGCTCGATTCGAATCTCTTCTATAGTTCTTCCTACCAAAAGCAATCTGCTCGATGCTATTAGTATTAAAATAAAAATAATATTGACATTCTTAATCAACATAAAAAACCGAATTTTTCAAATATTATAATATTATAACGTAATTAACTTGCTTATGTTTTTAAAATATTATTCCTTAATATCTTTTAATAATATTAAAGCAATAAATAATCCTTTATTAGTATTCTTATAATTTATATTTTTGAAAATTATATTTTAGTTATTGACAATAAATTATAAAAAAATGATAGTAGAAGAACTTATAAACCCGAAAAGTATTGCAGTAATAGGAGCTTCCAACGATATAAGCAAGCCTGGTGGAAGAATATTAAAGAACATTATTGAAGGTAGCTACAAGGGGCATTTATATGCAAGCAATCCCAAAGAGCTGATTGTTCAAGGTGTTACATCATACCAAAAGGTAGAGGAACTGCCTCCGACTGACCTCGCAATCTTTGCAATAGCATCGCATCATATACCAAGCGCTATGGAAATCTTAGCCTACCAAAAAGGCACAAAAGCTTTTATTATCCTTTCAGCTGGTTTTAGCGAAGTCGGTCCTGAAGGCAAAGCATTAGAAGAAAAAGTTACGAAAATAGTCAGCTCTGTTAGCGGCTCTTTAATTGGACCAAATTGCATTGGTGTTCTTACTACAAATTATGCAGGAATATTCGCTGGACCTATTCCTAAACTCGATCCTCAAGGTTGCGACTTTGTTACGGGTTCTGGTGCTACTGCTGCCTTCGTTCTCGAAACATCTATACAAATGGGTATTTCCTTTGCAAGCTTGTTTTCTGTAGGCAATAGCGCCCAAATTGGTGTTGAAGATGTTCTTCAATATTGGGATGAGAATTTCGTTCAAGGAAAATCCCCAAAAGTTAAGCTAATTTACATAGAGCAAGTAAGCAAACCAGAACTATTCTTAAAGCATTCGACTTCATTAATTCAAAAAGGATGTAGCATTACAGCAATCAAAGCAGGAACAACAGACGCCGGTTCAAGAGCTGTATCCTCCCATACTGGGGCTCTTGCTGGCTCTGACCTCGCCGTTGATGCGCTTTTCCGTAAAGCCGGTATAGTGCGTTGCTACGGTAGAGAAGAATTAGCATACGTAGCCGGCATTCTGCAGTACGGAAAACCCAAAGGCAATCGCATTGCAGTTGTTACTCACGCTGGCGGTCCTGGCGTTATGCTTACTGATGTTTTATCAAAAGAAGGACTTCAAGTGCCTCATATAGAAGGCAAAGAAGCTGATGAGCTTAAAGCAAAGCTCTTTCCTGGCTCTTCTGTTGCAAATCCAATAGATTTCCTTGCTACTGGAAACGCTGAACAGCTTGGTTACATCCTCGATTTCATTGAAAACCATTGCGATAATATTGATGCTGCTGCTGTAATTTTCGGTACCCCTGGACTTTTCGACGTCTCTCCTGTCTACGATGTCCTACACGAAAAAATGAATAAAAGCACAAAAAAAATTTACCCAATCCTTCCATCTATTATTTTAGCTAAAAGCACAATAGATCCTGTCGCCTTAAGCATGTTCAAAAATATTGACTCAATTGAGCATATAATCAAAGGTGCTATTGATAAATTTGTCGAGAAAGGTAGGTCATACTTTCCTGATGAAGTCCAGTTCGGAAAAATGCTCGGAAAAGTAATGAAAACTTCCTCTAAATACGATACCCCTACCTTTTACAACATTAATGTAAAGGATATAAGACAAATCATTGATAACTATAACAATGGCTATTTGAAACCCACTGAAGTCCAGAGTTTACTCGACATAGCCGGAATACCCAGAGTGCAAGAATTCATCGCAAACAACAAGGTTGAAGCAATAGATTTCGCATATGCTCTCGGATTTCCTCTTGCTATGAAAGTTGTCGGTCCTATCCATAAAACTGAAGTTGAAGGCGTTAAGCTAAACATCCAAAGCATTAATGAAACTATCGAGACTTTCAATCGTTTAATGAAAATCGAAGGAGCAGAAGCTGTCCTTATGCAAAAAATGTTAAAAGAAGGGTTTGAACTTTTTGTCGGTGCCAAACGCGAAGAGAACTTTGGACATATCATTCTTTGCGGCATGGGGGGTATCTACATCGAGCTGTTCAAAGATATTGCATATTGCTTAGCTCCTTGCTCCAACTCAGAAGCTGAAAATATGATTAAAAGCTTGAAATCTTACAAATTGTTTGAGGGTTATAGAGGTAAAAAAGGTATTAATTTCGATAAATTCAAAGAAGTTATACTTCGATTATCTTCTCTCTTGCACTTTGCTCCAGAAATCTATGAAATTGATATAAATCCATTATTCGGTTCGCAAGACTCTATCTTTGCTGTAGATGCAAGAATTAATATAAGTAAAAAAAATTAAACTCTATACTTTTTGCGTATTTCTTTTTCTGTCTCTTTTTGTTTCGATGCTTCTCTTTTATCGTATTTATGTTTAGCTCTAACTACTGCTATTTCAACTTTTACAAATGGACCAGAAAAATATAATCTTAAAGGAATGATAGTCAAACCTTTTTCTTGAACTGCAGCTTTCAGTTTTTTTGCTTCTCGCATATTAACTAACAATTTCCGAGGGCGTTTTGGTTCGTGATTCTCCCTATTGCCATGCTCATAAGGGCTTATATGAAAATTTATCAAATACAGTTCAAAACTATTCGGACTTGGAAAACCAGCATAAGCTTCCTGAATACTGCACTTGCCCTGCCTTAGAGATTTTACCTCAGTCCCTTGCAAAACAATTCCTGCCTCCAGCGTCTGCAAAATTTCGAAATCGTGACGAGCTCTCCTATTCGAGGTTATCAACTTCTCAGGTCGCTCTTGGTTGTTTGCCGTTTTCATTTTTTTAAATTAACAATAAATATCCAGTTAAAAAACATTTTTTTCAGATTTATGAAAAAACAAAAGTTGACTGAACCACTTAAAAAACTATATAACAAAATATAGATGCATACAAAACCGGAAAGATAAATTCCGAACTAATATAATAGGAAAGCGAGCACTTTACAAGCTAAAAATCAAAGATATAAAGATTGAATATATAGCTCAATCCGATTGACATCCATGCAGGATGCGGATTGGTTTCTCCATCCAAACGATAATTTTTCCCATTCCTCCAAATTGCCCATCCCTGATTTTCTTTGTATATTCCGGATAATACATAACCTCCGCTAATTAATATATTCAACCGCCCAAAAAAGCTTTCGAAAACAGGAATCATCCCACCAATACGAACATCAAACAAAGTAGCAACGTTATCTGTTCCACTAATGTTTCTTGTAGTAGCATTCATTGGGAATCCTACTGCTACCCCAAGCAAAAATCCATACAAATGAAGGTTAGGGCTTATTGTAAAATAGCTAAACTCATTTGTCCAGGGATTATTGGGGTCATCCGTCCATTTGAGTTTATAAGTGTAAGTAGAGTATCCCAAATCGCAAGTGATACCAAATTTGCTTTCGCTCGAAAGCGGAAAATAAAGTGTAGCTCCGAAATCGGGCAACGGATTTATATTAAATCCATTCATGATACCATTTGGAACGCTATTGGCATTTACTCCACCTTTCAAAGTAACATATGGACCTATTCCAAAAGGAAATCCATCACTTGCTTTCGTTATCCCTGTTGATAATAATCCAAAATAGCAAATAGCTACTATCAGCAATGCTTTTTTCATTACATTTCCTTTCTTTTATTGATAATAAACATAATTTATTACTTATTGCACTTTCCAAAAATATAAGTTATTGAAAAATCTCAAAATAATTAAAATTCATAACAATAATTTATAAATAATATTACAATTATTTCGATTATTACAATAAATTATTGCAAAAACATTATAGTTTATAGAAAAAAATATAAATAAATTTATAATTAATTCGAATAATAAAAAAAAAGGAATAAATGATTTGGAAAAATTAAACAAAAGGGAATTTTTAAAAAATATAGCTATTTTAAGCGGATTTTCAATATGCCCCGCTGCTTTGAAACTATTTAGTAAAACGAATTCAACTGAGCTATGGAAATGGAGCCGCGAAGCTATGTTCTATACTAAAAAGGAAAAATCAATTTATTGCGATTTATGTCCAAACCAATGTATTATCTATGAAAACAAAAAAGGAACCTGCAAAAACAGAATAAATACAAAGAATAAACTTTATACAATTGCTTATGGGAATCCCTGTGCCGTGCATATTGACCCAATTGAGAAAAAGCCATTTTTCCATTTTTTAGTTTCTTCAAAATCCTTTTCTATAGCAACTGCCGGATGCAATTTCACCTGCTTGAATTGCCAAAACTGGAGCATATCTCAGTTTTCTCCCGAAGAAACAAGAAATCAAGACTTAATGCCTGCCCAAGTTGTCGAATCGGCTATCAATAGCGGTTGCAAATCTATTGCTTACACATATTCAGAGCCAGTCGTCTTCTACGAATATATGTTCGATACTGCAAAACTTGCCCATAAAAAAGGCATCAAAAATGTAATCGTATCAAATGGATACATTAACGAGAAACCACTGAAGGAACTGTGTAAATATATTGATGCTGCTACAATAGACCTTAAAGGATTTACTGAAGATGTCTACAAGCGTCTGAATGGCGGTTCTTTAGCTCCTGTCCTAAATGCTTTGAAAATCTACAGAAATCAAGGTGTATGGCTGGAAATTAGCAATCTGATTGTTCCTAATTGGTCCGACGATACAAATATGATAAAAAATATGTGCAAATGGCTCGCTGATAATAAATTCCACGATACCCCTCTGCATTTCTTAAGGTTTAGTCCTATGTATAAGTTAGTCAATTTACCACCTACACCACTTTCTACTCTATTGAATGCTCGACAAATAGCTTCAGACTATGGTTTGAAATATGTATATATCGGTAATGCTCCCGGTTCTAATGCCGAAAATACAATCTGCCCCAATTGTAAAAAAATAGTTATCGAAAGAAAAGGCTTTTACGTTACAAATTACAATATTGATAATGGTAAATGTAAATACTGTGGTGAAAAAATTGCCGGTGTATGGTAGTTATTCTGGCTCCCAAAAATGCTTCTTCATATTTACTGAGTCGCCAATAAATTCTATATCTTCTGCTAATAATAGTTCCTTCATCAATGTGGGAGTTGCAAAATATCGTCTGCCTGTCAATTCTCCTCTTCTATTGACAACCCTATGACAAGGTAAATCAATACGATTTGCAGCAGAATTTAACGCCCAGCCGACCATCCTTGCCGAAGACCTCATCCCTAAAAATTTGCCTATTGCTCCATAAGTCGTAACCTTGCCCACTGGTATCTTTGCTACAACCTCAAACACTTTTTCAAAAAAATCTTTATCATCTAAATTCGAAACTCCTCTCATCTGCTTAAATCTCAATCTCCAAATCAAAAATTTTATTCAAAATTTACTTCAACTCAACAAATTTCTACTTAAATAACTTTTTTCATATTATTAAGATATAGATATTTCCTCAGTTATTCTTCCTGCTTCAATAAGATTTTAATGAATACAGACTGTAGCCGATGCATTAGCTTTTTTGTCAACTTATCTGCTTTTAAAAGCTCATCATCACTAAGCTGCTCTCTAAATTCTTCTATCAATTGTTGGCGGACTATTTCGAACTTCTCGGAATAAGGTTCGAGTAGTTTATTGTCAAGGTTCTCAGACCACTCTTTGAAAAGATTTACTTCATCTTCAATAATCTTTTCAGCATTTGGCAATTCTGCCTGTTTTTCATTTATTCTTTGTGATAAATAATTCTTGAGTTGTTCAATATCCCAATAACTTATGCTTTTTGGTAAGTCCTTTATATCAACATCTCTCGGTATTGCCATATCAACAATTATCTTTGGACATCTTTCCTGAACAAATAAACGTTTCAGCATTTCAGATGGAATAATAAAGTTTTGAGCAGAAGTAGATGTAAAGACAGCAGACGCCTCAAAAAGAGCTTTCTCTAAATAATCAAGTCCGAAAGCCCTCCCTCCATAATCTATAGCCATTTTTTCTGCTTTATATTGAGTCCTATTTAAAAAAATGAAGTTCTTAAATCCATTTTTCTTAAGGCTTTGAGCTATGATTGTTGTATTTTCATTTACCCCTATGATAGAAATTACTTCATCATTATTCAAATTTTCTATAAAAATTGATGAAGCAACGCCTGCAACAGATTGCCTGCCCTCGCCGATGGTAGTCAGTGAGCGAACTTTCTTCCCTGCACGAAAAGCTGCGTGAAATAGTTTGTGCAAGATTTTATCTACTGTCTTTTGCTCGCATGCTATACTATAAGCTTCCTTTACCTGTCCTTGTATTTGATATTCACCAAGAACAAGAGAGTCCAACCCAGAAATCACCTTAAATAAATGACGTGTTACTGTCATCCCATTAAAAATATAAAAGCTTTTGCTTTTCTTGGGTATGCTAATCAATTTATAATTATAATAAAATTCCCTAATTATATCTAATGCATCGTAGTCTTTTGATATAACCATATAGAATTCCATACGATTACATGTCGAAAGAATTAGTATTTCCTCTACACCCTCGCTACTCCTGATAAGTCTTAATGCATTAGGTAATTCTTTTCTGCCAAGCTGATAGATTTCTCTCTCCTCCAAAGTTGTAGATTTATGATTTATACCAACTAAGATTAAATTTGTTCCCTCTTTCATTTTTTTGATTTTATAAAAATTTATTAAATTTCATAATTAGACATAAATTATTATTTTGTTTTATTATTAATCTTCCTTTTTATCTAATATTGATAATGCAAGTTGCAAACCTCCACCAAGATAAGATACGTTTTGGAAGCCACTATTGACAAAGTTCCTTGCAGCTTCATAAGATCGCGAACCCCTCTGGCATAATACTAATATGTTCTGTCTTTTATCGTAATTCATCATTGCATCCTTTATCTTTTCTAAAGGTATGTGAACAGAATTTATAGGAACAGGAACATCCTCAACTTCATATAATTCACGGACATCAATGACTATGCCATCAAACTCATTCATTGCAAGAGGACTAACGCATTTAACATTATGAAAATGCTGGTTCATTGCCATCTGACCGAGAAAATTCAATGGATTCAACGGCGAAGAGTGTGGTGGTGTATAAGAATGCTCGAATTCCATTAAATCCTGACAAGCCAATCCATTCGATGCTAATGCAGAAAATACATCTATATATCTTGTAACTTCGCCATAGCCAACAAGCTGAAGTCCTATCAACCGTAGATTATGCTTTTGGTAAATCAATTTACCAAATATTGATTTACTTTCTGGCATATAGTCAGGGCGGTCATACCAACAACCAACAACCGACTCATATTTGTCTGGTTCATTGGATATAGCACAAGAATTCAGACCTGCACTTGCAACCGTAAGTCCAAACACTCTAATAGAGTTTGTTCCTATTGCTCCTTTAAATGTGTCAATAATATTTGATATTGAGTTAGCAGCAACCCTTCCTTGCCTATTGGCTAAGGAACCGAGAGGAAAATAGTCGAACTTGCCAGTAATTAGATTTTTTACTTCCACACAATCGCCTACAGCCCAAATGCCTTCTTCTCTACTCCTCATTTCTTCGTCAACTAAAATTCCTCCATAATTGCCAATTGACAATCCCAATTGCTCTGCCAACTCAACTTTTGGCTTTATACCTGTGCAAATAAACACATAATCAACAACTAACTCATCATCATTTAATCTTAATGATAATGAACCGTCGTCTTGTTCTATAATCTGCGAAACAGAATTTGACAAATGCAAATTAATTCCTTCGTTCTCAAGAGCTTTTTCGAGTATTAAGGAGATTTCTTTGTCGAGAAAACGGGGTAATAATCTGTTTTCCTTTTCTATAAGATGCGTTTCAATGCCCCACATCGCTGTAAGAGCTTCAGCAAGCTCGCAACCTATATAACCACCGCCAATTATAGCAGAGGAGCCAATCTTCCCTTTCTCAGCAAGCTCTCTGAACTTTTTGGCATCCAATGGATTGTGGAAAGTTGAAACATTCTTAACACTCTGGATATTAATTTTAGGTATAAGAGGCTCTGCTCCTGTTGCAAGAACAAGATAATCGTATGACAAAGTAAATTCTTCACCTGTGCATATGTTTTTACAGTAGACTTGTTTTTCATACTTATCTATCTTATAAGCAATTGTATTAGTAAGGACATTTACCCCTTTTACTAAACGAAAATAATCCTCATTCCGAAGGATACCAAATGGCGTTTTATTCAAATCGTCGAAAGCATCTACCTCACCAGAAGCATAAAATGGCATACCACATGTGCCATAAGAAATAAAGCTTTTTGATTCGATTAATGTAATCTCAAATGCCGGAGATATTCGCTTCAATCGAACAGCAGTTTTACAACCGCCAGCCATTCCTCCAATAATTATCACATTTTTCATTTTTCTTTGCTATCAAATAATATTATTTGCAAATATAAGTAATATCAATTTGTCCTAATAAGCAAATTGACTTTTGTAACCGAAAAGAAATTTAATTCTTAAATGTTTTATGTGTGCTTTTTTTCGTAATTTTTTATTCTTGGTTGTATATTTTTAATTTGTCCTTTCGATTTGCTTACCTTAAAGAAATGCAATCAAATTTGAATTTTTTAATAAATTGCAATCCAAACTTTTCTCAGCATCTATTTAAACTTTATAGTCGGAATTCCACACTCTGACCAAGCTTTTGAAAATCTATGTCCCTACCTAAAATAAATTTTCAACCTTTTTGTTAAGCTATCTACCCAGACCTAAACGACAAAATTCATTAGTTTATTATCTAATCTCCTCAAATTCGCCAAGTTGCTTGTTTTTTCTACAGTTATCCCAAGAAAAATAACGCCCGTTCATTGCAATATACACCCCGTTTGGCAAGGTTTGAACAAAAGCTATGGCTGCTCCCAAATTGAATAGCCCATCAGAAGAACCAAATTTGTAGGGAACCATAGCTCCTGTCAGGACAATAGTTTTGTCTTTTACATTCTCGGCAATTACTTTCGCTGTCTCGACCATTGTATCAGTGCCGTGTGTTATGATTATCTTATCAGAATCACTTTTAAGACAATTGATAGCGATTAATTCTCGGTCTTGGTCGGTCATATCTATGCTGTCCATCATCATCAAGGTTCGAACCTCAATAGGCGCTTTACACCTACCAAGCTTGAGCATCTCATTTAAGTGCGTATCTTTGAAATACAAGGAACCATTTAGCTCATTATACTCCTTGTCGAATGTCCCCCCTGTTACAAAAATTCTTATAAACATTTTTCTCTTTTTATTTACATAACTCTTTTATAATAAAGATGAACTAATTTGATAATTATTGCATTTTTTTCATTGTGAATATCGGCGAGCCAGTTTTTTCATCTATTATTTTTTTCCACCATTGATTTATATTCCTTAACAAGATATTAGTCATCAGATATCCTGGCCTGCTTAAAAGATAATGAATTAGGATAAAGCCCATTTTCAGTCAACGATTCGGTCTTGCCTTTCTTCATTAGTCGCTGTGCAAACCTGCATCTTCGCCGCTCTGCTGGCTTGCTCAAGGATTGGAACGGCGTTTTTGAGTTTATGGATAAGTAAAATTAATTGACAATTGATTATATAGAGAATATTAAATATAATTGTCAAATATTCGTTATATTTGTAAAATGTAAATATAATATTAAATATAAATATTAAATATGATATGAGAAAATCTATTAATTTTACGAGTACAATATCACCAGAATTATTTTCATTGCTTAATGATTATTCAAAAAAAATGAAAACTCCGAAAAGTCGCTTGTTAAGTGAAGCCATAACAAGATATTTTAATGAGCTAAAAAAGGAAGAATACATAAAATCATTTCAAAAAGCAAAAAACGATATTGAAATAAAAACCTTGTCAGAAGATGGTATTGAGGACTTTTTGGAGATATTGGACAAGTGAAACAAAAAGATATTTATTTTGCAAATTTAAATCCTTCTAAAGGTTCCGAACAGCAAGGTATAAGACCCGTAGTAATAATCAGCGGCAACGCAATGAATGATAATCTTGATGTCTGCATCATTTGCCCTTTGAGCTCCACAATAAAAGGGTATGAAGGATGTGTGCAATTAAAATCCGACAACCTAAATAATTTAAAGAACGATTCTGAGATTATTACCTTCCAAATTAGGACTATCAGCAAGGGCAGATTAATCAATAAAATCGGAGAAATCTCTGATTTTCAGTTAAATGAAATAAAGAAAAAGCTTTATGAAATCTTAACATATTGATAAATACCATTATTGATTCAAAATATTTTCAATAAGTCTAATTGATAATTTATAATTGAAAATATAGGAAGCATAAAAATTTTTCTGCAAATATTGTTTTTAGATATATAAAAAAAATTTTTTTAAAACAACTTTTACAACACGCTTATATTATAGCTCGTCCATACACACCCCAACTTATATAGCACGCACTCATACATTATACACTTCCAAGCCTAATGATGCTTTGTGCAAAAATCATCATTCTACGCCGTAAGACTGGAACTTTGAATGTTTATCGTTTAATTAATAATTTGAAAATTTGGCAAATAAAAAATGTATAAATTTTTCTTTTGGTTTAAAAAATTTTTCATTATTATAAAATTTTCATTATTTTTGGTATAATTGAATTTTTATACAAGTATATTAAACTATCTAATACTTCAGCAGATGAAAACAATAATAATAATTTTATCTTTGTTATTATGTGAAAAACTATTTGCACAATTTCCACCAATTGCTCAAGCATTGTATGACTCAGCTTTTGCAAATGACCCATTGAGAGGTCAATACTCAATTGACAATGGTGCAATAGCCTTACCAACAGGCGATGGAAAGTCTTTCTACTTACAATGGTTTCCTTCACAAGTTGCTCCAAACAGCCAACCTTTGTTGGTAACAATTCCTGGAACTGAAGGTACCGCATTTGATGAATTCTATCTATGGCATAAATATGCAGCTGCAAAAGGTGTTGGTATTATTGCTTTACAATGGTACAAAGGCTATACAAATCCTCCTCCAAACGATTATTTTGTAGATACAAAAGTTTATGAATTTATTGACACTGCTTTGAAAAGAATTCAATATCCTTCAAATAAAGTTCTGTTTCACGGTTTTAGTAGAGGGTCGGCGATATCTTATGCTGTCGCTTTTCGAGATGTTCAACCTCCTAATGGTAAAAATTACTTTTATATTATATTCTCAAACGCAGGAAAAGCAGATTCTTCATATTATCTTTACAATCAAATTAATTCTGGAATTTATGGACATTCATTTTTTAATGGCAAAAAATGGGGTATGTACTGCGGCGGATTAGACCCAGAACCAAATCAGAATGGTTGCCCTGGAATGTTAGAAGCTAAACATTGGGTTGAAGCAAATGGTGCTACTGTTGGACTCTTTATCTCTGACCCAAATTTGGGACACGGCGGATTTCACAAAACTCCTAAATATATTGACTCCTGTTTAAATTACTACCTTAATATCTACTCTAATTTAAATCAAATTTATAGTAACTCATTTTCTATATTCCCAAACCCTGTTGTTTCTGAAGCAAATATATCTATTGAACAAACTTTTAAAAATTGCTCATTCACTATTTTCAACACTTTGGGTCAAAAAGTTATGAATAATGAAAACATAAAAGATGCTCAAATAAAAATTAGAACCGATTTTTTTCCAAGTGGTATTTATTTTATTCAGGTTAATATCGACAACAAAATATTTATCAAAAAATTAGTTGTAATAAACAAATAAAAAAGCTAATCAATCATTTATACCATTAGACAAAGTTTTAAAGTAAGTGGTCTGACGAGTGCGTCTAACCTAATATAATTTTCAGATATTTAGTAGAATAAAATTCTTGTCTGCTAACAATCTACCCTATTAAAAAAGCCATTCAGACAAAAATGTCTGAGGCACTGAAAATATTAGGCATCAGACATTTTTATCTGCTTAAATGATAATGGCTTATGATAAAGCCCCTAACTAAAGTTACATATCAATAATTATTACTTCTTTTTACTTGCTTTTTTGGGGCTTTCCTTTTTTTCAAGGTCGCGATAAAGGAACCACCAATCGTAATTATCGTATCTTCCTTTTTTATACATAGCCGCCTTGTAATCAGAAGCTGGCGGTATAATCACTTTATCCCCAATAAGCTCATTATTTGGCCAATTTGCTGGCATAGCAACTTTATTTGCGTCTGCTATTTGCAATGCCTTTACCATACGGAGTATTTCATCAAAATTGCGACCAAGCTCCTGAGGATAATAAAGCATAGCTCTTAGCTTGCCCTCTGGGTCAACAATAAATACTGCACGGACAGTGTTCTTGCCTTTTCCAGGATGTATCATTCCTAATCCTCTGGCTACTTCGCCATCGTCAGCTATTATCGGAAACTGTATTTCAACGCCCAAATTGTCCTTTATCCACTCTACCCATTTAATATGGGAATAGACTTGGTCTATTGATAATCCAATTAGCTCTGTGTTTAATGCTTTAAAGTCTTCGTAACGCTTTTGGAAAGCAACGAATTCTGTTGTGCAGACCGGCGTAAAGTCAGCTGGATGGCTAAATAGTATAAACCACTTGCCTTTATAATCCTTTGGTATATTCATCGTTCCAAAGGTTGTTTTTACTTCCATTTCGGGAAACATATCTCCGAGTGTTGGTAAAGATTTGAATTCATTCATAATAGGTCCTCCTATAATTATTTGTTTAAAAAAGCTGAATACATCCATACAAGTTTCTCTTGTTGGCGAATATAATCGCTCATAAGAGCATTGGTTCCTTCGTCGAATGCTTCAGCAGATAAATTTAATATTTCTCTTTGCATAACCAATATTTTCGAAAAGCTGTCGAGTACACTCTCGACTGTTGCATTTGCTGAGTCGCAATTCTTTACTTCTTTTATAGATGAAACCGATACATAATCAGAATATGAATGGAGCGGAACCCCACCTAAAGTAAGAATCCGTTCTGCAATTTCATCTATTTTAAGAATTAAGTCATTATACAATTCCTCAAATTTCAAATGAAGTTCGAAGAATTTTTCGCCCTTTATGTTCCAATGGAAACCGCGAGTATTCATATAGAATACCTGATAATTTGAAAGCAATTCATTCAATTTGCTTTCAAGTTTTGCCGAAAGCTCGGCATCCAATCCAATTCTATTATTTTTTATCATTTTGATTGCCCTTTTTATTAATAAATTTACCTTTTATTTGAAGTTTTAATTCCTGTATATCAAAATTTGAAATTGAATTTTTCTTAAAGAAATCCTGCAAAAGTTCATCCAACTCGCTATTATAGTAATCCTCTATCTTGTTCGATTCCTCACAATAAAGATGATGGTGCGGCTCTTGAACAGTTTCATAATGCAAAGCCCCCAAGTCACTTTTCACTGTGGAGATAATCCTATGCTTTAAGAATAGCTCAAGAGTATTATATACTGTGCTGAGAGAGATGCTCGGATATTTTTCTTTTATCGCTAAATACACATCTTCCGCTGTAGGATGATTATGCATCTTAGATAGCGCTTCATATATAATAATTCTCGGTGTTGTGGCTTTTAAGTCTTTATTGATTAATATTTCCTTTATTTTATCTAATTTATTCATTTTTCAAATTAATAATTATTACAAAATAATAAACGTTACTATTTTGGAATTATTGTAAATATTTCAAAAAAAAATCCGATGTATTGTAACATCGGATACTAAAATGGAGCGCATGGCTTTGGGGAGAAATCTTTAGTAGAATATTGTTAAAATGTTTTTAGAGGGATTAAATTCGCACTTGAATTTAAAAAGCCTACCATAAAAATTTTCTTCATTATTTGGAGGAACTTTCATATCGCCAGTATAAAAATCATACTCAGAATAATGCTCAAAGCAATGGAAGTTGCCCTCCTTCGTATATGGCAATAGTATTTTTGCTCCTCCGTGTGGACAAATAGAACTGAACACAATAAAATCGTCAACTGTACCAATATCTTTCCGCACTATAATTAAATCCTTTCCAGCAAGTATATTGCCAAAAGCTCTCGAAATGCAAGAACCTATTTCGCTTAATTCCGGAAAAAGAGAAATGTCTATTTCATAGGTTCTGACTTTCCCAGTTTCTGGTAAATATTCAGCTATATTCTCACATGAATTCAGCAAATTAGCCAAAGTAATTGTCCCAAGAGAACAACAAGAAAAAGTTATTACTTTTTTCAAAAAATCTCTTCTTGAGTTTTGACTTTCCATATTAATAAAAACAATGTATTTGTAAATAATATAACAAACCTTCATACTGATTTAGTATTTGCGGTGTTTCTTGAGTTTTCATATATCTCATTTCAGCTTTAAGCTCTATATAAGGCAATGGGAAAAAGTGCATACCAGCTACCGCCTGATTGCTGACATTTTTCAAATCAAGTGAATTATAAAATGTCTGAGCTTGCTCGTATCTCAACTCAAAAAATAATGGCTTAAAAATATGAAAATTAAATATTGCCAAGAAGTTATTAATATCGAGCAAATCGCTTTTTTTACCCAGCATATATTCAAAAAGAACAGAAATGAATTCATAAATATTTAAGCCCGAAAAAGCATTAATAAGATTTAAATCGCTATTATGAAAATATGATATACCGACATAAGTCGTTGTAAAATCGCTAAAACCAGTGATTTCGTTCATTATAGCTCTGACTAAAAAGGATGGCTCATTGCTGTTGACCAAAGGCAATTCTCCTCCAACAGCTGAAAATTGCACTTTATTCAGATTTGCACTAGCAAAAATTCCCCCCGATAAATTAAAAATAAAATAAGGAGAAAAATTTTGGAATGTATAGTTTATTTCGCATCCATATTCAGAGTAGTCTATAGCTACAATAGGTTTTGCGAAAATGTTCGGGTTTGCAAAGTTACGGATAAGCATTGTATGGTCGTCGTATCGGACGCCTATCGCCGGTTGAAACTTACCTAATCTTAATCTCGGAAAGTCCGGCATAATATCTAATACTGCCGAAGCAGTCCAAGATTGTTGACCGTGATTACGATAGACTATATCTGCAAAATTATAAGACCCTTCAAGACTAAGCCAATTCGCTACATCAAAAGATGAATGAACAGCAATCTCTTTGACAAAAAACCTACGCACAGAATTTGGCTTAAAACTGCGTGCTAATTGTCCTCTTATATCGCAACCTAAATAAAGCTTTTCGTCTAATAACGAATTGGAATAATATAAGAAATCCCAATCCGACAAGCTCACCAAAGAAAAATCTCGAACTGTCGCCCATCCATATTCATTTCTTACGCCTGATCCAGTTTCGTTGAGATGGCAATTGATGCAACGATTTCGCGTGTGAAGAGCTATCTGAGGCGTTGCATAGCTATTTGTTAATTCAAAGAAATATATAAGCAAAATAAGACTGTTTATTATACAATTTTGTATATTAAAACTAATGTTTTTCTTTATAATTTTCATTTTTAACACATTAAAATCAAATCGTGATCGAGTTGAAAAAACAACTTTATTTCAATCCCTAAAAATAAAACACCCCATTATCCTTCTTCAATTAAGTCCTAATAATGGGGTGTAAGTTTCTAAATACTTTTTATCTCGGTAATCCCTTTAAAATAACAATCTGACTCGCTTGATCTTCTTCTGGACGGAGCGTGCCTTTGTCTGGGTTCTGATACTTTACATCTCTCCAACCATGCGGTTGAACTGATAACAAAAATACATCTGGAATTCCTATAATATCAGATATATCAATTAAAGCACCATATTCAGCAGTTCCTAACTTAGAATCTGGTTTGTCATAGAATGTTCCCGGATTGTTGGGATTTGCTTCTCCACGACGCTGATTGATTTCGCAAACAACTTTAAGCTCTTTTGTTGCTATATTGTATTGATAAATATACGAATCGTGGGTTTCGTCGCCATAACCATTTGGATCCTCTTGAATATAAACGTAATTAGTTGTTACGCAAATATTGTCGGGGTCTTGGAATTTATCAGCTTTACCTGGACGAACATCTCCATCTAAAATGCACTCTAATTCTCCTTTAAGAGGGTTATTAGCATCTAATGTTAATCTATACACTCTACCATGCTTGGTTCTTGAGGGGTAACCTTTCTGACCAGTTGTTGTAAAGTAAATATTTCTATTATTCGTTGCACTGCCTTTTTGATAGTCTAAATCTTCAGTTCTTCCAAAAGCAACTGCCCCAAGTTGTATTGATTGAGTATTAAGCTCCGGTGCAAATTGGTCTTGAATTTGCTTAAATGTAACTCGGTATTTCATACCTTCTTTCATAGTAGTTTCTGTCGTATCTCCATCATCTCTTGTAAGGACATAAAGCTTTCCATTGTCTAAATCACCAACTGTATTACTATAATATAAAGCTATCTGACCACCGCCCATAGGACTCGAATCATCGTCTCCAATTATTATTACAGTTTTCCCTGGATAAGCATCTTTATTTAATGGTACCGCATTTTCAAAAGACCAACGGCCCAAAGCTACTAAATACTTAGGAGGTGTGAGAGGTGCTGCATAAGGATTAACTCCAAGAGCTTGTGACTTATAATCGCTTTCTCCACAGCTTATAAATAATGGACCAAACCCATGCTCACTCGGTGTTGCAAGTGTTGCAGAGCATAATCTATAAAGCCCTAAATCTGAATTTATTATATATTCTCCCTTTACCGGCTTAAAGGTCTTGTCCAATGTTATCCTTGATATGGAGAAATTATCTTCGTGATTAACCAAAAAAGTAAATGTCCCATCTGTATTCCTCAACAAACCAGTGCCATCTGCCGAACCTCCAAATACAAATTGTGGTGATTGCGGAAGAATATCATCACTTGATATTAGTGAATATGCTGATACTCCAGGCATTATATTTTTCAAAAAATGTGGAGTTACCGAATAATCCTTGATAACCGCTGTTGGATCATCATTGTTTGTTGAATTTTCCTTGCAACTATTAGCTATTACTAATATTAGTATTGCAAAATAAGTAAAAGTGTGTTTTAACATATAAGCTCCAAATAAATAATAATAATAATTTGTATTTAAAAACAAAGCAAAATTAGATTGCCTATGTTAATCTTTAATTAATGATGGCTTAATAATTGATTTAATTACGAAGAATTTTCTGTTAGTATATTATGAATGTTATTACAACTAATTTAAATTTTTAATACTTGCCAAATGATACTATCTCATAAGTTTTAAAATATCGCATTTATTTATCTAATTATTTATAAAAAATTATTAATTTTGCTTTTTTACAATTAATTATATAAAAAAATAAGGTTAAAAATGTCTTATACTCCAAATACAGAGACAGAACGCAATGAAATGCTAAAAAAAATAGGTGTGGCTTCTTTCGATGAATTAATTTCCAAACTCCCCCAAGAGATAAAGTTCAAAGGAAAATTAAATTTACCTGAAAAGATCTCCGAATACGAAGCTCTCAAGCTTTTGAAAAAATATGCTGATATGAATAAAACAGCCGCCAACAACATTTGCTTTATGGGAGGCGGAGCTTACGACCATTTCATTCCTTCCATTGTTGGCTTTGTACTCGATAGAGCTGAGTTCAAGACAGCTTACACACCCTACCAAGCAGAAGTATCGCAAGGAACATTACAAGCTATGTACGAATACCAGTCAATGGTATGTAACCTCACAGGTATGGACGTATCTAATGCATCGCTCTACGACGGAGCAAGTGCCTTAGCTGAAGCTTGCTTGATGGCTAACTCAATCAATAATAAAAAAGAATTTTTAATAGCCGGAACCATCAATCCTCATTATTTAAAAGTAATGCAGACTATTTGCTCTGGCAAGCAATTTATATTTAAATCATATATTGATAAAGATGGCACCTGCGACCTCGATGCCCTCGCCTCTGCAATCAATGAAAATACATCAGCTGTAATCGTCCAGCAACCCAATGCATACGGCAACCTCGAAGAAGTTTGGGAAATTGAAAAAATTACCCATTCCAAGAAAGCACTATACATTGTCTCCGTTGACCCACTATCTCTCGGCATTCTCTCCGCTCCTGCAGAATACAATGCCGATATTGTAACAGCAGAAGGCCAATCGCTCGGTATCCCATTAAGCTATGGAGGTCCATATCTCGGCATCTTTGCCACAAAGAAAGATTTCCTCCGGAAAATGCCCGGAAGAATTGCTGGCATAACTCAAGACATTGACGGCAATCGTGGCTTCGTCCTTACTCTGCAAACTAGAGAGCAACAAATCAAAAGAGAAAAAGCCACCTCAAATATATGCACTAATCAAGGGCTTTATATGCTTGCTGCTACTGTTTATATGGCTACTCTGGGCAAGCAAGGAATAAAAGAAGTTGCTGAGCTATGCTTCCAAAATGCACATTATTTAGCTAGCCAAATCCAAAGAATTAATGGATACGAGCTCATTAGCAACAAACCTTTTTTCAAAGAGTTTTTAGTTATCCCTCCAATTTCGCCCTCTGTTATTTTAGAAGAAGCAGAAAAAGAAGGAATTCTCGGTGGGATTGACACTGGTCGCTATCCGGATTGTAAAAGAGGCTTGCTCATCGCTGTTACTGAGAAAAGGACTAAAGACGAAATCGAGAAGTATCTTGAAATACTTCGACGTTTTGAAAAGCAATCAAGTCTTTTCTAATTATTAATAAAATATATTATGTCCTGGTTTCTAAGAACAAATAAAAACATACAGGAACAACAGCAAAAAGAAATGCCAAACGGCTTATGGACAAAATGTCCAAGTTGTTCTGAAATATTATTTAAAAAACAGCTTGAAGATAATCTTTTTACCTGTTTTAAGTGCAATCACCACTTTAGAATAGGAAACGCAGAATACATTTCGATTATCTTCGACGAAGGCACTTTCGTTGAAACAAATACAGAAATCAAATCAATAGACCCACTCGAATTCGTTGATACTAAATCTTATAAGGATAGAATTAAAGAAGCATATGATAAAACTGGTCTAAATGAAGCTCTGACTACAGGTTACGGCAAAGTGAATAAATATCCTATATCTTTCGGATGTATGAACTTCTCTTTTATTGGGGGGAGCATGGGGTCTGTCGTTGGAGAAAAATTCTACCGAGCTGCCCGACTTGCCCTTAAAGAAAAGATGCCGCTTTTCGTTATATGTGCATCCGGAGGTGCAAGAATGCAAGAAGCTGCCCTTTCTCTTATGCAAATGGCTAAAACATCCGCTATCTTAGCTGAATTGGCTGAAGCAAAACTACCCTATTTCGTTCTCCTTACAGACCCAACAACCGGCGGTGTAACTGCCTCTTTTGGTATGTTGGGCGACGTAATTCTTGCTGAACCCGGCGCTCTAATCGGTTTCGCCGGTCCTCGGGTAATCGAGCAAACAATTAAACGCAAACTACCCCCTGGCTTCCAAAGAGCTGAGTTTCTTCTCGAAAAAGGCATGCTCGACATAATAGTCCATAGAAAAGAACTCAAGGATACTATTACAAAACTAATTGTTTGGTTCACAGCAAAAATATGATACTAATTAATTTTGATGATTGTTCAGGTTCTTTAAAACATTTTTAATTAAATATCCTATTTGTTAATCTATTTATTTAATAATAACTTATCTTAATATGAAATTTATTCATCAATATAGAATCCTTTTAGCTTATATTATATCTTCTTTACTTATTTTATCTGCGTGTGCAACAACAAAAAAAGTTAATGAAATACAGGAGATAAAGAGTCTTCCAATTTATAATAAGAACTTAAATAACATTACTATTAAAGGAAGCTTCTCCTTTTCTTTCAAAGGACAAAACCAATCCGCAGATTGCAAATTGCTATTAGCTAAGTCCGATTCTCTTTCCTTAACAATCTTCGGTCCATTTGGAATGACACTTGCCAAATTATTCGCAAAACCTGACTATTTCCTATTTTACAATGCTTATAATAATGAAGCTATTGAAGGAACCCCAAGCCCAAATAATCTTTATAAAGTCGTCTATCTCCCCTTGAATTATTCCGATTTTGTCTCGCTCACAAGATACGAAATCATTGGTGATCCAGCAAATTACGAAATTCAAACAAGTTATAAAGACGAAAAAAGCATCTTATTCCAAAATAAAAACAATAACGATTACATTGAATTTTACCTCGTATCAAAAGAAGACGCTTCAATTAAGCAATATCAAAGAAAACATCCCAATGGATCCACTATTCTAAACGTATTCTACAGAAATGTCGAGGAAAATGATAATTTCTACTTCCCAGAAAAAATTGAATTCAACTTCCCATCATTAGACGTCGGATTGATAATAGAGTGCAATAGTCTTAAATTCAACGAAAGTTATGATAAACCCTTTTCTATCAATTTGCCTAATAATACAAATATAAAAAAAATAGAAGAATAAAATGACTCACAAAAAAAGAAATATTGCCAAATCTACTATTAATGATAAAGAACTCAATAAACCAATCCGATTAAATAAATTCCTTGCTGATGCTGGTATTACTTCGCGAAGAAAAGCAGACGAGATCATTTCGGACGGCAAAGTTATGATAAACGGTATTATTGTTACTAATAAAGCTACTACTGTTTTACCTACAGATGTTGTTTCTGTTCAAGGAAATATTGTAAAACACAAGAAAAGACACCTTTATATTTTACTCAATAAACCAAAAGACTATATTACTACAGTAGTTGATGAACAAGGAAGAAAGACAGTGCTTCATCTGATTAATATTGACGAAAGAATCTACCCAGTCGGAAGATTAGATAGAAACACAACAGGAGTGCTTCTGCTGACTAACGACGGCGAGCTTGCCTACCGACTAACTCATCCAAAATACGAAATTCAAAGATTATACTCAGTCGTTTTAGATAAACCTCTAAGAAGAGAATACGCAGAAAAAATCGCACAAGGCATTGATTTAGATGGTGAAACAACTTCTCCTTGCGAAATTTTTATATCTCCAGATGACCACAAAAAGCTCACAATGATCCTTAAAGAAGGTAAAAATCGAGAAGTTAAGAGAATATTCGAAAAATTTGGCTTAGAGGTTCGAAAACTCGACAGAAAAATGTTTGCTGGACTCACAACACAAGGCCTTAAACGCGGAGAGTTTAGGTTCCTAAATCGAAAAGAAATCCTTGCTCTTAAAAAATCCGTCGGTTTAGAGAATTAATGTCTCTAATAAGTTAAAAATCTTACTCATTCATCTATTTTCTCTCTTCTTAGAAACATTATTCAAAAACATATTTTTAGTATAAATAGGGCTATCTCAAAAGATAAATTGTTAGTGTTAGTAATCAGACAAGTACGTCTAACCTACTATAAATTTCAGGTCTTAGTAGAACAGACATTCTTATCTGTTCCAAAGATAATGACATAAGAGAAAACCCCCAAGGGGGCGTTTCCCTAAAAATAGTTGGACAAACATCCTTGCTTATAAGTAATAAATCAAAGTTCTTTTAAGCTCAAAGAATATAAATAACTTATTGCCTTATTACGCACAAATTTCTTACTATCTTATTACCGTTAATCTCAAAAACAATATAATAAACCCCTGAAAGTAAGTTTATTTCCTTAATTGACAATTTCATTTTGTAATCTCCGGCACTTTGAATTTCCTTAGCTAAATTCACCAAGCGATTGCCAAATAAATTGACTATATATATCTCTACATTGCTAATTTGCTCCAAAGTATAGAAAATAGATGCAAACTCCTCAGCTGGATTTGGTATAATGCTTACATTAGTAATATATTCCGACTCAATAACCGATTCAATAACATATTTATAAGTATCAGACATTTCAGAAATGCAACCTTCAGCACTTGTTACTTGCACTGAATAGTCCCCTTCAACATTCTTTGTGTCATAGATTTTTTGATTTGCTCCTGCTATCATATTGCTATTAAAGAACCATTGATTGCCTTCGTCGGCGCTCGATATAAGATTAGTACCATTTCGTGTAATGCTTGGCTTCATTGGTAATTCGAATATGGTAAGGTCTTGACCATTATCGGTACTTATTACTTCAGGTAAAGTCGAGACAACCCTTATTCTATATTTATCACCATAGATTACTTCTGGAATTGTTATATCAATTGGCACAGCAACTTTCGACTGCACTGTCCCAATCACAATCGGGTTAGCAAATGAACCACTTGCGTCAGAAAGCTGGGCTTTGAATTCATTGCCATCTTGGAAGTAATTCGGGTCTATCAAATTCTGAATTTGGAAATTTACCTGAGACAAATCATTCTGGCAAAATACTGAATCACTAAATCTATTCACTAAAATTGTTGGCTTTTGGTCATCCGAATATTCAGATGAAACAGCTACATAATCAATTTCGAAGTCTGCATTTATTGTTTCCATTCTTATTTTAAACTCTTTAGAATCAGACGGTACACCACCTAAAAACACAACAATAATATTAGGACCTAATATATTAACATTCGAAAATGCTCCTGTTGTTTGGCAGCTAATCATCACCTGACCTGACGCATTGACTTTACTTACTCCAAGAATGAAGCTCAATTTCGACCAGTATTTATTATTTTGAGCGATGTCATAGCTTATTGTCAATTTATTCGTATTTGCAGGTCCTATAACTTTAGGAAAATCACTGAGTAGGGATCCAATATTAGCTTTATATTCGTAATCTTTAATTGTTACATCTCCAAATTCATTATTTGAACTATCTCTCCATCCTATAGAAAACCCTCCATATTCTTCTTCATTGCTTGGTGATGTTTCTGCCAGTAGCTTATCACTGGGATTTTTAATATTCTCAGATGTATTTCTCTCAATTTTAAAACCAATATCGAATCCCGGTGTATTTGGACTTGGAGTTCTTGGACTCTTATTATCATCATTATGAAGAGTAACATAAACCGGTACTGAATCATTATTAACATAGCGTCTCTCTTTGCCTGAGTTCCAGTTCCACACAGCAATCTTTTTTTCATTAAGCCTTCTTGTTTTGTCAGGTTCTCGTTTTGATGTGTATAAAGTTGAATTAAAACATCTATCTTCCTTAAGATAACTAAAAACTATGTTACTCTTCGGAGGTATTATTATTTTTTGATTGTCGCAAAAATGCTTAAATGTAACTTTATTAGGTCTTGGCTTATAATTAGGATTTGGGCATTCTGCAATAACACCCGTAATAGTTACATCAGTAGTAGTTCCATCATCGAGTTTGAAGTTTTTTATTCTCAACTCGGTACCATTTGTGCCTCCTAAAACTTCATCAAGCTTTGCTTCTTCCTGTATTGTTCCAGCGGTCGTACGCCAAAAATTTATTCTATCTTCGTCTGTTTCTTCCTGATCAACATCGTGTTTAAAAGTGATATGCACACTTGAGTCATCAATAATATGCCCGCCTGTTAATGTAACGACATGAGCTGCATTGTTTCCTGAGTGTTTTAGCCATAACTCTACATCGCATTTGTCTTTTCCCATATTATAAAGCCACCTTTTATCTGGATAAGCTCTATCTTTTGAGTTTTGACATTTTGCGGAGCTTGAGCCGCTTGTGCTAACAATTGAATCGTTTTTGTCTATGCCATACCCTTGAAAAACAACAGTCAAAGGCAAGTCATACATCTCAATAAAATCAAGCTTGGCTCTAACCATATCTTCAAAAGAAACACCTTGGTTTGCCATTCTATTCATCAAATTACTCAGATTTTCATAAGCTTGCCTCAAATCACCGGAATATTGCAGGTCTTTATTCTCTTTCCGAAGCCAATCCAGACTATTTGCAGCAGCTGCCGGTGCACAACCATTAACGCCACCATAATCGTCCTGGTCGTGTAGGTCAAAGTTGCTCACATTGCATCCATGATTGAATGAACTTGTTATCTTTGAGTTCAACGTTAGCTTCTCTCGAACTGGTTGATTTGGATTAAAAGGAATATCAAAGGGGTAAATGCCTCCTTCTGCATTTATAGGAAAATCTAATACCATATAAAGATTATATTCTAAGGGGTCTATAACAGGAGCCGTCAAAAGCATCCTATCTGTTACTCTATAAGAAAGATAAACCATTTCCATTCCAAAGTAAGGTTCATATCCTAAATCTCTGACGTTAAATCTCATAAAAAGCGATTCTTCTTCCGTTTTGCTTTCGCTATAAGGATGCAAATAAATATTCTGCAAAAGCCACACTGCTCTTTCATTAACGTCGAGCGCTACAATATTGAGAAATTTGCCTGTTGCTTGAGGGATATATTTCACTGATATTGCCCCCCAGCTCGAATAATCATATATTTCTTCATATGGAAACATTATATGATGCACATTTACTTCTGTAATTGGGTCATTATTTTGAGCTTTTAATGCAAATGGAAAAAAGCAAATTATTACAATAAAAAAAGATGTAAATACTTTCATTTAAAACCCTTATTTTAATTTTTACATATCTATATATATTCTATAAGTCTCAAATAAGCTATCAAATAAATGACAATTCAAAAATAAAAATATTAGCTTTTTGGAAAAATTATTGTGAATTGAGTGCCTATGCGTTGATCATCAGATTTAAGATAAGAGGGAGATTGAACAGTAATTGTTCCTCCATATTTTTCAACTATCTTTTTCACTAAAGAAAGCCCAAGGCCAGTTCCTTCTATCTCCTTCTTTTTCGAAATAGAAGAGCGATAAAAATCATTGAAGATTTTATCAATTTCTACTTGAGGAATACCTATGCCATTATCAGCAACAGTGATCGAAATAAAATCCTTTTTATCATCTACGCTAATCTCAACAATGCCATTATCCTCTGTATATTTATAAGCATTCGAAACCAAATTGGATAGTGCTAACCGTAGTAAGTTATAATCTGCTCTTATGTATAGTTCTCCTTGCTTTTCGCAAGTATATGAATAATTGATTTTTTTGGATTTAAAAAGCACCTTCATCTCTTCAGATATGTCTGAAAATACCTTACATAATGGCACATCTGTTGGTTTCTCCATTTGTTCTTCGAGCTTAAGCTGAGAGATATGCAAAATATCATTAATTATATTTATTGCATTCGATAGACGGGCTTTGCACCTTTCAAGTGGCTTCACCTGCTCTGGAAGAAGTCTGCCTAATGTTCCCTCTAATAAAAGATTTAAATAAGTAGAAGCTGCTGCTATCGGCGTCTTTAAGTCGTGAACCACTGACATTACATAACGAGTCTTTGACTTTTCTGCCTGCTCGAGCTCTTTGTAGGCAATGCTTAGCATTTTCTCTCGATTATAAAGTTGCCTCGCTATAGAATTAGCAAGATAACTACTTAAAAATAATGAAATTGTCAATATTGTAAAATAAATTAAAACATAATAAATATTATTATATAAAGGTTCAGCCAAAAGACCAGATATTTGAAAATGTGGAACGTAGCCCCAAAACTCTAATAAAGCTCCTGTAAAGGTTATCACTATTGTTAAAGCTATAATTAATCCCATTATGGCTCCCGGAAGAAGCAAGCTACCTATTATGACATGAAAAATAAAAAATAGATAAAGTGGTGTTTCTATACCCCCCGAGAAATATACAAAAAGCATCAATGCAAGAAAATCCGTTAATATTTGAAGCAAAGAAAAGTGCATACTCGTAAATCCTTTGCGTCCAAATTCTGCTTCAGTTTTCAGGTGCCATTTCCTTTTGATAGCTAGTGTATTCCAAATCCTGTGATATATGATGTTATAAATCAATATACAGCAGGCAATTAGCCACAATGGTACTGTATTAGCCCTAAAGCTAAGCGAAAGATTGTCGAGTAATGTTAGACCTGTTGTTAGCAGTAAAATCATTAACACAGCTCCATACCGCAGGTATATTAGCCATTTGTTCCTCCTACGTATTTCAACCCAGAATTCTGGATACTGAACCCGCTCAGGAACTAAAGTTAAGATTCTATGCTTCTTTTTATTCATACTTTTTCTTACTTACTTATCAAAAATAAACAATTTTTAGTATATAACCTATTTATTTTTTTAAATAAAAAAGCAAAAAGTTTAGAAATTTTTATTAAAAAAAGTAAGCAGGAAATAAATCTTAATATTTAGGTAAAGTAAATGAAAATTTAGTTCCAACGCCCTCTTGGCTTTCAACCCAGATTTTGCCTCTGTTGGCTTCCACAAATTCTTTGCATAATATCAGCCCGAGACCTGTTCCCGGCTCGTCTTCTGTTCCTCTTCTGCTATGCTGTTCGTCTATTTTAAATAGTTTGTCAAGCAATTCCTTACTCATTCCTATACCTGTATCTTGAACTGCTATCTCTATATAATCACTGAAATCCTTCCCAGATACAGTTATTGCTCCTCCCTTTGGGGTAAATTTAATTGCATTAGAAACAAGATTCCTAATTATTGTATCTAACATATTGACATCAGCAAAAGCAAAAAGCGACGATGGAACATTATTAACTAAGCTAATGCTTTTATTATTAGCTTGCTGTGCATTTGTTTCAAATACAATATTAGTAATCAAAGATATATACACTTTTTCGGGATTTAGTTTTATTTTTCCTGTTTGTGTCCGAGACCATAGCAAAAGCTTGTCAAGTAATTCATATAAGTTTTTCGAAGATGTCATCATTGCCTTCAAAGCTTCTTGCTTTTCTTGCTCTGTAAAATCGTGGAAATCCGTAACAAGCATTTCAGTCAATTGCTTAAAAGCCGATATTGGATTTCGTAAGTCATGTGAAATTATAGAAAAGAACCTATCTTTAGAGGCGTTAAGTTCCTTCAGTTTTATTTCTTGCAGTTTCCTATTAGTAATATCTGATATTGTAGCCGTAAATCCATCACCAAATTTTATAGCAACTATGCGAAACCAATGCTCAAAATTCTCATGTTTATAAAAATGCTCTGTATCAAGCATTTTCCCCGTTTCTACAACCTCTACGTATTTTTGGAAAAGTCCATCTTCAAGGTTTCCAGGATACTCGCTTAGCATAGTCTTGCCGATTAGGTCCTCAGCTTTTCTCCTAAGTAATTTCTCCGCAGAGCTATTAATCATCTTAAAACGAAAATCAATAATTTTTCCTTTTTCATCTCTTATTGCTTCATCTGCAAAAATAGCATCGTTGGAAGTATTTATTACACCATCGAGCAATTCCTTACCGATTTTTAGTTCCAATTCCGCTGCTTTTCTCCGCGCTATTTCCTTATTTAATTCTCTTTGTATATTAACCAACTCATTGTTAAGCATAGCTATTTCATTATATAGCATCCTTCCTTCGTCGGATATATCAAATGGTAGGCTATGCTGTTGGTTCTTATATGATGAACGTAAGGCATTGAGAAGCTCATTATTGATTTTTATAATCTCTTCATAGAACTTAAGATTTAATATAGATAAACTTATACCTCCAAGCATTAGTATTTTACTATCGAGGTAACCTGCAGAAATATATAAATATTCCTCGGGCTTGCTTTTATCTATATGAACTTTTTTTCCTAAAACAACCCTATTTTTATTTATTTCATCTAATAGCTCGCTTATAACATTTCTATCTGTATTGTAAAAAAAGTTATATAAGTTTTTTGCAACATTAAGATCTTGATGAGAGTATTCATCCTTAATTATCTTAATGATTGTTCCTTGCGAATCGCAAATCAATGCAAATATCCTGTCCATAATTATTCTATAATTATTTTAATTCTGATTTATTAAATTTTTTGCGATAATAATAGCTGCTTTTGGGTCGCTTGCATAAGCATCTGCTCCTATTTTCTTCCATAAATCCGGGTCCGATTTGAAAGCATGTCCTCCTACTATTATTTTGGGAACTATTTTTGTCGAACTCTTAATTACATCAATGAATTCATCAACTTTTCTAAGATGATACAACATAGTAGCAGACAAAGCAAGCACTTGGATATTCTTTTCTTCTATTATCTTAATAATACTGACTGCTGGTGTATTGGCTCCCATAAAATACGTATCCCATCCATTCATCTCGAAAATATCAGCTACCATTCGGATGCCAAGCTCGTGCAGCTCCTCGCTTACACCACAAGCTATAAAGCGATAATCCTTTTTCTCCTGTGTAAAAATAAAAGGATATAGCTGTGACATTGCAAGTTGGGTCACTGCCGTTGCGTAATGCTCCTGCCCTACACTGATTTTATTGCTTTGCCAAAGCCATCCTATCTCATACTGAACAGGTTGGAATACATCCAAATAAATCTCCTCGACAGGTATTCCCGTCTTAACAGCTGTCAGTATGATATTGATAGCTTTGCCTCTATTAGTTTCGAGGATTGCATCAAGATAAGATCTGGCTATCTCGTAATGTCTGTTCGTTTCCTTCAAAAAAGAACCCTCTGTGTGCATTGTATCTTTTAATGCTTCTATGGCTTTATCCAAATATAATGCTATCTCATCATAAGATTCTTTAGCAAAATGCTGGGACATTATTTGCTTACTTATTTCGAAATGCTCAATCAAATCTTCTGTTGCGACACCGTAGTATTTCAGCAATGTCTTCAGCCAAAGGACATAATTATAAAACAAATGCTTGCTTCCATATCTTATCGCTTCTGAAAGGTGGATAATATTATAATCCGTATCTTCCTTAGTTTTTCGCTTTAAATATTCTAATCTATTTCGCTTTTGTTCTTCTAATTTTTCGAAATGATACAATGTAATTTTTGTTGTCAAAAGCTCTTTTTTACTTAATAATTCCTGACTAATCAATATATTTTTTTCCATTTTTGTATTCAATTTGTTAATAATATAAATTGTAATTATACAAAATTAACTACAAAAATAATATTTTTTTTCAAAATTTAATCTCTCAACCAACAGGGCTTTCTTTTTTCAAGGAAAGCATTCATACCTTCCTGTCCTTCCGCACTTAATCTCAAATTAGCTATAAGACTGGCATTATACTCATTCAATTCCTTCAATTGAGCAAGCAATGGCTTAAGGATCATTTGCTTAGCCATCTTGACTGCTTCGGGTCCCGATTGTAAAATGCTCGTGGCTTTATCTTGAACTAAAGTATCGAGCAACTCTTTGCTGACGACATAATTTATAAGCCCAATTCTTTGGGCTTCCTCTGATGGTATCCTCTCCCCCGTAATAAAAAGCTCCCTTGCTTTTGCGAGCCCTATACGGCTTATTACATATGGCGATATGACCGCCGGAACCAAGCCAAGTCGCACCTCGCTCAACCCGAACTTGGCATTTTCTTCTGCTATCAATATATCACAAACCGAGACTAATCCTACTCCGCCTCCTATTGCTGAGCCATTTATCCGCCCTATAACAGGAATTGGAAATGTAAAAATAAGATACATTAGCGCCGCAAGCTTTTTTGATTCTTCTAAATTCTGTTCGTAAGAATAATTGACTACGCTCTTCATCCAATTCAAATCGGCTCCCGCACAGAACGATTTCCCTTTTGCCGTTAGCACCACAACTCGAATATCTTTATCTTCCGATAGCAACGTAAAGCACTCGTAAAGCTCATTGATAAGTTCACTATTGAAAGCATTGTGGACTTCGGGTCTATCCAGAGTTACTGTGGCTATTCCTCGATTAATTTCGCACTTTATTGTGAAATAGTTAAGCATTCTATCCTCATATATTTCTTTTTACAATTTCGATTACGCTTCCTATTGCTTTTTCTAAATCGTCATTTATTACTATATAATCAAATTTTTCTTTTTCCATAATTTCTATCTTAGCCCGAGCAAGACGATTTGCGATTTGCTCAGCTGTTTCCGTCTTTCTTAGTTTCAAACGCTTTTCTAATTCTTTTAAGGAAGGTGGAGCTATAAAAATCAACAAAGTTTCTGCTGGATATGCCTTTCTTAAGGACAAAGCACCTTTAACATCTACATCGAATAGCAATAATTGGTTTTCTTTCAATGCCTTATCTATCTCAGAATGAAGCGTGCCGTAGAAATTGCCAAACAATTCCTCGTATTCGACAAATTCAGAGTTATCTATCTTCTTTTGGAACTCCTCTTTTGTCAAGAAAAAATAATCTACTGCATCAATTTCATTGGGTCTTTTGGTGCGGGTTGTAGCTGAGATCGAGAATCGCATTGTGGGAAAAGCTTTGAGGATAGCATGAGCTATCGTTGTTTTACCTGCTCCGCTCGGAGCTGCAAGCACTATCAAGTGTCGTGGCTTTATCATTTCTCATCTTTTAAGAATGAATCCTATTCTGTCTAATTTTCCATCTATATTCGAACGCGGACTTATTCCAAATATCTTGCACATTAGCGGATTGATGTCTATATTCCACAATGTTCCACAAGAATATCCGGTTTTAAATGCTGGACCTATAGCAAAAAATATTCCGTGCATATCGCTCCATTCATTATCGTAGCCGTGAGCTGCCTTCTGTGTCAATGAATATGATTCTGTTTTTTCAGTTATAAACCAACCATTTTCAGGCAATATAATCAACGAAGATATAAAAGGATGCTTAGAAAAGTGCAAATATTCTGGAACTTCCGATTTTTTATATACTTTATAATTATATTCATTCTTTTTCAAATAAGTATATATTTCTTCCAAATCTTCCTGAGCTTCTACCATTGCAAAGGCTCCATAGTTTTGAACTTTGCACCTTTTACCACTTAGTATTTTATTTATATCTATTGTATTATCCCTATAAATATCGGTCATACCGTGGTCTGAAACAATAATAATGTTCACGCTATCGCTTATTTCTGTTGCCTTTAAGCTGTTCTGAAGGTACCCTATCAAGTCGTCTAAAAGCTTTATTGCTTGATTTGTTTCTTTTGAATTAACTCCATACTCTTGACTTTTTATATCAACTTCTTCAAAGTATAAAGTAATAAAGAAAGGTCTTTCTTTTTCAGGGAGTTTAAGCCATTCAATAACTTGATTTACCCTTTCTTTGTATGGAATTTTGCTGTCATATTTTTTTAAATAAGTCGGTCGGCGATAAGGCAAAGATACATCCGAGCCAGGCCAGAAGAAAGTTGCTGTTTTGATACCATTCCTTTCAGCTGTCTCCCAGAATGCTTCCCCAAGATACCATTTGCTATCGCTCATTAAGTCCGCTTGCCTATATGAATATTGCTCTTCTGCTATCGGATTAAAAAATTCATTGCTTATTATACCGTGATTTTCAGGATACATTCCGCTTATAATTGAATAATGATTAGGGAATGTTAAGGTTGGAAATACTGGTCTTAGCGACATTGCTGAGACACCCTTTTCTCTGACCTGCTCAAGATTCGGCGTCAATCCCCTATGTGCATAATCCCATCGAAAACCATCTAAGGAGACTAATATCAAATATTGCTTGCATTGAACTATTAAGCTTGTTGCTATAACAAGAATAATCGTTAATCGTATAAACCTTTTCATAATATTTTTATATTCAATTACCAATTTAACAAAACAAAAATAATGAAAATTAATGATAATTTCGTATTTTTAAATTTTTACAAGTGTAATAAAATTTGAAATATATAAGGAAATAAAATGAGCATTTTTTCTATAATCCGAAATGTTTTTTTGCTTTTCGTAATAATATTAACAAGCTACCTTAATATTTACTCTCAGCAGGATGAACGAGTTACCAAACCACAAGAATGGAGCAATGCTACAAAGGATATTTTCGCTAATGTCCCTTCAGATATAAAATCAAGATGCGATAATTTTTTCAATTTATTGCAAAAAGCTGGCGTCGAAAAAGCTTTCAAGGAGCTACTCGAGGGAAGCCCTATCGGAGAAAATAAAGAGCAAGTGGATAATCTCATTTCGCAAACAAAGCGTGCCAACAATCTCTATGGGATGATTAAAGGCTACGAAGCTATAAGTTTCGAAGCCGCTTCATATTCACTTATTAGACTTAGATATTTAGGATTGCATCCCGATTCCCCCACAAGATGGATCTTCACTTTCTACAAATCCCCTGTACGTGGCTGGATTATTGTCCATATTAAGTTCGACGACCTTAGCGAATTTCTCTTCTCAGACGAGTAGATTGTTTCCTACATCTTTGCAAATATACTACAAGCAAACTCCATCTCGCCCTGAAAACATACACTAAATATTATAGGGCTATCTTTAAAAAACATTTTTTGCAATTAATAGTCAGACGAGGGCGTCTGAACTACTATAAATACAAAGACATAGGTCAAACATCCCTGTTTGACTTTGAAAATATAATTCGATTGGAAACAAGCAAGAAATATAACTCGATAGAATACAAGCAAGGATGCTTGTCCTACAAAAATTGGTAGCACAGACATTCTTGTCTGTGTTATAGAATAATGACTTATAAGATAGCGTCCCGCTAATATTTTACAAGTAAAATAGACAAACCCTCCCTATGCATGGGGGAAAAAATACTTTTGAATTAATTTATTTTGTTTTGCTTTCTTCTTGGGATTTTTCTATTTCCTCTGTTGCTTTTTCGAGTGCTTCTTTAGCAGAGTCCGCAGCATCCTGAAATTGCTCAGCTCCCTGTTTTAATTGCTCTTGGTATTTTTCAATAAATGGTTGCATAGCTTTCATACTTGCTGTTTGGATTTTCATTGTTAATTCAAAGATTTTCGGATCATCTTTTATCTTTTCTAACTCTTGCTGAAATTCTTCCTCTGAAGCAAAACCTGCATCTTTTAAAAGCTGTTTTTGTTTTTCAACCAAAACCTCTTGTGATCCTTGCTTGTTTGACATTGATGCTTCCATTTGTTTCTGGAAATCGCCTGATTCAATCCATTCATAAAACTTCGTTAGGTAGCTCTTCACTTTATCTTCTGGCGACTTAGAACAAGAAGAAATTCCTATCGCAATAATTAATGCTAAAACGATTGCTAAACTATAACGTAATTTCATTTATAAATCCTTAAAATAAATGACACAAAATAATACGCAAAAATAATAAATTTTCTTGTCTAATTTATACTTTCATTAAAAATCTTTTTTTATTATTAAAATTTATTTATATTAATGTATAATTTTTACAAATTTGTTGATTTTTATGAAAACAATAATTATTATCTCCTTAATATTAGTTTCGATGTTTTTTACATCTTGCAACGAAACATCAACAAATAACAATCCTATTGAGATTATCCCATTAAATATTGGCAACAAATGGCTCTATAGCGTAAAATCCCTTGACGATTCTGTTGTTAAAGCAAATCAGATACTCAAAGATACTTTATTGCAGGGAGAAAAATGGTTCATAATGAATTTAGATGGGGTGCCAGTATTTATTGCACAGAACAAGCCCGACGGCTTATGGATATTTAGAAAAAGCACTGCATACCCCGATGGAAAAGCTGTTCTATTCTACAAATACCCAGCCAAGGTCGGCGATTCTTACGATATTGATACAATTAAGATCTCCGTTTTATCAATAAGAGACACTATTCAGGTTATTGGTGGCACTTATACCTGCTACCATTACCAAACCTTATACGGACAACAAGAAAAGTACGACGAATACTTGGCTCCCGGCATTGGTGCTATTAAGCTCCTCGCTTATAAGTTCGTTTCTGGGCAATGGCAACTTGTAGAAACTACCGAATTTATTTCTGCTATTTTGAAGTAATCCCTATTATAATTATGGATTTCCCAAACTCTATAGCCAATGCTATCAGTCTTTTGCATCGTGATTACGAAAATGGAAGTATGACAATTGCCAAAAAAGCTATAGACATTTTCTTCCTTGCTCTTGCCTCGATGGAATATTTAGATAACTTCCAAGTTCAAGCATTAGCCCAAGCTATTAAAAACGCCAAACCTACTATGTCCGCCCTTGAAAATACAATTGATTTAGCTCAAAACCTATACATCAAAAACAAAGAATGTCTTTCCATAAATCAAATACATAAATCTGTCATTCAAGAATTAGAACAGCAAACCGAACATTGCATTAATACATCCATTCAAAAACTAAAAAGCATTAAATCAGAACCACTCTCAATCATTACTTGCTCCTATAGTAGCACATTCCTCGCTCTTGCACAAAAACTAAACAGATTATCACTTATCAAAGAAATAATTGCCTTAGAATCTATCTGGAATAATTACAACTACTCGCAAAACACAATAGAAACTCTACAAAAAAACAACATTAGCACTAAACTATGCAAGCTAAACCAACTTAGTTCTATATTCCAACTAACTGATTGTGCCATAATTGGAGCAGATAGATTACTTGAGGATGGCTCCATTGTCAATGGCAAACCCTCTCTTTACCTTGCAACTGCAATTTCTGGATTTGCCCCTCTTTTTGTAATAGCCGAAAAAATAAAATTCAGTAATAAAATTATAGTCGAACAAGGTTTCGAAATCGTACCCAAAAACCTAATAAAAGAAATTTTTACATAGATTTTAAGCATCCATCCCTCCCCTGCGACAATAAGATATTAGCTTTGCCTGACGCAGGCGTCACAACAGCGACATTTTCCCGTCAGAGATTTTATATCCACCTCTTCAGTTTCCCCCAGCCCAAATTCCCCGTCTTGAGGGGCAAAGGAAGTTTCTATTTGGCGAACGCGTAATAACCGTAATGGCGAATGGTCATTCGCCCCTACAAGGGATGATAATGTATGCTTGAATTATATGGTAGGTCAGACGCCCTCGTCTGACCATTTATGCCTCAAAATGTGCCTTTTCCGAGAGTTGCTTTGATTTTTCTCCATTTGCATTTCTGAGTAGTATGAATTGTATATGTCAGCAGGTTGCCACGCCCCAGTAAGATTAAATTCAAACCCAATTATTAATCTTGAAAAATCGCTTCCTAAAAATAAAATTCTAAATAATTTAATTTATCTTAATTCTTATTGAAACTTTTTACATAGCTGTTTCGTTATATTAGTAAGATGAAGATTGTAGAACTTTTCTTTAGAAAAGGAGCTTGAAAATGAAAAGAATAGCGTTAATAAGCATAGCAACAATAATTGTTGCACTCCTCGTTGGTGCCTGCACAAGCAGTAGAGGAACCCGTGAGGATAATTTTGGATACAAAAGGCCTGAATACAAGGAACCCGTCCCAATAGAAAGGACAGAAAGCAATGATGATTGGGTCAATCCGCTTTCTAACGACTACCCAAACTACAGCTGGACAAACACTTACTACGCCTATAGAACTCCCGTCTATGTCCCTGTCATAGTCCCTTGGTGGGCTGGATATTACGATTGGATGGGTTACCCATACTGGAGGCCCGGCTTGGGAATTTATGTGTCTTTCGGTGGCTTTTACGATTGGGCTTGGTACTGCCCTTGGTATAGCTACCATCCATATTATGGGCATTACTGGTATGCTCACGACTGGTTCCATCCCTGGTACCACCATCCGGTATATGATTACCATAAAGAGCCTATAAATGTGCAAAAGAAAAACAGAACATTCGGTCCCAGCAGAGGAACTTTTGTCAGTTCTGATAACAAGTCAAACACAGATAACAACATAAAAGTCAATAGAACTACTAATCCCCAAGAAGGTTCTACAAATTGGAAGACTATCTACGACCCCAAAAACGAAGCTAAGAAAATCAATAGAACTTCAATAAAATCAATCGAATCACAAAACACTGACAACAAAAGAGAGCTACAAAAAGATAATAACAAACCCAATCGCTCTGACTACTCCCCCAAAAAGGACAATACCAATAGAACAAATATGCCCAAAGAAGAGCAAAAAGAAGTGCAACAACAAAAACCAGCAAAGAAAAGCAATTTCGACTACGACAATACACCAAACAGAGATGTCAATAGAGAAAATCCCAAAGAAACCAAAAAGGAATCGCTTCCTGAATATAAAAGAGAATCACCCAAAGAATATAAACAAAACGAACCAAAAAATAATAGTCGCGAAAAAACCCCAGAATATAAAAATGAAACACCAAAAGAACACAATCGCACATCACCACCAAAAAGAGAATCTGCTCCGAGCGATTATACGCCTTCTGGGTCGTCTGGAAGCAATCCATCTGCTCCAAGCAATTCAACGCCAAGCTCAAGTCCTGATGTCAACAGAACTGGGAATAGAAAATAAAATTTTAGCGATAATATTTAGTTAATTAGATTATTTAGAGAGGAAAAAATGAAACGAAGAATTTTATTTGCAATCATAATTGTCTTTTCATCAGCTTTATTGAACTTAAAAGCCCAATTTATCGAGGATGCCCTAATGATGATAAACAAGAATTCAATGATTACACCTCGAGCTGGCGGGCTGAATGTCGCTTTCTATGGGCTTTCCGACGATGGTTCTGCCTTAATGTACAATCCAGCGGGACTTGGTTTGATTAATATGGGAGAAATCTCTTTAGGTCTTGGATTTACAAGAAACTCCACTACTTCGACATTTCTTGGTAATGATTTGAATTTAAAAACTAATAATGAGTACATCACACACGCTACAATCGTAAGCCCATTCAAAATGTCAACCAAGACAGCTGCCGTCGGTATCGGATATTTTCTTGAAAACAATTTCGACAACAATATTGATTTTTCCGCCTTTAATAATAAATACACCTTTATAAAAAATCAGGCGGATTTCGGTCCAAGAGAATTCAATAGCAATATGTCCACATTCCTTTGGCTCGCAAACAAAGACTTCTACACACCAATAAAGGACAGTCTCTTGCAAACAGCAAACATTATGGAAACAGGCGGCATCCACAACGTTACTGGCAGCATTGCAGTTAATATTACAGACTTCCTATCTGTTGGGCTATCTATTACTGGAAAGTGGGGAACCTATAAATACAAAAGAAAATACTACGAAACTGACATTTACAATAAATATAATTACGCCGACTATACTAATTGGACAAATATAGATTTAGACAAATTAACCGTAGAGGACGACATCAGTAAAAAGATAAGTGGAATTAATGGATCTATAGGATTAATGGCTCGTATCGAAGACTTTGGACGCATTAGTGCAATCGTCAAGTTTCCTACCCTCTATACAATCGAAGAAGATTTTTCCAGAACAGCTTGGGCATTATACGACGACGGAACGCGTTCTGCTAATGATTTTATTGACAAAGGTTCCACATCTTACAAAATTGAAACACCATTCGTTTACGCTGCCGGCATCTCCTTCAATTTATATGGCCTCACCTTCTCTGCTGGAGTCGAATACAACGACGACACCCAGTTGCAATTCAGCGACGCCACAAAAGAAGTCGAGGATTTAAATATGAGAATAAAGCGAGAGCTTGTCGGACAGACTACTTGGGGCTTTGGCTTAGAATATGAGCTTCCCTGGATTCCTTTTGTCCTTCGCACAAGCTATGCAAATACGAACTCGCCTTATGTCCAAGACATACCTTATGCTTCAGTTCATATATTCTCCATCGGTGCGGGAGTTTATTTTGGAGATAATATTCGCCTCGATGGCCTTTTCCGCTGGACAGACCACGCCGAGCTAAGAACAAATTATTCCAATGGTTATGGTTCCACCTATACCTTCAGAGCCCAGCCATTGAGCATAGGTTTGCAGTTTACTTATAGGCATTGAGATTCCGACTAAAGGTTCATTTTCCTTAATGAAATATAGTATTTAGAATATAATAGCAAGGAATTCTTTGCTTCTAAAATACTATATTTCATTGTCTTAGCACTTCAATAAAACCTTCGTTAGTATTAACCCTGACAAAATCGCCTGTTTTAATTTCATTTATAATATCACCGTCAGGCTCACAAGCGAAAGGCACTTTAGCTAAAATAGCACCTTCTGCCAGATTATAATCCACGGGCTTTATGGTAATAATTGCTGCCGGAGCTATACCTTTCCTAACTAATGTCATCAAAACCACCATACCACCGGATGAACCTTTAGTTTCCGTGTAAATCAATATTTTGTCTTTGATTGTCTTACCTTTATTTGGATTGCCCTCAGCAATGATTTCTGAGGTTTCCATATCAACATCCCCCATAAAAGCAAAGCTATGCGGTATTACAATAGCTTCACCTTCAGCAGAACCTCTAACAATTTTGCGAATATTATATTTTTTTGTCATAGAATCAATCTCCCTTCAATTGCACTTTCAATGCATTTTTCAAGATTAGTCAAAGCTGTCTTGCACCCAATCAAATCGCCGACATAGCGAATCATCTTGCCACTATCGCAGACCATAGCTTTAACGTTCGGCACCTCCAGCCCAAGCTTTCTGCAAGTCGAAATGCGAAGATGGCTTTCGACAGGGCAGGTATCGGCAACAACTTTAGCTCCAGTTGCTTCGATTATTTCGACATATCCTGAGAATTCTGCTTGCTTGCGAGCCATCCTACTTGTGCAAATCCAAAATCGGACACCATCGGCAACCTTGCGATCTTTGAGTTTTTCTGCAACAATGCGAAGCTGGTCGAGATTATAATGCGGACACCCAAGCGTAACAAAATCAATAGCTTCTCCGCTTTCGATGTTAGTTTGTTTCTCGTAAATCTTTTCAATATCCTTTAAAGTTACCTCGATATAATCTTTCGGAACCTCGCCTTGGAAAGCTTCTTCGAGTGTCCGAGCTTCTGGAGTTACTCCCGGAATATGGAATAAAGTAACAGAACCAGATGTAGCCAGAGCTGCACCGAGACCCAGCAATTGTTCCTGTCGCTGGGGCTTTATTCCATCAATAACTGGCACCCCACTGCCCACTATAGCTCCGATATGCATTCCCAGAGCCGAGTATTCATCGTAAGAATTGAGCTTGCTTTCGGGTATATTCACTTTGAACAGCATAGTTCCTTTGCGATTTTCATCGAGTAAATAGCCCATCAAAGGATATTTCCCAGTTACAGCAGAAAAGCGAGTGAACAATCCCCCTCTGTTCGAACGAACCCCAAGCACAGAATTATAATAAATTATAGCGCTCGATTCAACAAGAGCCGCATATGAACCGAACGGCGGAATGAAGCCCAAAAGCTGAGGAGCACAGGTATAAGTCTCAAGAACACCCATACGACGGTGCGCCTCTACTACCTTCAATTGATGCTCGGCAAGAAATTCGGGTATATCTGTTATTGCTGGCTTTTCTAAATCAGCGCTCAAGGTTGTTGCCGGCGAAGGAACTCGCACCTTCGCTCCTGTTTCGGCATACTGCACAAGATCCTCGACCATACCTTCGTAAATTGATTGCTCCGCCGGATAAATACAAAAAGATATATCCACAAGCCGCTCAGCTCCAAAAGCTTCTCCAAACTGGATCAGGTAGTCTAATGCTTCTGCTGCAGCTTTGCCTTCTGCTCCATCGAGCATTGCTTTTTCTTCTTCTGTTAGATACATAAACTTTATAATTTTATTCTTAGTTTTACATCTGTTCTAATAATTTTCAAACTTTACAAATATAATTAATTAATTTCAATTTGTGTTAATCAAATATGAAAATTTAACGCTTGGAATAATGTTTCTTATAATTCAATCAACATCATAACAAAACCTACCCAAATTTTTCGTAGTTTTGTGTTTTTCAATTATTCATAATAAAGTAAAATGGAACTGAGAGACAGTAAATACCACATAGGAAACATAAGCGTAGAGGATTTAATAGCAAGGTATAATGCACCTTTATATGTCTATGACTCGAATAAAATTATCTCACAATTCGAGAAAATGAAACAAGCATTCAAAGACACAAATTTGAAAATATACTATGCCTGCAAAGCTTTGTCTAACATATCTATTCTAAAGCTATTTAAGAATTTAGGAGCGGGGCTCGATACTGTTTCCATCCAAGAGGTATGGCTTGGCTTGAAGGCAGGTTTTAATCCGAAAGACATACTATTTACTCCCAATTGCGTCTCCTTAGAAGAGTACAATTTAGCTAAGGATTTAGGTGTAAGAATTAATATAGACAATATCTCAATTTTAGAGCAGTTTGGCATAGAAAACGCGGACAAGGTGCCTATTTGCATAAGGATCAACCCTCATATTATGGCAGGAAGTCATACCAAAATATCTGTCGGTCACATTGATTCCAAATTCGGCATTTCAATCCATCAATTGCCATTAGTCGAAAGGATCGTAAATGCAAATAATATGAATGTTGAAGGCTTGCATATGCATACAGGTTCCGATATCCTCGATGTCGAAGTTTTCCTTCAAGGTGCCGAAATTTTATTCGAGACGGCAAAAAGATTTCCTAATTTAAAATACATTGATTTCGGAAGTGGTTTCAAAGTGGCTTATAAACCAGACGACATAGCTACCGATATTTATGAGCTTGGCAGCGAGCTATCTAAACGCTTCAATGCATTCAGCTCTGAATACGGCAGACCATTAGATTTAATATTCGAACCCGGTAAATTCTTAGTAAGCGAGGCTGGCTACTTATTCGTAAGGGTAAATGTAATAAAACAAACGACTTCCACAATATTTGCAGGTGTTGACTCTGGTTTCAATCATCTAATTAGACCTATGTTCTACAATGCCTACCACCAAATCCTTAACGTTTCTAAACCAGAAGGCAAAACTCGCCTCTATACAATTGTTGGATATGTCTGCGAAACTGATACTTTTGGTTGGAATCGCAAAATCAATGAAATTACCGAAGGCGATATCCTTTGTTTCAAAAATGCAGGTGCTTACGGTTTCTCTATGGCTTCTAACTACAATTCAAGATTCAAACCTGCCGAAGTGCTTATCTACAATGATAAAGATTATCTAATTCGTCGGCGAGACACTTTCGAGGACCTACTTCAAAATCAATACCTTATTGATTTACACGAAAATGGATAAAGTTGCTATTATAAGAACAGACAGACTTGGCGATATGGTGCTTACTCTACCTATGGCAAGAGCTATAAAAGAGTGCAACCCCAACGCAAAAATTGCAATGATTGCAAGCTCTTACACCGAACCTCTTTTATACAATAACGCTTATCTCGATAATTATTATTTCATAGATAAAATCCCGTTAAATGAAATTTTTCAGCAAAATAACTTCGACATAGCTTTTTTCCCTCGCCCAAAATTCAATGAAGCACTCGAGGCTTTTAAAAATAAAATACCTATAAGAATTGGTTCCGCTTATCGCTGGTATTCTTTTCTGTTCAATCATAAGTTAAACATTCACAGAAAAAAAGGAGATCTCCACGAAGCAGAATACAACACTTTGATGGTTGCTAAGTTCTATAATCGCATAGTTTCTACTGAACTTATAGCCCCTTTCATTAAGATAGAAGCTGACCAAAAAATTCTTGGATTATTCGAGCAATATCAAATAAATTCCAATAGCAAAATAATAATCATACATCCAGGAAGCAAAGGTTCTGCAAAGGATTGGCATCCCAAAAACTTTGCCAAAGCTGCTCGCATCTTGAAAGAATCGTTGGAATGCGAAATCTTAATCACAGGAACCCAAGAAGAAAAAGAAAGCTGCAACATCATTCTTAAAGAATGTCCAAGTGCCTTTACTTTCTGCGGCTTGCTTAATCTCGACGAATTAATTGCTCTCATCTCCCACTCAAATTTACTCATAGCTAATTCTACAGGTGTTCTGCATTTAGCTTCCGCTTTAGGGATAGCTGTGCTGGGACTTTATCCTAATACTAAACACATAGGAGCTGGTCGCTGGGGTCCATATTCAAGGAATTCCCTTGTGATCTCGCCACCTATTACTGATAACAAAAAAGCAATTGACGATATGAGTCTGATCGAGGTCGAAACTGTCGTTAATTCTGCCCTTAAGCTCTTAGGGATTCGTTTTTGAGATCATACTCCTCACCCTTGCAAGGTCTTCAGAAGTATCAACTCCCATCAATTCCAAATCAGTTTCGACACAATGTATCCTCAGCCCAGCTTGAAGCAATCTCAACTGTTCGAGCTTTTCTGCTAACTCGAGACTACTTTGTGGCAATTCTATAAACTTTTCCAGTGCTGCCTTTTTGTAAATATAAATTCCAATATGTTTCCAAAATACCCCATAATTTAGCCATTCATACTTCTTCACATCACGCAAATAAGGTATAGTGCTTCTCGAAAAATACATAGCAGAAAAGTCAGTTCGTAACACAACCTTCACAACCGAAGGATTAAATAAATCTTCATAATCATTAATCCTTTTTACAATAGTTCCCACATCTGCATTAGATTGGAGAAAAGAAGCAATCAAAGAATCGAGCAAATCTCCTGTTATCAACGGTTCATCGCACTGAATGCTTAATATTACATCATTATCTAATTTTAGATTTCTATAAGCATACATAGCTCTATCACTTCCACTTTTTAAGTCCGAAGGTGTAGAATAGCATTCCGCACCGAATTTCGAGCATTCCTCCTCTATTCTAATATCATCAGTTGCTATTATGACTTTATCAGTCAGTTTTGATTTTTTACTAGAAACCCAGACCCAATATATTAAAGGCTTCCCAGCAATCTCTTTCAAAGGCTTTCCCGGCAGTCGTTTCGACCCATATCTGGCTGGTATTATTGCAACAACACTCATAACAAATAACAATTTATACAAAACTAACTAATAATTCATAGCTAAAATATTATTTTTTTCTTATTTTGCAAATAATTTTGAAGTAAAAAATAAAAAAAAGGAGATTTTATGGCAAAAAGGACAAGCGGTGCAATATTATTTTTGATACTATTCTTTGAATTCACTCTAAACTCTTTTTCCGCACAAGTTGTCATTATAGGTAAAACACTCGAAGAAGGAACCAATAGACCAATAGGGCTTGATTTCCAGCTCGTAACAAAAAGCGGAAAGAAAGTTAAATGTAGGTCTAATTCTAAAGACGGCTCATTTCAGCAAATTCTCGAGCCAGCAGAAACTTATTACGTCAGTTTCAACGACTACATACTATCTTATGGAAACAGCGCTATCACAACTCCCGATGCTAAAACATACGTCGAGATTAACCACGACTTTGTAGTAAAAAAAGTCGTTACAGGTCTCGAACTCTTCAACGTAAAAATGTTTGCACCTAATCAATCTGAGCTTTTCAATGGAAATACATATATATTAGAAGAACTCAAAGCTTTTATGGATCTAAATATCAAAGCTGAGATTGTTATTACAATCTCTTCTGCAGACTCTTGGTTCGAACCTATTACAAAAAAAGAAAAAATTAAGGATAAAAAGAACAAAACTAAAACTATTATGACAACAATCACAAGCGAAGAGCAACTTGATAAATTACTCGACGATAGAATTGCTTCTTTAAAAAAATACTTTGAAAATACAAAAGCTTATGAAAAAAGAATTTCTTATTCCAAAGACTTAGTAGTGAATAAACCAGCAAAAAGCAAAAAAGTCCAAAAATCTAAGAATAAGAATAAAAATCAAGATTCTCCTTCGCTCGTAATTCCAAATATTGTAAATACAAAAATTGTAGTTGGAAGAATAAAAAATCTATAATTGAAAATGAAAATAAAATCGTCTTCACTCGGATTTATCGAAGGATGGGTTTCCATATTTATCAATACTGTTCTTTTTGGATTTAAGTACTGGGCAGGCACTATAACAGGCTCTGTAGCAATGGTAGCCGATGCATGGCACACCATTTCCGACTCCCTGACATCAGCGATTGTAATCATAGGTTTTTGGATGACAAGCCGACCTGCCGACAGCAACCACCCCTTCGGTCACGGACGAGCTGAATCTATCTCTTCAATTATTATTGCTACTCTTTTAGGTGTCGTCGGTCTAAATTTCTTTATTGAATCGCTCTCCAGAATCGTCAGCCACCAGCAATTGCAATTTAGCTTATTTGCAATCATAGTCTTCGGAGTCTCGGCAATCTTTAAAGAAGGCTTGGCTCAATTCTCTATTTGGGCAGGAAAAAAAATTGGCTCCGATGCTCTAAAAGCTGACGGATGGCACCACCGTTCCGATGCTATCGCTTCTATAGTTATTGTCATCGGCGCACTATTAGGTAACTCAATCCTTTGGCTCGATGGTATTCTCGGCATTTTTGTTTCTATCCTTATTCTTTGGGCTACTTACGAGATACTAAAAAATTCAGTCAACATTCTCTTAGGACAACAGCCCGATAAGCAACTCATAAATGAAATCAAAGAATTAATTCAAAGCGTAAGCCCAAATATCTCGAATATACATAACATCAAGCTACATAGCTACGGAGAATTGAAGGAGCTTTCTATTCACATCAACCTGCCTGATAATATGACTTTTAAGGAAGCGCATCAAATTTCGAACGACATAGAGAATAAGCTCTTTGCCGAAAAAAGAATCCGAGCTACTGTCCATTTCGAACCTGTTAAGTAAAGAAGAAAAAAGTGCACCTACGAAAACTTTGATTTGATAGACTAAACTCAAAATATAGTTCTTTCAATCTTTATAATCAACTTTATCAGTAGTAAAATATAATACAATCATATACCTCTTCAACCTTAGACAATGTTTTGTAATTCTTAAAAACATATATTTCAAACTCAAGACACTTACATCAAACACAATCTAAATCGAAAGAATTCAATACTTTAAAAACTTTAAAAACTTATTCCCAAGTCTTACAAAATACACCCCTTTAGGAAGCATCGATATATTAACTCGTTGATTTTGAGTTGAGTATAAGTTGTTTAATGTCATTACACACTCGCCAAGGATGTTGCATATTTTTAATTCAAAGCTTTCCAATAAATGATAACTTATAATAGGATTTATTTCAATATATTCCGAAGCAGGATTTGGATAAATTGTAATATCTTTATTTTCACCATTATACTCAGAAGATATTGAAGTATAGTCAGGCATTACTTCAGAAAGGAAAAGATATTCAATACCTTGATTATTTGTGCCAATTCCTCCATAAAATAATAAAGTATCACCGATACATAATACAGATAAAGGAGACATATCTTTATTTGTATCTAAAGTCCAATACTCTTGATATGTTAAGTTCCCATACTTGTCAATCAACGCATAATAACATTGATATCTATTATTTGCAACATCTTTTTTATATATATAACTACCATATACAATATATGATTCTAAATTTTTCAATTCTACAATACGATAAAACGCATTTGTATAATTCTTTAAAGGATATTCTTTTATCCACTCTAAATATCCATCTTTTGTAACTTTGAAGATAATAAGAGAATCTCGTTGAATATCTGAAGTATCTTTAGTATTTAGCTCTTGGTCGCTTATATTTGGAAGTGTTTTGCCTAAACCAATAAAATCACCATCTTTATTTTCTATTACTCGATAAACATTTGTTAGTTTATCTTTATACTTTATATATTTTTTCCAAATCGTTTTTCCTTCTTTATTTAGAAGTATTAAATCGCACATTTCGATAGTATTCCTGTTCGATTTTGATACAACAATTAAATAATTTATTTCACTTGTTACTAAAAAGTATGCAGAATTAGTACTTTTCCAAATATTCGGCTGGTGAAGTGTATCTACATCTATTTCTCTTATAAATTTTGTTGATAAATCTAACACAGTAATCTTATCATAATAATATCCTGTTTTATTATTATAAATTCCATTATCAACATAAATGGAATCGTCTTGTAAAAAGATAAAATTCCAACTCCCTTTATAAAAACTCTGATTGGAAGTATCGCAATTCTCTTCTATAATATTAAACGACTTATCAAGAACTAATTTATGAGGCACTTTTTTACCCATAAAAATATAATCGTTATCTTTATAACCATAAGTCGAAATAATATGATAATTAAAAGCTTTTTCTTTAATGAATCTTATCATAATATTTTTTTCTCTTATAATATTATAACGATTTAACTCATTTCCGTATAAGTCTGTAACAATAAATCCAGTTGCAATAAATTTTGAATTTCCAGAATACGTACCATTAAAAATAAGAAAAAGTTGATTTTCTATTAAACATAATGTATTATCGTATGACATACTTCCAAAAGCAATACTATCCTTTTCATAATATTTTTGCCATAAAACTTTAGAATAAGAAATTTTATTTATTATTAATAGAAAAGACAAAACAATTGAAAATATAAAAATTTTTTTCATTTTTTACCTCATTATTAAGGACACATTTCAATACAACCATAGTTAATTGCATCTGGATCGTATGGGCACATATTAGGAACTACTCCTTCACAATTTACATACATTGTAGTCCATTCTTCAAAAGTAACCATATGCCCAGGACTTGGTTCTGGACACCAGCAATACTGTCTATTATAAACACAACAAGTTGAGTTCTCCATAGGACACCCAGTATAATAAATTATTGGCCAACCTTCATGGGAATTATCTGTTCCTATATAACACATTTGAGTGCATTTAGGCATTGCAAATTGGAATGTAATAGGTGAACAATCTATATTAGGAATACAAGGATTTCCTTGACAATAAAATTCGGATCCCATTTCTGGTAATCGTTCAAGGAAAAGAACATCCATTAATTGTTTATAGCAATCCTTATAAAATTGCATTGCACAATTTGGGTCGATAATGCTTTTTATTGCAGGCTCATTTATATTTCGTTCGTAATAATATGGCCATATACATCTTACATATGTTTCACAAGGCTGGTTTGGATCATGCTCATCCTCATTCACAAATCCTATAGAATAGATATAAATTTGACATGCCTGTTTATCACATTGAGGGTTAAGATGATTACAACATCTAATTAAATAACATATTTTAATTAAGCAATTTGAACCTGTCAAAGTTAATTCTCTGGATGCTGATTCCCATTGTGTGCAATTAGGTGGTTCATTGTCTAAATAACAAGAAGGAATAATATATTGACCATTAGGTCCTATGGGAGGTCGGCATTCCGATGTTAGGTGTTCAGATTTCACAATGCTTATCAATATAAAAATTATAAATAGTTTTACTTATATTCCTCTTTAGGAATATACAGGGGGGGTAAAGCAGTTTTTGTCTCTAACTGCTGTTGTTTGTGAAGCTTTCATAATTACTCCAATTTTTTATTTAACAATTATTTTAATTTGCTCATAAAGAGCTTTTTTTCAAATTTATAAAAATTTCAAATAAAATAAAAATATTATTTTAAATAAAGAATATAATTTATCATTTACTTTTTCTCCCCAATTATCTTCTCATACTCTGCTGAAATTAAATATTCCTCTTCGGGAATGAGGGACAAATTCCGACGTTGCATAACGATACGTGCTACTTCAAGAGCTTTGCTAAGCTTGTAAATAGGCGAATTCCGCCGCCCTGTCCACGCAAACGAGGGTATCGCATTGGGCAAAAATCCATCGTGAACAAGTATCCCACAGATTCCTGCTACTGTCCCTGTTGTAAATGAAGTGTTTATCGCAGATTTTGTATGGTCTCCACAGAGCAAGCCGAGAAACATCTTGCGAGTATCAATTTCTCTACCTTCGAGCCATACTTTTATATTGCTATAAGTATTCTTTAAGTCAGATGTGTTAGTATCAGCTCCAAGATTGACCCACTCACAGATATATGAATGCCCAAGAAAGCCCTCGTGTTGCTTATTAGAATATGCATGAACAATCGAGTTCTCGACTTCTCCCCCGACTTTGCAAGTCTCACCTATTGAAGTTTTCTCGTAAATCTTCGCTCCCGCTTTGATTAAGCTATTTTTCCCTATGTAGCAAGGTCCCATAATCGTGCTGTGAGCCATTATTATCACATTGTCATCTATCACGATATGCCCCCCCGATGCATCTAATACTACTAACGGCGCAATCTTAGCACTCTTACTAATTTTAATTCGTTCCTTTTCCACTAAAAAGACCCCTTTGCTCTCAAGTTCCTCCAAATTTGCAGAATTAGTAAAAAACAATGCGTCGTCGTCTATTGCTCGATCATTTTCGTAGATAGCATCCCAGAGATAATTGATAATGCGAGCTTCTTCTACCTCGATTTTTGGAAATACATCATAAAAGCGTTCAAGCATCTCACTCAAAAAGTATTTATCGCTCTCGAGAGGATTGACTATTTCTTCTTTCGGCAGGTAAGCAGCAAAAGGGAAGCCATTCTTTGTGAAAAGGGCTGACTTTGTCTCAGAATTTATCTCTATTTGCTCTATGTATTTGGATTTCATACTCTTCCAAAGCTTTGTTTCTGGTAGAACAGCAGAATTAAATACGAGCAAATTCTGGCGTCCTATATTCTCATTTTTCTTTTGAAATCGAGCTAAGAAAGACTCAAGATGAGCTTTCCTACCGTAAAAGTGCAATTTCGCTTCAGGAAATTGTTGCTGCAACTTCTCAAACAAACAAAAGCAACCGCAACGAAGCTCCCAGCCACAATGCAAAATTGAAAAAGGGTATAAATCATTGACCTGCCCTGTTTCAAATATAAGAACTGCCTCAATTTCCATCTTATTCCTTTGATTTGTTTTCTGAAAACATTTTCAATGAAGTATAAAGCAATTCCAATGGCAATCCCACAATATTATAATAGCAGCCATTTATATGCGAGACAAAAACCGCTCCGAAATCGTCTTGAATGCCATAGCTTCCTGCTTTATCCAACGGGGAACCACTTTTAATATAAGAAAGGATTTCTTCATCCTCTAAATAACGAAAACTAACATCTGTCTTTTTGTAAGTAGTGAAAGAATTGCCTTTTAGCGCCTCTACAAGTGCTATTCCTGTATAGACTTGATGCGTCTTTCCGCTGAGACGTCTCAGCATTTTATAAGCATCGCTTTCATCTATTGGTTTATTTAGAACTTGATTTTCGAGAACGACGATAGTGTCAGCACCAATGACAATAGTGTCAGTTTTTTCTTCATCTGCAATTTTTTTCGCTTTTAGCAGCGATAGCTTTTGGACATACTCCTCTGGGGTGCCTTCCATTATTATGCTATCTTCATCAATGAACGCCGGTTTTACATCGAAGTCTAAGCCAAGAAGTGCCAGCAAGTTCCGTCGTCTTGGCGATTCGGACGCAAGAATTATCTTTTTGTGTATGTTCAATTGCTTATTCATAAATCTTCTTTATCCTTATTATCTTGTGCATTACCCTTGTATATCTTTATGTTGTCTTTGTCATAAATCAGATTGCCATAGTGTTTCTTTTGCTTTTTATCCCTTAAATTGTAGGAAATCGCATTCAATGTCCTCAAAAAGGAAGATGCAAATTTCAATATAAAAAATGCAATTAAGACAAAAATTATTAAAAATATTATAAAAAACAATTTCATAAATAAAACCTATAATTTACTATACTAAATTAGAAAAAAATGACGATATAATTATAATTTTAAGAAGAGATTCACATAAATTATTAAGCAAAAGAAGAATTCTTGTCAGATAATTGAAGCGAGATAGATTCTAAGCTTATCAGTTTCTATTCATTTTCCGGAACAAAGTAGATTTCAACTCTTCGATTTAATGCTGGCTCTACCGAGACAGGTTGAGTTTTACCTTTTGCTTCTATGACAACATTTCCATTATCAATGCCCAGCTTTTCAGCATAACGAGCAGCATTGACAGCTCTTTTTTGTGAGAGCTTTTGATTGTAATCCGCAGTGCCTACCTCGTCAGTATGTCCAACGAACAACAATTTCCCCCGTCTATCTTTAATATTAAGCAAATCTACCAACTTCAGCTTAAATTCTTCTTTGTTTGTGTCTTTGTTGTAATCAAAATATATAGTAGTTATAAGCTGTTTTCCATCTACTTTCTTCTTGAGCACAATGTCCCTTGTCAAATACCTCGACTTATCGAGAATATCTGTTTCTATCTCAAATTCAAAGGCTTCGCATCCCTGAGCTTCGACTCGTAATTTAGATATAGCATTATCTGGTAATACAATACTATAAGTCGAATTAGTGCAAGAGTAAAAAGTATCTATTTTATCAAAATTGGAATAGGTGACAATAAAACGTGCTGTACCGCTAAGTAGTTTGGGCGTTTCAGAATTAAGAGCATATATACTACCTGTAAGAATAACATAAGGATTTGGTCTAAGCTCTGAAGGAATCTTTACAAGATACAATCCTTTGCGTAAAGTAATCGAATCATTGGAAACAATATAAGCACTATCGCCTAAAGGAGTTAGCCATATACCATTTTCATCGAAAACAGAATTAATTGGCTTGCCCAAATTCATCGGTTCAGTCCAAATATTCCAAGAATCTCCGACCCGGCGCGTTACGAATAAGTCCCTTTCTCCCAAGCTATTATGATTTTCTGAGGTGAAAAAGAGCGTTCGCATATCGTAAGCAAGGAAGGGCGAACCCTCTGCTCCGCTTGTGTTTATCGGTATGCCAAGATTTCTTGGTTCCGACCAAGTATTCGTCTTGTCATCTCGGAAGGATATATATAAATCTAAATCTCCCTGACTATCCTCTCGGTTTAGTGCCATTAGCAGAACTTTGCGATCATAAGATAAACTTGCGTAAAAATTCCTTGACCTATTGTAGTAGTTTGTTATATTTAGAGCTTTGGGTTTTTTTATAATTCGACCATCTATTTCAGCTATCGAAAAGCCCGATTGCTTTTGTCGTTCGTCATTTGTATAAATGCCATATAACAAAGCATATCTTCCGTCCGGAGTTATCGTAAATAAAGCATCTGAGCTATCTGTATTGATTGGTGTGCCAATATTTTGCGGGTCCGACCAAGAGCCATCGCTATTTCTTATTGAGTACCATATATCATCCTTATCTCTTATGCCTCCTATGTTTTTCGGATGCTCTGGTCTATCAAAATACAAAATATTCCCATCTAAACTTAATACCGGCACAATAGCTGGCTGGTAAGAATTAATTACATTGGGCAACCTTATCTTAAAAATACTATCTTTTAATAAAGCTGGTGGTGCCGATTGTTGCGATAGTAACTCGACTGAAATTAACGCTAATATTAGTATTAGACAATATGTTTTTTTTAAAGTCATAAGTTTAGTAATTGACGAAAAATCAAATGTTTTGTTTGATTTTTTTTTATTTATTTATTAATCTTTGCCCAAGTATCTTTTAAAGTAACTGTCCTATTGAATATAGGATTTCCTATTTTACTATATCTATCAACACAAAAGTAGCCGATACGTTCGAATTGGAATTTTTCCTCTGGTTTCGCATCAATTAGCATTGGCTCAGCGAAAGCTGTGATTTTCTTTAAAGAATCTGGATTAACAAAATCCTTGAAGGTCTTGCCTTCCGGAACATCATTAGGATTCTCCACAGTAAAAAGGTTATCGTATAGCATAACCTCAATAACTTTCTTATGGGCAGCAGATACCCAATGTATTGTCCCTTGAACCTTTCTCTTATCCGGAGAACTGCCTCCCTTTGTCAAAGGGTCGTATGTGCAATGTATTTCCGTAATATTGCCTTCAGTATCCTTCTTATAATCAGTGCAAGTAACGTAATAAGCATATCTTAACCGAACCTCTTTGCCCGGCGATAATCTATAGTAATTCTTCGGAGGATTTTCCATAAAATCTTCCCTTTCAATATACAACTCCTTTGAGAAAGGCACTTTACGAGTTCCCATTGACTCATCTTCAGGATTATTCACAGCATCGAGTTCTTCCGACATATCTTGCGGATAGTTATCAATGATAAGCTTTACTGGATTTAGAACAACCATTGCACGTTGTGCTGTTTTATTAAGATGTTCTCTTACACAATGCTCAAGAAGCGCTATATCTACAGTGCTTTCTTTCTTTGCAACTCCAATTATTTCAGCGAAATACCTAATAGCTTCGGGAGTATATCCTCGACGACGTAGTCCAGATATTGTCGGCATCCTCGGGTCATCCCAACCGGAAACAATACCATCATTGACGAGCTCAAGCAGTTTCCTCTTACTCATTACAGTATAATTGAGGTTTAGACGGGCAAACTCAATTTGTTGAGGATGGTGTATTTCGAGTTCCTCACAGAACCAGTCGTAGAGGGGTCTATGATCTTCAAATTCCAGCGTGCAAATGGAATGGGTAATCCCTTCAATGGAGTCAGATTGCCCGTGTGCGTAATCATACATAGGATAAATGCACCACTTATTGCCTGTCCTATGGTGTTCTGCGTGCAATATTCTATACATAACCGGATCACGCATATTTAAATTTGGATGAGCCATATCTATTTTTGCTCTCAAAGTTCGTTCTCCATTTTGGAACTCGCCATTCTTCATTCGCTCAAAAAGAGCCAGATTCTCCTCGATTGAACGATTTCTATACGGGCTTTCGGTACCTGGCTCGGTCAAGGTGCCTCTATACTTTCGCACTTCTTCTGCACTTAAATCGCAAACGAATGCTTTGCCTTTCTTAATTAGCTTAATAGCCCACTCATAAAGTTGTTCGAAATAGTCCGACGCATAGAATTCTCTATCCTCCCAATCAAAGCCAAGCCAGCGAATATCCTCTTTTATAGATTCTACATATTCGACTTCTTCTTTACATGGGTTAGTATCATCAAAACGAAGATTGCATTTTCCGCCATATTCCTTAGCTAATCCAAAGTTCAGACAAATAGACTTGGCATGCCCTATATGAAGATAGCCATTGGGTTCTGGTGGGAAACGAGTATGCACTTTCCCATTCCATTTATTTGTCTTAAGATCTTCATTTATAATAGCTTTAATGAAGTTAGAAGTTGTCGGCTTGCTCTCTTCTTTTGTATTGCCATTCATATTCATTCATTCCTAATTTTATCTTTAATAAAACGCAAATTTAAGCAAAAAAATAAATTAAAACCGCTTTATGTATCTATGGCAATGTGGTGAACCGCCATTTTTAATATAGTAATCCTGATGATAATCCTCAGCTTCCCAGAATTTACCTGCTTTTTCGATAGTCGTTGCTATTTTATAACCCTTATCCTCAAGTATTTTCTTGTATTTTTCTGCTATTTGCCTTTGTTCTTCGCTATTGTAGAATATTACAGAACGATACTGCTCTCCAATGTCAGGACCTTGCCGGTTCATTTGCGTAGGGTCGTGAGTTTCGAAAAAAAGCTTTACCAATTCCTCATAGCTTGTTTTTGTCTTGTCAAATATCACTTGAACAGCTTCTGCATGTCCAGTAAGCCCCATACACACTTTTTTATAAGTCGGATTCTCGGTCTTTCCCCCTGTAAATCCGACAGTAGTCGAAACAACTCCTTTAGCTTGCTGGAAATAATATTCCGTACCCCAAAAGCATCCTGACGCAAAGATTGCTGTATCTAATTCCTCATTTTGTTTGGATTCCACAAAATTCAATGAAATAGAATTGACACAATGCCTCGTATTTTTAGGAGTAAAGCCCTCCCCCTCGAAAACATGTCCTAAATGAGCTCCACAATTAGCGCACACAATCTCAGTTCTTTGACCATCTGCATCTGGCACTCGCTTTATAGCTCCTAAGATTTCATCATCAAAGCTGGGCCATCCACAACCTGCGTTAAACTTATCTGATGAGCGGAAAAGTGCTGCATTGCATCTTTTGCAAGTGTATGTTCCTTCCTCCCAGAAATCGTTGTATTTACCTGTAAAAGGTCGTTCTGTCCCTTTATGAACTATTACCTGTTCCTCTTCTTTTGTTAATTTATTATAATTCATATTATTCTGACTGCAATTATTTAAACTTATTAAAATGCTTATAACGATAATATAATTTATGTATTTCATAATTTTTTTTCTTTCGTTGAAAACTTTGATTAAATATCGAATAATATTTATTATAATTGTATTTTTTTCAAGATGAAATTATAAAATGGCAGAAGACAAACAATACGACATAGTGATGCTCGGCTCTGAGTTTGCAATTATCTCCGGACAAAATTATTTGAATACCCCTTCTGGCAAGCTCGTTGCTCATAGAAACATACGCCTTACTCAGCATATTGTCCGCCAGTTAATTCTCAGCGAGATAAGTGCTGAACAGCTAAACGCTTACGATATTTTCTCCACTGTTGCTGAACACCAAGCACAAATTGACGTGTTCTTAAAAGAGCATCTTATAGAATTAATCAAAAACGACCCTATTTTAAAACTAAGAAATCTAAAAGCAAATCAATCATACAAAATTAACAATCTAATAGACGCGATAGAGAATGCGCCTTATCTTCTTAACCTAATAATATTTGGCTCATCAATTATATTAAAAGGTTTAAATGAATTTCTAATCGAAAATAATATTTCACCAAATTACGATGAAAATCTTGAAGCAAACTATGCTCTCATTGCCGAGCTTATAAATCAATTAAATACAGAGCTAAAAGTCTGCCTTATGCTCCTCTCACATCTACATAAATCCGGCATACTGCTTCCCTTTATGCTACTACAAGGCACAATTTTTGCCGATGAATATGCAAATGCTGCCATAACAATCATTTTCAACAATAGCTTAAGAGAGGAAGTGCAAATTTATGAGTTAGTTCCATTTCAAAATAATAATACTCTACCACACTTAGACTCAGATATTAAAGCAGAAAACTTATTCGACACTATAAGAAAAACGACAATAGCCATCAACGACTATGCCTTTTTTCTTAAAGACGACGTCAATCCAAACTCTCCTTTACTACAGCTCATTAAGCAGGGAGAATCCAGTTATTTGGAATTCAAAGCTACACTTCGCTGGAATATAAAATCAGCAAAAAAAGATCCTGCTATCGAACATGCAACCCTGAAGACAATAGCTGCATTTCTCAATTCAAGCGGTGGTTCATTGCTTATCGGCGTTCGTGACGACGGTTCAATCGAAGGCATAGAAACCGATGCCTTTTCCGATAACGATAAATTTTTATTACACTTATGGAATTTAATCAAATCTTACTTAGGTCAGGAATTCTCTCCTTTTATTGAAACAAAATTAGAAAAACTCGACTGTAAAACTGTCTGTATTGTCAGATGCTTAGCTGCAAATAGACCCGCTTTTTTAAGACAAACTGGTTTTGATGAAGAATTTTATATCAGAACTGGTCCCGGTAGTTCTAAACTGGGGATTAGCGATGCTCTAAAGTATATTGCAGATAGATTTGAGATAAAAAAATCCTAAATTTGTTCGTTTTCTTTTTCTATCATATCGAGCGCTTCATCTACAGTATTTGTGAACACAAACAAATCCGCCATCCGCGATATCCTAAGCATATTCATTACCATATCTTGAATTCCTACCATATATACTGGTATCCCATAGTCCTTCATTTGCCTGTGTGCTAAAAGCAATGAACCTAAACCTAAGCTATCTATATACTCGACATTAGTCAAATCGAGAACTAATGCCCTTAGGTCTGGTTGGCATAATATCAGAAGCTCAGCTTTGAATTTTGCTGATATTTCAGAAGTTAGATTCTTATTCTTCAAGGTAAATACTGCGATATTGTCGTTCTTCTCAATTGTATATTTCATAATATTTCAATTAAATTTAAAAATTATATCAATTAATTATCATAAAATTAATAGTTTAGATTACAAATTTCTTAATTTTTTTGAATTTTAAAAAATAAATTTGACTTTTTTAAAAATATGTTTAAAAAAATACTAATAATTCGACTTAGTTCGATGGGCGATATTGTTCTAACTACTTTTTTGACAAGAATATTGCGACAAGCTTTTCCAGATTCTCTTATTGACTTCATCTTATCTTCCCCCTATGCTGAGATTTACAAATTCAATAAAAACATAAATAATTTGCTAATTTACGACAAAAACTTAAGTCGAAAACAGATAAAAGAATTCAAGTCAAAAATCATAGAATTAAATAATGGCGAGAAATATGATTTAATAATTGACCTGCAAAACAATCTGCGCTCCCATTTCCTAAGAAATGGTTTAAGCTATAATATTTTTAAAACAAAAAAATATAGATTAGCAAAGATTGCTCAAGTCTATTTTAAAAAAAATATCCTAAAAGAAATATTGCCCATACCAATTAGATATTTGAATACCTTAACTCCTCTAAACATCAAAGATGATGGCAAAGGTTTGGAACTCTGGCTCGAAAATGATTTCAATAACAATAAATACGATCTTCTGAGATCCAAATCTTTCGAACTGAATAGTATTGCTATTGCTCCCGGTGCATACCACTTTACAAAGAGATGGCTACCCGAAAAATTCGTCGATCTTATAGATAATATCGGCAACTTGTACAAACCCGAAATTAAATTAATCGGTGGCATTGCAGACAAACCTATTTGCGACTATATTGAACTTAATTGCAAATACAAAGTGCAAAATTTCTCCAACTCTCATTCAATTATTGAAACAACAAAGATAATTGATGCTTGCGACTTATTGATAACCAACGATACTGGCGTGATGCATTTAGCAGCTGCTCGGCAAGTACCTGTAATAGCAATTTTTGGCTCCTCAGTCCAGAGTTTCGGGTTCATTCCTTTTCGCGTGCCATATAGAATTGTCGAGAAACAGCTTGACTGCCGACCTTGCTCTCACATAGGAAGAGCTTATTGCCCTAAAAAACATTTCTACTGTATGAAAAATATTGAACCTGCAGATATTCTATCCGCTATTGATAATTTAATAAATGAATTATCCAGCTAAAGCCCAACAATTTCATAATATGTTTACACCAAATTTCATATAGTGCATTTTCATAAGCCATTTTACCCTTATGCTTTTCTATTGCTAATTTAATTAATTACTATCATATAATAAATATCCTAATTGCTTCTATATAATAATAAATTTTTCTATATTTTACAAAATAATAATTTTCAATAGTATTTATTCGTCTTATTTGCTATTAAATTTGTCTCTGATTGGAAAGAAATGTTATATGAAAATAGCAGCTTGTATTTTCCTGATCATAATCTCAATAGCCTCCGCTCTTGCACAACCGATTAATCTCAATCAACCGCTAACTCCTGATGTACTCAAGCAATGGGATGCATATATTAAGAAAAATGCACCCAGCAAAGATGCCTTAAAAGTAGTTGTCGAAATAGCATCCCGATATCTATTGACCGGACGCGGTGCAGACGGTATGGATACTTACAAAAAATATAAAAAATACTTCCCAGCTGAAAAATCTTTTTTCGATAGTCAAATTGAATACTACGAGCAACAAATGCTAATGCAAGCTCCTATAAGCGAAAATCTTAATATTTATTTAGAATATATAAATGAAAACGCCCCAAATGAAAAAGCATTCTTAGCATTAAAAAAAATCGTTGAGCCATTCATTAATCGTAGACTGTGGGACTCCGCCGCAAATCTTTACAGAAAATACAAACCTATTTTCCCTCAAAAAGAAGCTTTTATTGATAAAACAATTTCCATACTTTTAGCTCCCGAAGAAGGCCTTATAGTTCACAATCTTGGACCCAAAATAAATACAGAACAAAACGAATGGGACCCCAACCCAACCCCAGATGGCAAATACCTTTATTTTTCGACGAGCTATCGAAACGACGGTTATGGTATGTCCGACGTTTACTACTCGAAAATGATTGATGGGGAATGGCAACCAGCACAAAATGCCGGGAATGGTATTAATGGACCTCAAGAAGAAACAGTTGATAACGTTACAGCTGACGGCACTGGTTTATTCCTTTCCGGAACATTCAAAAAGACTCTCGGTATGTTCGATATTTACTTCATCGAAAAAAAAGAAAATGGATGGGGACCCCTCGTTCATTTTCCACCTCCCGTCAACACACAATGGACTGACGAAGGCGCCAGCCCTACAAGCGACGGAAAAGCGATAATATTTACAAGCGACAGACCCGGTGGCGTCGGGAAATTCATCCAATATGGCACCATTGACCATGGTAGTTCTAATGGAAATATGGATATTTATGTTAGCATCAGAACCGACAGCGGATGGAGCGAACCCATTAATTTAGGCAATATTATTAATACACCTTACTCGGAACGCTCCCCATTCCTACATCCTGATGGAAAGACTCTTTATTTTAGTTCCGAAGGACACCCGGGGCTTGGTGGATTAGACCTTTTCAAATCTGTCAGACTCAAAGATGATTCCTGGACTGAATGGAGCGAACCTGTCAATTTAGGAAAAGAAATTAATTCTATTAGCGACGATTGGGGCTATAAAATTTCTGTTTCTGGCGATAGCGCCTTCTTTGCCGGTTACAATAGAACAGATGGCTATGGTGGATGGGATATATACTCTATCACTTTACCTAAAAAAGCTCGTCCTGATATTGTTGCTAAAGTATGGGGTAAAGTCATTGACAGAAGCGGTGAGCGTCTTGCCGCTGATATCATTTGGGAGGATTTGACTTCTGGAAAATCCTTAGGCCAGTTGAAAAGCAATCCTGACGACGGTAGCTATATCATCCTTCTGCCTCTTGGCAAATTCTATGGCTTTTATGCACAAAAAGACGGTTACTACCCCGCTTCCGAATACATTGATCTTCGTAACATAGATTCCGATACTACATTAAATGTTGATATCGTTCTTGTCTCCGCTGAAGAAATGAAAAGATACAACGCTAAAATCCGCGTAAATAATATTTTCTTCGATTTCGATAAACATATTTTAAAAAAGGAGTCTCTGCCAGAGCTTAATCGCCTCGTTAAGTTCCTTAAAGAAAACCCAAACAACAAAGTCGAAATTGCTGGTCATACTGATTCTATTGGAACTGTTAAATACAACAAAGACTTAGCTTTGAGGCGTGTCAATTCTGTCGTTGATTTCCTTGTCTCCAATGGATTCAAAAGAGATAGATTTGTCCTCAAAAGCTTTGGTTCAGAAATGCCTATTGCTGATAATAAAACTCCACGTGGAAGAGCTTTAAACAGAAGAGTTGAAATTAGATTTTTGAATGAGTAAAGAATTAAAGTAAAGATAGAAAGTTTATCTTTATTAATGAAAATATAAACTTATGAAAATAAATAATAAATTAAAAGAGATTTTGGAAATAAAGCCAGTTTTAATAATTCTAATCATTGCAATTATTCCGAGATTGATTTCCGCTATATTTGCTCAGGGCTATGCAATGCACGACGACCACTTTGGACCTATAGAGCAACCATTCCAGATAATTAACGACCCATCTTTTTGGGAAAATCGTGGCGAACCTCACGGACACAGCATCGTCTATCCAGCAATACATTATTATCTTTTTATCTTTCTGAATGCAATCGGGCTATCGCATCCACAAGATAAAATGTTAATAGTCCGTCTAATTCATTCCTTATATTCATTATTAATTGTATATTTTGGCTTTAAAATAACAAAAGAAATAGCAGATGAAAAAATAGCAAAGAAAGTCGGCTTATTACTCGGTCTTCTCTGGTTTCTACCTTTTATGAGCGTCCACAATTTAGTTGAAATGGTGTGCATTCCTCCCCTTATGGCTGGTTCATACTCATTAATCAAAGCAAATAAAACAAATAGAAGCTATATTTTCGCTGGAGTTATGTTCGCAATTGCATTCATCTTCCGACCTCAAACTCTTGTCTTTCCATTCAGTATCGCAATAATTTTACTTTTCCAAAAGCATTGGCGCGAATCAATCCTTATGTTACTTGCTCTGTTTGTATTTGCATTTTTAACTCAGGGTATCGTTGATTGGCTGGCTTGGGGCTATCCTTTTGCTGCATTTATTACATATTTAAATGTTGAAAATATATACGATTATGTTACAGGACCCTGGTATCAGTATATTATTTTAATTACTGGAGTTATAATTCCGCCAATCAGCTTTTTTATATACTACGGATTTATAAAAAACTGGAAAAAATCTCTGATTATTTTAATTCCTATTTTGTTGTTCTTTCTTTTTCATTCAATATATCCAAATAAACAAGAAAGATTTATACTTCCAATAGTTCCTCTATTAATTACTTTAGGTTTAAGTGGATGGGAAATTTATATTAGTAATTCAAGATTTTGGCTTAGACAAAAAAAATTACTCAAAGCTTTTTGGATTTGGTTCTGGGTAGTTAATTCCATATTACTTATTACATTTTCTACTACTTATTCGAAAAAGACAAGAGTTGAGCCCTTGGTCTACCTTTCCGATAAAAATGTTACAGGCATCATAGTCTCCTGTGGCAAAATACCGGATATCCAATTACCATTATTCTATTTGAATAAAATTGTACCAATATGAACAATAAATAGCGAAAGCCCTATTGATAGTATTTACAACAGGATAAAATGCTCCCAAAAAACAGAGGCTAACTACATAATATTTTATGGATTTGACGAATTAAAAAAGAGAGTTAAAGAATTCGAAAATAAATTTAATAAAACATTGCTTTTCGAGAAAGAATTTTCACCAAGCATAGTAGATGCTATACTATATCAAATGAATCCTATTGGCAACCGCAACGAAACAGCTATCGTCTTTTCCATAAAATAGAACTCCTTTACATAAAACAAAAATCCAATTTATACGTTTCGATAATTTTTGAAAAAGCAAGAAACAAAATGAAGCGTCCAGACTGGGATCAACTATATATTACACTATGCTATCTCGTTGGGATGAGAAGCAGAGATGAACACACACACGTAGGTTCGGTCATTGTTGATGCCGATAATGTTTTAGTCTCCACAGGATACAACTCGCTACCAAGAAGCATAGAAATTGATAAAGAAGGTAAAAGAACTTCCAGAGAAGGTGGCGAAAAATATTACTGGATGGAACACGCAGAACGAAACGCTATTTATAATGCAGCTCGCAGAGGCACTGTCCTCAAAGGGTGCAAAATTTTTGTCCCCTGGACTCCCTGCTGCGATTGCGCAAGAGGCATTATACAAACAGGAATAAGCGAAGTCATCATTCACAAAAATGGCCAAGATTTCTACGACCAAAATACAAATGGAAAATGGATTGAGTCCCACAAAAGAACTCTCGATATGCTCAATGAAGCCGGCGTTAAAGTTAGGTATGTTTCCTGCAAGGTCGTCGTTCCCGAAATATTTATGAACGGTGTTATTTGCTCATATGTGGAATTTTTAAATAATGATAGATAAAAATGAACTTTAGATACAAATTAACGAATTTCGAATGGGATACTTTAGCGCTTACTCCTTTATGGATATTTCCCACTATGGCATTAGCTGATGGAAAATTTGATGAGAAAGAAAAAAATGCACTCTTCATTATATCAAAAAATATCAATAAATTCAACAATACCCTACTGCAAGAAATATTTGATTATTATAACAATAATTTCGATTCAATTCTTTCAAAGTTCTATGAAGATAATAGAAATATAAAAAAAGGACTTAAAGACGTTGCAGATATTCTTGAAACAAAAGTTCCTACTGATATTGCTACAAATTTCAAAAAAATTATGATTGCAATTGCCTATTATATTGCAAATGCTTCTGGAGATGAATTTACTGGCAAGGTTAGTCCTCGAGAAAGAAAAACTTTAGTGGAATTAGCGAATTCTCTTAAATTCAATATCTTACACTTCGAAGAAAAACCTACTCTGTATGATATTATTACTCTGTTAGAAAAATAATATACTTTTTGTGAAAATCAATGGAAACAATAAAAAAAATATTAAATAATAAATGGCTTAGCTTGATAATAAGAATAATAGCAGGGTGCATATTTATTTTCTTCTCACTCGACAAAATATCAGAACCCTTAAAATTCGCTCAGGATATTACTCGCTATCAACTTCTACCACAACTATTTATCAATGTTCTTGCAGTAATAATTCCCTGGATTGAGCTTATCGTTGGGATATTTTTAATTGCCGGTATCCGCCTTCGCGCTACTGCTACTCTCTACAATATCCTGATGCTTGTTTTTACCTCTGCTGTTATATCTGCAATTGCTCGTGGATTAAGCATTGACGATTGTGGATGCTCTGCTCATACAACTCCTGCTGATTGGTGGAAAGTCTTAGAAAACTCAATTATGTTATTATTAGGCATATACATCATGCTCTTTCCAGTCAATAAGTTTTCTATTGAGAATTTGGCAATTAAAGATTACATAAATACAAATGTTGCAAAAAGTTAAGCTACTATCGAAATCAATATCCACATCAATTCTTGAAATAGTTGCACCCCGTCATTGCGAAATCTGTGACGATTATATTGGCACAAAACCACGACAATTCGAGTTTATCTGCGACAAATGTGTCGCTATGTTTCCCATTGCTCCTCCACCTACAGAAGTATATAATCGCTTTATAACTAATTTCAAACCGAATAACCTCGCAATTGATAAAGCTATTGCTCTTATGTCATTGTCAGAAGATGATAAATTCATAAAAATCATATATTCTCTTAAATACGACGGTTTTAGAAGGGTCGGCATTGAATTAGGTCGAGAACTTGGACGCTTTTTAATAAAAAACAATATGACTGATTACGATTTTTTAGTGCCTATCCCAATCCACCACGCAAGAAAACGCGAACGTGGTTTTAATCAATCTGAATTCATTTGTAAAGGCATAAATCTGGTAACCCATATACCAATAAATACAAAACTATTAAAGAGAACCAAATACACACAAAGTCAAACTCTACTTACAAAAGAAGAAAGGAAAACTAACATACAAAATGTTTTCTCTCTGTTTATCCCATCTACTAAATTAGATGGGATGACCTTCCTCCTTGTAGATGACGTCCTAACTACTGGCTCAACAATAAATTCCGCCGGCTCTGTATTAAAGAATCATGGCGCAAAAAATGTCGCTTCTGCAACTTTAGCAATTGCTTAACCTTTTCCTATTTTATACAATTAAAAACAAAAAAAATCAACCGAAAGAATTACCCCTCGGTTGATTTCCACATTACTTCTTATTGCAAAATCAATTACTTAACCACAGTTATTAAATTTGTCTTTTGAAAATCTTTATGTTGTATTGTCCAGTAGTAAGCCCCAGAAGATAATTGACTTATATCGAATAGAATTGCATTCTTCCCTGCTGGAACGTAATTGTTCTCCAACACTTTTGCAACTTCCTTTCCATTTACGTCATAGATAGTTATATTCACATTTTCCAGATCATAATCATTGCTAAAGAAGAAGGTTACGTAGTGATTTGCAGGATTAGGATAAGACACACAATTATAGATTTTGCCAATATTTGCATCTTGGTTATCAATCACACTTGTAGGAATATTCACTTCGCCACTTGAGATAATATCACCTTGATCGTTATATGTCCTAAACAATAAAGCCAGTTTATTCTCTCCGCTGGTTCTTACTGTAACATAAATAGGTTTAATTGTTTCGCCTTGTCCGAGAGAAGAAACTTCTGCATTCCACACTGGTTCTGGCATAGCTTCTAACTCATTATTTAAATTATACAAACCTATTAAAGCTAAATTATTTAGGGCATCTGAACCAACAGCTAAAATCTTATCATTTTCTTTCGGTCGAAGTTCTATCCTGCTTATACTTTCCTTTCCCAAATTCATATTCTTTACGCTTAATCCAAACGTAAAGATGTTGTTCAAAATAGCATCCGCATCTTTTTCTAATATGTCCCCTCCTGCATTCGGTGTTCGTGCTATTACTACATCGGAAATCGGAATTGTATCAAGCTCAAAATCTTTAAATACTGTGCTTACTATTATTTGATTTGGAATTAATAAGTAGCTCGAAGGATTGTCATAAGTCAATTCGAACTGAGCTACCTCTTCTGGTTTGATATTAACGCTAAGATAAGCTTTGCCATTTATTATTGTCGCAGTTTTTCCAGAATTTTTATCCTTCAGCATTGTAATATTAACATTTGTATCAGGTTCAAGAGCTATCTTAGTTATAGTATAGGGATATTCCATATCTTTTGTAGATAGATTTGCTACATATAAAGTTCCTTCTGTAGCTGTCTTCATTTCTATCTTAGAGAACTTATCTTCGTTTTCCTGTATCGAATTATTTAAAATCTTATCACTTGATTTCTCGATTTTGGTTTCCCAAGGACTTAAAATATGTCGGCGTCGGATGTAATAATCTTCTAATGTATCGCAAGTGCAACAAGATGTATCTGTAATTGCGTATCTTATACCAAATTTTAGAACGTCTCCACGATAAGGGACATTAGGGAATCTGATTTTTATCCCATATCCACAACCCATTAAAATACCTGGAGAAGAGAAATTATCATATCCGCCCCAAATAACTTCTCGGCTAAATGAATATCTTGTTTGGAAAGTACTTAGCATTATTCCCGGTATTCCACAAAGTGGACTTGATGCAGCTGGTGGCATCCAAAGCGCCAAATTCCCTCTTGCATTAGTAAAATCGCTATAAACACGTGGATTGAGAATATCCCTATAAGCATATACTAAAGTCGCAGATGCTCTTATTATCGGTCCCGGCAATGCAGTCATATTTCCTAAAAGTAAAACATCTGTATTATTTATTTGGAATACATTCCCCATGACTGCAATTGTTTTGAATCTACTGCAGCAATCTCCACAAGATAATGGAATTGTATCCCAACAAATTGTATAGTTGGAGCTATCTGAAGAATAAGCAATTATAACATTGAAGCTTGGAATTCCTCCTGAATTAAAACATAATGAGAAAGCATGGCTTCCTGCTGGAAATACAAAACCAGGACAATTCCATCCTTGAACAGTGCCTCCCCAAGGAAATATTGGTGTTCCCCAACCTGTCGGTCCTGTGCCTCCCGTAAAAGTAACGCTTGGATTAGATGTAGTAAATGTGACTTTATTTATCGATGGTATGCTGATTGGCGAAGATATTATTATATTATAACAGCAAGGATCGTTCGGCGTTGGTTCAACCCTTCTTATTGTTACTCTTATCGAATCGCAAGGAGACCCTGGGTGTTCATTATAGCAGCATTCAAGGGGTGCCGAATTTCCCAAAGGCATCTGTGAAGCAAAGCTACAACTTCTAACACTACCATTGAGCCCTCCTTTTAAATCTGTAAGCAAAGTACCTGGAAATCTATCAGTGTTAAGTACTGGGTAGTATGCCGACATACTTAGCGGAGGCGTAAATGGTGTACAAGGAGTTGACCAGAAGCAACTTCTTGCTTCTGCCTCGATTTCGGTTTGTGTTTTTGGCTTGCTCCAGAACCTCACTTCATCAATATAACCTTTAAATTGTGAATGTGAGACAGAAGATGTATCAGCTGATATACCCCACCTTCCTAATCTTGGCATTGTATTGCCTGTAATTGGAACAATCGATCCCGTTCCACTTGTTGATGCTACTAATGTCAGTGTGCCTGAAACCATTTTGTATAAGTACAAGTCCAATCTTGAATTTGCACCTCCTAACATATTACAAGCTCCAGCAACAAAATACCAGTCATTTGGCATAATATTATTAATAGAAGCAGGAATATTGACAGAGCGATTGTTAACTTGAAAAACTAAACTATTTTTTGGAATTGCTTGACCACCAAACCCAATGGAAGCATCCAGTCCTGGCGTTGGATTGTTCTGATCTACTGAAATTAGCATTTGTTCGTATCCGTTACCTGTTGGAGGAAGCGCTAGATCCAATTTGAACCAAAGTTCCCAAGTGAAAGAACCTCCACCGTTCATATAAACACTACTTGGAGGTAAGTCAACAAAGCTTCCAGTAGAAGACGAATCATAACCAATGTGAATTGATGTGCAAGGTTGACTATCAATGCAACATCTTAGCGTGTCAGTTCCCCAACATAAAGGATCTCCTTTATATGTTTTCCATTCAATTATGAACATTCGCCCCTGTGGATTATTTACACAAAATGATAGGGTTTCAACTAAATCACCAACATTATACCCCATAGCTCCAGTATATGAGACCTGCAATGGATTATCAATAGTACCAGACCAATTGTGTGGGGGTCCTGCAGCTGTTCCACTTGTTCCAACGCTTGAAAATACTACAGAATTATCCGTTGGCGAAATTATTCTTAGTTTTACAGCGGTTAATGTAGAGCCAGATGACCAAGGGGGTGTGCCGTGAGTAAATGAAAAATTATAACAGCAATTTCCTTCAGAATTGAAGTTTATGTCCGGACAGCCACTTTCAATGCAGCAACAACTGAGTGGTGCTGCTTTATCTGTTGGAGGAGCGCTTTCAAAAGTGCAACTTGTAATTGCCCCACTTAGTGCAGAAACCATTTCTTGCAAAGTTGTGCCGGGTGTTCTATCGGTATTTAAAACTGGGTAATAAACAGAAAGATTTGCTGGCGGAGTAAAGGTTCCACTACTATTAGGGTCATAAATACAAGTTTTTGCGTGGCTACTTATAATAGAAAAGCTTAATGCCGTGCTCCATATTCGGATTTCATCTAACTGCCCATCAAATTGAGAGTGGGAATATGCTCCAGGATTAGTCGTCATACCCCATTTACCTAACCGAGGTGTACAAGCAATTGAAATAGTATTAACTGCTGAACTATCTAATGCTTGCCCAATGAAGACAAGAGAATTGCAATCCCCTCTCCAAAGGTAAAGTCTTAGACCTGTAAATGGATTGCATACGCCTGCTACGAAATACCAATTATTTGGAACTATACTATGAGTAGTAGCAGGAATATTAACAGAGCGATCGTTAACTCTAAAAACTAAACTACTTTTTGGAATGCTTGGCTCTCCAAATCCTATGAAAGCATCTTGACTGACAGAGGGATTATTGGCATCAATAGAAAACATCATTTGGTGGTAGCCTATTCCTGTAGTAGGTAGGGCGCTGTTGATTTTAAACCAAAACTCCCAAGTGAACGCCCCTCCACTATTCATATAAATAGTGCTGCTTGGTAAGTCAACGAAACTATTAGGATTTAGCGAATCAACCTTAAACTTGATAGAAGTGCAAGGTTCTACTGCAAAAAGAGCATTGCTAAGGAAAGCTAATGCTAATGCGATGAGTATTAATTTGGTCTTCATTTGACATCTTCCTTTTATTTTAATAAAAAATACTTTCCATATTATCTTCTTTCCAAATGCAATGCCATTCTTTTTAATATAAAATTATGAATGAGAAATATGTATAATTTCAACAAAAAAAGCAAAGCTATATTAATATAGAATTATTTGAAAATAAATAGCTTATACAATAATCCAAGATACTACTGTAAAAATAAATTTTCAGGTTTAATGATTATCTCGATTTTAAAATGAAAGGGGAAAAAAGTAATCAAAGAGGGGAAAATTTTCCTACATTCCAAGTCTTTCTAATGCTTTTCTAAAAGTGCTTTTTTCAATTTTCAAAATTCTTGCTGTTTCTGCTTTATTTCCTTGGCATTCTTCGAGAAAATACTTATACATTTTTTGTTTCAAATTCTCGATAAAAACTTCTGCTCCTTTGTCTAAGATTTCGTCTTTGAATGATAATATAAAGTTAAGAATTTCTTCTTGAGAAGCTTCTTTAATTATATTAGATTGTATATTAGATTGATTTTTTAAGAAATCAATAATTGTTTTACAACTGATTTCTTCATCTTTGCTTGCTAAAAAAATTCTTCTAACAAAACTTCTTAATTCTCTAACATTACCTTCCCAATGCATCTTGGACATATATTCAAGAGCATCATTTGTAAAAAATAATTTATAATTATTCTGGTTAAGTTGTTTTTCCTGCAAAAGGAAGTAATTGGCAAGCAAGGGAATATCTTCTTTCCTTTCGTTAAGCGAGGGAATATAGAGAATTCCAGCTTCGAACCTAAATACAAGGTCTTGCCTCATAACCCCAGGATTTTTTGTACTAATTTTTCTATTCGTGCTTGCTATTATTCTTGTTTTCACAGGTTCAGACGTTCCTCCTACTGGAGAAAATTCGCCTGGGTCTAATGCTCGGAGTAGCTTTACTTGAAGAGTTGTATTAGCTTCGGAAATTTCATCAAGATACAAGCTCCCTTTTTCTGCTAATTTGAATATGCCTGGTTTATCTTTGATAGCTCCAGTAAATGCCCCTTTTACATGTCCAAAAAGCTCGCTTTCCGCTAAGGTATCCACTATAGTTCCACAATTAACCGCTAAAAACACCTCTTCTTTTCTTTTACTCAACAAATGGATTGCTTTAGCTACCAATTCCTTGCCCGTTCCTGTTTCTCCAACAAGAAGGACTGGATAATCTGTCGCTGCTATTCGTTCAATCGCTTTGCAAAGATTTTGTATTGCTGGACTTGCTCCTATAAACCCAAATCTATTCCTTACCTCTTCACTTTTAAAGAAATCATTTTCTTTAACTTCATAAGATTTTATTGCTTGATTGATTTTTTCTATAATTAAATCAATCTTATCGCTTTTCTGAATAAAATTTACGGCATTATTTTTGATAGCTTCTACAACAATGGATGTTAAATTATCTTGGACGCCAGTCATGAGTATTGCGGGGACTTCTGGTGCTATTGACGGTAAAAGTTTGATAAAATCTAACCCATTGATTTCTGGCATATTAAAGTCCACAAGAATTATATCTGGTTTGACTTCTCCAAGTCGTTTTATTGCTTCTTTTGCAGTCTCGAAAGTTTCTGTTATAAATCCTGCTTTTACAAGGTCATTTGCTAAAAAGGCTAAGGTTTCTGGCCAATCATCTATTATGTATATTTTTTTCTTTTCTTTCATTTAAAATTATTATGATTTTATGTTCGTAAAATTAAGAAATAATACAATAACTTCAAAAAAATTCATATACTTTTTGTTTATTATTTGGCTATTTTCCATTTCTATAACTACACACATATTTTCTCAAAACTGGATTATTAAAAATTATTCTGAAGCTGATGGATTTCCCTCATCTGTCATCTTTTGCTTAACCAGAGATGCAAACGGAATGCTCTGGATTGGCCACGATAAGGGTTTATCAAGATTTGATGGATACAATTGGACACATTATACTGAAGCCGATGGATTAAGTGTCCCAATTCTAAGCATTTGCATTAACAAAGAAACAGTTTGGGTTGGCTCAACAAACGGCTTGTTTTATAGTCAAATAAAAAATGAAAGGAACGAAAAGCTCATATTTAAAAAATTTGAAGCTTTTAATATGATGACAATTCCTCAGCTTCTTTCTATTGATGACAGAATTTATATTTCAGCTTATTTGGGAAATTTAGATTTAAATATAAATGGTGCTCTTCTATATTTTATAAAAAATGAGAATAATTGTTTTACTCTGGATTCTCTTGTGTTTATTTCTGAATATAAAAGCTATGCTGTTGGTGCTTTTAATATTAGAAATGACACTCTCGTTTTAGCCAATGAATATTATATCAAAGCTTTGATAAACAAAAACAATACTAACTGCAAAGTTATTCAATGCTTGAAATTTCCTATAGAATTATCTTTTGAGACAATAATGAGTATAGATTTTAATAATAATAAAAGCTATATCTCCAGCAATAAAGGATTATACGAAGTAATTGATAATAAAATTAATAGGATATCTAATCAGACTTGCCATTTTCTTTTTGTTCACAAAGATCAATTATGGGTTGCTTATCCCGCTGAAGGAATTTTTATATATAAGATTCCTTCAATGCAACTCGAAAAGAAAATCACAATCCATAATGGATTAATTCATTCATTTATTCATAACAGCTACTTCTTTGATAGAGATTCTTCCTTATGGATTCCTTCAAGATGCGGTTTATCCCATCTATTATCTTTCAAGTCATTTATATATTTCGATAAAATTCCGGTTCATTCTTTTTTAGATATTGGCAATAAAGTTTTAGTAGGCAATGAAAATCGTCTCTCCATTATAGAAAATGAAAAAATAAATAATATTAAATTGCCTTTTGAAAACGTTTTCTCTCATATCGTCTCAATTAATCTCTTCAATAATTATGTTTTCTTTAACAACGGAAGATACTTATACTCATTTAATGCTAATAAAAAGATTGACTTAAAACATATTAAAACTTGGATGTTGCCCGGTAGAACCCCTTTTAGGAATTCTATCTTATTAAATAAAGATGAAATGCTAATCGCTATGGGAAGAGGATTAGCTCTGTTCAATCTAAAAAATATAAACAAACCAAAGTATTTTTTTGATAGCTCTGGACGATATGGAACATATAAAGGACAAGTTGGGCTACCTTCCAACTATGTCTTCTGCCTAAAAAAAACTAATGATGGTGCAATCATAGGGACTCGCTCTGGCATTGCTTTTTTTGATGAAAAAAATAAAACTATTTTCATTCCTGAAATAAAAGATTCAATTATAAAAAAATTAAGTGTCTACGATATTTATATTAATGGAAATGATACTTTATTAGCAACAAATAAAGGACTTTTTAATTTATACAAAAATACACTATATAAAATTCCCCTAAAAATGCTAGATATAGAGGTTAATTGCATACAAATCAAAGACAGCAATATCTATCTTGGAACTACTGAAGGATTAATTATTCTTAACTCTGAATATAAAATCTTCAAGATTATCAACGACTTCAATGGGCTTCCTCATAGAAATATCTCTAACATTTATTTTGATAATTCCGGCAATCTATGGATTGGAACCCCTTCCGGATGCTTATTCATTGATAGAGAAGAAATAACCAAGAAATTGCTACCCGATAAACTCTATATACATAAAATACAAGAAGGAGAAAAAGTATTATTCATAAATTATCTGCCTTCTGTCGTTCCAAGTCCAAAACAAATATATTTAGAAAAAACGATTACTAATTTAAAGATTTTCTGCAGTTCTGATTTCATTCTTGCAAACGAAAGCATCAAATATATTTTTACATTCATACATAATAGTGATACAAGCATTTACACATCCAATCAGCCATATTTTGAAACACCTATAATGACAAGCGGCAACTATGAGGTTAATATCAAGATATTAGCACAGGACAGTAGTTCAAGTAATGTAGAATCATTGAGAATCATCGTTCCTACTCCTTTCTATTTCAGATGGTATTCTATCGTTTTATATATAGTCATATTACTTGTTCTGATTTATTTTTCTGTTCATTTAAGGACAAGGAGCATAATAAAAAGGAACATTATGCTACAAAATGAGATTGAATTGAGAACAAAAGATATTCGGGCTCAAATGCTTGAAATAGAAGAACTTTCTCGAGTAAGAAATGTATTTATTAATTTCTTTGCACACGACTTGACAAACTCTATTGCAAATCTTCGTAGAGGCTACGATCTCATTATAAAAGGTACAAGTCCTGATGAAATTATTGGCAAGCACAGTCTAAAAACATATATTAACATTAGTTTTTCGAGAATTAACGACCTTATAAAGCAAGTCCTTATGCTTGGACGTATTGAAGCTGATAGAATTGAGATTAGTAAAGATTGGTTTGATGTTCACTCCATTATTCATAAGCTTATTCAAAATATGGCTTTCCAATCTAATGCAAAGAATATTCAAATAAAATTAGATTTAACAGAACAAGCTGAGATTTATAACGATAAAAATCTTATCGAATCTGTATTCGAAAATATACTAAGCAATGCTTTAAAATATTCTCCTCATAACTCTGAAATTCTAATCAAGTCTTATCATTCAAATGACGATATTGTTTTCGAATTCATTGACCAAGGTCCCGGTTTTAAGCCAAGCGATTTCCCCTCTATGTACAAGCTATTTCAAAAACTTAGCGCCAAACCAACTGGCGGCGAATCTTCTACTGGGCTCGGCTTATGGATTGCCAAGTCTTTACTCTCCCTTATAGGTGGTTCCATTGAGATTACGAACATTGAACCTCATGGTGCTAAAGTTCAAATCAAGATAAATAAATCATAAATTATTATAATTTGTTTTAACCTGCGTTTCGACATTATACTTTTTTGGCTTACCCGCTAACATTAATTTTTCCTGACCAACTTCTACCATTTGCTTGAATTATAAAGAAATAGACCCCGCTTTTTAGATTAGGGGTTATTTTCTTTTCTCCCGCCATCGTCAATATTACATTATTTTCTTGATACACAATTCTTCCAAGAATATCAACTATTTTTATATCAGCACCATTTAAAAAATTGGTTTGTGTAGAATGAAATCTAATAAATAAATCATTCAAAATTGGATTCGGGTAAATTTCGAAAGCAAGCTCTATATTTTTCTCTTCCTTAACATCTGAGGGTAACAGATTCGTTTTCCAAATACCTCTTCCGTAAGTTGCTGCAAATAGTTCACCAGTAGATTGTTGAATAAGCAATTTATTTACAATGCAATTAGGTAGATTATCGCTATAAGATTCCCATTTAGCTAAAGAATCATCAGTATAATATACCCCTCTATTTGTTCCAACATACAAAATATTCCTCTGGCTCTGGGGTTGATGCGCTATCGTTCTGATGAGTATTGAACTCGGCATAGGTTTCGATATATCGCCCCAAGACATTCCCCCATCATAAGAAACATAAGTATTTATATTTGTGTAATAAGAATAAACTACAGCCCACATTTTATTAGGATTGTAATAATCATATTCTATTCCAACAATATTTAAAGAGTCAAGAGGAAGACCTACAGTAGACTTATACCAATTAGCACCTCTATCTTTTGTTATCCATAATTCTCCTGGCAATCGAACATAAGTCTTTAAGGAATCATTATAATACGTATAGGCATCTTTGTAAATAGAAATATAATCAGAATTTACAGGATGAATTTTAATTATTGACAAAGAATTTTGATTTGCTGGTTTATCTGGTAAAGTATCTAAACTAAAAGCTTTCTCCCAGTGATATCCGCCATCATTCGAGCGCCATAAGTTTCTAAATCCCATATAGATAACCTCAGAATTTACAGGGTCCATAGCTACTGGAGTAACCCAATTGCCCCTCTCTTTATGGAAATTAGTAATAGTATCGTTAAGTCGTGTTTCTAAAGTTTTTCCTGCATCATAAGACTTGCATAGCGTTCCAAATTGCCATACTCCATATATAATTTCGGGATTATCATTATCAATCATAGTTTCCATTCCGTCATAATTTGGGATGTAGTTCGTCCAATCGCCTTTATTATAATAGAAGCAGGAATTATCCTGACTACCACCAGCAAGCACATCTATCGTATTCTTGCATAAGCTCATTCTATAAAATTCAGTTATAGCAAGTCCATCGCTAAGATTTTCCCATTTTGTTGGAAATTTAAAATCCGGATGCCCCGGCTTTGCATCTTCAGTGTATTTGTCAACCCATTCATTTATCCAGTCCTTAGATCCAGCTATAATTGCCTCTGTTCTATATACACCCCCATCGTTACACCAATAAAAACATTTATCCAATGGATTAAAAGCAGAATAATGCTGATCGGCGTGAGTGCTTTCTCCAAAACAATATACCCAAAAGCTCACTATCTCCCAATCACTTCCTTCGTTCTCTGAAGCCCAAATATTAACACCACCGACATACACTTTCTTTTTATCATAAGGGTCAGGCATTAGAACTAAATCATACCATCCCTGCCCATACCTATCGTTTGCATCTCCTCCCCAAGCTCCTAATATATTAGTTGATGAATCTCCATAGACCTTCATTTGCCATGTATTCCCAGCATCTGTGGAATTATAGAAACTATGCAACCCGTTTGTTTTGCCTTTAACTGCTAACAAATATAGATAATTCGTGTCAGCAGGTGAAATAGCTATGTCAATTCGAGATATTTCACCTTTAGGAACCATCCCAGTTTCAAGAGCAATCCAAGTTTCACCAAAATCTGTTGATTTTAGAACTCCAGAGCTACCTTGTCCCCACACTTCACCTACTGCTGCATATAGCGTCATAGGGTTATAAGGATTCATTTCCAAATCCATTACTATTGAATCGCATACATATTGCCAATTATTCCCAGCGTCGAGAGACTTCCAAATACCTCGTTTGCCAGCTGCTATAATTTGGTCGCTATGTTGTGGATTTACTAATACCTTCCTTATCAATGAATTACGAAAATTTTGATCCTTAATCAATCCTGTCAGTGTCCAGCTATTGCCTCCATCTGTTGATTTTATCACTCCCAAAGCATTCCACGCTGTCAGTGTCCCTGTATCAAAGTCCCCTGTTGCTGCATAAATTACATCAGGATTATTCGGATCCACACATATATGACTTACAGCAAGCGTCGGCAGATTATCTGTCTGAGGAAACCAACTCTTGCCATAATCTTCCGTTTTCCAGATACCTCCTCCGGGAGTTCCAATCCAAAATATATTCTTGTTTTGTGGATGAAATGCTATGCAATTGACCCTCCCCATCGAATAGCAAGAGCGGGGCTCATATGATATCGGCATATTTATCGGACCTACAGGTACCCAGTTGCTATTGGAAAGCTCTCTGTCACGCTTCGATTCATATACCTTATCCATAAACTCTGCATTATCCATCTCATAATACTTAAAGCTACCATCTCGATTTACATCCAATCTATTGTTCCATAACCACCTATTCATCCAACTATTTGCCGGCTTAAAAGCATTTTCTTTTGATTCTAAAAACTTCTCGTATTGCTGCTTTATAAAAAAATAATCCTTCTCTTCCCAAGCCCCCTTGTCTTTATTCGCAACTATTTGAGAATAAATGCTATTAGTTAAAAATATGATGAATATCAAAACTAATGTATAAAGATAAACTTTACTTTTAAATAATATTGTTTCCATTACTTTTTTCTTTCAATTTATTTACCAAAAACAAAACTAAATTAAAGAAAAAAAAGCAATTTGCAATAATATATTAAAGAAAAAAATTCAATTCTAATTTTCTCTATATTATTTCAACACAAAAATTTGTTCTATTTTACTGATATAAATAGACTTATTTCCTAATAAAAGTCCTCAATATTAACAAATATCACACAACGACAAAGAGACATTACCTTAAAAGCATAATTGGCAATGTTTCTGTGGTATATTGCCCTCTATTATTAGTATAAGTCAATTTCAGATAATAAAAACCTGACGGGAGAGAATTGCCATAATCATCGCTTCCTTTCCAAACAAAAGAACATAAATCTTGCGATTTTTCAATTATCGAAAAGACTTTCATTCCTTTGATATTATAGATATTTACATCCAGAAGAGAATTTCCATTCGGAATAAAACTAATATAGCATTCAGAATTACAAGGATTAGGGCTAACAAATATTAATGGCTTATTCTCAACTGTTTGCTCTTCTATCCCAACAGGACGAGAACCTATTGCAAACCATTTAGGAATGGCAACATTAGATACTATCGGCTTTGCTTCGCCAGTGCTATTTATCTTACTATTATCCAGCTGGCATGCGTAAACATAGTATTTTCCATCACTTTTATTATATAATTGAAACGATAAATACTTGCCATCAACGGAATAATTTGGATTGCCTGCACTAAATTGATTATACTGAACATCCAAAATATGCCCTACATCACCAGAGAACAAATTAGCCGCAAGGATTTTCCCTTCTTGTGTATTCTGGTTATAATAGTCAAATGCAAAAATGTATTCATTATTCTTTGAAAACGATGGATCGCCAACGTGTTCGCCACTATTTAAAGGTGGAAATACTCTTAATATAACCCCTTTTGTTACATCAATTATATTCACATCCCAGTATGTTGACTCATTGCCTTGAAGGTCAATTGAATAGTTCAGTGCATCATATATCAACATATTGCTTTTAACGTTCCAGGAAATTGACTTCGGATAAAGTGGCGTTTTATACAATTCTTTTTCCCCAGTATTAGGAATATAAAGTTCTACAGCTACATAATTTTTATTGATAATATCAAAAATATAAATTTTGGGTTCTTCGTAAATTGAAATTGCAGCGACATATTTTCCATCGGGCGATATATCAATAGAAGCCCATTCACCTGTCGAGCTAAAGTAATCCTCTCCTGTTCCATTACTTTTAATATACTTAACATAATTTTCAGAGTCAATAAAAAGAATGAAATCCCCTTTGTCTGGTACTGTTATAATGCCATTTGTTTCCGTATAAGCTTGTGTAGAAGTGAGCTGAACAATATCGGTATTGGGATTGTTGATAACAGGCTTAAACATCCATAATGAGTAATCAACTGAATTTATTCCAGCAATCCATTCCTGTCCGCTTACCGGCGGAACATCAGGATTTGGCTTTGAGCCACCTCCATCGGTAATCCCGACTTGGTCAAAAGCTTGCTTTACTGCATTAACTTCCGCTGAATTATTTCCATAAAGCTCTTCTGCCGATTTTACACAAGCAAGACGGAAATCTATGAATTTAGCTTCTTTATTAATGTATTTTCGGGACAAAACTCTATAGTATATCTTTTCTAATTTTTCTCTTGTTATTGCTGTCCCTATTAAGTAAGTAGCCCTATTAATTATCCCACAATTATAATGAACTCCACCGTTATCTTGCTCGAGAGGCAAATCATAGTACTCGCTCATATGAGCAGGAAGCCAAATATAATCGCCCTTAGTCCCTCCATTATGGGGATTTTGCATATCCCTTACGCAACCTGTAGGAAAAAAAGATTTTTTGGCTATGTCTTCTCCCATAAGCCAGTTTTTTCGGTCAACCATTGCTCCGCCCCAGTCTGCAAAACCCTCATTTAAAGCCCCTGATTGATACTTATATACTAAATCCACAGTAAAAGTAACAACGCCATGAGTAAATTCATGTGCAACAAAATCCAATGCTCCTGGCCAAGGCGTTGTCGTTTGCCCTCCATCGCCAAGTGTTACGAATTTTCCGTTCCACCAAGCATTGTCTATTGTTTCCCCATTTTGTGTCGCGTGAAGAACAGTTATCATATCCATCCCGGCATCGTCAAGGGAGTTGCGTCCGTGTGTATTCTTATAATATTCATAAATTAACCCTGTATAATAATGACTCGAGACCGATGCTTTATCCTGCCATTCATTATTTGAAGACGAAAATGGCTTTGGTGACCAAGCTTTTTCGTAATCTCCATTATTATTCGTATATGTTATTATCATCCCATCTGCATTCGGAATTGTTCCCCTAAACATTGACCTCGATACATCCCACATATAATATGCTCCTTGGTATTGATATGTGTTTATTGTCCTTGATGTATTCGATAAATCTTGAGCTGTTGCTGTCTTTGGTCCATCAGAAGGAGAATTATTATATTTTTCAAGTACTTCGCCTGTTTGAGCATCTATAAAATATTGCCAACGATGTATTATATTTGGTCTTATTTCTATAAACCATGAAAGGCGTGCTTCTCCTGTTTTTGGGTGTATCCATATACATTTGTATGCTTCTGGATTATAATAGTTTAGTAACCTTTTTTCATTGTCAGATAATTCAACTATTTTGCTTATTTTGCTTAAATCCGAAATCGCTATAGACATAGAACTCGATGCTGAAATCGTTTCACTTGTTAACACATTTTTCGGTGTGGGGACGTATGCCGAATTGATTAAATAGACATTATTATTTTTATCTAAATGTATTGTCAATTCCTTACCCCAAACAGGTAAGCCCTCAAAGTATTGCTGATATACAATATGTCGATTGCCCTCATTATCGAAAGATTCTTTTATCGGCTTAAGCTCTTGAAGGGGTTCTTCAAGCTGGAAAAAGCTCTTATTTTCTTGTATAAATTCCAAACCTATCTGTTTTGCAAGCATTTTGTCTTTACTTACTTCCTTCTGTTGTGGCTTTAACGAAGATACAAATCGCGGTGTACCATTGTCCGATTTATATACTTTAGCTCCTCGAAACACTTCCCCAACTTCCGAAGTATTTAAAGCAGGAAATAGTGGATTTGGGCTTATTATAAACTTATTTGGGAGTGGTTCAGATTTTGTAGTAGAATATAATTCCGGATGATTCGCTTTCAAAGTGCTGGAAAGCTTTTCCGAAAAACTCTCAAGAGCTGAATTTGATACCGTCCCTTTCGGTTTTATATTGTTCTTATCAAAGCTCTTGTTCAAATTAATGCCCTGGCTTTGCAAATTAGAAAAGGGCGTAAGAATTACAAATATTGTAAAGAAAAAAGCTAAGATTTTGCTATACTTTTTCATTTTTTTACTCCATTATTAAAAATTATTTATTTTTTATTTTCCTTTTTTTCTAAAATTTCATAAATAAAGTTATATAATTCATTGAATTTAGAAGATACACTGTCTGTTGGATTATTTCCCCAGATAATTGTATTTTTCTTGCCATCATATCCAATACTTATAATCTTAGACATATTACCCGGCTCTTTGAAAAGCGTTTCGAGGAGATTCTTTTGCTTAATACTTGTCCAAATTGATTTTATCCTATCTTTTGGTAATTTCTGATACTCCATAGGATTTTCATCTTGTTGTCTTCCCTGCCACTTAAAAACAGTTCCATTAGAGTCGAGTAGATAACCACTCCACATCCCTGTTGCTCCTCCTCCGCTACCAACACTTACAAAAAAGTCTTTAGGATAATTATCGCAGCTTTTACAACCCATAAAAATTATAAATATTATAGTCAATAAAAAAGCAATTATTATTTTCATAAAATACCATCTACATTAATAAAAAGTCAAATTCAAAATACAATTTTTTTCAATATAATGAAATATATTAAATATATAACTAAAATATCTTTATATTTAAGAATTTTTTTGCATTAATAATCATAATTATTCGTTACTGCAATTTTATCTTTGAGATAATTATTTAATTTATTAAGAACTTAAAGACAAGCTTGATATAATGAAAAAATTCTTAAAAAAAATTGAACTTTCTACTAAAAATATAATTAAAATTGCACTTAAAAATAAATTTAAGCCACAAATTATCGCCGAACCAACAAATTGCTTCAATGCTTCGAACGTAAAAAAAGTCCTTTTTCTAAGACACGACAGAATTGGCGATGTGCTTGTCTCAATACCTATTTTTCGCAATATTAAATCAAAATATCCTAATATTCAGTTCCATATTTTGTTGAGCCACAAGAATTTTCAACTAAAAGATTCGATAACAAAATACAGTACTAAATTCTATTGCTACAATAAAAAAATTCTTAGCACAATCAAAACAATTTCTAAAATAAGAAAGGAGCAATACGACTTAATTATTGACTTATTAGATAATGACTCAGCTACCTCAGACCTATTCTTAAAATTCTCTAAAGCAAAGAATTTGCTTGGCATTCAAAAGGAAAATCAATCCAATTACACCTATGTAGTCCCTCTTCTTAATAAACATAAATACCATATTGTAGAGAGAATTGCCCAACTGCTTCTGCCTTTCGATATTAATTTGTCCGACATAGACTTGTCGCTTGAATATGACTTAAACGATAAAGATATATTACTCGGGGAGGAAAGACTTGGCACAAAAACAAAAGAAATTCGGTTAGGGATAAACCTAAGTGGTTCAAGTCCTAACAAATACTGGGGGAAACAAAATAATATTGACTTTATAAAATACGTTGAACAAAACTATAATAATATAGAAATCATTATATTTTCTGTTATTAGCTTCAAAAGTCAAGCACTTGAAATCGCAGACAATACTAATGCTCGATTAGCTCCCAATCTGCCCACATTTAACGAATTTGCCTCAATGATCAAAACCTGCGACATAATTCTTACTCCCGATACTTCCGTCGTTCATCTCGCATCCGCCTGGAAAAAGCATTGCATCGCTTTATTTTCCCATATTCCGGGTAGAATTGCAATGCCTTGGCTGCCATACAAAACCCAATACATTGCAATAACCACAGAGTCAGAAGATTTCGCTTCAATTCCATTAAGCAAAGTAACCGAAGCATTCGATAAAATTTATTCTATATATATCAATCATCCTTGATTGAAAAATTCAAGGTATGGGTGTTTATAAGTAATTCATTTTTCCACAGACAAGAATGTCTGTGCTACCAAATGAAGAAGTAGAACAGACACCCCTGTCTGTTCAAAATGTTGTTAATTATAATGGTCAGACAAGGGTGTCCGACCTACTAATAGTCAGACGAGGGCGTCTGACCTACTAATTTCGGTAGGATAAGCATCCCTGCATGTTGTATATCAAAATTATTGCGAGCTGTCATTCCCGCATAAGCGGGAATGCAGTCTTATATAAACCTTATGGATTCACTCTTTCGTGGGAATGACATCAATGCAGACATTACGAGAGTTCCCAAGGAGTGTTCCCCTCTTTTAGAGGGGTCGGGGGTGTTCGCATTGCAAATCTACACCACCCTCGGCGAATACATTGTAACCGTAGGGGCAAGGCATGCCTTGCCCCTACAACGCATTGATATTTCCCATCTCCCTGTCGCCTTATATTTCATTCAAATAGAAAATTATACAGAAAAATTTATTGTGGTCAGATGAAATTTTTGTAATTAATTTAGATTAATTTTTGTAATTTAGATTTGTTATTACAATAATATTTTAAAACTTTGTTTAAACTTTTGTTATAGCCAATGGTAGAACAAAAATCGAAACAACAGATATTTTACAAAATGGAAAGTATTAAATTGAACGACATACTGCGATTTGACAACTTAAAATTAAAAAATGTTAAGATCCGTTTCAATTTAATGTTTCGTCAAAATTGGAATCCAATAGAGCTTTTTAAAAATGGCGACATATCAACAATGCTTGAAGGGCAATATTTTAACCATAAGAAAAAAAATTACAAATTAGAGCAAATTACGGTCGGATTTGTTAAAATTAAGCCGAACGAAGATTTTTGGTTGCTATTTCATATCGGACAAGTGACGAAGGATTTAAATAAATTGAATGGTGTTGGTTACGAGTATCAAGATTTGCCTGAATTTCAAAAATTCCTTGGACGGTTAATCATAAAATATAAGAACAAATCACAAACAATGATTCGTAATGCTGAATCTGTAATAAACGACTGTTACGTTTCGCAAATTTTGCCCGACACTTTTGACAACGATTTGTTCCCTGGTTATGAAAAAGTGAATATTTCCTGGGAAGAAATGAAACGAGTATTGGAGAAGGAAAGCTGGAAAACTGCCTTACAAAATCAAAAAGGGGTTTACCTGATTACTGACAAATCAAATGGAAAAATGTATGTTGGTTCGGCTTACGGTGAAAATATGATTTGGGGACGTTGGAAAGCTTATATCGAAACTGGACACGGTGGAAACGTAGGACTTCAAAAACTGACCTTTGACCATATAAAACAAAATTTCAAATACTCGATACTCGAAATTTTTAAATCAACAACAGACGACCAAATTATAATTGACAGAGAAAACTGGTGGAAAGAAGTTTTGCAGACCCGACAATTTGGATACAATGAAAATTAAAGAATGCGAAGAATCACTGGCTATAACAGCGTATTGCCGCAATTGGAGGTGACGTGCAAACTTGGAGCTTTGTGTCCCGAATGCTTTTGGGATTCAGTGCATATTGACAGTTTTGTGCTCCGAATTCCGCCACTGGGTAAAGAATGTTAGGGCGACCGGCCGCTCGCCCCTACAACGCATTGATATTTCCCATCTCCCTGTCGCCTTATATTTCATTCAAATAGAAAATTATACACAAAAATTTTATGGTGGTCAGATGAGAATTTTGTATTTTTATGCAGTTATTAAAATAATATTTGAAATTGAGTTTAAAATGTTGTTATAGGAAATTTTGCTTAAAGAGGTAAAATATGAATAAATCAGAACTCGGTTCAAAAACTGCAAATGGTGGGTTTTCAAATGAAAAAGCAATTTGTAAAAAGTTTAACGCTTGGAAAAAAGATGTAGAAGCACAGGAATGGCTGAAAATAATGGGATATGACATTAATAAACTTGAATCAGTAAAAGCAATTCAAGTTCCTACAAGAATAAAGAAAATTTGATGTCAACGAACAGGAGTATGAAAAATTTGTGAGATTTAAAAAGGCAGATGCTCAGATAAGAATTATCATAAAGATTGGAAATATACTAAAAATCGAAAATCTGTCATTAAAAAAAGCAAATTCAAACGCTGATTATAATCAAATAGACAAAAGAACAGTTGATAATTATCAACATATGTGGAATTTTGATAATGAAATCGCATTCTGGCTTAAACTTTTTACAGGTGAATTGAATCCTAAAGAATACTCGAGCAGAACAGGTATTAAAATATTTAGAGATAAAAGACGATTGTTCTTGAACGAAATGCCAGAAATTATCCAAGAGAATATTATTAGATTCTTTGAGAGAAACCGAATTATGATAATAAGCGATATAATCAAGGGGAAAGGTGGTTTATCTGCTAATTGGATGTTAGTTACAAGATTTAACAAAAAAGAAGCAACAACCACTTGGACACTTAGAGATATAAATGTTGCTATGAATTTCTTTGGAAGTGGTGATGTTTGCTTTTCACCGAAAGGTAATTTATATGTCGGAAAAATAACTATGCAAAGAAAAGGTGGAACTCCTGACCCAACAAAAATACAATTCAAGATAAAACCATGTCAGTTGTTCAATCCTGGAGAATGACAATGGAAGTAAACAAAATATATTTAGGTGACTGCATTGAAATAATGAAAACTTTACCCGATAATTCTATAGATTTAGTATTTGCTGACCCTCCTTTTAATATAGGGATAAAATATGATGTCCATAATGATAACATGCCATATGAAGAATATTATAACTGGTCAGAGAAATGGATAAAAGAAACTTATAGACTACTTAAAAATAACGGAACGATATATATTGCTATCGGTGATGAGTTTGTATCTGAAATAAATATAATTTTAAAACGTACTGGATTTTGTTTCAGAAATTGGATTATATGGTACTACACTTTTGGACAAAACCAGAGGAAGAAATTTAATCGTGCTCATACTCATATTTTATATTTTACTAAAGACAAACAACGATTTACATTTAACGATAAAGACATAAGAATTCCTTCTGCAAGACAACTTATCTATAAAGATAAACGTGCAAATCCTATCGGGAAGATTCCAGATGATATTTGGCAATTTTCAAGGGTTTGTGGTACTTTTAAAGAACGTATAGGAAAGCATCCATGTCAGATGCCAGAAGATTTATTAGAACTAATAATAAAAACAAGTTCTAATGAAGGCGATTTAGTTTTAGACCCTTTTGGAGGAACTGGAACAACTGTGGTAGTTGCTAAAAAATTGAATCGAAATTTTATAACTATCGAAATATCAAAAGAATATTATGATGTTATATTAAAAAGATTGGATGGTAAAGTTAGTGAAATAAAAAGAAATAAAAATATTGAGACTAAAAAGCAAAAAACATTATTTAATATTGTTTGATAATAATCGCAAAACTTACCAAAATACAGTATATACGCTTCGGGCTGGCGCCCTCGCCATTCGGGACATTGCTCTCTTCGGTCGCTACGTCGTATATGCTAAGAACGTTACGCCAAAACCATATCTCCTCGATAATGAAAAGAATATTTTTTTTAAAAAAAGAATTTTCTTAATTTTACGTCAAGTTGTATATTGTCCTTTGCGGGTTATCGAGAAAACATATATTAGGTTAATCTATGGCAAACATTAACAACACCAGAGAACATGAACGCACCGAGCTATACCGCACCATTTGGCAAATAGCCAACGACCTTCGGGGTAGTGTAGATGGTTGGGACTTTAAGACCTATGTACTGGGCATGCTATTTTACCGCTTTATAAGCGAAAACCTTACCCATTACATCAATGAGCAAGAAAGAAAAGTAAACCCCAACTTCGATTATGCCAGAATTTCAGATAAACAAGCCGAAATGGGACGTGCCGATACGGTAAAAGAAAAAGGATTTTACATTTTGCCCAGCGAGCTTTTTGTCAATGTACGTGCTCGGGCAAAAAACGACCCGAACCTCAACGAAACCCTTACCCGCGTGTTTCAAAACATCGAAAATTCGGCCAAAGGCACCGACAGCGAAGACGACCTTAGAGGTTTGTTCGACGACCTGGATGTTAATTCCAATAAGCTGGGCAATACCGTAGAAAAGCGAAACCAAAAACTTGTGAAACTTCTGGATGCCATTGGCGATATGCCGCTTTCTAACGGCAAATTTACCGAAAACACGATTGACCTCTTTGGCGATGCCTACGAGTTTTTGATGACCATGTATGCCAGCAATGCCGGCAAATCGGGAGGTGAATTTTTTACCCCGCAGGAGGTAAGCGAACTGTTAGCCCGTATTGCTACAGTTGGCAAAAAAGAGGTTAACAAAGTCTATGACCCTGCTTGTGGCTCTGGCTCACTGCTTTTGAAGTTTGCTAAAATTCTGGGCAAAGAAAATGTACGCATCGGATTTTTTGGGCAGGAGATAAACCTTACTACCTACAACCTTTGCCGCATCAATATGTTTTTGCACGACATTAACTTTAATCATTTTGATATTGCCCACGGCGATACCCTTACCGACCCCAAGCACTGGGACGATGAGCCTTTTGATGCCATAGTTTCCAATCCGCCCTATTCTATTAGATGGGAAGGCGACAGCAACCCTGTGCTTATTAACGACCCGCGTTTTGCCCTGGCTGGAGTATTGGCACCCAAAAGTAAAGCCGACCTTGCTTTTGCAATGCACATGCTTTCGTGGCTTTCCACCAGCGGCACGGCTGCTATTGTTAGCTTTCCCGGCGTGCTCTACCGTGGCGGTGCCGAGCAGAAAATACGTAAATACCTCATTGACAACAACTACATTGATAGCGTGATACAACTGCCGCCCGACCTCTTTTTTGGTACCTCCATTGCCACCTGCATCATAGTGCTCAAAAAAAGTAAAAAAGACAACAGCACGCTCTTTATTGACGCCTCAGCCGAATTTGTCCGCGAAGGCAACAAAAATAAACTCAGCGAACAAAACCGCGAAAAGATTTTAAATGCCTTTATAGAGCGCAACGACATTCCCCATTTTGCCAAATTGGTGACTAACCAAACCATTGCCCAAAACGATTATAATATTGCCGTTTCTACCTATGTAGCCCAAAAAGACGAGCACGAGGTGGTAGATATAAAAAAACTCAATGCCGAGATTGAGCAAATTGTGGCAAGGCAGGCAGAATTGCGCAAAGCCATTGACGAAATTGTAAAACAACTATAAAACAGGAGGTAAAATATGAAAAAAGGAATTATTTATGTTATGACAACGGCTGTTACAGGATTGATAAAAATAGGCCGAACGGAAACTCGTCAATTTGAAGAAAGAATGAGATTTCTTGAATCGAATGGTTATTATAATGTTGTGGGTTTAAAAAGATATTTTGCTATCGAGGTAGAAGATTATATTGACAAAGAGAAGCTCATTCATGAAATATTTAATAAACACAAAGTTGCTGAAAGTGAACTTTTCGCACTTGACCAAGAAATTATACACCAACTGTTACTTTGTTTTGAAGGCAATGTTGTATATCCCAAAAATGTTAATCAAGAGAAAGAATTTGAAGAAATTTCAAAAACGAGAAAACAGGGTGAATTATTTAGTTTTTATAAAAAAGGTCTAAAGAACGGGGATAAAATTTCATTTTTAAGAGATAGAAATATTGTTGCGACAGTTTGCGGCGAACGAGAAGTAGAGTATAATGGCCAAGTTTGGAAGCTTTCGCCATTAACATATAAAATATTTGAAGAAAGAGGCGAGTTAAATGAGAGTGGTGCTTATCAAGGTGCTGCATATTTCGAATATAATGGTAAAAAATTAAAAGATCTTCCAGATGTTAAATAATATGAATAAAATCGAAAAACTCATTGCCGAGCTTTGCCCCGATAGCGTGGAGTGGAAGAAATTGGGGGAGGTGTGTAAAGTTTTGCGCGGTGAACGCCTTACTAAAAAAGAATTATCAAGTGAATTTCAATATCCTGTATTTCACGGTGGTTTAATCCCACTTGGTTACTATTATAAATATAATCGAGAAGCTAATAAAACAATGATTATAAATACTGGAAGTATTGGCGAAGTAGTTTGGAGTTCTGTACCTTTCTGGTCATCTGACGGTACATTTACCATTGAAACACAAAATAATATTATTGATAAATTTTTATATTACTATTTAAAAATTAAAGAATCTTATTTAAAAAGTCAAAAAAGAGAAGGTGGAGTGCCTACCATTGATAGAAATGTAATTGAAAACCTCCCCATCCCCATCCCCCCACTTCCCATACAGGAAGAGATAGTAAAAATACTCGACACCTTTACAGAATTAGAAGCAGCATTAGAACTAAAATTAGAAGCAGAATTAGAAGCACGCAAAAAGCAATATGAATACTACCGCAACACGCTCCTCACCCCCGTAGAGCACAACGGCCGCTGGTACCTCAATGGTAAAGAAGTAGAGTGGAAGAAGTTGGGGGAGATTGGGACTCTTATTAGAGGAAGTGGTCTGCAAAAAAAAGATTTTACAGAGAGTGGTGTTGGTTGTATTCACTATGGGCAAATATATACGTATTATGGGACTTTTGCTGATAGAACTATTTCGTTTGTCTCTGAAGAGACAGCTAAAAATTTAAAGAAAGTCAGTAAAGGAGATTTAGTAATTACTAGTACTAGTGAAAACATTGAAGATGTTTGCAAATCAGTCGCTTGGGTTGGTGACAATGAAATTGTAACAGGTGGTCATGCAATAATCTTAAAACATTATGAAAACGCGAAATTTCTTTCTTACTATTTTCAAACCAGAAATTTTTTTATTCAAAAGATTAAATATGCAAAAGGCACAAAAGTAATTGATATTTCTGTTGGAGATTTAGCCAAAATCCCCATACCCATCCCTCCACTTTCCGAGCAGGAGCGGATTGTGGCTATACTGGACAAATTTGATGCATTGGTGAACGATATATCGCAGGGCTTGCCGGCAGAAATAGAAGCCCGCCGCAAGCAATATGAATATTATAGAAATAAATTATTAGATTTTTGTAAGGGCGATTCATATAAGGGCGATTCATATAAGGGCGATTCATATAAGGGCGATTCATTTAAGGGCGATTCATGAATCGCCCCAACAAATATTATAAACAACAAATATGAAATACAATCCACAAATACATCATCGCCGTTCAATCCGATTACAGGAATACGATTATTCGCAAAACGGTGCGTATTTTGTAACCCTGTGCACGCAAAACCGTGAATGTTTGTTTGGCGAAATTGCAAACGAACAAATAATTTTAAACGAATATGGCAAGAATGTAGAACAATGTTGGAACGATTTGCCCAATTATTACCATAACATCGTATTGGATGCATACGTCATTATGCCCAATCATTTTCACGGAATAATTATTATAACCGATAACGTCGATAACGTAAGGGCAATTCACGAATTGCCCTTACACGAATCACCCCAACAACCCAACGTAGGGGCAATTCATGAATTGCCCTTACACGAATCACCCCAACAACCCCCCCAACAACGCTGCAAAATGTTATTGCCCAAAATCATTGGTCGGTTCAAAATGAATTCCGCAAAACAAATCAATCAAATTCGCAATAACTCTGGCGTTCCTGTTTGGCAACGGAATTATTACGAAAAAATTATCCGCAACGAAAAATCTTTGGAAAAAATTAGAAATTATATAATCAATAACCCCGTAGAATGGTATTATGATGATTATAATCCTAAAAAGGTGAAATATGAAAAACAACAATAAATACAATGTAGTAGCCGAAAATCCTGAAAGCACGGTAGTAGCCGAATATACGCCTGCGTACCGCTCCGAACAATCTTACCAAAGCGAAGCAGAGCTCGAAAAAGCATTTATCGAGCAATTACAAGTGCAGGCTTATGAATATCTGCCTATTAAAACGGAAGAAGATTTAAAGTCAAACCTACGCAAGCAATTGGAAAAACTCAACAAACTCACCTTTACCGACAACGAATGGGAGCTTTTTTTCAAAACCGAAATTGCCAACCCCAACCACAGCATTGAGGAAAAAACCGCCACCATTCAAGAAGATTACATCAAAATATTAAAACGCGACGATGGAAGTACCAAAAACATTTATTTGCTCGATAAGCAATACATTCATAACAATCATCTGCAAGTCTTCAATCAATACAGTACCGAAGCAGGCCAGCGAGCCAACCGCTACGATGTTACCATACTGGTAAATGGTCTGCCACTGGTACATATTGAGCTTAAACGACGTGGCGTAGCATTGGAAGAGGCATTTAATCAAATTAACCGCTACCAGCACGAAAGTTTTTGGGCAGGTTCGGGGCTTTTTGAATACATGCAAATATTTGTCATTTCCAACGGCACGCATACCAAGTACTATAGCAACACCACACGCTGGCAACATATCAAAGAAATGAACGAAGCCAAAGCTCATAAAGGGAAACGCACCAGCAACAGTTTTGAGTTTACCAGCTGGTGGGCAGATGAGAAAAACAAACCCATTATGGATTTGATGGACTTTGCTAATACTTTTTTTGGCAAACATACGCTTTTAAATATACTTACCCGCTACTGCGTGTTTACTACCGACAGACTGCTTTTGGTGATGCGTCCTTACCAGATTGTTGCTACCGAAAAGATTTTGAAGAAAATAGAAATCAGCACCAATTACAAAAAAACGGGAACCATCGAAGCCGGTGGATACATCTGGCATACAACCGGTTCAGGCAAGACGCTTACCAGCTTCAAAACCGCTCAACTGGCAAGCAAGCTGCCCTATGTGGATAAAGTGCTCTTTGTGGTTGACCGCAAAGATTTGGATTATCAAACCATGCGGGAGTATGATAAGTTTGAAAAAGGAGCCGCCAACAGCAATACCAGCACTGCCATACTCAAACGACAGCTCGAAGACAAAAATGCTCGCATCATCATTACCACCATTCAAAAACTGGAGCGATTTATAAAAAGCAATAAAGGGCACACTATTTTTAATGGCCATGTAGTGCTCATCTTTGACGAATGCCATCGCTCGCAGTTTGGCGAAATGCACACAGCTATAACCAAGGCATTTAAAAACTATCACCTTTTTGGATTTACAGGCACGCCTATTTTTGCCGTCAATACTTCAGTTAGCGGTATGCCCAACCTAAAAACTACGGAACAAGCTTTTGGCGAAAAATTGCACACATACACCATTGTTGATGCCATTGCCGACAGAAATGTTTTGCCATTTAAAGTAGATTACGTATCTACCATGCGCGAAGCCGAAAATATTGAAGATAAAAAGGTAAGCGATATTGATCGCGAAAGAGCTTTATTAGCCCCAGAACGCATTGCCAATACAGTCCAATATATTCTTGAACATTTTGACCAAAAAACAAAACGCAATGTTTTCTACAAACTAAAAGACCGCCGTTTTGCTGGGTTTAACTCTATTTTTGCCGTTTCCTCCATTGAAGCAGCTAAAAACTACTATGCTGAATTTAAAAAACAGATGGCAAACTTGCCTAGCGATAAACAACTCAAGATAGCCCTTATTTACAGTTTTGGAGTGAACGAAGAAGAAATTGACGGAGTAATAGACGAAAATTCCGAAGACACAAGCGGACTCGACAAAAGCTCACGCGATTTTCTGGAAAGTGCCATTGAGGACTATAATAAGATGTTTGGCACTATGTACGATACCTCGTCCGATAGATTTCAAAATTATTACAAAGATTTAAGCGAACGAGTTAAAAATCGTGAGGTAGATATTTTGATTGTGGTGAATATGTTTCTAACTGGCTTCGACGCCACTACACTTAATACCCTGTGGGTGGATAAGAATTTACGTTATCACGGACTTTTGCAAGCATACTCGCGTACAAACCGTATTTTAAACAGCGTCAAAACCTTTGGCAATATTGTTTGTTTTCGCAATCTGGAACAAGCCACCAACGAAGCCATTGCCCTCTTTGGCGATAAAGAAGCAAGTGGAATTGTTCTATTAAAAACCTATTCTGATTATTACAACGGCTACAAAGAGGATGATAAAGAAGTGCGAGGATATAAAGGCCTGGTAGAAGAACTTTTACATAAATATCCCATAGGTGAAGGTATTGAAGGCGAACAAAATAAAAAAGATTTCATAAAGCTTTACGGCGCTATTTTGCGATTGAGAAATATACTTACTGCTTTTGATGAGTTTAAAGGTAATGAAATTTTAATCGAACGCCAAACGCAAGATTATCATAGCATCTACATAGATTTGTATAATGAGTTTCGAAAAACAGCCGAAGGAGAAAAAGAAGTTATCAACGACGATTTGGTCTTTGAAATGGAACTCATTAAGCAGGTGGAGATAAATATTGATTATATTTTAGAGTTGGTCAAAAAATACCACGAAGACCACATCAAAAACAAAGAAATATTGGTTGATATCAAGAAAGCCATTGACGCAACTGTTGGGCTACGCAATAAAAAAGACCTTATATTGCAATTTATTAGCTCCCTTGATGCTCTTTCGGTTGTGGATGAAGAATGGCAAAAATACATCGAAACCAAAAGAATAGAAGAACTGGAGGAAATAATCAAGCAAGAAAATCTTAACCACGACGAAACCTATAAATTTATGCAGAATGCATTTCGCAACGGATATATAGTAACCACAGGCACCGATTTAGCAAAGGTTTTGCCACCCATCTCACGTTTTTCACCCTCAGGTGAGCGTTCAAAAAAACGCGAAAGCGTGCTTCAAAAACTCCAAACATTCTTTAATCGTTTCTTTGATATTTCGAGGTAGGAGTGTGATAAAGTTTGTAATTTTTCCGAAGAAGCTCATTGTAGAATAATTTTATATAAGCTATAAGCACTTTTTGATAGGATTGCGAAATATTATTAACTAAAACCATTTTATTAATAAATTGCTCGATTTCAGATGGATTTATATTTTCGGGATTTTTATGCTCAAAATATAAGAAAAAAGTTTTAAGAGCAATAGAGTATGATTTTATAGTGCGATAAGAAAATCTTTTAATCGTTAAAAGTTGTTTAAAATCATTAAGATAATTAATATCCAGTTAGACGCAAATATAGATAATAGCATATTAATTTGGATTTTTAAGCAGTTAGTAAAATAATATTTTAAAAACTTCGTTTGAATTTTTGTTAGTTGCAAGTTTAAAAAAACAACAAAAAACAATGGCATATTACATAGACTTATTTTCACCGGACACTTATCAGGCGTTTACAAACTCTGACAAGACAGTTTCAGGTTTTAGAGAAAGACAGAAAGGCGTTGCCTCAACTATAAGACCTGGAGACAAACTAATTTGTTACGTGACAAAATTATCCCGTTGGGTTGGTGTATTAGAAGTTACAAGCAATTACTTCATTAGCGACAACCCTATTTTTACAGCGACAGCTGACCCTTTTGTTATAAGGTTCAACGTAAAGCCCAATGTTTGGCTTCCACTTGAAAAGTCTATACCAGTTGACGAAGATATTAGCTGGAACAATTTATCATTCACGAAACATTTGCCGAAAAAGAGTTTAGGGTGGACAGGCATGGTTCGTGGTAGTCTGAGAAAACTTCACGACCAAGACGGTGAGTATCTTGAAAGAATATTAATAGCTCAACAAAATAATGCCACGACTTATGAGCTTGACGAAACTGACCAAAAGAAATTAAAAGCACCAACAGTTAAGACACAAGACAGTAAACAAGTAACAGTTTCTATCCCAGAGAATGAAGAAACAACTACTACGACAGTAACACAGCAACAATCTACTCAACGGGACTCAATAAAAATACAAGCTCTCTTAGCCGAAATTGGAGAGCGAATGAACTTAAAAATTTGGCTACCTCGTAATGACAGACAAAGGGTGTTGGAAGTCTGGACACCCAAAACACAATGTTTACTTGAACAACTTCCATTAAACTATGATGATGCTACATTAAAGACAATCGAAAATATTGACGTGCTATGGATTCGTGGTCGTTCAATTGTTCGTGCATTTGAAGTTGAACATACAACCTCAATTTATTCAGGAATTTTAAGAATGGCGGACTTAATGGCACTTCAACCTAACTTGAATATTAGTGCTCACATTGTTGCACCCATCGACAGAAAAGATAAAGTTCTCCAAGAAATATCAAGACCTGTTTTTGCTTTTTTAGAAAAAGGACCATTATCTGAATCTTGCACATTTATTTCTTATGAATCAATTCAGGAACTATCAAAAGAAAAGCGACTTGAATATATGACTGACGCAGTAATTGAAGAATATGCTGAATATGCAGAAGAAGCAGACATATAAGACTAAAACGCCAGCCAATAACAGCGGGTTTAAGAAATTGGCGGTTCAGCGGTTAATTGAAGTTAAGTTTTCCAATCAAACTTTTGTGCTGACAGACAGTTCAGTTCTCCGAAATCCGCCACTGGACAAAAAATGTTAGGGCGATCGGCCATTCGCCCCTACAACGCATTGATGTTTCCCATCTCCCCGCAGGGATTTATTTCATTCAAATAGGAAATTATAGGGAAAAATTTATGGTAGTGAGATGAGAATTTTGTAAATTTGTAATTATATTTATAAATTTAAATTATTAGTAATATGATTAAATATATCACAATTATCAGTTTTGTGTTATCATTTTTTGTTTTTGAAAATATTCAATCTGCTGAGAATTATTTTAGTAAACAGCTAAATTCATATATCGGCAGGATGAGCTTAAAAGAGCAGACAAATCAGTTAATTTACTTCGATATATTGAATACTCTGGATAATCCAAAATTACAACTCAAAGGTTTTTATATGTCAGATGGACCTCACGGGATGAGGGATGGATATGCAACTTGTTTTCCTGTAAGTAAGGCAATAGCTGCTTCTTGGGATTTAGAACTTGCTAAAAAAGTAGCAAGCTCGATTGCAAGTGAATTCAATGCAACATATAAAAATCAGATATTGGCACCATCATTATACCTTGAAAGCCATCCGCTCAATGGTCGGAATGCTGAAAGTTATGGCGAAGACCCTTTTCTCTGTGCAATGATGGGTGTTGCAAATGTCGAGGGTTTTCAAGAAAGTGGGTTGATTGCAACACCTAAGGCTTATATTGGAGAATTAATACAAAATACCAGATTTACAGATACTATTTGGATGAATGATTATACAATAATAAATCATTATGGATTTCCTTTTAAAAAAGCTATCCAAGAAGGTGGAGCCTTATGTATTATGAGTGCTTACCCGAAAATCAATGGTATTTATGCGTCACATAATCAGCATTTGAACGAGGATATTTTGCGGGATGTTTTTGGATTTCCATTCTATATGATTTCAGATTGGAACTCAGTTAAAGATATAAAGGCTGGAATTTTAGGTGGGACAGACCTTGCTTTAGGTTCATCTTCAATTAAAGATAGTTTGTTCGAACTTGTTAGTTCAGGGTTTATCGAATATGCCAATTTTAATAGATCACTATCAAGAATACTGAAAACTAAGATTGTTGCAGGATTGAATCGTGAAGCATTACCAATAGATAAAGCAAATCTTAATAGTACAGAAAATAAACAAGTAGCATACGAAGCTGCCACGAAAAGCATAATATTATTGAAGAACGAAGATAATATTCTTCCTATTGATATTGGAAAGGCTAAATCGATTGCGTTAATCGGACCTGGTGCTGATGTTGCCTTGTTGGATGGATATGGAAGTAGTTGGGTAACCCCATTGGATGCCGTTACACCGCTGGATGCATTTTACCAGACTTTTGGATGGTGGCGAGTGGAATATGTTAAAGGTTGTGATATTAACAGCCTTGATACTTCGATGTATATGAGGGCAGTTGAAGCAGCGAAAAGCAACGAATATGTGGTGTTCATTGGTGGATTAGACCACACACAAGAAGGTGAGGATATAGATAGAGTAGGGAATTCCATAGAGTTACCAGATTGCCAGCAAAATCTCATTATTAGATTAGCTGAAGTTAATCCTAATATTATTGTAGTAATTGAAAGCGGCGGAACGGTATCTTTATCTAAATCTATTGATAAAATCAAAGGTTTAATCTATGCATTTTATCCTGGACAAGAAGGTGGCCAAGCAATTGCTGATATTGTTTTAGGATTGGCAAACCCATCGGGTAAACTTCCTACAACTATTCCAATGAATCAAAGTCAATTGCCAATTAGAGATAAAGATTTCAATAATGACTATGGTGGTGGATATTTTTGGTTCGATAAAAACAATTTGAAACCTCGTTTTCCTTTTGGTTTTGGGTTAAGTTATACAGAATTCCGAATTTCAGATTTTAAATTTGATAAGGATACTTATACAGCAGGCGAGAAAATAAAAATCAACTTTAAAGTAAAGAATATCGGCACAATGAAAGGAGGCGAAGTTATTCAAGCCTATTTTAGTCCATTTCAGTCAAATAGTAAATCTTTGAAGGGATTTAAAAAAATATACCTCAAACCTAATGAAGAAGTAATGGAGACTATTGAAATTATGCCTCAAGATTTATTCATTTACGATACTTTGAGTAATCAATATAAGTTTCCTGAAGGCAAATTTACTATCTTAATAGGAAATTCATCAGAAAATATTCTTTATAGAAAAGATATCACGATAAATCAATCTTCAAAATCAGATGTGGTAATAAATAAGGTATTTTCAATTCCACCTTCACCAAAACCTGGTGACACTGTTTGTTTTGGTATAATAGTTGCAAACTATGGAACAAATGAAATTAAGAATTCAAAACTCGATATTATTGTTGAAAGCCCTAATTTAGGTAGTTTTTTGACTGATACAACCGTAAGTAGCATTAAGCCAAATGGTATTTTATTTCTGACATCTAATTACTTTGTTATTCCCAAAGATTATGATAATAGCCAAATAGAATGTAGAATAACAATAAAAACACAAAAAATAGAAGAAGTTTACACTGATAATAATTCAAAAAATCACATTATTAATGTTTTCAATCCACAATTTATCAATCCACTATTATTAAATATAGCTTTACACAAACCTGTGACTGCTTCTTCGGTAAGTGACTCTACTGCACTACCTGAATATGCAGTCGATGGATTACGTAATTCTCGATGGTCTTCAGAATTTGCCGACAACCAATTTTTTATTATCGATTTAGAAAAAACTTATTATATCAATAGAATAGAAATTGATTGGGAATGGGCTTATGCCAAAGAATATAACATTCTTACTTCAATTGACGGGAAAAATTGGTTTAAAATTTATGGGACTGAATTTTCGCAAGGAAAAACGGAAGAATTTCACGTTTACGAATTAGCTCGATTTATAAAAATTGAATGCACAAAAAGAGGCACCCCCTGGGGATTTTCTATTGAAGAAATAGTTGTCAATGGTATTCCATCTGATCTTAGTAATATTGAATTCGACAATAATTATAATTCAAATATTAGGATTTATCCTAATCCAGCTAAAAGTATCATAAATGTTGAAATATCCGACAATTTACCTAATTATAATGATTTTCATTACAATTTATTTGACATAAAAGGTACAGAATTAACTGCTTATACAACGGTTTACTCTGATTTAGGGACAAACAAAATTTCAATTAATATTAGTAATTTGTCATCTGGTAAATATTTTCTAAAAATTGGCAATGATGTAATTGGTTTTATTAAAGAATAAAATAGAAATAACAAGATCGCTCAAAATGTATAAATTTGCTGTTTTGTTTTTAACATTATGTATTAATGTAAACATTATTAATACAAAAACATTTGAAGTTACCAACACAAATTCAGCTGGCAATGGTTCACTAAATAATGCTTTGGATTTGTCTAATAAAAATTTGGGTGCCGATACTGTGGTCTTTAAATTGTCAAAATCTGATAAAAATTATGATATGAAGTCCAATAAATGGACTATCCTACTAAATGAATCTTTGCCGTATTTAACAACAGGATATATTTATATTGATGGCTTATCTCAGAATATATTTTCAGATATTTCAAAGGAAACACCTTCTATAATTATCAAAAACTCTAATAATTTACAATTTGCCTTTGGTATTTTTTCTCCGAACAATAGAATTTCGGGCTTTATCATTCAAGGTTTTAAATATGGTATTTTGATTTACACAGAGTATGCAAAAGACAACATAATCTCAGATAATATAATTGGTACATTAGAAGTCGGCAATGAAAATTTATCTAATGAAAATGGTATTTTAATTGGCGGAAATTCTACAAACTCTTTAGTCGTAAATAATTTAATTTCAGGGAATATTCAAAATGGAATAATGATATTTTCAAGTAAAAATAATAAGGTTGTAAATAATAAAATTGGTACAGATATTTCAGGAACTAATTCTATACCGAATCTTGTTGGGATATCAATATCTAAATCTGAAAATAATGAAATTGGTCCGAAGAATATTATTTCTGGGAATAAAGATATTGCAGTATTATTAGTTGGGAAAAATACTCGTTTAAATAAAATTATCGGTAACCTTATTGGAACTGATTCTTCAGGAAAAAATATTCTTCATAACGATAAAGGAATAGTTATAAAAAGTTTGGCTAACTCGAATCAAATAGGCGGCACTCAGTTGCACGAAAGAAATATCATTTCTGGCAATCTACAAATTGGGATTTACATCGAAGCTGCCGATAGTAATGTGATAATTGGTAATTATATCGGAACAGATATAACCGGAACCAATTATGTTGCTTCTGAGAATAAATCTTTGATGCAAGGTAATGGAGTTGAATTTAATATTGTAGCTAAGCATAATAGGTTGGGTGGTTTTTCATTTAACGAAAGAAACATAATTTCGGGAAATAAAGTTTATGGAATTGTTTACTATGGAAATTGTAGTTATAATCCAGCAATAAACAATTTCATAGGAACTGATTATACAAGCACCAATCCATTACCAAATGCAACTGGAATTTGTTTTGATTGCGCTTCTAATCATAATGATGTTATCAAAAATGTTATTTCAGGTAATATAAGCTATGGTTTGTTCTTCGTTACACGAGGAACTTACTATAATAAAATGATTGGTAATATGGTAGGAGTTGATTCGAGTGGTACAATTGCAGTACCAAACGACATTGGAATGGTTGTTTCGACTGGTGCAGCAAATAATATTATTGGCGGTGAAAAAACCGAAGATAGAAATATATTTTCGGGAAACAAATTAAGTGGCCTTATGATCACTAATACATTAACAGAATATAATATAGTAAAAGGAAATTATTTTGGAACTGATATTACAGGAACAACAAAAATACCAAATTTATATGGAATAATGCTTTCATCTTTTCCAAAACATAACACAATAGACAGCAATCTTATTTCGGGTAACTTAATGACTGGGATTATTCTTAATGAGCAAGCAGATAGCAATTTGATAATTAACAATCTTATTGGTACTGATATAAGTAAACAGAATAATCTTGGTAACGGTTCTGTGGGCATTTATGTTGATAATGCATCTTGTTCGAACATTATTGGAACAGACACAACAGGTAATTTAATCGCCTATAACAACGGAGCAGGAATATTATTGCAACATAATAGGACAAAATATAATCGAATTTCTGGTAACTCAATATATGAAAATAACGGTTTAGGTATTGATATTTTTCCCTATGGTCCTAATAAAAATGATTATAAAGATACTGATGATGGCACTCAAAGTATGTTAAATTATCCCGTTATTGAACTTTGCAGTTATGATGACTTTTCCCAATATTTAACAATTCAAGGAACTGTTGATTGCTCCTATCCCGAAATTTCTACAGTAGAATTATTTGAATCATATAAAAGTAGTAAAAATTCTTATGCTCAAGGCAAGAAATTTTTAGGTATAGCAATACCTAATTCTGAAGGAAAATGGAAAACCATAATAACTAACACACCTAAAATTGATCAAATTGTTGCTGTTACTATAGACAAATTTGGAAACACTTCTGAATTTTCTGAACCAAGTAGTATTATAACAGGTTTAGATGAAACAATACCTTATAATTTAGATCTTGTTTTTTATCCAATCCCATCTTTCGAAAAATTGCATATTAAAAATTTAAACAATACTCTAAAAGATTGTATTATAAGTATCTATACAATTAATGGAGAACTTGTAAGTAAGAAAGAATCTAAGAATAATGAAACAGGTTTAATTATTTTAGAATTAAAAGACTCAAATGGCGTAAAATTATCAAATGGTGAATATCTAATATGTATCTTTGAAATTAATAACTTACTTACTTTTTGTAAACCAATAATTATTAGATAAGGAAAAAATTAGATGAAAAAAATATTATTTTTTTTTATAATTTTTTTTGCTTATGTAAATTTGAATGCTACCAAATTTACTGTTACCAACACAAAGGACAGAGGTGTTGGTTCGTTAAGGAGTGCGATTGATAGCTGTTTAATAAATCCAGGAATGGACACAATAGATTTCAATATCCCTCTATCAGACAAAGGCTATGATGCAAAAAATGGAGTTTGGCTAATTGTCTTGAATGAAATGTTCTCTCCAATTAGTTCTGATAGCTTATTAATTGATGGATTTTCGCAGACAATCAATCAAGGCGATAAAAATATCTATGGACCCGAAATATATCTAAGTGGAAATAATCATTCTGTTGAAGTAGGTTTTTCAATAATCAATGCATCTAATATTACAATTCGTGGTTTTATTATCTCAGAGTTTTTATATGGGATACAAATATTTGGCAGTAAGAGTTCAAATAATATAATATCAGGCAATTATATCGGCACTGACGCCAAAGGAATTGAAAGAAACGGAAATTTTGTTGGTATAGAACTCCTTAGCGGTGCCAACAAAAATACAATCGGAGGAAAAACATTAATTGAAAGAAATCTAATTTCTGGCAATGATTATGCAGGTATAAGAATTAGCGATGCTGATACTAACATAATTATAGGGAACTATGTAGGAGTGGATAGAACTGGTAAATTCTCTGTATATAATTATGACGGCATAACAATAGAAGGTGCTTCTCGTGGGAATAGGGTAGGTGGGCGATTAAAAGAAGAAAGAAATATAACATCGGGAAATATTGCTTACGGTATTGATGTATTCGGAGCTGGGGCAAAGTATAACTTAATTCAAGGAAATTACATTGGAACAGACGAAAGTGGTATGTATGCTATTCCCAATACTTATGGAATATTATTTGACGATAGGTCATCATTTAATCAAGTGGGTGGTCGAAACCCAGGAGAAGGCAATTTAATTTCGGGTAACACTGCTTTTGGTGCTTATTTCTATAATAACGGTACTAACAATAATTATTTGATTGGAAATTTCATAGGAACAGATGCAACTGGTACTTTTGCAATCCCAAATGAAACAGGTGTTCATATAGATGGAGCAACCTTTAGTAACCTTGTTGATAGTAATCTTATTTCTGGTAATTTAGCAAATGGAATTACCATTTTTGCTACATTTACAAATTTTAATGTAATTATAAAAAATAAAATCGGCACAGATATAAGCGGCAATAGATCTCTTGGTAATGGTTTCGATGGTATCCGTATTACACAAGGTCCTGCTTATAATTACATTGGTGGTTCTGCTCAAACGGGAAATATTATTGCTTATAATGGAAGAAACGGGATTTCAGTTGAATCCGAAAAGTCAGATTATAATCTAATTTCTTGCAATAGTATTTTTCAAAATGGAATGCTTGGAATAGATCTATCGCCTGATGGAGTAACTTTTAATGACCCAAACGATAGTGATTTTGGTCCAAACGATAATCTTAACTATCCATACATTATTAAAAGTTACTTCGATGATGTTTCTGGTGAGTATATAATTAGTGGATATTTAGATACTAAGGATATTAATAATTCTGCTATAGAGCTTTATATTGCAGATTATAACCAAAATGGAATTGGACAAGGCAAAAAATATATTGCCACCATTTATCCTAACGAAAATGGATTTTGGAGTGATTCTGTTTTAGCTAACAAGGAAGATTCAATTATCGCATTAACTGTACAATATTACAAATCAGACATTTCTCCATTAGGTTTTTATGGTAATTCTTCAGAATTTTCTCCAAGTTTCAATATAATTCAAAATATAAATGAGTATTTAAATACAGAAAAACTTCTTCTCTTCCCCATTCCTGCTTCGGATTATATTTATATTAGGAAACCTTCCGAAAGTTTTCAGCTTTCGGAAGGTTCAGAAATCCAAATCTACAACACTTTCGGCGAATGTGTGTTCTCCGTAGGGGCGAATGATCATTCGCCCCTACAACGCATTGATGTTTCCCATCTCCCTGTAGGCGTATATTTCATTCAAATAGGAAATTATAGGGAAAAATTTATGGTGGTGAGATGATTATTTAGTATTTTTATACAAATCATTATGATATTCCTCAAGTTTTTCAAGAGTGGTGAGAAGGTTCAGTTTGTGTTCTTTATCAATAATTGCTAACTTGTAAACTGAATCTTCTCCTAATCTTTTAAAAACTTCATTTCTTATTTGTTTGCCATATTCAGTTATTGATAATCTTTTTGTTCTTTTATCAATCTGGTCATCAAATTCATTAATCAAATTTAATGAAATTAGCCGCTTTACAATCTTTGTACCTAAAGAAAGTTCTGTTATTGTTGCATCATAAGTTTCAGATTTGGAAGGATTTGCTTGAATATAAACATAATTTAAAATCCAAAATTCATCAACAGTTTTTATTGGTAAATCTTGAAGCGATTTTCTAACATAGTATTTTGAATACCTATTATATCTACCAAGCAAATAGTTAATCCGCCTATCAAGTTCAGTTGTATCATCAGTAGATATTTCCATCTCTTTTTTACTTTTTTGGTTGACTATCCACAAAGCAAAAGAATGAATGTCGTATTTATTTTCTGCTTTTGTAAATTCTTCAAAAGCTTTAATGATTTCGATAATTGATTCAGAATTCATTTTATCCCTATTATCACTAAAAGAAGAAATTAACGAATTATCACTAAAATTATTTCACTTTTATACTATCTTTTTCTACTATTATAAATTATTATTGCTTTACCATTAAACCTTTTTCATGTTTTTAACGTCTAATAATTGAATTGAAAATTTGTTGAAATTTTAAGGAATTTAGAAATGAAAAAAATATTTACATTTTGTTTAATTATGCTTTTTTTTGGCATGAACAGCTATTCAAAGCCAGCATTTAGTATTGGAAGCATAGGTATGGAGTATGGGAAAGCTAGCTGTGTGGACAGCAAAGATAATGTAATAATTGCGGCATTATATCAGAATACAATAAATTTAGACCCGAATGGAGACTTTCCTTTGACTTCAGCAGGAGGAGTTGACGGAGTAATAGCAAAATATAACAAAAAAGGTGAATTTATCTGGGGAAAAGGATTTGGTGGAGCAAATCAATCTACTGATGTTCCTCATGGAGTAACTGTGGATAAAGACGACAATATTTATTTCTGTGGATATTTCGGGACAGCAGGACAGACAGGGAAGACTTGTGATTTCGACCCAAGCTCAGCAACAAATATACTAACTTCATTCGGAGGATTTGATGCGTTTATAGCAAAATGGAATAAAGATGGCGAGTTCATTTGGGTTCGGCAAATAGCAAATTTGCATGATACCACTGAAGACAGAGCTTGGGATTTATCATTAGATAATGACGGTAATGCCTATGTTACAGGTGCTTTCAAAGGCACAATGAATTTGGGAAATGGTATTTCATTATCAGCAAAAGGCAATGGATTTAATATTTTTCTAATCAAATATTCTACTTCCGGCAATGTGCTATGGGCTAAATCCGTTGGAGCAAATATAAGTAACTTATTTACAGAGGGTTATGGAACTGTAGATGTTGATAGTGAAGGCAATTTGATTTGGTTGGGAAATTTTAGAGAAACTTGCGATTTGAATCCTAATGGTGGCAATTCCGTTACTTCATCCGGGCAAACAGATATATTTATGATAAAGCTTAATGCTACTAATGGCAATTTTATTTGGGGTTATAAAGTTGGCGGGACACAAGCAGACATAGTTTCACCGGGAGCTATGAGAATTGATGCAAATGACAATTTTACTTTTACCGGACGTTTCGCAGGAACATCGAATTTCAATCCAAAGGGAACAAATAATATCTCTGGTGGAAGTATGTATTTGGCAAGTTATAGCAAAAATTGTGATTACCGTTTTGCTTTTGCGATGACATCATCAACACCTGGGAGCGGTGGGCATAGGGTTGATTATGATAAAAACAATAATATTTTAGTTGCTGGATGGATGAGAGGCACCACGGATTTCAATCCGAATGGTACAAATAATCTAAGCTCAAAGGGTACGCAGGATATATTTTTAGCAAAATATGACAATAATGGTAATTATATTTGGGCGAACAATTTTGGTGCAGTGGGAAATACTGGAAGTGATATTTGTGCCGGCTTGGCTATTGATAGCGAAGGTTCCTCTTGGCTAACAGGTCAATTTTATGGAACAAATGCAGACTATGACCCATCAGACTCGGACGTTCTTCTTTCAACTTTGGGTCAAAATGATTGCTTTGTTTTGAAATACGACAAAGATGGAAATTTATGGGATGAAACAACACCACCAATAAAATACCTACTTACCGTTAAAAATGGCAGCGGCTCGGGAGAATACAAAACCGGTGAAAAAGTAACCATAAAAGCGAATCCTGCCCCAGATGGTTATAAATTCGACAAATGGTCTGGCGATATAGAATATATAGAAAGCAAATTGTCAGAAGAAACAACAGCAACTATGCCTGCTAAAGATATTGAGATAACAGCAAATTATATTATTATAAGTTCAGTTGATGATAATAAAGTTAATAGCTCAATTGTGATATTCCCAAATCCTGCTTCGGATTATATTGAAATTAATTTTGAAAGATGGAGCCCATCTGCGAGATGGACTCCTTCTTTAACGGGTGAAATCTCAATCTACAACACCCTCGGCGAATACATTGTAACCGTAGGGGCAAGGCATGCCTTGCCCCTACAACGCATTGATGTTTCCCATCTGCCTGTAGGCGTATATTTCATTCAAATTGGAAATTATAGGGAAAAATTTATGGTGGTGAGATAAAAATTTTGTAATTTAATGCAGTTAAATAAAATAATATTTTAACAATTCGTCAAATTTATTGTTGTGTGCAAGCTTTAAAAAATTGGCTATTTTATGAAACTATTCACAATAGGTAAAGATGGGAAATTTGTTCCTTACAAAGAACAAGATTTTAAGGCATATAACAAAGAAATTGATCTAGAAGGATTACTTGAAAGTAATCCGGAATATTTTTTTGAGCAGAGTAAAATTTTAATAATAGGCAGGCAAGTAATTACTAATTTCAATAAGTTTATTGATTTACTGGGTGTTGATAAATATGGTAATACTGTTGTAATAGAATTGAAAAGAGAAAAAACACCCCGGGAGACAATTGCACAACTAATCGAATATGCGTCTTTTGTTGATAATCTTGACTACGAACAGTTAAATGAAATTTTTCAAAATTACACTAACGAAGAAACAGAGCTAGAAAACTTTCATAAGGAATTTTTTGGCATTCATGATGAATCAATTTCAGTGTCATGGAACAAATCTTCTAAACTTGTTGTTGTTGCACAAGAAATAACTCCTGAAATAAAACAAACATCTTTATATTTACGAAAGAAAGGCGTGGAAATTTACTGTATGGAATTTAAATACTTCATAAATGAATCTAATAACCGGATTATTTCAAGCGATTTTGTAATTGGTGATGAAAATTTCATAAAACAAAAAATTAGCTCCAATGCTCAATTACCAAAAACAACAAAAGAAATTTTCTTTTCAAACCTTGATGATAATGGGAAAATTGTTTTTTCAAAAATTTTTGAATTTATCGATAGAAATAATTTAAAAATAAGATGGGGCTCAAAGGGGTTTTCAGCAAATGTTAAAAAAAATACAGATTTTATTGGAATATTTTTTGGATGGCCTCTCAATTCAGCCTGGGGACAGGTTATTGCAACAGGTTTTGGACAAATTGCGAAGAAACTTGAAAATAGCCAACCAATTATCGACTATTATAAATCAGAACTTGAAAAATTAAAATTGTTTAACAAATCAGACAATTTTTTCAGTAGTCAGGAATTGAAGTGGGATGTTACTAATATGAATGACTATCAAATAAATAGATTAATAAAGATTTTCGAAAAAGTTGCAGATTTAGTAAAAAAAGAACTTGACAGAATGGCCAGTGCCCAACAAATGGAATAGTGCATGCGGCTTTCAAAGGTTTGCGAAAGTTCGTAGCTCGTAAAAAAGTCGGTGTAACTTGACAGGAAATCGCACGCAATCCGCCACTGGGCAAAGTAGTTTGGGATTTTAATGTGAACCTCCCCCAACCCCCCTCAGAGAGTGGTAATTTTGATTCACTTTTTCAAGGGAATGACAGAATAAACAATTTGTCATTCTGAGCGAAGCGAAGAATCTAATCAAAATCTACACCACCTTCGGCGAATGCGTGATTACCGTAAGGGCACGGCATGTCGTGCCCCTACAACTATTTACACCAAAATTTCTTTTTTCGGGCTAATTCTAAATCAATACATCTCTTTTGGCAAAGTGTGTATGCAATAGCTTATGGCTCGTTTCACTTAAAGGATGCTCTAACAATTCTGCATAAAGTTTCTGAATGGATTTATTTTTGTGCGACACTCTTAATTCTTCGGTTTTATCTATTTTATACAACGCCTTCATTCGAGCTTTTATCGCTTCTATATCTGTATTTTTCGGCTGTCCTCCTCCGGCGATACATCCGCCGGGACAAGTCATAACCTCAACAAAGTGGATGTCGTTTCTGCCATTTTTAATTTCATCGAGCAATTTTCTGGCGTTTTGCAGACCACTAACGACAGCAACGCCAAGCTCAATGCCACCTATATTAGTTTTCATTTCCTTAATTCCATCGAGACCTCTAATTTCTTGTAAGCCATCTACTTCCATTTCTTTTCCCGTAAGCAAAAAATGTGCTGTTCGAAGAGCTGCCTCTGTTACACCTCCCGATACCCCAAAAAGTTTTCCTGCTGTGCTTCTTTCTCCAAAGGGATTATCAGGAACATCAGGATTTACTGTGCTTAAATCAATTCCTGTCATCATAAAAAGCCGAGCAAGCTCTCTTGTTGTCAGAACTAAATCAATATCCGGTTTACCATGAGTTAGCATTTCTGGTTTGCTTGCCTCAAACTTCTTGGCTGTGCAAGGCATAATAGCAACGCTAACAATATTATGCGGGTCTACTCCTATCTTCTGTGCATAAAAATTCTTTAATATTGCTCCAAGCATCTGCTGCGGACTTTTGCAAGTAGATATATTTTCAATAAATTCAGGATAAAATTGCTCTACAAACTTTATCCAACCCGGCGAGCAACTCGTGAACATCGGAAGTTTATGTCCTTGCTTTATCCTTTCCACAAGCTCCGAAGCTTCCTCCATTATAGTCAAATCTGCACTAAATGAGGTCTCGAATACTCTATCGAAACCAAGAATTCGCAGCGCTCCCGTTAATACTCCATTCACATCTATTCCCGGCTTCATATTAAAATACTCACCAATAGTTACAGATACAGAAGGCGCATGTTGGACAATAACATACTTTTCAGGATTATTAATTGCCGAAAGAACTTCATCAATATAAATTTGCTCTCTCAAGGCTCCTGTCGGACATACCATTATGCACTGCCCACAATTGATACAACTCGATATGTTTATTCCTTCATTAAAAGCTGTGCCGACTGTTGCTCTTGAACCTCTACCGATAAAATCTATAGCCGAAACCCCTTGGATTTCCTCACATACTCGAATACAACGCCCACAAAGAATGCATTTCGATGGGTCTCTTACTATTGCAGGACTCGAGTCATCTACAAAATAGCTATTTTTACTACCAATGAAGTCTCTTGTTATTACTCCATTATCTTTGGCAAGTTTCTGAAGCTCACAGTCTTGATTTCTAATGCAAAAGAGGCAATCATCCGGATGGTTGGCAAGCAAAAGTTCGACAATAGTTCTTCTTGCTTGCACAACTTTGGGCGAATGCGTCTTTATCTTCATTCCTTCTACGACCGGATAGGCACAGCTTGGCACAAGACCCAGTATCCCATCAACCTCTACCACACACATTCGGCAAGCTCCACTTGGGGCAAGCCCTTCGATATGACAAAGCGTTGGTATATTTATTCCCGCTCGTCTCAAAGCTGAAAGCAAATACTCGCCTGGTTTTGCCTCTATTTCTCTATTGTTCACTTCTATTTTCATATTTCCCTCTCATTCCACAACAATTGCATTGAAATTACAAGCATCGTAGCAGCTACCACAACCAATGCACTTTTCTGAAATTATATGATGAACGTTCTTAAGAACGCCAACGATTGCTCCTGACGGGCATTTCTTGGAGCATATCGTGCAACCTGTGCATTTATCTTCAAGAATTCTATAAGTTAGAAGTTCTTTACATACTTTAGCCGGGCATTTCTTATCGTATATATGAGCTTCATATTCATTGCGAAACCATCGTAATGTGCTAAGCACTGGATTGGGTGCCGACTTCCCTAAGCCACATAAACTCGCATTCTGAATTACTTCTGATAGAGATTGAATATGCAAAATGCTTTGGAATCTCTCGAGTTTGGCCATTGGGTTCCCATTTTTTGGATTAGAAGTTATTCTCTCAAGAATTTCAAGGAGTCGGCGTGTTCCCTCTCGACAAGGTATGCACTTCCCACAGCTTTCCCTTTGTATGAAATCCATAAAGTACTTTGCTATATCTACCATACAGGTATCTTCATTCATAACAACAAGTCCACCGGAGCCCATCATCGCACCTACTGTCTTAAGCGATTCATAATCTATATCTATATCAAGATGAGAAGCCGGAATACAACCACCAGAGGGACCACCTATTTGAACAGCTTTGAACTGCTTTTCGTTTGGTATCCCGCCCCCAATATCAAATATAATATCGTGGAGGGGAGTCCCCATAGCAACTTCTACAAGCCCTGTGTTCTTAATATGCCCAGAAAGAGCAAAAACCTTTGTCCCTTTGCTTGTCTTTGTTCCTAAAGAATTAAACCAATTTTCTCCATTCAGCAGAATTTTTGGAACGTTTGCAAGAGTTTCAACGTTATTTATTACCGTAGGTTTTCCAAAAAGACCTTTAATAGAGGGGTAAGGCGGACGTGGCTTCGGCATACCGCGTTTTCCTTCGATGCTGTTAATTAGCGCCGTCTCTTCTCCACAAACAAATGCTCCAGCACCTTTCTTGATGATTATATCAAAATGGAAACCGCTATCGAGGATGTTATTTCCCAAAAACCCAAGTCCTTGTGCCTTTGCTATCGCTTCTTTCAAATGCTCTATAGCCAAAGGATACTCTGCACGTATATAAACATAGCCCTTAGAAGCTCCAATAGCATAACCAGCTATCAGCATCCCCTCTATTAAGCGATAAGGGTCTCCTTCGATTACTGCTCTATCCATAAACGCTCCGGGGTCTCCTTCGTCCGCATTACATATCAAATAGCGTTCCTTCGTATCCTGACTTAAAGCTAATTTCCATTTTTTTCCTGATGGGAAGCCACCGCCACCTCGCCCTCTTAATCCACTTTTTTCAACTGCGTCGCACACTTCTTCTGGTGTCTTGCTCTTCAATACTTTCGACAATGCCTCAAAGCCACGCCTTGCTATATATTCCTCTATCCTAATCGGATTAATTATTCCACAATTCTCAAGAACCCAGCGAGTTTGCTTCTTGAAAAAAGTCAATTCATCTAAATAAGTTATTCCTTTGTATTCCTCAAATTTATCATTTCTATGTTGACCTAATAAATGCTCTTTATTTATTTTCCCACTAAAAAAATCATTAAGTATATCATTAACTTTTTTTTCTGTTACATATTTAAAAGATAATCTTGTCCTGCCGGGCATCTGAATATCCATAATTGGCTCAACAGAACAAAGCCCAATGCATCCAACTTCGACAATGTCTGCTTCAATAGATTTTTCGGTTAAGTAGTTTGTTATCGCTTTAATGGTTTTTCCGGCTCCAGCTCCAAGTCCACAAGTGCCTGCTCCAACAAATATTACTGGTTTCATTAATTTTTCATATCTAAAAGTTCTAAATTTTTCAGACAATATATTCTTACAATCTGTCGAGGTTTCGTGGCATTTAGGAAAGGAATTTAAGCATTCAACAAAGTCCGAGCAAGGACTTTCTGGTGAATGCCAGCATTCTTTACAACATTTCAATAAATTAAGCTCTGACATACGACTTGTTCTCCTGCTTCACTTTCTTAATAAATCTTTTTAGCTCCTCACTTGTTACATTTGCATGAAACTCACCATTAATACATACAACCGGGGCTAATCCACAAGCTCCAAGACAAGCAACTACTTCCAAGCTAAAAAGGCCATCTCTTGTTGTCTGTCCTGACTTAATGTTAAGTTCTCTGACAAGAGTATCCATCAATTTAGATGAGCCTTTTACATGGCAAGCTGTCCCTCGACATATCTGAATATGATATTTACCCGGCGGATTGAACCTGAACTGATTATAAAAAGTCGCTACACCATAAATCTTGCTTGCCGGTAGATTGAGGTATCTCCCTATTAATTGAATAGCTTCCCTTGATATATATCCCTGCTTCTCTTGTATTTCTTGAAGCATTGGAATTAAATATTCCCTTTTTGCCGTCGGGAATTTTTCAATTACTGAATTAATGTCTAATCTTTCCATAGCTTTTGCCTTCTTCAATTATTTTTGCAAAAAAAGCCGCTTTTTCCAATGCAAGCATCATATCTCTATTTTCTACATATATATTTTCGGGTATATAAAGTCTTCCGGGTGAATAATTCAAAATTGCTTTAATGCCTGCTTCAACCAAACCATCTGCAACACTTTGAGCATCGTCGGCTGGTATCGATAGTATTGCTACTTTTATATTTTTTTCCCTTATCACTTCAACAAGTTTATCAATATGATAGCACTTACACCCGTTTATTATTCTATCTACTTTTTTTGGGTCTTTATCGAACGCAACCGTAATGTTTAGCTTTGGATTCAATCCTCTGCAATAGTCTAAAATAGCTCTACCCAAATTACCAAGCCCAATAATAGCAACCTCCTGCCCTTGTGGATGGTCTATAAAATCATCTATGCTTTTTTTAAGTTCTTCCACAGAATAGCCATGAACAGGAGTACCAAAATAACCAACCTCCATCAAATCTCGACGCACTTGTGCCGGCGTTCTGCCAGCCATTGTAGCAAGCTTATAAGAGTAGACGCTCTTCTGCCCTTCGTTCATAAGCCGCTTTAACAGCTTACGGTAAAGCACTAAGCGATGCACCGTCAAATCTGATATTTTTTCCATTTTTTTACTCTCAACTTTCAATGTGTTTATAATAACGTTGTGAAATTTATCATATTGTTATCAAAATCACATCAAAATTAAAAATATTATTTTTAATGTGCAAATTATTTAAAAAAATTTTTTTTCATCCCAAAAAAATTTTAAATTTGTTTTTATCTATTCTTAAATATGTTCTTTGATAATTATTTTTTTATATATTAATTAACGTTTTCTTAATAATATGAAAGGGAAAAATGAGGCGTATTTCCTACTGCTTTATTTTGTATGTAGCATTTAGTATGCTCGCTTATTCTGGTGGCTTCCAGATTAACGACCACTCAGCTCGGTCTGTTTCGATGGGATTTTCTACCATCGCAAATATCAGCGACCCTTCCGCTTTGTATTACAATCCTTCTGCTATGGTAAATATTCCATCCAAATTAGCTATTAGCGCTGGGGCATCTTACATTATGCCTGGAAGTAAATTCACTGGTATTACTACACTAAATCAGCAAGTTACGACTTCGCTCGAGACTTGGAATTTCTTAGTTCCAAATGCTTATTTGACTTGGAAAACCCCATTAAATGGGCTACACTTTGGTGTCGGTGTTTTTGTTCCTTTTGGTTTAGGAACCCGCTGGCCAGATAAATGGCTGGGTATGTTTTCCGCTCAAGAAACTTACCTAAATAATATCGAAATCAACCCTAACCTCGCTTTTACTTTCAACTTGTTAGAAATGCCAGTCTCTATTTCTGCTGGTTTTGGCTACGTAATGGGTAACGTTGAGCTAAAGAAATATCTTGATGCTTTCAGTCCATATCCCTATCTGAAACTAAAGGGAGATGGTAAAGCAACTACATTTAATTTCGGGTTCTTCTTTCAGCCATTTAATTCTATGAAAATTGGAGCTTCTTACAGGCACAATATCGAGATGGAATTAAAGGGCGACGTTAGCTATGATTTTGTTCAAGGTGTTGAATCTTTATTTCAACCTACGACAGGCTCGACAAAAATTAATTTTCCAAATGACTTAAGGATTGGGATTGCATATAATCTACTAAAAGATTTATGGCTCGAGTTTGGTATTAATTACGTCGGCTGGGCTTCTTACGATACCTTAGCTATTCATTTTGATAAGGCACCTGGCAATCCTTCTGCTTCATACACATCGAGCCAGCCCAGATTATATAAAAATGTCATCACATACCGCCTCTCTGCTGAATATTTCCTTACCCCATCCATTGCTTTAAGATGTGGACTTTTCTATGATCCTATGCCGGTTGAAGCTAACAACGTTGAACCTGTTCTTCCAGAAGGCAATAGGTTTTCCGGTTCTCTTGGCTTGGGCTGGAAGCTCTTCAAAAACCTATCTTTTGATATCGGATATATGGGTATTTTTGCTCAGCAAACTGAAGTCAAGAATAATCCAAATCTTTTCAATGGAATCTATAACTGTTGGGCTAATGTTTTAGCTTTATCTATTAATTTTAATTATTAAGAAAGGAGACAAGAAAATGAAAAAATATAATTTCGCTTTGTTTTTGGCTATCTTAGCTTTTCTTGCTCTTTCTTGTGACCCTGTCATTGATAATCCTATCGGCACAAAGAAACTCGGTTCCTTAGGAACAGATGCCGAACACTTTGTCTTTGTCTCTATCGGCACTTCTATTACCGCCGGTGGTTCTGACCAAGCTATTATTCCACAAGTTCAAACTTATTCCTCTTACCCATATTTAATTGCAAAGCAAATTGGTATTCCTAATTTCGTTCAACCAAATGTTCAAGAGCCAGGCATAGGCAATAGAATCTACCTTAAAGGTATCTCAGAGAATGGGTTCCCCATCACTGAAATAAAGTTGGTGCAAGGACAAGTTACTAATCTCAATCATCCCACTCCTTTCAATAATCTTGGAATATATGCTGCCGTTGCAAATGACTTTATTGATACATCCGATTTCCAACAAAGAACCATAAAATATGAAAATCCTTTTTATATGGTAGTCCTACGCAATCAAGAATTAGGAAAATCAGTTGTTGACCAAGCAATCGCCCTAAACCCAAATCTCATTACCCTTGAGCTTGGTGTGAATGATTACCTATGGTATGCTCTTTATGGAGGAACTAAATCAACTTTTGGCATGCCAGACAATCCTATCCCAACTCCAACACAAGTCTATGAAGCCATTATGACTGCAGGTTTAACAAAGCTAACTACTGCCTTGCCAAATGCAAAAATCATTCTCTTCAATTTGCCTGACCCTATTCCCACTCCATTTTTTAATACTGTGCCTTGGAATGCCTTAGTAATAGACCAAGCCACTGCTGATATGCTCAATCAAGCTTATTCTGCTCTTGGCTTTAAGTTCAAGCCTGGCGCTAATGGTTTTGTTGCTGAGTCGCCTAAATCTCCTTTTGGACTGCGTCAGCTCACTCAAAATGATTATATAACTTTTCTGATTCCACAGGATTCTCTTAAAGCTGGTTGGGGCTCTCGTAAACCTATTCCTAATGCTTATGTCCTCGATTCTATCGAAGTTCTGGTCGTTAAAAATACCATAAATGAATATAATGATGTTATAAACAAACTTAAAAATATGTCTAATAATATTTATATTTTCGACATAAATAAATTGTTCTATGACATTGCAAATAATGGCTATACTGTACCTGGTGCTTCTACTATGAATACAAAATTTATCTCTGGAATGTTCTTTAGCTTAGACGGTGTGCACCCAACTGCAAGAGGTTATGGTGCTTTAGCCAACGAAGTTATCAAATTCTTGAATAAGACTTTTGGTAGCGACATTCCACTGGTAGATTTACAACTCCTAAGCCCAAATATCATATCTCATTGAAAATAACTTATCACTAACTAATGTCCAATGCCACTTTGTGGTGTTGGACATTTTTGTTTTTTTGTATAATAATATATTAAATTAGAAGTTCCTTTTCTTAAAAGTATATTGCAATAAATGTATTAAATTTAAATAATGATAAATTAGATAATATATTGATTTATAAAAAGATATAATTATCAAACATTATCGTATTCATCTATCATTTTCACCCTTCTTAAATGCCGTCCTTGTTGAAACTCTGAATTTAAAAATGCAATTATAATCTCTTTTGCTAAATCAAGAGGGATAAGTCGAGCTCCAAAAGCAAGAATATTCGCATTATTATGCTCACGGGCAAGACGAGCAGAATCAACACTCCAGCAAGTTGCTGCTCGAATCCCTTTCACTTTATTCGCAGACATACTCATTCCTATTCCTGTGCCACAGATTAATATTCCCAAGTCGTTCCTGCCTTCGCTTACGCTTTCAGCCACTCGAAAGGCATAATCGGGATAATCACAAGATTCTGCCGAGTATGTTCCTAAGTCCTCTATCTCATAGCCAAGAGAAGAAAGCCACTCCGCTATTATGTTTTTGTAGCTATAACCTGCGTGGTCGCTTCCTATTGCCAATTTTGTTAACTTTTTCAAATTTTTATTAACATTAATTTAACATTTATGAGTTTGCATTATTAAAAAAATATTGAAAATTTTCTTCTTCTGTGGAAAAACAAAACTTTTTGAATATTTTTCAATAAAATTGTTGAAAACCATTAGTTTTTCCACATAGTTTTTCACTTCATTTTGCATTTTATAAAAATTATAAGTTACTTATTATAAATAAATTAAATAGATTATAATTTATTTTTCTACATATTAACACTATATATATAATAAAAGTAAATTTTAAATTCATTTATAAATAATATAGATTATATTTCATCGAATTTACAATAATCTCTTAAAACTTCTGGCACGATAACTTTTCCATTCTCATAATAGGTTTCGAGTAAAGCAACAATAAGCCGTGATGTAGCAAGACCAGAACCATTAAGAGTATGAACAAACTCCGGTTTAGAAGAAGCTGTCCTCTTAAATCTAATATTAGCTCGCCGAGCTTGGAAGTCCTCAAAATTAGAGCAGCTCGAGACCTCAAGCCACTTTTGTTCTCCGGGTGACCATGCCTCTAAGTCGTAAGTCTTTGCACTCGAAAAACTTGTGTCGCCACTTGATAATAATACAACTCTATAAGCTAATCCTAATTGCTTAAATATATCTTCTGCGTCATTTGTTAAGCTTTCTAACTCTTCGTAAGAATTCTCAGGTAAAGAGTATTTTACCATTTCAACTTTGTTAAACTGATGTACCCGCAGAAAACCTCTTGTGTCTTTTCCATAGCTACCTGCTTCACGACGAAAACAAGGCGAGTAGCCACAAAACTTTATAGGCAAATCTTCGGCTTTTAATATCTCTCCTGAATGATAATTTGTGATTGGCACCTCTGCTGTTGGTATTAAGTAGAGATTATCGCTTTCAACGAAATACATATCTTCTTCTAATTTCGGGATTTGGCCTGTTCCTATCATTGATTCTTTATTTACTATGAACGGAGGCATTATCTCTTTATATCCATGCTTGCTGCAGTGATAATCAAGCATAAAACTAATTAAAGCTCGTTCTAATGCGGAGCCTTTACCAACGTAAAAGGTAAAACCTGTGCCTGAAACTTTTGCCCCTCTTTCAAAATCCAATATCCCTAATTCCTTTGCTATTTCTATATGATTTTTGCTTTTATTAGCAATTTGCTCTCCCCAACTTCTTATGACAATATTGTCGTCTGCCGTCTTTCCTATTGGTACAGAAGAATGAAGCATATTAGGAACTCTTAGCAGATTTTTCTGAAGCTGTTCTTCTACTGTGCGTAGTTCATCATCGTAGTTCTTTATAGTATCGGAAACATCTTTCATTGCTTGGATTTTCTCTTCGGCATCCAATCCTTGTTTTTTAAGATTTGCAATTTCTTTCGAGACTATATTTCTCTGATTTTTTAGTTGCTCTACTTCCTGTATTATGCTTCGCCTTCTTTCGTCGAGCATTAAAATTTCATCAATATCGGCGGACTCGTTCTTGCTCTCAACATTTTTCTTGACTAATGTTGCATTTTCACGAATAAATTTTAAATCAAGCATTTTATTTTATTTAAATTATCAAAATTAACTTTACAAAATTAAGGAATATTAATTACGTAGGAAAAATATTATTTCGGTTTGTATTTATTCTATGTTTAATACAACTCCTTCAACTTTCCAGCGAGGTTTGACGATTATTGTATTTTCAAATATGTAGAATTTCTCGGCAAAACGAAAAGGGAAAGCGTTTCCATATCCATAGTTCTGGTCGCCATTCTCGTCGCAAAAGACCTGTATCGTCCACTCGCCTGGTTCCACTTCGTCGAAGTTCCACAATCCATCAGCAGATGCCATCGTTTTTAGTTCCTCTTTGCCCCTTTTGCTTTTGAGCATTACTACATAATTACCATCGCAAGACGAAGGATTAGAAATACGTCCTGAAACAGCTCCATAATTTCTATAATCTGCTGTTTTGAAATTCAATATATAGGTGCTGTCCTTGAGATAAGTTCCTAATAAAGATTTTACCGAATCTATTTTAATTACTAATCTATGCCAAGCATCTTGCTTCAATTTTTGTTTTGGTATTATCTCTAATATATTAGAACTTTGCCATAATATTTCACATTGAATCGATTTTTCTTCATTTATCTGTCTTAAAACAATATTTTTTTCTATTTCTGTGTTTTCTATTGCAGTATTAAATATAATTTTCAATGACATAGCTGGATTTATATTATTAGAGCTATCCCTGAAAGGTAATTTGTAGAGACTTGGTAGCAAATTTTCTTTATCATTATTTGCAATGAAGTAAGCAAAGTTTGCAGAATCGTTAAGAGGATTGCCTGCTGTGTCTCTTATCTTGTAATCCATAGTATTTTCTATAAGTAACTTATATTTCTTTTGATTATCAAGATTATTTGCAAGAATTATTTCAATTGCTTTGCTATCATCTGGTTTAAGATAAACAGCTTTTGGCTCTTCTTCTTTTTTCATACCAGAACTGTCAGTTATCGAGAATAATGACTTATTCAAAGACAAAGTATCTATTGGCTCACTAAAATATGCAATAACCCTTTGAGATGAAACAGCTTCTGCCTCGTATAGCATAGGTCTTTGACTGTCTATTGTTGGACCAAGCTTTATTAGAACAGCAGGAGATCGGCTATTCAATACATCAACATCAAATACAGCAGAACCGAACCGGTCTATGCCTTCGTTGTAGATGCCATCCTTGAACTTATCGAGTACAGCAAAAATGCGATATTTCCCATCTTTAAGAGCTGGGATTTTAAAATTTCCTGAACTTCCTACTTGAACCCTATAGTCTGGCTCTGTTGTCTTTGGATTTATTGTGTCTGGTATTTTATTATTTAATTTATATGCAAAAATGAAAGCTCCTTCTGGTTTTACGTCGTAGAGCTTGCCACTTATACTACCGCTATCAATATAAGGACCTGTCGAAAAAATGAGCGAGAAGGACTGCTGAGGTTTATTGTTTCGTATGTCCGTATAATCAGTGCCTAAAACCAAAGCATAAGTTGTATTAGTATCAAGCGGCTCTTCGAATTCTATTTCTATCTCTTTCCCACTCCAGCTGTATTTCATTTTAGCTACAGGCGATATACTTAAATTTTCGATAACTGACATTTTATTCATATACTTGCTGAACTTTAGCAGAATAGTTTTTCCTTGCCAATTTGCTATTCCATTTGCTGGCTCTGTGTATATTACTTCTGGCGGTGTTGTGTCTGGCGGTCCTCCACTCGGGGGCAGTGGATTTGCACAAGCACTTAGCATTAATAAAAACAATATTTTTTTATATATTTTCATTAAATCTTATAATAAAAATTGCAAAATAATGAAAATTTTACTTTTGAAGTGTAACTGAATTTTATAATTTTAAATAATGAGATGAAAAAATAAAAGTTTAATAAAATAATAAGCTACATAACATTTATAATAGAGACGAAGAGAATATTTTACTTTACAATAAGTAAAGGGATACAATCATATTTAGCGTTTGTATATTCTTCTAATAGTATTATCTTTTTTGGTTGGCTTTCGAGCTCGAAAGTATTCGATAAAATTAGAAATACTAAAAGAATAATTGTAACAAAAGGAGATCCTTTCATTTTGCCTCACAATCTATATCTTATTAATATGCTTCGCCATCCATTGAAGTAAGTCCTACCGCCGGGAAACCGTGACGTATAAGGAATCGTCCACATCTGTTCGTAATATGTATCCTTTTGGATTTTCGTTAGCCCTATGTTCGCTACAAAGAAATATCTATCAAGCTCAAGCAACTGACGATTAACTTGAACAGAATCATAAGTTTGGCGGTTAACTTTTATTGTATCTTTTTTGATGTTACCGGGACCAATTGTATCATATACTATTGAGTCAACCGTTATAGTGTATTTGAAATTATAATCAAAAAAGAGCCGACTGTCGTGCTTCAACTCAAAATGGTGCTGAACATAATTCTCATTTTGGATTTTTGCCGTATCGAAACCTCTATAATATACGTTCACTGCGTGGTCGTAGGTTGTTAATACTTCTTTATCAATAAAATGAAATGGATAATTAGTAATGCGTAGTCCTAATATGTTCCATTCACTTAGCTTTGTTTCTGCAATTTTAAACCATACATTATTTAATTCGGGAACTGAATAATTATCCTTGTTGAAAAGTCTATAGACAGTATCGGAGCTTTTTGAGAAAATCAAGGTATCTAAGAGCGAGCCATTGCGGTATCGAACCATAAAATAAGCTGTTCTTCCTAAATACACAGAGATATTCTCGCATACTAATGAATCCAACTGGTCTGTTCCTGGAATTGTATCTTGATACTGATTCAGCTCATATGTTTTGTAAATCCAATAACTACCGACAGTTAGAGGTAAATAATCTGCATATTTTGGTGGCTCTACCTGTGTGCCATTATCTTTGCAAGCAAGCATTGTAATGATTAATAATATCCAAAGTAAATAATTGTATTTCATAGATTTACCCTATTGCTATTTTTCTTCCCTCTGAAAGAGCTGTTAAGTTAGCCGAAACTATTTCTTCGCCCTTATTTCTAAAAATTAGCTTTATTGCATTCTCAAGCTTTTTGTAATCTATATCGAGAAACGCAGAAGCACAGCCGAGAATTACTACATTTGCCGACTTTGGGGAGCCGATTGATTTTGCTATTTGGTCTGCGTCTATGGCTATATTATTAGGGACTTTCTTGATTTCAGACAAGATTTCTCCTATCTCAGGGTAGTTCGTTATGTTCTCATAAGGCTTAGTATTTGTTATAAGCCATCCATCTTCAGCAAGATAGGGCAGATACCTTAGCGCTTCCATTGGTTCTACGGAGATGATTAAGTCAGCGGAACCATATGGTATTAAGTCCGAATATATTTTTTCGCTCGACAGGCGAAAATGCGAGGATACATCGCCTCCTCTTTGACTCATTCCGTGAACTTCCGACTGCTTGAAGCTCAAGCCTTCCTCTACGGCTGCATACCCTATTATTGCTGCTATAGAAACTATGCCTTGCCCTCCTACTCCAGAAATTATTATATCTTTTTTCATTTTATTCTCTTTTGATTATTGTTTAACATTGATTTTTTTCTGTTCCTTCTTCTTTTGGGTTAATGTAACAACGCATTCCCTTCTTGGTATTACTACAGAAACACCATTATAGGACAATTCCTCCTTAAGAATTCGGACAAATTCATTATGATTTTTCTTTAATGGCTCGATTACTCTTATATGTTCTGGTTCGACACCAACGCCTAAGCATATATTTTCCAATCTATTAGTTGCTGCCGATGCCTGTCCTCCTGTCATTGCTGTAGTCTCATTGTCGAGAATTAATACGGTGATAGGAGATTTATTTACTACAGCGTCGAGCAGTCCAGTTATTCCTGAATGGGTAAATGTAGAATCTCCAATAACGGCAATAGCAGGAACGATGCCTGCATCTGCTGCTCCTTTTGCCATTGTAATCGAAGCTCCCATGTCAACGCAAGAGTTTATGGAATTAAATGGCGGCAAAGCACCTAATGTATAACATCCAATATCTGAAAATACCCTTCCTTTTGATAAATCAGCTATTGCCTCGTTCAGTGCTTTGTAGGAATCTATATGCGGACAACCTCCACATAGCTGTGGCGGTCTTGGTTTGACTATTTCAGGTATTGGCTTAATTGGTTTTTGCGGTAGCCCTAATGCCTTTGCCACTATATTAGGATTTAGCTCCCCGTCGCGAGGCAAAGTTCCGTCAAGGCGTCCCCTTACTTTTAGTCCTTTCGATAGAATGCCTTTGATGCTGTCCTCAATAAATGGATAGCCCTCCTCTATGACTAATATTTCAGCACATTCTTTTGTTATTTTTTCAATATAACTTTTCGGCAATGGATATTGTGATATTTTTAATAATGGGAAATGTAATTCTTTGTCATTATAATTTTCCATCACATAATTATAAGCAATACCGCTTGCTATGATTCCCAAGCTCTTGTCTTCTCCGTAGAAATAAATGTTATATTTGGATTCTTCAGCTTCTGCTTCGAGGTGCTTTTGCTTTTCAAGAAGTATCTTATATTGCTTCCTTGCGTTCGAGGGTAGCAGAACAAATTGGATAGGATTCTGAGGCAAAGAGATTGCATTTTGCTCGAGAAATTCCCTCCGCATAACGTCTGCCCTTGAGTGTGCAAGGCGAGTCGTTATTCGCAGTAGAACAGGTGTCTTGTATTTTTCCGAAAAGGCGAAACCCTCGTAAGTCATATCATAAGCTTCCTGCTGGTTTGAGGGTTCGAAAATTGGCACCATCGCAAATTTGCCATAATATCGCGAGTCCTGTTCATTCTGCGAGGAGTGCATCGAAGGGTCATCTGCCGAGACTACGATCAAGCCCCCGTTTGCTTCAGTTATTGCTGAATTCATAAATGGGTCTGCTGCTACGTTAAGCCCTACGTGCTTCATACATACTATCGCCCTTTTACCAGCGTAGGACATACCTAATGCGGCTTCCATTGCTGTTTTCTCATTTGCTGACCAAGTGCAATGTATTTGCCTTTCTTTGGCTTCTTTCGAGTGTTGGACGTATTCGAGTATCTCTGTCGAAGGAGTGCCGGGATATGCATAAATACCTGATATTCCTGCATCTATTGCTCCACGTGCTATCGCTTCATCTCCTAATAATGGTATTTTTCTCATAAATTTAATTTTTCTCCCGTTTGATTAATTATTATTCTTTACCTTTTCGATTTATTTATTTTATTGATTTTCCTCAGTTTAATATTCAACTTGTGTATGCAACGCTATTTCTTCAAGTATTGAACTCACTCTAAGGCAATCTTGTAGGTCTCCTTCGTAAACACAGGCTTTCCCTTTATTATGAACCTCCAGAGTCAGCTCCTCTGCTCGTTGCCTTGTGCATTTTATTGCTTTAATTAATTGATTTATTACTTCATCGAATGTATGCCAATCGTCATTAAATAGTATCACTTTTGCCGCATTTGTGATGCCTATTGTAGATTCTATATCTACTACTTCGAGCTCTTGGGTCTCTTGCATATAAATGCGTTTGGTTTCCATCTCCTATAAAATTTATTTTCAAAATAGTTCATTTCATTTTTATAAATTTATTACAATTTTTGCAAATAAAGAAATTCATTTTGTCTTTTTTCTTTCGTAATAGTAAAATAGACAGTTTTTACACAATAAAGTGATTTTCAACTTCAAGTTTTGTAGATTTTTTAATTAAAGAATAATTTTTTTTAAAAAAAATAATAAAATATTTGCTTTTTTTATTGAAAGATAATATATTTATATTAAGCTCCTTGTGGGCGTTTTGAAAATTATGTTTAGCAATGAATTGGAGGGAAGATGAAAACCTCATTCGAACAATCGAGTAAAACTTATGAGAGTTTTGCCACCCTACAAGTATGTTTTCTTTCAAAGGAAAAAACCGATAAAGCGTATTTATACTTACAATCATTTAAGACAAAATTTAACTTAATTCTATTATTTATTATATTTTAATCTCAATCAGTTCTTCCTCAAAAATCAGACTACAATTGGTATTGTGGAGATGTTACTATTACATTTAATACAAAGGACTTAGAACCGAAATTGCTTTATGATTCAAGGTTTGATATTTTTGATGATTGGTATAACTCTTACTCAACAATCTCTGATACAAATGGAAATTTGCTTTTTTATACTGGTTTTTGGCATACTTTTATTCTTCCTGAATATGGTATTCAGGAAAAACCAATATTTCAGATATTTGACCGTCAACATAATATACTTCCAGGCATAAAAGATACTTTTGCATGTGAAAATATTATATTAATTGATTACCCAGGGTCAAAGAATCTTTATCTTTCCTTATGTGTTCCTATCTATCAAACATCAACAAGTAAAATACCTAATATTTGTAGATCAACAAGAGTTGACATTATAGATATAAACAAGAGAAACGGTCTAGGAGATGTTGTTAAGACTTTTTATTTAGATAACTTTTTAGTATTAGGGGCTTATAAACACTATAATAATATAGATTGGTGGGTTTTTGGTCAAAATCTCGGAAAAGGATAAAAGAGATAAGAAAGCAAGGCAATAGCGATGAATATAATATTAAAGCCGATACACCGATAGAGTTGGAAGAAAACGGCACAACCAGCATAGAGATAACCTATACAAGCAAAGGCAAGCCAGAAGCAAGAGAAACGTTATTGATAGCGATAGACTATCCCTGCGAAACAGAAATAACAATCGCATTATTAGGGAGGACAGAGCGTAACAAAGTCAAAATCTGGCTACCAGACACAACGGCAAAAGTAGGAGTGAAGGACTTTTGCATTCCATTGCGAGCCGAGACAGAAGAGAAAGCAATAGAAGGACTTGGCTTTAAGGCAGAAATACGCTTTGATGCGAGTGCATTCATACCGGAAGGAGCATTAGCGTCGAGGATAGAAGGAACGGACAGAATATTAGAAATCGAGGGGCAAGGAATAAGCATAAGCACAGAAAGCAAAAAGATAGGTTCTTTTTGTGGACAGGTGCTACTTGCCAATCAAGACAGGACTCCGCTTCGCATAGCTAAGATAGAATGGACAGGAGCAAACATAGAAACAGAGACAAAGGACGGCAGTTTAACAATAGAAGGGCTATGCCAGCTATCATTGTCGAGACTGACCTTAATGACGCCATTAGAGCTTGTAATCAAGCCCAATCCGGTAGAGGAGAAGATAGAAATCCTAATCAGGGGAATCAAAGGACAGGAATACACATTAGAGATAATCAATACACTTGGCATAACAACGGAGCTATTGCCGATAAAATTAGAAGCAGAGGAACTAATCATCATCAAGCGATTGAACTCCTCTCCCTCAGGCATCTACCTAATTAGGATAGGCACTCAAGCAAAAATGTTCTTGAAGCTGTGAAATTTTCACACGCACATAATCATACGTAGCAGAAGCTATAAGTTTATTGTATTTTTATAACTTGCCCTGCTTTTAGGTTCTTTTCGCTCAAATTTTTGTTTTTCTTCTTTAATGTCGAAATGCTAACCCCAAGTTTTCTCGAAATATCGGCAAGGGATTCCCCACGCTTTACTTTATATACTTTTACTTTAGCAGTTTTTTCGCTTTTCTTTGTTTTTGTATTTTCGTTTTTCTTGGTTTTTGTGTTATTAGCTGTGCTACTTTCTGTGGAGTAGAGCTTTAGCGTCGTTCCGCTAAGAACTTTGTTCCCTTTTATTGTGTTCTTATTCCAATCTTTTAATTGCTTTTCCGAGACATTGTATTTTTTTGCTATTTCCGTTAAGGTTTCGCCTTTTTTGACTTTATGGGTCTTTTTCTTTTCGGTTTTCTTAGTTGATTTATCGGTTTTTGTGCTTGATTTTGTGCTACTTATTTTCGAATTATCATAATTTGCCGTTTCGATTTTAAGTATTTGCCCTTTTTTTACCTTGCTATTTTTAAGTTTATTGTCCTTTTTAATTTTGTCTTGAGTAGTATTGTAATTGTCAGCAATTTCTTCTAAAGTTTCGCCTTTTTTGACTGTATGCTTAATGATTTTGGTTTGAGGTCGAGGAGAGGTATCTTTGGATTTGGTTTCTATCTTCGGCGTATTTGTTTCGGCTGGTTTTACATCTGGTTGTCTAAATGGTGTAATATCAGCAATATTGGATTTTGCAATAGCAACTTTTAGCTTAGTTCCTTCCCCTATATTTTCATTATTTAGCTCGATGCCGTTGAGTTTGCATAAGTCGCCAAGTTTCATTCCATAGCGTAAAGCAATAGCGTAGAGCGTTTCGCCCTTCTTAACCTCGTGCATTGTGTAGGTGTAGTTTTCAGTGTCATAAAAATTTGTTTTGTTGTCGCTTGTGCTATCATTATCTTGGTAGTCCACTTTGTTAATTGGTATTTTGATGATTCTGCCTTGCTTCAGTTTTTCATTAGCCGATTCGATATTGTTAGCATCCATAATTTCCTTTTTCGAAACGCCATAGAGTTGAGCAATGGAAGCGATAGTTTCCTTTTTCCCAACTGTATGGTTGACCCAAGGTTGTTTTTCTTCTGGAGTTAGCGATGCGTAGTTTAATATAAAGTTTTGGCGTTTGCCCTTAGGGATTTTAATTGTATATTCTTTAACGTCGGGAGGAGTGCAATTCTTTATTAATTCAGGATTTAGCTGGCGAAGCTCTTCTTCTGAGATTTGGCAGCATTTTGCAAGAGCAGAAAGAGCGACAGGTTCGTTGATTGTATATGTATCGTAAACATATTCCGGATGAAAATTCAATTCCTCAAAGTTGAAGTTGTATGCTTCTGGGTTGAGGGCAATGATGGTAGTAGCAATATATAATGGGACGTAGTTTCTGGTTTCTCTTGGTAGAAACTGGCTAATATCCCAGAATGTAGGATTCTCGACATCGCTTTTTGAGATAGCTCTTTCGACGCATTTAGCACCGCAATTATAAGCAGCAAGAGCAAAATGCCAATTTTTAAAGCGGGCATATAAGTCTCGCAAATGCCTCATAGCAGCGCGAGTTGATTTTTCCGGGTCTCTACGTTCGTCTATCCATATAGAAGAGGATTTATTCAGATCGTAGTTTTCGCCAGTTTCTCTGATGAACTGCCATAAGCCTACTGCTTTAGCTCGAGATACAACTGTCGGATTCAATCCGCTTTCAATCATTGATAGGAAGATAATTTCTTCTGGCATATTTTCTTCTGCAGCTATTCGCTTCATCATTGGGAACCATTTCGTGCTACGCTCCAGCCATTTTGTGAAGAACTTACGCCCTTTGTCGTTTGTAAGGAAATTGATGCTTCTTTGAACTGCTTCGGTCGTATCCAAGGGGATTGACTTTGCATTAACTACAATCAATTGGGTAGTCTTTTCCTTTTCTGGCTTGGGTTTGGTCAGGTCAATTTTTTTTACTTGAGTTTTTGGAACTGGCGTCTTATCAATCTCTTGAAGGATTTTTTGCCGCACAATATAAATTGGCGTATTGTCATCAAGAATTTCAATGCTACCAATGTAGTTTTCGTAATCGTCAATAATAACATAGACAAGTTCGATGTATTGAGAATTCTTTTCGATGCCGGGAATGCTTGCCAGCTGGTCGAGCTTGCGTAACGCCTCTTCGAAGTAGAGCTTGGCGCTCATTGTGTCGCCCGATTCCAAGAAACGCAAGCCACGATTTCTTAGCTTTTCGGCAAGGGAAATTCCAACAGTTATGTCCTCTGCATCTACTGCTTTGATGAAATGCTTCTCATCCAAGATAGAATATTCGTCGCCGAACTTTTTTATTTGCTTCGATGTCGCTGAATTGTCCCTTTTATTTTGGGCATTCATAGGCAATACTACTACTAAAAACATCCCCGCAAGTAGCAGTATTCTGGCTATTTTTTGGATTTGTATTTTGTATGTCATAAACTTCCTCAAAAATTGCAATTTCAACAATATGTAAATATAAATATTTATAAATTCAATGACAAATTAAAATTTATTAATTTTTCTATTAAGCAATCTGCGTAGTTAATTGAAATATAGGAATATAGCCAAAGATTAGGCAAAATTAATATAAAATTAATTTTTTTTAATTTCGAAAAATCCTTAGCTTAGGCGAGCATGTGATGAGTGTAAGGGCGAATGGTCTTTTGCCCGTATGCGTTTATTTCATTAATTTTGGAAAAAAAATTTGGTTGAAAAATGATTTTTTATTAATTTGTAATTTTAAAATATAGAATGTTTTTTGACAAAAAGGGGAACTAATAATAGAAGCTATTAATTAATTGTTTTATAAATAATTAGGAGTTAAAATGAAAAAATTAATTATTATTTTCTTACTATTAGTAACTTTCAATTTAGTCTATTCCCAATGGGAAAAGTGCAACAATGGCATGTATGAGGGAGATATTCATGCTTTTGCTATAAGCGGTAGCTATATATTTGCTGGGACTTGGGGTGGAGGAGTCTTTATATCTACCGACGAGGGCAACAGTTGGACACCGAAAAATAATGGGTTAACTGATATGACTATACAGTCTTTTGCGATAAGCGATGTCAATATTTTTGTTGGGACTGATGGAGGTGGAGTCTTTTTATCTACGGACTGGGGCAACAGTTGGACGCAAAAAAATAATGGGCTGACTGATAATGATGTACAATGCCTTGCTATAAGCGGAAGCAATATATTTGCTGGGACAGACGGAGGAGGGGTCTTTTTATCGACTGATATGGGCAACAGTTGGACACCGATGAATAATGGGTTAACTGATACTGATGTACAATGGCTTGCAATAAACGGAAACAATTTATTTGCCGGGACTTATAGCGGAGGGGTCTTTTTGTCAACTGATATGGGCAACAGTTGGACACCGAAAAATAATGGGTTGACTAATATTAGTATAAGGTTATTAGCGATAAGTGATGGCAATATTTTTGTTGGGACTGATGGCGGAGGAATCTTTGCATCAACTGACATGGGCGATAGCTGGACGCCGAAGAATAATGGGTTAACTAATAATCGTTTAAGGTCTTATGCAATAAGCGGAAACTATATGTTTGCTGGGACTAAAGGCGGAGGAGTCTTTTTATCAACTGATATGGGCGATAGCTGGACGCCGAAGAATAATGGGTTAACTAATAATTTGGTATATGCCTTAGCGATAAGCGGAAGCAATATATTTGCTGGGACTTTTGAAGGTGTCTTTCGAGCAAAACTATCTGATTTCGAAAACACAAGCGTAGCAAATGATTATTCTTTAAGTGGCAATATATTAATTTTCCCGAACCCCGCAAAGGATTATATAGAGATTAATATTGGGAACGTAATTCTGAGCGAAGCGAAGAATCTAATCAAAATCTGCAACACCTACGGCGAATACATTGTAACCGTAGGGGCAAGGCATGCCTTGCCCCTACAACGCATTGATATTAGACATTTGCCTGCAGGTTTATATATCATTCAAATTGGAAATTATACGGGAAAATTTATGGTGCTGAGGTGAAATGCTTGGAAGATGGAGCCCATCTTCGAGATGGACTCCATATGACCGCGTCGGCGAATACGTGATAACCGTAAGGGCGAATGGTCATTTGCCCCTACAAAGCATTGTCATTTACCATTTGACCAAAATATGTCGTGACATAATATGCTTTTTGCACTTTCTATACTAAAAATCCTAAAATCCTAAAATTATGTAAGTCTATATATATCAAGGAATAAAAAATTAGCGTAAAATTAGCGTGACTATTTTTTTATCCTAAAAATCCTAATTTTATTCTAAATTTTATTATATTATTATTAATTATTATTAATAATTAACATAA
>Ga0101944_10000181_pt1 | contig 211060 bp, 164 predicted proteins | sample DewCreD2012metaG_FD_75245 | JGI IMG/M metagenome (GOLD analysis project Ga0101944, IMG submission 75245) | Hot spring sediment bacterial and archeal communities from British Columbia, Canada, to study Microbial Dark Matter (Phase II) - Dewar... ...
GGGCGGGTCCCCGTGCCCGCCCACCTATGTTGTGCCGCGTCATCGGGTTCGGGCAGGCACAGGGACCTGCCCCTACCCGCGCTTCCCCCCGTGGTGTCCGAAACGGACCACGCCCGAAAGATCCTTCGACTTCGGGCGCCCAGCGGCGGCCTACGCTCAGAACGGCGACTCTTTGGGGCTTGCGCCAGGGAAGGTAGCGTTGTCGTGCTAAGACGAGGACGAAGAAGGAGGGGCCGATTGGGGAATCTGCAATCGAGAGTGGGTAATGGTTCATGCCCAATGCATCGAGGCGGGCTTGGGCTCGCGGATGAGGATGGCCTGGAGGAAGTCGGCGGCTTTGGCGATGCCCTCGGTCGTGGTCATCAGGCTGTCCTCGTGCTCGATGGAGAGGACGTGGTCGTAGCCGCTGAGGCGCAGGGCTGAGACGAAGTCGCGCCAGAAGCCCTCGCCGTGTCCGTAGCCGCAGGTGCGAAAGACCCAGGCGCGATTGAACTCGTCGCTGTAGTGCTTGGTATCGAGGACGCCATTGACGCGTGCGACGGCGGGCTCGACGCGGCAGTCCTTGGCGTGCACGTGCCAGATGCAGCCGGCGAGTGCGCGGACGGCCTCGATGGGGTCAATGCCCTGCCAGAAGAGGTGGGAGGGGTCGAAGTTGGCGCCGAGGTTCTTGCCGCATTCGGCGCGGAGGCGCAGCAGCGTTTCGGGGTTGTAGACGAGGAAGCCTGGGTGCATTTCGAAGCCGATCTTGACGCCGTGGTCGGCGGCGAAGCGGGCCATCTTCTTCCAGTACGGGATGGCCACCTTCTCCCATTGCCAGGTGACGAGGGAGAGAAAGGCGGGGGGCCAGGGGCACGTGACCCAGTTGGGGACGCGGCTCTTGCCCGTCTGGTCGCCTGGGCAGCCGGAGAAGCCGTTGACGCGGTCGAGTCCGAGCTTTTCGGCGAGGATGATGCCGTTGCGGAGGGCGGCGTGGCTGTTGGCGGCGTAGGCGGGGTCGGGGTGGAGGGGGTTGCCGTGGCAGGAGAGGCTGGAGATGATGAGGCCGCGGGAGGCCACGGCGTCGAGCCATCGGCGGCGGAGCGCGGCGCTCTTGAGGAGGTCTGCGACGGGGCAATGGGGCGAGAGGCCGTAGGCGCTGGCGGGCAGCTCCACGGCCTGGAGGCCCAGGGCCTGCACCTTGTCGAGCATCGCCTCGAAGGGGATGTTGCCAAATGCCGCGGTCAGCACGCCGAGCTTCACCCTGGTTCTCCCTCTGTTTGGGGCCGAGAGGCCACCTCACGCAACAGGGCGTCGAGTGTGTCCTGCACACCCAGCTCGGCGGCCCAGCGCTTGAGGTAAGCCACGTCGAGGCGTCGCTGTTGAGCCGTGAGGATGCCGAGTGCGTCGTTGCGTTGGCGCTCCGAGCCGCTGCGCCTTGCCCACGCGAGCTTCGCAAGGATGGTGTCTTCGGCGGTGGCGATATCCACCCGTACGCCCCAGACTACGGCGGGCGTCTTGCGCGCAAACTCGCTTCGATTGAAGGTGTCGCTCTTGCACAGGATGATGTCAACCTTCTGCTCGCAGTGGGGGTGGATGATGTTGAACATTCCGCGGCGTTCGACGGCTTGCCGAGCCGCGGTTTCGCTGACGTAGAAGGGGGGGCCGAACCGATGGACGAACTCGAGGATTCGCTCCTCATCGGCTTCAACGACGATGTCAATGTCGTAGCTGAGCCTGGGCTCCCCGTGGTACGAGCTGGCCACAGAGCCGACAACCATGAATGGTATGTGGCTCTCTTGGAGGCGTTGAACCACCTGGTCGAGGAGCTCGGACTCAGTCATGGCTCGATGTCGGGACTGTCGGGGAACACGGCCTGAAACAACTCGTCGCCCAGGATGCGACGCATCACGGCGAGGCGGACGTCCTCATCGCTGTAGTGCGGGTGTCTGGCTCGGATACCCGATCTCATCAGGTCGAGCGCGCTTCGGCCCAACCTTCGCGCTGATTCGACCTTCTCTGGTCCGCTTGTGGTTTGCCAATGCCGCACCACGCGGTCCCAGACTTCAGGTGAGGTATCGAGCGGCCTCATTTCTCAAAAGCCTTGTCGAATGCGGCGGCGGCCGAGGGGAACTGGATGCGGCGGAGGAAGGCGACGCTCTCCGCTGCGCCGTGCTCGCGGGCCATGTGGGGGTCCTCCCATTCGACCGAGAGCGGGCCGGCGTAGCCGATGGCGTTGAGGGTCCTCAGGATGGCGGGGAAGTTGACGATCCCGTGGCCGAGGGAGCGGAAGTCCCAGCGGCGGTTGGCGTCGCCAAAGCCCAGGTGTGAGCCGAGGATGCCGGCGCGGCCGGGCTCGAGGTCCACGAACACGTCCTTCATGTGCGTGTGGAAGATGCGGTCGGGGAACTCCTTGAGGAACTCCACGGGGTCCACGAGCTGCCAGGCGAGGTGGGAGGGGTCGAAGTTGAAGCCGAAGGCCGGGTGGCCTTTGACGGCGGCGACGGCCTTCTTGGCGCTGAAGAGGTCGAAGGCTATCTCGGTGGGGTGGACCTCGAGGGCGAAGCGGATGCCGAGCTTCTTGAACTCGTTGAGGATGGGGGTGAAGCGGTCGGCGAAGTCCCTGAAGCCCGCCTCGTACTCCTCGGGCGTCGTGGGCGGGAAGGCGTAAATCTTGGGCCATATGCTGGAGCCGGTGAAGCCGTTGACGACCTTGACGCCGAGCTTCTTGGCGGCCCGGGCGGTGTCAATGAGCTTCTGGGCGGCGCGCTTCTGGACCTCGGGGCCCTTGCCGTCGCCCCAGACGTCGGGCGGGAGGATGCGCTTGTGGCGCTCGTCAATCACGTCGCAGACGGCCTGGCCGACGAGGTGGGTGGAGATGGCGTAGACCTTGAGGCCGAACTTGCCGAGGATGTCGTGACGGGTCTGGCAGTACTTGTCGTCGGAGAGGGCCTTGTCGGGCTCGAAGTGGTCGCCCCAACAGGCCAGCTCCAGGCCGTCGTAGCCCCAGCCCTTGGCCATCTCGGCCAGTTTCGCCAGTGGAAGGTCCGCCCATTGCCCCGTGAACAGCGTGATTGGCCTCGACATGTCCGGCTCCTCAAAAGGGACGCGGAAAAGGGCCCTCTTCGCTTGCAGGGGGGTATGATAGACCAAGTCGCCCGCGGGAGTCAAGCGGACATTTCTCTGCCGCGCCCCCATTTTCGGTGGTTCCATGTGAAGGGCGGCGACAAGTGGCCGCACTCCGAGAGCCCGACGCCCATCGTCTGCACGGCGCCCCGCGCCATGCGACAGCCCCTTGACAGAGGATCAACTTGTGAGGCGGAGGCCAGTGATCCCCTGTTCTCTGGGAGCGCTACCAGTTCATAAGTGATTGTGGAGCAAGAGCTTCGGGAGCGTGCCAAAAATTGGCACAGAGGATCAAGTCCTTGCACGCACACTGATCCTCTGTCCGGTGTCGGTATCGGCAATGGCCGAGGCAGGCCCGGTTTCGGCGGCCCGGGGTGTTGCGCCGCGTTGGGGCTCAGGCTCGGTTGAAGAGCGACACCTCAGTCGCGTCAGGACTCTTCTCCCACGGCAATGACACTTGATCGGATCGCCGAGATGTATTAGTATTGGGGTTGGGAAGTGGCCCCCGGGCGGCGGCTGGGGAGGCGCGGAAAGGGTTTGCCTTCGGGCTGATGGCAAGAGCCCAAGCATCCCAGGGCATGACCCCGAGACCTTCGCAAAGCTCCAGCCCTCTCAAGGGGACTCGGCGGGCCGGGAGATAGGTGCGTGAAGCTGGCAATCAGCGGCAAGGGCGGAGTGGGCAAGACGACCCTGGCGGCCGTCCTCGCCCGCCTCTTTGCCGAAGAGGGAAAGGCCGTCGTCGCCATTGATGCCGACCTGGACTCCAGCCTGGCCTCCGCCCTTGGCGTGCCGAACGCCCAGGGGCTGACGCCTATTGGCGAGATGGCCGACCTGATCGCGGAGCGGACGGAATCGGGCAAGAAGGGCTACGGCAAGCTCTTCAAGCTCAATCCCACCGTGAGCGATATTCCCGACAAGTTCAGCGTCGTCCACAAGGGTGTGCGCCTCATGGTCCTGGGCGCGCCGAAGCGCGGCGGCGGCGGGTGCAACTGCCCCGAGAACGTCTTCCTCCGCACCCTCCTCAACCACCTGGCCGTGCAGCGCGACGAGACGCTGATCCTGGACATGGAGGCCGGGACCGAGCATCTGGGCCGCGCCACGTGCGATGCGATGGACGCGATGATCGTGGTCGTGGAGCCTGGCCGCCGAAGCGCGGCCCTCGCCGCCCACGTGCAGGAGATGGCGAGGGAGATCGGCGTCAAGCGCATCTTCATCGTCGCCAACAAGGTGCGTTCGCCGAAGGACCTGGAGGCGATCCGCGAGAGCTTGCCCCGGGGCGCCCCGCTCCTGGGCAGCATCAGCTTCGACGAGCGCCTCGTGACCGCCGACCTGGAGGGGCGGCCCGTGGACGAGGTCGGCGGGAAACTCTTCGACGAGGTCAGAGCCATCCGCAGCGAGCTGCTGCGGCAGTTGAAGTAAGTGATGCGAGCTCCCTCCCGAACGTTTCTTCACGTTCGGGAGGGTAACACGGCACGGAGCTTCCCGTCCCGAAGGCGCTGGAACCTTCGTGAGGGAAAGCGGAACAAGGAAGGAGCCGATGATACAGCCTGGGATGCTGGTTGTGGACACCAAGCGCTGCATCGCATGCAAGCGCTGCATGATCGAGTGCGCGGTGGCCCACTCCCGCTCGAAGGAGCTCGCGGCGGCGATGCAGGAGACGCCGCGCCCCGAGCCGCGCGTGTGGGTGCGCGAGGTCGGCGCCTTCTCGGCCCCCTACCAGTGCCGCCACTGCGAGACGCCGCCCTGCGTGCCCGCCTGCCCCAACGCTGCCCTGGCGCGCGACGCCGAGCAAACGATGGTAGCCCTCGACCTGGCCAAGTGCGCGGGCGCGGCCAGGTGCGTGAAGAAGTGCCCCTTCCTCGGCATCCAGATGAGCCTGGACGGAACGCAGGCCGTGAAATGCGACCTGTGCGTCGAGCGCCTGGCGGCCGGCGGCATCCCCGCCTGCGCCGAGGCCTGCCCCGTGGACGCAATCATCTACAAGCGCTTCGAGGAGCTGACCGAGGAGGAGAAGGCGTTCCGCACGGGACGGCCCGGCGCAGCAACCGTGCGGCGGACAAACATCCGCTACTGGGTGGACCCCGCCAAGTGCATCGCGTGCCGCAAGTGCGCAATGGTGTGCCCCGCGGAGGCCATCGAGGGGGCCAAGAAGACCCCTCACAAGGTCCTCCAGGACAAGTGCGTGACCTGCGGCGGCTGCTACCTGGTTTGCCCGGTGAGCGCCGTGCAGGCGATAGACCCCGAGAAGTTCGATGAGGTTGCCCAAGCGGAGCCATTGAGCGCTGAGGCCCCTGCGCCCCCGTTGGAGCCCGAGGCTGACCCTGTTGCCGAGGCCCCCGCGCCCGAGCCGTCGCCTCCGCCTGAGCCCGGGCCCGCTGCGCCGCCGGCGGCCGAAGCGGTCGCCGAGCCAGTGCCCGTGGCCCCGACTGCGGCGGCCCCGCCCCCGGCGGCGGAGGCCCCCAAGGGCGGCATCTCGAAGAAGCAGCGCCGCATCGAGCGCAAGATCAAGCGAAAGGCCAAGAAGTCGAAGGGGAACTGACGGAACATCCGTGCACGTCATCGTCCCCGTCGTCGTCGAGCCCCGATGGGCGACGACGACCGCGACGACGACGAGAGGAAAGGGAACCTTGATGGCAGATGGAAAGCAGTTCAGCGATGACATGTCGCTGGCGGTGCTCCAGGACATGGCCAGTTGCGGGCTGGAGACGACGTGGGACCGCTACGAGGCCCAGCTCCCGCAGTGCGGCTTCGGAAAGAGCGGCCTGTGCTGCCGCCACTGCAACATGGGGCCGTGCAACGTGGACCCGTTCGGCCGCGGGGCGAAGACTGGGGTGTGCGGGGCGGATGCCGACACGATTGTGGCGCGCGGCTTCGTGCGCACCATCGCGGGCGGCGCCTCGGCCCACAGCGACCACGGCCGCGCCGTCTGCGAGCTCCTCGCCGCCACGGGCCGTGGCGAGGCCCCAGGCTACCAGATCAAGGACGAGAAGAAGCTGCGCTTCATCGCCCGCGTGATGGGCATCGAGGCGGAGGGCAAGAGCAAGGAGGACCTCGCCATAGCGGTAGGCGAGATGGCACTGGCCGAGTTCGGCAAGCCGCACGGCCACCAGCTCATGACCACGCGCGCGCCCAAGCCGCGCCAGGAGATCTGGCGGAGGCTGGGCATCCTGCCCCGCTCGATTGACCGCGAGGTCGTCGAGGCCATGCACCGCACAGGCATGGGCGTGGACCAGGACTACCACAGCCTCCTCCTCCACGCCCAGCGCCTCAGCCTGGCCGATGGCTGGGGCGGCTCGATGCTCGGCACCGAGCTTCAGGACGTCCTCTTCGGCACCCCGCAGGCCATCCTGGGCGAGATCAACCTCGGCGTGCTCAAGGCCGACCACGTCAACGTCATCGTCCACGGCCACGAGCCCATCCTCTCCGAGATGGTCGCCCTGGCCTCCCAGGACCCCGAGCTGGTCGAGGAGGCGAAGCGGGTCGGGGCCAAGGGCATCGTGGTCGCCGGCATCTGCTGCACGGCCAACGAGCTCCTCATCCGCCACGGCATCCCCGTGGCCGGCCACATGAAGATGCAAGAGCTGGCCATCGCCACGGGCGCGGTGGACGCGATGGTGGTGGACGTGCAGTGCATCATGCAGGGGGACGTGGCCCTGGCCGCGCAGTTCCACACCCGCTGCATCACCACGAGCCCCAAGGCGCGCATCCGCGGCGCCATCCACATCGAGTTCGACGAGCACCACGCCCTCGACACCGCCAAGAAGGTCGTGCGCGAGGCCATCCAGGCCTACACGCAGCGCGACCCCTCGCGCGTGAAGATACCCCAGGAGAGCCGCCCAGCCGTCGTCGGCTTCAGCCACGAGTTCATCAACTACATGCTCGGCGGGCGCTTCCGCGCGTCGTACCGGCCGCTGAACGAGAACATCATCAACGGGCGCATCCGCGGCGTGGCGGGCGTCGTCGGCTGCACCCAGCCCAAGGTGCCCAAGGGCCAGCAGCCCTACCTCGAGCTGGTCAAGGAGCTGGTGGCGGCCGACGTGCTCGTGGTGGAGACAGGGTGCGCGGCCCTGGAGTGCGGCCGCGCGGGCTTCCTGCTCCCCGAGTTCCAGGAGGCCGCCGGGCCGGGCCTCCGCGAGGTCTGCGAGGCCGTGGGCATGCCCCCAGTGCTCCACGCGGGCTCGTGCGTGGACAACTCGCGCATCCTCATCGCCTGCACCGAGATGGTGCACGAGGGCGGCCTGGGCGACGACATCAGCAAGCTGCCCGTCGCCGGCGCCTGCTTCGAGTGGATGCACGAGAAGGCCATCGCCATCGGCCAGTACTTCGTGTCCTCCGGCGCCTTTGTGGCCTTCGGCATCACCCTGCCCGTCTACGGCAGCCCGGCCGTCACCAAGTACCTCACCGAGGAGATCGAGGCAGAGGTCGGCGGCAAGTGGGCGTTCGGCCTCAGCGCCAGCCAGATGGCCGCGGCCATGATTGACCACATCAACGCCAAGCGCGCCGCCCTCGGCATAGACAAGCCGGGCGAGCGGGTGCTCTACGACATGGAAGCACGCAGGCAGCTCAAGTTCTAGCCCAAGTAGGAGACGACGATGTCCCGCATCATCGCCACCGCGGCCATCAACGGGGCCTACACGCTCGTCGAGAAGGCCGAGAAGGCCCTCGAGGTCGCCCTAGGCTCCCACCCCGAGAGCGCCGCCGTCGAGTTCCCCAACACCGCTTACTACCTCCCCATCATCTACGGCACGACGGGCGAGGAGGTGCGGACCCTGGGCGACTGCCGCCGCGTGCTCAAGAGCGCGCGCGAGCTGCTCCCGCCGCGCGTCAGAAGCCAGCACTGGGTGCCCTACCTCGGCCACGCCCTCGACGCCGGCATGGCCACGCTATGGGCCGAAGAGGTCTATGAGGCCCTCAAGTACCTCGACCCCGCAACCTGCCCCTACACCAAGACAGCGGCGCCGACCGACTCGAACCTGTGGCTTGGCGCGGCCGACGACGTGATCATGCGCGAGCGCGGGATCGAGTTCGTGGACGGCACGGCGCCCGGCTTCGCAGCCATCGTGGGCGCGGCGCCCGACAACAAGACCGCCGTGGCCATCGCACGCGAGCTCCAGGAGAACAACCTCTACGTCTTCATGTGCGCGGAGTCCGGCGGCAAGCGCTTCGCCGAGCAACTCGCCGAGGAAAACGTCCAGATGGGCTGGGAGACCCGCCTCGTGCCCTTCGGCCAGGAGATCTCCGCCGCCGTCTTCGCCCTCGGCTTCGCCGCCCGCGCAGCCCTGTCCTTCGGCGGCGTGCAGCCCGGCGACTACCGCCGCATGCTCCTCTACAACAAATACCGCGTCTTCGCCTTCGTCCTCGCCCTCGGGCCGGTGGACGAGGAGAAGTACGCCACGGCAGCCGGCGCCATCAACTACGGCTTCCCCGTCATCGCCGACACCGACATCCCGCCGATCCTCCCCACCGGCGTGTGCCTCTACGAGCACGTCGTGCCAAACGTCAAGCACGACGAGATGGTCAAGCGCGCCATCTACATCCGCGGCCTCAAGGTCGTCCCATCGTCGGTGGACATCCCGGTCCGCTTCGGCCCGGCCTTCGAGGGCGAAAGAATCCGCAAGGAAGACATGCAAGTCGAGGCCGGCAACCCCAAGGTGGACCTGCCCTCGTTCGAATACGTCCGCACCCGACCCACCGACCAGGTGGAAGACGGTAAGATCACGGTCGTCGGCCCGGAGATAGACGCCTTGCCCGAGGGCGCCTGCATCCCCCTCGGCATCCTCGTCGAGGTCTCGGGTGCAAAGATGCAGGCCGACTTCGAACCCATCCTCGAGCGCCAAATCCACACCTTCCTCAACTGCGCCCAGGGCCTGTTCCACATGGGCCAGCGCGACTCCAACTGGATTCGCTACTCCAAGGAGGCGTTTGCCGCCGGCCTGCGCTTCAGGCACATCGGCTCCATCCTCCATGCCAAGCTCCGCGAGGAGTATTCAGCCATCGTGGACAAGTGCCAGGTGACGATCTTCACCAACCGCGAAGACGTCGAGCGCGAGCTCGCCGAGGCCCGCAAGGCCTACGCCGAGCGCGATGCACGCATGGCCGGCATGACCGACGAGGCGGTGGATGTCTTCTACTCCTGCTCGCTTTGCCAGAGCTTCGCGCCAAACCACATCTGCATCATCACCCCCGAGCACCCGGGCCTCTGTGGCGCCTACAACTGGCTCGACGGCCGCGCCGCCTACGAGATCGTCCCCACCGGCCCCAACCAACCCGTCCCCAAGACCAACCCCCTCGACGAACGCCTCGGCCAGTGGCAGAGCGTCAACGACTTCGTCTTCGAGAAGTCCAACCGCAAGCTCGAACGCTTCTCGGCCTACAGCATGATGGTGGACCCGATGACGAGCTGCGGCTGCTTCGAGTGCATCTCGGCCATCCTCCCGATGACGAACGGCATCATGATCGTGGACCGCGACCACCCCGACATGACCCCCTGCGGGATGAAGTTCTCCACACTCGCCGGAAGCGTCGGCGGCGGGAACCAGACCCCGGGCTTCCTCGGCCACTCGCGCATGTACATCAGCTCCAAGAAGTTCATCTCAGCCGACGGCGGCTTCCGCCGCATCACCTGGATGCCAAAGAAGCTCAAGGACCAGGTCCGGGCGAGGCTCGAGGCACGCGCCCGCGAAGAGGGCATCGAGGGCTTCGTGGACATGATCGCCGACGAAACCGTCGCCACCACCGAAGAGCAGGTGGTGGAGTTCATGCAGAAAGTCGGCCACCCGGCCCTGACGATGGACCCGATGCTGTGAACCAGCTACAAGCCGCAACGCGCAGGCCGCAAGCCTGAAACCGAAAAACTCGCAGCTTGCGGCTTGCAGCGTGCAGCTTGCAGCGTGCAGCTTGCGTCTTGGCGTGAAAGGAGTGACACATGGCGCTGACGGCGATGGACATTTTCAAACTCTTGCCGCGGACGAACTGCCGGAAGTGCGGGCAGCCGACCTGTCTGGCCTTCGCCATGCAGATCGCCCAGAAGAAGGCCAAGCTGGAGGAATGCCCCGACGTGAGCGAGGACGCCAAGGCCAAGCTCGGCGCCGCCGCCGCGCCCCCCATCCAGCTCGTCACCATCGGCGCCGGCACCAAGCAGCTCCAGATCGGCAACGAGACCCAGCTCTTCCGCCACGACGAGAAGTTCCACCACCCCTGCGGCATCGCCGTCAGGGTCTCCGACACCCTCGACGACGCCGCCCTCGCCGCAAAGATTGACAAGACCAGCAAGCTCCAGTGGGAACGCGTCGGCCAGCACATCGGGATTGACCTCCTCGCCCTCGAGAACGACAGCGGCGACGCCGCCCGCTTCGCCAAGGCGGCCAGGACCCTGGCCGAGAAGAGCCCGTACGCTCTCATCCTGATCACGAAGTCGCCCGAGGCGATGAAGGCCGCCGCCGCGCCCATCGCCGCCCAGCGCCCGCTCCTCTACGCCGCGGACGCGACCAACCTCGATGCCATGGCCGCCGTGGCCAAAGAGACCAAGTGCCCCCTCGTCGTCAAGGGCGACGGCTTGGAGGCGACCGCCGACCTCGTGGAGAAGGCCAAGAAAGCCGGCGCCGACCAGCTCATGATTGACCCCGGCGCCCGCGACCTCAAGGGCACCCTCCACGCCCTCACCCTCTCGCGCCGCGCCGCCCTCAAGCGGCAGTTCCGCCCCCTCGGCCATCCCCCCATCGCCTTCGCCGATGGCGCCGACCCCTTCGAGGAGACGATGGCCGCCACGACATACGTCCTCAAGTACGCCGGCATCGTCGTCATCAGGAGCGACGACCCCGCCGTCGTCCTCCCGCTCCTCACCGCCCGGCAAAACATCTACACCGACCCGCAGAAGCCGATCCAGGTGGAGCCCAAGCTCTACCCCATCGGCGAGCCGGGGCCAGACGCCCCCGTGATGTTCACCACCAACTTCTCCCTCACCTTCTACACCGTCCAGGCCGACATCGAGGCCAGCCGCGTGCCCGCCTACCTCATCGCGGTAAACACGGAGGGGCTGTCAGTTCTGACCGCCTACAGCGGCGACAAGCTCACCGAGAAGGCCGTGCGCGACGCGATGGAGGCCTGCGGGATCGCCAACAAGGTCACCCACCGCAAGCTCATCATCCCAGGCTACGTCGCCGTCCTCTCCGGCAAACTCGAAGAGGCCACAGGCTGGCAGGTCCTCGTAGGGCCAAAAGAGTCCTCATTCATCCCCAAGTTCCTCCAGCAGGTCTGGAGCCAGGTCTAGCCCTCGCTCTATAGGACCCACAAGTCCCACCACGGGGTGTACGGGTCCTATCTGGCGACGGCGCCCCCTTTGCATAGGCCCGCCATGCCCGACAAGCCGACAACTTGCCGCGTGCACTTCTCGCCCGACGATCGCGTGGCCGAGGTCGAGCGGGGCGAGACCGTGCTGGCCGCGGCGCAGAAGGCAGGCATCTACATCTCCAGCCTCTGCGGCGGCGACGGCATCTGCGGCAAGTGTCGCGTCATCGTCCGCAGCGGCGAAATCCACTCCAAGCCAACCACGCTCCTCGACCGCGACGAAATCCGCCGCAACTACATCCTGGCCTGCCAGTCCACCGTCCAGGGCGACCTCGAGGTCGAAATCCCCCCCGAGACCCGCCTGGAGGAGGGGCAGATACTGGGCGACGAGGACGCCGAGCGCTTCGGCATGCTCTCCCTCGTCGAGGGCGCAGGCTTCCCACTCAACCCCGTCGTCCGCAAGTACTTCCTGCGCCTTGAACCCCCCAGCCTCGACTCCCCCCTCGCCGGCCACGAGCGCCTCTACCGCGGCATCCAGGCCCACGAGCCCGAGGCCAACCTCCAGACCGGCTTCGCCGTCCTCCGCGACCTCCAACGCATCCTCACCGAGAGCGGCTACGCCGTCACCGCCACCATCGGCCGCAGGGGGGCCACCACCGAGGTCGTCCAGATCGAACCCGGCGACACCACAAAGTCCAACCTCGGCCTCGCCATTGACATCGGCACCACCACCGTCGTCGTCCAGCTCGTAGACCTCGGGACAGCGCGCATCCTGGACTCCGAGGCGAAGTACAACTCCCAGATGAAACACGGAGAGGACTACATCCGCCGCATCATGTACGCCGAGGCCCACGGCGCCCTCGACGAGATGCAGCGCCTGATCGTCGGCGACCTCAACGAGCTGATCGAAATCCTCGTCCGCAGAAACTCCATCCGCGTCTCCGACATCACCTGCGCCGTCGTCGCCGGCAACACCGCGATGATCCACTTCTTCATCGGGCTCGACCCCACGGGCATCCGCAAGGAGCCCTATGTGCCCGTGGCCAACTCCATCCCGCCGCTGCGCGCCGCGCAGGTCGGCCTCCGCATCAACCCACGCGGCATCCTCTTCACGCTCCCCAGCGTCGCGGCCTACGTCGGCGCCGACATCACCGGCGGCGCCGTCGCCATCCGCCTCGACGAGCAGCGGGACCTCTGCCTCTTCATTGACGTAGGCACCAACGGCGAGGTCGTGCTAGGCAACAGGGACTGGATGGTGTGTTGCTCCGCCTCGGCAGGCCCTGCCTTCGAGGGCGTCGGCGTCGAATACGGCATGCGGGCCGCCCGCGGCGCGATCGAGCGCGTGCGCATCACGCCCGACTGCGGCGTGCTCGTGCAGACCATCGGCAACCGCCCGCCCAGGGGCATCTGCGGCTCGGGCCTCATTGACCTGCTCGCCGAAATGTTCCGCGCCGGCATCCTCAGCCGCAACGCGCGGTTGGAGGCCGCCTGCACGGCCAAGCGCCTCGTCCACCGCGACGGCAACCTCGAGTTCGTCGTCGTCCCAAAGGAGCAAAGCGCCGTCGGCGAGGCCATCGTCATCACCCAGGCCGACGTCAGCAACCTCATCCGCTCCAAAGCCGCCATCTACGCCGCCATCTCGACCCTGGTGAAGACCGTGAACGTGAGGATGGACGACATCCGCCACATCTTCCTCGCCGGCGGCTTCGGCAACTACCTCGACATTCGCAATGCGATCACCCTCGGAATGCTGCCCGATGTGCCCCCCGAGCGCGTGCACTTCGTCGGCAACACCGCGGTCGCCGGCGCGCGCGCCGCCCTCCTCTCCGAAGAAGCCCTGCGCCGCATCGAAAAGGTCGCCGGCATGATGACCTACGTGGACCTCATGACCAACCCCAAATACATGGAGGAGTTCGTCTCCGCCAACTTCATCCCCCACACCGACGTCGAGCGCTTCCCGTCGGTCGCAGCACCGAAGACCCCCACGGCTGGGGGCTAGGGTTGGCTATCTGGAATCCGCTCTGGAACCCGTAACGCGCAATGCGCAACCCATAATCCGTAACCAGAGAAAAGGCAACCCACTACGCTGTGACTCTTCTGCTTCTCTTGTTACGGATTACGAATCACGGATTACGGATGCGGCGGCCACCGAACCGCCTGTGGTGAGCTAATGGCCTACAGGATCGCAATCAGCGGCAAGGGCGGAGTGGGCAAGAGCACGCTTGCCGCGCTCACCGTGCGCTATCTGGCCCGCGAGCTGCGCAAGCCGGTCCTCGCGGTGGACGCCGACCCCAATGCCACCCTGGGCGCCATGCTCGGCGTCGAGGCCGACGCCTCCGTCGCCGACATACGCGAGGAGACCCTCGAAAAGAAAGACGCCATCCCCAGCGGCATGTCGAAAGACCAGTTCGTAGAATACAAAATCCAGCAGTGCATCGTCGAGGAAAAGGGCTTCGACCTCCTCACGATGGGGCGGCCCGAGGGACCAGGGTGCTACTGCTTCGTCAACAGCCTGCTGCGCCGCTACCTGGAGCGCGCGGCAGAGGACTACCCCTACGTCGTCATTGACAACGAGGCGGGCATGGAGCACCTCTCGCGCCGCACCGACGGCGCGGTGGACCTGCTCCTCATCGTCACCGAGCCCACCGTGGTCGGCGCCGACACCGCCCGCCGCATCGCCGACCTGGCACGCAAGCTCCGCATCCGCATCGCACGCAAGGCCATCGTCCTCAACCGCGTGCCCACCGGGGGCGTGTCCGAGGCCGTCCGCGAGCGCCTGGGGGCCACCGGGCTCGCCCTCGCCGGCGAAATCCCCCTCGACCCCGCCGTCGCCGACTACTCGGCCAGCGGGCGCTCGCTCCTGGACTTGCCAGAGACAAGCCAAATGTACACAATGGTGCGCGAAATCATCGCCAGGGAGACTGGCCGCGCAGCACCCACGCCGAAGCCCTGATCAGAAGGAGGCCACTGTATGCCCTTGCCCGCATTGAAGGAGACCTATACGGCCGGCGTCAACGTTGTGACCCTGGGCGCCACGCGCGACCAGGGCGGCACACGCTCCGTCACCTACCAGATCGGCGGGGCCAAGACGCTGCCGTTCATGGACCCCGACGGCGACGCGGGGAAGCCGCTGCTGATCGCGATGGACGTGTTGGACATCGAGCCTGAGTGGCCCGAAGTCCTCACTGCCCCCTACGGCGACGTGTTGGGCAACCCCGCAGCCTGGGCCAAGAAGTGCGTCGAGGAGTTCGGCGCAGACCTCATCTGCCTGAAGCTCGACGGCACCGACCCCGACGGCGCCAACCGCTCCGGCGACGACGCCGTGGCCACCCTCAAGGCCGTCCTCGGCGCCGTCGGCGTCCCTCTCATCGTCTGGGGCTGCGGCATTGACGCCAAGGACAACGAGGTCATGCCCAAGATCTCCGCCGCAGGCAAAGGCGAACGCCTCCTCCTCGGCCCCGCCAAGCAGGAGAACTACAAGCGCCTGGCCGCCTCCTGCATAGCCGACGGCCACAACCTCATCTGCCTTGCCCCCCTCGACATCAACATCGCCAAGCAGGTGAACACACTGGTCATCGAGATGGAGCTGCCGGCAGACCGCATCGTGATGTTCCAGACCTCCGGCGCCCTCGGCTACGGCATCGAGTACGCCTACTCGATCCAGGAGCGTCAGCGCCTCGCAGCCCTTGCCGGCGACAAGATGATGATGATGCCCGTCATCTGCGACGTCGGCTACGAGACCTGGCGCTGCAAGGAGGCCAAGGCCCCCGACGCCGAGGCACCCGAGTGGGGCGCACAGGCCATCCGCGGCCCCATGTGGGAGGCCGCCTCCGCCATCGCGCTCGCCAACGCCGGCGCCGACATCATCCGCATGCGGCACCCCAAAGCCGTCGCCGCCGTCAAGAAGGCCATCAAGGCCCTTCAGGGCTGACCTCTAGCGCCTATACGACATTATCGAACCTATGGGTTCCGCCTCGTCTATCACCGCGTCTTACCAAGGAGGACGGGCATGATCGCGGTCGCAGAACGCATCAACGGCATGTTCAAGGACGTGCGCCGGGCCGTGCAGAAGAAGGACCCCGGCCCCATCATCGAGCTGGCCCAGCGCCAGACCGAGCAGGGCGCGCGCTACCTCGACATAAACGTCGGCACCGCCGCCGCCGACCAGCTCGCCGCCATGCGCTGGCTCGTCGAGGTCGTCCAGGGCGCGTGCAAGACCCCCATCGCCCTCGACTCCCAGAAGCTCCCCGTCATCCAGGCCGGCCTCGAGGTCTGCGACGGTCGCCCCGTCATGATCAACTCCGTCAGCGGCGACCCCGACAAGCTCGACATCTACATGCCCCTCGCCGTCCGACACAACGCCGCACTCGTCTGTCTGACCATGAACGTCGAGGGCGTGCCCCAAAACGTCGAGAAGCGCGTCGAGATCGCCATGACCATCGTCGCCAAGGCCCTCGAGCACGGCCTCGACCCCACAAAGGTCTTCATTGACCCCATCATCCTACCCGTCACCGTAGACCAGAAGCAGCCGATGTTCATCTGCGAGGTCATCCGCCAGATAAAGACCGTGCTGTGCGACCCGCCCCCCAGCACCATCGTCGGCCTCTCCAACATCTCCCAGGGCACGGCCACGCGCCCCCTCATCAACCGTACATGCCTCGTAATGCTCCAGGCCTACGGCCTCGACGCCGCAATCATAGACGTCCTCGACACCGACATCATGGACGCCGCCATCACCGCCGACGTCCTGATGAACCGCATCATCTACAGCGACAGCTACCTCAAGAGCGCCCGCATGTGAGCCTCTGCCAGCTCTAAGAGCTTGCACGTCAACCACTTACGTGGCCTCCGGAAAAACCGCGTAGGATGCCCTACAATCGCTTTCGGGCGGCCCATTTGACCGCTGACACCTGCGGCCCTGAGCAGAACGAAGGCGATCTCGGAACCCAAGTATTGTCATACACTTGCAGACTCGCCCCACCCCCTTCCCTACCCAGCAGCCAAGGCTGCAAATCGCCTCTGGGCCATTAACGCCGCTTGATCTCCCGCGCAACGTTTGACGACGACGCGGCAACGCAGTTATAGTGGGCACGCCACACTTCAACCCGACCAAGGAGCCAGATGATGATGCGCCACCCCCGTGTTGTTGGCCCGCTGCTCCTCGCACTGGCGCTCGGCTGGCCCCCGCCGGCCGTAGCGACGCAGACCGCCTTCTGGCGCCCGTATGAGGCCGATGCCGAGACGCATCTGCTGATGCGCTTCGATCCGCCCGACCCCGCCCGCATCGAGGGCGAGACGGGCGCCGCGGAGCTTTCGGGCGATGCCTCGCCCGCGCCCGACGGCCGCTTCGGCGGGGGGCTCAGGCTCGCGGGCAAGGGCGCCGTCAAGGTCGCTCCAAAGGCCATCTACCGAGGCGGCGCCGTGGCCATCGAAGCCTGGGTGAAGCTCGACCGCTACCCCGACAAGCTCGCCTACGTCGTCCACCGCCCCGCCATCGCCGACCGCGATGCGCGCTACGACCCTAAGGTGGACAAGACCAAGGGCTTCGGCCTCTTCATTGACGCCCAGGGCGCGCTCCACCTGGAGACGACCAATCTCTTCTACGGCCGGCGCACCGTGACCTCCAGCCCGCCTGGCGTCGTGCCGCTCGGCAAGTGGGTCCACGTTGCGGGCATCTCCGCGGTCTACCGGCGGCTCTACGTGGACGGTCGCGAGGCCGCCTCCGTCGCCATCCAGTGGGGCGAGGGGCTGGCCGTCCACGGCGACGAGGAGGTCGAGCCAGGGCCGCTCTTCATCGGCAACGACGCGGCCGGCAACGCCGGCCTCGCGGGGCTGATTGACGAGGTGCGGGTCCATCGCAACGTCTTCCGCCTCTGGGAGCGCGAGGAGACCGCCTGGGCGCGGGCCAACGACGCCCGCGCCATCCCCCAGGGGCCACCCTTCTTCGCGCCCGAACACCCGCCGGCCCTCTACCTGCCGCTCGACGGCGACCTCGCTCCCGCCAAGGCCGATGTAAAGGGCCTCAAGGCCGAGGCGAAGAGGCCCGAGTTCGTCGAAGGCGTCCGCAACAAGGGCATCCGCGGCCCGCTCTCCCTCTCCGCACCCGGCCTCCTCGACCTCCATCAGGGCTCCCTGGAGTTCTGGTTCCAGCCTTACGGCGTGAACAACTGGTCCGACCGCAATCGCGGCTTCGTCTCCACAGGCGCCTTCACCCTCTACATCTTCAACGGCGGCGACCCAGGCCGCCCCGTCTCCCTTTACTACCCCACCCCCTACGGCGACCTGGAGTTCCTCAACGACGAGGCCGACTACTACGAGGGCCGCTGGCGCCACGCGGTCATCACCTGGCGGGGCCGCGAGGTGTGCCTCTACATGAACGGCTCCCTCGCCGCCCGCTCCAGCGCCGCCAGCCTCGCCACGCCCGGCAACAAGGGCGTCTCCACCACCATCCAGTTCGGCGAGGCCCTAGTGGACGAGGTCTACGTCTACCGCCACGCCCTCCTGCCCGAGGAGGCGGCCAACGCCTTCTGGCGCTACCGCGACCCCGCCAAGCTGACCGGCGGCGTGCGGCTCGCCTCGGTGGAGATTGAGGGCATGTTCCTTCCGACCACCCGCACCGTCATCTACCGCCTCATCCCTAACGTTGATCCCGCGACGATCCGTCAGGTCGTGCTCACCCTTACGACGTCCGAGGGCCGGGAGCTTCTGCGCAGAAGGGTGCCCTTCAGCGCCGAGGCGGCCACCATCGAGCTGCCCCGGCTGCGCGATGGCCGCTACTCGCTCGCCGCCGCCGTCGTCGGCCAGGACGGCAAGACACTTCCCGGCGGGGCCTTCGTCTTCGACCGCAAGGTCTTCCCTTGGGAGGGCAATGAGCTGGGCATCAGCGACGACGTGCCGGCGCCCTTCACCCCCGTCGCCTCGCGGGGCCAGGAGGTCGCCGTCATCGGCCGCACACATAAGATGAACGGCTTCGGGCTATGGGACTCTGTGGTGGCGAGTGGGAGAGAAGTCCTTGCCGCGCCCACGACTCTGCGCTGCTGGGTGGCCGGAAACGAGGCGAAGTGGGAGCGGGTGGGCGGCAGGTTCACCTCGCGGCGGCCCCACCGCGCCGTCTTCGAGGGCGCGGCCCACGCGTCGGCTATCACAGTCGAGACCCGGTCCACCATCGAGGTGGACGGCTGCATGAGGGTGGAAATGACCATCGCGCCCGGCCCCAAGCCCCAGGAAATCCAGCGCCTATGGCTCGACATCCCCCTCAAGGCGTCCGAGGCCAGGCTGCTCCACGAGATGACCGACACGCTTCGGGCGAACTTCGCCGGCGCCCTGCCGCCGGGCCAAGGCGTGGTGTGGAGCGGCGCCCAGGCCCACCGCTCCAGGCAATGGCTCAACCCGTTCACCGCCTATATCTGGCTCGGCAACCCCAACCGCGGCCTCGCCTGGTTCGCCGAAAACGACCGCGGCTGGCTCACCCGCAAAGACCGCAAGACACCCGTCCAGGAAATCATCCGCGAGGGCGACAAGGTCATCCTCCGCATCCACCTCATCAACCAGCCCGCCATGCTCGCCGACCCGCGGGAGATCGTCTTCGGCCTCCAGGCATCGCCCACCAAGCCTATGCCCGAGGGCTGGCGGGCCAAGCTGCCCGACATGCCCACAGGCCTCGCCGTCGTGCCCTTCGGCGGACTCAACTGCTCCTACCAGGGGCCTTACCGCAACGACTGGCGGATCGTGGACAAGATCGCCGAGGCCCGCGCCACGGGCAAGGTGGATGCCGAATGGTTCACCGCCTACGCCAAGCAACACGACCCGCCCCCCGCCCACGGCACCTGGCCCTGGCTCGGCAGCGTCCTCCACTTCGCGGGGCGGGCGAAAGACGTCGGCCCCAACCGCCCGCTGACCGTCTACCACGAGGAGATGGCCGCCTGCACGGCCCGCGACGAGTGGAAGGTCTTCGCCGACGAGTGGACCCTCGCCCCCGACGCCTTCCGCCGCGGGCCGCTCGCCCAGCCCGACGAGGCCATCTTCCGCTCCGGCCGCAACGCCAACCCCTCCGCAGGCGTCTCCTTCGGCACAAGCTATCAGGACTTCGGCTGCTCGTTCGCCAACGAGTGGCTCAAGCGCGGCATAAGCCTCTACTGGGACAACACCTACCCCCGTTCGAGCATGAACCCCCTCAACTCCGCCGCCTATCGCACCGAGGACGGCCTCATCCAGCCCGCCGTCCTGCTCTGGAACCAGCGGGCCTACCAGATGCGCGTCTGGAACCTCCTCCAGCAATGGCGTAAGAAGCGCCCCGAGCCGCTGGAATGGGTCAACCACATGACCAACACCCTCGTGTTGCCCATCCACACTTGGGCGACGGCCAACCTCGACCACGAGCTCGGCTCGCCAAAGCCCTTCAGCCCCGAATGGCTCCAGGCCGAGACCGTCGGCCGCCAGGTCGGCAACTACCCGCTCACCCTCTATGCCATCACGGGCAGCCAGAACGCCATGCTCCACAAGCAGCCCCAGGAGACCCAATACCGCGCCGAGTGGGGTATGCGCATGGTCCACGAAATCCAGTCCAATGGCGGCAAGCTCTACGACATCGTCCGCAAGTTCGGCTACGGCACCGACGCGGTGGCCGTGCACAACTACTGGGCCGACGCGCCGGTGCTGAGCGTCGAGCCCGCACAGGTGAAGTGGCTGGCACTATCGAAGGCGCAACGCTCAACACCGTCGCTTGAGGCAATACCCGTCCTGAGCGATGCGCTCATCGTCCTGGCCAGTTGGGCGGAGGAGAATGTCAAGGCCACGGTCAGCTTTATGCCTGGCCGAATCGGCCTGCTGCCCGGCAAGCTCAAGTTCAGCGACGCCGAGGACGGCTCGCCGCTTGACCCGGGCGCGGTGTCATTGCCCGGACCTTACGGCGCGCGCATTGTCCGGGTGCAGGCCACCGATGATTGACGGCGGGCGGGCGCAGTTTCCATCGGTGCATCACAGCCGCCCATCACTGCCGTCAGGGACAGTCACGTTTCCAGCGTCGGCCCGCTGCATAGACATGCGGGCTTGTTCCTCTGGGGTCGGATGACACGGGCGACGACGAGCGCAACCACAACGACGACGGAGGGACCCGGCTGGCGCCAGGATTGGGGGTCATCCTCGGTCGCTCAGGCGACGGGTGAGCCGCACGCTGTTGCCTGGCCCGAGGTAATCGAGGGAGTCGGTGGCGCGCACCATGAGGGCGATGCCGAGCTTGCCGAGGGCGCCGCGTGCCTGCCGCAGCCGCTCGGGCGGCACGGGCTCCTGCCGCCGGGCGCGCTCCAGGTGGGGGCGGAAGTCGAACCCTGGCCCGGAGTCCGTCACGGTTATCGCCACTTTCTCGCGGTCGAGGAGGAAGACGACGTCAATGGTCTTCTCTGGGGCGTAGGCGTTGCCGTGGCGTGCGGCGTTCTCGATGGCCTCGGCCACGGCGGTGGCCAGGGCAGCGGCGGCGTCGGGGGCGAGGCCCGACTTCTTCAGCAGGCTGGCAGCCAGGTCGTTGGCCCGCTGGAGGTTTTCCGGGCGGGTGCGGAACTCGAAGTGGGTCTGGTGTAGGAGGGCGCGGCGGTCGCTCGGGGCGCGCCGAAGCTCTGACTCGCACAGGGCGAAGAACTCCATCACCTCGAAGGGCTCGACGAGGAAGTCGTCCTCCCAGACCTTGAAGTCCTTGCGCCCCTCGATGTCGGTGCCGGTCCAATAGAGCTTGATGACGGGCACGAGGCTCTTGCCCTTTTCGGTCTTGACGGCCCACAGAAAGTCCTCGGAGCCGCGCATCGGGTCCTCGAGCACGATCAGGTCTGGGTCGAGCTCGTCGAAGTGGTGAAGGGCCTCGGGGCAGCTCGTGATGATGTGGAAGCGCCCGTGGGGGCCGAGGAGGCGCATCTTCGTGATGTCGGTGAAGCGGTTCTCCTCGGGAGCTATCATGAGGATGGCGCTGCGCCTGGCGGCGGGCGCCTGGGGGCCTTGCGCCCTGGGCAGGACTGGGACGGGTGCGGCCTCGACCCGACGCCGCAGGAATGGCGCGGGGTCGCGCTGGCCCGCCGGCGCGCTCAGCAGGTAGCGGGTCGCCGCGTCCTCGTCGGGCAGGCAGGGCACGACAGAGCTGAGGCCGAGCAGCTCGAAGGTCGCCGCGACCTGGGGGTTAACGCGGACGAGGATGAGTTCCCGCCCCGCCTCCAGCAGCAGGTTGCGATAGTTCAAGATGGTGCCGATGGCCGTGCTATTGGCGTAGAGAACGTCGTGGAAGTCGAGCACCAGGTCGCCGCGCTCGTCGCGGCGAAACAGGCTCAGCGCGCTCTCGAACGACAGGACCGTGGAGGCATCGAGGAAGCCGTCGAGCGAAACCCAGGTGACGGGGAGGCCGTCCCCGATGGTGGAGCGGCGAACGTGCGCCTTGAGTTCCGGCATGCCGCGTGCTCCGGGGTCTTTGGCCCTGCCCCCATAGTGATTGTAGGGGCGCGCCCCCGCGAAGTCAAGGCGCCCAATCCTCCATCATGCGCAGGGGCGGGGTGCGCTCCAGCAGGGCCAGGGCGCGGGCACGGTCGCCGGCGGCGATGACAATGGCCATGCCGCAGTTCGGGCTGACCTCCTTGGGCACGGGCACCAGGTCTGACGACACGCCCCCCTCGACCAGGACCTTCTCGGCGGCTAGGACCTGGTGGATGGACTGAAAGACGAGGAGGACGCCGGCCTTGTGGCTCATGGGGCGATTATCTTTGGGGCGCGGTTGAGCCGCCCGACGATCTCCAGCATGTTCCCCACCGCGCCCACCCTCACCTTGTCGAGCTTGCCGAAGAAGTCGAGACAGGTGCCGCACGAGATGATCTCGACGCCGAGGGCCGCCAGCTCTCCAAGGGTGGTGAGCTCCTCGGAGTCCTCGGTGGTGAGGTGGACGCCGGCGTTGACGCACACTATGGCCGAGGGCAGCGGGTCGGCGCTCTTGAGGGTCTTGAGGAACGCCTTCATGAGGATGCGACCGAGGCGGTCGTCGCCGATGCCCACGACGCTGTTGTTGATGAAGACGACCGCGCGTGCCGCCCCGGCGTGCGCGGCGCACGGCTCAGCCTGGGGCGCGGGCGTGGTCAGGGCCGCGGGCTGTCCGGCCGTGATGGTGAGCTGGAACTGCCCGCCAGGGAGCTCCTGGGTGACGACGCTGGCGCCCAGCGATTGGGCCATGCGGGCGATGTTGGCCCGCGTCGCCGCGCTGTCGGTGAGCACCTCCAGGACGGCGTTGGGGTTCGCCTCCAGGGCCTTCCTGGCTCGGATGACCGGCTCAGGACAGGCCAGCCCGCGAACGTCGAGCTTCTCCATGATGACTTTGCTCCTTCTACCCGGCCGGGGTCCTGGGGGTCAGGCACCCTGGCTTGCGATGGCGCGGACCGCTCGGACCGCCTCCTCTGCGTCCTCCTCGGTGTTGCCGAAGCCTGGCGAGAGGCGCACCGTGCCGCAGGGGAAGGTGCCGAGGTAGCGGTGGGCCTGCGGGGCGCAGTGGAGGCCGGGGCGGGCGAGGATGCCGTATTGCGCCTCGAGGGCCGACGCCACGCGGTCGGGCGGCATGCCCTCGACGCTGAAGCTCACGAGCAGCGCCGAGCCATCGGCGGGGGTGACGAGGCGCACGCGGGGCACCTTGCTCAGCCCTTCGACCAGGATGGCGGTGAGGCGACGCTTGTGCTCGCCCAACAAGCCGTGGCGCTCGATGTGGCTGAGGCCCCCGCGGAGGCCCGCCAGGCCGTGGAGGTTGGGCGTGCCTGCCTCGTAGCGGTCGGGCCGAAAGGTGGGGTGGTCGAGGAGTTCGCTCTGGCTGCCCGTGCCGCCCTCGAGGAGGGGCGCAACGTCGTGCTCGGGGCCCAGGTAGCAGGCGCCGACGCCCGTGGGGCCGAGCAGCCCCTTGTGCGCCGAGCAGGCGAGGAACGCGATGCCGTCCGCGGCGACGTTGATCGGCGCCACGCCCGCGGTCTGCGCCGCATCGCTCAGGACTGTGGTCCCAGGCAGGGCCTTCGCCAAGGCGCTCACGTCCTGCACCACGCCGTTGACGTTGGAGGCATGGGCCACCGCCGCCAGGCGGTAGCGGCCGGCGAGATGCCCGACCGCCGCAACGTCCACCCTGCCGCTGGGGTCGGCGGGCAGTGTCTCGACCACAATGCCGCGCTCGAGGGCCAGGCGCGTGAGCGGCCGCATGACGCTGTTGTGCTCCAGGGGCGACACGGCCACGTGGTCGCCCTCGCGCAGGAAGCCCTTGAGCACGAGGTTGATGGCCTCGGTGGCGCCGCGCGTGAACACCAGGTTGGCCGGGTCAGCCACGCCCAGCAGGGCGGCGAGGCGGGAGCGGACGTCGAAGACCAGCCGAGCGGCCTCGAGCGACAGTTGGTGCCCGCTGCGGCCGGGGTTGCCCGTCGGCTCCCGCAGCAGGCGCGCCATCTCCCTCCCCACCGCGGCGGGCTTCGGCCACGAGGTGGCCGCGTGGTCCAGGTATATGATCCTCCTCATGCACCGTCCTGCGTGCTGTTCGCCGCCTTGCGCTCCACCCTCCTGAGCGCTCGTGCCCCCAGGCGCGCACTGGCTGCCCACCGCCTGCCAGTATGCCCGCGCTCCCGTCGAGAGTCAAGCCTGCCGACGAGGCGGCGCATGGCCACTGGTCCTGGCGCCGGCCGGTTGACCGGGCCGCCGCTGTTGTCGTGGTCATCGTCGTCGAACTTCGGCGGGACAGGTCACGGGCTTCGACGACGACGAGGACGACGACGAGAACGAGGAAAGAGGACGATGAGGACGAGGACGAACAGGAGGAGAGAGGGGACATGGCTCTCAGTGGAACCTGGGGCCATAGTCGCCCGGGAACGGCTGTTTGACTTCCCGATCACGTCGGCCTATAATGCGAGTGCGCCTGAGGAGCGCCCCCGAGGAACCCTGCTGTGGATAACCCCGTCTGCGCATCGTGCCGCAAGGGCTTGGCGCTTGAGGAGATCGAGCACGGGCGCTTCCAGCACATAGGCGGCCGCCTCTACTGCGCCGAGTGCGTGGCCAAGATGCGGCGCGTGGGACCGGTCCCCTGCCCGCATTGCGGTGCGACCGACACCCCGCTCTACACGGGCCGGGGCTACCTGTGCCGCAAGTGCGGCGCCGAGGTCCAGCCCCACAGGCCGGGGGCCGCCACGGCTGCCGTCCCGCGCCCGCGGCCCAAGACGCCCGCCAAGCGCTGCCCCTACTGCGGCGCCACCATCCTCGCCGAGGCCCTCAAGTGCCGCTACTGCGGCTCCTCCCTCACCCGCGAGGCCCGCGACGCCGAGGCGTTCCACCGCCAGAACTCCCAGCTCCGCTTCTGGCTCGGCTGCCTCCTGAGCGCCTCGGTCTTCCTGCTCCTGTTCCTCATCTACGCGCTCGCAAGCCGCAGGTCCGAGCCGGCGCCACATGCCGTCGTCCTGCCTCAAGACTCCAGGACTTCGGAGACCTCTAAGCCATCAGAGGTCCCGCCGGCAGACCCCACGGCGCAACTGGTCCGCGAGTTGCGCGAGGAGCTGCGAAGCGTTCGCACCCAGCTTGCGGCCCTCAAGGCCGAGCGCGAGCGCCCTGCCCCGAGCAAAGAGCCCGCCGTGGTGACGCCCGCGGCGCCGCAGCGCACGCCCCGCACCGTGACCGAGGCCCTCAAGCCCCCCGCCCCCGTCGAGAAGGACACGGCGCCCGCCAAGGCCAAGGTCGAGCCGCCGACGCCGCCCGTGGCGCCCAAGAAGGAGACGGTGGCGGCGAAGGAGGCCACCACGCCGCCCGTCGCGCCCAAGGCTGAGACCGCGCCGCTGAAGGCCCCCGAGCAGATTCCCGCGCCAACCGAGCGCCATACCACAAAGGCTGAGGTCCCGAAGGCTGAGGTCCCGAAGGCCGAGGTCCCGAAGGCCGAGGTCACCAAAGCCGAGGTCCCGAAAGCGGAGCCCCCGAAAGCCGAGGCCCCCAAGGTCGAGGCCCCCAAGCAAGAGGAGCGGACGGCGGCCCAGCTCGCGGCGGCGGCCTATCCCGTATTCGTCACGGAGCTCGACAAGTTGCGGGCCGGCCGCCGCTACGGCGACGCCCTGGGCGCCTGCCGCCAGTTCATCGCCGCCCACCTCGGCACCCCCGAGGCCGAGAAGGTCCAAGCCGCTCAAAAGGCCCTCCGCGACGAGATCGAGCGGGTGCGCGACGACCACGTCCGCCGCTTTCGCCAGGCCATGGATAAGGGCGACGCCGAGGCCGCTCGCCGCGTCCTCGCCGAGCTCGCCCCCTACGATGCCCCCGAGTTCCGCGAAGACCGCGACCGCATGGTCGCCGAGCTCAAGGCCACCGAGGCCAAGCCCAGCCTCGACGTGGCCAAGTACCTGACCCAATGGAAGGTCGAGCCCCACGTCGCCCGCCTGCTCCAGGAGCTGAAGACCGAGAAGGACTGGACCGTCCGCTCCCGCGCCGCCAAGGAGCTGGGCAGGATCGGCCATCGCGCCGCCATTCAGGGCCTCCTCGAGGCCCTCAAGGACCAGGAGTGGTACGTCAAGGCCAGCGCCATCACCGCCCTGGCCGACATCGGCGACCCCATCGCCCTCCCCCACCTCGCCCCGCTCACCAAGGCGTCGTTCCCCGTCATCTACGACCCAGCCGCACGCGCCTGCCAAGCCCTCGCCGCCGCCCCGCGCGAGAAGTTCCCCGAGGCCTGGAAGCTCGTGGACCCCAAAGCCGTCGCCCAGGAGATCGCCGAAGCCCTCAAGGTCCAGGACAAGGAGGAGTCCTCTGTCACCTTCCGCTACCAGATCGCCCTGATCGGGACCCTCGCCCTGCTTGGCGCGAAGGACGCCGCACCCGTCATCAGGCCGTTCGTCGAGCGCGCCAAGGACCCTGCCGTCCGCAAGGCCGCCGCCGCCGCAATCGAGAAGCTCACCGGCGAAAAGCTATCGCTGCCCGAGCCGTCCCAGGAGCCCCCCAAGGCCGCCCCCGCGCCTGAGCCCCCCAAGGCCGCGCCCGAGCCCCCGAAGGCGGCGCCTTCGCCCGAGCCAGCGAAGCCTGCCGCCCAGCCGCCCAAGGCCCCCGAACCGAAGGCCGAGGCCCCCACCAAGCCTGAGCCGCCCAAAGAGGTCCCCAAAGCCCCTGAGCCGGCCCCCAAAGCCCCTGAGCCGGCCTCCAAGGCCCCCGAGCCGGCCCCCAAGGCCCCGCCCGCCCCGCCTGCGAAAACCTGAAGCCATCGCTCCCTCACCGCAACCGGGCCACGAGGCGCCCGATCGCGTGGCCCATTTGCGCGCTCGGGCTCGCCACGGCCTCGGGGTCTGCCCCGCGCGACGGTGAGGGGCCGGGCAGGAGGGCGGTCACGAGTTACGAGTGGCGGATGCAGGTGTACAGCTCGCGCATGGCAGCGGCGGGGCGCCAGAGGGGGAACTCGGCGGCGACGCGCTCGTGAGCCGCCGCGCCGAGCGAGGCGGCAAGCCCCGGGTCGTCGAGCAACCGCTCCATTGCCGCGGCCATGGCCGCCGGGTCGCGCGGGGGGACGAGGAGCGCCTCGGCGCCGTCGGCGACAATCTCCGGCACGCCGCCCGCCGCCGTGGCGACGATTGGCCTCGACGCCGCCATAGCCTCCAAGAGCACGATGCCGAATGGCTCCTCGTGCGAGGGGAGGACGAAGAGGTCGAGGGCGTTCATCACCGCGGGCACGTCCTCGCGGAAGCCGGTGAAGGTCACTCGGTCGGCGAGGCCAAGCTCGGTGGTCAGGGCGTGGAGGCGGCCGCGGAACGCCGCGTCCGCCGCGGCCTCGGCCGGGCTGGAGACGCAGTCTCCCACGACTAGGAACCGCACGCCTGGCCGCCTGGCGGCCACGATGGCCGCGGCGCGCAGGAAGTCGTCCTGCCCCTTCCAGGGGGTGAGCCTGCCCACGGTGCCGACGAGGCGCTCGGCCGGCTGGATGCCCAGCTCGCGGCGGAGGGCCTGGCCCGCCTCCCGCGCGGCGTAGGGCGCCGGCTCGATCCCCTCGTGGACGATGCTGACCTTGCCGCTGGCCTCGGGGAAAGTCCTGCGGAACGGGACGGCAATGCTCTCGGAGACAGCGACGATGCGGGTGCAGCGCCGGACGAGCCAGGCACCGACCCGGCCGAAGCGCGTCACAGGGTTGCGCACATGCCACAGCGCGGCAGCGCCTGCGAGCCAGGCAGCGGGCACCGCGTGAATCGCCAACGTGTTCTTGTTCACGTGGACGATGTCAATCTTGCGTCGGCGGATGAGGAGCGCGAGCCGCGGGACGCCGCAGGCAAGGCGGGCGGCATAGAGCGCCAGCTTGAGGGGGTTGCGCGTGCGGGCGATGGTGCCGAGGCGGGCGATGGCGACGCGGACGTGTGCGTCGCGCAGCAGGCTGGCGAAGCGGCCGTCCTCGCACAGGACGGCGTGGAGCTCGTAGCGGGCGGGGTCGAGGTGTTCGACGAGCGAGAGGAGGCTGCGCTCGGCCCCGCCGAGCTGGCTGCCCGTGTCGGACACGAAGAGGATGCGAAGGGGATTGCCGATTGCCGATTGCCGATTGCCGATTTCAGAGCCCTCCAGATGCCTGCTTCGCGCTTCCCAGTTGGGTGGCCAGAGCCTCGAAGGCGGCAGCGGTCTTGTCCCAGGAGTATCGCTCTATGGCATAGGCGCGGCAGCGGTCGCGGAAGCCCGGCTCCGCGGCGACGGCGAGGCCATTGCCGAGGATGGCCTCGGCAATCGCCGTGGCGTCGGCGCTGGGGATGAGGAGGCGTTCGTCGAGCGGCGCGAGGATTTCGGGCGACGCGCAGCGCCGCGTGGCCAGCACGGGCGTGCCGCACGCCAGGGCCTCCAGCGTCACCAGGCCGAACGCCTCCAGCGCGAGGGAGGGAAGGACGAAGAGGTCGGCGGCACCCAGATAGGTCGGCAGGTCCTCGGGCGGAATGAGGCCGGTGAACTCGACCCGTCCGCCGGCGCTCTTGGCAAGCTCCTGGAGCTGGCCGCGCAACGGCCCATCGCCGCCCACGACGAGGCGCAGGCCGGGGCGCCTGGCCGCGGCGAGGCCGAAGCCGCGAAGCAGCTCGCCGACGCCCATCCTGGGCACCAGGCGCCGCACGGTCAGGAGCACGGTCTCGTCGCGCGCCCAGCCGAGCTGGGCCCTCTCCGCTGCGCGGTCGGCGGGCGGGCGAAACCGCTCGGCGTCCACCCCCCAGGGGATGACCTGCACCGGCTTGGGGCCGAGGGCCGGCATCAGCTCCGCCAGCAGCTCGCGCGAGTACTCGCTCGGACACGTCACGGCGTCGGCCCGCTCGATGGCGGCCCGCTGCTGCGCCGCGCGGCGGGCCGCCGTCCACCGGCCCCACAGCGAAGGCTTGGAGTCCGCAAGCCCCCCCAATCCGCAGTCCGCAATCTGCGCCAGGTGCTCCAGGCCAAGCGGAGCGTGGAAGCAGTAGACCACTGCGGCGCGCTCCGCCGCTCGCGATTGCGCGGCCCCGCTCGCCGCGGCGATCGGGTGCAGGAGCATCAGGTCGTAGGCCTCGCCCGCCAGGCACTGGTCAATGTGGCGGCGGGCCGCAGCCGCGTTTGCCCGCTCGTAGAGGAAGCGACCGAGGGGGCGGGGCGGCACGCACTCGTCGAAGCGCCGGACGCGGACGCCGCCGAGTTGCTCCTCATCAGGCCACTCGGGCCGCTTGCGCATCGTCAGCACGTCCACGCCGTGGCCGCGCCGGGCGAGTGCCCGGGCGCACTCCAGGGCCGCGTGCTCAGCGCCCCCGATGAGCGGGTGGAAGTTATCAATCACGACCAGGACGCGCACTGGCTCAGCCCTCCGCACCATCGGTCTGGGACCCCAGGCCGTGTTGCCACAGCTTGCGCAGGTCGCCGAGGGTGCCGCGGCCGTCGAGCAGGAGCAGCGCGCCCGCATACGCCACAGCCACGGCTGCGAGCTTGGCGGCGCCGGCGGCCCACCCGGCCCCCAGGCCGCCCCAGCGCGAGACCGCCAGACCGGCTGCCGCCGCCAGGCCCAGGCTTGCCACGGGCGCCGCCAGCATCCGCCACCACGCGATGTCCACCACCCGCGGCAGGAACCACCCGTACCAGGCGGCCAGCCCGCCGAGGACGACCAGCCCCACGCTCGTCGCGGCCCCCTCCGCACCCCAATGCCACGCCAGCACCGGGCAGAGCACCAGCAGCGCCGCAGCCTCCGCCAGCAGCGTGTAGCCCGTGACCTTTGGCTGCCCTGTGGCGGTCAGCAGACCGCCCGCATCGTCCATCAGCGGCCTCGCCACAGCGTACACCAGCAGCCAGCGGAGGATGGGCACTATCGGCTCCCACTGCCTCCAGCCCAGCACCGCTAGGACGTCGGGGATGGCCAGCGCAAGCCCGAGGCTGATGGGCGCCGCCAACCGTAGCGTCGCACCAGAGGCGATGCGGAATGCCTCCGAGAGCCGCCCACGGTCGCCCTGGAGCCGAGCATACAGCGGAAACGACACCCGCGTCAAGACCCCCGTGACGAACGCCAGCGGGAGGATGGCCAGGCCGTAGGCCCTGTCGTAGTGGCCGAGCGTCACCCTGCCCCAAAGCTCTCCCACCACCAGGTCATCGTAGTTCAGCACCCAGGTCGTGGCCAGGCTGCCGAACCACAGCGGCAGCGAGAAGCGGAGGAGCCAGCGCGCGTCCGCCGGATAGTAGCCCGCCCCGGGCGGCTCCGTGCTGAGCACCGCCAGGCACAGGAGGCGCATGAGCGAGCCTACGGCGCGGTTCGCCACCAGCGCCCACATGCCCCAGCCCCAGGCCGCGAGCGCCACCGCCACGCCCATCCCTGCCGCCACGCTCGCCACGTCGGCCACCGCGAGCCTCCCGAAGCGCAGCGCGCGCGACAGCCGCGCCGCCTGAGCATCGCTCACCGCGTCCCACACCGTCGCCAGCGCCAGCACCGCCAGCACGTCCAGGTTGGTCCTGGCCGCGAACTCCTTCCGCAGCACCACCGCGGCCGCCCCCAGCACCGCCAGCGCGCCCAGCAGCAGACCCAGGCGCAGCATCAGAAACGTCGAGAACGTCTCCGCCACCCGCTCCCTTCGGTGAACGGCCGCCTGGGCGAAGCCCCAGTTGGTCGCCGCGTCGCAGATGGCCAGCAGCGCCGCAGCGTAGGCCACGACCCCGAACTCCGCAGCCCCCACCCGCGCCATCAGGTAAAGAGTGCCCCCTAACGCGATGAGCCGCGACGCACCGTTGGCCGCGAAGACGGCCACAGTCCCGCGCACCGCTCGGCGAGCGAGCTCTCGCTTTGGACCCGCCGAAGGCTCCTTCATCGCACCGCCCTCGCATACAGCGAAACCAGGTCTTCGGCGTGGCGCGCCCAGGGAAACTTCTCGGCCTGAGCGCGGGCCGCGCTGCCCATCGCCGCGCGCTCGGCCGCATGGTCGTGCAGCCACTGGAGCTTTTCGGCAATCGCCTCCGGCGAACGAATCGGCACCACAAACCCATGCTCGCCGTCAACCAGCACATCCCTCGAACCAGTGTTCTCCGACACCACGGCCGGCCGCCCGCTCGCCATCGCCTCCAGCACCACGAGCGGAAAGCCGTCCTCAATGGCCGGCAGCACCACCACCGAGGCATCGGCATAGGCGGCGACCACATCGCGGGCGAAGCCAGGCGTCTCAAACGCGCAGCGGCGGCGGTAGCCGTCCACCAGGCGCCTCACCGCAGGCTCCACCCCGCCGCACAGCACAAGCCGGCTATCGCTCAGCCCCAGCCGCGCCCACGCCTCCAACAGGTCGAGCGCGCCCTTCCTCAGCCCGATCTCGCCCACGAAGAGCACCGTGAACCGCTTCGGCTCGGGACGCGGGGTGAACCGCGCCGCGTCCACCCCATACGGGCTTTGCACGACCTTGCCCTCGGGGAAGCCCTCGGCGAGAAACGTCTGCCGGCAGAACGACGACGGCACGTGGACGCAATCGGCCGCCTCGCACTCCGCCAGGCACCGCTCCACCAGTCGAGCCATCGCCGCCGGGCGCGGCAGCCCGAACCGCTCGTGTTCCTCCGCCAGCAGGCGGGCCTGGACGACCGGATGCGCCGAGCCGCGCTCCACCACCCTCGCCGCCCCGCGCTCCTTCGCCACCCCAAGGCACGCCAGGCAATGCGAGTTCCAACCATGGAAGACCTCGAACGCCTCCGGCAGCAGCCGAGCCGCACGACGGTCGAACGAGCAGTCCTTCAGCCACCAGTAGCTCAGTGGCGGCAGCCGCAGCCAGCGGCGCGACGGGAACCACAGCGAGCGGATGAGATGGACAGGGATGTCGGTCGCCTCGTGCCCCAGGCAGATGAGCCTTGCCAGGTGCCCCGCCCGCCAGAGCCCGCGGGCCGCCTGATACGCCGTATCGCCTATCCCACCGCCCGCCAGCCGTGAGCCGATCGAGTAGACCACCCGCATCTTCCGCCCTCGCGCCACCCTGCGTCGCCATCGCCTCTCAAGCGCAACCGCAGTGTAGCCGGCCCCCCGCGCACTGTCAAGGACGAAGCCAGCGCGGTACCACTAATCGTCTATGCCAGCGCCCCGCCAGCGGAGTGCATCAGTGGAGGCTTGACATGGGCCTCTCGGCACCGGGCAAGGGCCAGCCACGGCTCAGAGCCCCACCCTCTCCCTACCCTCTCCCTGGAAGGGAGAGGGGTTGCCAACCCTCCTACCGCATAGCAAGGGGCTACAGGGACAGGCGTTTCCAACCCCCCTCCCTTTCAGGGAGGGGGCAGGGGGAGGGTCGGGGCCTATGGCAACCGAGCCGCAAGACCTGCGGCAAGGCTGAGCGCGGGACTCCAGCCTCCCCTCCCGCCCGCGGAGTGGACGTCCAGTTGGGCGTCCGGATGCGACAGGCACATTTGCAAACCCCGCGCTTTCGCGAGCGTCGCCCTAAGCCCTTGCAGCGTCAAATGTTACGCCCTCCAAATGTGACAGGCACATTTGCTCCTTTGCTCCTCTCCCTGGAAGGGAGAGGGGTAGCCAACCCTTCTACCGCATAGCAAGGGGCTACAGGGACAGGCGTTTCCACCCCCCCTCCCTTTCAGGGAGGGGGTAGGGGGAGGGTCGGGGCCTATGGCAACCGAGCCGCAAGACCTGCGGCAAGGCTGAGCGCGGGACTCCAGCCTCCCCTCCCTTCCGCGGAGTGGACGTCCAGTTGGGCATCCGGATGCGACAGGCACATTTGCAAACCCCGCGCTTTCGCGAGCGTCGCCCTAAGCCCCTGCAGCGTCAAATGTTACGCCCTCCAAATGTGACAGGCACATTTGACATTTGACAGGCGTCGCCGGGGCGGAGAGGCGGGGTCAGACGCCGAAGGTGCCTTCGACGCTCATGGTCTTGCCGGCCCCCTTCTTGGCGGCGGAGGCGCGAATGCGGGCCTGGAGGGCGTCGTAGAAGAGGGCCTCGTCTACCGGGATGTCCACCCACGAGTCGGTCCAGGCGCTCAGGAGCATGGCGTTGGAGATCTGAAGGCTGTTGATGCCTTCCTCGCCTCGGACGACCAGGGGGGTGCCCTTGAGGATGGCGTCCACCCACTTGCGGGTGACCTCGGCGTGGGAGCCGCCGCCGCTTCGCACGGGTATCTCGCACTTCCAGGCTTCCGGCTCGCCGAAGCCGCCTTTGTGTTCGCGGATGTGCTTGCTGACGGGCACGCGGGTGCGCCAGAAGGTCAGGGCGCCGTTCTCGAGGACCAGCTTTCCGTTGTCGCAGGCGACCTCGAGGCGGTTGGTGCCGGGGGCCTCGCCCGTGGTGGTGACGAAGAGGCCGGTGGCGCCGTTTGGGTATTCGAGGTAGGCGACGACGTCGTCCTCGACCTCGATGTCGTGGTGCTTTCCGAATGCGACAAAGGCGCGGAGGCGGGTCGGCATGCCGCAGGCCCACTGCCAGATGTCGAGGTTGTGGGGGCACTGGTTGATGAGGACGCCGCCGCCCTCGCCGGCCCAGGTGGCCCGCCAGCCGCCGCTGTCGTAGTAGCTCTGGGCGCGATACCAGTTGGTAATCAGCCAGACCGTGCGCTTCATGGCCCCAAGCTCCCCCGAGTCCATGAGTTCCTTTAGCTTTTGGAAGACGGGCACGGTGCGCTGGTTGAACATGATGGCGAAGACTTTTCCGGAGCGGGCGGCCGCCTCGTTCATCTCGCGCACCTGGCGGGTGTAGACGCCTGCGGGCTTCTCGGTGAGGACGTGGAGGCCGTGGTCGAAGGCGGCGACCGCGATGGGCGGGTGGAAGTAGTGGGGCGTGGCGATTATGATCGCGTCCACGGCCCGGGCCGCGAAGAGGGCCTCGGCGCTCTCGAAGACCCCGATGCCCTCGCCGAGGTTCTCCCGCGCCCAGCGGAGGCGCTCGGGCGCAACGTCGGCCACTGCGACCAGGCGGGCGTTCGGCACCTCGCCCTTGAGCAGGTATTGGGCGTGAAAGCTCCCCATCCCCCCGATGCCCACGACCCCGATGCGGACAGGCTCCATGCGCCTCACTCCTGCCAAGCGTTATGGAAGCGACTGCTGGCCGCCATTATAGCGGAAGCCCCGCTCGCGCGCCAAGTCCCATCACGGCCTACAGTCCCGCCCCTTGATGGCCACCGACTCCGCAGCTCGTGGCCGGCTGGTCTTAGCGCGGATGAACCGGATCGGCTGGTGTGGGCACGCGGCGCGAGCAGGCCCTCCCTCAGCCTCGCCTGGACTCTTGCACCTCTCTCGCCCCGGGCTCCGACCCTCCCCCTACCCCCTCCCTGAAAGGGAGGGGGGTTAGGAACCCGTGCCCTTTACCCCCCTGAAAGGGGTCGGCGTGGGGAATGCCCGGCGGTCGCCCTTGCTAGCATGGCACCCCCTCCCTGAAAGGGAGTGGGGTGGGAACCCCTTTCCCTTCCGGGCGACGGCTACAGAGGGTCAATCTTGGGGCCGAGGGACGGGTAATTCCTTGTCGCGCCGATGGTTCCGCGCTCACAAATGGCTGGGAGACAAGACGTTATGGAGCGTGCCAATAATTGGCACAGAGGATCAAGTCCTCGCGCACGCGCGTGATCCTCTGTCCGCTGTCGGCCGGCAGGCGGGGGATCAGGCTCCCCGCGCGCCCCTCACGCGGGGAGGGTCCAGGGTTGGCGGTAGACGCGGCCGAGGAGGCGGTTGGCCTCGTCGTCGCCGGTGAATTGCTTTTTCGATTCGTCCCAGTGAAGGGTGCGACCGCCGAGGAGCAGGCTGATGCGTCCGAAGAACATCGGGGTGGTCATGTTGACTACGTAGGGGAGGTTGCTTTCGGTGAGCTCTCGGGTCTTGATGCACTGGAGGAAGTTGACGTGGTGGCCTGGGGAGCGCGGGAGCGAGCGTGGGACGGAGTCAATGTCCTTGAGCTTCTCGTTGCCGAGGAAGATGACGCGCTCTCCGTAGTTGCAGGTGAGGGCGCCTTGGGTGCCGTAGAAGATGCAGGCCATGCCCCAGCCCATCGCTTCGGGGACCTGGGGCGGGGGGGTGGTCCAGAAGTACTTGAGGCCGTCGGGGAACTCGAGGTCCACGTCAATCGTGCGTGGGGCGTCGGCGATGCCTTGGTCCTGGAGTGCGCCGCGGGCGGTGATGGTCTTGGGGGTGGTGGCGATGTCGGCGGCCCAGAAGGCGATGTCGGAGATGTGGCACCAGAAGTCGGCGTAGTGGCCGCAGGAGAAGTCGAGGAAGTAGCGGAATCGGAAGTGGACGTGGCCTGGGTCGTAGGGCCGCCAAGGGGCTGGGCCGAGCCACATGTCGTAGTCGAGGGTCTCGGGCACCTTGGCGTTGGGGGTGGGCTGGATGACGCCGGCGCCGCCGCTGCTCCAGACGCGGATGGTGTGGATCTTGCCGAGGATGCCCGAGCGGACTAGTTCGACGACGCGATGGTAGTTGTCGCCGGCGTGGATTTGGGTGCCGAGCTGATAGACCCTCTTGTATCGCTGGCCGAGGCGAAGCATGGCCTGGGCCTCGAGGTAGTTGTGGCAGAGGGGCTTTTCGGCGTAGACGTCTTTGCCGGCCATGAATGCGTGGGTGACGATCATGGCGCGCCAGTGGTCGGGGGTGGCGGTGGAGATGGCGTCAATGTCAGTGCGGTCGAGCACCTGGCGGAAGTCGCGGTAGCCGGTGCATTCGGTGTTCTTGTAGCGGTCGTGGACCTTCTGCACGTTGCGTTTGACGTTGGCTTCGTCCACGTCGCAGACGGCGATGACGCGGGCCTGTGGGGAGCCGAGGAACCAGTCCACGTGGCCGCTGCCCATGCCGCCGACGCCGATGTGTCCCATGACGATCTGCTCGCTGGGGGGCGCGGCGCGGGTCCACCGCGGCACGACCAGGGAGCCCGCCAGGCCGCCGCCCGTCGTCCGAAGGAAATCGCGTCGCCTCATCGCTGGCATCCTCACACCGCTGAGACTTGTGGCCAGGAACCAGGGAACCCGCCCTCGCGCCAGGATGTTATCCCTTTGGGGCGAGGCAGTCAAGTGGCGGAGAGTCTTCGTGGGTCTGGAGCTGACCGGCCGGGCCGCACTGGGGCGGCGGGGGTTGCGGAACAGGGGCGGGGACGCTGGTGGCTACACGGCGGGTTCGGTGGGGTGGGCGCGGGGGGTCTTTGGGTGGCGGACGTCGCGGCCCTGGATGAGGTAGATGACGTCTTCGGCGATGTTGGTGGCGTGGTCGCCGATGCGCTCGAGGTGGCGGGCGATGAGGATGAGGGCGATGGCGCGCTCGATGGTCTGGGGCTCGCCGATCATGTAGGTGATGAGTTCGCGGAGCACTTGGTTCTTGAGGCCGTCTACCTGGTCGTCGGTGAGGATGACTTTTTGGGCGAGGAGGACGTCGCCCTGGACGAAGGCGTCGAGGCTCTCGCGCACCATTTGGCGTGCGAGCTCGGCCATGCGGGGGATGTCCAGGAGGGGTTTCAGCGGCGGGTGTTGTGCGAGGATGTGGACGTTTTCGGTGATGTTGACGGCGAGGTCGGCGATGCGTTCGAGCTCGCTGTTGATCTTGGTGGCGGCCACGATGAAGCGCAGGTCGCTGGCCACGGGCTGGCGGGTGGCGAGGAGGCGGAGGGCGTCTTCGTCAATCTCGATCTGGAGGAGGTTGACCTCTTGCTCGGATTGGATGACGGACTCTGTGAGCTTTTCCTCGCGGTTGATGAGCTCGGCGATGGCTCGGTCAATCATGCTCTCGGCCACTGCGGCCATGTGGAGGAGGCGCTTCTTGAGGTCGTGAAGCTCGCGGTCGAATTGGCGTTCGTGGCTGTCCACAGTCGGTCTCCTGTCGTTGTGTCGTTGTCGTTGGGTCTAGCCGTAGCGTCCGGTGACGTAGGCCTCGGTGCGGGGGTCTGACGGGGCGGTGAAGATGGCCTCGGTGAGGCCGAACTCTATGAGTTCTCCGAGGAGCATGAAGCCGGTCTCGTGTGAGACGCGGGCGGCCTGTTGCATGTTGTGGGTGACGATGACGATGGTGTAGGAGCGGGCGAGCTCGCGCATGAGCTCCTCGATGTGCTCGGTGGCGATGGGGTCGAGGGCGGAGCAGGGCTCGTCCATGAGGACTACTTCGGGTTCGACGGCGATGACGCGCGAGATGCACAGGCGCTGCTGCTGCTCGGGGGGTAGGTCGAGGGCTGAGAGGTGGAGTTTGTCCTTCAGGGCGTCCCAGAGCTGGGTGCCTCTGAGGCTGCGCTGGACGATGGCATCGAGGTCGGCCCGCGCCTTGATGCCGTGGGCGCGGGGGCCGTAGGCGATGTTGTCGTAGACCGAGAGTGGGAAGGGGTTGGGCCGCTGGAAGACCATGCCGACGCGCTTGCGGAGCTGGGTGAGCCGGGTCCCCGGCGCGTAGACGTCGGCTCCGTCCAGCAGAATCCGCCCCGTGGTGCGCACGCCGGGGATGAGCTCGTTCATGCGGTTGAAGCAGCGCAGGAGTGTGGACTTTCCGCAGCCCGACGGCCCGATGATGGCGGTGATGGACTGTGGCCTGATGGCAATGTTGACCCCCTTGAGCGCCTGGAAGGAGCCGTAGAAGAGGTCGAGGTCTTCTGACTGAATCTTCGCGTTCATGTCAGCCGAAGCGTCCCGTGATGTAGCCCGCTGTGCGGTGGTGGGCGGGGTTGGTGAAGAGCTGCTGGGTGGGGCCGATCTCGATGAGCTCGCCCATAAGGAAGAAGGCGGTGCGGTCGGAGGCGCGCGCGGCCTGCTTGGTGTTGTTGGTGACGAGGATGATCGAGTAGCTCTCGCGGAGTGAGGCGAGGGCCTCTTCGATCTTGGCGGTGGAGATGGGGTCGAGGCCCGAGCAGGGCTCGTCGAGGAGGAGGACCTCGGGCTCGAGGGCGAGGACGCGGGCGAGACACATCCGCTGCTGCTGGCCGCCTGAGAGGTTGTGGGCGGGGTCCCTGAGGCGGTCCTTCACCTCGTCCCACAGGAAGGCGCGCTGTAGGCTCGCCTCGACCAGTTGGTCGAGGTGGGCGCGGTCGCGGGTGCCGGCCAGGCGGGGGCCGTAGGCGATGTTGTCGTAGACGGACCAGGGGAGTGGGACTGGGACGGCGTAGACCATGCCGACTCGGCGGCGGAGGTCGGCGACGTCGGCGTCGGGGGCATAGATGTCGCGCCCGTCGAGGAGGACGCGGCCGGTCTTGGAGAAGGCGGGCTCGAGGTCGTTGAGGCGGTTGAGGCTGCGCAGAAACGTCGTCTTGCCGCTCCCCGCGGGACCGATGATGGCGAGGCGTTCGCGGGGGAAGACGTCCAGGCTGACTCCCTTGAGGACGGCGCAGCCGTGGAACATGGCGGTGAAGTTCTCCACGACCACCTTCGGGGCGGTGCCGGGCGCGACCGGCGCGCCGGCGGTCGGCGGCGCCTGGCTCATCAGCCACTCAGCGCCCGGATCGGTGGGGTTTGAGGCCGCGTTGCTCACGGTCAGCGCACCCTTGCTGCGAAGCGGCGCATCAGCCAGTAGGCCAAGAGGTTGATGGCCAGGATGACGATGATGAGGATTGATGCGGTGGCGTAGGCGTTGGTCATCGAGAGGCCCTCGCGCGAGAGGATGTAGAAGTGGAGGGAAAGGGTGCGGCAGGAGTCGAAGAGGGAGCGCGGGAGGCCGAGGGCCGAGCCTGCGGTGAGCATCACGGCAGCGGTCTCGCTGATGCTGCGGCCGACGGCGAGGACGATGCCGGTCGTGATGCCGGGCAGGGCGGTGCGCAGGACGACCCGCGTGACCATCTGCCAGCGTGTGGAGCCCAGGCCGAAGCTCACGTCGCGGTAGGCGCGCGGCACCGCGCGGATGGCCTCCTCGCTCGTGCGGATGATCGTCGGCAGCACCATCAGGGCGAGGGTGAGCGCCCCCGAGAGCACCGAGAGCCCCATGCCGAGGGTGATGACGAAGAAGACGAAGCCGAAGAGCCCGAAGATGATCGAAGGGATGCCGGCGAGGCAGTCGGCGCCGAAGCGGATGACCGCCGTGAGGCGTCCCTCGCGTTTGTACTCGGTGAGGTAGATGGCGGTGCCGAGGCCGATGGGGGCCGCGATGAGCACGCCGAGCCCGGCGACGTAGAGCGTGGCCACGAGCATCGGGAAGATGCCGCCCTCGCGCCCCATCGAGCGCGGCGACTCGCTCAGAAAGCCCCACGACAGGTGCGGCAGCCCCTTCCAGAGGATGAAGGCGATGATGAAGAGCAGCACGCCAATGGTCAGCGCGGCCAGCGTCCACATGAACCCCACCGCGAGGCGTTGCGTGTGGGCCGGGCCGATTCTCCTCATCAGCGGGCACCTTTCGCTCGACGGCGCGAGAGCGCCAGGGCAGCCGTGTTGAGGACCATGATGACCAGGAAGAGGATCACCCCCGTGGCGAAGAGCGCGGCTCGATGGTCCCCCGCCGCGTAGCCCATCTCGAGGGCGATGTTGCTCGTGAGCGTGCGCACCGCCGACAGCGGGCTGGTGGGCAGCGCGATGGTGTTGCCGGCGACCATGATGACGGCCATTGTCTCGCCGATGGCGCGGCCCATGCCCAGGATGACGGCGGCGATGATGCCCGAGCGGGCAGCGCGCACCATCACCATGTGGGTCGTCTGCCACTCGGTGGCGCCCAGTGCAATCGAGCCCTCGTAGTAGGGCCGCGGCACCGCCTGGAGCGCGTCCACCGAGATGCTGATCACCGTCGGCAACACCATGATGCCCAGCACGATCGAGGCCGCCAGCACCGAGAAGCCTGAGCCGCCCAGGTGCTCTCGGATAAACGGCACCAGCACCACCACACCCATGAACCCATAGACCACCGATGGGATGCCCGCGAGCAGCTCGATGGCCGGCTTGAGGATAGCCACCAGCCGCGGTGGGCAGAACTGGGTGAGGAGCACGGCCACGCCGACGCCGAAGACCACGCCAATGGCCATCGCGCCCGCCGTCACGGCCAGGGAGCCGACGATCATCGGGAAGATGCCGAAGTGCCCCTCGCGCGGATACCATTCGCTGGAGAAGATGAACTCCTTGAACCCGACCTTCACCATCAGGGGAAAACCCTCCTTGAAGATGAAGGCCGTGATCACCGCCAGCCCTGAGACCGCCGTGAGCGCCAGGGCCGCCAGAGCGACCGCGATGAGCTTCTCGCGTCTCACTTCACCCGCACCAGCCCTTCCTTCTCCAGCATCTGCTGCGCCGGCGGCGAGAGGACGAAATCAATGAACCTCTGCGCCGCCTCGCCCGGCCGGCCCTTCAGCACGAAGTAGAACGGCCTGGCGAGGGGGTATTTGCCGCTCTGGACGTTCTCGTGGGAAGGGGCCACGCCGTCCACTGCGATGGCCTTGGCCTTGGTCCCGACGAGGCCGACCGACAGGTAGCCGATGGCGCCCGGGTCGTTCTCGACCATTTCGCGGATCGTGCCGCTGGCCTCCTGGGTGATCGCGGATGCCGCGATGCGGGCCTGACCCATCACCATCTCCTCAAATGTCGCGCGCGTGCCCGACCCCTCCTCGCGCGTGATCGGGCGGATGGGGCCGTCTTCACCCCCAACGTCTCGCCAATTGGTCGTCTTCCCCTCGTAGATGCCACGCAGTTGCCCGTGGGTCAGACCCGTCACCTTGTTGCTGGGGTGAACGATGATCGCGATCCCGTCGCGGGCGATTGTCACGACGCTCAGTCTGGCCGCCTCCTCGGGCTTGAGCGAACGCGACGACATCCCAATGTCGGCCACCCCGCTCAGCACTGCCTGGATGCCTGCCGTGGACCCCCCCGCCTGAACGGTCACGTGGACGCCGGGGTTGCTCCGGTTATACTCCTCCGCCAGCATCTCGGCAAACAGGTGGATGGAGTTGGACCCAACCACGCTCACCGAGCCCCCCTTGCTGTCCCCACAGCCAGAGCACAGGCCCGCAAGCGCCACCACCGCCACCGCGAACAAGGCTCGCAGCATTGCTCTTCCTCTCCAGTTCCATCAGTTGGCAGGCGCCGAGCGACCGGGCGAGGTCAGTCAACCGCTCGTCCGCCTCGTTCGGCCTTCCTCGTGCCACGAACGGAAACGTCCGCACCAGGGGATGCCCCGTCACCCCCGTCGCCGACGCCGATGGCCTCGCCGCACACGCCGCGAGGAGCTCGAGACCCTTACCCGCGTGGGTCATCGAGACGTGAAGCCCGCCGCGTCCATGGCCCGCTCCACCACCCCTTTGAGCGTCCCGTTCGCCTCCTGGACGTTCGCACCGCCAGCGACGCGCTAGGCGCCCCCCGCCCCGGGCACGAGGGTGTCGGGGATTCCCGAGCCCTCCTCGCGCGTGATCACGCGGAGCGAGCGATTGCCGCCGCCGGCCGCGCGCCAGGGCCGCCGCCGCTCCGAGGAGATGCCGCGGGGCCTCTCCCGCAAGCCGCCGACCGGCGCGTCCACGCTCTCCTGCGCGTTCGGGCAACATTCTACACGCGCGCGGGCCTCCGTGCAACCGGCGCTGTCCCGCGGGCCTGACCAGGTTCCGGCGGGAGGCGCGGGTCAGCGAGGCGCCTGGTGGCGTCGGGCGCGTCGTCAATCAGGAGGACGCGGGGCGTACGCCGGCTCCAGCGGCAACAGGATGCGAAAGGTGCGGCCTGTCCCGGGGGCGCTCTCGACGTGGATGGAGCCGCCGTGAGCGGCAACGATGCGCTGGCACAGCGGGAGCCCAAGGGCGCTCCCCTCTCCGAACCGGGAGGGGAGCGGGCTGAAGATGCGCTCGAGCTCGCCGGGGGCGACCCCGGCCCCCGTGTCGCTCACCTCGACGGCAAGGTGCTGCCCCATCACCCAGGAGCGGAGGCTCAGGCGCCCGCCGTCTGGCATGGCCTTGCAGGCGTTGAGGATGAGGTTGATGAAGACCTGCTCCAACTGCCTTGGGTCGGCCACCAGGCCAGGCAGGTCGGGGGACACGTTGACCTCTTGCTCGATGCGGTGGCTGCCAAGGTAGGTGGCGGTCATGCGGAGGGCGGCCGCCACGATGTCGTGCAGCCTACACTTCTGGAGCGTGAGGGGCTGGACTTTGGCGAACTCGAGCGCGCGCGAAACCGTGTCGTTGATCCGCTCCACGCAGCGCTCGAGGTCGTCCAGGCACCCCTTTCCCGCCGAGCTGTGGCCCGCGATGGGCCTCAGCGCGCGGATGGCCAGGACCATGCCCGTCAGGGGGTTCCGTATCTCGTGGGCCATCATGGCCGCCATCTCGCCCACCACGGCCAGGCGCTGCGACTGCATCAGCTCGCTCTCCAGCCGCTTCTTCTCCGTGATGTCCAGGATGATCCCCTGGCGTTGCACCACCTGGCCGTCGGCCCCCAGTGTCGCCACGGACAGCGACTCGGCGTGCAAGACGTCGGCGCCATTCCGATGCACGACGCGGTACTCGAGCCTGTAGGGCTCCGCCCTGGTCATGGCCCTCCGGATGCTCGCCGCCGCCCGCTCGCGGTCCTCGGGGTGGATGCACTTGAGGGCCAGCATCGGGTCGGCGTAGAAGTCCGCCGGCGCGTAGCCGATGAAGCGCTCGACGTTGGCGCTGATGAAGTCCACCGTCGGCGGCCACGACGGCCGCCCAATGTAGAGCACACACGGAAGGTGCTCCAGCACGGCGCGGAGGGCTGGATGCTCCACGATGCGGGCGAGTTCGCTCTCCACTGCTCACGTCCTGAGAACAACCGCCCCCGCGCCCTTGGAGCATTCGCACGAAGGGCGAGCCACGCGGCGGGGCCGGCAAATGCCCCGGCACCCCTGTGGCATTCTAGCGCCGCTCGGACGATGGATCAAGGTTGACCCGCGCCGCGTGACGTGGCATGAATGGGCCAAGATGAGCGCGCGCGGCCGCGCGGCCGGTGAAAGGACAGTGTTGCTCATGAAGCCCCCGCAGAAGCCCATGCGCGGCAAGCGGCCGGCGAGGAAGCCGGCCCAGCCAGCGCCCCAAGATGGGCCCGCCTCACCCATCCACACCCTGATGTCCCGGGCCGAGCACCTCTACCACCGGGGGCGCTTCCGCGAGGCCATCCGCGTGTGCAGGGAGCTGGCGCGCCTCGACCCCACAAACGCCATGCCGGAGCAGATGATCGAGGGCTGCCAGCGCCGCCTGCGCGAGCGAAGGGCCATTCTCATCGCAGTCGGCGTGGCCCTGGCCGTCCTCGCCGGCGTGGCAGCAGCCGTCTACACATTCGTCCGCAGAAGCAGCATAGACCCGTCCCCCGGCCCGCTGCGCCTCCAGGAGCGCGCGTCCAGAGTCTTCCGCTTCAGCTCCCCGCTGGGCCACCACAAGCGGCTGGAGTACCGCTGGGAGCTCCTCGATGCCGAGGGGCGACCCGTGCCGCCCGCCGAGGAGGGCACCCTCAGCCACCAGCCCACATCGCCCTGGGAGTGCACCTACACGCCGCCGCACAACCTGGCCCGCGCGGCGGAGGGCGGCCGGCCCGTCACGCGCCGCCTCATCGCCACAGGCGTCAACGCCGCGGGCCGCCAGGCCCTGCGCGCGGAATGGACGATTGAGGTGGCCGACGTGCCCCTGCCGCCCAGAATCCTCTCAGCCACCCCGCGGCCCGACGAGACCATCTCCATCGTCGCGGGCACGGGCTCGCGCACGTTTCGCGTCGAGGCGGCCGACGGCGATGGCGGGAGCGATCTGACCTACGAGTGGCTCGTTGGCAAGCAGCTTCTTCACAAGGGCACCGAGCCGAGCTGGGCCTACACGCCGCCGGCCGACTCCGTGCCGCCCGGCATGACCGGCCGCGAGGTGTCCTGGGAGCCGCCGCTGACGCTGACCTGTCGCGTCGCCAACCGCTTCGGCGAGCCGCTGCCGGTCACTGTCCGATGGGGCATCCGCCCCGTCCGAGCCAACGGCCCGCCGCGGTTCCACGCCTTCGAGCCCGAGCTCAGCGAAGCCCACCTCGTCCGCGAGGGTGAGGCCCAGGCGATCAAGGTCGTCGTCTTCGACCCCGACCCGGGCGAGGTCCTCTCCTACAGGTGGGAGCTCGACGGAATCACCATCTCGTCGCGCGACACGTGCAGCCTCAAGTTCCCCTACACCTTCACCGACACCGAGAAGCGCGTCTCTCTCCACCTCATCGTCACCGACTCCTGCGGCGAGCGGATCGAGCGCACCTGGAAGCTCACAATCGTGAATTCGCCCGAACCAATCACGCCGCCGTCCTACTAGGCCCCGCGTCGCAGGTCCCCTGAGGCAGCCGTCTTCGAGGAGCTTGTCCATGACCCGCGCCCGCCTCCCACGAGGAGCCCTCTTCGCCCTAGCCCTGCTCAGCAGCCCTGCTTTCTGCCACGCGGCAACCGTCCTGAGCAACCCCTCCTTCGAGCTGGGCGAGCAAGCGCCCATCGGCTGGCTCCTCGAGGGCAAGGGCGCGTGGGAGCAGGCGAGCCACAGCGGCCAGCGAGCAGTCAGCGTCACCGGCTCGGGGAGCGACTCGGGCTTCTGGCGGACGAGTGGCCTGGCCCTCGAGCCCAATGCCCTCTACCGCGTGGCCTTCTGGGTCAAGGGCGAAGGCGCCACGGGCGGCTGCGTCGTCTCGGGGCCGAGCTTCTGCAACCGCGACTTCCGCGCTTCGCCCAACTGGGAGCGCCACGCCTTCTGCTTCGTCGCGCCCGCCGATCCACGCGACGCCTTCCTCCGCTTCGGCCACTGGCAGGTCAAGGGCAAGCTGCTCTTCGACGACATCGCGCTCGAGCCCACCCAGGCCGTCCACGAGCGCTTCGGCGACATCGTGCTCGGCGAGGGCGAGGAGATTGCAGGCAGCCGCTACACCTTCGCCGCCCCCCTCCGCGGCGAGGGGGCCAACCACGCCCGCCCCCTCGCGGCGTTCAACTGCCACTTCAACTCCGACCGCTGGTGCCTCGGCAGCGGCTCCGAGGTCGTCTATCGCCACGCCATCCCAGGCCGCGAGCAGAACGCGGCGGCCATCGAAGCGAATTGTAGCTACCACACCGGCGGCGTGGCCGTCATCGAGGTTGACCACGGCGCCGGCGTCTGGATACCCCTGGCGCGAATCGGGAAAGTGGGCCGCGTGAAGGCCGACGTGCCCAGAGAGCTTCTCCCCGCCCAGACCCTTCTCGTGCGCCTCCGCGGCGAGCAGGGCGCCAACCTCCAGATCAACGAGTACGTCTACACCGCTACGCTCGACGCCGACCTCGGCGACCTGCGCGGCTCCACCGCCTACCTCGACGTCCAGGCCGCCGACCCCGCCTTCCCCGTCACAGTCATCAGTGTCCCCAGCACATCCGGCGGCCCGCAAAGTTGGACGCTCAGCGTCGGACGCCTCACAGGCCAGATGCCGAAGCTCGACGCCACAGCCACCGTCAAGGCCGAGAACGGCGACGAGCAGACCACTGCCAGCACGGCTGCTGCAAGCGAGCTCTCCGCGCCCTCGCCTCCCCTCCGCCCAGGCGCCAACACCCTCACCCTCAGCCTCCGCGCCGAGGGCAAGGAGGTCTACCGCGCCAGCGTCCTCCGGCGCCTCGCCGTCCTCCACGACGCCGCCTACGGCTACCGCCTGCCCTCGGACGCGGCCTGCCCCCTCTGGTGGTGCGAAGGCCCCTACAAGGTATCCCGCACCCGCCCCGCGCCGACGGCCCAGAGAGCGACCATCGAGGTCGCTGCCGCCCGCCACGAGCACGAGCCGTTCCAGCTCGTCCTGCGTCCCAAGGCCGAGCTGAAGAACCTCCGCGTCCAGGTCTCCCCGCTCAAGAGCGGCGGGGCCACCCTCGCCCCAGAGCACATCCGAGTAGAGCAGGTGGCCTACCTCAACGTCGTGCGCCCCACCGACGCCGCGGGCGTCCGCGGCTGGTGGCCAGACCCCTTGCCCCCGTTCGAGCAGGGGACGAATCTCGCCGCCGACCGCAATCATCCCCTCTGGTTCACGGTCTACGTGCCGCCCGATCAGCCAGCGGGCGACTACGCGGGCGCTATCGAGCTTTCCGCAGACGGCTGGAAGGCCACCGTGCCCCTGAAGCTCCGCGTCTACGACTTCGCCTTGCCAAGGTCCACACGCCTCCAAACCGCCTTCGGCCTCGACCACAACGTCATCCGCCGCTACCACAACCTGGAGACGACGGAGGAACTGCGCAAGGTGCTCGACCTCTACCTCGCCAACTTCGCCGCCCACCGCATCGCCCCCTACAACCCCGCCCCCCTCGACCCATTCAAGGTCCAGTTCTCCACCGCGGGCGAGCTGAAGGCGACGCTTGACTTCGCAGCCTTCGACCGCGAGTGCGACAAGTGGCTCGCCGAGGGCGGCTTCAACGCCATCATGGTAGGCCTCAAGGGCATGGGCGGCGGCACCTTTCACTCGCGCCACCCCGGCCGCATCGGCGGCTTCGTCCAGGGCACGCCCGAATACGACAAGCTCATGGCCAGCCAGGGCCGCCAGCTCGTCGAACACCTCAAGGCCAAGGGCTGGCTCGACAAAGCCTACATCTACTGGTTCGACGAGCCCGACCCCAAGGACTACCCCTTCGTCATCGAGGGGATGCAGCTCATCAAGCGCGCCGCCCCCGGCCTCACCCGCATGCTCACCGAGCAGCCCGAGCCCGCGCTCTATGGCCACGTGGACCTCTGGTGCCCCGTCGTCAGCGCCGTCAAGCCCGAGGCCATCGCCGAGCGGCGCAAGGCCGGCGAGCGATTCTGGTGGTATCTGTGTTGCGGCCCCCACGCCCCCTACATCGGCCTCTTCATTGACCACCCCGCCGTGGACCTACGCGTCTGGGCCTGGCTCAGCCGCAAATGGGGCGTCACAGGCCAACTCGTCTGGACCTCCAACTACTGGACCAGCTCCGCCGCCTTCCCCCCGCCCGACATCCAGGACCCCTGGGCCGACCCGATGAGCTACTGCTCCGGCTACGACTTCACCCCCGGCAAGATCGGCTACTGGGGCAACGGCGACGGCCGCTTCCTCTACCCGCCCAACCGCAACCCGAAAACCGACAAGGCCAAGCACCTCACCGGCCCCATCAACTCCATCCGCTGGGAAATGCTCCGCGACGGCGTCGAGGACTACGAGCTGTTCGCCCTCCTCGACCACCTCACCGCTGCCGCAAAGAAGGCGGGCAAGGCCGCCGAAGTCCTCCCCGAGGCCGAGCGCCTCGCCTTCGTCCCCGACGAGGTGATCAAGGACGACAAGACCTACTCCAAAGACCCCCAGCCCCTCCTCGCCCACCGCCGCCGCCTGGCCGAGACCGTAGAGAGGCTCTCCAAAGCTCAAAGGTGACCCATTGCCACTTTCCTTCCGGAGTTGATTCCATGAACCTGACCCGAAGGCAGTTCCTCATATCCGCCCCTTCGCTTCCGTTGCTTGGCGGCCGGCTGGCGGTTGGCGCTGAGCCGCTCTTCACCTTCGCAGCGGTCTCCGACACCCATCTCGGCAAGGGCGGCACCGACGCGTGCGCCAAGGCCCTCGCCCAGGCGGTCGAGGAGATCAACGCCTCGCACGCCGAGTTCACCATCTTCCTCGGCGACCTGGTGGACACAGGGTCGAAGAACGAGCCGCAATACCCCAAGTGGCTCGAGACCGCCAAGGGCCTCAAGAAACCCTTCTACCCCATCCCAGGCAACCACGACCCCGCCGAGCTGTTCAGGAAGCACATCCGCCCCGACGCCGACTATGCCTTCGACCACAAAGGCTTTCGCTTCATCCTCTTCAACGACTCCGAGCCGAGCTCCCACGACGGCGTGGTTACGCCCGAGCAGCTCAAGTGGCTGGCCGCCCAGGTTGACGACGCCGCCACGAAGAAGCTCCGTGTCGTCCTCTGCGCCCACATCACTGCCCACCCCAACAAGCACCCCGACATCGGCTGGTGGGTGCGCAAGGGCGAGAGGGAGCTTGATGCCTTGCTCATGGCCAGGGGCGGCGACCCAATCGTCGCATTCCTCAGCGGCCACTTCCACTGCGGCCTGCGCGGCTGGAGCGACCGCAGCGGCGTCCACGAACTCGTCCTTCCCGCCCTCGCCTGGAACGGCGACCGCAAGCTCGAGACCGCCCCTGGCTTCGCCGTCAAGGAGTCCCGCAAGGGCTACGCCCTCATCGAGGTCCGCCCCGCCGAGCTCCACCTCCGCTACAAGCCCCTCGCCGCCCCCGCCCTCCAGCCCCTCGCGCTCGGATTGGCGAAAGGCAAGTAACGAAATGTCTCGCGTCGCCGGGAATCTCCTCGCTTGCGGCTTGGGGCTTGTAGCTTGCGGCCTGGTCTCGTGCGCCCGGCCGCAGGTGGCAAGGAGCTGGCAGCCGAGCGAGTTCCTCATCGCCCTTCGGGGCGCGCCGCCGCCGAAGGCCGAGCTCTATGCGCAGGTGGCGCGGGCCGGCTTCAACGCCATCGCCGATAGCGTGGGCTCCGATGCGCTCGACCTGGCACAACGGCACGGCCTGAAGGCGGTCCTCGGGCAGATCGGGCTGGACCCCCAGACGTTGCGCGACCGAGCCAACCACGCCGCCGTGGCCGAGGCCATCCGCCGCTTCAGCTCGCATCCCGCGCTATGGGGCTACTTCGTGGGCGACGAGATGCTCGAGGGCCAGCTCCCCGCCGTCGCGGCCCTTGCCGACTTCGCCCGCCGCCACGACCCCGCCCACCCGCTCCTCGTCACGCTGCTGCCGAGCGACGCCTGGGTGGGGCCGGCCCTGGCCTCGGGCGACTACACGGGCTACGTCGAGCGTTTCGTCCGCGCCGTCCGGCCCGCGGTTCTCTGCTTCGCTCACTTCCCGTTCCGCGAGAAGGGGACGGGCGAGTTCTACTTCGAGAACCTCGAGCTCATCCGCCGCGTGGCCCGCGACCACGGCGTGCCGTTCTACCCGACCCTTCAGGCCGCGGGCTGGAAGGGGATGCGTGCGCCCACGGAGGGCGAGCTGCGGTGGCTCGTCTACACCTCGCTGGCCTATGGCGCCAAGGGGGTCGTGTGGTTCCGCTACTGGGGCGCGCCGGCCGGCAGCCGCCAGGGCATCTTGGAGCCCGACGGCCAGGTCACCGAGCGCTATCCCATCGTGGCGGGGCTGAACGCCGAGTTGCGCGCCCTAGGCCCTGTGCTGATGGGGCTGCGCTCCGTGGCTGTGCACCACACGGGCAGCGTGCCTGTCGGGGCGGCGCGGCTGCCCGTGCACGGGCTGGTCGCGGGGGTCGAGGGCGGCTCGTTCGTCATTGGCGAGCTCGAGGGCGAGCAGGACGGGAAGCATCTCCTGGTCGTGAACGCCGACCATGGCCGCGAGGCGACGGCGAAGGTCACCCTCAACCGCCCGTGCCGCTCCGTCGAGTGGTTTGACCCCGCGCTGGGGCGCTGGTGCGAGGTCGCGACCGTCACAGCCGACCGCTTCCAGGCCACCGTCGAGTTCCGGCTCCCCCCCGGCGGCGGACGCCTCGTCCGCGTCCCGTCCCATCGCTAGCACCGTGTTCCTGAGTCTCCCGAAGTCCTCAAGGCTTCGATAGTCTGCGATGCCGCCGCAGGTCGAGGGCGAAGAACGGGAGGTAGCACAGGCCCATAACGAGGAGGGCCACAACGTCGCCGACGACCAGATACCACGGCCACGGCCCCATCAGGTCGAGCAGCGACGGCGTGGGCGGCTTGCGCAACAGGAACATGTAGTTCGTGCCCAGCGCCAGGTTCAGGGGGATCAGGACGCCCGCATAGGCGTTGGCGAGCAGCCAGGCCCGCAGGAGCGAGCCCCCCGTCGGCCGCATCCGCATCACCACGGTCGCATAGAGCGCGCTTGTGACGATGAGCGCGTGGTACTGGAAGCAGCACACGCATCGGATGGAGGGAAAGCCGACCGAGACGTTAGGCGTGAGCAACCCCTGCGTGGCCCCGCCGATGCCCCAGAAGTACAGCAGCTCGTAGAGCAGGCGGTTCCCCGTCGTGAGCGCGATGGGCGCGATGAGGCCCGACAGGTCGCACAGGTGGAGCGGCAGGAGGTACTTCAGCGGCGCCCCCGCCCACGCCCACCAGAGGACGAGGAAGACCGCGCTCGCCACGCACCCCCCCGCCAGGCCCCAGCGCACGGCCTGGCTGACCCAGCGCCCCCGCGCCCGCCACGCCGCCCACACCAACGCCACCCCGCACCCCAGCGACAGCCCCAGCCCCAGAAAGTGCTCCCCACTGAACGTCACGAACGGATGGTCGGCCATCTTCATTTCGGGGGTCAGGTTTCCTGAGGGCGTGTTGCCCAAACAGCCAGAGAGTCCGCGCCGGTCCGGAGTGAGGGCTTCAACCCGTATCCGTACGGCCCGAAGCCAGCACTACAAACCTGCCGTTCAGCGCGCCGGCATTGGGGCAACACGCCGTTGACCTTTGATCTTCCCAGGCGGCGATTCCCACTGCCCGGCCGCCCGAACGCGGTGCATCGTAGCGGGGCCGCCTGGCAAGGTCAAGTTGAAACTCCCGCCGCTCATGCTACGATAGCGCCAACCCAATGGAGACCACGCCATGCGAAAGGGGCTGTGCATGATTCTGCCGTTCGTTGTCGGTTGCGCGCAGCTTGCCCAGCCACCGAGGGGGACGTTTCTGGTGGCCCCAGGCGGCAGCGACGCCGGGCCGGGCAGCCGCAGGGCGCCGTTCGCCACGCTGCACGCCGCAGTCGAGGCAGCGAGAAACGTTGAGGCGGGCGAGCCGCGGCGCATCGTCCTCCAGGAGGGCGAGTACTTCCTCCACAGGCCGCTGGTGCTCGCCCCGCGCGACTCGGGGCTGGTGATTGAGGCGGCGGCAGGTGCGAATGTGGTCCTCTACGGCGGCTGCCGCATCACCGGCTGGCAGAGGGACTGCGAGCGCCTCTGGGCCGCACCGGTCCCTTCCGCCACTGTGGTCCCTGATGTCCCTGGCGCCAAGTGGGACTTCCGCATGCTCGTCGTCAACGGCCGCTTCGCAAAGCGGGCGCGGCTGCCAAAGCAGGGCGCCTTCGCACATCTGACCGACTTCAACGTCCCCTGGATGAGCACGACGGGCGGCGGCTGGAAGCGCAAGCCGACCCGCGAGGAACTCACCACGATGCGCTATCGCGCCGAAGACCTCCCAGCCTCACTCGACCTCCGCAATGCCGAGCTTACCGTCTACCACATGTGGGACGAATCGGTCGTCGGCCTCGCCGCCCGCGACACCGCGACCCACACGCTCACCTTCTCGAACCCCGCCGGCCACCCGCCCGGGGCGTTCGGGGTGAAGAAATACGTCGTGTGGAATGTCCGCGAGGGGCTGACGGAGCCAGGCCAGTGGTATCTCGACCGTTCGGCGGGCAAGGTTGTCTACTGGCCGCTGCCAGGCGAGGAGATGGCGAAGGCCGACGTCCTCGCCCCAACGATGGACTCCATCATCCGCCTCCAGGGCACGAAGGAGGCGCCGGTCAAGGACGTGACGCTTCGCGGCCTGACACTCTCGGTGACGGGCACGCCGCTGCGCGCCGGCGGCTTTGGGGCGGGGCACTTCGACGGCGCCCTGCAACTCGTCCACGCCGAGGGCTGCCGCCTCGAGGGGCTGGAGATCGTCAACGTCGGCGGCCAGGGCATCAAAGTGTCGGGCGGCAAGGGCCTCCGCATCGAGCGGTGCCACGTCCACCACACCGGCGCCTGCGGCGTCAAGCTCGATGGCTCGGGCGGCCTGGTGGCCGACTGCCGCATCCACCACGTCGGCCTCACCTATCCCAGCGCCATCGGCCTCTGGTGCAACGGCAAGGGCAACACCCTCGCCCACAACGCCGTGCACGACACGCCCTACACCGCCATCGCCTGCGGCGGCGATGACCACCTCGTCGAGGCCAACCGCATCCACAGCGCGATGAAGGAGCTTCACGACGGCGCCGGCATCTACATCACCTTCTGCAAGCGCGTCACCCTCCGCGGCAACTTCATCCACGACATCACCGACACCGGCGGCTACGGCGCCTCCGCCTACTACCTCGACGAGCAGGCCGAGGACTGCCTCGTCGAGGGCAACCTCTCGCTACGCGTCGTCCGCCCCTCCCACAACCACATGGCGCGCAAGAACACCCTCCGCGGCAACGTCTTCGTCTCGGATGCCGACGCGACGCTCACCTTCCCGCGCTCGGCCGGCTACCGCCTGGAGAAGAACGTCATCGTCGCCACTGGCAAGATCGTCTTTTCCAATCCCGCTGCTGTGGCGGCCTTTGAGGACAACGTGGTCTTCAGCCGCGCCGGCAAGGTTGAGGGGCAGCCGCTCCGCGACTACAGCCCAACGGGCGCCGGGCCACTCAAGGCCGGCGAGGGCCTCGTCCTCGCCGACCCGCGGCTCAGCGTGACCGAGGCGGGCAAGGTCGCCTTCGCGCCCGACTCCCCCGCCCACAAGCTCGGCATCACGTCCCTTGATGTCAGTCGCGCAGGCCCGCGCTAAGCGCGCCGGCGCCCCCATAGGCCCTATCCAGGTGGCCAATGGCGCCCCGGGACGACCTTGCCCAGGATGACGGGCCTGATGGCCCCCGTGGCTGAGGGCAGGTTGCCCGGGCGGCCGGCCATCGTCTCGTGGGCGAGGATGGCGAAGGCAATAGATTCCTTGGCATCGCACGGGATGCCGAAGTCGTCCGACGGCAGCACTGGGATGGGCGCGAATGCCTCGGCGAGGCGCCGCATGAGCGTGCGGTTGTGGCACCCGCCCCCACTGGCGATCACCTCGTCCAGGCGGCCTCGCGGGGCGATGAAGCGCCGGCAGGCGTCGCGGATGCTCGCCGCGGTGAAGGTCGTCGCCGTGGCGAGGAGGTCGTCGGGCGACAGTGTCCGCTCGCGCACCAGCCCCTCGGCGAAGGGCACGCCGAAGGTCTCACGCCCCGTAGACTTCGGCGGCCTCCTGCGCAGATACGGATGCCGCATGAGGCGGCGAAGCAAAGGCTGGCAAATGACGCCGCGAGCCGCCATCGCCCCGTCGCGGTCGTAGGCGCTACGGCCCTTCGTGAGGAGCCAGACGAGGCCGTCGAGCAGCATGTTGCCCGGCCCGGTATCGAAGGCGACGACCTGGTCGGCCCGGCAGCCGGGCGGCAGGAAGGTGACGTTGGCGATCCCGCCGAGGTTGAGCGCGAGCCGGCCGCGGGCGCGGTGGCGCAGGAGGAGGTAGTCCACATAGGGCACGAGGGGCGCGCCCTGCCCGCCGGCGGCCATGTCGCGCGGGCGGAAGTCCGCCACCGTCGTCACCCCCGTCCGCTCCGCGATGATGCACGGCTCGCCAATCTGAAGCGTCGCAGCGACATGCGAAAACGCCCGCGAAAAGGGCACATTCATCCTCCTGTCGCCACGAAGAGCAGAATGCGCGTTTCTCTCGGGCGGCAGGTGGTGAATCGTCTGGCCGTGGGAGCCGATGAGTGCGACGCGGCTCAGCGGCACGCCGGCCTGTTGCGCGATGGCGATAGCGGCGTCGGCGAAGAGCTCCCCGAGCAAGGCGTTGGCACGGCAGACCTTGTCCACCGTCCCAGTCTCGGGCGACGAGACCTCCGCGATCACCTTCCGCACGGCGGCGGGGAACGGGAAGGTCGCGTAGACGCGCAACGCCACCCGCGTCGCCAGGCCCGCGCCCCGGACCTCCACCAGCGCCGCGGCCACACCATCAAACGACGTGCCCGACATCAGCCCGATCACGAGCTGGGATGACCTCGACATAGTTCGCACCCCGCGAGCAGTAGTGGTGCGCGCCTCGCCTGCCCTGGGCGCCAAGCGTACCAGGCTCGCGCTCCGGTGTCAAGCGGGCCGTTGGCTGACGGACGCCTGTGTGCGCCAGGAGCCAGCGCAGGGCAACCCCGCACGGGCGCCGGCGCACGAAACATTGGGCACGAACAGGCGTTGGCGGCTGAAGCGCTCGCTGTGGGTCAATCGCGAGGGTGTGATTGACCCACTATTGAGCGAGGGGACGTGTTGATGAGCGCGGGGGAAGATGGTAGTCTGTGAGGCAAAGGAGTCGGTATGCTGCGGCGTTTCGCATCGCTATCGGGCCTCGATGGTGTGGTGCACGCGGTTTCGACGCGCCACGGGGGGGTGAGCCGCGGGCCATTCGAGAGCCTCAACGTGGGCCTCCACGTGGGCGACGAGCAGGCGGCGGTGCTGGAGAACCGCCGGCGGCTGTGCGAGGCCGCGGGCATCGCGCTGGATTCCCTCATCGCGGGGGCGCAGGTGCTCGGCAACGCCGTGGCCTGGGTCGCTGAGGCCGACCGCGGCCGGGGCGCTCTCGACGCGGCAACCGCTCTGCCCGACACCGATGCCCTGATCACCGATTCGCGGGGCGTCTCGCTCATCGTCTTCGGCGCCGACTGCCCGCTGGTGGCGCTGGTGGACCCCAGGCGGCGGGCGGTGGGGGTGGTTCACGCGAGCCGCCGCGGGACGCTTGGCCGCGTGGCCGAGCGGGCCGTGGGCGCGATGCAGCGGCTGCTTGGGTGCGAGCCTTCGGACATGCTGGCCGCCATCGCGCCCTCCATAGGCCCGTGCTGCTACGAGGTGGGCGACGAGGTGTTGGAGCAGGCCCGCGAGGCCCTGCCCGACGCCGGCCGATTCTTCGCTCGAAGGAACGGACGCCTTCATCTGGACCTCTGGTCGGCCATCGCGGAGCAGCTTGCGGCGGCAGGCGTCCGCCCCGACCGCATCGAGCTCTCGGGCACTTGCACGCGCTGCCACGCCGACGAGTTCTTCTCCCATCGCGCCTCGGGCGGCAGGACGGGCCGCTTCGCCCTCGTGCTCGGCCTGACGGCGTAGCGACGCATTCTTTTACATCGTTTTACAAACCCTTGACAACCCCCAGGCTGGGGTGGTTACCATAGAGGTGGTGGAAGGTGTCGTCAAGGGAGCCGTAATGACCAGGCGGTTTTGGGTGCTGACGGCGGTGCTTGTGCTGGGCGCGCTGGCGGGTGCGGCGCGCGCCGAGCCGGCGCGCGCGGAGCCGGCTCCCGCCCCGGAGGCCCAGGCGCTCGATGGGCAAAAGCTCGCCGAGCTTCTCGACCAGCTTGACTCGGCGGAGGCGACCAAGCGCGCCCAAGCCGCCCAGGCGCTTGGCGAAGCCAAGGCTGCGGGCGCCGTGGCCAAGCTGCTCAAGCTCCTCGATGACCCCGACGAGGCGGCGCAATGGCGGGCCACGGTGGCCCTGGGCGCCATCGGCGAGCCAGCCGTGCCCGGGCTGATTGACAGCCTGAACCTCGAGAAGGAGCGCCCCCGCTGGAAGGCTGAGACCGCGCTCAAGATGATCGGCGCAAAGGCCGTCCCCGCGCTCATCGAGGCACTGCGGGACAAGCGCGGGCGCGTGCGCCAGAGCGCGGCCTTCCTCCTTGGCGAGCTGGCCGACCCGCGCGCCATCGAGCCGCTGGCCGCCGCCATGGGCGACAAGGATGAGGACACCCGCTGGAAGGCCGCCACCTCGCTCGCGAAGTTCGGCACCCAGGCCACCCAGGCCACGCTCGCCCAGCTCGCCGCCGGCCCCATCGAGTGCCGTCGCTGCGCCGCGTGGGTTTTCCAAAACGTGCCCGACCCCGCCGCCGTGCCCCCCCTCATCCAGGCCCTGCGCGATGCGGACGAACAGGTGCGTTGGAAGGCCGCCATCGCCCTCCAGAAGGCGGGCCAGCCCGCGGCCGACCGCCTCCTAGCGCTCCTGCGCACAAGCGCGAACGCCGAAGAGCGGAAGATGGCGACCTGGATCCTCGAGGGATCTGGCGACACACGCGTCCTCGCCGCCCTCCGCGAAATCCAGGCCGCGCGGGCCGACACGCCCGCGGCCGAGCCGCCCCGCAAGCGGCCCGACGTCCTCCCCAAGGCCGTCTCCCTCGCAATCGGCTCCACGCCCGACAAGGCCACGGTCTTCATTGACGACAAGTACGCCGGCCTCACGCCGCTCGTGGTCAAGGACCTGTCGCCCGGCCACCACTTCGTCAAGCTCACCAAGCGCGACCACCTGCCGTGGACGAAACTGGTCGAGCTGCTGTGGGCCGAGGAGCGGCTCGACGCCAAGCTCGCCCCAAAGCCAAAGGGCGCGCTCCTCGTGGCCTCCGAACCCTCCCAGGCTGACGTCTACATTGACGGCGAGTACGAGGGCAAGACCCCGCTTGAGAAGAAGAACCTGGATGCAAACCCCTACTCCGTGCGGATCGAGAAGGCGCAGTTCATCCCCTGGGAGGGCGAGGTCGAGGTCCGCGCGGGCGAGCAGAGCAAGGTGGACGCCCGGCTGAAGAACAAGGTGGAGGACTGGTATCTGGCCCGGCTGAAGGAGAACCCAAACGACGTTTCGTGCCACACGGAGCTCGCCCACTACTACCTGGTGCAGGGCGAGCTGGCGAAGGGCGTTGCGGCCATCGCCGCCGCGGTGGAGGTGATGGCCAACGCGGCCGACACCAGCAGCTACGGCGGCCGCCTGGCCCAGGAGATAGCCAAGATGTGGGAGCAGCAGTTCGCCTTCGGCGGCGGGCTCCAGCTCCCAGCCGTCCGCAAGGCCCTCCACGCTGCCATACACGGCGTGTGGCAACGGCACCGCGAAAAGCCGCCCCTCCAGCGCTTCGTGGCCGAGCTCAACAAGGCCCTCGGCGCCGACCTCACCCGGCCCCCCGGATAATCCCCGCGCAGCCAAACGGACTGTGGGGCGCCCCCAACCCCGGCGCCAGCCCGGGCACCGAATCGTCGTCGCTGTCATCGCTGTCGTCGTTGTTGCCGCCGCCCTCGTCGTCGTCGTCGTCGTTGTCGTCGTTGTCACTGTCATCCTCGCCCTCGTCGTCGCTCTGACGGCCCCTGCCGACCGGGAATCCGACGACGACGAGGACGACGACGAGGGCGAGGAGGGATAACCCAGGCCCTTTGCGGAACTGGGGGCCACAGTCAATCAGGCTTTCGGCGTTGACAGCCGGACTCGCCGGCGCTATGATCCGGCTATGAGAATGCTCCAGGCCGCGCTCGCACTCGCCGTCGCAGGGCTTCTGGGCCTGGGCTGCATGCGGCCCAGGGAGCACGAGCGCCATGCCGCCGCGACTGGGCCGCTGGTGGCCGCAACAACAAGGTGATCGCAATGCCCATCTATGAGTTCCACTGCGAGAAGTGCGACGCGGACTTCGAGCAGCTTTTCCGCTCGATGGATGGCGAGCCGAAGGCCCGCTGCCCGCGCTGCGGCGGCGCCAGGACGCATCGCAAGCTCTCGCTATTCGGGATGTCCGTGGCCCGCGGACGCGGCGAGGCGGCGGCCCCCAGCCGCTCGAGCTGCTCGTCGTGCACACGCAGCAGTTGCGCAGGATGCCGCAGGTGAACGACTCTGCCCTCCCGAAGGTTCCAATACCTTCGGGAGGCTAACCGTGGCGCCGCTAATCTGACGGCATGGGGTTACCCTGCCGAAAGTATTGGAACGTCGGGGAGGGCGCCGTAGGCGGCTCAGGACCCTGTCGTAGGGGTTTCGCAGTTGAGTAAGCCTAGCGACAAGTCGGCTGGGCGGCCCGCCCTCGACATCATCTGGGCGCCGTGGCGGATGGACTACATCGTGGGGCCGCGGAGCGACGGCTGCTTCCTGTGCGAGGCCCTCGCAGCCAACGACGACCCCGCCCGCTTCCTGCTCGAACGCCGCGAGCGCTGCTTCTCGATATTCAACCGCTACCCCTACAACAACGGCCACCTGCTCGTGGCGCCCAACGCCCACAAGGGCGATCTCCGCGACCTGGACGATGCCGAGCTGACCGACCTCTTCCGCCTGACCCGCGACACTCAAGGCCTCCTGGCCAAGGCCATCAAACCCCACGGCTTCAACATCGGCATGAACCTCGGCACCTGCGCCGGAGCCGGCGTGCCGGGCCACCTCCACGTCCACATCGTCCCGCGCTGGGACGGCGACACAAACTTCATGCCCGTCATCGGCGGCACCAAGATAATCGTCCAATCCCTCGATGCCCTCTACAAAGTGCTTCGGGAGCTCCTGACCGCGTGAGGAGGACCACAGGCTTGGCTGCGGGCCACGGCAACGCGACGCTGGAAGGGGCGCCCCGCGGGCTCGTGAGCCGCGAGCTCACCGAGGAGCGCGAGGCGCAACTCCTTGCACCCTATGCCACGCGCAGCCGCGAGAGCCGCGGCCGCCGACACCCCGAGCCCGAACACCCCCTGCGCACCATCTACCAGCGCGACCGCGACCGCATCATCCACTCCACCGCCTTCCGCCGCCTGGAATACAAGACCCAGGTCTTCGTAAACCACGAGGGCGACTACTACCGCACCCGCCTCACCCACACCCTCGAGGTGGCCCAGCTCGCCCGCACCATCGCCCGCATCATGGGCCTCAACGAGGACCTCGCCGAGGCCATCGCCCTCGCCCACGACCTCGGCCACACCCCCTTCGGCCACTCGGGCGAGCAGGAGCTCGACCAGCAGATGCGCGACCACGGCGGCTTCGAGCACAACCGCCACGGCCTGCGCGTGGTGGACACCCTGGAGCGCCGCTACCCCAGCTTCCCAGGCCTCAACCTCTCCTGGGAGGTGCGCGAGGCAATGGGCAAGCACACCACCCGCCACGACAGACCCGCCATCGCGGAGTTCAACGACGGCCTCCAGCCCGTCCTCGAGGCCCAGGCCGTCGAGGTCGCCGACGAGATCGCCTACAACAACCACGACCTCGACGACGGCCTCACCGCCCGCCTCATCACCCGCGACGAGCTAGCCGCCGTGGAAGCCTGGGACCGCGCCCGCCGCGAGGTCGAGCGCCGCAGCCCAGGTCTCCCCCAGAAAACCCGCGACCGCCAGATCATCATCTACCTCATCAACTGGCAGACAACCGACCTCGTGGAAACCACCTCGGCTCGCCTGGCCGACGCCGGCATCCGCACCACCGACGACGTGCGCACCGCCCCTCACCGCCTCTTCGCCTTCAGCGAACCCGTCCAGAAGCTCAAGGGCGAGCTCGAGGCCTTCCTCACCAACGAGCTCTATCGCCACTACCGCGTCGTGCGCATGGCACGCAAGGCCAGGCGCTTCGTCGCCGAACTCTTCCAGGCATATCTGGCCGACCAGCAACAGCTCCCCCACGAGCACCGCGCCATCGCCGCCGCCGAGGGACCCCACCGCGCCATCTGTGACTACATCGCCGGCATGACCGACCGTTACGCCCAGGACGAATACAAGAAGCTCTTCTACCCCTTCGAGCGCGTCTGAGAGGGACGCCGCGCGTGCGGCGAGGGAGCGAACGATCGAGGACTTCGGATTGCGGATTTCGGGTTGAAATCGGCAATCGAGAATCGGAAATCGAGAATGGCTAAACTGATCATCCAAAGCGGCCCCACGAAGGGCGCCATCATCGAGCTCTCCGGCGAACCGGTCACCATCGGCCGCGACCTGACGTGCGAGGTCCAGCTCGCCGACGACAAGGTCTCGCGCCGCCACGCGCGCATCGCCCGCGAGGGCGGCCGCTGGACCCTCACCGACCTGGGAAGCCGCAACGGCACCCTCGTCAACGGCGCCAAGCTGGCCGAGGCCCAGCCCCTCAACTCCCTCGACCAAGTCCAGGTGGGCGACGCCACGCTGCTGTTCGTCGCCGACGACGAGGCCCGCATCGAGCTGCCACCCGAAGACCCCGGCTGGCTGCGCCCCACCGTCGCCGAGACCATCCTCTCCGACCGCATGCAACTCCTCACCCGCGGCCGCGTGCCGGCCGCACCAGAGGCCCTGGCCCGCGCCAACGACGGCCTCATCACCCTCTTCCGCTTCTCCACCATCGCCAGCGAGGCCAACACCCTGCCTCAGCTCCTCGACGCGCTCGCCGACGCGGTGCAGGAGGCCATCGCGCCGGACCGCGTGGTGCCGATCCTCGTCGAGCCAGGCTCGGGCGAGCGGCGCCCCTGGCTGCGAAGGGCATCGGCCTTCGACCGCAAGATCGCCGAGGTGCCCGTCAGCCGCTCGATCATTGACTTCGTCTTCGAGCGACGCCTCTCGGTGCTCAGCCACGCCCCTGCCGCCGACGAGCGCTTCCGCCACAGCCCCAGCATCCAGCTCAACCGCATCGCCACGGCCATGTGCGTCCCGCTCCGCAGCGGGGATGAGATGCTAGGCGTCATCTACGCCGACCGCATCGGCGAGGGCGAGCCCTTCAGTCGCACCGACCTCGAGCTCCTCACCGCCCTGGCCATGCCCACCGTAGTGGCCATCGGGAGCATCCGCAGCGCCGAGCGCCTGCGCCGCCAATGCCAGGCCCTCGAGCGCGAGGTGCGCGCCCAACACCAGCTCATCGGCTCCAGCCCCCAGATGCGCGCCGTCTTCGACTTCATCGAAAAGGCGGCCCCCCTCGACTCCGGCGTCCTCCTCATCGGCGAAAGCGGCACAGGCAAGGAGCTTGTGGCCCGCGCCATCCACTACTCGAGCCCACGCGCCAAAGGCCCCTTCGAGGCCCTCAACTGCGCCGCACTCACCGAGAGCCTCCTCGAGAGCGAGCTCTTCGGCCACGTCAAGGGCGCCTTCACCGGAGCCCTCGAAGACCGACCAGGCCGCTTCGAGCTGGCCCACGATGGCACGCTCTTCCTCGACGAAATCGCCGAGATGCCGCCAGCCTGCCAGGCCAAGTTCCTCAGAGTCCTCGAAAGCGGCGAGTTCCGCCGCGTCGGCGACTCCCGCGACCGCGCCTCCAACGCCCGCGTCATCGCCGCCACCCACCGAGACCTCCCCGCGCTCGTCGAGGCCGGCAAGTTCCGCCAGGACCTCTTCTTTCGCCTCAACATCCTCACCTGCACCCTCCCCCCGCTCCGCGAGCGCGTCGAGGACCTCGACCCGCTGTGCGAGCACTTCTTCGCCCTCTTCTGCCGCAAGTGTGGCAAGCCGCGCCCACAGCTCACCAACGCCGCCCGCGAGGCCCTCCGCCGCCACCCCTGGCCGGGAAATGTCCGCGAGCTCCGCAACCTCATCGAGCGTATCGTCGCGCTTTGCGACAAGCCCGTGATTGACGCGCCCGACCTCCCCCTGCTTGCTCTCGCCGCGGAACCCCCTCGCCCTACGGGAGATGCCCGAGCCGAGGCCCCCCAAGCCGCCGCGAGCGCACTGCCATCCCTAGAACAGCTCGAGCGCGTCCACATCGAGCGCGTCCTCCGCCACACAGGAGGCAACAAGAAAGAGGCAGCGCAAATCCTCGGCATTGACCGCTCCACCCTCTACTCCAAGCTGAAGGCCTACGGCATCGAACTCTAGCGATAAGGGGACGTGACAACGATGGCCGACACGGGCAGCACGCAACCCCAGAAGCTAGGCCCCTACGTCATCGAACGCCTCATCGGCAAGGGGGGCATGGGGGCCGTCTACCTGGCGCTCGACCCCGCGCTGCGGCGCCCCGTGGCCCTCAAGGTTCTCGCCCCAGAGCTGGCGGCCGACCCAGAATACGTCGCGCGCTTCCAGCGCGAGGCCCACTCCCTGGCCGCCATCCGCCACCCAAACCTCGTCCACATCTACACCGTCGGCTGCGACGCAAACCGCCACTTCATCGCCATGGAATACGTCAAGGGCCTATCCGTCGCCGAGATCATACGCCAGCGCGGCCCACTCCCCTACCCCACCGCCGTCCGCATCCTCGGCCAGGTCCTCGCCGCCCTCGACAAGGTCCACACCGCAGGCATCGTCCACCGCGACCTAAAGCCGGCCAACATCATGATAGACGAGGACCAGCGCGCGATCCTGATGGACTTCGGCCTGGCCAAGCCGCGCCACGACCACACAGTGACCACCGGCGGCACCCTAATCGGCACCCCCGAGTACATGGCCCCCGAGCTCGCCGAGGGCCACGAGGCCGACTTCCGCTCCGACCTCTACGCCGTCGGCGTCATCCTCTTCGAGCTCCTCACGGGGCGCGTTCCCTATCGCGGCACTTCGGCCGTCGCCACCCTCCGCCAACACGTCGAGAACCCCATCCCCTCCGCCGCCAGGCTCACCCCCGGCCTCCCCCCGCGGCTCGATGCCATCCTGGCCAAAGCCCTCGCCAAGAGGCCCGGGGAGCGCTACCCGAGCGTCCGCGCCCTGGCCACCGACCTCCTGGCCGTCACTCGCACCTACGAGCTGGCCGACCTGGCCGCGGGCGCCGCGGCCGACACGACGGCCGTCGCAGGCGCGACCGCCGCGCACGCCACGCCCACGGAGCCTATGGCCTACCCCACCCCACCCACGCTCCCAGCCGTCGGCGTGCCCGCCCCGGCCGTGCGGGCGGACCCCGCGCGGCCCGGGGCTAAGCGGAGGCGTCGCTGGCCGCTCGTGGCAGCCGCCCTGGGCGCCGTGGTGGGCCTGGCGCTCGGCGCAGCGCTGGCGCCGAGGGCCTGGCGCGCCCTCCGCGGGGCGCGCGAGCCGAGGGCCTCACAAGTGGTCTACACCGTGCATGCGCGCGGGCGCCTCGCAGTGACCGGGCGCCTCGTCTCCATCGGCGGCGAGCCCCCGTTCGTGGTCATCCGCACGGACTCGGGCGTAGTCGAGCGCATCCCTTATGGCGAGGTGCTGAGGATCGAGCCTCGGCCCGAGCCGGCTGCTGGGAGATAAAGCCATGTCCTTCTGGGCTCTGCGGGCGTTTTTCCTCCTGGTGTGCGCCGGGGCCGGCTGGCAGGCATCGCGTCTCATCGAGCTCGAGGACCCCGCCTGGGGCCTCATCGGCGGCATGGCCATGTTCACCATCGTCCTCGCGCTGGAAGCCCTGTTCTCCGGCAAGGAGTCCATCGCCAACCTCACCGCAATCGTCTTCGGCGTCGCCGTTGGCATCCTCATCGGCAACCTGGCCTTCTACATCACCATGCTCATTCTCCCCCTAGAGGTGGCCGACGACGCCCGCTACTCCACAGCCGTCCGCATCATCCTCACCGTCCCCCTCTGCTACCTCACCACCATGATCGTCGTCCGCACCCGCGACCGCTTCCGCTTCGTCATCCCATACGTGGAGTTCAAGAAGGAGCAGAAGGGGCCGCGGGCGCTCCTCCTCGACAGCTCGGTGCTCATTGACGGCCGCATCGCCGCCCTGGCCAAGGCGGGCCTCTTCGAGACCAAGCTCTTCGTCCCCGACTTCGTGCTCGAAGAGCTCCAGAAGGTCGCCGACTCCGCCGACCGCCTCAGACGCGTGCGTGGGCGACGGGGCCTCGACCTCGTCAACCAGCTTCTCGGCTCGCCCGGCCTCGACCTCTCGGTCTACCAGACCGAGGAGCGCGGCGAGGGCGAGACCGACGCCCGCCTCGTCCAGCTCGCCCGCGAGATGGACGCCCACATCTGCACGACCGACTTCAACCTCACCAAGGTCGCCCGCGCTCAGGGGGTCGCCGTGCTCAACCTCAACGAGATCGCCAGCGCGCTCCGGGCATCCTTCCTGCGCGGCGAGACCCTCGCCGTCCAACTCGTCAAGCCCGGCGAGGAGGAGAACCAGGCCGTGGGCTTCCTCGACGACGGCACCATGGTCGTGGTCGAAAACGCCGCCGACCGCATCGGCTCCGAGGCCCAGGTCGAGGTCCTCCGCGTCCTCCAGAAGGCATCCGGCCGCCTGATCTTTGGAAGGCTTGCCACGTGACCCATCCCGCGCCAGTCGCCCTCATCATCCCCGCGGCAGGGCTAGGCCGCCGCATGGGCGGCCGCAAGACCCTCCTCCAGCTCGCCGGCAAGCCCCTCCTCCTCCACACCCTCGACCGCTTCCTGCCCTTCCGAGAGCGGATCTGCCAGACCATCATCGTCGCCCACCCCGGCGACCTGCGGGCCATCGAGGAGATTCTTGGGGAGAGTGCCGCCCTCGCCGTCGTGCCCGGCGGAGCGCGGCGGCAGGACTCCGTGTGGGCGGGCCTCGCTCGCCTGGTGCCAGAGGCCGAGCTTGTGGCCATTCACGATGCCGTCCGCCCCTTCGTCGCCCCCGAAGCCATTGCCGCCGCACTCGCGGCCGCCGAGGAGACGGGTGCCGCCATCGTCGCCGCCCCCATGAAGCCCACCGTCAAGCGGGTCGCCGACGGACGCATCGTGGCCACCCTCGACCGCCGCGACCTCTGGTGCGCCCAGACGCCCCAGGTCTTCCGCCGCCAACTCATCTTTGAGGCATTTCAGGCGGCCACCCGCGACCGCTTCGAGGCAACCGACGATGCCCAACTCGTCGAGCGCCTCGGCCGCCCCGTCGCCATCGTGCCAGGCTCCGACCTCAATATCAAGCTCACCACACCCGAGGACCTCGCTGTGGCCGAGGCCATCCTCGCCCGCCACCTCGCACCCAACGCAGCCGCAGGCAGCCCGCCGCACGTCACAGCAACGTCGTAGCGACACACGGCTCCCGTGCCGCACCAGACGCCTCTCCCCTTCAGCGGGAAGGCTGGGAGCAGGCCAGGTCGTAGTGCGACCCGGTCATCAGCGGGCCAGTCGGGCCGGGGTCGGGACCGCCAGCGGAACCGCCCATTCGTTCCGGGCAAGTCGGGGGTGGATTCGCGATGGCCAAGGCCCCTGCAAGGCGCGTCCGCCGTGCGCAGATGTGCGTGCCTGTCTTGGAGCGAGGGCCGCGCCTGGCAGTGGCGGGCGCGGGTCAGACCCTCGGGGCGTTGGTGCTGCGCCAGCGCTGGACGAAGGCCCGGTAGTCGTCGGGCGTGTCAATGCCGAGGGCCTGGTGGGCGGTGATGGCGACTGCGATCTTGTGGCCGTGTTCTAGGGCTCGGAGCTGTTCGAGGCTCTCGTGGGTCTCAAGGGGTGATGGGGGCAGGCTGGCGAACTTGAGGAGGAAGGGTCTTCTGAAGGCATAGAGGCCGATGTGGCCGAGGTAGACGTGGGCGTCGCCGGGGGGAAGGGCGGGGTAGCTCTTGGAGGCGGGGATGGGGGCGCGGGAGAAGTAGAGCGCGTAACCGCGGGCGTCGAGGACGACTTTGACAAGGTTGGGGTCGCGGAGGCGTGCGGGGTCGTGCACGGGGGCGGCGAGGGTGGACAGGTCGGCGTCGGGGTGGCTCTCCAGGAGACTGACGGCGAGGTCAATGGCGTCGGGCTCGATCTCCGGCTCGTCGCCCTGGACGTTGACAACGATGTCGGCATCGAGGGGGCGGACGGCTTCGGCGATGCGGTCGGTGCCCGAGCGGTGGTGGGGCGAGGTCATGATGGCGCAGCCGCCAAATGACGCGACGGCAGCGCGGATGCGCTCGTCGTCGGTCGCTACGACCACATCGTCCACGCAGGAGGCGAGGGAGGCCCGCTCGTAGACGTGCTGGATGAGGAACTTGCCGGTCTCGCGGAGGAGGGGCTTGCCTGGGAGCCTGGTGGCCTGATAGCGGGCAGGGATGGCGACGAGGACTCTGGGCATCAGGCGGCCTCCGGCTTGGCGGTGCACTTGTCGTAAAGGGCCAGGAGCTGGGTGGCGCTGGCCTCGAGGGAGTAGCGCTCGCGGACGCGCGCATAGGCGGCGTCCACGAGGCGCCTGGCGAGCTCGGGGTCGCCGAGCAAGCGGATGATCTTCTCGGCGAGCGCGACGGGGTCCTTCTTGGGGGCCAGGAGGCCGGTCTCGCCGTCGCTGATGAGGGTGAAGGCTGGCCCGGCGCCGGTGGCCACGACGGGCCGGCGGCAAGCCATGGCCTCCACGACGTCGAGGCCAAGGCCCTCGCGCACGGCGGGGATGACGCACACGTCGAGCACCGCTATCATGCGGCGATAATCGTGGAACGACTCGACGACGGTGAGGGCGCTGGCGACGCCCAGGTCGCGGATGAGGCGGCGGATGCGCCGGCGCTCGGGTCCGTCGCCAGCGATGAGGAAGTGCGCAGCGAAGCCGCGGTCGAGCACCTCTCTGGCAGCGCGGACGAAGTACTCGCAGCCGCGCTCGGGGACAAGCGGCCCCACCATGCCCACAACGGGGCTCGCCGGCCGGGCGTGGGGGGCCTGGTAGCGCGCGTAGTCCTCCAGCGCGATGCCGAAGGGGATGACGGCTATGGCGTCCTTGCGGACGCGGGCCTGGTTGACCAGTTCCTCGCGCAGCTCCTCGCTCACGGCCATTACGGCGCCGCGGCGCCAGTCGCCCGGCAGCTTGCCCCTGTGCCCGTGTGGCGCGAAGCCGGTGACCGTGAGCACGTAGGGCAGGCCGAGGGCGGCGGAGAGGCGCGCGCCCCACCGGGCCAGGTGGCGCCCGAAGAGGTGGAGGATGTCGGGGCCGAAGCCCCGAATGTGCTCCAGCAAGGGCTTGGGCAGGAAGAGCGGGCATCGCCCCCCCGCGAGGGCGGGAGCGACAAATGGCGTGATGGTCGCCTTGGCGAACTCCGCGGCAAAGACCCCGCCGCCGCAGGCCAGGCCCACCTGGGCGCCGCGGCGCCGCAGCTCGCGCGCCAGCCGCAGGACGCTGTGGCACAGGCTATCGTCGCACAGCCCCCCCGTGATGAAGAAAGCCTTGGGCACTACTTCGCCTTCTCCGGGGGCTTCTCGCCGAAGACCTGGGCACCGTAGATGAGCACCGTCGTGCCCGCCTCGCGCCAGGCATACGAGAGCATGCCGGCCTTGCGGCAGCAGGCCGACAGCATCTCCTCCTTGCTCTTGAAATGCTCGGCGACCTGGGGGAGAAACGTGGCCTGCTGCCACCCACGCCGCACGATGATCCCGTGCTTGCCGAACTCCCAGGCCAGCGGGTCGGCGATCTCCTTCTCAGGCATCAGCACGGAAATCTCGATGTCAATGTCCTTCACCTCGCTGGCCTGGACGGGTGGGAACCTCGGGTCGCGGAGGGCGGACTGACGGGTCTGCTCGGCCACGGTCTGGTAGAGGGGCGTCTCCGGGCGGAAGTTGCCGATGCAACCGCGCAGCTCGCCCTTCTTGTGGAGGGTGACGAACACGCCGTTGTTGCCCTGGAGCTCGGGATCGTCGAGCTTCAGCTCCGGCACCCCCTCGCCCGCCGTCACCGCAACGAGTGTCTTGCGGGCGATCTCAAGGAGCTTCTTCTGGCCCGCCGCGCTGATGTTGGGGTCGCGGGCCTGGGCGGCCGGCTTGGCGGCCGTGCCTTCGACGGGCTTGGGCGCCTCGCCCCATTGGCCGGGGGCGGTGAAGACGATGGCAGCGTAGCTGACGCTGTGGCGGTAGTCGCCCGCCTCGTCGCCCGAGGTGTAGTAGCTCAGCAGCTTGCCCGTGGCCTTCTCGGGCAGCATGTGGAGGAGCACTCGGACCGTGCAGCGTCCGCAAACGGTAGCGCCGGTGCGGTTGAGGTATCTGGTGAAGCCCGGGCCGTCGCGCCTGAGGATGAACTCGATGGCGCCCTTGTCGAGCTTCTCGATGTTCTCGCGCACCTTGGAGGCGAAGGGTGCGAAGCCGAAGTTGTGGCCGTAGTGGGTGAAGTCGCAGCTCACCACCACGAGGGTGTCCTGGTCAACCACCTTTCGGATTGCTGCGCCCAGAGCCGCGAAGTCCTCCTCGGCGGGGTCGCCGACGACTATGGGCACGAGCTGGAAGGCCCCCAGCGCCCGCTGGAGGAAGGGGAGGTGGACCTCCAGGGAGTGCTCGCGGGCATGCGCCGAGGGATGGGTGCCGAAGAGCTGGGCGCCGAGCAGCGCGTCGCAGGCCGCGCGGTCCACGGGCACGATGCCCAGCGGCGTGCGATAGGCGTCCACGCGCAGGATCGAGCCGCCCTGAAAGGGCATACCGCGGTGGTTGACGGCGAGGACGATGACGCGCTTGTAGGCCTTGCCCTTGACGGTGGCGTAGGCGACGCCGGCGCAGCGCCCCGAGTAGTCGTAGCCGGCGTGGGGCGCGATGAGCGCGATCGGCTTCTCCTCCACTTGCGCCTTCTTGGCCCCCTCCGCCAGGAAGGCATCCACCTGCTTCCTGAGCACGTCGGGGTCGTCGGGGTAAAACATGCCGGCGACGACGGGCTCGCGCACGCGCTGCTCGCCGGCGCCGCACGACCAGGCCATGGCCAGAAGGCCGAGAAGCATAGCCCACGAGGCCGCGCCCGGGCATTGGACGTCCAACATGGCAATTCTCCTTTTCCTCGAGGGGCTACCCCTGCCCCCCCCGCGTATTCTACTACGGGGAGTCTGCTTTGATCAACCGCATGCTGCGCTGGGTGACGAGGCGTTCGATCGCCACGACGAGGCGTTCGGCAATGGCCTCCTTGGGCGTGTCGGCGAGGACCTCCTCGGCGCCATCGGGAAAGAGGAGGTGAACGGTGGCGCGCTCGGCGGCGATGGCGCTCGGGGCGTTGGCCACGATGAGGTCGAGGCCCTTGGCTCGGAGCTTTCGGCGGGCGCTAGCTACCAGGTCGCGGGCCTCGAGTGCGAAGCCGACGAGCACCTGGGTCGTGCGCCGCCTGGCCAGCTCCAGAAGAATGTCGGGCGTGCGGACCAGGGGCAGTGTGCGTGGCGCCGCGGCCTTCTTGAGCTTGCCGCGCACGCGTCGCGCTGGGCGGAAGTCGGCCGGGGCCGCCGCCATTACTACGGCGTCAACGCCTGGCAGCTCGGCGCAGCAGCGCTCCAGCATCTCGGCGGTCGAGACCACGCGCCGCACCTCGCAGGGCGGGGGCGGGGGCGCGACCTCCAGCGGCCCGCACACGAGCACCACGCTGTGGCCGCGGGCCAGGGCCGCCGCGGCTACAGCGCAGCCCATGCGCCCGCTGGAGGCATTGCTGAGGAAGCGCACATCGTCGAGATACTCGCGGGTGGGACCGGCGGTGACGAGGAGGCGGAGGCGATTGGGGATTAGGGACTGCGGATTGCGGATTGGAGCGACTCCCGCCCCGGCTTCTGCCCGCCAGCGACCGGCGCAGGCCCCTTCAAGCCCTCCGGCACCGCCTCAGGGGGCTGCGGCGAGGAGAGCCTCCGCGGAGCGCAGGATGGCCTCGGGGGCCGCCATGCGGCCGATGCCTTTCTCGCCACAGGCCAGCCAGCCCTCCTCGGGGCCTACGATGTGGCAGCCGAGCTCGCGCACCGCGGCCACGTTGCGCTGGACGACGCGGTTGGCCCACATCCTGTGGTTCATCGCCGGGGCGAGGAGGATGGGGCACTCCAGGCTCACGAGGATGGTCGTGAGGGCGTCGTCGGCGATGCCGGCAGCCAGCTTGGCCAACAGGTTGGCTGTCGCAGGGGCAACGATGGCGAGCTGGGTCTTCGCCGCGAGGGCCACGTGCTCGGCCTCGTAGGCCTCCGGGCGCGCGAAGAGGTCTGTGATGACTGCCCGCCCGCTGAGCGCGGCAAAGGTCAGAGGCTGGACGAAGCGGGCGGCGGCGGCGGTCATGGCGACAGTGACGGCGGCCCCGCGCTGGCGGAGGCGTGAGACTAGCTCGGCGGCCTTGTAAGCCGCGATGCCGCCGGTGACGCCGACGAGGATCTCGCGGGACTCGACGGGGTCTGAGGGCACGGCGTGGCCCCCTTCGGGTCATTCATCCTGAATGATGTCGCCGCCGCGGTCCTCCGGCTCATCGGGGGCCGGCAGGCGCGGCACGAGGCGCACCAGGTCGAGTTCTACCTCCTTGAGCGCGGTGTAGAGCATGTTGCCGCTGTCGGGCTCCACCAGGGGCTGCGAGCCCCGGTTGATCTCCACCAGCCGCTTCATGACGAGCGATGCGAGCTTGAATCGCCCACCGACTTTTCGCGCTAGACGGTCTATTCGGGCTTCATCCATCGAGTGTACGCCTCCGGTCCTCAGGCCCTCGCCGGGGGGCGAGTAGGGTTCGAAGCTGCGCCACCGTGCGTTCGAGGTCGTCGTTGACGATGCAGTGGTCATAGTGCTCCTTGAACTTGCGTTCTGCTGCCGCGGTCGCGCGGCGTGTGGCTTGCTGTCGCTCGTCCTCCGTGCCGCGCGCGGCGAGGCGGCAGCCCAGGACCGCATCGTCGGGCGCGTCGAGGAAGATCATCATGGCCTCCGGGCGCTGGGCCTTCACCTGCATGGCCCCCTGGACGTCAATGACGAGCAGGCGGGTCTCGCCCGCCCGCAGGGCCGCCTCGAGCGGCTCCCGCGGCGTGCCGTAGAGGGCGCCGTGGACCCGCGCGTGCTCGAGGAACTCGCCGCGGCCGAGGCGCCGCAGGAACTCGTCCTCCGTCAGGAACCAGTAGTCGCGGCCGTCCACCTCGCCGGGTCTTGGTGGCCGCGTGGTCGCGGTGACGACGCGCTCAATGCTCAGGTCGCGGCAGAGCAGCTCGGCCACAGTGGTCTTCCCTGCCCCCGCTGGTCCGGAGAGGACGATCAGGCGCCCGGCCTTCGCGGGCGCCGCTGCACCCTCAGGCCGCGGCCTCCCGAGGCCTTTCGAAGACCGCCGACCCGATGCCCTGCGTCCCCGTCCGTCCGTGCTGGCCTCTCCTGGGTCACTCGACGTTCAGCACCTGCTCCCGGAGCTTGTCTACCGCGCCGTGGAGGGCGACGATGCAGCGCGTCAGAGCGGCGCTGGGCACCTTGGCGCCCATCGTGTTCACCTCGCGGTTCAGCTCCTGGGCAATGAACTCGAGGCGCCGGCCGACCGGTTGGTCCTGGTCAAGCGCCTGGCGGAACTGCTTGACGTGGGACCGCGCGCGGGCGATCTCCTCGGCCACGCTCGCGCGGTCCGCGTAGATGGCCAGCTCGCGGGCCACGTCCTGCTCGCGCACCGCCACGCCCACGTCGCCCAGCAGGCGGTTGACCCGCTCGAGGAGCCGCTTCTTGTGCTCCTCGATGGCTGCTGGGGAGCCCAGCTCGAGTTCGGCGACGAGGCGCTCGATGGCCTCGCAGTGTCCGAGGAGCTCGCCGCGGAGGTTTGCCCCTTCGGCGCGCCTCATGGCGTCGAGCGCGTCCAGGGCCGCCTCCAGGGTAGCCAGCACGTGGCCCCCCAGGGCCTTGGCCTCGCGCTCGCCCACCTCATCGGCCTCCAGCACGCCTGGCAGCGCCGCCAGGGCCTCGGCCGATACCGACACGGCGACGCCCGCCCGCTCGCCGGCCTCGCGGAGCTGGGTCAGGTAGCTGGCCAGCGCCGCCTGGTTCACCGGCCGCGCCGCCTGCGCGCCCGTGAGCTCCAGGCGAATCGTGAGGTCCACCGAGCCCCGGGCTACGCGCGCGCGGATGCGCTTCTCAAGCTCCTGCTCCAGGGCAGCGAACTCGTGGGGCACGCGCGAGCTGAGCTTCAGATACCGCCCATTGACCGACCTGACCTCGACGACAACGACACGCCCGTCGCCCTCCCAGCGCGCCTGGCCATAGCCCGTCATGCTTCGTGTCACGGCGTCGTCCTGGCTGGCGTCGAGGTGGCCGGGGCGGGAGCGGCCTTCGGTGTCGCCGGCACCGCGGTGCCTGCCTTCGGCTCCGCCGACGGCCTGGGGGCCTCTTCCTTGGCGGCGCCCTCCTTGACCGGCTGGTCCTTTGCCGACTGCTCCTTGACCGTGGTCTCCTTGGGTTCGGCCTGGGTGTCAACCTTCGTCGTGGCCTTGGCCTCTGGCGGGGCCGGCTGGCCGGCCGCGGGCTTGTCGCCCGCAGGCCGACGCGTGTCCATGATCTGCGCCGGGCGGCTCAGGACGCTGATGAGAATGGAGGCCAGGAAGAAGATGCCGGCCATGATGCCTGTGATCTTGGGCAGGCCGCTCTTGGGGCCCAGGGCCGACTCGGCCATGCCGCCGCCGCCAAGCATGCCCGACAGCCCGCCCCCGCGGCCCGACTGGAGCAGGACGATGAGCACCAGGAGCACGGAGTCCACGATGAAGATGACCCACAGCAGGGTCAGGGCGACCTCTTTCAACCGAGCCTCTCCTTCCTCTGGCTCCCTGAGCGTATCTAGGGGGGTCCTGGCCCCTCAGGCCTTTACGATCTGGACGAACTCTTCGACCTTTAGGCTTGCGCCGCCCACGAGCGCGCCGTCAATGTCCGGCTCGGCCATCAGCGCCTTGGCGTTGCTGGCCTTCACGCTGCCGCCGTAGAGGATGCGTGTGGTGCGCGCGAGCTCGGAGCCGAACATCTCGGCAAGCAGCCTGCGGAGCTCCCCGTGCATCTCGTTGGCCTGCTGGGGCGTGGCCGTGCGCCCGGTGCCGATGGCCCACACAGGCTCGTAGGCGAGCGTGAGCCTCTCGGCCTCCTCAGGGGCCAAGCCAGCGAGACACGCCCGAAGCTGGCCGCTCACGACGGCGATGGCCTGACCCGCCTCGCGCTCGGCCAGGTGCTCGCCGACGCACAGGATGGGCTTCAGCCCCGCCGCGAGCGCCGCCCGAAGCTTCTTGTTCAGGAAGTCGTCCTTCTCGCCGAAGAGGTCGCGGCGCTCGGAGTGGCCGACGATGACCCAGCGGCAGCCGACGCTGGCGAGCATGGCCGCGGACACTTCGCCCGTGAACGCCCCCTGCGGCTCGGGGTGCAAGTTCTGCGCCCCGACCTCTATCGTCGAGTCCTCCAATTCCTCCACAACGTCCACCAGAAACAGGAAGGGCGGAAAGAGGACCACGTCCCGATCTGTTATCTCGCCCAGCTCGCGCCTCAGCCCGGCCGCGAGCTGTCGCGCGCCCCGTAGGTCCAGGTGCATCTTCCAGTTACCGGCGATCAGGAGGCGTCGCATTCAGTTCTCCCTGCGTGGTGGCGATCCAGCGGGGGCCTACTCGATGGAGACGGTGGTCTCCGCAATCGGGTAGGAGCCGAGGATCTGAAAGTACTTGCAGGCTTTGTGGACCTGCTCCAGGGTCTCGCGCACCGGCGCATCGGCCTGGTGGCCCTCGATGTCCACGAAGAAGTAGTACTCCCAGGGGCTGCGCTTGGAGGGCCTGGACTCGATGCGTGTGAGGCTGATGCCGTGGGCGCGGAAGGGCTCGAGGACCTCCACGAGCGCGCCGGCCCGATGGGCCACGGAGAAGACGAGGGAGGTCTTGTCGTGCCCGCTCGGGTCGCAGGTCTCGCGGCCCAGGACGACGAAGCGGGTGACGTTGTGGGCAAGGTCCTCGATGTTCTTGTGCACAATGGTCAGCCCGTAGGCGGCTGCTGCTGCGGAATGGGCGATGGCCCCAGCGTTATCCTCCTCGCGCGCGACCTCGCAGGCGCGTGTGGTGCTCGACACCGAGACCAGCTCGGCGTCGGGGTAATGCTCGCTTAGCCAGCGGCCGCACTGTGCGAAGACCTGCGGCTTCGAGTAGATCCGCTCGATCCCCACGTCGCGCCCGCGCGCCATCAGGCAGTGGTGGACCTCCATCAAAAGCTCAGAGCAGATGCCCAGCGGGTAGGTCATGAACGCATCCAGCGTGTCCGTGATCCCGCCGTCAATAGAGTTCTCGACGGGCACGACGCCCAGGTCTGCCGCCCCACTGGCCACGGCGCGAAACACCCCCAGGATGTCGCGGTTCGGAATGTACTCCATCGAGCTGCCGAACTTGGCCTGGGCGGCCAGATGGGTGAACGTGCCGTGGGGGCCCAGGTAGGCGACCTTTTGCGGGCGCTCGAGGGCGATGCAGGCCGACATTATCTCGCGGTAGATCGCCCCGATGGCGTTGTCGGTCAGCGGCCCCTGGTTGAGCTCGGTCGCCCGACGCAGCACCTCGCTCTCGCGCGAGGGCGAGTAGACCTGCGCGCCGTTCGCACGCTTGAGTTCCCCGACCTGCACCGCGACCCGGGCGCGGCGATTCAGCAGCTCCACGATCTGCGCGTCCAGCTCATCAATGAGCCGACGCAACTCATCGAGCGACGCGGGCCTGGTGCTAGGCTGGGGCACACTGTCTCCCACGCGCTGCCTCCGCAAGCCATGACGGGGCGGGCGGTCTGACTTCCGTAAACCTATTATTTAACTTTTCTCCCGCCCCTAAGTCAAATGAGTCTTGGGCTTTGGAGGAGCTAGGCATGGGTGCGCCTAATGCCCACACCTGTGCCGGCGCAGTTGGCCGCAGGCGCCCGCGATGTCGGCCCCGCGGCGGCGACGCACCTGCACCCGCACCCCCCGCCCCCTGAGCTCACGGACGAAGCGCTCGACCCGCGCCGCCGACGGCGCCTGCCAGCCCAGCCCAGGCACAGGGTTCACCGGCAAGAGGTTCACCAGGATCGCCTCGCGGCCCACAAGGTCGGCCAGGCCTCGGGCATCCTCGACCGAGTCGTTGACGCCCTTGACGAGGACGCACTCGAACGTGACCTCGCGCCCCGTGCGGTGCAGGTAATCGCGCGCAGCGGCGACCACTTCGCCCAGCGGGCGGGCGTGGGGCACCAGCCGCTCCCGCGTGAAATCGTCTGCCGCGTGGAGCGAGACCGCGAGGTTCACCCCCAACCCCTCCCCGGCCAGGCGGCGGATGGTGGCCGGCAGGCCGACGGTGGAGACGGTGATGCGCCGCGGGCCGAGGGCCAGGCCCCAGGGGGCTGTGAGGATGCGGAGCGCCCGCACGAGGGCCTCGTAGTTCATCAGCGGCTCGCCGATCCCCATCACCACCAGATGGGTGAGCGCCTCGCCCTCGCCCAGGCTGCGGCGCGCCTGAAGCACCTCCTCGACGATCTCCCCGGCCGAAAGGTCGCGAACCAGTCCGCCGATGCCGCTGGCGCAGAAGACGCAGCCGATGGCGCAGCCGACCTGGGTGGAGATGCACGCCGTCCGCCGGTCATCCTCGGGAATGATCACGGCCTCCACCGCTGCGCCGTCCGCGAGGGCGACGAGCAGCTTCGCCGTCCCATCGCTGCTGCGGCGGGTCTCGGCCACGGCGGTCGTGTAGAGCGTGGCCCGCTCGGCCAGGGTCTCGCGCAGGGCCTTGGGCAGGTTGGTCATGGCCTCGAAGCTCGGCGCACCGGCGGCGTAGACCCAGCGGAGAATCTGGTCGGCGCGATACGCCGGCGCTCCCAGCCCAGCGACGAAGTCCCTCAGCTCCTCCCGCATCGCGCCGATGATCCGAAAGCGCTCAGGGGCTGCCATGTGGGGCACCTTTCCGGCCAAGTCATGGCCGGGCAGCGGGCTCGGGTGGCTTTCCCGCCGCGTCCCGCGCTATAATCCCCCTGGCCGCCAGGAGGCGGGCGAAGTCGCCCGAGCGGACGTGGCGCTCGAACGCCGCAACGTCGGGCAGAACAACGTGGGAGAGGAACCGCACGGCCCAGTTGGCGGCCATTGGCGAGATGGTGACGACGAGCCGCCCGCGGCGGTGGGCCTGCCACATCTCGATGGCCGTGCCCATGCTCGCCTCGGGCACGTAGGCAACCAAGGCGTCGGCCTGGCCCGCGCGCTCCATCAGCCCGAAGAACGTGTCGCGGGCCGCCTCGTCCGTGAAGTCCAAGGAGTTCGGGTAGTTCTCGATCGGGCAATAGACCTCGACATCTGGGAAGGTCGCGCGCAGCAGCCCGACGATGCGGTCGCGGTACGACTGGCCGTGGATCGAGCGGTCCTGGAGCGAGCCCTGGATGATGCCCGCCACGAAGATGGTTGCCATGTGCTGCGCTCCTACTCCGACCATGGCCCCCGAGGCTGGCTCCAGCCTGTCCCTAGGATCGTCGTCATTGTCGTGGTCGTCCTTCTCGTCGAGTTCGCCGCTCAAGGGACCCGCAATCCGACGAAGACGACGACAAGGAAGAAGACGAGGAGGACGACGACTACGACCACGACGGGACCGGGGGCCACATGGCTTCCAAGACCGGGGGCAATGCTCTCCTGCGCCAAAGGGTGCAGACGTCCGAGGTTATCGAGACTTAGGAAGTTCGGGGCCATTTAACCAGCCTTCGCGCCGGCGATCAAGCCGCCTTGTCGCGGCGCTGGCCTTGGCCCTCTTCGGCTGCGTGCGCGAGTGGCCGGTCTATTATCCGCCCGCCTGGTCGCCGGACGGCTCGAAGCTCTACTACGCGACGGCGCGGCCCGACGGCAAGCTGGCCATCCGCGAGGTGGACACGGCGTCGGGCACGGGCGCCGAGCTGGCCCTCGGCCAGTTCGCGACTCCGCCGGTGGCCATCGCCCTCTCGCCGCAGGGCGACAAGGTGGCCTGCGCCGTCGTCGCACGCGAAAAGGACCGGTCCCCCACCCTCCGCCTCCACATTCTCTCGCGCGCTGGCGGCGGCGACCGCGCGGCGTGGGAGGCCCCGTGCGAACGGGGCCTGGTGGACCTCTGCTGGTTGCCCGACGGGCTAGCAGTGGTGCTGGCGACGGACCGGCCCGGCGGCGACTGGGCACTCGTCCGAGTGCCCGCGGACGGCGGGGCGGCGCAGGCGATTGTGGCCGATCTCGCCGAGGTGCGCGCCCCGACCGTCTCGCCCGATGGCGCGAGCGTGGCGTTCGTCGCGCGAGCCGAGCGGTCGGCTCCGTGGTCGCTCTACGTCGCGTCGGCGGACGGCGGCCGCCGACGCCTCGCCGCGCCCGCAATCTTCGCCGAGTTCGCCGTCGGCTACTGGCCGGCCTGGTCACCACGCGGCGAGGCCGTAGCCTACGTCGCCGAGCGCGGCCTCACCAGGGGTTTTGCCGAGGTGTGGACGTGGGACGCTGCGACGGGCGAGCGGCGCCTCCTCGCCCAGAGCCCCTCGGGCGCCTGCATCGCCCCGGCCTGGTCGCCCGACGCAAAGAGCGTAGCTGTGACGAGCCTGCCCTTCGGGCCGGGCTCACACGGCCCCGGCAGCGACGGGCGGCCATCCGACATCGTCATTGTCCCAGCAGCAGGTGGGAGCGCCCAGACCCTCGCCGCCGATGGCTTGGCCAACCTGATGCCGGCCTGGTCGCCCAACGGCCGCGTGGTGGCCTTCCACACCTGTGGCGACCCGGCCGCCGAGCCCCACGTCGTGCGGCTGGCCGATGCGCAGACCGGCACCCTCCGCCTCGCCGAGGACACGCCGGAGGGCCGATTCCTCGTGGCGCTGGCGCGGCATCGCCGCAGCGGCTCAGCCACCCCCGCGTCCCTGGCCGGCCTGGCGGCTCAGGTGACCAAGCCGCTGATGGCCGCCTTCGCGACCACCGCAGTGGCCGAGGCCCACGCGGCGCGGGGCGAATGGCCCGCCGCCGCCCAGCACGCCCTCAAGGCCGGCCTTGCGGCCACAGCCGAGGGCGCCGGGGCCACACCAATTGAGATCCAGCGCCGTGCACTGCGCACCCTCGTGACCGCCCAGATGCGCCTGGGCGAGCCCCGGGCAGCGCTGGCCTCGGCCGACCGGCTGCTGGCGCTGGGCGAGGCCGAGGATGCCCGACCCCTGCGCGACGGCCTCGCCCAGGGCATCGAGGCAGCCGCGCGGCTCGAGGAAGAGCTCAAGAACGCTCCGCTCCCCGCCCTAGCCCTGGCGCTTGCGGACGCCCATCTCCGCCAACTCGGCAACCCGCGTAAGGCGGCTGACATCCTCTTTCGCCTCCTCAAGGAGTCGCCCGACGGGCCACACGTCCGCCCCGCTGCCGAGGCTCTCTTAGCCTGCCACGAGCAACTGCCGCCTGGCTCAGCGAGCTACCGCGTGCTGGAGTGGGCCGCAGGCAAGGTCGGCGAGGGCGACATGACGCCTCCGCGCCTCGTGCTCCTGGGCGAGGTGGCGGCGGCGAACGGCGAGCCGCGCGCGGCCCTTCGCTGGCTCGGACGGCTGCCGAAGGAGGGCCTGGACGCGGCCCTGAGCGGGCGGGCCGCACAAGCCTGGCTGCGCGCCGGCCAGCAACTGGCCTCGATGGGCGCCCCGGCCGAGGCTCTCGACGCCTTCCGCCGAGCCGAGGCCACGGGTCCGTGCCCCGCCGCTGCTGCCGCCGCGCTCCAGGCCGCAAAGCTGCTCCTCGACGCGGGGAACCACCCCGAGGCCGCCCGCTCGCTGCTCGCGGCCATAGGCCCCCATGCGTCGTCCGCGACGGCACGCGAGGCCGGCCGCCTGCTCGCCGCCGCACGCATCCAGCGCCGCGACCCGCTCTCCTACGACATCGCCGAGGTGGCCCAACTCGTGGGCTGGGGCTTCCTCGACCGAGCCGTGGCCCGCGGCGAGCAGTTGATGGCCACGCTGCCGCCGGGAGAACCGAGCCGCGAGGCGTTACGCCGCCACGTCGCCGAGGGGTTCCACCGCCTCGTCGCCTGGCACCTCGCCCGCGGCGACGCGCGAATAGCCGGCGACGCCGCCGCACGCTGGCTCCGCCTCGCCGCGCGGGACGACGACCTGCCCAGGGCACTGGCCGCCCTCGCCCGCTGCCACGAGCTGGCGGGCGACCGCCGAGGCCTGGTCGAGACCCTTTCTCGCCTCGCCCTCGAGTTCCCCCAGCGGCCCGAGGGGGCCGAGGCCCGCCGACAGCTCCTCCGCCTCGACACCAAGTGACCGGGTGTGACGAGGACGCCTCGTGGCGCGCCCCACGCGCCCTCTCCTCACGCGTCGGCAGTCGTTCCGTGGCTGTCCCGGCCCCGTGTTCCTCACACGGCGGCCCAGGCTGCGGCGAGGGCGCGCTTGGAGCCGGCGATGAGCGCCTCGACTGATTCGCCCTTTAGGGGCTTGACCTCAAAGCTGAGGATGGGTCGCCGCTCCCGGCTCAGGAAGCCCGCGTCGAGCAGCGCCCGCAGGTAGGCCGCAAGCTCTGGCGCGTCGTTCTCCCCGCCAGGGACGCCGAAGCGCGGATGGTTGTCGCCGTAGGCCTCGTGGGTGGGGTCGCGCATCACGCAGTTGCCCATGTGGGCGTGGACGAGGCACTCGCGCACGGCGCTCACCGCCTGCTGCGGCGTCTCGCCCTGGAGCGGCAGATGGCTCAGGTCAATCATTAGGCCGAACGACGGGAAGTCCCTGCGGACGCGGCGTGCGACCTCTGCGGCCTCGGCGTTGGGGCCGATGAGGCAGTTCTTGCCAAAGGCCACGCGGTCGAATGTCTCGAGGGCAATGGGGATGGGGCCTTTGCCAGCCGCGTAGTCGCAGAGCCACTTGAGCGAATCCACCAGGCGGTCAGTTGCGCCCTTGCGGCCCCCGGGGCCGGGGTCGGGGCCGCTGAGCACGGCGCACGCCGTCGCGCCCAGCTCGTGGGCCTGGTCAATGGCGGCTTGGACGGCCTCGATGGCCGCGGCGCGGTCGGCCTCGCTTGGCGCGTTGAGGTCCAGCTTCCCGCCGAGCAAGACGGGCTGGGCGCCGAAGGCCACGTCCAGGCGCGCGGTCTCAGCGAGCGCGCGCACGCGATGGCGCGTCTGGGGGTCGTTGATGCGGGTGAGCTCGATGGCCTCAAAAAAAGCGTCGCTGGCCAGCCGCTCAACCGTCTCAGCGATCGGCCCGTCGCCGCGCATGACCTGGGGCCAAAGCATGAAGTGGACGATCCCCACACGGGCATAGGCCGCTATCGGCTCGTCCATGGCTGTTCCTTCGTACAGGTGAACAGATCTTCTCGCGCCCTTGACTACGACCGTGGCTTGAGCGCCCAGACGGCTGTGGGCTGGCCGTAGCCGCCGGTGACGAGGAGGCAGACCTTGTGGCCGGGGTCGTAGGCAAGATTGTAGTTCATCCCGCACCCGAAGGGCAGCGTGGCGGAGGCAAGCTGGCTCCAGGCGTCGGCGGCGAGGTCGTAGAGCCAGGTCTCGGCCTGGGCCTTCTTGCCCGCCTCGTCGAGCTTGCGGTCCACGACGACCACCACACGGCCGCTGCCCGGGTCGAAGCACATGGGCGCGTGCTGGTCCTTGGGCGGACGCCTCCCCGGCGTGGGCATCTTGCGGTGCTCGCCCGTGGCCGGGCGGTAGATGGCCACCTCGTCGCTGTTCTCGTTGCTCCCGAAGACCACGAGAGCCTTGTTCTTAGGGTCATAAGCGGCGTTGGTGTGGTAGCCGAAGAAGCCCTTGGGGGCGACCTTCTTCCACTCCCGCGGCTCGCCGCCAAGCTCCCAGACGCCGTCGGGCCGGTAGCCGATGATCACCTTGCGGTCGGAGTCGTAAGCCGCGCAGTAGGGGAAGAAGTGCTCGGCCTTGCAGGGGAGCGGGCGCCACTCGCGCTTCTCCAGGTTGAAGGTCCAGGTCGGGTGGCGTTTGACCCTCTCCCAGAGGCCGGCGAGGGCATTGGTGAAACGCCCAGGAGCCATGTGGGGGTCATAACAGCACACCACCATTTCGTCGCGTTCGGGGTCGTAGACCACGGTGCCGAAGGTGTGCATCGCCCAGGGATGGTTGCGGTCGGGGCCGGCCACGGGCAGCCCCTCGTCGGTCACTGCGTAGGTCGCCTTGTCGTCGTGGGGATAGAGCTGCGACCACCTGCACTCGACGGGGTCGAAGACAAGGGGGCTGTTGTGCCAGTCGCGCCCGTGGGTGTTGGAGCCGAAGAGGATGAGGAGCCCGCGTCGGGAGTCGAAGCAGCTACCCCCGTGCTCCTGCCGCTGAAAGCGCACGGCATCATCCGGCTTCTGCTCGTGGAGCTTCGCCCAGCGGTTCGGCTCGAGATCGAGTAAGCGCGGGTTCAGCCTCCTCTCGCCCGCCGCCGCCACCGCGACGAGAAGCGCGCAGGTGAGGACTCGAAGCTCGATGGTCATTCGCCGTGTGGCCACGGGTTCCGCGCTCCTTCCTGCGTGAAGTCTACCAGGGCAGGCCGTACGAAGCAAGTTCCCGAACGCGCTTGACAATCCCCGGCGCGAACGTGTATTATGAGTGCGTAAGCGCTGCCGAGCACCAGGAGAGGTGGCTGAGCGGCTTAAAGCAACGGATTGCTAATCCGTTGAAGGGGGTAAACCTCTTCCGAGGGTTCGAATCCCTCCCTCTCCGCCAACTCCCCAGGCAAGATGTTGTCAGTGCCAAGAGCCTTGCGGCAAGAGGCGGCCTGCGAAGCACACGGCCCTGCCCCATGACCTGAGGAGGTTCCGCTTGCGTACCGCCTGCTCGCTTCTGCTCGCCTTCGCTCTCGCCGCTTCCGCCCAGGACGGCGCGGTACTCAAGAGCGTCCTAGTCGCCAAGGAGAAGGGTGACAACCTCCTCAGGCCCGACCGCTGGGTGGCCTGGCAGAAGGGTTTCGCACGCGACGGCGACGCCTTCGTGTGCGACAACGGCGCCGACAAGACCGCCCAGCGCGGGGCGTCGCAGACCGTCGAGCTGAACCAGAAGTCCCCACAGCCCATCGTCGCCGCCGCCTGGAGCAAGGCCGAAGGCGTCGGCGGGAGCCCCGATAGCGACTACTCGGTCTATCTCGACCTCATCTACGCCGACGGCTCGCCGCTGTGGGGCCAGACGGCGAACTTCGCCGTCGGCACCCACGACTGGGAGCGCCGCGAGGTGCTCGTCCTGCCCGAGAAGACGGTCAAGACCCTCACCATGCACCTCCTCCTCCGCCGCCACGCAGGCAAGGCCTGGTTCCGCGCCCCCGAACTCCACGAGGTCAAGACCCCCGACGGCGCCTGCATGTTCGACGGCGTCCCGGTCGTGCTCAAGGCCCCGCCGAGAGAGGGCTTTCAGGTGCGCGATGTCGCGGCCAACTCCGACTTCGTGCGCATCGAGCGCGCGGCCCTTGGCCTCAAGCTCGAATGCAAGAGAAGCCAAGAGCGAGAGGCGGGCTTCTGCGATGTGACGCTTTCCGACACCACGGGGAAGGACCGAGCGGTCACGCTCTACTACGCTGTCTCGATCGGCACGAAGGATTGGGAGTGGCTTCATGACCCGCGCACGAGCCTGGCCGCCGAGCCTCCGCGCGAGTACGTAGACGCCAACCGCTTTCACGCCGGAGCGAACGGGCGCCTCTCACGCTATCCGTTCGCAGCCTTCGCCGCCGTTGGCCAAAGCGGGGCGATCGGCATTGACATGGCCTTCCCCGCATTCTTCCGCCTCGGGGCGAATGCAGGCACCGGTGAGCTGTTCGTTGCCTACGACATCGGCCTGACGGCCGAGAAGCCCGCGGCCCATGTGCGATTCTGCGTCTTCAACTTCAACCCAGACTGGGGCTTCCGGGCGGCGTTGGCCCGCTACTACGAGCTATTCCCCGACGCCTTCCAGTGCCGGACGCCCGAGCAGGGGCTGTGGATGCCCTTCGCCAAGATAAGCCAGGTGAAGGACTGGCAGGACTTCGGGTTCAAGTTCAAGGAGGGGGGCAACGAAACGAAGTGGGACGACGAGCACGGCATCATCACCTTCCGCTACACCGAGCCGATGACCTGGTGGATGCGCATGCCCAAGGAGATGCCGCGAACCTATGACGCCGCGCTCGCTGAGGCCCGCCGCCTCGCCGAAAAGGGCGACCGCAACGCCCAGGCCCTCCTCACCAGCGGCTACCACAACCAGGCCGGGCAATTCCCCTGTCGCTTCCTCGACACCCCCTGGTGCGACGGCGCAGTGTGGAGCATGAACTCCATGCCCGGCATCCAGGGCGACGTGACCGACTTCAAGAACAAGTGGAACCCCGACCTCATCGGGAAGCTCTACGGCGCCAAGAAGACCGCCGACCTCGACGGCGAATACGTGGATTCAAGCGAGGGCTACGTGACCGACGAACTGGACTTCCGCCGCGACCACTTCGCCGCGGCCGACACGCCGCTAACCTTCTCCCTCGACACCCGCCGGCCGGCCATCTTCCGTGGCCTCGTCGCCTTCGAATACGTCCGCGCCATCGCCGCCGACGTCCACAAGATGGGCAAGCTGATGATGGCCAACGGGGCGCCGGATAGGCTGCCCTGGCTCATCCCGATGCTGGAGGTCGGCGGCACCGAGACGAATTGGAACCCCGGCGGCAAGTGGCGGCCGATGTCCGACGCCGACCTCCTCTATCGCCGCGCGATGTGCCGGGGCAAGCCCTATTGCTTCCTGATGAACACCCGCTTCGAGGACTTCAGCCAAGCGCTCGTCGAGAAGTATATGAAGCGCTGCTTGGCCTATGGCATGTTCCCTGGCTTCTTCAGCGCCGACGCCTCGACCGGCCAGTACTTCCAGCGGCCCCAGCTATACGAGCGCGACAGGCCGCTCTTCAAGAAATACGTGCCGCTGTGCAAGCTGGTGGCCGAGGCTGGCTGGGAGCCGATCACCCGCGCCCGCTCAAGCGACCCCAAGGTCTACGTCGAGCGCTTTGGCGAGCGGTATCTCACCGTGTTCAACGACAGCCCGGACCCTCGCACGGCCACCATCGCCCTCGAGGGGGGCAGGCCGCCCGCCGGCGTCCGGGAGCTTCTCAGCGGCAAGGCCGTCGAGTGCCGCGAGGGCAAGGCTGCCATCACCCTTCCGGGCGAAGACGTCGCCGTGCTCGATCTCGCCCCCTGATCCCGCCCGAACCCGATCAGGAACGGGTTCCGCTACGGCTTGCAGTCCCGGTTGAACCTGGCTGGGGGTGGGGCGTCGGTCACAGTGAACGGCTGGGGCGATGCTCGCTGGGGCCGCGCGCGCGGAAGTCGAGGCGTATGGGGACCTCTGGGAAGGGGAGGCGCTGGCGCAGGGCGTTGGCGAGGTAGCGGCGGTAGACGGGGCTGACGAGGGCCGGGTCGTTGGCGAAGACGACGATGGTCGGGGGGGCGACGTCCACCTGGGTGGCGTAGAAGAGCTTGGCTCGGCGCCCGCCGATGGGCTCTGGGGTGCGGGCGCGGACGGCTGCGACGAGTGCGCGGTTGACCTCGGCGGTGGGCGCGCGCAGGTGGGCCTGCTTGTAGAGCTGCTGGGCAAGCTCAATGGTGGGCCAGATGCGGCGGCCGGCCTTGGCGGTGATGAAGGTGACGGGGGCGTAGTCGAGGACGGGGAAGGTCTTGGCGAGGTAGTCGGCGTATTGGCCCGTGGTGATTGTGGCCTTGGCGAGGTCCCACTTGTTAACGACGATGACGCAGGGCTTGAGCTGGTCGGCGATCTCGCGGGCGAGACGCTTGTCAACTTCGGTGATCGTGGCCTGAACGTCGAGGAGGAGTAGGACGACGTCGGCGCGGGCGATGGACTGGCGTGCGCGGAGGAGGCTGTAGAACTCGACGCTGGAGCGCAGGTGGCGCTCCTTGTGGACGCCGGCGGTGTCTATGACGAGAAAGGTCTTGCCGTCCTTCTCGAAGCGGACGTCTACGGCGTCGCGGGTGGTGCCGGGCTTTTCGCTCACGATGACCCGCTCGTGGCCGGCGATGGCGTTGACGAGGGTGGACTTGCCGACGTTTCGGCGGCCGACGATGGCGAGCTTCATCTCGACCGTGGGCTCGACGCCGCGCAGGCCGGGCGGCAGGGCAGCGAGGATGCGGTCGAGGAGCCGGCCCAGGCCCTTGGCGTGGAGGGCGGAGACGTGGCACGGCTCGCCGAGGCCGAGGGCGAAGAACTCGCCGACCGCGGCCTCGTCACGCGGGGAGTCCGCCTTGCTTACGACGGGCACGATGGGCTTGGCAAGCTCGCGCAGGCGCGCGGCGATGGCTCGGTCGTCGGGCAGGACGCCGGCGCGAACGTCGGCGAGGAAGACCACGGCGTCGGCCTCGCGGAGCGCCGTCTCGATCTGCGCCTCGACGTGCTCGGTGAGGCCGTCGGCGTCCACAATCCCAATGCCGCCGGTGTCCACAAGCTCGAAGACGACGCCGGCGTGGGTGACGGTGGCGCTCACGCGGTCGCGGGTGACGCCGGGCGTGGGCTCCACAATGGCCACGCGCCGGCCGACGAGGGCGTTGAAGAGCGTGGACTTGCCGACGTTTGGCCGGCCAACGATGGCGACACAGGGGAGCGACATCGAGACACCCGAGAGTGGCGACGAGAAGAAGGTGGCGCCGGCAGTCTCGGCCTCACGCGGCCCCGGCGGCCCCGGGCCCATCGCCGCCTGGCGGAGGCGGCGGGGCGAGGCGTTCGCGGTCGCGCGGCTCCAGGTGCACCTCGCTCACGGGCGTGCCGTCTGCGCTCCGCCGCAGGAGCAAGTAGGCAATCGCCTGCGAGGCGAAGACATAGCTGACGCCGAACGCGAGCACCACGAGGTCGAGCAGCACGACGCCGGCGGTGAGCAAGAGGCTGAGCACGCGCGGCGTCTCGTCGTGGCTCACCACGATGGCGGCCGCCGTGAGGGGGACAAACGCGGCCCACTCGGCCGCGACTCGCACGGCGTAGACTACGGCCATGCAGGCAGCGCCGTGGGCGAGCCCAACGAGGGCGTAAAAGGCGTAGCGCCAGGGGTGCACGAAGAGGTAGTGGAACGAGCGGCTCCAGGCCTCGAACGCCCCGACGTTGCTCGTGGCCACCGTGCCGGCCATCAGGGGAAGGCCGAGGACGAGCCAGATGCCCAGGAGCGCGATGAGCAGCCCACCCACGAGCGCCAGGGGCGAGAGGAGCCCGAGGAGCACCTCGCCCAGGTAGGGGACGCGCAACCCCAAGCCGTCAATCACCCCCACCACAACGCCAAGGACCACAAGCCCGGCCAGCCCCGCCAGCATGGCGCGGCCGGACGAGCGGGTGCGGTCGCGCACCACGGCCGCGCAGAACCCGACAGCCAGCAGCCCCACGAAGGCCACGAAGAGGGCCACCGCATTCCAGATTAGCAGGCCGTTGAGGGCGATGAGCACGCTGAGGATGAACATGGCGATTGCGAGCCCAAGGGGCGGGCCGTAGAACGCCTGGTGCTTGCGCCGCGTGTAGGCCGTGGCGCTCTTCAGCTCGAGCCGTTCGCCGAGCGCGTACTCGACCCCGGCCAGGCGCATGATAGCCGCGCCATAGTAGGACCAGACGAACAAGAGCACGAAGGCGACGAGGAGGACGAGCGCCGCCAGCGTGGCCAGCCCCTGGCAGCCCCAGAGGGCCACGACGCGGTCGTAGGGGCCATGGCGGGGGTCGAGGGCCACGTCGCGCAGCTCGGCCGCGCTCTTGGCCACGAGGCCAGCGACAAAGGCCCGGCTGGCGCGCACCGCATCGGCGAACCGCCCCTGCCACAGGGCCACCCCAACGTCGGTGTCGGCAGCCTCAGCGCCGGCCCCGGGGAGCGGTTGGCGCAAGTCATGGATCTCCGCGAGGGGCAGGGAGAGTGGCACGCCGAGGGCGAGGTTGACGGAGGCGAAGATGGCGACGAGCAGCTCGATGAGGATGATCGAGAGCACGACGCCCTTGAAGGCGAGCCAGAGCTTCCGCGGGTCGAGCACGAGGCGGAAGGCCAGGAAGAGGTCCGTCCAATCGCCCTTCGCCTTTGTCATGGCGTGTCCTCGAGATCAAGGTCCTCGGGTGGGCCTGCCGGCGGGACATCTCGCTCGGCGGCCTCGATGGGGGCCTCGATGCGGTACTGGCCGCCGAGCCAGCGGCCTAGGTCCACTAGCTTACATCTTTGCGAGCAAAAAGGGAAGTGGGGCGCAGAGGGGGCCACGCTTCGCTGGCAGATGGGACAGCTCCGGGCCGAGGTGGGGGGCGGGTGGGGAGCGTTCTGCGCTCTGGGCTGCTCAGGAGGTCTGCTTCTTGGCTCCATGCTTGCGGCCTCCGTCCTTGGTGGGTGCCGGCTTGTCGGCCGCGGGCTCCTTGGTGCTGCCGCTGGTCTGGCCGGCCTCGGCCTTGGCCTTGGCCTGGTACTCGGAGCTGCGGTAGTCGGTGACGTAGAAGCCTGAGCCGCGGAAGATGAGCGCGGCCCCCGGCCCAATGAGGCGGCGGACCTTGCGCCTCTTGCACTCGGGGCATTGGCGGACGGGGGGCTCGGTGATGCTCTGGAAGAGCTCGAAGGTGGTGCCGCAGGCGTCGCAAGCGTATTCGTAGGTCGGCATGGCTGCTGGGTCTCCTGAGATGGGCCTCCTGGCTCACGCGGTCCCGGCGTCCGGCCCGGGCTGGGCCGAGGGCTTGGGCGGCGCGGGGGTTCTGGCCACGACAACTCTGGCGGCGCGCAGGACGCGGCCTGCGAGCAGGTAGCCGCGGCGCGCGACCTCGACGACTGTGCGGTCGGGCACGTCGGCCCTGTCTACCTGTGCGACGGCCTCGTGGTAGGCGGGGTCGTAGGGCTTGCCAAGGGCCTCGAAGGGGGTCACACCCTCCTCGCGGAGGGCGGCGAGGAGCTTTGAGTGGATCATTTCTACGGCCTTCGAGAGGCTCGGGGCGGCTTCGGACCCCTGGGCGTGGAGGGCGAGCTCGAGGTCGTCCACGACGGGCAGGACGCGCAGGGCGAAGGCGCGCCGCGTCTCCTCAGTGGTGCGCTCGCGCTCGCGCTCCTGGCGCCTCTGGTAGTTGGCGAAGTCGGCCTTGAGGCGCTGGAGCCTGTCGAGGAAGTCGTCGCGCTCGGCGGCGCGGGCGCGCAGGTCCTCGATCTCCTGGGCGAGAACCTCGACTGTGGCGAGTTCGCTCACCTGGGTCTCGCCAGCGGTCGCCTCGTGCTCCTCGGTGGGGACCTCCTCTTCGGGCTGCTCGCAGCTCTCGGTCTCAGGCTCAGGGGTTCCTGGGGTGGGGTGGTCGTCGGGCATGGCTTGCTTCCTCAGACAGTGCTTGGGGGAGGGTCAGTCACTCCTCGGTGAAGAAGTCCTTGAGCTTTGCGAAGAAGCTCTTGCGTTCTGGGGTGACGTTTTTTTCCTCGAGCTCGGCGAGTTCGCGGAGGAGCTCGGCCTGGCGCTCGGTGAGTTTCTTGGGCACCTCGATGGCGATGAGGACGTGGAGGTCGCCGCGTCCGCGGCCGTTGAGGCGCGTGGCGCCGAGGCCGGGAAGGGTGAGGATTTCGCCGCTGGGCGTGCCGGCCGGCACGCGCAGCTTGGCCAGGTGGCCGTCGAGGGTGGGCACGTCAATCTCCGCGCCCAGGGCCGCCTGGCTATAGGTGATGGGCACACGGCACAACAGGTCGTCCCCCTCGCGCTTGAAGAGTCCGTCGGGCTCGACGCGGATGTAGCAGTAGAGGTCGCCGCGCTCGATGCCCTGCTCGTCGAGTTCCCCCTGCCCCGGGACGCGGATGCGGACGCCATCGGCAACACCCGGTGGGATGCGGACGGAGATGGTGGCCCGACGCGGTGTGCGGCCGGAGCCGCCGCAGTCGGGACAGGGCCTGTCAATCACCTGGCCGCCGCCGCGGCAGGTGGGGCAGAGGGTGCGGACGGCGAAGAAGCCGGCCCGCTGCTCGACCTGTCCCATGCCGCGACAGGTGGGGCACCTGCGGGGGGCCGAGCCCTGGCGGGCGCCCGTGCCCCCGCAGGCGGCGCAGGGCTCGCGGCGGGTGATCTCGACGGACTTCGCCGTGCCAAAGCAGGCCTCGCGGAGCGATAGGGCGACCTCGTGCTCGACGTCGTAGCCGCGGCGACGCCGCCGGCCCTGGCCGCCGCCGAAGCCAAAGAAGCCCATCTCGTCGAAGATGCTTGTGAAGAGGTCGGAGCCAAAGATGTCGTCCACGCTGCTGAAGTGCTGGAAGCCCGTGCCCCGTAGGCCATCGAGGCCGAACTGGTCGTAGCGCTGGCGCTTGTCGGGGTCGCCGAGCACCTCGTAAGCCTCGGCGAGCTCCTTGAACCGCTCCTCGGCTTCCGCGCGGTTGTCGGGGTTGCGGTCGGGGTGGTACTTCATGGCCAGCTTCTTGAAGGCGCGGCGGATCTCCTCCTGCGAGGCGTCCCTGCCCACCCCCAGCACCTCGTAGTAGTCGCGCTTGGCCATCGGGTATCCGCTATCCGCATTGCGCAGTCAGCAGTCGTCCGCGGCTCACTCCTCCTTGGGGGCTTCCGTCTCCCTGGGCTGCCTGGCGGCCCAGACCTTGTACCAGGCGTCGAGCTTCTGCTTGCGTTCGGCGTCGTCGCCGCCTGGGGAGATTTGGAGGTTGCCGCCGCCGAGGGCGCGCAGGGCAGCCACGGCTGCGCGCCACGCGGCCTCGTCGGGGTCCTCCCTGGCCACCTTGAAGAGCGGGTCCACTGCCACCCGGCGGTTGAGCTGCGTGATGCGCAAGGCGTCGCAGGCGGCCACCCGCACCTCGGGGCTCTTGTCGCCCAGGAGCGCGACCAGGATGGGCATGGCCTCCTTGACGAGGCGGTCGCCGCGCCATTCGCCCAGGGCGCGCGCCACGGCCGCGCGCAGCACCACGTTGCCGTCGGGCGCCAGCACGAGTTCCTTGAGGAGCGCGATGGCGCGCTCGCCGCGGGAGTTGGCAATGCCCAGGGCGGCCCAGAGGCGCAGGGCCGAATCGCCGTCCTTGGCGGCCAGCCACTTGGCGAGGAGCTCGACCGCCTGGGGGATGAACTCCTGGGGAAGGGCTGGCACCTTGACGAGGCGGTCCTCCTTGTCGCGCTGGTCGCGGGTGTGGGCGAGGACGATGGCGAAGTGCATGCGGACGTTGTCGTCGGCGGCCTTTTCGGCGCGCGCGAGGAGGCGCTCGGCAGCCGCCTTGTCGCCCCGGGTCATGGCCAGGACGATGGCGTTGCGCGCCGCGGCGCGCTGTTCGTCGGGGCGCGTCCTGTCCTCGATGGCCTTGATTGCGGCCTCGACGGGGTCGTCGTTGGTGGTGACGGCCAAGGCTGCGGCGGCGGCGAGCAGCGACCCGGCCATCGTGGCGAAGCGCATCCGCAAACGCACGGGTGACATTGCGGCTCCTCTCTCGCCCGCGGGGGCCCCAGGGGGGCTTAGCGGACGCTGCCCTGGACGGGCGCCTTGTGCTTCTTCTTCTCCTCGATGTCGGTGATCAAGGTCTCGGTCGTGAGCATGAGCGCGGCGATGCTGGCGGCGTTCTGGAGCGCCAGGCGCGAGACCTTGGCGGGGTCAAGGATGCCGGCCTCGAACATGTCGACGTACTTGCCCGTGTTGCCGTCGAAGCCCATCTGGGGCTTCTCCTGGTCGCGAAGCTCGGCGACGACGACGGCGCCGTCGGCCCCGCTGTTGGACGCAATCAAGCTGAGGGGCACCTCGAGGACCCGCGCGATGATGCGGGCGCCGAGCTTTTCGTCGCCGCGGAGCTTGGCCCGCAGCTTCTCGACGGCGGGCTGAGCGCGCAGGAAGGCGATGCCGCCGCCTGGGACCACGCCCTCCTCGACGGCTGCCCGCGTGGCGTGCAAGGCGTCCTCGATGCGGGCCTTGCGCTCCTTGACCTCGGCCTCGGTGGCGCCGCCGGCCTTCAGGATGCCCACGCCGCCCGAGAGCTTGGCGAGCCGCTCCTCGAGCTTCTCGCGGTCGTAGTCCGAGGTTGTCGTCTCGATCTGGTAGCGGATCTGCGCGATGCGCTTCTTGACCTCGGCGGAGGCCCCGCCGCCGCCCACGATGGTAGTGCGGTCCTTCGTCACGGTGACCTTCTTGGCGGTGCCGAGGTGCTGGGGCCTGACGTGTTCGAGCTGGATGCCGAGGTCTTCGGAGACGAGGGTGCCGCCGGTGAGGATGGCCATGTCCTCCAGGAGGGCCCTGCGGCGGTTGCCGAAGCCTGGGGCCTTGACGGCCACGCAGGACAGGGTGCCGCGCAGGCGGTTGACGATGAGGGCGGCGAGGGCCTCGCCCTCGACGTCCTCGGCCACGACCAGGAGCGGCTTGCCCATCTGCGCCACGGCCTCCAGCAGCGGCAGGAGGTCGCGCAGGCTCGAGAGCTTCTTCTCGTGGAGCAGCACCAGGCAGTCCTCGAGCACGGTCTCCATCGTCTGAAGGTTGGTGACGAAGTAGGGGCTGAGGTAGCCGCGATCGAACTGGAGGCCTTCGACGAACTCGAGGCTCGTCTCGAGGGTCTTGCCCTCCTCGACGGTGACGACGCCGTCCTTGCCGACGCGGTCCACGGCGTCGGCGATGAGGCCGCCGATCAACGGGTCGTTGTTGGCCGAAATGGTGGCCACCTGGGCGACCTCGGCCCTGGTCTTCACGGGCCGGGCGAGCTTGCCGATCTCCTCGACGACGACGGCGACGGCCTGCTCGATGCCGCGGCGGACAGCCATGGGGTCGGCCCCGGCCATCACCGCCTTGAAGCCTTCGCGGTAGATGGCCTCGGCGAGCACGGTCGCCGTCGTTGTGCCGTCGCCCGCCACGTCGCTGGTCTTCGAGGCCACCTCGCGGGCCATCTTGGCCCCCATGTTCTCAAACGGGTCCTCGAGCTCGACCTCTTTGGCCACGGTGACGCCGTCCTTCGTCACCGACGGGCCGCCATAGGCTTTCTGGAGGAGAACGTTGCGCCCTGTCGGCCCGAGGGTCACCGCCACGGCGCGGCTGAGCTTGCGAATCCCCTCGAGCACCTTCATCCGGGCATCCACATCGTACATGAGCTGCTTGGCCATAAGCTTGGACTCCCACATGCAATCCAGGGTCGGGTCGCGGTCGGCTCCTGGCGCCCGCGGCGCGCGCCGGGGCGGCTCAGTGCCCGTGCTCTTCTTCTTCCTTCTCGATCTCCATGGCCACGAGGCAGTCGCTCATGAGGAGCATGGCGGCCGCGCTGGCGGCGTTCTTGAGCGCCGCCTTGACGACCTTGGCCGGGTCAATCACCCCGGCCTCGATGAGGTCGCAGTACTTCTCGGCCACGACGTCGAAGCCCACGGTGTCCTTCTCCCCGAGCACCCTGCGGAGGACGACGCTGCCCTCGATGCCGGCATTGGCGGCGATCTGCCGGAGGGGCGCCGAGAGTGCCTGGCGGAGGACCTGGACGCCGATGGTCTCTTCGGCGGGCACCTCCAGGGTGTCGAGGGCCTTGGCGGCCCGCACGAGCGCCACGCCGCCGCCGGGCAGGATGCCCTCCTCGATTGCGGCGCGGGTGGCGCTCTGGGCGCTCTCGTAGCGGGCCTTGAGCTCCTTCATCTCGCTCTCGGTGGCGGCAGCCACGTAGATCTGGGCGACGCCGCCCGCGAGCTTCGCGAGCCGCTCCTGGAGCTTCTCGCGGTCGTAGTCGGAGGTCGTGACCTCGAGCTCCTGGCGGATTTGCTTGATGCGCCCCTCGATGGCGGCTCGGCTCCCCGCGCCCTCGACGATCAGGGTGTCGTCCTGGTCCACCGTGACCTTCTTGGCCCGCCCCAGGTCGCGCAGGCCGATGGTCTCGAGCTTGAGGCCGAACTCGGTGAAGATGGCCCTGCCGCCAGTGAGGATGGCGATGTCCTGGAGCATGGCCTTGCGGCGGTCCCCGTAGGCCGGGGCCTTGACGGCCACGCAGGGCAGGATGCCGCGCATCTTGTTCACCACCAGCGTGGCCAGGGCCTCGCCCTCGACCTCCTCGGCGATGACGAGGAGCGAGCCCTTGGCCGCAGCCACTTTCTCCAGGAGCGGCACCAGGTCGCGGGCCGCGCTGATCTTCTCCTCGTGGATGAGGACGTAGGGGTACTCCAGCTCGCAGACCATCGCCTCCTCGTCGGTGACGAAGTAGGGCGAGAGGAAGCCGCGGTCGAACTGCATTCCCTGGACGATCTCGACGGAGGTCTCGAGGCCCTTGCCCTCCTCGATGGTGATGACGCCATCCTTGCCGACCTTGTGGATGGCGTCGGCGATGGTCTTGCCGACCTCTTCATCCTGGTTGGCCGCGATGGTGGCGATGCGGGCGATCTCGGCGTCCTGGATGGGGCGGCTCATCTTCTCGAGGCGCTTGAGGACGGCCTCGGTGCCCTTCTGGATGCCGCGGACGACGTGGACGGCGGCGTGGCCGGCGACGACCATCCGCAGCCCCTCGGTGAAAATGGCCTCGGCCAGGACGGTCGAGGTCGTCGTCCCGTCCCCAGCGTCGTCGTGGGTCTTGGTGGCCGCCTCGCGCACGAGGCGCGCACCAAGGTTCTCGAAGCGGTCCGTCAGCTCCACCTCTTCCGCCACCGAGGCGCCGTCGCGGGTCGCCTTCGGGCTGCCCCAACCCTTGTCGAGCAGGGCGGTGTGGCCGCGCGGACCCAGCGTGCTCTTCACCGCGCGAGCCAGCTTCTCGACCCCGACGCGCAACGAGTCGCGTGCAACGTCCTCGAAGGCTAACTGCTTGGCCATTCGGCTGCTCCTCCTTGCCACCCTTGCGGTCAGACGCCTGCAATTATAGCCGAAGGTCCGGGGCGTAGCAACCCGGACCCGCCAGGCGCGGAAACAAACCCTTAAGTCCACAGTACACAAATTCTGTACCAAACCAGCCCGCGACCCAGCTTCGGGCCATAAGACATTGGGACAACGAGCCTTGCGTTGATGCGTCGCCCGCCGACCCGCGCCCCCGGCCTCGGCCCAGAGGCCCCCTTTGGCGGGCGAATTCGCCAGGCACTGCCAAAGTGGCAGCCAGCCCTCCCACCGCTGGAGCCCCGCGGCCCCTCACTGGGGCGGCGCCGCGGGAGGCACCGCCGAACAGACCCCCACACCGCGCTGGTCAACGTAGGTGCCAGCGGGACACTTCTCCACCGCCGAATCTGGATCCGTCCACCGCTCGAAATCTATCTTCGGCAGATTGCCGTTCCAAGCGACGGCGCCCGACTTGGTAACCTTGACGCAGATGCGGCACTTGATGCACCCGCGGGAGCAGACCTCCTTCATAGCCCGGCCAACGTGGACGGGGTTCGAGCAGCCGAGGAAGACCCGGTACTGGCTGGGCAGGATGGAGATGATCCGCACGGGACAGGCCCTCACGCACATCCCGCACGCCGTGCACTTCGCCTCGGAGATCTTCGGCAGGCCATCGGCCCCCATCGTGATCGCGCCGAAGGGACACGCCGCCGCACACGTCCCCAGGCCGATGCAGCCAAACTTGCAGCGCTTCGGCCCCCCCTGCACCAGCACCGCCGCCGCACAATCGCGCACCCCGCGGTACTCGAACTCCTCCCGCGCCTCCCGCAGCCCGCCCTGGCAGTGCACTACGGCCCGTCTTGGGACCTGTGTCCCAACCTCGACCCCCAGAATCGCCGCCACACGCTTGGCCACCGCCGGCCCGCCCGGCGTGCAGGAATCGGGCGGCGCCTCGCCCCTCACCAGGGCCGCCGCGTAGCCCGCGCAACCCGCGTAGCCACACGAGCCGCAGTTCACGCCCGGCAGCGCCGCAAAGACCTCCTCCACCCGAGGGTCCACCTCCACCCGAAAGCGCCTGGCCGCCACGGCCAGCCCGACCCCAAAGCCGACCCCCAGCACGGCCAGAAGCACGACCGACACAATGATGAGCGTGGACATCGCTTCTCCATCATCCCATCGCAGGGCGACGAGCCGCGCGCCCCAACACAGGCCCCTTGCGACCCGCCCGTCTCACCGGCCCAGGGCCAACCGCTCGGCCGACAGCGGGTCCAGGCGGCTGGCGCGAATCTTCTCCATCGTCTTGCGGAAGTCGTACTGCACGCGGCGATAGGCCACCACCCCGTCGGTGACCTGCACGTAGCAGGCCCGCGCGTCCCCATCGCGCGGCTGGCCCACCGAGCCGACGTTCACCACTGCCTTGCCGTGCCCCAGCTCGTAGCGCCCCCCCAGCTCGGTCGGTGTGCGGAACGTCATGTCGTCCGCAAACACCCCCGGCACGTGGGTGTGGCCCACAAAGCACGTGTGCTCGAACCGCCGGAAGATGTCCTCCATCTTCTCGGGGTCCACCTCCACGTCCTCCGGGAAGATGTATTCGGTGATCGGGTCGCGTGGCGAGGCGTGGACGAGAAGCCATTCCCCGCGCTGATGGGTTTCGGGCAGGCCCTGGAGGAAGGCCCAGCGGCGCCGCGTCGCAGGCCCCGACCAGCGGCGCGGCTTGAGCCGCTGCCGCGTCACGTCCACTGCCTGCCGCGCGACCTGGTTGAACCCCACGGCCGAGTTGAGCACGGCCCAGTCGTGGTTCCCGCACAGGCACATCGGGCACCGCCGAGCCACCAGGTCAATGCAGGCCTCCGCATCAATGCCGTAGCCCACCACGTCGCCCAGGCACAGCACCTCGCCGATGCCGCTCGCATCAATGTCGGCAAGAACCGCCTCCAGGGCCTCGCGGTTCGCGTGGATGTCTGAAATCAGGGCCACTCGCTCGGCCACGCCTGCCTCGCTCCCATCCCTCAGCCCCCCGCCCAAACATCCCGATAGGTAACGCTTCAGCCCCCTGAAACACGCGACGCTTCCAGAGGCTTCGCCTCCACCGAGCTTGCCTCCGTTGGGGCACGACCTTCGGACGGCTGAACCTTTGCCCCGATAATTATAGGCCCCCCACCACACAAGTCAAGCACCAGAGCGGCGGCCGGAGGCCAGCCCGCTTCCCGACGAAGTCGGCACGGGCCACTTCCGCTCCCGGACGAGCGTGCCGATTGCCGCCCCAGTAGCCCGCGACGCAAGCCGCCGTCAGCGATTCCCCACCGCCGGCTGCGGAGGGCCGCAGCAGAAGGGGTTGGCAAGTGCGGGCGACGTGCGCTAGAATGATCGAGTGCGGGTGAACCGACCCTCGCCGAGGAGGACCGAAGGGAATGAGCGACGAGTCGCCCAAGTGTGCCAAGTGCGGAGCGACCCTTGAGGGCCGCGACGTCTACGAGGGCACCTGCAAGGCCTGCCGCGAGGAGGCCGTCCTCGGGGCCGCGGCGCGGGCGCCCAAGCCGCCCACCTCGCGCCCCGCGCCCCAGCGGCCCGCGACGCCGGCGGCCCCAGATGCCGACGCCATCGCCATCGAGGCGACCGTGGACAACGAGGCCGACACGAAGGAGATAGCGGGCGGCGTGCCGCGTGCGCCCGCCCACGATGACCCCGTGCTTGCCTTCCACGACGGCCCCGCTGCCCCGGCGAGCGCCGTCGAGCTCCCGACCGCCGCCCCCCAGTCCCCTGTCCAGCCGGCGGCTGAGGTCGCAGGGTTCCGCCTCAAGGAGGAGCCGAGGCCCGAGCCTTCCAAGCCCGAGCCCCCAGCCCCACAGCCACCAGCGCCGGCACCCACGCCGCCCGCGGAGCCGGAGCTGGTGCTAGTCCTGGACGAGGCTTCTGCCAAAGCGCCGGACAGCGCCCAGAAGCAGCCGGAGTGGCGCGCCGAGCCTGCGGCTGCGCAGGCAGCGGCGCCGGCGCCGCGCGCCACCCAGCCAGCGCCATCGCCTGCGCCGGTGGCACCCGCGGCCCCAGCCCTTGAGCTCAGGGCCGACCAGGTGGAGGGAAGGCTCCAGGCGCTCCTGGACGAGTTGGCGGCCCAGGTCGAGCAGCTTTCGCGGGTGCTCTCGAGCGCCCGCCAGGCGGCCCCGTCGCCCGTGTGGTTTGGGTTCCGAGCATGTTTCGGGTTCGTGCTGGGGCTGGGGGCGCTGGCGCTCGTGGCCATCGCGCTCCTGGCCCTCGTCGGCCTGCTCTTCTACCCCCCCGCCTTTGAGCTATTGCGGAACCTCTTTGGCCGCCTGGCCCCCCCGCGCTAGGACTTGTGCATGAGGTTGCGGATGATGGGGACGCTGGCGCGCGCGTAGTCGAAGCCGGACCAGGCGGTGACGGCGGCGACGAGGAGCATGAGCCACCGGGCGACCTCGCGCGTCCGCTCGACGGGCAGTTCGCGTATGAAGTGGCTGCCTACGATCAGGGCGAGGATAACGATGATGATGATGCCCTGGACGATGGCCTTGACCTTGCCGCTGAGGCGCGCGGCGAGGACCACGCCCGCCTTGGCCGAGGCGACGCGCATGTAGGCGACCAGGGAGTCGCGGTAGAAGATGAGGGCGACCACCCACAGGTGGGCATAGCCGCCCCACAGGAGGCACAGGAAGACCGAGAAGCGCGACACGCTGTCGGCCATCGGGTCGAGCAGCTTCCCGAAGTCGGACGTCTCCCTCATCGTGCGGGCGAGGTAGCCGTCGAAGATGTCGGTTAGCTCGAAGATGCCGGCGATGATGAGCGCGGCGAGGTGCCCCGCCAGGCCGCCAAAGTAAAAGGCCACGACGAAGACCGGGCTGAGCCCCAGCCGCACAAGCGTGAGCTGGTTCGCAATCCCCACCGCGAAGCCCTTCCGACACCGGGACAGTGTCTGCCGCACACAGAGAGTGGCTGAGATTATAGGCTGTCGGGGGCCGTGGCGCAAGCGGCCCGCGGGGCGAGGCTCACGGGACGAGGTCCTTGAGCTCGTACTTGCCGCGCTTGGCGGGCGGCGCCGGCTGCGGGGGTGGCGGCGTGGCGCTTGGGCGGGCGGGCGCGGCGGCCGGGACCGGCCGCGTGGGGGGACGCCGCGGCTCCTCTTCCGACGCGGGCGCCGCGTCCTCGGCACGCTGCTTGACAGGCCCCTCGGTGGCCATTGCGGTGCGCGTGTCGCCAAGCTCCTCGAGGCGCATGCGTGTCAGCAGGTCGTCCTTCGAGAAGTCATACCCGGCCCAGCCCACGAGCCAGTCGAGCATCTCGTAGAAGTGCAGGTTGCCCATGAGCCCCACGTAGCCTACGTGGAGGCACTTTATTCATGACGGCCCCCACTTCTGTTGTACGCCCACGGCGTACGAGCCGCGGCCCCCTCAGGTGGGGCCTGAGCAGCCGCCGCTGCTGGGGAAGAACAGCCAGCCGATCGGCCCCCTGTGCCTGCGGGTGAGGGTGTCGCGGTTGCGGACGTCGAAGTCCCCCCAGCCGAGCACCTCGTAGCTGTAGATGAGGAGCCCGATGTTGCTGTGATAGTGTCGGAAGACGCCTGCCCTGCCCCCGCCGACGCCTGCGAAATACCCGTCCACCCCGCCCGCCCCAAGCCCACCCAGCCCAAAGAGGCACGCATAGGCCGACACCGACGGCTTCCACGAGACCGTCAGCCCGAGGTCCACCATGTCCAACGTGTCCCTCACCCGATCATAGGTGAAGACACAGGACCGATAGAGAAACGTGCAGCCCTGGGGCGCCAGCAGACACAGCGCGAGGCCCAGCCACGGCCCTGGCCGGAAGGCCCTACGTCGCATGCCGGTCTCCACGGGGAAAGGCGTACGGGGAGGCGGACCACTGGATTCTACACCAGGAATCGGCCCCGGTCAAGCGGGTTTTCGCCTTTTTTCAGGGCGGGCGGTGAGACCTTCTGCTTCACCCCCGGGGCGGGGGCGGTTGCGATGCCGCGCGGCCAGGGTCCCTTCAGCGGGCGGGGCCATGCGCAATCCGTCGGGGCCGGTCGCTGACGCGTGGACTCTCGCCCGGGCGGGGGCTGGGGCCATGACCGCCCTCACCCTCCTCCACCAAGCTTCGCGTGCTTGCTTGACACCCGCCCCCGCGCGGCATAGAATGCGTGGGAGGTGAGCGAGGGAGCCATGCCCGAGCCGACGCCCGTAGCCCCTTCCCCCGGCCCGAAGCCCCAGGGCGGCAACGCAGCCCAGCCGCCGCCGGCCCCCGCGCCGCCGGTCGTGGGCGACTTCGAGGTCCTCGACCGCATCGGCCAGGGGGGCATGGGGGCCGTCTTCAAGGCGCGCCAGCGCTCGATGGACCGCCTGGTGGCGCTGAAAATCCTGCGGCCCAGCCTGGCGACCGACTCCAGCTACGTCGAGCGCTTCTGGCGCGAGGCCCGCGCCGCCGCCCGCCTGAGCCACCCCAACATCGTGCTCGCCATCACCGTGGGCGAGGACCACGGCCTGTACTACTTCGTCATGGAGTACGTCGAGGGCCACACCGTGGCCCTCCTGCTCAAGGCCGGCCCCTTCGAGGAGCGCCGCGCCCTCGAGATCGCCCTCCAGATCGCCCGCGCGCTCGACTACGCGTGGACCCACGAGCGAATCGTCCACCGCGACATCAAGCCGGGCAACATCATCCTCACGCGCGACGGGGTGGCCAAGCTGGCCGACCTCGGCCTCGCCCACATCGTCAACCTCGAGGACGACGAGGCGCTGGCGCCCGACGAGAAGATCGTCGGCACGCCCCACTACATCGCCCCCGAGCAAATCCAGCGGCGGCCCGACCTGGACGTGCGCGCCGACCTCTACGCCCTCGGCGCAACCCTCTTCCACATGGTCACAGGCCGCCCCCCCTACGACGGGCCGACCACCAAAGCCGTCCTCGCCAAGCACATGAACGACCCTGTGCCCGACCCGCGCCAGTTCCGGCCCGACCTCTCGGAGGGCGCGGCGCGCATCATCATGCGCCTGCTGGCCAAAGACCGCGACGACCGCTACCCCGACGCGCGGGCGTTGGAGGCCGACATCGAGGCGGTGCTGCGCCGCCCCACCCAGGGGCCGCGCCACCTCCCGCCCCGCGCGCGAGCCGTCCACCCCAGGCAGCAGGGCCTCTCCCCAGCCGTCACCTTCTCCTTCGCACTCCTCGTCGTCCTGCTCATCGTGGTGGCAGTGGCCATCGGAAACCTGATTGCCCAGGGAGGGGGCGGGCGGCGGGAGCCAGGCGTCAGACGCCACGCCCCGCCCCTCCCGCCGCCGGCGGACCCGCGCCTGGGCGCGGCCGAGCGGGCCTATCGGGAGGCCGAGGCATTCGCCAGGGCCCACGGCGCCGACCCCCTGGCCGCCATCGCCCGCCTCCGCGAGGTCGAGACGCAGTTCGCCGGCATCTCCTACGCGCAATGGGCCGCCGACTTGCGCGCCCAGATCGAGGCCGACCTGGAGAAGAAGAACGCCGAGACCCTACGGGGCATCGAAAGCCGCGCCGAGACGCTCATCGGGGAGAAGCGCTTCGCCGAGGCCCTGGGCATGCTCGCCAAGCCCCCGCCGCTCCTGGCCATCGAGAGTTGGCGCGAGCGGGTCGCCAAGGCGCGCGACCGCATCGAGCGGCAGGCGCGCCGGGCCTTCGACGCCTTGCTCGCCGGCGGCGACGACCTCGCCGCCAAGGGGGACTTCGACGAGGCCGTCCACGCCTACGAGTCGGCCGGCGCCGCTGCGCCCGAGGCATGGCGCATCGAGGCCGCCCGCCGCTCAGCCGCGGCGCGCCGCAAGCAGAAGGAGGCGGCCGAGCGCGCCCAGGCCGAGCGCGAGGCCGCCTACCTGCGCCTCCTCGCCGGGGCCGCGGAGCTCTATCGCGCCAGGAAGTACGAGGCCGCCACACAGTTCATCAAGGGCGCCCTCGAGAGCGCGCCGGCCGCTCACCGCGACGACCTAAGGCGCGAGCTGGCCGAGAGCGCGCAACTCGAGGACTTCTGGGCGCGCTTCGAGCGCGGCCTCAAAGGCCACATCGGCAGGCCATTCGTCATCCGAGGCATCTCGGGCGAGCTGGCCGCCGTGAGGGACGGGCGCGTGACCATCAAGAGCCGCGGAGGGTCGTTCTCCGAGGAGATGCGCAAGCTGCCCGCCGACCAGGTCCTCGCCATCGCGCTGGGCGAATACACGTCTCTGGAGGCGCCCCTGGCCGCGGCGCGCTTCCTCATCGCCGAGGGCCAACTGGCCGCGGCCGCGACCCATCTCAAGGCCGCCGAGGACGCGGGGGCCGACACCGCGGCCCTGCGGGCGCGCCTGCGCCGCATCGAGGCCGCCGCGGCCCCCGGCGCCCTGCCGAAGCCCAACGACCGAGAACCATAGCCCGAACTTGAATGGGAGTGCGGGCTCGGAGGTCTGCCGTGCTTTCAAAGCTCTCGATGTGGACGAGTTTCTTCATTGACCTCTCGCCGGAGGGCGCGCTCGAAGAGCTGGCCCGCGCGGGCTGGCACCACGCCGAGCTGTCGGATGAGCACAGCCGCGCGCTCCTCGAACGCGGCGCGCCAGACCTCGTGGGCGAGGCGTTCCGACGCTTCGCCGACGACGCCGGCGTGGCCGTCACCCAGGGCCACCTGTGGCTCACCGTGGACATCGCCCCGGCCAGCGAGCCGGCCCGCCGCCAGGCCATCGAGGGCCTCAAGCCCTGGCTCGACCTCTACCTCGCCGTGGGCATCTGGGCCGCAGTCATCCACCCCGGCGGCGCGGCACACACCGACCCCGCGGCAAGGCTCGACGAACAGCTTCGCTCCCTCGACGAGTTGGCAAGCCACGTGCGCGGCTCCGACCTCGTGCTGTGCCTGGAGAACTGCTCGTCGGGCGAGGCCCTCAAGCCCCTCCTGGCCGCCACCCAGCCCACAGAGGTCGGCGTCTGCCTCGACACCGGCCACCTCAACCTCACCCCCGAGAGCCAGGGCGCCTTCATCCGCTTCTGTCGCCGCCGCCTCGAGGCCCTCCACCTCGCCGAGAACGACCGCACCGGCGACCAGCACAACCTCCCCTTCGCCCGCGGCGGCTGCGTGCCCTGGGACGAGGTGGCCGCCGCACTCGCCGACGTCCGCTACGACGGCCTCCTCAACTTCGAGGTTCCCGGCGAAAACCGCTGCCCGCTGCCCGTCCGTCGGCTCAAGCTGGCCTATCTCAAGAACCTGGCCGGCTGGATCTTCGGCGAGAGGAGGTCCGAGGAGAGCTGACCGCCCCCTGCGGCCTGCGGCGGTGTTGATTTCGGCTCACGCCATGTTGTCAATCGGCATCATAGCGTAACTCACGACTGGCAATGGGCTAACGGCGGTTTTGCTTCGCCGGGTAGCCGGACAGTGTTGCCACCCGTCAACATCGGGCGGATCGCGCCGCACGCAAGGGCTTGCGCAGAAGCCATCTTGTGTCGCGTAACCTCTTGCTATGCCAGTGGTTGCGGATGTCGTCGAGCTGCCGCGTGGGGGCTCACGGACGGCACGCGCTTTGCTCGCGTCGCACTAACAAAGGGTCTGGCGGTTCCGCGAAACGCGCGGTGGGGCAGCGTCCTGTGCCACGATCCCTTCCCAGGGCGGCCCCGCGGCGCCGCGCGGCTGGCGGAACCTCTCCTGCGCCTGGCGGCCACGCGGTCGCCAGGCGCGACCCTGGCCAGATGGGGGCGTCGCACGCTCGGCGGGGGACGCCTCCACCTGGCCGTTATTCTGGACCCTGCTACCTGTACTACTGTGGGCGTGCGTGCACGCGCTCCGCTGGCTGTGCGCGTGCTCCCCTTCCCCCTGTACTGCTATGGGCGTGGCCCTTTCAGACAGAGGCGAGCGCTCGATGTTCGGTGCTAAGCTTTCGACGTTTCCCCGGCTGCGGTCGAAGGCCGCAATGCTGCCCGTGAGCGGTCACGCCCCCCGTCGCGCAGCGAGCCAGGCGTGAAGGACGACGAGCAGCAGCCCAGCCGCCGCAACCCACCCCGCTAGGCGTCCGGCCGCCGCGACCGAAGCCGCCCCAACTGGCCGGGGGGCCAGGAAGTCCACCGGCGGCCTCGCCTCGGAGCCGGCCGCCAGGGTCTCCCCCTCGCTCAGCAGGCTGACGGCGACCGCCCGCTCAGTGGGGCCGGCGGCGACGCGGTAGAGCCCCGCCTTCTCTGGCCGGAAGACGCCGCCCGCCACGGCTCGCCGCGCGCCGTCGGGCTCGACCAGCCGCGCCTCCCCTTCTCCCTCGCCGACGGCGATGAGGTCGCCAGGGCGCTCGGAGGCGAAGCCGCCCAGCCCCCCCTGCCGCCCGCTGAGGGTCGCCACGACATTCGACCAGAAGATGGGGAACGATGGGTCGAGCGGCCAGTGGCTCGCCGCGGGGTCAAGGCCGACGTAGACGAGCCGAGCGCCCCTGCCCCCGCTGCCGGCAATGGGTGCCCACCATCGCCCTATGATAGGCGCCCCCTCGGCCCCGCCAGGGGCAGGCCCCTCGGCCGCGCCAGGGGCGGAACCGTCGGCCGCGCCAGGTGCAGACCCATCGGCCACGGCGAGTGTCTGGAAGTCGGCCGGCAGCTCGGGCTTAGGCACGCGGGTCAGGGCCAGGCCCGAGAGGTCCACCGCGGCCATCAGCGGGTCGCGCGGCGCGACCACGCTCGCCCGCCTGGCCGCCACGGGCGGCCCCGGGCGCAGGCCGCCGACCTCTCCCGCCGGAGCGACGACAACCACGGGACCGCCCGCGAGCCGCCTGGGCACGGCTCGGTAGTAGACCGCAAGGTCGCAGCCGCGCGGGGGGGCGTCGGCCGGCGGCTCCGCCGGCTCGACGACCTCGACGCCGCTCTGCACGGCCAGGGCGCGCCGCAGGAAGTAACACTCGTCCCCCACCCAGGCCACGCGGACGCGGTCGGGCCGGCGAGCGAGCCAGGCGCGGTCGTCGCACGGGAGGCCGTCCGAGCCGTCGAGCCGGGCCTCCAGCACTGCCGCGCCGTCGAGCCGGGCCTCGAAGGCCGCGTGCTGGCGGCCACCCGGCTCCAGACTCAGGGCGCGGCGGGCCACCTCGCGGCGGTCCGCCAGCAGGGTCACTGTGGCCGAGGCCGGCCCCGACGCAGCGTTGGCGACGACCACGAGCACCTGCTCGCGCCCCCCATCCCTGCCTTCAGGCTTGCCTGGGGCGGGCCCTTCGCCTCTGCTCGGCGCAGGCAGCGGGCGCGTGGCGAAGGCGACAATGCCGCGATTGTGCGCGGGCGCGCCCGTGGCCAGCACGCGGACTCCCGCGGGCAGCCCGGCGACGGCGCCGTCGGTGACGATCAGCACTTCGGCCCCAGGCCGCCGCCCGAGGGCCTCGGCGGCCGCGCGGACCAGTTCCCGGGTCTCAACTGCGGCATCCGAAGGCTCGATGGCCAGGAGCAGCGAGCGGGCCTCCTGGGGGTCCAGCTCGGGGGGCATCGCGCGGTCGGCGGGCGGCGGGAGCGCGACGAGCTCGATGCGGTCCGCGGCGTCGAGGCGGATGAGGAGCTTGAGCAGCTCGTCGCGGGCGGCGCGCCAGCGCGTCGAGCCGTCGGGCCGCCTGGCGGCCATGCTCGCCGAGCGGTCGAGGACGACGACGAGGCGCCGCGCGAGGCGCGCGGGCCGCAGCCACACCGGGCCGCAGAGCGCCGCGGCGAGCGCCAGCCCCACGCCCACCCGCACGAGCACCAGGGGGTCGAGCTGCCGGCGCCGACGGGTCTGCGGGGCCTGCGCCCAGGCCGCCGCCACCTCGCGCCACAGGAGCAGGCTTGAGACCTCCACCTCGCGCCGCCGCCAGCGCCAGAGGCTCAGGGCCACGAGCACCGGCACTGCGACGAGGGCGAGGAGGCCGAGGGGATACAAGAGGGTCATGGCCTCGGTCCTATGTGTCCCATAGGTCCTATAAGACCTATGGGAACCAGGGAACACGGCTGCACGCCCCGCAGGCGCTCTCTCATCGCACGAGGCCTCCGCGTCGCAGGTAGCCGAGGACGCATTCCTCGAATGGCGTGGCGGTGGAGGTCTCGACGTAGCGGATGTCGTGGCGCTGGCAGAAGGCGCGCCAGCCCTCGCAAAAGGCGTTGAGCCGCTCGGCGTAGTGGTCCAGGGCCGCGGCGTCCACCACGAGGTCCTGGGCAGCGGCGGTCTCGGAGTCGGTCAGGCGCACGGCGCCGACCGCTGGGGGATGAAGCTCCTGGGGCGAGAGGACGTGGAGGACGCCGAGGTCGAACCGCTGCGAGCCGAGGAGGCGCAAGCCCCGCTGCCCGCCGCCCTCTGCCAAGAGGTCGGAGATGAGGATGAGGAGGGACCGCTCGTGGACCCGCTCGCGGAAGGCGCGGAGCGCGGCCAAGAGGTCGGTGGGGCCGGCCGGCTCGACGGCCTCGAGGAAGCCGGCGATGGCGTGGATGTCGGGCCGCCCGGCGTGGCGGGGGGACCAGAGGACGGCGTCGGCGGCGAAGGCGGCGAGCTGGGCCTCGTGGCCGCCGATGAGGGCGAGGTAGGCGAGCGCCGCCGCCAGGCGCTTCGCGTGCAAGAGCTTCGGCGGCTCCCCGAAACCCATTGACGCGCTAGCGTCCACCAGCACGCACGCGAGCACGGCCTCCTGCTTGGTGAACTCCTTGATGAAGAGGCGCCCAGTGCGGGCGTAGACGTTCCAGTCCACGTAGCGCGGGTCGTCGCCTGGGGAGTACTCGCGGTAGTCGGCGAACTCGATGCGACCGCCGCGCTGCTGACCGGGCCGGTCGCCCTCGCGGCGGCCGACGACGTTGCGGCGGAAGATGATCTCCAGGAGGTCCAGCTTGCGCAGGAAGTCGGGGTCGAGCAGTGACCCTGACTGCCGATTGCCGAGTGCCGAGTGCCGATTGGGGGGAGACTGCGCCTGGGCGATGCTCGGCGTGTTACGCATTCGCATTATGGATTGCGGGCTTTGGGTGGCCGCTCAGGAGCCGCGGGCGGCCGGGAGTTTCTCCTCGGCCATGAGGGCGAAGCGGCAGCCGGGGTATTCCTCGATCACGCGGCGGTAGGCGGCCGCGGCCTCGGGCTTGCGCCCATTCTCCAGGTGGATGTTGCCCGACAGCAGCCACAGGCGAGCGTCCTCGAGCTCCTCGTCGGTGTAGACCGACTTGCGCACGAGGTCGTTCGCGTCAATCTCCGCGAGCTTGGCCTTCGCCTCGGCCCCCTGCTCGGTCTTCGGGAAGCGCGCGAGGAGGGCCTTGTACTTGTTGCGCGCCTTGCGATAGTGCATGGCGTCGAACTCCTCCTGGGCCTCGGCCAGGAGGATCATGGGGCCGAGCTTCTCGTCGCTAAGCAGCAGGTCGAGCTGCTGCTGGGCGCTGGCCGCCGCATCGGTGCCGTCGAAGCCATCGAGCACCTGGCGCAGGAGCTTGGCGCCGGCCAGGAGGCCCTCCTCGGTGCCCTTGTCGAACTCCTTGTCGGCCTGGTCCCGGAGCTTTTGGGCCTCTTGCTCGCGGGCGTCGTCGTCCTTCTTGGCGGGGGCCTTCTTGGGCGCCTGAGCGGGGCGCGGGACCCCGGGCTTGGGCGCGGCGGGCGCCGTGGCCACGGCCGGCGGCTTCTTCGCGGGGGCGGCCTTGGGGGCCGCCTTGGGCGCGGCAGGCTGGTCGTCCTTCTTCCTGTTGTCCTTGCTGTCCTTGTCGTCCTTGTTGTCGCGGTCAACCAGCCGCTGGGGCCCGCGGCTGTCGCCCCGGTAGCGCGAGGAGCGTGCATCGGCCGTGTCCGCGGCCAGGACAAGGACGAGCAGGGAGATGAAGAGGAAGGCGAACCCGCGCGCGAGCCTCATCGGTCGGCCTCCGACTTGAGGGCGATGACCTCCAGAATGTCATCCCTGAGTTTAGCGCGAAAGGGACGGGTAATGCAACTGAAAAAGATGGCGGCCGCCCGCAGGGCTCGGCGGAGGCCGGAGCCGAGGGGGAGGAAGACGACGTCGCCCCGCGCGAAGGCGTGGCGGGCGAGCCGGCGCCGCTGGGCTGCGCCCGCAAGGGCGGCATAGACCTCGCGCGTGGCGGGCGAATCGTAGCGCGTGGCGCACTCGGCCAGCTCCAGGCCACACTCGCGCAGCAGCCGAGCGAGCGTCGCGGGCGTGAAGTGGAAGAGGTGTTGTCGCGGCCTCAGGTGGCGCCAGGCCAGCCCGCCGAGGCGGGCGTTGAGCGAGGCGAAGTTCGGCATCGAGAGCGCCAGTACCCCGCCCGGCCTCAACAGGCGGCGGGCCTCGAGCAGGAACGCCCGCGGGTCGCGCGTGTGCTCCAGGACGTCGCGGGCCACCACCGCGTCGAACGCCGCGTCGGGAAAGGCAGCCTCGGCGAGGCTCTGGCGGCGGACGTCGAGGCCGAATTGCTCCCTGGCGTAGCGGGCGGCGAACTCGGAGACCTCGAGGCCGATGCCCTGCCAGCCGCGTCGGGCCGCGGCATTGAGCAGATAGCCCAGGCCCGCCCCGACGTCCAGCAGCCGCCCCGGGCGGACGAATCGTTCCACCCGCCGCAGCCGCCCGTCGAAGAACCGCTCCAGCCCAGCGCGATTCTCGATATACGACGGGCCGTCGGGATCGACCGGCCGCGTGTAGTACTCATCAGTGTAAAGACGGGCCAGCGCCTCGTCGGACGGCTGGGGATTGACGTAGCCCAGCCCGCAGCGGCGGCAGCGCACCAGGCCCGCGGCCTCGTGGACGGCCTCCGCATCGTCCGCCCCACACACATTGCACGTTACCGGAATCCCCGCCACTGCCTCGCCCACGTCTTGCCTCCAGCCGCCCGAGCTCTCGGCCGAGCAGTCTACCCCCGCACCCTGGCAAAGTCAACGCCGCGTCGGCGCCTCTCGCTTGACTGGCCGCTGCGGTGGCGGACAATCTACCGCGACGGCACGCGGGCGGCCGGCGGCCGACAGAGGGCGACAGAGGATCAAGTGTGTGCGTGAGGATTTGATCCTCTGTGCCAAATATTGGCACGCTCCCTAAGCCTCGCCGCAGCAAGCGCTTACAAGCGCCGCTCGCCCCGCGCCACAGGGGCTCAGCCGCATTTCTCCCGAAAATTGATCCCCTGTCGGCCATCCCCCACGGCTCGCCCCTCTGGGGGCGCGAAGTCGGCTGGCACGGGCTACGGCTCCCCGACGCCCGCTGGACGGAATGCGATGAGGTGGGCGATGCACTCGACTGAAGTGGTGGCCGCCCAACCCCCTCCCGAAGGTTCCAAGACCTTCGGGAGGGTAGCTCACGGCTCGCCGGCGTCAATGGTCCTTCGGGGCAGGTTCCAGCGCCAGGCGATGCTGGCGAGGCGGATAGCCAGGGTGAGCGCGGCCGCCGACCAGAGGGCGAGCGGCTGGCCCAGCCGAGCGGTCATCAGGAGCCAGAAGAGAAACGCCCCCGCAATCGCCGCCGAAGCGTAGACCTCCTCGCGGAGGACGGCCGGCACGTCGCGCGCCAACACGTCGCGGATGACCCCGCCCCCCACCCCGGTCAGGCAGGCCATCGTCACCACGCCGACCAGCCCCGTGCCGGCCTCCCACGCCTTCACCGCGCCGATGGCGGTGAAGACCCCCAGGCCGACGGCGTCGAAGATGAGCAGCGCCCGATGCGTCTTCTGCACCCAGCGATAGAGCGCGAAGACCACAATCGCCGCCCCCACTGCCAGCGATACGTAGACCGGCTCGCGCAGCCAGAAGACCTCGACCCTCAGCAGCGTGTCGCGGATCGTCCCGCCCCCGATCGCCGTCACGGTTGCCAGCACGGCTACGCCGAAGATGTCCATCTCCTTCCGCACGCCCTTGAGCGCGCCGGAGACCGCAAAGGCGAACGTGCCGAGGTAGTCCAGCCCCTCAATGGCCGTCATGGGCAGCTCTTTCGAACGAGGAGGAAGCCCCCACGGGTCTCTTCCGCCCTGTGAGGCTAAGCGAGAAGCCGATGGAGGGTGCCCTCAACGCGCACCAGGCGGACCCAAGCCCTGGCGGGGGGGATAGAGTCGAAGTAGAAGGCCCGGACGGCCTCCAGGACGTTGGCGCGCAGTTCCCCCCACGTGTCTCCCTGCGTGAAAATGTCCTCGTTCAGGCACTCTGCCGCGTAGCCGCCATCGGCCTCTTGAGTCACCTCGAAGACAAGCTCTTCCATGCCCTAGCTCCTGCGCCAGTATGCCGCCGGCACCCACGCATCATGCCACAGGGCCGCCTCGGACGCAACTGAGCGCCGCACGAGGGCAACACCCGGGGGCGTTCTTTCAGTCCTTCGAGCGTGCCTCGACCCTGGTGCCGATCTCATCGGCCTTGGGGCGGTAGGCTCTCCACATGGCCTCGATGAAGCCGCCGGGGCCGCCGGGGAAGGGCTGATAGCCCGTCGGCTTCATCGTCTTCTTGTCCACCGTGCCGGCAGCAGCCTCGGCCACCCAGCGGTCCACATAGTCGAAAAAGGCGTCGTGGCCCCAGTCGGCCTTGACGCCGAGGAGCCGGGCGGCGAGGGCCTGGCCCACCCAGGTGGGACCGTTGAGGAGGCGGTAGCCCTCGGACTTCCAGCCGTCGTTGTCGCCCTTGAACGGCGGGCCGGCCCACCGCTCGGGCGGCAAGTGCTCGTGACGGCGGGCCTCGGTGGTGTCAATGGTCCAGAGCGCCTTCTGGCCGCGGTAGCCGTCGCCGTAGTAGGTCTGCTGGTCCTCGGCGAACGAGGCCTTGACGCGGCGCATGCCCTCGTGGCCGAGGAGGACGCCGGCGAAGATGATGGGCATCTTGCGGCCAGAGTTGTGGCCGCCGTTCGCGCGCCAAAGGTCGGCGTCCGACTGCGTGACGCCGTAGTAGTCAATGCCCAGTTGCACGAAGCGCAGGAGCAGCGTCTCGCGCTCCCTGGCCGGGTCGTCGAGGAGGAGCATGAGCGAGACGGTGGACACGATGTTGGTGATCTCGCGGCCGTAATCGGGCATGTTCTCCAGCGGGTGCATCATGCGGTTGGGCCACTCATAGAGGTGGTCGAGCCAGATGCGCTCGAGGTAGCGCTCGTAGAGCTTGAGGTCGGGGAGCTTGCCGACGGGTTGGAGGCGGGGGAGCAAGTCGCGGCGGAGCTGGTTGGCGGCGAAGGAGGGCTTCTTGTCGCCCACGTAAGGCGGGCGAAAGGCGTCGGCGGCGGGGGGCTCGGCCACACAGGTCAGCACGGCCGCCGTCCGCAGCGGCCCGCGGCAGTATTGGCCGGGCACCGTGTCAGGCGTCTTCTCGCCCACCTTCTCCACGCTCGCCGTGGTGACGAGGGATTGTCCTGGCTTGAGCGTGAGGGGGAACGCCGCTCGCAGCGAGGCGTCATAGCCGGCGATGCGGTCGTCATAACCCTGGCGTTTGCCTGCGGGGGGGTTCACCACCGAGCCATTGCGACCCTCGGAGGGTGCGGGCGTCACGCCCTTCACCACCACCGGCCCCACCACCCACCAGTCCCCGGTCACATACCGCCCGACGCGTGCCTTCTCCGCAAACGCCCACGTGATCCCATACTGGGTGAGCGCCGCCTGCGACGCGGCCCCTTCCCCGGCTGCCGCAAGGCGGCTGAGGAGAGTCAGTGCCACCACGAGCTGGCTTTGCACAGCAGGCATGCGACCTCCTTACCTACGCGCGCAGGGATTCGCGGTAGACCTCGAGTGCCGCGGGGAAGGGCTGGAGGGCGCGCTCGAAGATGCCCAGCGAATAGGCGACGACGAGGCCGTAGTTAGTGATCGGCACGCCGGCCCGCTTGCAGCGCAGGATGCGCGTGAGCATTTCGCGGCGGTTGAGCATGCAGGCGCCGCAGTGGATGACGAGCTTGTAGGGCGCAAGGTCGTCGGGGAAGTCGTGGCCCTGCATGGTGTCGAAGTGCAGCTTGCCGCCGACGAGTTGGGTGAGCCAGCGGGGGATTTTCACGCGCCCGATGTCCTCGGCGATCGGGTGGTGGGAGCAGGCCTCGGCGACGAGGATGCGGTTGCCGGGCCGCAGGGTCTCGCAGGCGAGGGCGCCGCGCACCATCTCGACCAGGTCGCCCTTGTAGCGGGCGAAGAGGATGGAGAAGCTGGTCAGGGGGATGTCGCGGGGCGTGTCGGCCACGACCTTGAGGAACGCCTGGGAGTCGGTGACGACGAGCTTTGGGGGGCGCTTCAGGCGGTCGAGGGCCTCGCGCAGCTCGCGCTCCTTGACGACGAGGGCGAAGGCGTCGCCGTCAATCAGGTCGCGGATGGCCTGCACCTGTGGCACGATCAGGCGGCCTTTGGGGGCCTCCTTGTCCACGGGCACGACGAGGACGGCCAACTCCCCCGGGCCGACGAGGTCGGCGAGGATGGCGGGGTTGTTGAGGAAGTCGGCGGGGGCGGCGTCGAGGAGGGCCTGGCGGAAATCGAGGATGCCGGTGTTCGTCGTGCGGGCCTCAGCCCGTCCACCTTCCGCGTTTGTAGTGCGGGCTTCAGCCCGTCGCCCTTCCAGAGACGGCCTGAAGGCCGCACTACAGACGGTGCGGACGACGCGGACTTTTTCCTTCTTGAGGCGCTCGACGAGCGCGGCGTCGGGCTCGCCGAGGTCGCTCTTGTTGAAGACCACGATGACGGGGCAGCCGCGGGAGCGGAGCTCGTCGAGTATCTGCTGCTCGAAGAAGCCCCAGACGCCTGGCTCTGCGATGACGACGCCGAGGTCGGTGCGGTCGAAGACTTTTCGCGTGCGAGCGACGCGCATCTCGCCGAGCGCCCCCTCGTCGTCAATCCCTGCCGTGTCAATGAAGAGCACCGGGCCGAGGGGCAACAGCTCCATCGGCTTCTCCACCGGGTCGGTCGTCGTCCCGGCCACGTCGGAGACGATGGAGACCTGCTGGCGCGTGATGGCGTTGAGCAGGGACGATTTCCCGACATTTCGCCGGCCGAAGAGCCCGATATGCAGCCGCAGGCCCTTGGGTGTTCTCTCCATCAGTGTGCTTTCCGTTGATGCTATGGTGATGAATGGGTGGCCGAAGGAGCAGAGCGCTATAGAGGCCCTGGGGCAAGGACGATGCGGAAGCCGACGTTGTTGATGGCGAGGCTGGGCTGGTTGCGCCCCCGAAAGGCCGAGCGCACCGTCGCGGGGCTGGCATCCCAGCCGCCGCCCCGCACCACGCGCTCGGCGCCGACGTCCGGCCCCGTCGGGTCCGTCTGGTCGTCTGCCTTGTAGGGGCCGTGCCAGTCCTGGCACCACTCCCAGACGTTGCCGTGCATGTCGTGAAGGCCGAAGGCGTTCGGCCTGAAGGAGCCCACGGGTGCGGTGTAGAGGAAGCCATCGTCCCAGAAGAAAGCTGTCCAGGCGGGGAAAGCCTTCTTTGCCACGAGGTCTGCGGCATTGCACCAGCCCTTCCCCTTGTCGGGGTCGTCGCCCCACTGGTAGTGGGTGGGGGCGCCTGCGCGGCAGGCGTACTCCCATTCGGCTTCGGTGGGCAGGCGATAGGTCGCGTTTGGCGGCTTGGCCTTGTCGAAGGCGTTGAGCCAGGCGACGAATGCCTGGGCGTCGTGCCAGGTGACGCAGGTCACGGGGTGGTCGTCGGTCTGTCTGAAGAAAGGGTTGCGCCAACTGGCGTCGCGCATGGTCCTCGCGGCGAACGCCTCGTTCTTGGCGGTTTCCGCAGTGACCACGACGGCGCCGCGGAGCGCGCCGCCCTTCTCGGCGCCCGTCTGGTAGGCCTTGTCCTCGGCGAAGCGGCGGAACTGGGCGACCGTGACCTCGTGCTTGCCCATCCAGAAGGACTTGGAGATGGTGACCTTGTGAGCGGGGGCCTCGTCGGCCGTCATCTCTTCCTTGAGCTCGGGCCACCTCCAGCGCACCGTCTTGAGGGCCTCTTCGCTGCTGCCCATCGTGAAGGCGCCTGGGGGGACGAGCACGAGCTGCATCGTCACCCCGCCCCCGAGGCTCACCACGCGGCCCTTGTCCTCCAGCTCGCCGGCGCGCGCAGGCTGGACGATGGTGGCCAGGACGGCCAGTGCTGCGGGAAGGAGTCTCATGTGCCGGTCCTCTATCCGTTCTTCACAGGGGGTGTTCCGAGGCGGCAGACGGCCTCGGGGCTGACCATTTGGTTGAACTGCTCCTCGGTGAGGAGGCCGAGCTCGATGGCGCATTGTTTGACTGTTTGGCCGGACTGGGCGGCGATCTTGACGAGTCGGCAGACGGCCTCGTAGCTGAGGCAGCCGAGGAGCGCGGTGGCGGTGGCGGTGGAGGCGGCGATGTGTTCGCGGCAGCGCTGCTCGTCGGCCGCGATGCCCTCGACGCAGTGGCGCCGCAGGATGTCGCAGGCCCGCGCGAGCAGGTCGAGGCTGTCGAGCAGGCAGTGGGCGATCAGGGGGAGGAAGGGGTTGAGCTCCAGGTTGCCGCTGGCGGCAGCGAGGGCGATGGTCTGGTCGTGGGCGAAGACGAGCATGGCGGCCTGGGAGACGGCCTCGGGGATGACGGGGTTGACCTTGCCGGGCATGATGGAGGAGCCGGCCTGGCGCTGAGGGAGGCGAATTTCGCCGAGGCCGGCCTCTGGGCCGCAGGAGAGGAGCCGCAGGTCGCCTGAGACCTTGAGGAGCGATGCGGCGCAGGCCTTGAGGATGCCGGAGACCTCGACGAAGGCGTCGGCGTTCTGCGTCGCCTCGACGAGGTTTTCGGCGCGGGCGAAGCCGATGCCGGTGAGCTCGCGGAGCGCGTCCACGACGCGGAAGATGTACGGGCGTGGTGCGCCGATGCCGGTGCCGATGGCCGTGCCGCCGAGGTTCACCACGCGGAGGCGCTCCTCGCACTTGTAGATGCGCCAGCGGTCGCGGCTGAATGCCTCGGCGTAGGCGCTCATCTCGCGGCCCAGCGTAGTCAGCACCGCGTCCTGAAGCTCCGTGCGGCCGACCTTGACGACGTGGGCGAACTCCTTCTCCTTGGCCTGGAATGCCTCCTGGAGGGGGACGACTCTGTCTTCCAGCGCGCGGAGGAGTCGGATGGCGGCGAGCCTGAGGGCGGTGGGATAGGTGTCGTTGGTGGACTGGTGGAGGTTGATGTCGTCGAGGGGCGAGACGCGCTTGTAGTGGCCGAGCGGCTCGCCGAGGAGTTGGAGCGCGCGGTTGGCGATCACCTCGTTGACGTTCATGTTGGTGGAGGTGCCCGCGCCGCCCTGGAGGGCGTCCACGACGACGTGCCTGTCCAGCTTGCCGTCGGCCATCTCGTCGCAGGCGGCCTCGATGGCGTCGGCCTTGGGCTCGTCGCCGCGCCAGGCGCCCAGCGAGCGATTAGTGCGGGCGCAGGCGAGCTTCACAGTGCCATAGGCATGAATGAGGGCGGGGTGGACGGGTCGGCCCGCGAGGGGGAAGTTCTCGACGGCGCGGAGCGTGTGGATGCCCCAGAGCGCATCCGCAGGTATCTCCCGTTCGCCGAGGAAGTCATGCTCTTTGCGGTAGTGGGTCACTGGTCCTCGTCCTCCTCCTCCTCGTCCTCGTCCTCGATGCCTTGTGCTCTTCAGCGTTGAATCCGTAATGCGCGATCCGCGATGGGAGAAGACCAAGGGAGCCCGTGGCCTCCGAGGTCCGACCTGGGTCAGAAGTAGAGGTCGCGGTCATCGGAGGACCTAATGCGTTCGAGGCGTTCAAGAAGCTGGCTCTTCATCGGGCTGTCGGGCATCAGGGCCAGTTCCTCGGCGATGCGCTTCTCGCCGGCGACGCGGGTTTGGGGCGAAGCATAGTCTACCAGATACTCCATCAGCGTGCTAAGGGCATTTGGGGTGCAGAAGCGCTTGATGAAGCCTGGGATGGCGAACTCCATGAAGTGCTCGCCGGTGCGTCCGAGGCGGTAGCAGGCGGTGCAGAAGCTGGGGACGTAGCCGTCGTCGAGCAGCTCGCGCATGGTGGCGTCGAGGGAGCGGGTGTCGCCGAGTTCGAACTGCTCGCGGTCGCGCTCCTGGGATTCGCCCACCTCGGTGTAACCTGCGATCTCGATGCGGCTGCCGGCGTCAATCTGTGAGACGCCCATGGCCATGGCCTCGCGGCGCAGCGCGGCCGGCTCGCGGGCGGTGAGGATGAGGCCGGTGTAGGGCACGGCGAGGCGCAGGATGGCGATGACGCGCTTGAAGTCGGCGTCGCTCACCTCGTAGCCGGTCTTCAGGTGGACGCCTGAGGCGGGCCGCAGGCGCGGGAAGCTGATGGTGTGGGGGCCGACGTTGTAGGTCTTCTGGAGGTGGAGGGCGTGGGTGACGAGGCCGAGGACCTCGAAGCGCCAGTCGTAGAGGCCGAAGAGTGCGCCGATGCCCATGTCGTCGCAGCCGGCCTCGAAGGCGCGGCTGAGGCCGTTGAGGCGCCAGAGGTAGTCGCCCTTGGGCGTGCCCGGCTTGTGCATGCGGGCATAGGTCGGGTGGTGGTAGGTCTCCTGGAAGATCTGATAGGTGCCGATGCCGGCGGCCTTGACGGTGCGGAAGCCCTCGACGTCGAGCGGCGCGGCATTGATGTTCACGCGCCGGATCGAGCCGTGGCCCTTGCGGATGGAGTAGACGAGGCGGACGGTGTCGGCGATGAACTGCGGGCTATAGCGGGGGTGCTCGCCGAAGACGAGGATGAGGCGCTTGTGCCCCTTGTCCTCCAGGGCTTCGACCTGCTGGCGGACCTCGTCGGGGGTGAGCGTGCGACGCACGGCATCCAGGTTCGAGCGGTGGAAGCCGCAGTATGCGCAGTCGTTCACGCAGTAGTTGCCGATGTAGAGCGGTGCGAAGAGCACGATGCGGTTGCCGTAGACGGTGCGCTTGAGCTCGCGCGCGGCCTCGAAGATCGCCTCGACCTGCTCTGGGGCCTCCGCGCGCACCAGGGCCGCGGTCTCCTCCACGCTCAGCGGCTGCTTGGCCAGGCTCTTGGCGATGGTCTCGCGCACGAGGCCCGCGTCGGGTGGGCCGCCCTCGAGCAGGCTCAGCAGGCGGGCGTCGTCTATGAAGTCAACCGCGCTTCCTGCGGGGGAGTGAGAACCTGTAGGACCTATGGGACGCATGGGACACCTCGATTCTCCACGCCGGCGGCTGGGGCCGCGGGGCGGTGTTTTCCGGGAGGGGCCTGGGCCTGTGCCGATGGTGCGTCCGAGGGCGAGGATGCGGCGCTTGAGGGCGGCGTCGAAGTCCTCTGGCGGCTCGAAGAGGCAGGCCTTGGCCGGGTAGATTTCGTAGAGGGCGCGGTACTGTGGCGGCGTGAGGTTGGGCATGACGACGTTGGCGCCGCGGGCGAGGCCCAGCTCGCGGCCGCGCTGGCGGTTGAGCGTGGCCAGGGCGGTGGTGCTGGGGATGTTGGCCCAGGGGCAGACGATGCGGGTGAGGGCGAGGACCTTGTAGGTCATCAGCTCGGAGTTGGGCACCTGGTCAATTTCGGATTTCGGGTTTCGGATTTCGGATTCCCGTCCCAACGGGGTGGCCGGGTGGGGGATGTAGGGGCCGACGCCGATCATGTCGAGCTCCAGCTCGCGGAAGAGGAGGATGTCGTCGGCGAGGTCGTCGCAGGTCTGTCCTGGGATGCCGATCATGATGCCGCCGCCGGCCTCATAGCCCAGCTCCATGAGGCGGCGGAGGAGTGCGATGCGGGGGTGACTTGCGATTTGCGATTGGCGATTGGCGATTGGCGGTCGGCAATCGGCAGCCGGCAATCCGCAACGGGTCGCGTCGCGCCCCTTGCCCAGGGGAGGATGGATTCGGGCGTAGAGGTCGGGGTTGGAGGTTTCGAAGCGGAGGAGGTAGCGGTCGGCGCCGGCTTCGCGCCAGGCGGCAAGGTCGGCGTCGGGCCGCTCGCCGAGGCCAAGGGTGACGGCGAGCGGGGTCTCGCTCTTGATCCGGCGGATAAGCTCGGCCATCCACTCGCGGGTGATGGCGGGGTCCTCGCCGCCCTGGAGGACGATGGTGCCATAGCCGAGCCGGACGGCGAGGCGCGCGCAGGCCTGGACTTCGGCGTGGGTCATGCGGTAGCGGACGAGGGCGTGGTTTGGTGCGCGGATGCCGCAGTAGGCGCAGGCGCGGACGCAGTGGTTGGATAGCTCGACGAGGCCGCGGAGGTGGACCTCATCGCCGACGGCGTGGCGGCGGACGGCGTCGGCCCGCTGCCAGAGCTCGTCGAGGCGCCCCTCGTCGCCCTCCCGCAGCCAGTTGAGGATCTCACGTCGCTCCATCGCGAGGACACGGGCTAAAGCCCGCACTCCAAACGCGCCTCATCCTGCTTGACGATTGGAAGGCGCACGGTGAAGGTGCTGCCCTGGCCGGGCGCCGTGTCCACCGTGATGCGTCCCTGGTGGACCTCGACGAGGCGCTTGACGAGGGTGAGCCCGAGCCCTGTGCCGGGCACCTGGGCGGTGAGGGGGTTCTTGGCGCGGAAGAACTCGTCGAAGGCCCGCTCCTTCTCCTCGGGGGTCATCCCCACCCCGTCGTCCTTCACGCTCACCTTGGCGTACATGCCGTTGTGCTCGATGGCCACCTCCACGTGGCCGCCGTCGGGGGTGTACTTTATGGCGTTGTCTATGAGGTTGGAGAAGACGCTGAAGAGGGCCTCTGGGTCGGCGAGGACGGGGTCTGGGGCGTCGTGGCCCTCGCGCAGGGTGAGGGCGATGTGCTTGGCCTCGGCCTTCTCGCGGAGGGACTCGACGGCGCGTGCGACGACGGCGCGGAGGTCGGCCGGGGCGCGCTTGATGACGAAGTCGCCGGTCTCCATGGCCGTGAGGCTTAGGAGGTCGGAGACGAGGGTGCGAAGCGCCTGGGCGCGCAGGAGCGCGCGCTCGAGCATCCTGCGGTCGCGCTGCGGGTCGCTTCCGCCCACGCCGCCGAGGATGACGTTGAGGTAGCCCTCGATGGCGGCGAGGGGACTCTTCAGCTCGTGGGCGACCATGGAGACGAACATGCTCTTGGCGACCTCGAGCTTCTTGAGCGCCGTGATGTCGCGCAGCACGGCCACGGCGCCGAGGGTCTCGCGGCTGGCCTCGAAGACGGGGCTGGCGTTGACCATGTAGGTGCACTTGTGGATGACGATCTCGCGGGAGACGATGAGTGGGAGGGTGGTGGCGCGGAGCGCCTCGCCGACGAGTGCCGCCAGCGGGGGGCACGCGAGGGCGTCGAGGGGCGAGGGGAGCGGCAGGGCGGCGCACTCGGGGAGCATGCGGGCGGCCGCGGCGTTCCGCAGCACGATCTGGTTGTCGCGGTTGACCACGAGCACGCCGTCGGTCATGCAGTTGATGACGGTGTTGCACTTGGAGCGTTCGAATGCGACCTCGAGGAGCCTGCTCTCGCGCTCGGCGCGCAGGCGCTTGGCCTCGATGACCAGGGCGCGGTGCTCGAGGCCGTTGCGGACTGGCAGCAGCAGCTCGTCGGGGGTGAACGGCTTGGGGATGTAGCCGTAGGCCCCGCGCTTGGTGGCCTCGACCGCGGTGTCAATAGTGGCGTAGGCGGTGATGACCAGGATGAGGGCGTCGGGGTCCAGCTCGTGGAGCTTCTCCACGAGCTCCAGGCCGCCCAGGCGCGGCATCTTGAGGTCCACGAGCGCGGCGGCGAAGTTGCGGCGCTCCCTGAAGAGCTCGAGCCCGGCCAGGCCGTCGGAGGCGGTCTCGACCTCGTAGCCCTCGTCGGTGAGGATGCGGCGGCAGCCCTCGCGCATCCCAAGCTCGTCGTCCACCACCAGGATGCGGACCGGCTCGCTCATGGCTTGTCCTCCACGGCGCCCCGGCGCACCAGGCGGGCGATCTCGGCCAGGAGCTTGGCCGGGGAGACGGGTTTTTCGAGGAAGGCGTCGGCGCCCATCGTGGCCAGGTCGCCCGCTTGACGTGGGGCGAAGTCGTAGCCGAGCCGCGCCGCGATGGCCGTCACCACGATGACGGGAATGTCGCGGAGTCGCTCGTCGGCCTTCACCTGGCGCGCCAGCGAGAAGCCGGAGTCGAGCGCCCTCATCATCAGATCGGTCACGAGCAGGCTGGGCTTCTCCCTGCCGATGGCCTCGAGGGCGGCCGAGGGCTCGGCGGCGCAGGCCACGCGGTAGCCCGCGGCCTCGAGGACGTGGCGCATCATCTCCAGGAAATCCTGGTCATCGTCCACGAGCAGGATGAGGGGCCGTGCGGCGGCCGGGGCGTCCTGGGGGCTCATTGCGGGGCCTCCTGCGGGGCTGCCGCGGCGGGTGCAGCGTCCTCGCTCCCAACGGGCAGGGTGACGGTGAAGGTGGAGCCCTTGCCGACCTGGCTCTCCACGCTGATGTCGCCGGAGTGCATCTTGACGACGCCATAGGAGATGGCTAGGCCGAGGCCGGTGCCGCGCCCCATCTCCTTGGTGGTGAAGAAGGGGGTGAAGAGCTTGGGCAGGTGTTCCTCGGGGATGCCGCAGCCGTTGTCGGCCACTTTGATCTCTACCCTGTGGCCGCCGCCGCACAGGCGCGCGCTGACCTTGACCGCGCCCCGTCCGTTTACGGCGTCAATCCCGTTGTGCACGAGGTTCACGAGCATCTGCTTGATCTGCGCGGCGTCAATCATCATGCGCGGGAGGTCGGCCGGCACGTCGCGCTCGAGGGTGACCCCCGCGGCATCGGCCTTTGGGGACATGACGGCGAAGACGTCGTCCACCAGGGCGGCGAGATCGGTGGGGGCCTTCGAGACGCGGGACTGGCGGGCGAAGTCCAGCAGGCCGCGGACGATGGTCTTGCAGCGGGTGGCCTCGCTGACGATCATCTGGAGGTCGGCCCGGCGCGGGTCGCCCTCGCGGAGCTGCTTGAGGAGCATGTGGGAGTAGAGGAGCACGGTGCCGAGGGGGTTGTTGATCTCGTGGGCCACGCCGGCCGAGAGCTGGCCCATCGAGGCCAGGCGCTCGGTCTCCAGGAGGCGGCGCTGGGCGCTCTGGAGCTCGGCGTGCGAGGTCTGGAGCTGCTTGCAGGTCTCCTCGAGCTCCTCGACGAGGTAGGGGAGGCACATCTCGGGCTCGGCGAGGCCCTGGCAGACGGCGATGGCCTTCTCGCGACAGGTGCGGTAGCCGCAGGCGCCGCAGTTGAGCTGGTCGTCGGGGCTGAACTTGCGCAGGCTGCGCAGCGCCTGGGCGATCTCCGCCTCGGTCGGCTGGCGCAGCTTGAGGTCCTGCGGGGTGAAGCCGCGGGTGAGGTCGAGGGCGGCGAACTCCGCCAGGGCGTCGGCCAGGTCCTTCTGGGTCGTGAAGCGGCTTTGCTCGGCCACGTAGTCGGCGATGATCTCCTTGCGGGCGAAGACGCTGAGGTCGTTGAGGATTTTCGGCCCGGCGATGCAGCCCTCGCAGAAGAGCACGTCGAAGAAGCGGGCCTGGCTGCGGCCCTCGGCCACCGCGTCGAGCGCGTCGAGCACGCGGTCCTTTCCCTCCGTGATCACCACGGAGTTCTCCAGGATGTCGGTCGAGAGCCCGGCGGTCTTGAGCAGGCCGCCCGAGATGGGGAAGGAGCGGCCGACGTGGCAGCGCGGGCTGTCGAAGCCGCTCTCGGGCAACTCGTCGGGGTCCAGCCCCGCGTCGCGGAACATGTCCGCCAGCTCGCGAAACGTCAGCACCGCGTCCACCTCGCCGGCCACCTTGGGGTCGCGGATCTCGTTCTTCTTGGCGATGCACGGCCCGATGAAGACGATGCGGGCGGCGGCGCCGTGGCGCTGGCGGATGGCCCGCGCCGTGGCGATCATGGGCGAGACGATGGGCGCCAGGGCGTCGTGGAGCGCGGGCATATACTTCTCCACAAAGGCCACCACGGCCGGGCACGGCGAGGCGATGACGCGCCGGCCCGCCCGCTGCGCCTCGCGGAACAGCCGGGCGTAGGCGTGGCTGATGAGCTCGGCCCCGAAGGCCACCTCCCACACCTCGCTGAAGCCGAGCCGCCGCGCCGCCGCGACGATGCGCCCCGGGCGTGTGGGGTAGAAAGCTGCCGGAAACGAGGGCGCCAGGCAGGCAAAGACCCGCTCGCCCCCCTCGAGCATGCGCCGCACAGGGGCGATCGAGTCCTCGATCAGCTTCGCCTTCTGCGCGCACACCTTCACGCAGTTGCCGCAGGCGATGCAGCGGTCCTCGATGACCGTGGCCTGCCCGCCCTCGACCTTGATCGCCCTGGCCGGGCACTCCCGCACGCAGGTGTAGCAGCGCTTGCACTTCTCGCGGATTGTGGAGACTATGCCCATCGAGGGATTTCCGGTTGGCGATCTGCGATTTCCGATTTGCGATTTGCGATTTGCGACTTGCGGCCTGAGGCGTGCGGTCTACGACCGCAATCCGCATTCCGCAATCCGCAATGCAGCTCAGACCTTTCCCCTCGGCGTGTAGTGGGTGTGGAGGAGGTGGTGCGACTTCTCGCCGAGGGGCTTCTCGAGGAACTCCTCGTAAATCTGCTTGATCTCGGGGTTCTCGTGGCTCTTGCGGAGCTGCTTCCCCTCGTCTTCCTTGTAGATGGCGGCGATGCGGGCCTTGCGCACGGCGTCGTTGGTCAGCCGCGGCTGGCCGCCGCCGCCGATGCAGCCGCCGGGGCAGGTCATCACCTCGACGAAGTGGTATTGGCCTTCGCCCCTCTTGATCCGCTCGATGACCTTGCGCGCGTTGCCCAGGCCGTGGGCCACGGCCACGCGAACCGTGACGCCCTCGAGGAAGCTCCAGTCGGGCACCGTGCCGGTCAGCGTGATCTCGGCCTCCTTCACGCCCTCCAGGCCGGTGATGGGCTTGACGTGGAGGTTCTTGAACGGCAGGGGCTTGCCGGTGACGATCTCGTAGACGGTGCGGAGGGCCGCCTCCATCACGCCGCCGGTGTTCGCAAAAATGTCCGCCGCGCCGCTCGAGAGGCCCAGCGGGGCGTCCATCTTGCCATCGGGCAGCGAGGCGAAGTCAATCCCCGCCTGCTTGATCATGCGGCCAAGCTCGCGGGTTGTCAACACGATGTCCACGTCGCGCACCCCGCTGTCGTTCATCTCGGGCCGCTGGGCCTCGAACTTCTTGGCGGTGCAGGGCATGACGGAGACGACCACGATGTCCTCGGGCCGCTTGCCGATCTTCCTGGCGTAATAGGTCTTGGCGACGGCGCCGAACATCTGCTGGGGCGACTTGGCGGTCGAGATGTTGGGCAGCAGCTCGGGGTAGAAGTGCTCGCAGAACTTTATCCAGCCTGGCGAGCAGGAGGTGAACTGGGGTAGCGCCACGGGCTCCTTGTCCACGAGCGCCTTCTTGAGGCGCACGAGGAGCTCCGTGCCCTCCTCGATGATCGTGAGGTCGGCCGTGAAGTTGGTGTCGAAGACCGCGTCGAAGCCGAGGCGTCGGAGCGCAGTGACCATCTTGCCGGTGACGAGGGTGCCTGGCTTGTAGCCGAAGCATTCGCCGAGCGCGGCGCGGATGGCGGGGGCCGTCTGCACGACGACGTGCTTCGTCGGGTCGTCGAGGGCGGCCCAGGCCTCGTCAATCTGGTCGCGCTCCGAGATGGCCCCGACGGGGCACACGGCGGCGCACTGGCCGCACTGGACGCAGACGATGTCGGCCAGTTCAGCGCCGAAGGCCGGCCCGATGAGGGTGTTGAAGCCGCGGTTCTGGGGGAACAGGCCGGCGACGCCCTGGGTCTCGCCGCACACGGCGACGCAGCGGCGGCAGGAGATGCACTTGGCCATGTCGCGCACGAGGGCCGGGGTGCTCTCGTCTCTGGGCCGCTTGCCCTTCTCGCCGGCGTAGGTCACTTTGCGGATGCCGAGCTCGCGGGCAACGCTTTGGAGCTCGCAGTCGTCGTTGCGGTCGCAGGTCTGGCAGTCCCCCTCGTGGTCGGAGAGGAGGAGCTCGACGACCATGCGGCGCGCGTCGCGCACCCGCCTGGTGTTGGTGAGGACCTTCATGCCGTCGGCGGCGGGCATGACGCACGAGGCGACGAGGGTCTTGGCCCCCTCGACCTCGACGAGGCACACGCGGCAGGCTCCGATGGCCTGCACGCCCTCCAGGTAGCACAGGGTGGGGACCCTGATGCCGGCCTTCTTGGCCGCGTCCAGGATCGTCGCCCCGTTGCTCACCTCGACGGGGATGTTGTCAATCGTCAGCGTAGGCATGTCGCCTTGTCTCCTTTCGCTCCCATTCCTGTTCTCGTTCTCGTCGTCGAGATTCGGCGTGCAGGTGTGCACGCCCAGCCGTGTCGAGTTGGTTCAGTCGCGTCGGAAGTCACACCGCAGGCAACGCCGTGCCTCGCGGAGCGCGATGTTTTCGGGCCAGGGGCGCTCGACCTCGCGGAAGTTGTTGCGGCGCTTGTCCACCGGGATGCGGCGGATGCGGGCGCGCGGGTACTCCACGGGGTCCGCGTCGGGGTCGAAGTAGGTGTCCACCGGCTTGTCCTGGCGCCAGAAGGCGTGGGGCTCGCCCGTGAGATAGGCGTCAATGCCCACGGCGGCTTTCTCGCCGGCGGCGATGGCGCTCACGACCGAGCTCGGCCCGCTGACGGCGTCGCCGCCGGCGAAGACCCACTCGACCGACGTGCGCCCCATCACCGGGTTGGCCTCGATAAAGCCCAGCTCGTTGAGCCGCAGCGGCACGCCGTCCACGATCTCGCTCGGGTCGAGCGACTGGCCGATGGCGGCGATCACCTGGTCGGCCTTGACCAGATAGGCGCCGTCGCCGCGGGCGGTCGGGGCGCGCCGACCGGAGCGGTCGAAGCCGCCCAGGGTCATCGAGCGGCACTTCACGCCGACAACGTGGCCGTCCTCGCTGGCGATCTCGACGGGCGCGACCAGGCACTCCAGCCGCACGCCCTCCTGCTCGGCGCCCTCGACCTCTTCGGCGTAGGCGGGCATCTCGGCGCGGGTGCGGCGATAGAGGATGGTCACCGTCCGCGCGCCCAGGCGGATGGCCGTGCGGGCGGCGTCCACGGCCGCGTTGCCGCCGCCGATGACCGCCACGTTGCGGCCGACGGGCACCGAGCCGCGGATGTTGTACTCGCGCAGCCAGCGGATGGCGTCGTAGACCCCCTCCGCCTCCTCGCCGGGGATGGCCAGCCGCACGCCGTTGGGCGCGCCGATGCCGAGGAACACTGCCTCGTAGCCCTCGGCGCGGAGGCCGGGCAGCGTGATGTCCTTGCCCAGCCGCACGCCGGTCTCGATCTCGACGCCCATGCGCTCGATCATGCGCACCTCGCGGGCCAGCTCCTCGCGCGGCAGCCGATAGGCCGGGATGGCCTGGACGAGCATCCCGCCCGGCCGCTGCTCGGCCTCGAAGACCCGCGGCCGATAGCCCAGGCGCGCCAGGAAGTACGCGCACGAGAGCCCCGCAGGGCCAGCCCCGATGATCGCAATCTTCCGCTTGGCGTTGGCCTCGTTGTCGCGCATCTCGGGCAGTTGCACGGTGATTTCCTGCTCGACCATGAAGCGCTTGAGGAAGCGGATGCTGAGCGGCTCGTCGAGGGTCGCCCGGCGGCACTTCTCCTCACAGGTGTGGAAGCACACGCGCGCGCACACGGAGGCGAAGGGGTTGCGCTCGCGGTGGAGCCGCAGGGCCTCGGCGTAGCGCTTCTCGCCGATGAGGGAGACGAAGCCGGGCACGTCCACCCGCGCCGGGCAAGCGTTCTGGCATGGGGCGCGCACGAGGCCGGGGCACACGCCGGCCGGGCAGTGCTTCTCGCGGATGTGCGCGTCGTACTCGTCCCGGAAATACCGTATCGTCGAGAGGACGGGGTTGGGCGCCGTCTGGCCCAGGCCGCACAGCGCAGTGTCCTTGATCTGCTTGCCGAGGGTGATGAGGCGCTCGACGTCGCCCTCCTCGCCCTTGCCGGAGCAGATGCGGTCGAGGATCTCGAGCATCCGCTTGGTGCCGACGCGGCACGGGGCGCACTTGCCGCACGACTCCTCCTGCACGAAGTCCAGGAAGAAGCGCGCGACGTCCACCATGCAGCTATCCTCGTCCATCACGACCAGGCCGCCGGAGCCCATGATGGCGCCCAGCTCGGTGAGGCTCTCGTAGTCCACGGGCACGTTGAGGTGCTGGCGCGGGATGCAGCCGCCGCTGGGCCCGCCGATCTGCGCGGCCTTGAAGTGCTTGCCGCCGGGAATCCCGCCGCCGATGTCGTAGATGATCTCGCCCAGGGGCGTGCCGATGGGCACCTCGACCAGGCCCGTGTTGTTCACCGCGCCGGCCAGTGCGAAGACCTTGGTGCCCTTCGAGAGCTTGGTGCCGAACGAAGCGTACCACTCGGGCCCCTTGAGGATGATGACTGGGACGTTGGCGAAGGTCTCCACGTTGTTGAGGACGCTGGGCTTTCCCCAGAGGCCCTTGTTGGCGGGGAAGGGCGGCCTGGGGCGCGGCTCGCCGCGCTTGCCCTCGATGGAGGTCATCAGCGCCGTCTCCTCGCCGCACACGAAGGCCCCCGACCCCTTGCGGATCTCGAGGTCGAAGTTGAAGCCGGTGCCCATGATGTTCTCGCCCAGCAGGCCGTACTCGCGGGCGCGGTCCAGGGCGTGCTGGAAGCGCTCGCAGGCCAGCGGGTACTCGGCGCGGATGTAGGCGTAGCCCTGCGAGGAGCCGATGGCATAGGCCGCGATGGCCATGCCCTCGATGACGCTGTGCGGGTCGCCCTCCAGGACGCTGCGGTCCATGAACGCCCCAGGGTCGCCCTCGTCGCCGTTGCAGAGGATGTACTTCGTGTCGCCTTCGGCCTTGCGGCAAAGGCTCCACTTGAGCCAGGTGGGGAACCCTGCGCCGCCGCGGCCGCGGAGGCCCGACTGCTTGACCTGGACGATCACCTCGTCGGGCGTCATGCTCGTGAGCACCTTGGCTAGGGCCGCGTAGCCGTCGCGGGCGATGTACTCCTCGATGTTGAGCGGGTCAATCACCCCGCAGTTTCGGAGCACGATCTTCACCTGCTTGGCGAAGAATGGGATGGCGCCGATGGCGCGGAGCGGCTCCTCCTTGGCCGGCTCGCGGTGCACCAGGCGGTCCACCACGCGCCCCTTGAGGAGGTGCTCCTCGACGATCTCCGGGGCGTCGCCGGCCTCCAGGCCCTGGTAGAAGACGGCGTCGGGATAGACGACCGCCACCGGCCCCACCGCGCAGGGGCCCAGGCAGCCGGTCTCCACGACCTTGCACTCCTTGCCCAAGCCGCGCTTCTCGACCTCGCCGCGGAGCGCCTCGAGCACCTCCATCGAGCCCGAGGCCACACACCCCGCCCCCGTGCATACCAGGACGTGACATCGCGTCGTGTCCATTCGCTTTGCCTCTCCTTCTTCCTAGGGCGTGCGCGCTGGCACGCTGGCTCAGTAGGTGATGATGTGCTCGATGACCGGCTTGCCGCCGAGCACGTGCTCCTGGATGATCTCGTGGACCTTGTGGCGGTCGAGCTTGCCGTAGCGGAACTCCTTGCCGCCCTTGTCGGTGATGGTCATCATCGGCTCCTGGTCGCACAGCCCCAGGCAGCCGGTCTGCTTGACGACGACGTTGGGGGCCTTGGCCTCGGCCAGCTCGGCCACGACCTGGGCGAGGACGTCGCGCGCCCCGGCCGCGATGCCGCAGGTGCCCATGTGGACGACCACCTGGGTGTCCCCCTTGCGCGTCCGCAGGTCCACCTCGCCCTGCGCCCTGTCCCGCAGCGCCTTAAGCTCCGCCGGGCTGCTGATCTTCTTCTCCACGGCTCACTCTTCCTTTCCTTCGCCAGTGCTCGACACGGGCCTTGCGGTGGCATCCTGGAGCCGAATCTGGTCCAGCAGGTCCTTCACCTTGTTGGGCTTCACCCGCTGGTGGACCTCGGCGTCAATCATCATGGCCGGGGCCAGGCCGCATGCGCCGAAGCAGCGCGCCACCCCGAGCGAGAACATCCGGTCGGCCGTCGTCTCCCCGACGTCAATCCGCAGGTGGTCCTGGATGGCCTGGAGCACCTGCTTGGCGCCGCGCACGTAGCAGGCCGTGCCCATGCACACGCGGATGAGGTGCCGCCCGCGCGGCGCCCTGGAGAAGAACGAGTAGAAGCCCACGACCCCCGCGACCTCGCTGTACGACTTGCCCAGCCGCAGGCTGATCCGCTTGAGCGCCGGCTCGGGCAGGTAGCCGAAGAGGTCCTGCGCCGACTGGAGGATGGGGATCAGCCCACCCGCCATCCCAGCCTGACGCTCCAGCACCGCGTCGAGCTGGTCGTAGAGCGCCTTCTCCGTCACGGCGTCTTCAGCAACGCCGCTCGCCTTGCCGTCCGACATGCGTCTCTCCTTTCTTCTCGCGCGTCGCGCCTGGCGCGGGACGCGTCTGGCCCTACGCCACAATCTCCACTGCGGCCAACCCCTCGCGCACCTTTTCGGCGAGGCGGCGGGCCACCGCCAGCCCGCACCGCTGGCCGAACGGAAGCTCCTTCTCGACCTCGGACGAGCGCACCACGCACTCCCTGATTGCCGATTGCCGATTGCCGGTTCCCGCCTGGGAATCCCCAGGGTCGTCCGCATGGCACACCAGCCGGCACCAGAGGTCCACCTCGGGGTTGGTGCACGCGACGGAGGAGATGGTCGTGGCGAGGTCGCCCAGGGGGCTGCGGTCCACGTGGCTGAGGCGCATGCTCGCGCTCACCGCCAGGCCGCCCAGGGGCGAGCGACCCAGCACCACCCGCCCGCCGGCGCGCTCCGCCGCGCCCTCGAAGAGGCTCAGCCCCAGACCCGTCCGCTTCCCCGACTTGGTCGTGTAGAACGGGTCCAGCGCCTTCTCCGGCGGCACCTCCAGCCCACGCCCATTGTCCTCCACCACAATGCGCAAGGTGTCTCGCGCGCGGTCTTGCTCGATCGTGACCAAGATCACCGTGGCCTCCGCGCGAATGGAGTTCTCGATCAGGTCCAGCAGGTGAAGCGATAGGTCACGCATGGCCATTTCCGATTTGCGATTTGCGATTGCCAATCTGGGCCACAGGCAGACAGCCCACAATGCTTCTGCCGGCGGCGCCCCGGAGGGCGAGTGCCACCTCGTCAAACGTGGCCTCCGCCATCTCGCACAGGGTGGCCCCGGCGCCCAGCTCGCCCAGGAAATGGGCGTCCGAGCCGCACACCACGGGCAAGCCCTGCGGAATCCCGGCCTTGGCCCTCCACTCCGCACCTCGCATTCCCCTTTCCCCATCTCCCCGCGCGCGGGCGGCGGAGACCTCGGCGGCGTCGAAGCCGGCGTCGTTGGGGAACTGCCCCAGTTGCGAGACGACGCTGAAGCTTGGGCGGTCCACGTGGGCGGCCACCGCCAGCCCGCCGTGGCGCTTGATGAGCCCGATGGCGCCCGCGAGGTCGAAGCCCGACGCGGCGAAGAGCAGCCTGGGCTCGCGCCCGCGGTCCTCGCCCGCCGGGCCGACGAGCCGCTGCTCGCCGAAGCGTCTGGGGTCGAACTGCGCGGCGTCGGCCGGGCCGGGCAGCGTGGCCAGCACCGCGCGGCCCGCGGCCTCGGCCGCCCGCGCATCGGGGAAGAGGCCGAGGACGTGGACCTCCTCACAGGTGGTGACCTCGATGCCGGCGAGCACGGCCAGGCGCCCGGCGGCCGCCTCTTGGGTGGCCGCTGCGTTGCCCGCGCTGTTGTGGTCGCACACCGCTATCATCGCAAGCCCCAGTCCGGCCGCCCGCTCCACGATGGCGGGCGGGGTCATCTCGTCAGCCGCACACGGCGAAAGCGCCGTGTGCACGTGGAGGTCCGCAACGAAGCTCCTCACGCACGGCGCCCTCTGATGCCCAGGGCGTAGAGCTGCCCCACGAGGTCGAAGGCCGATGCCTTGGAGGCGAGGAGGGGAATCTCCTCCTGGACGGCTTTGGCCCGCACGGCCGGCTCGGGCTGGCGCCCGGCCGCGAAGACGACCGCCGCCAGCCCCGCGTGCACGGCCACGGCCAACACGTTCATGTGCACCTGGATGGTCACCAGCAGGCCGTGGCGCGGGGCGTTGGCCAACACGTCGCTGAGCAGGTCCGAGACGTGTCCGCCCGCCACCTCCACGCCCCCGTCGAGTGGCAGCTCGGGCGTCAGGTTCTCCAGTTGCAGCCGCTCGGCGACCTCCTTGAGCGTCATCCCGTCCTCTCCTCATGCTCCCCGGACGGTGGCGTGCCGGATTCAGGCCACCGGGCCTTCCGATTGGGCGTCCTGAGTCCGCATTCTGCATTCCGAGATGCCTCTGGCGCGCCCCAACACAACGTCCTCGGCCAGGGCGCGGCAGCTCGGCGCGCCGCAGGCCCCGCAGTCCGTCCCAGGCAATTGCCGCAGGAGGCGGTCCATCTCGCCCAGCTTGGCGATGGCGCGACCGAGGTCCTCGTCGAGCCGCAGGCCGCGCCGCGCGGCAAACGCCCTCTCGCGCCGCACGGCGACGGGTGCGGCGGCCATCTGGGATTCCGCGACTCGGGCCTCGGCCTGCGCGGTCTGCGACTCCGCATTCCGCAGTCCGCATCCCGCATTCGCCTTGGCCCGCTCCCAGCGCCAGCAGGCGATGGCCGCCTCCTCGCGCAGCAGCGGCGAGCCGAAGCAGCCGCCCCGACACGCCCACGGCTCGATCACCGCTGCGTCGGCAAGCTGGCCGTTCTCCGCCGCCTCCAACACCGCAATCACGTGCCGCAGCCCTGTGACGCGGAGAACTTCCCTTGCCGGTTCCTCCGGTCGCGCGCGTCGCGTCCCGCGTCCCGCGTCTGCGTCGGCCGCCCCGTGGCCCCCATCGGCGACCAGGCGCATCACCGCCTGCATCACCGCGGCGGGGGCCACGATCCTTGCGGGGGAAGCGCTCGGGCCGGCGAGCGCGCTGCATTGGGCAGGGCAGCCCGCCACAACCACAGCGTCCCGGCCCGCCACGCCGGCCCGAGCGGCTTCACCCGCAGAGACAAACGGCGCCAAGTGGCCCAGCAGCGACGGGAATCGCATCTCGATCAGGCTCACGACCGCGGGACACGCCGGCGAAATGACCGGCAGGGACTTAGCCTCCTCCCGCGCGAACCGCGCGACGGCCTCCGCCAGCGCCCGCTCCCACCCCTCCGTCACCCGCACCTCGCCGAAGCCAAGCTCCCCCAACGCCTTGAGCAGGGCCTGAGGCCCGACCCTGAGGCCAAGCTGCACGAGCAACGCTGCCGGGGCGACGAGGACGGCGCCTCTCGCCTCGGGCAGCGTCTCGACCAGCCCCTTCACCGCCAGCGCGCCGGCCGTGCAGGCCGCGATGCACGCCCCGCAGCCGATGCACAAGTGTTCGAGCACGTGCGGCGTCCTGCCCCGGACCCGCAACGCCTCGGTCGGGCAGGCGTGCAGGCATCGCAGGCAGCCGCGGCATCGGCCCGCGACTACGGCCACGGCCCCCAGCCCGCCCCCCGCAGCCGCCTGGGCCGCGAAGAAGATGGTGAACCGCAGGCGCGTGCCGCGGCCGGGTCCGGACTCGATGTCGAAGCGGTCGGAGTTGCGCTTGATGTTCGCAAGGCCCATTCCCGCGCCGAAGCCGAGTTCTCTGGCCTCCGGCGGCGCGGTGGAGTAGCCCTCGCGCATCGCCAGCTCGATGTCGGGGATGCCGGGGCCGCCGTCAACCACTTCCACCTCCAGCACCCCATCGTCGAGCCTGACTCGCATCTCGCCGCCGACAGAGTGGATTGCGACATTGCTCTCGGCCTCATAGGCGGCGATCATCGCGCGGCGCACTGCGGCCGGCTCGGCGCCCACCCGCTTCAGCAGGCCCTTCAGACCGCTGGAGGCCTCGCCGACGCCTCGGTAGTCCCCGGCGACGATGCGGTACATGGCTGTGCTCATGGCGGCCTATTTCTTAGGGTTCCAGAGCGCCGTCTGCGGCCCGGCCGCGTGCTCGCCGCAGAGCGCCGCGTAGAGCCGCCCACAGGTCTCAAACATTGCGAAGGGCGAGACCATCAGCACAATGCCGCTGGCCGCGGCGGCCTCGACAAGCTCGCTGTCAGGGTCCACGCCGTTGAGCAGGCACAGCCCCGCGCCGTCCACAAGCGCCGTCGCGCGGATGAGTTGCGGCGTCACGAGGTTCGTCACCACCAGCGTCGCCGCCGAGGCGTGGTTGAGCAGGTCGCTCATCCTGTCCCCGGCGTACACCCCCTCGATGGCCCGCTCGGCCTGGGGGCCTGGGGTGAGGATTCGCGCGCCGAGCCGCGAGGCAAGTTCGCCCAGGGTCATGCCCAACTCCTTCCGAGGCCGAAGAGGTCGTAAGCAAGGGGCGTGCCGGGGCAGCCTCCCGGCTGCTGCATCGCCATAAAATGTTGGCCGGCTGGGAGATGCGGCTGGCGGGCAGCAATCAGAGTCGCTGGTCGAGCTTGGCGACGTGGGCGCAAGTCGCCCATGTGTGAGTTGTGCACATTTTCACAAGCGCGCGGCGAGGGGCAGGGTGGGGGGGGGACGCTGGCGGCCCGGTGGGCTGGGCGGGGCAGGGTTCAGGGCTTGGGGGTCGCTTTGGGGGGCGCGGGCCGCTTGTCGTGGGCCTCTTTGACGGCCCGCAGGATGTCGGGCGGCGGGGCGTCTACGGCCTCGGCGCGGCCGTCGGCGTAGAGGACAAGGTACTTGTTCGGCTTCGGCACGTTGGGGTCGGCGATGAAGGCCGTGAGGTCAATGAGCAGCCAGGTGCCGCCGGGCAGGCTGTCGGGCAGCTTGCCGTTGACGGCGTCGTTCCAGGCGTATGTGAGGCCCTTGGCCTGGAGCGGGGGCGGAGCGAAGGGGGAGACGAACAGCTCGGGCGGCGCGCCCAGCAGCTTGACGATGCTCTTCGGGTCCTTCCGCGGGTCGCCTTGCGGGTAGAAGGCGGCGTCCGGGAAGCCGCCCGTAAGCGTCTGGAGCTGGAGCAGGAGGTAGATCTGCTTGAGGTTGTGGATGCCCTTGAGCTCGTTGGCCTTGTTTATCGCGTAGCGGAAGCTGGCCTGCTTCTCGCTGTAGAGGCTGGACATGATGGCCGTGACGGTGAGGATTTCGACGAGGGTGACGCCAAGGTTCCGCCGCCGCGCTCTGGACCTGAGCATCGAAGGGCTCCTTCCCCTCCCGCCGCCCAGGCATGATGGCACAAGCCGAGCGGGGAGTCAAGCGGGGCATGAAGCTGACGGGCCCCCGGTTTCCGGTCGTTCGGTCTGTGCAGCCCCGAAGGTGCGAGCCACGATAGCCCAGGGCGAAGCGAAGCCCTGGGAAGACTGGCCATTCCCTCCCGAAGGTTCCAATACCTTCGGGAGGGTAGGGGTTAGGCGCGGTGGCGGGGTGGGGCGTTACCCTCCCGAACGTATTGGAACGTTCGGGAGGGAGGTGGTGACTATTACAACCCCAGACTGGCCATTCCCTCCCGAAGGTTCCAATACCTTCGGGAGGGTAGGGGTTAGGCGCGGTGGCGGGGTGGGGCGTTACCCTCCCGAACGTATTGGAACGTTCGGGAGGGAGGTGGGGACAATCTCGCCCTTACGGGGCTGATTCCCTTACGGCCCCAGACCCAGGGCTTCGCTTCGCTCCGCCCTGGGCCACGATAGACCGCCCTTGCAGGGCTCCAAGCCACAAGACTAACAAACTGGGGGCGTGTCAGGGTCATGAAGGGAGTCAAGCACCTCATTAAGGGAGCCAAGCGGCTCATGAGGGGGTCAAGCGGCTGATCAAATGGTTCCCCCAGGCTCCTCATCCGCCGTAGACTTCGGCGGGGCCGAGGATGTTGGGGTAGTGGGGGCGGAGGAAGCGGCGGGTGGCGTAGCACAGGTCGCACTTGGTCACGGCGCGGTCGGGTGTGGCGAAGCCGTGCTCGCGGCGGGCGAAGTCGGCGAGGGCGAGCGGCCCCTGGTCGGCGAGCAACTGCGAGATGAAGTTGGCCCTCTCCGGCCCGTGGGCGAGCAGGTCGGCCAGCCGCGTCTCGCGCGCGTTGCCCAGGATCACCCCGCAGTTGGTCTGGATGTTGTCGTAGGGGTCAATGTGGAGCTCCCAGATGGATTCGCGGGCGAACTCGACGCGGCAGCCGGGGTCGTGGTGTGGGAGGCGCCAGGCGCGGCCGGGTGGCAGCCGGTCGAGCGGCACGGCGTCGAGGAAGGGGCGCAGCTCGCGGTGCGCGGTGCCGACGAGGACGGGTGGGTGGGCGCGGACGTGGTCGCGGAGGCGGCCCTCGTCGCGGGCGATGGCGGCGAAGTCCCCAATCGCCTCGTCGGGGGCATCCGTCGTCCAGACGTTTTGGGTGCCGAAGGTCTCGCGGGCGATGCGCCGCGCGCGGATGAACCGCTCGGGCGGAACGAATGCCTGGTGATACGGGTCGGCGCTCAGGAGGATGCCCATCACGCCGTTGGCACGCAGCGCCGCATAGCGCTCGCGGACGAACTCGTCGTCGGTGGCGAAGGAGGCGTTGGACTCGATGAAGTGCGGCTGGACGCCTTGGGCGCAGGCGGCTCGGAGGGCGGCGAGGAGGTCGTCCCAGAACATCATCGCCTCGCCGCCGGCGATGTGGATGACGCGGCCAAGCTCGTGGAGCTGGCGGAGGTGGAAGACGGCTTGCTCGGTGCTCATGTGCACGGGCGGCCGCTCGCCGGCGCACCCGAAGCAGCAATGGCGGCAGGCGATGGTGCAGCGATAGGTGTAGAGGAGCGCGGCCACGCCGAGCCGCTGGCCGGCGGCTGCGATGCCGACGTCGGCGATCAGGCGGTCAACAGGCTCGCGACAGGCAAGGGCACAGGCCACGTGCGCCTCCTCTCGCCCTCCCTATCCCCATCCCGCGGGCGTCCAGGCTCGCCGCCGCGCCCTGGCGTCGCCGGCAGTGCCGGGGGCCGTGGGCATATTCTACCACCACGCGGCGTGCTGCGGAAGGCTGTTGCGCGGCAGGGCTGGAAAGAATCTTGCCCCGTAAGTGCTGTGGCGAAGGCCAGTTATGGCGATGTGCAAACTCTTACAATTCCGCGCGTACAAGTTTTCGGGGGGCAATGCCTTTGTAAGGGTGGAGGGAAAGAGCCCCGACGCGCGCAAGACCGGGCCCTGTTCCCTTGTAGGAGTGGCCCTCCGAGGCGTGCCCAAGTAGCGCTCCGTGACCGTCGCGAAGCGGCCGCCGCACCTGTTCTTTGACAATTCGGTTGTCGGTAGGGCGTGCATACGTGCACGCGGAACCCTTTGGCATGCATGGGGTTGCGTGTGCGGGTGTGCACGCCCTGCGCCCCCGCCGGCGAGAGCCGGGGGGATACCATGCCCGTAGAATGGCCTCATTTGGCGGCGAGTGCGACGACGCGGCCGTCGGCGAGGCCGACGACCAGGGTGTCGCCGAGCCAGGCGAGGGCCGTGGCGTCCTGGGGCAGTTGCTGGCGGGACTTGGCCTCTCCCGCCTTGTCGTAGACGATGAGGGTGCCACCCCAGTGGGCAACGGCGATGCGGTCGCCGACCGCCGCGACGAGTTTCACGATGCGGTCGGCGGGGCACCTCTTCCTGGCGAGCTCTTCGGCCGCGGCGTCGGCGCCCGCCGGCGCAGGCTCGACGACGGAGGCAAGGGCCTTCTGCGAGGCGACCTTGCCGTCGGCGGTGAGCGTGCTGAGCGAGCCGTCATGGGTGACCACCGAGAGGCGTCCGCCCTCCACCTTCATCGCGTCAATGCGGTCCGGCAGGACGGCGACCCAGGCGGTCTTGAGGGCGGGGAGGAGGCCGGGCGCGGCGGTGGCCGGGGCGATGGAGTTGGCGACGGGCATCCGCCAGGGGGTAAGGGGCTGGATGCCTGCGACCATTTCGTAGAGGGTGCCGACTGCTTCGGCCATGCCCTCGGCGTCGTAGGCGATGAGGGTGATGCTCTCCTGCCCGTGGCCGATGATGTCGCGCTGCCAGGCGATGTAGCCGCGGGCGCGGCCGGGCATCTCGTCGGCCTTCGGGGCATAGGGGAGCACCTTCATCTTCTCGATGTGGGCGATGAGGGGGTTGTCCTGCGGGGTGCCGAGGAGGATGACGTGGCCTGCGATGTCGAAGCCGGCCTTGGCGGGGCTGTTGTCGCGGCCGGGCTTGGCGCGGCCGAACTCCAGGCCGACCCAGGTCTCGGCCTCCTCGGGCCTCAGTTCGCGGGGCTTGGCCACGGCATCGGCGGCAACGACTTTGCAGCGCAGGCCCCACGGGTCGAGAATCTTCACTAGGCGGTCGGCGGCGGCCGCGTAGTCGCCCTTGCCGGTCACAATGGTCGCCTCGCGCGCGATGCGGGCGAAGCGGTGGACGCGGTCGAAGTCGGGCGGGAAGAAGACCGCTCGGTGCGTGGCGCCGGCGAGCATCCCGCACTTCTCGAGCGGCTGGTAGGCGAAGGGCGCGGAGTCCTCGGTGCCGCTGAGGAGTTCGCGGACGCCGACCCGCCATTGCCCTGCGGGGTCGTTGGCCCCCAGGGGCAGGCTGAGCGTTGCGGCGCCGAGGCGTGTGGCGACGAAGCGCTCGTAGCGCGTCGCGCCGAGGGGGTCAATCACCCGGATGTGCAGGGGGGCGGAGCCGCTCAGCACGCCGCCTTTGGCGTCGAGGAGCGTGGCGCCGACCTCGACCCGAATGGGCGCCTGAGCGAGCGTGAGGTCGCGCGTCAGCACCGGCGTCAGGGCCTTCACGGCGCCGATGGGCCTGGCCGTGCGGGCGAAGACGTGCATCTGGCCCGGGCCGAAGCGGAACGTGCCCTTCGTGCCGCCCTTGAGCTCGGCGAAGGCCCCGCCGCGCACCGCGTCGTAGACGGCGCGGCCATCGTCGGGGAGCGCGATGGTCGCCACGGCGGGCTTCATGGAGAGATACTGGTTGGCCTTGTAGTCGTATTCGGCGTTGACGGCGAAGAGGTACTCGATGTCGCCCACGGCCTGGCGGGTGGCGACGATGTAGGGGTTGTCGCACTCGAAGACGGGCTTGATGCCGGCCTTGTCGAGCTGACCCTTGATGGCCTTGGCGAGCGGCATGGCGCCCTGGAACCATTTGCCGACGGTGGTGTAGGGCGCCATCTCCTTGTACTGCTTGGCCTCGGCCAGCTTCCTGATGATCTCGGCGTCGGGCATGGCGGGCGTGACGCCGAGGTTCACCGCCCCCTTGATCTGGACCTTGCAGTCGGAGGTGGCGAGGACGAGGCCGCCTCTGGCCGCGAACTCCTCCAGCGCGGCGATGACGGGCGGGTCGAGGAACCTGATTGTGGTGAGGAGCACCGCCTTGTGGTTGGCGGCGAGCGTGCCGTCCACAACGTCCTCATCCACGACGAACATGAACTGCTGCTGGATGAGCTTGCCGGCGAGGTAGGCGAGGGGGAGGTTGCGACCGTGGTCGCTGTCGTGGGCGTAGTTGACTTTGCCCTTGGTCTCCACCTGTTCCTGGATGAGGTTTGAGAGGCTGAAGAGCATGGCGACGGGGGGGCGGGTGACGGGCATGGTGGTGAAGATGGTGCCGAGGCGCGCCATGAGGTGGTTGGATTCCACGACGCCCTGTGCGGCGGGCTTCTTGGCGGGCTCGAAGGGATCGCAGTCGGGCGGCGTCTGCATCCCCTGGATGTTGGTCTGGAACGAGAGGTATTGTTCGAGGCGGAACTCGTCGCTCGTGGTGTTCCCATACCAGCAAGGGAGATACCAGCAGGGCTTGGCGAGGTCGCGGGCGCGGGCAACCTCGAGGAAGTAGGAGGGGTTGAAGTAGCCGGGGCCGTAGTCGTGGTAGCCGCCGTGGCCGCTGACGATGGGGAGGCTGCGGACGACGTTGAAGTAGTAGCCGTCGGTGAACGCCGACCAGCCGTATTGGCTCTGGGTGGCGGTGAGGTAGCCGGGCTCGACGTAGTTGACGCCGAAGGCGGCCTCCTTCCAGGCGGCGTCCATGAAGCCCAGCTTCCAGAGGGCCCAGTGCTTCCACTGGCGGACGTGGTCGGGGTTGTTTGGGTCGAGCTTGTGGTGGGAGAGCCATTCGCGGTCGAAGGCGCTCTGGTAGGCCCGCACCTGGGCCGGGATGCCGTGGGGCGTACCCTGGCCGGTCACGGGGTCTTTGGTCCAGGTGAGGCCGGGCTCGTCGTAGAAGTGGATGCCTGGGACGTTTGGCCGCGTGCGCATCTGGAGGGCGCGCTGGACGACGCGTGCGGTGCCGCCCCTTGCGACGTAGGGGTCGGACCAGTCGCACTCCTGCCGCAGGTCCATCTGGTGGCCGCCGCCCATCGTGCAGTTGGGCATCACGTCGCAGCCCGCGCGGATGTAGTTCGCGTCGTCGTCGTTGGTGTAGTGGGCGTAGATGAGGTTGAAGCCGAGGCTGTCCTCGCCCTCGGCGAGCTTCTGGTTCTTCTGCGCGCGGCCCCAGGGGATGAGCTTGAAGTCGCTCTTTCGGACGTGGGAGTGGACCTCGATGGCGACGGAGGCGGTGGCGCCATCGCAGGCGACTTCCACCACGTAGCTGCCGGGCCGCAGGAGCCAGGCGTTGAGGTGCAGGTGCTCGGTCGCGCGCGCGTCCTTGCCGACGACGGGCGCGGCGCCGATGGGCAGGGTGAAGCTCATCTTCGAGCCGTTGTCGCCGCTCACGTTCAGCACCAGGTTCCCCGCAGCGAGGGCCTCCGTCCCCGAGCGCACGACGGCCACGTGGACCGCCTCATTCGTCTGATATGCCGTGCGCCCGAGGGGCAGGAGCACCTGGAGCTTTGCCTCGCCTCCGACGGCCAAGAGCGAGCCGAGAAGAGCCAGCAAACCGGCAATCCAACGCCTCATAGACCAGTCCTTTCCTAAGGGCCGCCTGCGGCCAGGGACAAGCGGGCGCTATCCCTCGGGGTTCTCGAGGAGTTCACGGAGTCGGGCAGCGAGGAGGTCGGGGAGGTTGGCAAGGTCGCGCTCGGTGACGAGGCCGACGCCGATGAGGTCGCGCAGGTGAGTTCGGTCCTTGTCGCGGAAGCTGGTCAGCTTCATTCGGACCAGGGCCTCAAGGGGGAGGACGCGCAGCCCCTCGCCCAGCCAGACCGTGTCGCGCACATCGGGCGCCGGCTCAACACTGGTGGGGCGCACCTTTCGGCGAGCAAAGACGATGTGGACCGCGTCCTCGGCGCGCGCGCCCGGGCCGTCGAGGAAAAGGTCGCCGCCAGCCACGTGGCGGTAGATGAAGCCGTGCGCCTCCATGGCCTCGCGGGCCAGGGCGAAGTCGTCCGGGTCGAGCAGGATTTCCACGTCGCGCGTGTTCCTCACGGCGGCCTCGTTGACCGTGGCGACCCAGGCGGCCACCGCGTTGCCGCCGATGACCGCATAGCGGACGCCAGCGTCATCGAGCGCCTTCGCGGCGCGCCTCAACCGGTCACGAACCTTCTCCACGGCGCGCACCATCCTTTCCAGGATGTCCACTTTCGGGGGAGCTGCGCTCATGGCCTGCCTCTCTGTCGGGGTATCTTACCAGACGCCGCGCTGGCGGGCAAGCGGCGGGAGACGCCTCACTTCAGCTCCTCGTTCTTCTCGCACTCGATGATCAGCTCAGCGGGCTTGCCGCCCTCTCGGCTCATGAAGTCCACGCCGTCCAGGCTCGGCGTCTCGATGCCCAGGCTAAGCTCCTCCAGGCCCGCGAGCTCGAGCTTGAGGGGGACCTCGATGACCTGGTTTTCGGCGACTGCGCCGAGCTTTGCGACGGCCTTGCCGAGCCGAGGCCGCTGCTCGTGGGTGATCTGGCGCTCGGCCCAGGGGTCGGTCACGAGGCAGACGCTGCCGGCGTCGCCCGTGGGGTTGCCGGCGTTGTAGAGGCGCAGGGTGGCCGAGACGGGGGCGCCGGGGAGCGTTCCGATGCGGAACTTCAGGTAGGCGACCTGGTGGCTGTGGTCGCCGACGGCGGCTTCGCCGCCGTCAACGAGCAGCGTCTTGGCCGTCCCGTAGTTCGTCGTGGGCGCGCCGTTGTCCACGTGAGCGTCCTCGGCGGCCTTGAGCGTGATGCGCACCCGCGGGCCGAGGTGGTCAATCTCCGCCTTGCCCTCCCACTCGACCGCGCCGTCCCGCCGCAGGAGGCTGGCGGCGATTGGGTATTTGCCGCGCGGCATCGCCTTGCCCACGGCGGCCTTGAGCGCGAGCTTGGCCCTCTCGCCCGCCGCCAGCTTCACGGGCCACTCCGCAGGCGTGACCACGAAGCCGTCGGGCGCCACGAGGCGCAGGGTGCCGACGAACTCCTCCTCCTTGTGGTTGGCCAGGCGCACCTCGCCTTCGCGCTCCACGTCGGCGTCGCTGAGGACGAATGAGGGGAGTAGCACGCCGACGCTGAGGACCGCCTCCCTCATCACCTCGACGCCCTGAAGGACAGGCAGCTCGTCCTTCGCGGGCTTGCGGGCCTTCGGCACGAAGGCGATCTTGAGCTTGTCCTTGACCTCGATGCCTGGGAACTCCTTGACGAGGGCCTTGTTGGGGCCGCCGGCCTCCTTGACGACATCGAAGCCGGCGAGCACGAGCTTGTCCTGGAGCTTGACGTCGAAGACGCGGGTGCCGGGCCGCGCATTGTCCAGCTCGGCGAAGGCCAGGCGCACGGTGTAGCGTGCGGCGCCCTCGCCCGGCTCGACGAGGGGCAGGACGACCTCCCGCGGGCCGCGCACCCCGGTGCGGAAGACCCACGGCTTGTCGGTGCCCTCGACCTTCACGCGGGCGGGGTCGAGCTCGAAGTAGCCGCCGTCGGGCAGCAGCGAGACGCTGGCGGGCAGCTTGGCGACGAGCGGGCCGCCGGGCCGCGGGAAGCCGAGCCAGAGGGTGCCGCTGGGGTCCTTGCGGTCGCCGCCCGCGCCGAGGTTGAGGCCCAGGGACCGCACGGGCGTGATCGGGCCGGCCACGCTGTAGAAGCCCCAGGCCCGGCTCTCGTCCCGGTGCTGCATCACGATGGTGCAGATGTTGGGGAAGGGGCACTGGCAGCCCGAGCTGGCCTCGGGCGCCACGAGCAGGCCGTTGGCCGGGATGAGGTTGATCCAGCACCCTGGCCTCTGGCCGCCGAAGTGCTGGACGCCGTGGTCGCCCACGAGGTCGTAGTAGGCGAAGCAGAAGGAGCGGAAGAACATCGTGTGGGGCGAGGCGGAGGGGCAGCCGCAGTGGTGGCCGGGCCGCGCCCACTGCCAGGGCTCCTCCTGGCCGGTGAGCGGGTTGCGGTGGGTGCGCTGCGCGCCGGTGCGCAGGTCGAAGGCCCACGGCTCGGCGTGCAAGGTGTCGCCGATGACGAGCGGGCGGACCCGATAGCCCACCTTCTTGGTCCACACCTCGCTGCCGTCCTTGGCGTCCACCACGAGGATGCGGCGCTGGGCGAACTGGCCGGCGAAGAATTGCTGCCAGTAGTGGCCGTCGGAGTAGACGCCGAAGATGGCGAGGAGGCCCTTGGCGTAGATTGTGCCCATGGCGCACCAGTACTGCCCGCCCCCGCAGCCGGTCAGGTCCATCGGCTTCTGCCACAGGGGCTTGCCCGTGGCGGCATCGAGCGCGACGACGAGGCGGACGGTTGCGGCCCTGAGCTCGCGCTCGGCCTTGAGCCGCTCCTCGCCCTTGAGCCGTGCCGCGGCAGCGAGCTTGTCCTTGAGCACCTCGGCGCGCTGCTCGGCGGTGACGGCGCTCTCGATGAACATCACCCGGCCGTCGCCGATGGAGATGGAGGAGTGGGCGATGGACTTGCCCTCGTGGACCCAGCGCGGCTGCCCGGTGGCGATGTCGAGGGCGAAGAGCGCCTCGCAGGTCATGCGCCCGGCGCTCCGCGAGCCGTAGAGCGTGTCGCCGACGACGGCCACGTAGCCCCAGGTGCGCGGCTTGGCGTCCTTGGCCGGGGGCATCGCGTAAGTCTGCCGCGTCTCGCCCGTGGCGGCGTCGAGGCGCAGACACTTGTCGCCGATGGCCACAAACAGGCTGTCGGCGTTGGCCGCCAGGTTGCTCGCCTCGTGCGAGACCCCCTGGCGCAGGGCGCCGGGCATCGCGCGGCGCCAGAGCTTCAGCCCGTTGTAGGCATTATAGGCCATCAAGACGTTGAAGCCCTGGACGAAGAATCGCCCGTTGATCGAGAGGGGCGCGGGCGCGCGGGGGTGACGCTCGATCATGTCGCCCGGCCCTGGGTCGCCGAACCAGAGGACCCCAAGGGGGCACCGCACGAGCTGGTCGTCGCCGCACGTGGTGTTGGCCGGGTCGGCATACTGATGGGTCCAGCTCCCGGCGCCGGGTAGCGGGCCGCGGGTGAGCTTGAGCCAGGCGCCGCCCTCCTCGGTCACTTGGCCGCCCTCGGCGCCCATCTTGCTCAGCCATTCGCGGAGCGCGGCCGCTGCGAGCGGCGTCGCCTTGCCCTTCGCCGCCTCGGGCTGGCCGATGAGAAGCGTGCCGCCGATGGGCCGCAGCAGGCGGAATGCCTCTTTGGGATTGGCGGCAAGCGTGCCCCTGGTGATTGCCCCCTCCGAGACGATGAGGTCGGCGAAATAGTCCGAGTATGGCAGGCGGTCTGGGGTCACAGATTCGATTGTGACGCGCGAGCCGTAGAGTCCGGCGGCGTCGAGGGCCTTTCGGGCGGCGGGCGCGCGGTCGGGGTTGAAGCAGGCGGCATAGACCTGTAGCTCGGTGCGCCTGGCCAGCTCGTAGGCCAGGCGGCCCGTGTCGTTGCCGAGCACGAGGCAGTAGCCGCGGGTGATGCCCGTCGTGCGCACGATGTGGTCGGCCGCGGCCTCGATGGCCGGCGTGAGGTCGTCGGCGGGGAAGGGCTTGCCCTCTTGCCGCACGATGGCGGCCGGCTTCGCGCCCTGGGGGCCGAAGGAGGCGATGGCGCCGGTGTCGGTCGAAACGTAGAGGCAGCCGTCGGCCACCGCCAGGCCCTTGGCCGTGCCCTCGACCTCGGCGGTCCAGAGCGTCTCGCCCTTCTCGGTGTCGAGGGCGACCACTTTGCCCTTGCCGGCCGCGATGAGCGCGCCGTCGGCGAGGATGAGCGCCTCGGCGCACTCGCACGGGACGCGCCAGAGAAAGGTCTTGGCCAGCTCGGCCTCGGCGTCCTTGACCTTCACGCGGAGGTCAGCCGCTTGCTTCTCGAGGTTTGCGGCGGCGGTCTTGGTGCCGGGGAGGGCCTTGATGTCGGCCTGGAGCTTCTTGGCGAGTTCTTCGCGCTGGGCCTTGAGCGCGGCGAGGTCCTTGTCGTCAGCCGCGACCTTTGCGGCCAGCTCGGCGAGTTCCTTGTCGAGGGACGCGAGGTCCTCGGTTTCCTCCTTGATGGTGGCCTCGAGCGCCCGCACGCGCTGGCGAGCGATGGCCAGGGGCTCGCTCAGGCGGTCCCTGCGGGCGATGATGCCCTGCTGATCGAGGCTGGCCTTGGGGTAGGTCGCGCGGTCGAGCGCGATCATCTCGCGGCCGGTCGCCAGGTAGTAGGCGTCGCGTGCGACGGCGAGCTGCCGCCCCTCGAACCAGGCGAAGCGGCGCCAGGGCTTCGCCTGGCCGTAGCCGATCATCTGCTCCGTGCCAGTGTACACGCCGTCGTCGGCCAGGAGGGCGTAGGTGCCGCCCACGTCGTGGCCGAACGACGGCTGGTGGAGCAGCTTGCCGTCGGCGCGGTCGAAGGCGAAGGGCGACACGCGTCCCGTCGGCACGAAGAGCGTGGTGGCCGACGCCAGCATCGGCCCCTGGGGCGAGAAGCGGCTCTGAGGGCTTGCCCCGCCCGCGTCGTAACACCACAAGAGCTTCCCGTCCGCCGCGCTCAGGGCGAAAAGATACACCCCCTCGGCGGGGAAGATGCCCGAGGCGAAATACGCCACGCCATCGTCCACCAGCACGCCCGTGCGCACGGGCCACAGCGAGACCATTCGCCCGCTGCCCAGCACCTTGCGGTCGCTGGGCGCCGCAAGGAACTTCCAGGCGAGCGACCCGTCCCGCGCGGCGAGGCAGTAGACCCAGCCGTCGTCGGAGCCGACGTAGACCTTGCCCCTCGCCACGGCGGGCGGCAGGCGCACCGGGCCGCCGGTGAAGAAGGTCCAGCGCTCCTGCCCCGTCGCGGCGTCGAGCGCGTAGACCTTGCCGTCGGCCGACGAGCCGAAGTACAGCGTGTCGCCGGCGACGACGGCGTGGAAGACGTCGTCGAAGTGCACGCGGCGCCCCTCGACCGAGCCATAGAAGCCGCCCACCTTGCGCGGGTTGGGGTCGCCCCAGGCCGGCTTTGGCCCCTGGAGCGGCTCATAGGTCCAGCGGGGCGACAGGGGCCAGCGCAGCCGCTCGCGCGTCACCCCGCTGCGCGCGTTGTCGTGCCGATACGTCGGCCAGTCGTCCGCCGACGCCACGGCCGCGGCGACCAGGACTCCCGCGCACACGATGCTACGCAGTCTCATCATCTCTCAAGTCTCCACTCTGCCCTCTGCTCTCCGTCATCTCCCCGCCGTCATCGTGGTCAGGGTGAGGAGGGCCTGACGCGGCAACTGCACCTTCAGAGTCGCGCCCTGCACGGTCACAGGGGGCAGCTCCTTGTAGCTCTCGCTCGCGCTGGTGAGGACGGCCCGCAGGCTCTTGACCCCGGCGGGCAGGCCGACGATGGTGGCCGGGCGTGCCGCCCCGAGGTTCGCAATGTGCAGGGTGTAGACAGGGCCTTCGCCCCGGAACGCGGTCAGCAGGACCTTGGGGTTGTCGGAGGTCGTCGCCAACACCTCGGCCTTGGGCGGCGTGAGGTTGCAGAAGTGCTTGACGAACCAGAACCGCACGGTGGGGGTGAGCGTGCCGTCCTTCTCGACCCTCACGGTGCCGTAGTCGGAGGTGAACTCCCACTGCATGGTGCCGCGTGGGCGGGCGTGGAGGACGAGTTCCTGGTACATCCTCACCTCGCGGAGGGCGTAGTCGAAGGTGTCGTAGGCAGCGCCGCGCCAGGCCCAGGCATCCACACCCAGCTCGGCCACGAGGAGCGGCACCTTCAACTTGTCGGCCAGGTCGGACCAGGCGGCGTAGTGCTCTGGCGTGGCCCCGCCCCAGGAGTGGAACGACACGGCGCCAATGTAGCGCACCGCCTCTGGGTCGTTGGCGGCGGGGAGCGCATAGGTGTGGGTGCCGCGGGCGTGGCAGACATCGCCGAGCAGCATCCTGGTCTTCAGCCCGAGCTTCTCGAAGTGGGCGCCGAGCCCCTTGATCGCGTCGCGGTGCTCCTCGGCGCTGAACTTCACCCGCACCCCGCCGTCCGGCTCGTTGAACGAGAAGAGGTCGGGCTCCACCCCATACTGCTTCTTGGCGTAGAGGAGGTAGGAGCCGATGCACTCCAGGACCTCGGGCCACATGCCTGGGGCGATGCGCCGGCCGAAAGCGGTCGGCCCCTTGCCGGGGTCGGTGTAGACCCACTCGGGCAGCCGCCAGATGGTGATTGAGTAGGGGATGCGGCGCTTTTGGAGCTGTTGGGCGAGGAGGAACTCGCGCCGCAGGTTGGTGCCGGGCGCGTCGTTCTTCGTCAGCGCCGCCCAGTTCGTGTCGTCGGGCGAGGCGTTGTCGTTCTCAGGCTCCCATTCGGGCGGGGTCATCTCGGTGCGAGCCCAGGCCACGCGCAGGTTGTCGAGGGTGTATTGCGTCACGGGCGACTCGATGCCGAAGCAGTAGTTTCCGCCGAAGCCGTCGAGGCGATAGCGCACCTTGCCCGCGTCAACGCTCAGCGCCGCGGGCGACTGGTCGGGCTCGGCGGCCAGCCGCAGCGTGACCTCGAGCGCGCCCGTCGTGCCCCTGCTCCACTGCGCCGCGGGGAAGCGGACGAGGGCCGAGTAGGTCGAGGTGTTCCACTCGCGGTTGTCCTGCACGCTCACGTGGCAGGCGGGGTTGAAGGTGGCCGTGAGGGTCGGCTTGCCGGCGGGCGCCGCAAACTCGGCACGGCTGGCGTTGGCCGCCAGGAAGTGGCGGCTCGCCGCCTTCTCGGGCGGCATCTGAGCAGTCTTGGCATCTGCACCGTTCGACAGCTCACAGGTTCCGCCGCCGAAGACCGCGATGGGCAGGTCGAGCCAGAAGTAGGCTCCCTCCGTCTTCACATTGCCCTCGCACGCGACCCGCAGCGACAGGCGGACGGCATCGGCATCCTGGCGAAGCGACTGTTCGAAGCGGAAGGGGTGCCCCGGCTCTGGCTCGATGGTGCCCGCCCACTTCCACGTGTCGCTGCCGTGGCTCGCCTTCACATCCCTCGCGGCATCAAGATTCGGGATTCTCTTCCAGCCCTCTGTGGGGATTCGCAGGTCGGTGCGAACCTCGATAGATTCACCCACAACTTCGAGCGCGCGGACACGCCCATTCCTGTCCGTGTGCGCCACGGTGCCAGCGAGCGCCTGAGCGAGGCCCAGCCACGCAACCGCCACGGCCGTTATGCTCTTCCAGCTCACGCCCTGCACCTTCGCCCCCATCCCCAGAGCCATCTTATGCTTCCACCCCCAGGGCGTCAAGCGAGGGAACTCTGCGGAGTGTGGTCAGTGATCCTGGTGACCAGCTTCAGTTCCTCAATCGTCCTCGTCCCTCGTCCTCGTCCTCGTCCTCGATCATACTGGGATGGGGCGCCCTGGGACCGATGACGAGGGCGAGGACGAGGGACGAGGACGACGATCGGGGCCAGGCGGCTATCAGGACTGGGCGCCTTGCTCGGCTCGGGCCTTGACGGGCCAAGGGCGCCAGGGCATAATGCCCTCAGGCACTGGCCCTCACGGCGTCCTTCACACAGGAGAGCGCAATGGGGAAGTATCGCGTCGCCCAGGTGGGCTGCGGGCACAGGGGGAAGCATCATATTGACGGGTTCCTGCGGAACCCCGACCGCTTCGAGCTTGTGGCGGTGTGCGACATCAATCGGGAGCGGCTGGAGGCCGCGGCCGCGCAGTTCGGCATCGCCAAGACGTATGCCGACGCCGAGACGATGCTGGCGGCGGAGCGGCCCGACGTCTTCTGCTTCGTCACGCAGCCAAACGTGCGTCTGGCGATGATCGAGCTGGGCCTCCGCTATGGCCCGAGGGCCATCGCGTTCGAGAAGCCGATGGCCACGTCGCTGGCCGAGGCCCGCCGCATCCGCGACCTGTGCGGTCAGGCGGGCGTGAAGTTCATCGTCTCCCACCAGCAGAAGTACGGCGACCACTGGCACAAGGCCAAAGCCCTCTACGAGCGGGGCGAGATCGGCGAGCTGGTGCGCATCCACGCCTCGTCGCGGGCCTGGCTCTCCCAGCTCGGCACCCACCTGGTGGACTACATCCTGTGGTTCAACGGCGGGAGGCGGGCGACGTGGGTCGTGGGCCACGTGCATGGCCGCAAGGCGCTCGCCGACAGCCACCCCTCGCCCGAGTACACCGAGGGCGAGATCGCCTTCGAGAACGGCGTCAGGGCCTTCGTCCAGTTCGGCTACCTCTCCCCCCAGTGGCTGCCGCAGGAGAAGTTCTGGACCGACAACCGCATCACCCTCTACGGCACCCACGGGTATGCGTGGGCGAACACTGACGGCGACTGGGCGGCGTTCACGAAGGCGTCGGGCGGCCAGGTCATCGGTGAGGCCCTCGCCCGCTGGCCCGAGCAGGAGACCAGGCTCCTCCAGCCGCGCTACCTGCGCGACCTGGCCGACTGGCTCGACGACGAGGCGAAGGTGCATCCCTGCAACGGCGAGATCAGCTACCACGGCTACGAGATAATGGCGGCGCTGGTCTACAGCGCCCTCGACCACCGGCGGGTGGACCTGCCGCTGCGGGAGATTCCCGCCGAGGGCGAGATCGCCCGGCTCGCACGCGAGCTGCCCGGGCATTAGAAACTGCGGCCTATGCCCCGGGGTTCGGGTGTTCCTCGGACCGCGTCGGCGGTTGGTCGCTGCCGCCTTCCGGCCCCGGTGGCACCAGGGCGACGACGTTGAGGCGCCAGCCCTGCTTGGTCGGGAGCAGTTCGTAACTGGCCACCATGCGTTCGTCTCGTGGGAATAGGGCGAGCTTTCGCTCGATGAGGCTTGTGAACAGCGAGAGGCCCGTGGCGTACATCCCGGGGTCGCCGCTCGACAGCCTCCAGGCCACCTCCTCCACTCGTTCGCGGCGCTCATCGGCAGGGAACTGCGTGAGGTTCCAGGCCAGCACTGCTACGTCAATGAGCCGACACGCCTGCTCGTCGTCCTGCACGTCATCGAGACATGGCTCGACCAGTTTCCGGATGCGCTCGGAGAGCTTCGGCCCTGGCATCGTCACGGCCAACACCTCGTCGCGGGGCACACCGAGCGTGTCAGCGGCATTGTCGAGCAGGGACTGGGAGCCCTTTTGCTTAAGCGCCGCTGGCCACCTCCTCAGCTTCTTCTCGCGCCGCCTCTTCTTGTCCCTTGATTTCTTCCGCGACAAGACGCGGTCCTCCTGTGGGCGGCGAGGCTATTGGTCATACCGCCCGAAGTGCTGGATGGCGGACATGATGAGGCGCATGCTGGTGAGCAGCGAGCCGTTGTCAATCGAGCCTGCGGTGGCAAAGACGAGGCCGCGCTGGGCGCGGGCCTGGCCGAAGTCGCGCAAGAACTCCGCGACGATCTTCTCGCTCTCGTTGCGCATCAGGGTGTAGGGCGCGAGCTGGCCGTAGATGACCGCGCGCGGCAGGTGCTCGCGGATTTCGCTCACGGTCACTGTCGGGCCGAAGTTGGTCCCCGTCAGGTTGAGGCGCCCGAGGATGGGGATGATGTGGCTCATGGCGGAGTCGGAGTGCTGGTAGCGGGTGTCGGCGGGGTTTGGGCTGTAGCGGTCGAAGATGCCCCTGAGGATGGGATAGGCGAATAGCTCGTACATGTCGGGCGTGAGGAGCGCGCAGTTGTCGTCGCAGAAGGCGAAGCCGTGGGGCGCGGTCTCGGGCGTGTAGCCCGCCTCCGCGTCGAGCACGCGGGCGATCTCCAGCATCGCTCGCAGGATGAGGCCGCTGAAACGTTCGGCGAGGCGCGGGTTGTCGTTGATCAGGAAGATGACGTTTTCGACGCCGTAGATTGACATGGCAAAAGTGACCGGCCCCCTCTGGCCGCGATAGAGGGGGGGCTTGACCCCGAGGGCCATGAGCCGGACCTTCTCTTCGTCCCAGTTCGGCGGCAGGAGGAAGCGGCGGAGGTCGCCATCGAGCCGGGCCTCCACGCGGTCGAGGAGGGCCTTCAGCTCGTCCTCGTTGTGGACGCACTGCATGAGCCACCAGGAGCCGGCGTGCCACTCGTTGTGGGCCTCGAAGACGTCGTGGAGGCCCTTATGTGGCGGGTAGCGGCGCCTGGGGTCGGAGCGTTGCTCGCTCAGGAGGCGGCGGCCGACGAGCCTCTCGGCCTTGTCGTTGTAGGCCCGGTTGAGGCCGAGGCGCCAGTCCTCGTCGTGCTCGTAGCGCCAGAAGTCCTCCTCGATGCCCAGCTCGGCATAGACGCATTCCCCGCTCATCAGCACCCCGAGGGGGCACTGGGGGATGTGCTTGCCGAAGGGGTCCTTGATGGCGGCCTCCTGGTCGGCCCAGAAGCGCTCGAGGTCCACCGGCGCCAGCCCGCCGCGCCGCTTCATCTCGCGGAGGAGGCGCGCGGGGGCATCCGAGCCAGACTTCGCGGGCATTTGGGACTTTGGAAGCCTTCGCTCTCGTTGGCGTGAGGCGGCGTTGCGCATCGCTGCTAGAGCTCCTCGCGTTTCAGGGTCAACCAGTCCATCTCGGCCTGAGAGAGGCGAAGCTCGGAGGCGCGGACGCAGGACTCGACCTCTGCGACGGAGGCGGGCCCGACGAGGGCGATTGTGGGCGCGGGGAGGTTGAGGACGTAGGCGAGGGCGATCTCTATGGCCTTCACGCCCCGGGCCTTCGCCAGCTTGCGCGCGCGGGCCAGCTTCTCGAAGTTCTCCTTGATGGGATGATAGACCCGTCGCAGGTCGGGGGTGGGGTCGTCGGGGCCGCTGGAGTCGAGGAAGAAGCCGCGGGCCTGGCTGGACCAGGCGACCAGTGGCACCCCGCTCGCCGCGTGCCAGGCGATGTCGGCCTCGCTGGCTTGGGTGCAGTCGGCCCAGAACGGCTCGGCGGCAGTGGCGAGGCAGACGTGTGGGCTGGAGACGGCCATGCCCATCAGGCCGTGCTTGGCGGCGTAGTCGTTGGCCTCGCGGATGCGGGCGACGGACCAGTTTGAGCCGCCGAAGGCCCGAATGCGGCCCCGGGCCACCTCGTCGTTGAGCGTCTCTATGATGTCGCCGACGGGCACGGCTGGGTTGTCGCGGTGGGAGACCCAGAGGTCAATGTAGTCCGTGCCGAGGCGTTGGAGGTTTCCGGCGATGGCCTTGCGGATGTTTTGGGGCGTCACGAGCGACACTGCGGCGCAGCCCTTGTCGAGGATCACCCAGTGGGCCCGGCAGCCGCGTTCGGCCATGTAGAGGCCGATGGCGGCCTCGGACTTGCCGCCGCCGTAGACCTCCGCCGTGTCAATCAGGTTCCCGCCGAAGGCGTGGAAGGCGTCGAGGAGCGCGAAGACCAGCTCCTTGCGTTCGGGCGAGAAGATCATCGAGCCGATGCCCAGGCGCGACACCTCGCGCCCCAGCTCCCGAATCCGCAGCATCTGCATTCGAGGTTGCTCCCTAAGAAGAACGACGGGGTTCGTAGTGCGGGCTTTAGCCCGTGCGCGCCGGATACGGCCTGAAGGCCGCACTACAAACGATGGCTCCTGGAAGAGGGCCGCTCTGAGTTCATTCTCTTGGACCCTCCAGGATCCCTTGCTCTTTCGCCCGGGCGTCCCGGTGCCCGACGCGGGTCGGCAGTAGATTACCCCAACGCCGCTTCCCCCGCAACTCGATGTGACCGGTGTTCTCGTTCTCCTCCCCAGGCCGGTTCTCCGGCTCCCGTCTCCGCTCCCCCGCCGCGGGAGCGTCGTGAGGAGAGGAGCGAGGGGTGCGAGAGAAGCGAGAGGTGCGAGAGGAGCGGGGAGGGACGACGAGGGGCGACGCTGGGGCATTGGGAGGAGGATGATGGGGCGATGAAGCAGGCGCGCGGCGTCGCTGGCCCGCGCCTGGGGCCGCGGCAGCAGTGGGCGTCGGAGGGGCTACTTCTTGGCGGCCTCGGGCTGGGCCGTGAGGGCGGCGAACCAGGCCCAGATGCGGTCGGCCTCGCCGTCGGGGAAGAAGTGGCCGAGGAGTGGGATTTCGCGGTAGACGACGCCGAAGCCGGCGCGCTCGAGGCGCTCGCGCGAGGCGCGGGCGCGCTGGACGGGGATTTGGTCGTCGGCGCCCCCGTGGGCGATGTAGACGCCCATGCCGCGGGCCTTCTGGAGGATCGCCTCGCTTTCGGGGCTGGGCCTGGCCACCAGGGCGCCGCCGACCGGCGCGATGGCGCGGAACACCCCGGGGTTCCTCAGGCCAAAGGTGTAGCTGTAGGTGCCGCCCTGGGAGAAACCGGTCAGGAGCACCCGCGCGGGGTCCACGCTGAAGGTGGCCATGACTTTGCGAATGGTCTCGAGGAGCTCCTTCTCGTCGCCGATCTCCCAGAGGCGCTTCTGGCGGTCCTTGCACTCCGGCCCGGCGACGATGAAGGCCCCCGTGCGGTCGGCGGTCTCGCCCCAGATGGCGACGAAGCGCGAGCCGTGCAGCCCGGCGGGATGAAGGACGACGACGAGGGGGTAGGGACGCGACCTGTCGTAGGTCTTCGGGAGGTAGACCCAGCAGTCGCGCCGGGGGTGGCCCTCGGCCACGAGGCGCATCAGCCCGGTCTGCGGCTCCTTCTCGGCCTCAGCGCCCGCGGCGTGGCCCGCGGTCGAGACTGCGGCGAGGGCGATGCCCAGCGCAGCCAATCTGACCCGCGATGCGCAATCTCCAATCCGCAATCCGCGACCTCCTAACCGGCCAGGTCCGCGAGGACCCGCGCGAACGCCTGGCGCGCCACCTCCTCGACCTCGGGCCGCAGGCGCAGGGTGCCGAAGAGGCAGGGCGCGGTCTCCACCTCGTAGCCGCCCTGGGCGAACGCCTCTGCGGTCGGCAGGTAGCCGACATCGCCGTTCGCGCAGCCGATCGGAAACGTGTGGGCGAAGGGCGATGCCTCCAGGAGCATCTTCTCGTACTGCGCGAAAGGCTCGGCCGACACGCCGATGAGTGCCGCGGAGCCCAGGGCGATGCCCTGGACCTCGAGCTCCACGGCGCGTTCAGCCTGCGACCGCTTGGCGATGGCGACGAGTTGCGCGGCCCACTCGACCATCAGGCGGCGGCGGTTCACCTCGCCCTTGTCCTCGCCGCGCCCGAGCAGGCTGCTGAGCCTTGCGCGCTCGGCGAAGAGCCGCCGCTCGGCCTCTTCCACTGACGGCGGCGGTTCGAGGGGCAGGCCGACGCGCAGCGAGGCCACGCGAAGGCGCAGCCCGCCGGCGTGCTCGATCCCCTTCATCTCCTCGATGACCGCGCGGCCGAGGGCCGAGCCAAACGTCTCGACCTCCTCGAAGTCGCGCCTGGCGTAGTTGACGTTGACGTCGCCGGCGAACCCGAGGGCGAAGAGCGCGACGGCCTTGCCGCCGAAGTTCTCTTCGACGACGCTCTCGGCGCGGCCGGCGTAGTCGCCCGACACCTGGCGGTTCTCCGGCCCGAGGACCACGGGATGGGCAGCGTAGGTGAACAGGATGGCGATGGGGCCGCCGCCCTCCTCGGCCACGCTCAACACGTGGGCGTAGGGCGAGGCGTAGCCGGCGGGGTTCTTGCCCTCGATGGATTCGGCGCCGAGGCCCCACTGGCGGCGGTTGACGCCGAGGTAGAGCTTGGCGCGCCCGGCCCCGGCGCGCGCGGGCCGAAGGCTTCGCGCCGCGCCGCGCACGGCCCCAACCAACCTGTCGCGCAGCGTCTCCATGTACAGCGGGTCGGGAGCGGTCACGCGCCGGTCCATCACGAGGGGGCCGGAATGCGTGTGGCTGACGGCCAGGAGGGTGTGGGCGGCGGGGATGCCGAGCTCCCTGTGGATGCGCTCGCGGACCGCTGCGGCAAAGGCGGGGCTGACCTCGGGCAGGTCGGCGGCCACGATGGCCACCCGCAGCGAGCCGTCGTCGAGCACGAGCGCCCGCGCGAAGAGGGGGTCGTGCACGCCCTGCGCCGGCTCCGCCCGCGCGAAGTAGCCCCCCATCGGCAACCCGTTGGGCGGGGTGATCTCGATCCGCGCGGCGCCGGCATGCAAGGGGGCGGCGGCCATGCTGAGTGACCTGCGATGCGCCAGGCGTGACGCGTGACGCGTGAGAAGAGAAAACGAAGCCGGCCTACAGCGGCCGGGCCGATGGGATGGTAGCATGTCAGCGGGCGATTTGCAAGGCGCGCCTTCCCTCGGTATCATGCAGTAACTGGGCCGTTGCAGGCCGTTCTTTCCCGGGCGTCGCACGAGAGGAGTCGTGGCAATGGTGGGGCGCTATCGGCAGTTCATCGTCGCCTTGCTCATGTCGGGCGTCGCCACCGCATGGGCAGGGGACTGGCCTCGCTGGCGCGGGCCTAACAACGACGGGCTTTCGGCCGAAAAGGGCCTCCTCAAGCAGTGGCCCGAGGGCGGCCCGAAGCTGCTCTGGACCGCCAAGGGCATCGGCGACGGCTTCGCCTCGATGGCGATTGCCGACGGCCTCATCTACACAGCGGGCAACGTCGCCGGCGAGATGAAGCTCAGCGCGCTCGACCTCGACGGCAAGATTCGCTGGCAGGCGAAGGTCGGCCCCGCCCATAAGGGCGACCCGCCCGGCTCGCGCGGCACGCCGACACTGGACGGCGGATGCGTCTACTACGAGACGCCTGACGGCACCCTGAGCTGCCTGGACGCCAAGAGCGGCAAAGAGCTCTGGTCCCTCAACATCCTCAAGGAGTTCCGCGGCCGCAACATCACCTGGGCGCTCTCCGAGTCGGTCCTCATTGATGGCGACCTGCTCATCTGCTGCCCCGGCGGCGAGCAGGCGGCAATGGTGGCCCTGGACAAGAAGACGGGCAAGACCCTCTGGGTGTGCAAGGGCGCGGGCGACAAGCCAGGCTATGCCTCCCCCATCGTCTTCGAGTGCCAGGGTCTCCGACAGTACGTCACGATGACCTCCGATGCCGCCATCGGCGTCCACGCCAAGACCGGCGACCTCCTCTGGCGCCACCCCCACAAGACGAGCTGGGAGGCGAATATCCCCACCCCCATCTATGCGGACGGCTGCGTCTTCATCAACTCCGGCTACGGCAGCGGCGGAGAGCTCCTCAAGCTCAAGGTCGAGGGGCAGCAATGCTCCGTCGAAAAGCTCTGGGAGACCAAGGCCCTCGACAACCACCACGGCGGCGTCATCCTTGTGGACGGCCACCTCTACGGCTCCACCCACGGCGGCAAATGGGTGTGCCTCGACTTCAAGACGGGCAAGCCCTCTCATCCGCCAGCCGACGGCGTCGGCAAGGGCTCCATCACCTATGCCGACGGCATGCTCTACTGCTACAGCGAGCGGGGAAACGTCGGCCTCGTGAAGGCCGCGCCCGAGAAGCACGAGGTGGTCAGCCGCTTCCGCGTGCCTGGCGGCGGCAAGGGGCCAAACTGGGCCCACCCCGTCGTCTGCGGCGCGCGCCTCTACCTGCGCCACGGCGACATCCTCTTTGCCTATGACATCAGGAATCCGTAATGCGTGACCCGAAATCCGTAACCCGAAGTGGCCCGTTCTGGGTGATGCTGTTCGCATGCACGGCCGCCTCCATCGCCGCGGAATCCAAGCTCGAGGCAGCGCTCCGCCAGCTAAAGGTCCCGCCCGACTGGTTCGAGGAGGTGAAGAGCGACTACGACACGCGGACGCCCTGGAAGGAGGCCCGCCTCCACATCCGAAAGCTCCTCGCCGAGGGCAAGAGCCGCGAGGCCGTCAAGCTCACCTACATCTACCACGTCGTCCAGAAAAACGGCTCGGCCGACGGCCACGAGTACCCCATGTACCTCTACCTCGGCGGCGAGCCGGCCTGGGCGACCAAGGTCTACCAGGAGCGCCTGGCGTCGAAGCCGAAGGGGCAGACCTTCGAGTACAACGCCCTCGCCTCCCTCTACGTCCTCTACGGCGAGCACGACAAGGCCATCGCCACGCTCCAGGACGCCCTCGCGCGCCTGCCCGACCCGCCCTGGGCGATCAACGCCAAGGCCCAGGCACACGACAAGCTGGGCGACGTCTACGCCGACAGGGGCGACCTCGAGAAGGCCAGAGAGCACTACGCGGAGGCCATCCGCCTCTTCCCCACCTCCAACCAGCCCCACGGCCGCCACCTCCTCCACCGCCACGCCGCAAAGACCCAGGCCAAGCTCGACCTGCTCAACCGCAAGGCCCTCGACATCAGCCGCGTGCCCGACGGCACCTGGCGCGGCTCCAGCCTCGGCTACGCCAAGGAACTCAACGCCGCCGTCACCGTCAAGGCCGGCAAAATCACCGACATCAGGCTCCAGCACGAGGAGAAGATTGACCAGGGCGCGTGCAAAAGCGTCCCCAGGCAAATCATCGAGCGGCAGAGCCTGACCGTTGACGCCATCACCGGCGCCACGGTCACCGTCCAGGCCATCGTCGAGGCCGTCTACCGCGCCCTCCAGCAAGCCGGGTCGAAGTGAGCGGATGAAGACCGGCCCCTCAGCACCTCGGCGCCGCTTCCCCATACGGCGGGGGTCCCAGACGGTCTCGTTCGTTCTCTTCCTCGTCCTCCTCCTCTACGTCGCGTGGCCCTACGCCGAGCGCTTCTCCGCGCGGGTGCTGGCCGACAAGGAGCGGGTGCCGGCTGAGCTGTTTCTGGTGCTCGACCCGCTCGCCTCACTCGCCGCGGCCGTGGCGGGGCGTTGCGTCGGGGTCTTCCTCCTCTGGACGATGGCCATACTCGCCCTGTCGCTCCTGGTGCCGCGGGTGTTCTGCTCCCACATCTGCCCGCTGGGGACGACGATTGACCTGGGCGATTGGGCGCTGGGCCGCCGGCTGACGCGGCTGCGTGTCCGTCCCCGCGGGCCGTGGGTTCACGCGAAGTACTACGTGCTGGCCGCGGTCCTCGTCGCGGCGGCGTTCGGGGTAACGCTGGCGGGCCACGTGGCCGCCATCCCGGTGGCCACGCGCGGCTTCGTGTTCATCCTCGGGCCGGCTCAGTTGGCGGCGCTCAAGCACGCGAGCATGGTGCGGCCCGTTGCCTGGAACTACTGGCTCTCGATCGCGCTGTTCCTGTGCATTCCCGCTCTCGCGCTTCTGGGGCGGAGGTTCTGGTGCCGCACCCTGTGCCCTACGGGGGCGCTCTTCTCGCTTGCCGGCCGCCTGCGCCTCCGCGAGCGGCGGGTGAAGGACTCGTGCATCCGCTGCGGCAAGTGCGTGGCCGCCTGTCCCTTCGATGCGGTCCGCCCCGACGACTTCGCCACGCGGCACGCCGAGTGCGCCTTCTGCCCCGATTGCGCCCGCGCCTGCCCAGTGGACGCCATCGAATTCGTCTGGCGCCGACGCGGGACTGCTCGCGAGACTGCCGCAGACTCCAAGACCTCGGAAGTCTTGACCGATGGCCCCCCGCTCTCCCGCCGAGCGCTCCTCGGCGCCTCGGCGGCCGGGGCGCTCGCCGCCGCGGGCCTGAGGGCCATGCCCCGAAGGCGATTGCTCCGGCCGCCGGGCAGTGTGGCCGAGGACCGCTTCCTTCGGCTATGCGTCCGCTGCGGGCTTTGCCTCAAGGCCTGCCCCGGCCCTGTGCTCCACCCCGCCGGCGTCGAGGCGGGGCTCGACGCGCTCTGGACGCCGGTCGCCGTGCCCTCGTGGGCGGGGTGCCACCAGGACTGCAACTTCTGCGGCCAGGTGTGCCCCACGGGCGCCATCCGCCCCCTGCCCATCGAGGTCAAGCGGGCGACGCACATGGGCCTGGCCGTGGTGAACCCCACGACGTGTCTGCCCCACAGCGGCCAGCGCGACTGCCAGCTCTGCCACGACGAGTGCCGCGCCGCCGGCTACAACGCCATCGAGATGCGCGAGATACGCCTGGCGGCCGCGGAGGTGCCCGAGGGCGTGCTCTCGCCCGCCGAGGCAGAGGAGGCCGGCCGCATCCTCGCCCCATTCGTCAACCGCGATGCCTGCGTGGGCTGCGGACTGTGCGAGTACCGCTGCCACACCGTCTGGGTCAAGCAGCACAGGACCCTGGCCGCCAGCGCCATCGCAGTGGTGCCCGAGAACGAGGACCGCCCCGGTTGACTTTCCGCTCCGCCCGGCGTAGGGTGTGCGTACTCGCACACCATCTAGGTTGCTGCTTCCTTCCGCGTGCAACCATGCACGCCCTACAAGGCCGCCCAGTGGGGCTGTGCACGCGGCAGGAGCCAAAGGAGGGGCTGAATGACTTTCCCGCGGCTGATGTGGCTGGTGATCCCCCTTACAGCAATGGGCGCGGCAGGACCGCCTGAAGGCGGCACCACGGACACGCTCGCCGTGGTGTCCGACTACGACAGCGGCGACTACTTCTGGGTGCGCGACGGCCAGAAGCAGCCGATGCACGGGATGCGCGAGGCATGGGTCTTCAACCGCGCCATGACCTGGCTCGAAGAGCGGGACGGCGTCGAGGGCGCAGTCATCTGCTACTCAACCCAGTCGCCGCTCCCTCTCACGGGCAAGAGGCAGGTCTCCCGCTGGTTCACGGGCAAGGCCAACGAGTTGTCCGACCTGGACGACGAGACGACCCGCTTCGTGAAGAAGGACGCGAAGGCGGAGTTCGACCACGCCCTGCTGCCGGCTCTCCAATTCCACATCGAGCAGCACCCGACTGCCGAGTTCGAGGTCACGGAGGCCACGCACCCCTGGCGATTCGTCGTCGCCGTCAAGGGCCGCAGCGGCCCGCCCCTCTACGCGAGCCCGTGGCAGGAGAAGCCCGGAAAGCTCACCGTCGAGCTCCTCAAACTCTTCCGTGCGAAGGGCTACCAGCGCCACTTCGCCCAGCTCACCTTCGCCGTGTTCGTGCACGCGAAGGAGCAGGCGAACGTCGCCTTCCGCCTGCGGCTGAACGGCCAGGCCATGGTTATCCCGTGTCTGCCGATCGTCCGCAGGGCGGAGCGCGCGAAGAAAGATGGCGTCGCGATCTATGCCGTCTTCGTTGACGCGCAGGGGAGACGGCCTCCGAAGGGTGAGGTCGAAGTGTCGGGCGCCGTTGCTGGCCAGAGATTCGAACTCGTCGGAGATGGGAAAGGCATCTGGAAAGGGATTGCCACTGGACTGGGTGTTGGGGAACACAAAGTACAGCTTTCCGGGGTGTGGCAGGGCAAGGGGATGAAGCCCCTTACGTCCACGCTCGATATCCACATCACCGATGGGCGGTTCATCGGCTACGACGAGAAGCTGAAGCTGCTGACGGAGGGGGGGAAGCCGATCGGGCCGTTCGCAGGGTCGTATCGCGGGGCGCCGATGTTCAAGGGCATCGGCACGCCGGCTGAATCGCTCGTCCAGGGGCAGGAGCAGTGGGCGGCGGTGCAGGGCACGGTCCACGAGGGCCAGCACTTCAACCACGGCGGGCCGCTCTATGGCTTCAATTGGTGGGAGTCGCTGACCGAGAAGGAGCTTGACAGCGACTACGCCTATCTCGCCCGCTGCGGCTGGTCGGTGGTGCACCTGTGCCAGGGCTGGTGGCTGTGGGAGCGGCTCGACGCGGGCGGCCGCATCGCCCCGCACGGGGCCGAGCAGCTCGCCGCGGTGACCGCCGCGGCCCGCCGCCACGGTCTCCACCTGCACCTCGCCCTCAGCCACTACCCGCTCGGCAAGCAGAGCGCGCCCTATGCCCAATACCTGGAGGCGGGCTATGAGCGCGGCGACTACGGCAAGCCCGACTCCAAGTTCTACGCGATGTTCAAAGACTACCTGTCCCACTTCACGACGCTGTTCCGCGACGACACGGGCATCAGCGGCTTCACCGCCGCGGGCGAGGGCGACCCCGATTGCGGCCCGGCCTTCGTCAACGCCGTCCACGACTTCGTCGCCAGCCGCGACCCGAACCACCTGTTCCTGTGCGAGCCACACCACGGGATGCGGCAGGACCCCAACTACTATCGGAAGACGTGGAAGCCGCTGCTGGGCGGCATGCGGACCTACTTCGTTGACCGGCAGCCCATCGAGGCCGTCGCCGCGCAGTTTCGCCTCGCCGCCCTCGGCCACGTCTTCATGGCCGAGGGCATCTTCTGGGGCTACTCGGGCGGCCCGACCCAGACCGACCGCTACCGCGAGCGGGTGCGCGAGACCTTCTACACCGGCCTCGCCCTCCGCAACCCGATCATGATGACGTGGGAGGAGCGGGTCGTCGAGAACGAGCGGCAGGTGCTTGGGGAGGTGCGGCGGCTCGTGGACTGGTCGCGGCCCTTCCAGCGCCCGCGCCTCGCCATCCGCGTGGGGGCCGAATCGCTGCCCGACGCCGGCGGCAAGGCCCTCCTGCGCTACGAGACCGCCCTCTCGCGCCTGCCGCTCGACTACGCCTGCATCTGGGGCGACGAGTCTGCCCCGCCCGATACGCTCCACACGATTGACGCGCGCCAGCCGTTCGAGGAGCCGGCCTTTGCCTCCGACGGCGGCAAGCTGCCCGATGCGCTGAAGGGCGACATCCCGCTCCGCCTGCCCGCCGCCTTCGCCGCCACCTACTGCTGGAGCCAGGACCGCACGCAGCTCCTAGCCTTCATCCGCAGCACCACGCCAGCCACGCGCCAGGGGGCCGCGACGACCACCGAGGCCGGCCACTACACCTACGCCGACACCACCCTGGCCTTCGACCGCGACACCCAGGTGGACGCCTGGGAGGCCGAGTGCGTGAAGCCGGGCGCAATCCAACTGCACGTCTACCGCATCGAGGGCGACCAGATGGTCCGCATCGGCGAAAGCGACACCGTCGAGATGAGACAGCCCGGCCCCAACCGCTTCAGGCTGGCCAGGCCGATCGCCGCGAAGAAGGGCGACCTCATCGGCTTCTACATCCGCGACGGCGACACCCACGTCGCCGCCGAGCCTGGCGGGCGGATGCTCTTCATCGAGGGGCGGTTAGCCGAGCCTCGCACGCCGCTGAGGGCCTGGGCCGCCGAGGCTAAGACCGCCCGCGTCGCCGCCTTCAACGCGACCGAGGCCGCCAGGCCCAAACCGCCCATCGCCGCCCCAGCGCCCGCGGCGGGCATCCTCCTCCAGAACTTCCCCTCCGCCAACCTCGCCTTCCGCCTCTACGACCTCGCACACAAGAGGGTGGTTGCGGAGGGGGTGTTCGAGAAGGGCGCCACGCTCTCCGTCCCGCAAGGGGCGCGTCACCTGTTTCTGCTGGTGCACCGCAATGACTAGCTCCACGAGAGCGTTCGGCACACTCGGACTGGCGTTCCTGGCCGCGCTGGCCCACCGCGCGCTGGCGGGGGGCCATGCCGAGAAGGGCGGCCCATATGCGAAGTCGCTGGAGACCATCGAGGTCGCGGCGGACGAGGCGGCTGTGACCCTCGGCGGCACGACGCTGGGAACGGTCAAGAAGGGGCGGCGGTTCGGCGTCACGGCCCGCGCCGCCGATGCATTGCGAATCCAGTTCTGGGGCGGGCGAAACCTCCGCATCGGCTGGCTCAACGCGCGCGATGTGCGGGTGCTGGGTGACGCGGACGTGGACCTGACGGCGGAGGCGCTGAGGCTCGCGGCGGAGTTCAACCCCAAGCTCGACGTGGCGGCCTACAAGGCCCGCGCCGATGCCTTGGCCACCCGCGTGGCCCAGGCCGCCGCCGGCGCCCAGACCGCCAGGGAGCGGGCCTGGCGCATCAGTCTCCAGCTCTTCCGCAACGAGGGCTTCGGCTACGATGTCACGCCCCGCACCCTCGACCGCGTGCTGGAGGAGAAGCGGGGCAACTGCCTGGGCCTCTCGCTCCTCTACCTGTGCGCGGCGGAGAAGCTCCAGATGGCCTTCCACATGCTCCCCTTCCCCACCCATGCCCTCATCCGCTACGACGACGGGCGGGAGCAGTTCAACGTCGAGCCAAGCTTCGGCGGGATGGTCTTCGTGGACGACGCCTACATGCGCCGCCGCTACGGGCCGCCCGAGGGGATCAGTTGGACCGTGCTCTCGAAGCCGCAGACGATGGCGATGCTCTACTCAGACGTCGGCTCGGTGCTGGGCGCCCAGAAGCGGCTCGCCGAGGCCACGTCCTGCTTCGTCCGCGCGATCGAGCTCAACCCCAACTACGGCGTGGCCTACTACAACTGGGGCGGCGTCCTGGCAGCGGCGGACCAGCACGCGCTAGCCTGCGAGAGGTTCTCGCGGGCCACGCAACTGCACCCCAACTTCGCCGACGCCTACAACAACTGGGGCAGCTCGCTCGGCAAGATGGGCGAGTTCCGGTGGGCCGCCGAGAAGTTCGCCCTCGCCGCCAAGCTCGACCCCACGATGGCCAGCGCCCACTTCAACTGGGGCATGGTGCTCCTCAACCTCGGCAAGCGCGACGACGCACTGGCCAGGTTCGCCCGCGCCGTCGAGCTCCAGCCCTCCCTCAAGCCGGCCATTGACCAGGCCCTCAAGGAACGATAAGGAGCAGCCGCCGTGAAGCCATTGACCGTCCTCGCGCTCGCAGTGTCCCTCGCCGCCGCAGCCGAGGCCCCCGCTGAGAAGGAGAAAGGCGTGGTCAAGATAAGGCTCCTGCCGCCCGGCCCAGGCAACCCGCGCAATTCCGAGGGCGATTTCATCCAGCTCAAGGACGGGCGCGTCCTCTTCATCTACACCCACTTCACGGGGGGCGGGGCCGACAACGCCGCCGCGCACCTCGCCGGCCGAGTGTCCACCGACGGCGGCCACACGTGGTCCAAGGAGGACGCCCTCGTCGTGGCCAACGAGGGGAAGGAGAACGTGATGAGCGTGTCGCTCCTGCGCCTGGCCAGCGGCGAGATCGCGCTCTTCTATCTGAGGAAGAACGGCTGGGACGACTGCCGCCCCTGCCTGCGCCTCTCGACCGATGAGGCCAGGACCTGGAGCGAGCCGCGCCTGTGCATCCAGCCAGGCGGTTATTACGTGCTCAACAACGACCGCGTCGTGCAGCTCAAGACCGGCCGCCTCGTCATGCCCGTCGCCAAGCACACGGAGCCCGGCGGCAAGTTCTCCGCCCACGGCGTCGTCTCGTGCTTCCTCTCCGACGACGGCGGCCAGACCTGGCGCGAGAGCGCCACCCGGCTCACCGGCCAGACCGACAAGGGCCGCGTCATCCTCCAGGAGCCGGGCGTCGTGGAGCTCAAGGACGGCCGCCTGATGATGTTCATCCGCACCAACGCCGGCTGCCAGTTCCGCTCCTTCTCGAAGGACGGCGGCGAGACCTGGTCGCCTGCCGAGCCGTCCAACATCATCTCGCCGCTGTCGCCCGCGAGCATCGAGCGCATCCCGAAGACGGGCGATCTGCTGCTCGTGTGGAACAACCACGAGGGGATTGACGCCGCCCGTCGCGGCAAGCGCACGCCCTTCAACGCCGCCATCTCGCGCGACGAGGGCCAGACCTGGCAAAACGTCAAAACCATCGAGGACGACCCAGGCGGCTGGTACTGTTACACCGCCATCGAGTTCGTCGGCGACCGTGTGCTCCTCGGCCACTGCGCCGGCCAGCAGAAGAGCGGCGGGCTGAACCTCACGCAGATCACCGTCCTCGACCTCGCCTGGCTCTACGCCCCCTGAGGCCCGCGCCCCGTCGTGTGTCCGTGGCGCCCTCACACCCACCTTGATTCTGAGCGAAGTCCGCCTCTCGGCGGGCGGAGCGAAGAATCTTCTCTGCGCGCTGAGCCCGTGGCTGAGGGCTACGCTGCGTAACCGGACACAAGCCAAAGAAAGATTCTCCGACTTCGGCCGCCCAGACGCGGCGTAAGCTCAGAGTGACAACTGTTTGGGGCTTGCGCCGGGGAAAGCAGCGTTGTCGTGCTAGGGTAGCCCAGGGCAGAGCGCAGCGACGCCCTGAGCTGTCATCGTCCGCACCGTCGGGGCTAAGGACAGCTCGCAGGGCGAAGCTGGCGTAGCGTCAGGGGCGCACGGCGGGCCGTCCGGGAGCGGAGCGCCCACGCGGGGGGCGGGGAGATGTCCACCGCGGAGCGGCTCACGGCTGCGGTCGGTGGCTCACGGCTTTGGTTTCCCGAGGGCCTTCAGGATGCTTGCGGCGACCTGCTTGGCGAGCTCGAGGGAGCCGGCCTTGGTGTAGTGGACGTTCTTGTCCATCTGAAGGACACTGACTGCTTGGGTGAGGGCGAGGGCGTGGAGGTCGTTGATAGCGACGCCGTGCTTGTCCATCACGCGTCGGGCGGCGGCGTTGTACTTCACCTCGTCGCCTGGCACGCGCCCCTGGGCGCCCTCGGGCACCGGGGTGGTGGAGGCCCAGATGAGCTTGGCCCCGGTCTTCTTCAGGCGCACGACCAGCTCCTCGAGGTTCTTCTCATACTGCTCGATGGGCACCTGCTGGCGGCCTTTCTCGACGGCCACGAGGTTGCCGCGGTCGTCCATGTACTTGAGGTCGTGGAGGCCCCAGTTGAAGTGGATGACGTCCCACTTCCCCTCGCCGAGCCAGGCGTCGAGCTCCTTGAGGCCGGTGGTCGTCGGGCCGCAGTTGGTTGGGGGGCGGTGCACGTTGGCCCTGCCGCGCAGAAGCAGGCGGACGGGGACCGTGTAGCCGATGGAGATCGAGTCGCCGATGAGCAGGACGCGGGGCAGGTTGGGGTCGTCGGTCACAGGCTCGAAGGCTGGGTCCACGCGCTTCTTCTCCTTCCCCCCCTCGCCCCCTGAGGCAACCGCCGCCGCGAGGCACACCAAGGCCGCCACACAGAGTCCCAGGCTTCTCATCCAATCGCCTCCTTCCGCGAAACGCTCCCGCTGCCCGAAGCAGTATAATGAGAGGGCCGCGGAATGCAAGAGCACCAGGAAGGGGTCGCGCGATGAGCGTGCGGGGTTTCGCGTTGCTGCTGTGCGTCTGGGCATCAGTCGTCGTGGGCGGCGAGCAGGCGGTCCTGCCGCAAGGCGATGCGGGACTCGCTGCAAAGCACCCGGGCGACGTGGGGATAGAGAGGGACCCCGACGTGGTCTTCGCCGAGAACTTCGAGGTCGCCTCGATCGGCGCGCTCAAGGCCCGCTGGAACCAGGTGAACGAGAAGATTACGTCGCTGTCGGACGACGTGCCGCCGGCCAGCCGTGGCAAGCGCTCCATCCTCTTCACCCACATCGGCGGCCAGGGCGAGGGCGGCCACCTCTATAAGGTCTTCAAGCCGGGCTTCGACCAGCTCTTCCTGCGCTTCTACGTGAAGTTCGACAAGGACTGCGGGCAGATTCACCACTTCGTGCACCTCGGCGGCTACAACCCGCCCACGCCGTGGCCCCAGGGAGGGGCCGGCATCCGCCCCAAGGGCCACGAGCGCTTCACCACCGGCATCGAGCCCTACGGCAACGCCTGGAGATGGGACTTCTACAGCTACTGGATGGAGATGCGCGGCAGCCCGCCGCGTGGGCAGTGCTGGGGCAACTCGTTCCTCGGCGACGCCAAGCCGCCGGTCGAGAGGGGCAAGTGGCAATGCGTCGAGGCGATGATGAAGCTCAACGACGTGGGCGAGAGCAACGGCGAGCAGGCGCTCTGGGTGGACGGCAAGCTGGCTGGCCACCTCGGCAGGGGCTTTCCCAAGGGCAAGTGGGTCTTCGACAGGTTCCTCCCCGGCCAGGGGGGCGACTGCATCCGCTGGAACGACGCGAAGGGGGACCGCGAGCGCTTCCGCGTGGCCGAGGGCGGGGAGCCCTTCGAGGGCTTCCGCTGGCGCAGCACCGAGGCGCTCAAGCTGAACTTCCTCTGGCTGCTCGTCTACATCACCAAGACCCCCCAGGGCCACGAGAGCAAGGTGTGGTTCGACGACATCGTCCTCGCTCGCCGCTACATCGGCCCGATCGGGCGCCGTTGAGGATTGCGGGGTTCCGGCGCTTCTCACCAGCCGCTGGTGCGAGGTGCGGGTCAGGGGGCTACGGCTTTGCCTGTGGCGTGGCGGGTCTTGGGGAGGGCGGTCTTGTAGTCGAAGCGGGGGTCGTTGTCGTCGTCGTGGCAGGCGCGGCAGATGGGGAGGATGTTGCACTCGTTGCAGGTGCCGCCAAGGCGGGCGATTGCGCGGGGCTTCTTGGGGTCGTCGCAGTGGGCCTTGCCCGGCCCGTGGCAGGCCTCGCAGCCGACGCCTTCCATTGCGGAGGGCGGTGTGGGGGGTGCGGATGGCTCTGCGGGGTAGCCGCCGGTGCGGCCGAAGCCGGTGGTGTGGCAGCGGAGGCATTCGGGGCGGGTGAGGCCGACGACGCCGCGCTTGTGGGCGGGGAGCTTGGGGGCGTCGGGGGCAGCGGTCTTGATGATCTCGAATGCCCTGGCGTGGGGCTCGGCGGCCATGGCGGCCTGCTCGGTGGGGTGGCACCTGGCGCAGGCGGCGGAGCCGACGTAGGGGGTCTCGGGGTCGAAGAGCTCGCGGCCTGTGCCGGAGCAGAGCTTGCGCATCTGCTCATCGCGTTCGGCGGCGGAGAGGCGTGCGAGCTGCGCGGCGCGGTCGTGGAGCACGCGCGGGCGCGCGGCGGCGAAGTCGAAGCGGGGCGAGTGCTTGGCGTCGTGACAGGTCTCGCAGACGGCCGCCTTGATGGGCTCGGGCTTCTGGCCGGTGGCGGCGGCGCAGCCGTTGCCGCCGTGGCAGCTCTCGCACTGGACGTTGCTGAGATGGGGGGTGACGGTGAGGTTGACGAAGCCGCCTGGGCGCTGGGCGGCGACGACGTGGCAGCGGACGCACTCTGGGTCGTCCTGGCGGCCCAGGCGCACGAGGGTCTCCCACGCGCACCCGTGGCGGGTCAGCAGCCAGTCGGTGTGCTGGCCGTGGTGGCACACGCGGCAGGCCTGGTCGCCGCTGTAGCCGCTGGCGGCCAGCAACGGCTTGGTGTCGAGGCGCAGGAGGGTGCGAACCTCCATCTGGAGCACGTCGTTGAGGCCGGGCGTGACGCTGCGGTGGTGGTAGCGGATGGTACCGTCGGGCGCGATGAGATAAGTGTCGGGCACCGGCCCCAGGACGCGAAAGGCGCGGCGGATGGCCCAATCGGTGTCGGAGGCGAGGGGGAAGTCGTAGCCCCGCTCCCTGGCCAGCTCGCGGAGGCGTTCGCCCGTCGTGTCGGTGCAGATGGCGAAGAGCTGGAGCCAGGGCTTTTCGGGACGGGCGGCGGGGCCGCAGGTCTTCAGGAGCTCTTTGAGGGCAGCAAGCTGGTCCTTGCATTTCGGGCACTCGCGCGCGATGAAGACTAGGACGACGACCTCGCCGAGGTGGTCGCGGAGGCGATGGGTCTGGCCGGTGAAGTCGGTGAAGGCTATGTCGGGCGCGCGGGGATGGTCGGTGGCGAGGGGGCGGAGGTCGTCGAGGGCCTCGAGGCCATAGGTCTTGAGCACGCCGCGGTAGAGCACGCCGGCGGGGTCGGCGGAGTCTTTGCCGCCATAGGCGAAGACGGCTTGGCCCGCGGTGCCCTCGGCGCGCTCGGGGAAGGCGAAGAGCGTGGTGGGGCTGCCGCGGAGGAACTGTGCGACGGGCCGCAGGAAGCGCTCGGTGATGCCCGCCGAGGCGTCGAGGACGCAGGGAAACGTGGCGCCCGCCCGCTTGAGGTGCTGGCGGACCGCGGCCTCCAGCTCCGAGGTGTCAGTGACCCTGCGGAAGCCGATGCCGCCGGCCGGGGAGCGCACGACGGGCGGCGTGGCGACGCCGATGACCGCGAGCCGATAGTCGTGGCGGCGCTGGTGGAGGCGTTCGGCAGCCAGCGTAGCCCACTCGGCGTCGGCCGCCCCCACATCAAAGAGGCAGACGACGAGCCTGCGGTGCGCGTTGGCCTCCGAGAAGTCGAAGGGAGCACCGTCCAGCGCCCTGGCCGAGAAGGCGAACTGGCTGCGGCCGCCCGTCGGAGGCGTCTCGCGGGGCGGAGGCGTCTCGCGTGGCGGGGTGGGCTGCGGCGGCTGGGGCTGTGGGGTGGGCAGTGGTGGCTTGGGCTGGGGGATGGGCGGCTGGGGCTGCGGGGTGGGCGGCAGGATGCCGGTGCCGGGCGGCTTCGTGACCGGCGCGGCCCCCGCGGGGCAGCCCAGCATCAGGGCAGCCAGCAAGACGTGTGGCAGGAGCCTAAGGGCAGACACGTGGCAGAATCGCTCCGACACTCGGTGTGAAGTCGCCCGCCCAAGAACTAACGATACCTGCGCTGGGAGGACTTGTCAAGGCGGTTGGATTCCCGCAGTCTGGCCCCCAGTTCTGGTAGCCGCCCGGGGTGCTCTCTTGTCGTGCTTGCTGACGAGGACTCGTATGGTTGCCCCGGTCACAACGTCCCGCGGATTGGCGAGCGTGATGGTGCCGAGGCCGGCGAGGGTGAGGGCGCGGAGTGGCAGGGAGCCGTGGAGGACGGAGAGCGTGACCTCGATGCCGCGGGGGGTGGGACGCTGGCGAACGGTGCCCCAGGCAGAGCCGGTGGACCAGAACCAGGTGGTGGGTTTCAACGACGCGGAGGACGACGGCGACTTGGCAGGGCGTGCATACTTGCACGCGGAATGAGCCGGTGCGAAGGTCATGGTCTTGGTGACGGCGGACCAGTGGAAGCCTGTGAGGGCGAGGATGGCCGACCAACTGGCCATGGCGCGGGCGTAGTGGTGACCGCACTCGGCTTCGTTGAAGGGGTTTCGCCTGCGGCCGTCGTAGCGGGCTCGAATGGCCTCGATGCACTTCAGGCCGGCAGCGGTCTGGCCCTCGTAGAGCATGCCCACAGCGGCGCAGTACTCGAAGCCGGTCATGACCTCGTTGTAGTAGGGGAAGGGGCGCTTGGGGCGGCGGCCGCGCGGATAGGTGGCCATGAGGAGGGCCGATTCGTCGTTGAGGGCGAAGCTGCGCAGGTGGTTGAAGTGGCCGTAGAGGCCCTTCTTGAAGTTGTGCCGCATGATGGCGCGGTGGGTGGCCTTGACGTGTTTGGGGTCGAGGAGGTAGCCGAGGCCGAGGACGTGCGCGGTGTACTGGCCGACGAGTTGGTCCACGAGGCAGCCCGCGCCGAGCTGGAGGTCAGGCTCTGAGAGGTCTTTCGCGCCCATGTTGAGGCGGAGGCCGGGGGCGATGGCGGCGGGGTCCTTCGGCGGGCGAATCTCGTGCTCGTAGTACTCGCCGTTGAAGAGGTGGGCATCCATCCAGCGGCTGCCGCGCTGGAAGAGCTCGCGACACGTATTGGCGAAGGCACCCAGTTCCGCCGCCACCGAGGCGCAGGGCGCGCAGCCCTGACCCCTCTCCCTTTCAGTGAGAGGGCAGGGTGAGGGTGGAACCAAAGTCCGACCCTCCCCCTGCCCCCTCCCTGGAAGGGAGGGGGGTGGGGCCACCTCGCGCGTCTCGGGCGCGGCGGACCGCGCGAGGTGGCGGGCCATCTCCTCGACGGCGCGGAGGGCGCCGAGATACCACCCGCCCATCTGGGGGTTCGGGCCGTAGTACTCGACGTCCATCGTGTTGTGCTGGCAGCCCTCCATCACGCCGTCCATATCCGCGTCCCAGCCGCCGGGAATCCAGCAGAACTCCATCGCCTTGCGGATGCGGGGCCAGAGGCGTCGGAGCCAGGCGTCGTCGCCCGAGAGCTGCCAGTCGCGATAGGCTTTCATGAGGCAGCCGAGCTGGCCGTCGGCGGCGGCGTGCTTGAACTCCCGGGCGCGGGAGAGCGGGAGGTTGACGCGGAAGGACATCTGGCCGGCGTCGTCGGTGGCGAGGAGGAACTCGGTCTCGCGCATCGAGCGGGCGAGGGCGGGGAAGAGGAAGGCGGTGGCGTGCTCGTAGTTCCACACGTGGGTGCAGGAGCCGTGGCAGCAGCCGGCCTTGTCGTGGCAGCCCTCGAAGCCGAAGAAGCGGCCGTCGGCGGTGCGGAAGCAGGTCTGGGAGCGGAGGGTGGAGAGGTTGAAGAGCGCGGCCTCCTTGACGGCGTGGGGGAGGTCGGAGCCGCAGAGGGCTTGGACGAAGCGGAGCGTGTCGGCCTCGAGGCGGGGGAGCGCGGCGGCGGCCTTCGCCGCGGCGTCCCAGGCGTCTGCATACTGCGTCGCGTAGTAGTTCCCCACGCGGTTGGGGTCGCAGCAGCCGGGAGACGGGCTGAAGCCCGCACCACCGGCGTCCTTGGCGGGGGTCCAGGTCATGCGGTTGGGGAAGTGCCATGCGAGGATGAAGGTGACGGCGCGCACAGCGCGGGCTGGGAGGCGGCACCGAACGGCGAGGGATGCCTGGGGCGCGTCCACGCCGCCGCTGTCGCGCTCATCGAGGCGCCCGTCGGCGGAGAAGTCGTCCCAGAAATCCAGCAAGCTGTCTCCCCAGCTCAGGTTGGCCCAGGCGGTGCGATAGGTGACGGTTTGCAGTGGGGGCTTCAGCCCGTACCCCTCACGGCCTGAAGGCCGCACTACGGGCTCCGCTCCGAGGGTAGCGAGGGCGATGGTGCCCCACTGCTCGGCCTTGGGGTCCACGCCCTCGGAGGTCATGAAGATGCCCTGGAGACGCCCGTCCTTGCGGAAGGCGTTGAGGTTCTTCGAGGGCTTGCCGTTGGAGCCGTCGTGGCCGATGAAGTTCTGGAGGCTGCCACAGACAGCGGCGTCCACGGGCCGCGCCGTCCTGTTGGTCAGCACGAAGCGGATGACCGCGATGGGCATGCCGCTCGCGTCGGCATCGCCGGGGATGAGGGGGTTGAACGCCTCGATGCGGACGGCGAGGGGCACGTCGGGGTCGGCCAGGAGCACCTGGCCGAAGGGGTAGGCGGCGTGGAAGGAGCAGTGGCGGAAGCGCGGGAGGCCGTGGTTGGGGGCTGTGGCGCCCGTCGCGCCCTCGTAGCTCTCGGGCGGAAGGATGCCCTCGAGACAGCGCGTTGAACCAGATGGCAGACGACAGACGACAGACGACAGAGGGCAGACGACAGTGCGGAGTCTTCTCTGTCCTCCGTCCTCTGCGCTCTGTCGTCTGTCGTCTGTCGTGCGTCCTCGGCCCCCTGCCTTGCTGGTCCAGAGGGCGAAGAAGGAGTGGCGGGGGGAGAAGCCCTTGGCTGGGCGGTTGACGAGTTCCCAGTCGCGCAGGTCGCCGCGTCCGCCGAGCGACACGGTGCCCGTCCCGATGCCGCCCAAGGGCAGGGCGATGCGGGAGAGGTGGGACTGGTCGTAGGCCGTCAGGACAGGCCAGTTGGGATTGGCTTTCGGCGCCATGCGGGCCTCCATTCATGATGCGTGACGCGTGACCCGTGACGCGTGAGAAGACAAGAGCCGGCGGGGCTGCCTGCTTCCTCTCTAGTCACGCGTCACGCATCACGCGTCACGGGTCTTTGACCGGGCGCAGGAGCTGGCGTCACAGTCGGACGGGGATGCCTTTGCTCTTGAGGAATTCCTTGGCCTGCTTGACGGTGAAGGTGCCGAAGTGGAAGACGGAGGCGGCGAGGACGGCGGTGGCGTGGCCCTCCAGGACGACGGCGGCCATGTGCTCGAGCTTGCCGCAGCCGCCCGAGGCGATGACGGGGATAGTCACCGAGTCGGCCACGGCGAGCGTCATCGGGATGTCGTAGCCGGCCTGCGTGCCGTCGGCGTCCTTGCTGGTCAGGAGGATTTCGCCGGCTCCGAGGCCCTCGACGGCCTTCGCCCACTCCACGAGGCCGATGCCGGCCCGCTTGGTGCCGCCGGCGACGAGGACCTCGTAGCCTGCCTCGCCCTTCTCGGCGTCAATGGCCACGACGATGCGGTCGGGACCGAAGGCGTCGGCGGCGTCCTCGATGAGGTCGGGGTTGCGCACCGCGGCGGTGTTGATGGAGACCTTGGAGACGCCGAGGTCGAAGAGCGCCTTCATCTCGTCGAGCGAGCTGATGCCGCCGCCGACGGCGAAGGGGACCTTGACGACCTTGACGACCTTCTTGACCCAGTCGAGGCGGGTCTTACGCTTCTCCAGGGTGGCCGTGATGTCGAGGAAGACGATCTCGTCGGCGCCCTGCCTGCTGTAGGCCGCTGCTGCCTCCGCAGGGTCGCGCGCATCGCGGAGGTTGACGAACTTCACCCCCTTGACCACTCGCCCGCCCTTGATGTCGAGGCACGGGATGACGCGCACCGTTTCCATCGCTTGCTCCTTGTGGGGGCCGGGTGTGCCGCCTCAACGCCAGCATCCTAGCGCACAGGCCCTCGAAGCGTCAAGCCGGCATTGGCATGGCCGCGGCGATCGGCTACAATGCCGCCGTTGCGGACCCCAGGGGCGACGGAGAGGCGCATGGAAAGCGACGAAGGGGGCGGCCTGCCCGAGATCACGCCAAAGGCGGTGGCCCTCGGCCTCGCTCTCGCCGTGGTGCTGGGCGCGGCCAACGCTTACCTCGGCCTGCTCGCCGGGATGACCGTGTCGGCCTCCATCCCAGCCGCCGTCATCTCGATGGCCGTCCTGCGGCTCTTCAGGCGCGCGAACATCTTGGAGAACAACCTGGTGCAGACCGCGGCGTCGTCGGGCGAGGCGCTCGCCGCAGGCGCAATCTTCACCCTACCCGCCCTCATCATCCTCGGCACCTGGAAGGCGTTCGACTACTGGCAGACGACTCTGATCGCGGGCCTCGGCGGCATGCTCGGCGTGCTCTTTGCCGTGCCGCTGCGCCGCGCGCTCGTCGTCGAGGCCAAGCTGGCCTTCCCCGAGGGCGTGGCGACCGCCGAGGTGCTGCGCGCGGGCGAGCGCGGGGCGCATGGCATCGGGCTCATCGCCGCCGGCGGCGCCCTCGGCGCGCTCTTCAAGCTGGGGCAGACCGGGCTGGGCCTCTGGGCCGAGACCGTCGAGCTGGCGCGGCGGCTGGGCGGGTCGGTCGCCTACATCGGGACGAGTCTCGCGCCGGCGCTCGCGGCCGTCGGCTTCATCGTCGGCATCAACATCGCGGCCCTCGTCTTCCTAGGGGGCGCTCTCAACTGGTTTGTGGCGATCCCGCTGGTGGCGGCGCGGGAGCGGGCCGCGCCCGGCGTGGCGGCGGCCGACCTGGCGTGGACGCTGTGGAAGACGCAGACGCGCTACATCGGTGTGGGGGCGATGCTGGTCGGCGGGCTGTGGGCCATCGTGCGCCTGGGGCCAAGCCTGGCACGCGGCATCGCCTCGGGCCTGGCCGCCTACCGCCAGCTCCGCCGCGGCGAGGGCGGCGTGCCGCGCACCGAGCGCGATACGCCCATGCAGTGGGTGGGCATCGCGCTCATCGTGTCTGTCGTCCCCTTGTTCCTCGTGTTCCGCCACGTCACAGGGACCTCGGCCGTCGCGGCCTTCATGGCCGTGGTGATGCTGGTGGCCGGCGCCCTGTTCTCCTCGGTGGCAGCGTACATGGCGGGAATCGTCGGGTCGTCGAACAACCCGATCTCTGGCGTCACAATTGCCACGGTGCTCACGTCGGCCCTGCTCCTGCTGGCGCTGGGCACCGGGAGCGCAACGGGGCCGGCCGCGGCCGTCCTCATCGGCGCCGTCGTCTGCTGCGCCGCCGCGATGGGCGGCGACAACCTCCAGGACTTCAAGACCGGCTACCTCGTCGGCTCCACCCCCTGGAAGCAGCAGGTGATGGAGGCGCTCGGGGCCATCGTCCCGGCCTTCGCCATCGCCCCGGTGCTCTCGCTGCTCCTGGCGGCCTACGGGATCGGGGAGCCGACCGCGGCTCACCCCAACCCGCTCCGCGCCCCGCAGGCCACGCTGATGGCCGCCGTGGCGCGCGGGGTCTTCGCCGGGGGCCTGCCGTGGGAGATGTTGAGCGTGGGCATGCGGCTCGCCGTGGCGGTGATCGCGATTGACGTGCTGCTGGAGCGGCGCGGGTGCCGCTTTCGCGCGCCCGTGCTCGCCGTGGCCGTGGGGCTTTACCTGCCGCTGGAGCTGGGCGCGGCCATTTTGCTCGGCGGCCTCGTAGCCTGGGCCGCGGGCCGGCGCGCCAGCGCCGAAGGCCAGCACCGCGGCGTCCTGTTCGCCGCCGGCCTCATCACCGGCGAGGCACTCCTCGGCATCCTCCTCGCCATCCCCATCGTCCTGTGCCGCGGCAAGAACCCCCTGGCCCTCAAGATCGGCCCCCTGGCGTGGCCAGGGATACTCCTGGCCGTGCTCGTCCTACACCTCCTGTACCGCATCGCCAGCCGCCCCCCAGAGACGGAGACGCCCCATGAGGATCGTTGACTGCCACGTGCACCTCGTCGGCCCCACCAACACCTCCGCGGCGCTCGCCGAGATGGACGCGCTGGGCGTGGAGCGCATCATGCTGATCTCAGAGACCGAGCGCGTGTCGCTCCAGAAGACCCGCGAGAACATCCTGGCGGCGAAGCGGATCATTGACGGTGCGCCCGACCGCATCGGCGGCCTGGCCTGGGTCAACCCCGTCATCCCCGGCATGGCCGGCCTCGCCGAGGAGGCCATCACCGAGCTAGGCTTCACGGGCATCAAGATCATCCCAGACCACTGGTACGCCTACGAGGAGCGCCTTGAGCCATTCTGGGAGCGGATGCATGCCCTCAAGGCCCGCATCCTCTTCCACACCGGCATCCTCTACGGCTACGACGATGGCTCACGCTTCTGCCGCCCCCTCTGGCTCGAGAAGCTCGTGCACTACCCCAACATCCGCTTCGCCATGGCCCACATCTCGTGGCCCTGGTGCGAGGAGTGCCTGGCCGTGATGGGCCGCATGCGCGCCGCCGCGGGCTACGAGCCGGCCCGCTGGCAGAGCTACATTGACACCACCCGCGGCACGCCCAAGCACATCCGCAGGGAGGCCCTCGCCAACGCCATCGAGTTCTGCGGCCCAGAGCGCGTGATGTTCGGCACCGACGGCTGTCTCCCCGGGCGCCTCGCCTGCCAGAAGTGGCACATCGAGACCGACCTCGCCATCTTCGCCCAGCTCGGCCTCAGCGCCGCACAGCAGGAGCGCATCATGTCGGGCACCGCCGACGAGCTCTTCCCGCCGGAGCGCTGCTGAGCCCCGCTCGAGAATGGCTTGTGTCGCCTGCGGCGGGCCTGAGGGTGACGCGGGGCTTCAGGGCGCCGCTCTGTGCCATGGACACAGGGGCCGGCGTTCCCCGCGCGGATTCAGAGCGTCGAGAAGAATGAGCTCGGGGCGTCCCTCCGTCCTGGAGCCATTGTTTGTAGTGCGGCCTTCAGGCCGTATCCGGCGCGTACGGGCTAAAGCCCGCACTACGAACTCCCTCATCCTCTTAGACGCTCTTGGATGAAGTTCGGGGGCTCAGTGCCCTTGGGCCCAGGCGCTGGCGGCTGCCCGGGCCGCAGGTCCTCCAGCGCCTCCTCCAGCGTCTCGGCCAGCACCTCGTTGTCCCCAACACACGGCCGTCTCCTGACGGGCCAGCGCCACCCAGTTGGGCGCGTCTACCAGAAGGTGCACTTGGCCGCACTCGTGCGCCCCTTTCTTCCTCTCCGACTTGCCCACAGCGCAAGCGCCTGGCGGCGTCAAGGGCCTGATTGAAGCCCGCTCAGTACCAGGGTATAATCTCAAGGGGAGGGTGAACGGGGATTGCCGATGGACCAAGTGCGAGCGTTCGCACAACGCGTGGCGCGGCGGGTGGGGACGCGGGCCGGCCTGGAGGCGGCAGCCGGCTGGCTGGCCGTGGGCCTGGGGGCGGCCGCGGCGCTCTTGCTTGCCGAACGCCTCCTGTCGCTGGGGGCCAATGCCGGCCTGCTGGTGGCGGTGCCGGTGGTGGCCGCGGCCACCGCGGGCGTGGCCGCGGCGCTTGCGCGCTGGCCGACGCTTCACCAGGCGGCCATCCTGGCCGACGAGCGCTTCGCGCTCCACGAGCGGCTCTCGACGGCGCTCGCCGCCGGCGAGGGGGAGATGATGGCCCTGGTCCGAGCCGACGCCGCGCGCAGCATCGCGGCGATTGACCTGCGGGCCGCTCTGCCCATCGCGGCCCCAGGCCACGCGCGCAGCGTCGCGGTCCTGGCGGCCGCGCTCGTCGCCATCGCTTTCGCGCCATCCCTCGACCTCCTGGGTTGGGGCGCGGCCCGCGCCGCACGCGCGGCCGACCGCGCTGCCATCCGCCAGGCAACCGAGGCCGCACGCGTCGGCCTCGCGCGCCTCGCAGCCGCCGCCAGCGACCAGAAGCTCGACCGCTCCCTCAAGGCGCTAAGGCGCATGGACGACACCCTGGCCGAGCTCGCCAGCTCCGATGCCCCTAGCGAAAGAGCCCGCGAGGCCGCCCGAAAGGTGGCCAACGACCTCAACGCCGCCAGGGACGCCAACGAGCATGCCCTCCGCGCCGCTGACCCCGCCGAGCGCGAGCGCGCGGAACTCGAGCGCGACCTCTTGCTCGCCACCGCGCGCGTCATCGAGGCCTGGCAGCGCGAGCTGGCCGCAGGCGGCCGCCTCGGCTCCCGGCCCCTCGCGGCAGCCAAGGCCCCCGAGGGCAAGAAGGATGGAAGGGACGCCCCCGCGCCCGCCCACGACCTCACCCGTGGCCAGGAGCTGCCCCCAGCGCCCAAAGAGACCGCAGCCGTGGAGACGCGACTCGCGGAGGCCCGCCCAGCCGCCGAGGGCGCCGTCCGCCGAAACGACGTCCCCCCGCAATACCGCACCGTCGTCCGCCGCTACTTCTCCCCCGACCAACCCGTCGCGCCCCAACGTGAGTAGCCCGTGGAGAGCCGCCTGCGCGACAAAGCCGAAGGCATCGTCAGACGCCTCGCCCAGGCCGGCCACGCGGCGCTCTGGGCCGGCGGCTGCGTGCGCGACCTGGTGCGCGGCGAAGAACCCCACGACTACGACATCGCGACCGATGCCGCCCCCGAAGAGGTCCAGGCCCTCTTCGAGCACACCCTGCCCGTCGGCGCACAGTTCGGCGTCGTCGTCGTCCTCGACGGCGACGACCAGTTCCAGGTCGCGCGCTTCCGCGCCGACGCCGGCTACTCCGACGGCCGCCGCCCCGACGCCGTGCGGCTGGCCGACGCCCGCGAGGACGCCCTCCGCCGCGACTTCACCATCAACGGCCTCTTCTACGACCCACTCAAGGGCGAGGTGCTCGACTTCGTCGGCGGCCAGCGCGACATCGCCGACGGCATCGTCCGCGCCATCGGCGACCCCGACGCCCGCTTCGCCGAGGACTCCCTGCGCCTCCTCCGCGCCATCCGCTTCGCCGCACGCTACAACTACCGGCTCCATGAGCCCACCGAGGCCGCCATCCGCCGCCACGCCCACGAGCTCGTCCGCGTCAGCGCCGAACGCATCGGCGAAGAACTCTCCCGCATCTTCACCGGCCCCAACCGCGGCCAGGCCCTCGAGCTCCTCCGCACCACTGGCCTCCTCCGCGTCGCACTCCCAGAGGTCCAGGCCATGGTCGGCTGCACACAGCCCCCACAGTTCCACCCCGAGGGCGACGTTTTCACCCACACGCGCCTCACCCTCGACGCGCTCGACAGCCCCAGCGTCGTCCTCGCCTTCGCCGCGTTGCTCCACGACGTCGGCAAGCCCCTCACCCACAGCGCCCCGGCCAGCGACGCCGACCGCATCCGCTTCAGCCTCCACGACAAGGCCGGCGCACACGTCGCACGCGCCATCTGCGAGCGACTCCGCTTCCCCGCCGAGCGGACCGAGGCCATCGTGGCACTCGTCCTCGACCACATGAAGTTCGCCGCCGTCCGCGAAATGCGCCAGAGTACCCTCAAGCGCCTCCTTCGCTCACCACACTTCCCCGACGGCCTGGAGCTGCACCGCGCCGACTGCCTCGCCAGCCACGGCGACCTCGCCAACTACCAGTTCTGCCGCGAAAAGCTCGCCACCCTCGCCCAGGAGGAAATCCGTCCCCCGCGCCTCCTCACCGGCCACGACCTCATCGCCCTCGGCTACATCCCAGGCCCCACCTTCGCCACCATCCTCACGAGGCTCGAGGACGCCCAGCTCGAGGGCGAAATCGCCACCCGCGACGACGCCCTCGCACTCCTCAAGAGAGAGTTCCCCCTCAGCCACACGCCCGACCACAATTGACCCAGCCCGCCTTCCACCACGCACCACCGCCGCCCTTGCCACCACTCGAGCGCGCGCCCGCGCAACCCGCCAGGCCGCAACTCATGCAGCAGTGGTTCGTAGTGCGGGCTTTAGCCCGTATGCCCAGCTACGGCCTAAACGCACTACGGACGAGTTCGCCGCTTCGGACGGGTGCGCCACCGAGCGCTACATGAATTGTGGCCAGGGTAATGCTGACCTCTGCACAAGTGATGCAACGCCACCGCATCATTGTCATTCCGAGCGGAGCGAAGCGAAGTCGAGGAATCTTTGTCGTTAGCCCGCCAAAAGGGCAGATGCCTCGACTTCCCTCGGCATGACAGCCCGTTGCATTACTTATGCAGAAGTCAATAACTACTTGTCAACACAGCAGATACGCCACCCCCGAATGTCATTCCGAGCGCAGCCCGCCTCCCGGCCGGCGGAGCGAAGAATCTCCCTGCGCGCGGAGCCCGTGGTTGAGGGCTACACTGCGTAACCGGACACAAGCCAAAGAAAGGTTCTTCGACTTCGGCCGCCCTGCCTGCCCCGAGCGTAGCCGAGGGGAGGCGGCCTACGCTCAGAATGACAACCTTTTGGGCAACACGCCCTCAAAGCTTCAAGCACCAACTGCGCACACCAGGCGCACACCGGCGGGCCAGGCCCCCACCCGTGCTTCTGGCCGTTGATCGAGGCGTCCCGATCTGATAGTTTTCTGGACCGAGGGAGCATGGGAGGCGACAAGAGCGAGGCGCGGCAATGGAAGGCAAAAAGGTGCTGGTCACGGGCGCGTCGGGGCAGATCGGACGCGGGCTGGTGCACGTGTTGGCCAAGGCCAACGAGGTGCACGCCCTCGCGCGGTTCGGCAAGCCCGCCATCCTCGAGGAGGTTCAGGCCAAGGCGGCAGCGGTGTGGCGAGTGGATATGGCGCGGGAACGCCCCAACGAGCTGCCGACGGACTACGATGTGGTGTTCCACGAGGCGGTGGACTGGGGCGGGGACGACTCGCTGGCGGCCCAGAGCGCCTCGTTCCACCTGAGCTGCGATTTCCTGGCCGACCTGATGGCGCGGAACCGCGCGGCGGTCTTCGTCCTCGGCTCCACGGGCAGCGTCTACAAGCCGGTCGTGGGGACGTGCAGGGAGGACGAGACGCCGGTGGCTGGGGGCGAGACGTATGTGACGGCGAAGATAGCGATGAGCCAAGTGGCGCGCTGGGTGGCGGAGCGCTTCGGCCACCGCGTCGTCGAGCTGCGCTACTGGTATCCCTTCGCCCCCTACCTGCCCCACCCGCGCGCCGAGAAGCTTATGCACGGCGACATCCTGGGCGACAACCCCCGCGCCATCCACCAGCGCACCTACATCAAACATCACGTGGACAAGACGATTCTCGCGGCCGAGCACGCGGCGTGCCCGCCGCAGGTCATCAATTGCGCCACCGACGAGGCGCTGACCCTGGGCGAGCTGGCCCGCATCGGCTCGCGGCTCACGGGTGCGCCCCTGAGCGACAAGGCCCAGCGCCCCGGCACCGAGCCGGGGCCGGGCCACGTGGCCGACACCGCGAAGATGGTGCGCCTCCTCGGCCCATCCACCGTCAGCACCGAGGAGGGCTTCCGCCGCTACCTGCGCGCCCGACGCGAGGGCATCACCTGGCCCGAGGACTGGATGTTCGAGGGACCGATGAGATAGGGGCAAGTCCCATGCAGTTTCTGGACCTGAGCAAGATGCCGCTGCGGACGCTCTTCGGGTGCAAGGCCCACGTCGTGCACTCGGAGCGGATGACGTTCGTGCACTGGCGCTACGAGGCGGGCGACGTCATCCGCGAGCACGCGCACCCGCACGAGCAGGTGGCGACGATGATCGAGGGGGAGCTTGACCTGACGGTTGGCGGCGAGACGCGGCGCCTGGCGCCCGGCTCGGTGGCCATCGTGCCGCCCAACGCTCCCCACTCGGCGCGGGCTGTGACGCCCTGCTACGTGATTGACGCCTTCTGCCCGGTGAGAGAAGACTATCGGTGAGGGGGGGGCGGGGGTCAGTCCCAGCTCTTGACGGCGTGACGGCGGTGCTGGTTATAGGCGTCGCGGATGGCGGTGTAGTGGTCGAGGGCGCTCTTCTTGAAGTCCTCGTAGTCGCCAAGGGTGAGGGAGGTGTTGTTGATGCGGGCGAGGAAGGAGGCCCCTGGGAGGAAGGTGGCGGGGTCGAGGGCGGCGTTGACGAGTGCGCCCAGGGTGTCGCGCGGGCAGGAGGGGCCCATGAGGGGCCAGGTGAGGTAGAAGCCCATGCCAAGGCCCCAGACACCCAGGGTCTGGCCGAAGTCCTCGTCGCGGAGCTTGAGCTTGAGCCAGTGCTTGGCGGGGTCGCCGAGGCCGAGGACGCCGATGGTGGTGTTGGTGGCGAAGCGCGCGAGCTCGGTGCAGGAGCCCTTGAGGTCGCCCTGGAGGAGGCAGTTGATGCTGCGCCCTGGTGCGCCGAGGTTGCTGAAGAGGTTGCGGATGCTCACCCTGGCGGGACGGGGCACCAGGGCCTTGTAGCCGCGTGCCACGGGACGCAGGACCCAGTAGTAGAGCTTGTCGTTTACGTGGTAGAACGCCTTGTTCATCGGCCTCAGGGGGTCGGGCAGCGGGGGCGCCTCGGCGCCCGGGTGACCCTGCTTCTCGAAGGGGTCCGCGTCGTCCACCCCAACCGTCCCGGCTGCCTCGGCCGCCCAGGCCCGGCCGGGGGCAACCGCGAGTAGGATGGCCGCCGCGGCCAGCAGCCACGTCGCGGCGCTTAAGGGGCGAGCGCTGATGCCGGCGTCTTCTCTCACGAGGGCCTCCGACCCTCCCCCTACCCCCTCCCTGAAAGGGAGGGGAGTTTTTCTCCTCCCCCTGCCCCCTCCCTGAAAGGGAGGAGGGTTTTCTGCTCCCACTGCCCCCTCCCTGAAAGAGAGGGGAGTCTTCTGCTCCCACTGCCTCCTCCCTGAGAGGGAGGGGGCCCCCCGCCCTACCCCCTCCCTGACAGGGAGGGGAGTGTCTGCTCCAACTATTGACCTCTGCGTAGTGAATGCAACGCCACCGCACCACTGTCATTCCGAGCGGAGCGAAGCGAAGCCGAGGAATCTTCGCCGTTCGCGCGCCACAGGTGCAGATGCCCCGACTTCGCTGGGCATGACAGCCCGTTGCATTGCTCAGGCAGAAGCCAATAACCCCTCCCTGCAGGGAGGGGGGCCGTGTCCGCGTGGTGCCATGGTCGCTCACTTGCGGGCGGGCCATTCTTCTTTTCTGAGCTCGGCCACTTTCTCCTTGAGCTTTTCGACGAACTTTGGGTAGGTCATGGAGTTTAGCATGGAGTTGAACTGGGTGCGGTAGTTGTTGACGAGTCGGACGCCCTCGACAGCGACGTCGTAGATGCGCCACTCGGCGCCGATCTTCTTGAGGCTGTATTGGACCGGGACGTCCACGCCCTTGGTGGTGACGATGACGACGTCAACGCGTGCGTAGTCGCCCTCGATCTGCTCGCCCTTGTAGCGGACGTTTTCGCCGGCGTAGCCCTCGACCTTGCCGAGATAGGTGTAGCGGATGAGGTCGGTGAAGAGGGGGACAAACTCGGCGCGCTCCTGTGGGGAGCGTGGCGCCCAGTGGCGGGCGAGGGCGCGCTGGGCCATGTCGGGCCAGTTGAACCGCTCGTCCACGATGTCGAGGATCTTCTGGCGCCGCTCGGCCTTCTTCTCCGGCGCCGCCAGCGCGGGGTCGCGCAGGACTGCCAGGATTCTGTCTGTGCTCTGCCTGATCGCGTCGAGCGGCCCCGGGCCGGTGGCCGCTGCCAGCGCGGGGCTGGCCGCGGCCAGGGACGCGGCCAAGGCGGCCGCCAACGCGTCCCCCACCACGCGCTGCATCACTTGAGTTCTCCTGCCGGCTTCTGCTCGAAGATGTACTTGGCGACGAGGGAGTAGAGGTCAATGGCGGGCTGGGTGTCGCGGATCTGGTCGCCGGGCTTTAGATTGACCTCGGAGCCGCCTGGGGCGATCTCGACAAATGCCTCGCCGAACAGCCCGCGGGTCTTCACGCTCGCAATCGCATCGTCCTGGACCTTCACGTCCTCGGAGATCGCCATGACCACGCGGGCCTGGTAGTCCTGGAGCGAGACCGCTCTGACCCGTCCGATGGGCACCCCCGCGATCAGCACGTCAGCGCCCTTCTTCAGGTTCCCCACGTCGGAGAACCGCGCGCTCACCTCGTAGACGCTTCCCGTCAGCGTCTCCTCAGCGCCAATCCGCGCCGTGAAGTAGCCGAAGACGACCAGGGCCGCGAGCACGAATGTGCCCACGATCAGCTCAACGCTTGCCTTCCTCATCACGCATCCCCCAGTTGCAGCAGGGGCCACCTTACCCAACCATAGGTATCGTAACGCTAAGCCCGTGTCAAGTCCAGCGCAGGGTCGCCCCGTAGTCTCGCGCCTCGCTCGGCGGGTGCACCAACTGAGGGGCGTGGTGCCGGGAACGTGCCGCTTGCGTCCTGGCCAAGGCGCGGACGCGGGGGCGCCAGGCCGGCCGGAAGGAATGTAATCCCTTGCCACGATTGAGGATAGAGCATGCCCTCGGCGCGGGGCGCCCGGGTGATGGCACGCGCATTGCTGCTAGGGACACTGAACGGTTTATTCTCTTGGCATGACCAAGGAGGACCCTCCAATGTGGACGAAATACATATGGTCGTGGTTGGTCTGCGTGTTGCTGGTCGGGATGGCCTGGGGCGACGGATCGCTGCCGACCCGGGTGCACGACGTGGCGCCGGGCACGGTCCAGACCTGTCTGGGCGTGGCTGCGGACTTCTCGCCTGTGTTCCCGACCACCAGGTTCCCCAAGGACCACGCCATCGTGGCGCTATTCCGGCTGGGCGCGGGGGAGACTCCCAGCAAGGCTACCGCCAGGTGGCTAGCCATCGAAAGGAGCGGTTTCGCCACCGTGACCCGCGAGGTTGCAAGGGGCGAGATGACGCTGCGCAAGAACGCGACGCGGGGCTGGTTTGGCTTCGAGCCCCCGAAGTCGCTGGCCGCAGGCCCATACCGAGTGGAGATCGCCACGGACGGCAGGCCCTGGAAGGCGGCCGACTTCACGCTGGTGGCGCCGGCGAAGCTGGAGCTGAGCGACCCGACGGCGCTGTTCCCCCTCACCCCAGGCCGCGTGACGCGCACCACGCACCTGGTCAAGCCGGCCGTGGGCGCTGGGCCTCCAGGTCTGCCCTACCTGCCGGAGCGCGACGGGGTGTTCTGGACTCACATCGTGCACACGGTTGCAGGCGTGGACGCCGACGGCACGCGCGTCACCAGCCGCCTCAGCGGCGTGAGCGATGAGGTCGTCGGCGAAACCTGGTACGTCTGGGGCCCAAAGGGGCTCCAGCGGACGAAGCTCACGCAGGGCGAAGGCACGCGTGTGCTCGACCCGCCCGAAGTCCTCATCCCATTGCCCATCCGCTCGCCGCTGAAGTGGTCGTACCGCTCGAAGGACAATGCCATCCAGAGGTCGTATCACCTCTGGGGTCCCGTGCCGATCGCGGGGCTGAGGTCGGAGGGCATCGGCCGCGCGCTGCTCGGCCCGGAGACCCTCGGCTACGTCGTCCTCGAGGAGGACAGGCGCCAGGGGCGCGAGGCGAGCTACGAGCTCCACTTCACCCCGACCGAAGGGCTGGTGCGCAAGCTCTCGGTCCTCCGCACCGAGCAGGGCGGGTTCCTGCGTGCCGAGATGTTGCTCCTCAAGATCGAGTCCCAGGGCGGCGGCGCGGCCGCGGCCCCGGCGCCCGCAGGGCCGATGTTCGTCGCAGGCAACCCCGGCATTGAGCTGCGCCTGAGCGCCTGGGTGCCGCCCCTCGACCCCGCCTATGGCTGGTGGGGCATCGTGAAGGCCGGCGACCCGCCCGACAATCCCCTGGTGAGGGAGACCAAGGGCTTGCGGCTCGACGCGCCCCCCGGCACCTATGACCTCTACTGGGTGTGCGACTACGACACGCGCGAGCGCCCGATGCTGCTGGCCAGCAAAGTGGAAGTCAAGGAGGGCCAGCTCACCGTCCTGCCCATCGGCTCCGGTATTCGCCTCGCCGTGGCCGACTGGGTGCCCAAGCGCGACACGACCTACGGCTGGGCCGGCATCGTCCCCAGGGGCAGCACGCCCGACAAGCGGATCAACTGGACGAAGACGGGCGACCGCATCCTCGCGCCCCCAGGCATCTACGACCTCTACTGGGTGCAGGACTATGAGAACCGCGAGCGGCCGCTGCTGCTCGCCGGCAACATCGCGGTGCACGCGGGCCAGCTCGTCGAGGTCCCCGTGAACAGCGGCATCGCCCTCAACACGGCCCCCTGGGTGCCCAAGCGCGACGCCACCTACGGCTCGTTAGCCGTCGTCCGCTCCGGCGCGCCCCACGGCGAGGCCCTAATCGTGACGAAGACGGGCGACCGCCTCGTGGCGCCCCCAGGCGTCTACGACGTCTACTGGGTGCAGAACTACGAGGCGCGGGAGCGGCCGATGCTCCTGGCCAGCAAGGTCGAGGTCAAGCCCGGCGAGCGACGGGTGCTCAATGCGGCCTCGGGCATCCGCCTCAAGGTACCTGCCGGCACGCCGCCCCTCGACTCCTCCTATGGCTGGTGGGCAGCAGTCCCCTGCGGCAGCAAGGCCGAGCGATGGGTCAACCTCGCCAAGGCCAGGCTCGATGCCCCGCTGCTCCTGCCGCCGGGCCGATACGACCTGTTCTGCCGGCGCAACTACGAGGACAAGCCCCACTGCATCGCCGCCGCCGTCGCCGTCTCCGGCGACCGCCTCGTCGAGGTCGAGACCAACCCCCTGATCACCGTCCAGCAACCCATCGTGCCCATCACGCTCCCGGGGCAGTCCATCCAGCTCTGCCTGGCCATCGCGGCCGATATGTCGCCCGTCTATCCCACCACCAGCTTCGCCCACACGACGAAGCAATGGATCGTCCGCTACCACATCGGTCCGGTCGGCGAGGTCGAGCGGATTGATTGCAGATGGCTCGCCACCGATGGCGGCAAGCCGCCCAAGCCCATGGCCGTCCTGGCCACGGGCAACGTCAACGTGCCCCCCCAGGCCAACACCGGGTGGTTCTCCTACCGCCCCGAGGCCACGCTGGCGCCGGGCAGCTACCGCGTGGAGCTGGCCGCCGACGGGCGTCCCTGGCAGGCCCTCGACTTCTCGCTCGTCGAGGCGCCCTCGCACGTAGCCCTCGCCAAGCCGGAGGACTTCCTCCCCCTGAGCAAGGGCACCACCTGGACCTACGCCTTCCTGATGCAGGCCGGCAAGGGCCAGAGCATCGCCATACCTGGCATCACCCCCGGGCCAGATGGCAAGCTCCGTGGCACGGTGCAGATGAGCGTGGTCAACGTCACTGAGGGCGCGGCGCAGGTCATCACCCGCCTCAACGGCAACCCCATCGTCACCGAGACGTTGCGGCTCAACGCCGACGGGCTTTTCCTCACCCAGCGTCAGCCCGAGGGCGCTGAGGCCCAGACCCTCGACCCGCCCGAGCGCCTCGTCGCCCTGCCCTTCGAGGACGGCAGGACCTGGACCCACGCGGCGAAGGATGGCTCGGCGACGCGCTCCTACCGCATGTGGGGGCCGGTCCCCGTCAGCAACGGCAGTCGCATGGACCTCGGCTACGTCGTGCTCTCGGGGGAGGTCGCCTCGCAGGCCGCAGGCGGCGCCACCATCAAGCGCACCATCGAGCGCCACTACCTGCCGCGGCTGGGCCTCGTCCGCGAAATCCAGATCACCGGCACCAGCGCCTCGATGCTCACTCGTCAGGAGATGGTCCTCATGTTGGGAGAACGGGAAGCCGTGTCCCTGACACCGAGCCGCTGAGCGGCTTGGTGACACCCGCGGCCGAGGCGCCCAATGGCCTCGGCCGCTTCATGGTGCGCCGAGCATGTTCGGTCCCTTGGCAGCGAATGTCGCCCACACCCATTCTGCCGGAGGAGGCCCAGCGGCTCGAAAGGGAGCCGCCGAGAGGCTCCCCGACGGCGACGCATGGGTCAACCGAGGGCATGGCGCGGTAGGCGGCCGACCCCGGTCACGGCGTGCGCCGAGCGGAGGAAGGGAGCGAGGCGGGGATGGGAATGCCGCCGGGGCCAGGGAGGGGGGAGGGCAACTCGACGTGGATGTCGCGTCGCGGCGGCCCGCCGCCCGTCGGGCGGCGGTTGTAGAATGTGTCGTAGTACGGCGCATTGGCGTCCACCCACGTCACGAGCGCCTGCCAGTCGTCCTGCCCCAGCTTGCACTCCTTCTTGTGCAGCTCGTCGTTGAGGAGCACCTGGATGAGGGCGCTCTTTCGGGAGCCGAACTCCATGGGCTGCGAGATGCCCGCGCCGCTGAAGCGGTTGGAGACGGCGACGAGGGGCTTGCGCTTGTCGTTGCGGCCGGGGAAGAGGCTGTGGAAGGAGCGCAGGAAGCCATCGGGTGCACGCTGGGCGGTGAGGATGAGCCCCTTGGGGTCGTCGGCGCCGTGGCAGCGGACGCAGTGCCTGTCGAGGATGGGCTGGACGAGCCATTCGTAGCCGAGGAGTTTGTGGGCGCCCCAGGGGGGCGGGGTGGGGGTCTCGGGGTCACGGAGGAGGGCGAGGGGCGCCCGCGTGCCGGCAGTGGGGGCGTGGGGGCGCGACTCGTGGCAGCCGCGGCAGCCGCGAATCTCCCCAGGCTGAAACGTCACGTGGCTGCGCATCCGCCGCAGCTCCATCCCCCGCTCGTCGAGGGCCTGGAAGTAGACCGCGGCGTCGGCGGGGACTCGGAAGGCCGCGGAGCCGTCGTCCTCGACGCGCACGGTGCCGATGACGCGCACCGGCGCCCAGCTCCAGAAGCCGTATTGGTGCTCCCAGGCGTTGCCGGGGATCCAGCGCATCGCGCCGACCTGGGCGTCGAGGGGCCAGCCGACGCGCTGGAGGATGCGGAGGCCCTTGACGCTGCCGCGGGGAATGGCCTCGAGGCCCTGGTAGACATCGGTGAGGTAGCAGGTGGCGGCGCCGTCGCGGCGGTCCGGCCACGGCGACGCGGACGGCTCGGCGGATTCGCCGAGGATGGGCGGCCGCGGCCGCTTGCGCAACGGGATGGGGAAGGAGCACGAGAGCAAGAGGTCGCGGTGGAGGAGCTCCTTGTTGCCGTGGGCGTCAATGAGGTAGAGGGCGAAGCCGTGCTCGTTGTCGCCGCCGGCGGTGCCCGAGGGCGGGCGGCCGTAGGAGTAGGAGACGAGGAAGGCTTTCTCCGAGAGCGCCCAGGGGGTCTGGTAGAGGCCGCCGGCGTCGGGCACGCCGCCCTCGGCGACGGGGCGGCCGCCCTGGGGACCCTCCTGGGGCTTGACGCCTGGGGTGACCAGCTCTATGGCGTCGGCGGTGTTGATGCCGCGGCGCGGGTCCACGACCACGACCGGGCCGTAGGCGAAGGTGTGGTGGCCCGTGGCGATGGCCACGAGCTTTTGGGAGCCGGGGACCGAGCGGGCGTCCCGCAGCCCGAAGGGGGCGGGGAGGTGTTGCTTGAAGAGCGCGTCGGCCTGCGTGCCGTCGGGGCGAAGGGTCCAGAGCGAGTGAATCTCGAAGAAGTGGCGTTCCTGGTAGTCCCAGCGCGTGTAGACGATGAGGCCGTTGTCGAGCGAGTGGGGGTAGCGGTCAATGTCCTTGTTGTCGTTGAGCCGCCGCACGGTCTTGCCGTCGGGTGAGAGGGCGTAGAGGTTGATGACGGTGTGGTCGGCTGAGAACCTGCCACACTCGGAGGAGCGCCCGGAGCGGTCGGAGGCGAAGACGACCGAGCCGTCGGCGCAATAGGTCGGCTCGAAGTCGCTCCAGTAGGGGTCGTGGGTCAACTGGCGCAGGCCGGTGCCGTCGAGGCGGACCTCGAAGATGTGGGTCGGCTCCTGGCTGCCGCGCAGGAGGAAGGCGTGGTCGCCGTGGACGGCGTCGTGCTTGGGCGGCCAGGCCGGCTGGCGGGCGTAGCCGAAGACCACGCGGTCGGCGTCCCACCAGAGGTCGAGCCCGTGGACGTGTCCCGGCCCGAGCTGGCCGCTGAGGACGCCGCGCGCGGGGGCGCCTGGGCGGAAGCCGTCGAGCACGCAGATGTCGCCCCCAGGCTTGTGGCACCAGGGGTACTGCGAGCCGGTGATGTTCCGATGGGAGTGGGCGGGGTGGCACTTCACGAAGAGCAGTCGGCTGAAGTCGAGGGCGGGGTTGGCGAGGACGATGGGCCTCGCTGCCCGGCGTGCCTGGAGCCAGAGGCGGCGGTGGCCAGAGAGGTCGTCGGGCGCGGTCTTGAGCCGCTCCGCGAGCCTGGCCTGGGCCGACCTGATGGCGTCGAGTTGCGCCGCGACGGTCGGCGAGGGGCCGGCCTCGCGTGCGGCGCCCTCGGCGCGCCGGAGGATAGCGCCGATGGAGTCCAAGAGCTTCCGCCCGTCGCGGTGGATGGCCCACAGGACGGCGTGGCGAGCGTAGTCGGCGTCGAGGATGAAGTCGGCGTTAAGGGTTGCCCAGTGGGTGAACCACTGGGGCGGGTTGGGCCGCGGCCAGCGGGCCTCCTGGCCGCTGTTCTCGATGCCGACCTTTGTGGCGATGGCCCATTCGGCGAGTGCTGCGACGAAGGGGTCGGGGTCTTTCAAGAGGCGCGCGGCCTCGGCCGCCTGCGAGTCGGTCAAGCGCTTTTCGCGGGCGAGCGCGAGGAGGCGCTCGGCGGCCCCCATCGCATCGGCGGGCGGCGGTTGGGTCGGCTCCGGGCGCGCGGTTGCGGTTATAAGCGCGTAGCAGACACCGGCTATCAGGGCTTGCGCATTCACGGGCGTATTGTACCGCCCCTCGGTGTGGGCGTCAATGTGCGGGTGGAATCGCTGGCCGAACACTTCTCGGGCTTGGCGCGGTCGCCGGGCAAGGGGCGGGAGCGGGTCAGTTTTCCTGGACGGCGAGGCCGGCCAGGAACTCCGGCACCCGGCCCCAGGTCGGCACGCGGGCCGGGGAGACGGCCTGGAAGCCGGAGACCTTCAGGATGTCCTGCCCCTGTGGTGAGAGGACGAAGCGTATGAAGTCCTTGGCGTCGTTGGGGTTTGGGGCGTCGCTGAGCATGGTGATGCCGAAGGCGACGGGGGCGCCGGCGAGGGTCTCGGTGCCGCCGCGGTAGTTGGGCACGCTGACCGCCACGCTGTTGTAGTAGCCCTCGAGCGCCAGGTCGCCCAGGTTCACCTCCTTGGGCAGCGGGGTGAAGGGGAGCTTGAGGTCCACGGCGTGGACCTTGTAGACAAAGGCGTAGTCCACACGGGCCATGTTGAGGTAGGCTGAGATCAGCTCGTTGGCGTCAATCGCGATGAACTCCTGGCGGCACTTGGCGTGGAGCTCGCGTGCGAGCGGCCTTGGGTTGCCGCGGGCGGCGAAGTAGTGCTTCTGGGCCAGCTCCCAGGACATGCGGGCGTAGTAGCCGCAGGGGTCCTGCGACGGGTTGGCGATGCCGAAGCGGACGTCGGGCCGAAGGAGGATTTCATACCAGTTGTCGCTCGTGATCTCGGCTCGGTGGGCGCTGGAGGTGTGGCCGGCCAGGACGATTTCGGTGGTGGCGAACTTTGCGACCCAGGCGGCGTGGCCCTCGCCGAGGATTTTCTCGATGAGCCGGTGGTCCGCGACGGCCAGCACGTCGCCCCTGCGCAGGGGGACCAGGCGGGTGGCCATCACGCTGCCCATGACCTCGAGGTGGACGTCTACGTCGGGATGCTGCGTCTCGAAGGCGCGCTCGACAGCGCGGAAGCTGGCGGCCAAGGCGTCGGCGGCGAAGACGCGAACGGTGCGCCGCCCCTCGTCGCAGCCGGTGAGGGCAAGCGAGGCCGCGACCGCAATGGCCGCGAGGACCGAGCTTCGGCAGGTCGCGTGCATCTATTCTTCCCCCTGTTCGCTATCGGCGAAGACCAGGAACCGCTCCGGGGGCAACTCCACGAGCACGCGGCCGCCGACCGGGGCGGGAAGGGCCTGCGGGTCGGGCCACGGGCCGCACTCGATGCGGATGCCCTCCGCCAGGCGGACGATGGCCTTGGGCGCACTTGCAGATGCCGTGAGGCCCTCGAGGACGCCGGGGTAGGCCGATGCGTCGGGCAGGCGCGCCTCGCTGGCGTGCAGTTTCACGTGGCATCCTCGGATCGCAACGTGGACGGCCTCGGCACCGGCCAAGGGCTCGGGCAACGCGACGCGGAAGGTCACTGGGCCACACTGGGCCGCGCGGAACCCGTTCCCCGACGGCCCGGGCAGCAGGCGGCCGGGGAAGATGTTCTCGATGAGGAGGAAGCGCGCCGTCGCGAGGTCGGCGGGGTGCTCGAACACCTCGGCTGGCGCACTGCATTGCTTCAGGCGACCGCCCATGATGATGGCGAGGCGGTCGGCCAGTGCGGCGGCCTCGTCGTGGTCGTGGGTGACGAGGACGACGGTGAGGCCGAGGCGGCGCCAGACGTCGCGGAACTCGCGCTGAAGCTGTCGCCGCGTGGCGGGGTCGAGGGCGGAGAACGGCTCGTCGAGGAAGAGCACGCGCGGCTCAACGACGAGTGCGCGGGCGAGCGCCACCCGCTGCTTCTCGCCGCCGCTGAGGCTGCGGATGTCGCGCCGGTCGAGCAGCCGCTCGATGCCCAGGAGGCGGGCTATGCTGCGGAGCCGCTCGTCAGCGGTCGCGGGACCCACGCGGCGGACCAGCAGCCCAAAGGCGATGTTCTCGCGCACCGACAGGTGGGGGAAGAGCGCCAGGTCCTGTGGGAGGTAGCAGAAGCCGCGCTCCTCGGGGCGGGTGCGGCCAATGTCGCGCCCGTCCAGCAGGATGCGGCCGGCGTCGGGCGGCTTCACCCCAAGCACCGTCTCCAGGAAAAGCGTCTTCCCCGCGCCCGAGGGGCCAAGAAGGACAAAGCACTCTCCCTGCGCAATGGTGACATTGAGCCGCTGGAGCGAGAACTGGCCATAGTGGGCGACCAGGTCGGTGACCTGGAGCATCAGCGTCGTCCCCCGACCAGCAGGCGCACAGCCACCAGCCCGCCGATAGTCAGCAGGGTGAGCACCACGCTGAGGGCCACAGCGCGGTCTATGCTCACCGAGGCCATGTTCAGGTAGATGGCCACCGGCATCGTCTCGGTGTAGCCCTTCACGGCGCCGGCGATGGTGGACGTGGAGCCGAAGTCGCCGATGGCCCGCGCCCAGCCGAGCACGAAGGCCGCTACGATGCCGTTGCGGGCCAGCGGTAGCGTGACCCGCCGAAATGCCTGCCACGGCGTGCAGCCGAGAAACCTTGCGACCTGCTCGAGCCTCGGGTCAATGCCCGAAAACGTCGTGCGCGCCACCAGCACGATGAAGGCGTAGGCCACGAAGAACTGCGCCAGGATGATGCCCGGCACCTCGAAGACGAAGAAGCGGGCGAGCCACAGCCCGGGCGGATTGCGGAACAGCAGCAGGAGCGCCACGCCCAGGGCCATCGGCGACATCGTGACCGGGATCAGCAGCACGGCCTCAGCCAGCCACGCCCCGCGGAACCGCCAGCGGGCCAGCGCGTAGCCCGTCGGCACGGCCAGCACCAGGGCCGCCACCGTTCCCACAAGCGACGTCCACACGCTCAGCCAGATGGCCTGTAGCACATCGGGCTGGCCCAGGGCGCTCAGGGCCGGGCCGCCCCCCGTGTAGCCCACCTGCACGGCCACCAGCGCCACCATCAGGGTGACTGAGCATCCCGCAGCGGCAAGGCACACCCAGTCCACCCACGACCGCATCGCTCACCACCCCTTCGGCAGCGGCCACTCCCCGCCCACAGGGCAATCGGGCCGAGTGTACGCCCGGGCCTCGTCCACGCTCGCCAGGTAGCGCCACTTGCGGAAAATGCCCTTTCCCTCCTCGCTCAGCAAGAAGTCCACGAACTGCTTGGCCACCCCTGGCCGTCTACAGAAGCTGCTCTGGGCGATGGAGATGTACCCGATCCTCGGAATCTGCTCCGGCGCCAGCATTATAGTCCTGATCTTCTCAGGATTCCAGTACTGGAACACCCGCCAGCCGAGCACCGCGTCCACCGTCCCCAGGGCGACGAGTTGAGCGGTCTTCTCGCACGACTCGGCGTGGGTCACAATGTTCGGCTTGATCGCGTCGGCCACCTTATTGTGCACCAGCACCTCCACCGCATAGAGACCCACGCAGACAGCATCGGGCCGCGCAATCCCCACGCGCACCCCCGGCTTGGCCAGGTCGGAGAGCTTCTCTATCTTCTTCGGGTTATTCGCCGGCACATTGATGGCAGGAAGGAGGTAGACGACGATCTTCTCGGTTTCAGCCACCACCAGCTTCTCGCGCTTCGCCAGCTCCATGAAGTCCGAGGAGCCGGGAAAGTAGAGGTCGCCGCGCCGGGCCAGCTTCATCTGGCTCAGCATGGCCCCCGAACCGCCGAAGTGAAGGAGCACCCTGCACCCGGTCTTGTCCTCGAATGCCGTGGCTGCCTCCTCGGTCGCCGGCTTGGAGGCCGAGCCTACGAAAAGCTCCAAGGTCTCGCCAGCCAGTGGCTTAGTGGCTCCGCCTACCGCCGAACAGGTCATGCTGCCAGCGATGGCCACCGACAAAGCCGCTGCACGCCACAATTCACTCATCACCCACCTCCGTCGCTGCTGGACTGTTGCTTGTTTCGCGCCGCGCTTACATATTCGCTCGGGGACGCCATGATGTGACGACGGCGTTCGGCCCCGTTGACAAGCCGCCTCCTCAGCGCTAAGTTCTGTCACGCGCCAACATCCAAGGGCGAAGTCCCCATACGCATGGCTCTTGAGGCCAAGAGCGTTCCCGCCGGCCCATGGTTGTCCAGGAGACGACAGCGATGCAGCCACGGTGGCCTGGCGTGGTCGCGGTCCTGTGCTGTGTGCTCAATGGCGCACCCCAGGCGGGGGAGCCAGCAACCCCCACGCCCGCCGCACAGCCGAAGCCGCAGGACAAGGCCCCCGAGAAAGCGTCGCCGAAGGACCCCTTCGACGCGCTCAAGAACATCCCGCTCGGCGGCGCGGTCTTCAGCTTCAGCCTCAACGAGCGCCTCCGCTGCGAGCGCTGGAACAATGAGGACCTCGACGACGCGAAGCACGACCGCGACCGCCGACTCTTCGTCCGCACCCGCCTGCGGATGGACACCACATTCGCCGACTGGCTGGCGACGTGTGTGGAGGTGGTGGACAACCGCGAGTGGCTCTCGGACCGCAACCCCAGGCCCCAGAACGACGATCTGGACCTCCACCAGGCATACGTGCAGCTCGACCTCAAGAAGCGGCTCGGGCAGCCGCTGATGGTGCGCCTGGGACGCCAGGAGCTGGACTTCGGCTCCAGGAAACTCGTCGCCGCGCCGACCTGGAACAACCTCCTCCGCTCCTTCGACGCCGGGCGCGTCTCCTACACGAGCGACCTCGTGGACCTCCACGCCTTCTGCGGCAGCGTGGTGACGCCGGTGGACGACCAGTTCAACGACCACCGCCACGACGAGAGCCTCTCGGGCCTCTTCGCCACCCTCAAACCCGTCAAGAACCAGAAGCTGGACCTCTATGCCCTCCGCCTGCACACGTGGAACGACGAGTTCTTCGTCACTGGCGAAGACAAGGTGAAGGGCGAACACAAGCTCTACACCTTCGGCGCCCGCGTCTACGGCGACCTCATCCCCAAGCGGTGGACCTACGACGTGGAGGCGGCCCTCCAGCGCGGGCACTACGCGAACGACGACATCCGCGCCTGGGCCTTCCACGCCGACACCGCATACACCCTCCTCGACCTCCCCTGGCAGCCCACCCTCCAGCCCGTCTTCAACTACGCCAGCGGCGACAAGAACCCGACGGATGGCGTGCGGAACACCTTCGACCCGCTCTACTGCTCCGTCCACAACATGTTCGGCGGCATCATGGACCAGGTGACGTGGATGAACGTCAAGGTTGTCGGGCTCCGCGTGCGTGCCAAGCCCACCACCAAGCTCGCCATCGGGGTCGAAGCCCATCGCTATTGGCTGGCAGAAGACGAGGACGCCTGGTACCCCGGCAACAAGAAGGCCAAGCGGCGCGACAAGACAGGAGCCTCGGGCGGCGACCTCGGCTGCGAGATCGGCGCCTGGGCGCTCTACACAGTCAACAAGCACCTCGAACTAGAGGCCGGCGTCGCTCGCTTCTTCGCCGGCAGCTTTGTGGACCGCACAGGCCCCAGCGACACGATGGAGTTCTGCTACCTCATGACCACCTTCAAGTTCTGACCGCGTGGCCGCGCGTGGCCGGCGGGTTGCCTGCTTCGCGGCTTCGGGTATAATGGGCCGCAGGAAGGGGACCGAGGGGCCGACAGGCAGACCAGAGGAGCCGACATGGTCCACGTGATCGCCAACGTCGAGCTGCGGCCCGGTGCGCGGGACGCTTACCTGGCGGTCCTTCGCCGCCTGGTGCCCACGGTGCGGGCCGAGGCCGGCTGCATCGAATACGGCCCTGCCCTTGACGCGCGGACCGACATCCGCGCCCAGGTCCCCTTCCGCGAAAACGTCGTCACCATAGTCGAAAAATGGGAGAGCCTGGCCGCGCTCAAAGCCCACCTCGCCGCTCCCCACATGACCCAATACCGCGAGGCAGTGAAAGACCTGGTGGCCAGAGTGAGCCTTCAAGTGCTCGAGCCGGCCTGAACATGCGCCCCCACGCCCGCCCAATAGGACCCATAAGTCCTGTGGGGCCTATCGAGACCGGAGCACCCACATGACGGCTTCACCCCGCTCCTCCCGGCGCCGCCGCCCAGTGGCGGAACAGATGAGTCCGCGCGAGCGCGTCCTCGCGGCCATCGAGCGGCGGCCGGTGGACCGCGTGCCGACCGACATCTGGGCGACGGGCGAGGTCTGGGCCAAGCTCCGCGCACACTTCGGCGAAGGGGCGAACATCGCCGAGCTGCTCCACATTGACGGCTTCGCGGGCGTCGGCCCGAAATACATCGGCCCCCCGCTCCCCGCCGCCCCAGAGGGCGGGACGGTGGATATGTGGGGCATGCGCAGCAAGCCCATGGCCTACGATGGCGGCGTCTACGCCGAGCAGTCGTTCAACCCCCTCGCAGCGGCCGAGACGATTGACGACCTGGAGGCCTATCGCTGGCCCTCCGCCGACTGGTTCGACTATTCCGAAATGCGCCCCGCCGCCCTGGAGAGGCGCAAGACCCACGCTGTCATGTGCGGCTACATGGCCCCCTTCTACCAGCACAACCTCCTGCGCGGCCTCGAACGCTCCCTGATGGACCCGCTGCTGAAGCCCGACTTCACCCATCACCTTCTGGGGCGAATGTGCGACTTCATCTTCGAACACCACCGGCGCATCTTTGAGGCCTGCGACGGCCTGATTGACGTGGCACAGGTCACCGACGACCTCGGCTCCCAGCACGGGCCGCTCATCAGCCTCGCCGTCTACCGCGAGTTCTACCGCCCCCACCACGCCCGCTTCATTGCCCTCTGCCGCGACCACGGCATCAAGGTCTTCCACCACGACGACGGCTCTTGCCGCACCTTCCTCCCAGACCTCGTCGAGTTGGGCATTGACATCCTCAACCCCGTCCAGTGGACCTGTCCCGGCATGGACATGGCCGAGTTGAAGCGCGAGTATGGTGGGCGCCTCTGCTTCCACGGCGGGGTTGAGAACCAGCGCATCCTCCCCTTCGGCACCCCCGACGAGGTGCGAGCGGAGGTCCGCCACTGCATTGATGCCCTCGCCTCCGACGGCACGGGCTACATCCTCGCCCCCTGCCACAACCTCCAACCCGTCAGCCCGGTGGACAACATCCTCGCCATGTACGACGAGGCGTGGAGATACGGGCAGCGCTGAGCGCACCCTTGCAATCTGCCCCGCCGCCGATATACTCTATGAGAGTGGCGACTGGCTCAAGAGGGGATGTGTGTGGTGAGCAGGCTCCAGATCGAGCTTCCGATGGCCGACATCGGGCGGTTCTGCCAAAAGTGGCAGATCACAGAACTTGCCCTATTCGGCTCCGTGCTCCGCGAGGACTTCGGGCCGGAGAGCGACGTGGACGCGTTGGTGACCTTCCGGCCGGGAGCCCCTTGGACGCTCTGGCACCTGATCGAGATGCGCGACGAGTTGGCGGCGCTCCTGGGCCGGCCAGTGGACCTGGTGGAAAAGAGCGCGCTGCGCAACCCCTTCCGCCGCCGCGAAATCCTCGCCACACAACGGGTGGTCTATGCCTCGTGATTCCCGAGACGCCGCCTGCCTGTGGGACATGCTTACGGCGGCCCGCAAGATCGTGGCCTCCACTAAGAACTGCGATCTCGACCGGTACCGCCAGGACGAGGAGCTTCGGCTCACGGTCGAGCGTCGCCTCGAGATCATCGGCGAAGCGGCTCGCCGACTCAGCTCGGGGCTGCGCGCGAAGCACCCGGAAATCCCCTGGCGGCTCATCATCGCTCAGCGGAATGTCCTCATCCACGAATACGACGAGATCGCGCACGAGCGCATCTGGCTCCTGGCGCGGGAGGAGCTGCCGGCCCTCGTCGCCGCCCTGGAGAAGATCGCGCCGCCGGAGGGACCCGCTCCTGGGGGGGCTCCCGACCGGGAAGCCGAGTAGCCCCCCATTTCCCACAGCGGAGCGCTTGCGATGCGAGTCATCGGCTCAGAGCAACGCGTCAAACACCTCCTCGCACGCCGGGATTTCGGAGCCGCCGTCGTGGTCCACGGCTGGGTGCGCTCGCGGCGCGACTCCAAGGAGCTGTCGTTCCTCGACATCAACGACGGCTCGTGCCTCGCGGGCATCCAGGTCATCGCCGACGCCTCGCTGCCCAACTACGAGAGCGAGGTGAAACGCCTCGTCACCGGCTGCTCGGTGCGGGTCGAGGGCGAGCTGCGCGCCTCCCCAGGCAAAGGCCAGGCCGTCGAGGTCCTGGCCAGGAAGCTCGACGTCCTCGGCTGGGTCGAGGACCCCGACGCCTATCCGATGCAGAAGAAGCGCCACACGTTCGAGTACCTCCGCGAGGTCGCCCACCTGCGCCCCCGCTCGAACACCTTCGGCGCCATCGCCCGCATCCGCAACTGCCTAGCCTTCGCCACCCACGAGTTCTTCCAGGACCGCGGCTTCCTCTACGTCCACACCCCCATCATCACTGCGAGCGATTGCGAGGGCGCGGGCGAGATGTTCACTGTCTCCACCCTCGACCCCCGCGAGCTTCCCCGCCTGCCCGATGGCTCGGTGGATTTCTCGCAGGACTTCTTCGGCCGCCGCGCCTACCTCACCGTCAGCGGCCAGCTCTCAGTCGAGACCCACTGCTGCGCGCTCACCAACGTCTACACCTTCGGCCCCACCTTCCGCGCCGAGAACTCCAACACCCCCCGCCACCTCGCCGAGTTCTGGATGATCGAGCCCGAGATGGCCTTCTGCGACCTTGAGGGCGACATGGACCTCGCCGAGGCCTACATCAAGCACCTCCTCCGCGCCGCCCTCGAGCGCTGCCCCGACGACATGGCCTTCTTCAACCAGTGGGTGGACAAGACGGTGGTCGAAACCCTCCAGCACATCGTGGCGAGCGCCTTCGAGCGCATCACCTACACCGAGGCCATCGCCATCCTCCAGAAAGCGGGCCAGGCCTTCGAGTTCCCCCCAGAATGGGGCCGCGACCTCCAGACCGAGCACGAGCGCTTCCTCACCGAGAAGTACATCCGCAAGCCCGTCATCGTCCGCGACTACCCCAAGACGCTCAAAGCCTTCTACATGCGGCTCAACGACGACGAGCGGACGGTTGCGGCGATGGACGTCTTGGTGCCGAAGATCGGCGAGATCATCGGCGGCAGCCAGCGCGAGGAGCGCCGCGCCGTCCTCGAGCGCCGCATGGCCGACTGCGGCCTCGACCCCACGCCCTACTGGTGGTATCTCGACCTGCGGCGCTACGGCACCGTCCCCCACGCCGGCTTCGGCCTCGGCTTCGAGCGCACCGTCCAGTTCGCCACTGGCATGGCCAACATCCGCGACGCCATCCCCTTCCCCCGCACCCCCAAATCCGCGGAGTTCTGACCCCGTGTCCCTTCCGAAGGTTCCAATACCTTCGTGAGGATAGCGGGGTCAAGCTTGCCATGTTGCGCGTCTCTGGCTGAATGGCTATACTCGCCGCTAGGTCGGGTGCTGCTCTGTTCCCACGAGCGATGCCCCGAAGCGGGGAAACCATCCTCCCGCGCTCCTCGCGGGTCATGCCGAGCTTGTCGAGGCATCTGTCCTCGCCAGGCCGAGCGCAGGAGAGCCTCCTCGGCTTCGCTACGCTTCGCTCGGAGTGACCAGAGCATGGGCGCGCCCCACGAGGTAGAGCGTGCATACTTGCACGCGGAATCCCAAGGAGTGAGCTGCAATGGCAAGGAAGGTCATTCGCGTCGGGATCATCGGCCAGGGGCGGAGCGGCTACGACATCCACGCCCGCCACCTGCGGACGGACAGGCGCTACAAGATCGCCGCGGTCTCCGACCTCATCCCAGACCGCCGGGCACAGGCCCAGGCCGAGTTCGGCGCCGACACCTACGAGGACTACCGCGACCTGCTGCGCCGGTCCGACCTCGACCTCGTCGTCAACACCACTTTCTCCGACCTCCACGTGCCCATCACCCTCGAGGCACTGCGGGCCGGGCACAACGTGTTGTGCGAGAAGCCCCTCGCCCGCCGCGCGGCCGAGGTGGACGAACTCGTCGCCGCGGCGAAGAAGGCGGGGAAGCTCCTCGCCATCTTCCAGCAATCGCGCTTCGCCCCCTACTTCCAGCAGGTGCGCCGAGTCATCGCCTCCGGCGTCCTCGGCCGCATCGTCATGATCAAGATCGCCTTCAACGGCTTCGCCCGGCGGTGGGACTGGCAGACCCTTCAGGAACACCACGGCGGCAACCTCCTCAACACCGGCCCCCACCCCCTCGACCAGGCCCTCCAGCTCTTCGGCCCAGGCATGCCCAACATCACCTGCCTGATGGACCGCGCCAACACCTTTGGCGACGCCGAGGACCACGTCAAGCTCCTCATGAGCGGCCAGGGGCGCCCCACCATTGACCTCGAGATCTCCTCCTGCTGCGCCTATCCGCTCTACACCTATCAGGTCTACGGCACCCGCGGCGGCCTCACCGGCGGCACGAGCGAGATGAAGTGGAAGTACTTCAACCCAAAGAAGGCGCCGAAGCGCCAGCTCATCCGCGAACCGCTCCCAGGCCGACAATACTGTAGCGAGCAACTCCCCTGGGTCGAGAAGACCTGGACCGTGCCCAAGAGCCAGGCCAACTCCTTCGCCTACATGTCAAAGCAGTTCTACAACCACCTCTATCGCACCCTCACCGAGGGCGCGCCACTCGTCATCACCCCCGAACAGGTCCGCCAGCAGATCGCCGTCATCGAGGAGTGCCACCGCCAGAACCCACTCTCGCGCCTCGATGCCTGAGCAGGAGCTCAACCCCCTCCCGAAGGTTCCAATACCTTCGGGAGGGTAACGACGCCGGCGCCCCCTCCCGAAGCTTCCAATACCTTCGGGAGGGTAACGACGCCGGCGCCCGCGCGGGATGTGGCACTACCCTCCCGAACGTATTGGAGCGTTCGGGAGGGCGCGGCTCGTCTCCCCACGGGCAACAAGGAGTCCTCGCATCATCCGCGCGTTTCTCTTCGACCTCGACGGCACGCTGGTGGACACGGAGCGCCTCTGGGTGGCCGCGGCCGAGGCCGTGCTCCGCGACGCCGGCCACCCCATCACCCACGAGCAGGCGCTCGCGCTCATCTACGGCCGGGCCTGGGGCGACATCCGCCCCGAGCTGCTCCGCGACTACCCCGACGCCTTCCCCGACGCCGCGACCCTCGAACGCCTCCTCGGCGCAGCCTTCGACCGCCTGAAGGGGAGCACCGACATTCGCATCCCTTCATCAATCGCTCTCCTCAAGCGCCTCGCCGCCACGCATCCCGTCGCCGTCGTCTCAGGCTCCTCGCGCCGCACGGTGGAAGAGACCCTGCGCCTGGTGGGGCTGGACGGCGACGTGTCCGTCATCGTGGCCACGGAGGACACCTCGCGGGGCAAGCCCGACCCCGCGCCCTACCTCCTCGCGGCAGAGCGCCTCGGCGTCCCCCCCGAAGAATGCCTCGCCTTCGAGGACTCCGCCGCGGGCGTCCGCGCCGCCAGGGACGCAGGCATGCGCGTCGTCGCACTCCAGCGCCCCGGCGCCCCGCCCCAAGACCTCTCCCAGGCCGACCTCGTTCTGGCCGACCTGGGGGAGTTCCACTGCGAGACACCCTGAGCAAGCGGCGGCCCAGCGAAAAGGCCGCTCGGCACAATGCCAAGCGGCCCTGCTAAGCCGTGGTCGGGGTGAGTGGACTTGAACCACCGACCTCAGCGTCCCGAACGCTGCGCTCTAGCCAAACTGAGCTACACCCCGGCTCTCAACGCTTCTCATTCTACCCTTTCCCTGCATGGTTTGCAAGCGGCTTGAGCCCGCGCTAGCATTGGAGAGCAGTCAACCGACGGCGGCGCGGGGAGGAGGACGACGACGAGGACGAGGACAAGGACGAGTAGGAGGAAGAGGACTAGTGAAGCGGTGGCGCATGACATCCCGTGAGCGCCTCGACGCCGCCTATCGCTGCCAGCCGACCGACCGCGTGCCGGTCTTCGTGCGCGGCGTCTCCGACTCCCGCCCGCCCCACGCCTCCTACGCCCCCCTCCGCAAGCTCGTGAGCGAGTCCTGCGACCTCAAGTGGGCCTGGAGCTCCGCCCAGGCGTTCCCACCCCCGCCCACCAGTCGCCGCGTCGAGCCCTACGACGACGACTTCGACCTCGTGACCACCATCATGCCCACGCCCCGCGGCGAACTCCTCCACCAGCACCTCGCCGGCCGCAAGGGCCAGCCGGGCATGACGCGAAAGCACTGGCTCGCCGACCGCGACGACGCCCTCAAGTACCTCTCCCTCCCGCCCCCACAGCCGAGCGGCGACGCCGCCGGCTTCTTCGCCCTCCGCGACCAGGCCGGCGAACGCGGCATCGTCGAGGTCCACCTCCACGACATGAGCCCCGGCGGCCACGTGGCCGACCTCTTCGGCTCCCAGGCATTCGCCCTCCTGAGCATCGAGGACCGCGGCCTCGTCCACGAGCTCCTCGAGCACGCCACCCAGCGCGCCCTGCGGGTGATTGACTGGCTCCTCGCCCGCGGCATCGGCCCCTACTTCGCCGTCTCGGGCCAGGAATACATCGCCCCGCCGCTCCACGGCCCGCGGGACTTCTGGGACTTCAACGTGCGCTACGACAAGCGGCTCTTCGCCCGCATCCGCGACGCCGGCGGCCTCGTCCACGTCCACTGCCACGGCTCGCTCAAAGGGCTCCTCGAGGGCTTCGTCGAGGCCGGCGCCAACGTCCTCCACCCCGTCGAGGCCCCGCCGATGGGCAACGTGACCGCCGCCGAGGCCAAGGCCGCCATTGGCGGCAAGGTCTGCATCGAGGGCAACATCCAGGTCGGCGACCTCTTCACCCTGCCCCCTGCCGAGATCGAGCGACAGGTGCGCCAGCTCATCCTCGACGCCGGGCCAACCGGCCTCATCGTCGCCCCCTCCGCCTCCCCCTACGCCCCCGTCGCCACCCCCCGCATGCTCGCCAACTACCGCCGCATGGTCCTCACCGCCCTCCACGCCTGAAACACCAACCGGGGCCAAGCACGCAGACATAGGGCGCCCCCACCAGTGCCCGAGCAGGCAAGACCAGATCTTGGGTCTCAAGCCCAAATCCCCACTCCGCCTCTCCGTAGTTCCTCAGTGCCCTACGTCTACCAGACGCCGAAATAACCCCCCGCGTCGTAAGCTCCATTGCCGTAATGCTTTACGCATGCTAAATGTGACAGGCACGTTTTCCTGCTAAATGTGACAGACACGTTTTCCTGCGTTTTCTTTTTCGTTTTCTTCAGGCTTCGGCGGGGGCGGTGGGGAGGCGCTCGGCGCGGCGCTCTTCGGCGCGCTGGGCGGCGGGGACGATGCGGTTGGCGAAAAAGGTCTCGAAGATGGCGATGAAGAGGACGATGTAGAGGACGAGGTTGCGAAGGGGGATGCCTTGGCGAAGGGTGTCTACGGCGGCCTTGATGAGCTCGGGGGATGTCTTTTCGGGGGGGCCGATGTAGTGGAGGAGGTGGCCGTGGAGGAGGGAGCGGAGGTCGCTTTCGGACATTTTGGCGAGGTCGGACTCCTGGGGGTCGGGGTTGACGACGAAGGCGCGCTCGGCGTCGGCCTTGATGGCGGTGAGGTCCTTGTCGGTGGGGCGGTCGGGGTCGAGGATGAGGTAGATGTAGGGGCCGCGGCGGTCGGTGAGGGGGAAGGATGCGCGTGTTAGGCCGCTGGCGGGCTCGGGCTTGGCGGGGACGTCGTGGAGGTCGCCGTTGGGGTCGCGGACCTGGAGTGTGACGGGGCGGAGGACTTCGCGGAGGTTGATGTTGACGGTCGCGCCGACGAGGTGGGTGCTCTCGATGTCCTCGCGCTCGGTGAGGTAGTAGACGAGGCGGTGGAGGAGGGGGAGGAAGAAGCGGCTGGCGGCAAGGTTGGACCATTCGGGGTCGGTGCAGGTGGAGAAGAGGACGACTCGCCCCTCGCCGAAGCGGTTTTCGAGGAGGAAGGGGTTGCCGTCGGAGAGGCCGATGAGGATGCGGACGGGGCTGGTCTGGGGGACCTCGATGGGGGCGGCGTTGTAGACCTTGACGGTCTGTGGGAGGCGGTAGCCTCGGAAGACGTGGAGGGCGGGATGGGTGTCTACGAGGCCGACGAGGGTCTTGAACTGCTTGCGGTCAATGATGCCCTGGGCAGGCTCTCCGACGGTGAGGGGCATGAGGGCGTTGGAGGGCTCGTCGCCGGCCAGGAACTCGGTCATGCTCCTGGGGCGCAGGTTGGGGCCGAGGAAGAGGATGAGGCGTCCGCCGCGGCGGACGAATTGGCGGAGGACGGCGGCCTGGGGCCTGGGGATGGCGCCGACGTCCACGAGGACGGCGACGCGGTATTTCTGGAGGAGGTCGTGGGTGAGCTTGTCGAGCTCGGTGGTGGTGGATTGGACGAGTGAGCGGGGCTTGGAGGGGTCGTCGCCGAAGGGGTCGAGGGCCTTGGCGACGAAGAAGGTGGGGTCGAGGACTGGGACTGCGGGCTGGGCGTCGCGGACGATGAGGGCGGGGATGTGGTCTTGGATTTCGATGGTGAAGTCGCGGCGGTTGTCGAGGGCCAGCGAGTCGTCGTCAATCTGCACCCAGCCGGTGTGCACGCCTGGCTCGGTGAAGACGTGGTTGAAGGAGGCGGCGACTAGGTGGTCGGGGGGGACCTCGAGCTGGAGGCTGGCCTGCTTGGCCTGGTCCACGTAGAGCGAGGCGTTGACGGTGGTCTTGGAGGGGGAGTAGTTGAAGATGCGCCCCTGGACGGTGATGGGGCGGCCGCGGACGCGCGCGCCGCCGTGGACGACGACGTCGGTTACGGCGAGGTTGCGGTAGTCGGTGCGGCCGACGTCTACTACGATGAGCGCGGGCTGGGGGTTGCGGTGCTTGGCCTCCAGGGGGCGCGGGGCGGACCAGGCGTTGCGCTGGAGGTCGGTGATGACGTAGACCTCCATCGTGGGGGAGCGGTTGTCGCCCTCGGCGAGGAGGTCGTAGGCGCGCTGGACGGCAGCGGTGAGGTCGGCCCTGCCCTGGGAGAGGGGGGCCTTGAGGATGTCGCGGCGGATGGCCTCGCGGTCGCTCACGAGCAGTGGGGCGGGGTGGCCGTGGGGCGGAAAGCTCAGGAGCACCGCCGCTTGGCTGCCCTGGACGGGGAGGGCGTCGAGGACGGCGCAGGCGAGGTCCTTGGCGACGGCGAAGCGGGCCTTGCGCTCGTGCTCGGTGCCCATCGAGTAGGAGTTGTCGAGCACGATGACTGCGCTGATGCTCTGGCCGAGGCCCCAGCGCTTGGAGCCGAGAAAGGGCTGGGCGAGGGCTGCGCCGAGGAGCGCGAGCAGCAGGATGCGCAGGAGGAGGAGCAAGAGGTCCTGGATCTTCTGGCGGCGCGAGGTGCGCTCGTTGGACGCCCTGAGGAAGCGCAGGGTGGGGAAGAGCACCTTGGGGGCGCGGCGGCGGTGGATCATGTGGAGGACGATGGGGATGCCGCTGGCGGCGATGCCCAGCAGGAGGTAGAGCGGGGCGATGACGGTGGGCATCAGAACAGCCTCTTGCGCTTGGCCAGGTAGGCGAAGAGCATGAAGTCGTAGGGCACCGAGGTGTCGGTCTGCACGTACTCGATGCGGCTGGTGGAGCAGTCGCGCCGGTAGTTGTCAATGAATGCCTGCACCTGGCGGCGGTACTCCTCGCGCACGTAGCGGGGGTCGGCCTGGAGCTCCTCGGCGGTCTCCATGTCCACGAAGTCGCTGAGCTTTCGGAACGGGAAGTCGAGCTCCCACTTGTCGAAGAGGTGGAAGAGGATGACCTCGTGCTTCTTGTAGCGGAAGTGGCGCAGGCCGCGCACGACCTCCTTCGGGTCGTCGTAGAGGTCCGACAGGATGATCAGCAGGCCGCGGCGGCGGATGAACTCGGCAAGGTCGTGGAAGGCCTTCGAGACGTTCGTCGTCACCCCCGTGCCCATCTTGAGGGTCTCGAGGTGCCGCAGCATCACGCTCAGGTGGGTGCTTGTCGAGCGGGGCGGGATGTAGTGGGTGATCGCCTTGTCGAAGCACACCAGCCCGACCGAGTCCTGCTGGCGGATCATCAGGTAGGAGAGGCAGGCGGCCAGGTAGCAGGCGTACTCGAGCTTTGTGAGCCCGTGCTCGTCGCTCTTGTAGGACATTGAGCTCGACGTGTCAATCAGGATGTGGGCCTTGAGGTTAGTCTCCTCCTCATACTCCTTGACGTAGAAGCGGTCGGTGCGGCCGTACACCTGCCAGTCCACGTCCTTGATGTTGTCGCCGGGGATGTACTCGCGATGCTCAGCGAACTCCACGCTGAAGCCCCTGAACGGGCTGCGATGGAGGCCGGCGATGAAACCCTCGACCACCGAGCGGGCGACGAGGTTCATCCGAGCCACCCGGGCCAGGGCCTCGGGTTGGACGTAGCGATAGCCTTTGCGCGGGGCAGCCAAGACGCCGACTCCGCCTCCCCAGCCGCATTCTAGCGCCCCCCAGCGCGAGAGTCAAACCACCCGGCAATCGTGAGTCCGGCCCCGAACGCGGCGCACTCGGACGGCGCGGCACCCGACCCTCCTCTTTCCCCTCGATTTGGCGTAGCGCGCCCCCTATGGTACAATGGCCACGGCTCGGTGGACGCCTCGCGTGGACGCGTCGGCGCCGCCCGAAAGGAGGCTCCAATGTCCCGAACGCTTCCCACGCCGCTGGCGGTGGTGGGCATTCTTGCGACGGGCGCCGTCGTGCTCGTCCCGTCGCTGTTCACGCGCGACCCGTGGAACCCGGACGAGCCGCGGGCGACCGAGGTCGCCCGCGAGATGGTGGCCCTGGGCAACTACCTTGTGCCACACCTCAACGGCGAGCCCTACTCGGACAAGCCGCCGGTCTTCTACTGGCTGGCCGCCGGCTTCTGGCGAGCAGGGGCGGGGCTGAACTCAGGCCGCCTGGTCTCGCTGCTGGCCGCAACGGGCACGGCGCTCCTCGTCTACGCGCTCGGCCGCCGCCTGCACTCCGCCGAGCTTGGCCTCTACGCCGCCATCGTCACCCTCACCACCAAACTCTTCTGGTTCATCGGCAAGTTCGGCGTCCTCGACCCGCTACTCACCCTCTTCACCACCCTGAGCATCTACTGCATCGTGAGAGCTCTGGACAATGGCGCGGCGACACCGAGTCCCCACTCCCCACTCCGCACTCCGCACTCCGCATTCCGCATTCCGCATTCCCACTGGTGGCTCGGGGCCTACGCGGCGGCGGCGCTGGCCGTCCTCACGAAGGGGCCGGTCGGGCTCATGGTGCCCCTACTCGTGGGCCTGGCCTATGGCATCCTGCGGCGCGGCAAGGCGCGCGCCGGCGGCTGGTGGCACCTCGCGGGGGCCGCGCTCTTCCTTGGCCTCGTGGCCGCCTGGCTCGTGCCAGCCTGCATCCACGGCGGCGAGGCGTACACGCGCGACATCCTGTTCCAGCAGACCGCTCAGCGCATGGGCGAGAACGCCAGCCACTATCAGCCCTTCTACTTCTACCTTCTCCACGCGCCGCTGATGTTCTTGCCGTGGACACTGCTCCTGGCGCTGGCGCTCGCCTGGGCGCTGCGGGCGGCCCGCGGGCTGGGCGACCGCGCGGGCCTCCTGGCCGCCGCGTGGCTCATCGTGGTCTTTGTGTTCTTCTCGCTGTTCTCGGGCAAGCGCGAGCGCTACCTCTTGCCGCTCGTCCCGGCGGCGGGGCTGCTGTGCGCGCGATATGCCATCGCCGTCGTCAAGGGCGAGCTCGCGCCCCTCCGCTGGCACCACGGGCTGTGGAAGGCCACGCTGGTCATCCTGGGCCTCGCGGGGGTGCTGCTGGTGGGGTTGGCCCTGTCGTCCGACGCCGCGGTGGGGAGGTTCACGCATGAGCCGGCGGTGGAGGCCGAGGTTCGAGCCGCGCTCGGGCCGCTGGTGCTCGTTGTGGCGGGGCTCGCGGGCGCGGCCGTCCTCGCGGCCTGCCTGTGGGGCATCGCGGCGCCCTGGGGCGCGGGCGGGGAGCCTCGCCGACTCGCCGCCGCTGCTGCCGCCGTCGTCATCCTCTCGCTCGCCGTGGACCTCGCCGCCACGCCTATCATCAACCGCTTCAAGTCGGGCCGCGACCTCATCGAGCGGGCGGGGCCATATGTCCGCGACGCCGACGAGGTCCTCCTCTACCAGTCCGACTACTCGGGCGTCTACAACCTGTTCACACGTCGCGTGCGGATGCCTGTGGTGGAGGATGAGAAGGGCCTGCTGGCAAGGCTGACGCCGGGCCGCCGCGTGGCGCTGATCGCCAGGGAGTCTGCGACCGAGGGCCTGCTCAACAGGGTCCCTCTCCACGAGGTCGCCCGCGAGCGCGTCGGGCACCGCAAGCTCGTCGTCCTGGCCAACTGGAAGGACCGATGAGGCGCCTCAGACGGTGAGCTTGCCCTTGAGGACGTCGCGGATCTTCTGGACGTCTTCCCACACGAAGCGTTTGTCGTTGGGGTTGCGCAGCAGGTAGGCTGGGTGAAAGGTGGGCATGACGAGCATGCCGCGCCACTTGATGAAGCGCCCCCGTAGCCGCGTGATGCTCTCCTTGGAGTCCAGCAGGCCCTTCACCGCGGTCGCCCCCAGCAGGCAGATGACCTTCGGCTTGACCATGTCGAGCTGCCGCATAAGGTAGGGCCGACACGTCGCCATCTCGTCAGGCAGCGGCGCACGGTTGTTCGGCGGACGGCACTTATTGACGTTGGCGATATAGACGTCCTGGCGCTTGAGGCCCATCGCCTCGATGATCTTGGTGAGAAGCTGCCCCGCACGGCCGACGAACGGCTCGCCCTGGATGTCCTCTTCCTGGCCCGGGGCCTCGCCGATAAACATCAACTCGGCTTGCGGATTCCCCACGCCGAACACGACCTGGCGGCGGCTCTGCGACAATCGGCACAGCGTGCAGCCCGAGATCGCCTTCGCAAAGTAGTCGAGCTGCTCCTGGAGCGACAGCCCCTCGGGGAACCGGATCTCGTACTCCTTGGCGTCGAAGAGGTCCATGCTGCTCTCTCTCGTCAGCTCCACCGCTGGCGCGGTCTCGGCGGGCCTCTGGGGAGCAGGCGCAGGCCGCGGAGGGCCGGGCGTGGCCGCGCGAGATGGCGGGGGCGAGGCGGCTGGCGGTTGCGCCCTCTGGTGCGGCGCCCCGGGTGGGGTCGTGGGCTGCGGACGCTGCGTGCCCCTTGCGGCGGGCAGGCCCGGCGGCGGCGCAGGGGGTGGGCCGACCGGCGCCGGCAGCCACCAGCTCTCGATGCCGAACGCCTGCTCCAACTCGACCCGCGCGGCCACCGCGCGGACCAGTGCCACATACTCCTCACGCGGATCGGGTTCCGCCGACATATCGCGTCCTCCATCCCCCGCCCAGTATAGGCAACCCGCGCCCGGGTGTCAACAAGGCCACAATACCCAATGGCTGCCCTCGGCTCAGGCCCCGACCCTCCCCCTGCCCCCTCCCTGAAAGGGAGGGGGGTTGGAGACCCCTCTCCCTTCCAGGGAGAGGGTAGGGAGAGGGTAGGACCCCGAGCCATGATCAACCCATTCCAGTTGCCGACAACCCTGTCTTCCGCAACAGGAACTGCGTAGGAGGGAGGGGGGTTGGAGACCCCTCTCCCTTCCAGGGAGAGGGTAGGGAGAGGGTAGGACCCCGAGCCGTGGCTGACCCTTCCCCGGCGCCGACAACCCTACGTCAAGGCTCCTCAGAGGAAGGGTCGCCAGTGCAGTCCCTACCTCAGACTGGCCCGAGCACTGGCGCCTCCACCGCCACGGGCTCCGACCCTCCCCCTGCCCCCTCCCTGAAAGGGAGGGGGGTTGGAGACCCCTCTCCCTTCCAGGGAGGTGGGTTGGAGACCCCTCAGCCGGCGCTCTGATTGACACGGCGCGCGGCACCTGTTATGATGCGGCAGGCGAAGTAGCTGGCCCTCCCGGTCCCGGTGCCGCATGATTCCGTTCCGCGACCACAACCCGTCAGGCACAGTGCCCCTGGTTACGGTGGGGCTGATCGCGCTCAACGCGCTGGCGTTCCTTTTTGAGCTCCAGCAAGGGGAAGAGCTGGAGGGCTTCATCCGCTCCTATGGGCTAACGCCGCGAAGGGTGTTCGGCAGCGCCGAGCCGAGCTCGCCCCGCGTGGGGGGCCTGCGCGTCGTCGAGCACCGCGGGCGCATCCGCATCGTGCGCGAGGAGCCGCGACGCGTCGCCCCCATCCCTGCCTGGGCGACGTTTTTCACCTCGATGTTCCTCCACGGCGGCTGGATGCATCTGATCGGCAACATGTGGTATCTGTGGATCTTCGGCGACAATGTCGAGGATCGCATGGGCCACACGCGGTTCCTCATCTTCTACCTCCTCTGCGGCCTGGGGGCTGGGCTCTTCCAGTGCATGGTCAACGCGCGCTCGGACGTCCCGATGGTGGGCGCGAGCGGGGCGATTGCCGGGGTGCTCGGGGCATACATGCTGGCGTTTCCCCAGGCGAGCATCTCGACCCTGGTGCCTATGGGCTTTTTCATGACCGTCATCCAGTTGCCCGCCCTCATCGTCCTGGGGTTCTGGTTCGTCATTCAGTTCCTCAGCGGCATGGAGTCCATGGTGATCACCGAGGCCGGCAGCGGGGTGGCGTGGTGGGCGCACATAGGCGGCTTCGTGCTGGGGATGGGGCTGCTGTTTGCCTTCCAGAAGCCGCCGGGCAAGCGCAGGGCCTACGTCCGCTACTACTATCGTTGAGGTCGCCTGCGGTGTCGAGCGGCCCCTTGAGGAGCGTGGCAGAGCTGCGCGCAGGGCGCCCGCTCCGGGTGCCCGAGGCTCTGGGGCTTCTGCGCGATGTGGCTACGGCACTCGCCGCGGCCCATGCCAACGGCATGGTCCACGGCGCCGTGTGCCTCGAGAACATCGTGGTTGACGAAAGGGGTGCGGCTAGGCTGTGCCGGGACACGCCGACGCCGCCGGCGACCAGCCCGGAGCAGCGCCGCGGCGCGGCCCCCGATGCGCGGAGCGACGTCTTCGCCCTCGGCGCAGCCGTCGCGGAACTGCTCAGCGACGCGCCGAGTGTGCCCGAGCCCGTCCGCCGCCTTCTGGCGACCATGACCGCCGAGGACCCGGCGGTGCGGCCTCAGACGATGGACGAGGTGCTCCTGGGCCTGGAGGCCTGCGAGCTGATGACGGGGCTTCGGGGCTTTCGGCCCGGCCAGGGGCCGTCGGAGAGGCCCTCGAGCCGCCGCCTGCTGCCGCTCATTGTCCTGGGGCTGAGCCTCGTCGTGCTCGGGCTGGCGCTCGCGGCGCTCCTCGGGCGCACGCCGCCCGGGCGGGGGGAGGCGCCCGAGTCGCACAAGCCGCTGCTCGACAAGATGGTGCCCGTCCCGCCCAGGCCGCTCCCGGCGCCAGGGCCGTAGCAACCGCTGCTTTTCTTTTCCGACAAAACCTGTATCCTATAGCGCCGTCGGGGGGGCGGACGGAGCATGGGCCGTGAGCGTAGCGGCGGAGGCGACGGCGGAGCCGGGCATGGAACGGGGCGTGACGCTGCGCGCGCTCGTCGTGGGGGCGCTGCTGTGCGCGGCGCTCACCGCAGGCGAGCCGTTCGGCGTGCTCGTGGTGCACGGCTCGCCGATGTGCGCGGACTTCTCGACTGGTGGGGCCATCTTTGTGTTCTTTGTGCTCATCTTCGGGCTCAACGGCCTGCTGCGGCGCCTGGGGCCGAGGGTGGGGTTCTCCACGGGCGAGCTGATCACGGTGTACGTCATGCTCGTGCTGGCCTCGGCGATTCCGTCGTGGGGCTACACGATGAACATGATGGGGCTGATCGGCGGGCTGCGCTACTTCGCGTCGCCGGAGAACCGCTGGTCCGAGCTGATCCTACCCCACGTGAAGGCCTGGGTGGCGCCGACGGATGACCTGGCGCTGCGGCACTTCTTCCAGGGCCTGCCGCCGGGCGAGGCGCTGCCCTGGCGCGCCTGGGTGCTGCCGCTCGCCTGGTGGAGCAGCTTTATCCTCGCGGTTTACCTCGTGATGATCTGCGTCGTGACGCTGCTTCGGCGGCAGTGGGTGGAGCACGAGCGGCTGACGTTTCCCCTCGCTCAGTTGCCGCAGGAGCTGGCGACGACGGAGACGCCGAGCGCGCCGTGGCCGGCGCTCTTCCGCTGGCGGTTGATGTGGGTCGGTTTCGCCGTGCCTGCGCTCATCTTCAGCTACAACGGCATCCAGAAGTACGCGCCCAGCCTCCCCGTCTTCGAGCTGGGCACCTGGCTCCACATCATCCCCGGCGTGCTCTACTCCACCTTCTACGTCCGCTTCGAGGTCATCGGCCTCTCCTACCTGGTCAACACCGACGTGTTGCTGAGCCTGTGGGTGTTTGCGTGGTACTTCATGATCGAGAAGGCGGTCTTCCTTCGGATGGGCTTTTCGGTGGGCGCTCAAGAGCTATACAGCGACCCCGGGATGCCGACGGAGGCGTACCAGGCCTACGGTGCGGTGGCGGCCTACGTGCTCATCGGCCTGTGGGTGGCCCGCAAGCACCTGCGGGGCGTGTTCCGCAAGGCGCTGTTTCGTGCGCCCGACGTGGACGACAGCCGCGAGCTGCTGTCGTATCGCGGGGCGCTCGTCGGCCTGGTGTTCGGGCTGGCCTACGTGGTGGCGTGGATGAGCCGCTCGGGGATGGCGGTGGGGCACGCCTGCCTCTTCGTCGCGGGGGCGCTCATCGCGTTCCTGGGCCTCACCAAGATCATCTGCGAGGCGGGGCTGGCCTACGCGCGGACGCCCGTGACCCCCTCGGCCCTCACCCACAGCATCCTCGGCCCGGCGGGCCTGGGGCCGGCCAGCGTGGTGAACCTGGGGCTGGCCCTCTGCTGGTCGGGCGACACGCGCACCATCGTGATGACCTCCGCGGCCACGGGTGCCAAGCTTGGCGACACGGGCGGAGTCCAGCAGCGGCGCCTCTTCGGGGCCATGCTGCTCGCCCTCGTCGTGGGGCTCCTCAGCTCGATGGCCGCCGTGCTCCTCATCGGCTACGCGCACGGGGGGATGAACCTCGGCGGCTGGCAGTTCGTCGGCATGACCCCCTGCACGGGCACCTGGATCACCCAGCACATGGAGATCGCAGAGGGGACGTCTGGCGGCACCTCGTGGGGCAAGATGGGCTTCATGGGAATCGGCGGGGCATTGATGAGCGGGCTGATGATGTGCCGCTATCGCTTCCCCTGGTGGCCCATTCATCCCGCGGGGCTGGCGGTGGGGCTCACGCACCCGACGTTTCACGTCTGGTTCAGCATCTTCATCGCGTGGCTGATCAAAGTCATCGTGCTCAAGATGGGCGGCATCTCGCTATACCGCCGCACACGGCCGTTTTTCCTCGGCATGATCCTCGGCGCCTTCACCACCGCGGGGGTGTGGCTGATCATAGACTGGCTGGTGGGGAGGCAGGGGAGCGTCTTCACGCTGGGCTGAGCGGAGCGCGTCACACGGTTCGATGTCTGCTCATGAGGTCCCAGGGGGCAAAGACCTGGCCGATCGTGCCCCTGCCGGTGCGCAGAGTGACCCGGACCTTGACACGCACGTAGTCGTCGTCCACGCGCACGACGTCGGCTTCGGGGTCGGCGCCCTTTCTGGGACTGGGCCTTGTGTGCTCCCAGAACTCTGCGATGACGGCCCAGCCCTGGGCATGGGCCTCGGCCCGGTGCCACGTGCCCTCGCCGATGCGGATCACATCGCCGACCCGAAGCGCCAGGTCGCTGAGGTTGCCCTCATTGGTGCCGACGGTCACGAGGACCGGCCCCTCGATGACGCGCCAGTACTCGGCGCGCCGCGTGTGGTACTGGAGCGACAGACGCTGGCCGGGCGCCACGAGGAGCAGCTTGGCGTCGAGCCCCAGCCCGCGGCGCCTGGCCTCGACGCGGCCCCAGACCTCGTCCAGGCGTTTCTTCCATTGCTTCGTGAGGCCATAGGTCCAGTAGACCCGGCGGAAGGTCTCCAGGGAGCTATGGCGGAACTTTATGAAGCCGCCCCACGGGCGGTGGGTCTTATCCACGTCCTCCACCTCCAGGCCGAAGTAGCGGGCCTCGGCCTCCGTGCGGGCAAACTTCAGGTCCCTGTCCACCGCCTGGAACGGTCCTGGAGCCTTGCGGCGCATCTGCCTGTCCTCCAACTGCTGGCGGCCCACCGCAGAGGGCGGGGACCTGCGAACGGTTCATCGCGCGCGGTACTGGACGGCTGGGCCGACGACGATGCGTTCGAGCTTCCCAGCGCGCGTCATCTCGTCAATGAGCTTGACGACGAGGGCGGGTGCCAGGCCGAGGCTGGCGGCGAGCTCGGCGGCGCCGCACGGGCGGCGGGCGAGCGCGGCCAACACGGATTCTTCGGCGTCGCGGTGCCGAGCCTCGTGGCCCTCCCTGCGGTACTGTCCGATGGTCTCCACGGGCGCAAGCGCTGCCAGGATGGCCGCGAGGGCCTCCAGGCGTTCCTCGGCCACGGCCCCCGCCGCCCAGGGCTCGGCCGGGGCGCGCACGACGGTGTTGAGCTGCACCTTGTCGAAGCGGCCGCCCTCCAGCAGGCGCACGATGGCCAGGGCCTCGTCGGGCGTGTCGTTGATGCCTGCGACGATCATGACCTCGAGCCACACGGCGCCGCCGTAGGCCAGGGAGAAGTCGCGGATGCCGCGTGCGACCTCGGCGACGCTCAGCCCGCGCGGGCGGTTCACCCGCTCGAAGGCCGCCTGGGTGCCGGCGTCGAGGGAGGGGATAACGAGGTCGGAGTCGGCCAGGTCGGCCTGCACGTCGGCGCGGCCCAGGAGCGAGCCGTTGGTGAGCACAGCGACCGGGATGGGGGTGAGGCCCTTGATCGCGCGGATGACCCGCCCCAGGTCCAGGCTCAGGGTCGGCTCGCCCGAGCCGCTCAGCGTCACATAGTCAACCGCAGCTTGGCGACAGGGAGACGCTCCTCGCGCGTCCACCTCGGCGGCGGAGGCGAGCGCCTCGCGCACCTCGGCGACGACCGCATCGGCGGGCACAAAGCTCCGTCGTTCACAGGTCTGCTCCGTCGTGCGCCCGAGCTGGCAGTAGACGCAATCGAAAGTGCAGGCCTTGAGCGTCACGAGGTCCACGCCGAGCGAGTTGCCCAGGCGGCGGGATGGGACGGGGCCGAAGACATATCTCATTGCAGACTTCAGGCTCGTACCGAGGCCGGCCGCCTAAGAGTCCCTGGGCGGCCGCAGGCCGCCCTCGCCCAGGTCGGCCGCGAGGGCCACCTCGTCACAGTTCGGGAACCGCGGGCAGCGAACGCAGTCCGACCACACCTTATGAGGCAAGCTCTCCTTGGGCACCTGAACCATGCCCATCTTCTCGAAGAAGGCGGGGACGAATGTGAGGGTGAAGATGCGTCGGACGCCAAGCTGTGGGGCCTCCGCGACGCAGGCCTGGAAGAGCGCGGTGCCGATCCCGCGCCGCTGATAGTCGCGCTCGACGGCCAGCGAGCGCACCTCGGCCAGGTCCTCCCAGACGACGTGGAGCGCGCCGCAGCCGAGCACCTTGCCCCGCCGCTCGTAGACCACGAAGTCGCGCAGACGCTCGTAGACCAGGCCGAGCGGCAGGGGGAGCATCTTCTCGCGGCGCGCGAAGCGGTTGACCAGGGTGTGGATCGCGGGGGCGTCCCCCACGCGCGCCTTTCTAACTGCCATCAGGGCCTCCTTCGGCGGCACCCTCGCGGCCCCGCCTCGTACGCCATTGTAGCGCTCCCGCGCACCGCGTCAAGTGCCCTTCGGTCCCACGCGAGCCGGCCTCGCCCTTCGACCTATCCTGAACCCCAACTGGGCGCAGCATCGCAGGCCACCGAAACTGCGGTCCGCCTCGGCCTTTGCCGACGCCGACACCGGACAGAGGATCAGTGTGTGCGCAAGGACTTGATCCTCTGTGCCAATTTTTGGCACGCTCCATAAGCTCACGCTCCACAAGCACTTGTGAACTGCGAATGTTCCCAGACAACAGGGGATCACTGGCCTTCGCATCACAAGTTGATCCTCTGTCGCCCCCCGCCCCCAAGCCCCCACGCCGTCAAGCCGTTTCTGGACCCCACCCTGCGGGCATCGTGAGACTGCACCATCGTCACAGGATCCGAGCCGGGCAAGCGCACGCCCAAGCAAAGCCTGGGCGTGCCTGGAACTTCAACCGGCCGCAACCGGAACCCCATCGCTCAATCCCCCGTTCCGGCTGCGGTTTCTCACGCAGAGAGCCCTGCAATGGTGCTACATTCTCCGGACGGTAGAGACACCTGCACGAGACACGGCTGTTACCACTGTGGCCACAATTCAGTTTGCAGCCCATTGTGTAACGCCAGCATCCTGCTGGCATCTGTGGTGTAACGCCAGCATCCTGCTGGCATCCTAGAGCCGCCTGGAAGGCGGCGTTACGTTTGGGGTGCAAACTGATCTGCGGCCAAGGTAGTGTCTCCCATGCGGCGGCCTCCTGCTTCGGCCTCCCTGGGGAGACAGAGGTCGTTGGCAACCTGCTGGCAGCTATGGTCGGTCGGACGCGAAGGCTCGTGCCGCCTAAGTGACGGCTTGGGTCTCAGGTGCCCCAGGCACACTCCCCGTTCCCGGCCGAAATAACCGCCCCCATCCTAACCTCTTGCCCACCAGCACGATACACCATCCAAATGTGACAGGCACGTTTGTGTTCGGCACGTTTGTGTTCGTTTGTCGTTCGACTGGGCGCCCGAAGTCGAAGGGTCTTTCGGGCGTGGTCCGTTTCGGACACCACGGGGGGAGGCGCGGG